>Ga0335085_10000021_pt1 | contig 588913 bp, 512 predicted proteins | sample Lox_Sample_45_FD_206712 | JGI IMG/M metagenome (GOLD analysis project Ga0335085, IMG submission 206712) | Soil microbial communities from Loxahatchee National Wildlife Refuge, Florida, United States - Lox_Sample_4.5 | ecosystem: Environmental > Terrestrial > Soil > Wetlands | place: USA... | reverse complement strand
GGCCTGGAGCCTGGAAATGATCACGCCTAACGCTCTCAAGAGGAACGGCACCACCCGCCAGGATTTCACGAATAATGTTGGGAAGCCCATCTCCGCAAGGGCCTGCCCCACCAAGGCCGGAGGCACGCAGTACAGAGGTTCGGCGGAGTTCCTCGCTCTGCCGGATGGCCAGATTCGTATCGTTGGGCAGTTGGTTGAAAAGCTGACGCCCGAGCAATTTCACTTCTAACCAGCGTGTCGGAAGCACGGTGTGAGCCGACGAAGTTGAAAAGGGAGAAATTGGAAATGACTCGAATGAAGTCGTTGTTGCGCTATTGCATTGGAAGTGCGGTAGTCCTATTGGCGGCTCTATGCCTGGTTCCTACATCCGCATCGGGCCAGGCACGCGAGGTGCCGGGTGGTGGTGGTAGTTACGTGCCGGGACCAGAACAAAAAGCGCCTCCGGTAAAAATTGTCGGCGGCTTCGAAAACGTGCATCCCATCCCCACGGGTGGGCCCGCGCCCCGCATGTCTGACGGACACGTGGACCTGACGGGACGCTGGTATCCAAACGCCGCTGGAAGAATGCTGCAGTTTGCTTATCCGCTGGACCTCTCTGCCTTGAGGCAATTCGATCCCAAGGCCACGCCGGAAGGGCCGCCTAGCTTCAAGCCGGGCATGGAAGCAAAGTACAAGAGGCCGGTCCCGTATGGAGATTGCGACCAGGCCGGCACTCCCAGCACGGTATTGGAGCAGGACGCTCAGCACGCCCCCATGGAGCTGATCGGCACCCCACAAAGGCTGGTGATGCTTTTTGAATACCCGCTGGACGTGCGCATGGTCTACTTCAATCGCCAGCATCCCAAGGATCCCGATCCCACCTTCAACGGCGACACGACCGCTCATTGGGAGGGGGATACGCTCGTTCTGGACGTGATCGCTATCGACGAGCGGATGAGGAATTTCGGCGGTGAAGGGTCCGGCGGTTGGTTCCCCAGCGATCAGGAGCACATCGTCGAGCGCATTACCCGTACCTCGAAGAACTACCTCACCTACCAAATCACCATCGACGATCCCGTGGTGCTGGCGAAGCCGTGGAAGTCCGCGGCTCGCACCTGGACCACAGCGCAGGATCCCCACGACGAATGGGGAGAGGTCTTCTGCACGCTGAACCAGGAGCCTGAGGAGTACAAGAAGATCACCGAACAGAAGGCCAAGACGGGCGGCAAGTAGGCCCGACGAACCCAAAGGGCGGACGGCGAGCCGGGCCGGCTCGCCGTGATGCGCAGCGGGTTTGCCCGCCGAGGGCGCGATCGTCTGAAATGACTTGCGATTCCGGATGCCGGATCAAGCATATATCGGGCGTGTATCGGGCATATAATGTCGAAGGCGCTGGCGAGGCCCCGTAGCTCAATGGATAGAGCATCGGATTTCTAATCCGAGGGTTGTGGGTTCGAGTCCCTCCGGGGTCGCCACAGTTATCTTCGAAGGAACGAATTGCGGGGATTATGTCCAAGCCTTTAATGCCATTCCTTGCCTTTGCTCTTCTTTCCGTGTCCGCCACGCTCGCTGGCCAGCAAGCCAGCCCCTCGAAGCCGGACTCGAACTCCAAGCCTGCAAAGCAAACGAGCGAAGCCTACTCCACCACCACGGCCGCCAAAGCGCAATTCATGCGCGAGAGCGGCTACCGAAATGGCCGCCCCGGATACGTGGTTGCTTACAGGAAGGCGCTCGCCTGCGGTGGTGCATCCGACGACATCTCCAACATGGAGTGGCTGACCATCGCCGAGGCCAAAGCTAAAGACAAGGCCGACCGCAGCAAACCTTGTAAGTGATCGTCAAGGCGCCGCAGCTACGGAACGAGCTCGTCTTCGGTTTACTGACTTACTTCGCAATTGCTCATTGACCTCGCAGTGAAACCTGCGGGAAATAGAGTCCCCCGCGTTCCCGCTTCCACCAATCTCCCGTCGCCCGGCGCTCGGCGAAGTTCGTGAATTGATAGCTATAGAGCGCTGCCCTCAGGTAGCGCGGCGGCGCGGCGGCGAAGGGATTACTCGCGAGCAGCACGGTCACTTCCGGACTTCCTTGCAGCAGGCGAATCATGAAGCTCTCGAACCAGGGGTTCTCCTGATAATTGGAAAGCGCCGCGAACCACATCTGCCAATCCAGGCGCTGCTGGTAGGGCGCCACCCAGGGCGGGCGCCGCGCAACGTTGCCCGGCTTGTACTTGAATTCGTAAGCCAGCCAGGTCTGGCCATCGTTGCTGCCCTCCACCACGATCTCGTCGCGCGCGGTGGTCATGACGGCGAAGAGACCATAGCTATTGGAAAGCTCGAAGGGCGCCTGCCAATTCACGAGTTCGCGGGCAAAGGCCGGCACGGCCCCGCCCTGGCCGAACGTTCCCAGCATTTCGCTGCCGCTGATGATTAGGATCACCACCGCCAGCGCCGCTCTGATTACTTTTCCAGCCCGAGCGAGCGGAGATGTGCGGCTTTCGGCAGGAAGAACCCCTTCCGCCACGGGCGCTGCGGTCGAATCGCTTCCCGCAAAATAGCCGGCCAGCCGCCTCGGCAGCCAGCGGCGCAAAAACGCATCGTCGAGAAGTAAAACGCAGAGGAAGATCGTCAGGAGGTTAAAGAAGCAATAGTTGCCCGTCAGGGCGATCAGAAGTTGCAAACCCACGATCAATCCCGCTCCCAGCCGCCTGAGTCTTCGCGGAGTAAAAATCAGAAAAGGGACGCCGAGTTCCAGCGCGAATACGCCCGCCACACTCGCCCGCTGAAACCACGCAGGCAATTGGGCCGCATACCACGCGACCGGCGTGGGCAGGGGCTGCGTCCAGTAGTGGTATTCGAGAGCTGTCAAGTTGCGCCAGGCTATGTCGCCACTCAGGAGTTTTACCGCGCCCGAAAGAAACATGAGCCGGAATAGAAGCCAGCGCCCCAGCCATAGCACCGTGGTCGAAACAGAAGAGTTGCCCGAGTTAAGCGACCGCCAGGGCGGCTCGAGCAGGCGCCACGGAGCCAGAAAGATTGCCAGAAAGCCAATCTCCAGCAGCAGAATGTCCCACTGGAACGAGAGAAACTCCTGCCCCACCGTAACGAGCGACAGATAGAAGACCCACGCCAGCGCCAGCGCCGGGCCCGTCACCACTCCGAGGACCACCAGCAGCCCGGCCAACACTCCGGCGCCGCACAGGAACTTGAGGCCGGCATCGCTCGAGCCGATCGAGTTAATCCAGGCCAGCGTCGGGAAGAGATGGTACGCGTCCGCGCCGTAAGTGCGCTGCGCGCCCTGTAGAAAATTGGCCACCGGAAGAATTCCGTGCGCGCCCACCAAACCGGCTAATTGCCCCCACAGCGAGACAAAGGCGATCACGTAGACGAGCCCCAGCAATCGAAGAAAAACCCAGCGGCTCAGAAGGTAGGATGGAGGCTGCGGGTCGCGCCCCCAGCCGAGCCTCATAACCCATGAGAAAAAATCCCGATGGCGCTCCACCAGCCGGTATGTCGCTTCGCTAACGAATTGCGCCCCGGGCACGCTGCGGTAGACGCCCAGCATCCAACCGCGCTCCGGCGCGTAGGCCAGTGTGCGAAACACAGCTTCCGCCCCGCCGTAGACCTCACCCGCCGGCGTCACCAACTGCACCGAGCGCCTCCACGATTCTCTGGCGATCTGCGGAAACCGAGCGGCCTCTTGCTGCGCGGCGGCAAAATCCACCCGGCCGCTCGTCGCGGCCCGCCAGCGCGCCACCCAGAATCGGCAAAATCCGCAGTCGCCGTCAAAAAGCAGCAGCGGACGTTCCGGCCGCCTCTCGGCGCCCGGATTCTTCTCAACAGCGGCCATGAAGTAGGTTTATCTCCGACGCCATTATGAGGAGCGTTCTCGCCTCTTGGAGCCTAGATGTTAACGCTGGTCTTAAGATTTCGCTTGTGGCACGCTGTACGGTAAACTCTCGCGAAGCGGCGCTGACCGCCGCCTTACACCCTGGAGGATTACTGATGAGTTTTCAGCTCACGAGCAAGGATCTCAAGGACGGGCAAAGAATGCCCGAAGCTCAGGTGTTCAATGGAATGGGCTACTCGGGAGGAAATCGTTCTCCTCATCTGGCTTGGGAAGGCGCTCCGTCAGGCACCCAGAGCTTCGTCGTCACTTGTTATGATCCCGACGCTCCCACCGGCTCCGGATGGTGGCATTGGGTGGTGATCAATATTCCCGCCTCGACGAAGGAGTTGCCCGCCGATGCCGGTAGCGGAAAGGGTTTGCCCGCCGGAGCGCTGCAGACCCGCGTGGATTTCGGCAAGCCCGGATATGGCGGCGCGGCGCCCCCGCCGGGTCCCGTGCACCATTACATTTTCACGGTGCATGCGCTCAAAGTCCCTCGGCTGGACCTGGATGAACAGGTGAGCCCCGCGATGATCGGCTACATGGTGCACATGAATAGCCTCGGGAAAGCGTCGCTTACCGTCACCTACGGGAAACAGTAGCCGAATCGGGCGGATTGCGCCTCATTCCGAACGGCGGGGACATGACTTTACGAGACCGCTTGCTTCATCATCCCCAGAACATCTGGCTGCGTAAGGCGCTTTTCCAGGTCCATCTTTGGGTTGGACTGATCCTCGCCCTCTATGTCCTCATGATGTGTGTCACCGGAACCATCCTCATCTATCGCCGCGATCTTTCCAGGGTTCTCTCGGTCACGCCCCATATCGTCGCCACTGGACCTCGGCTCACATCCGAGGAACTTCAGCAGATCGCCGAGCGCGTTCATCCCGGTTACCAAGCGGATCAAGTCTCCTTTGGCAGAAGAATGACTGACCCGGCGAAAGTCTCACTGGAGCGCGGGTCGAAGAAGATAGACCGGCTATTCGACCCTTACACTGGCAGCGACTTGGGCGCTGCTTTGACACCCGGTTTTCGCGCGCTTTTGTGGATGGTCGATCTGCACGACAACCTGCTCGCGGGAACGATCGGACAAAGGCTGAATGGCGTGGGCGGGATTCTTGTCACTGTGCTGTGCATTTCCGGCCTGGTCATCTGGTGGCCGGGAACCGGTAACTGGCAGCGCAGCCTGTTCGTAAATTGGAAGGCCAATCCTCAACGTCTCAATTGGTCGTTGCACACGTCTCTGGGCTTTTGGTCCCTGGCCTTCATTCTCATGTGGGGAATCTCGGGAATCTATCTGGGCCTGCCCGCTCCGTTCAATGCCGTCGTCGACTACCTCGACGGTCCCGAGACCCGGCAACTCCGCTGGGGTGACAATGTCCTGGCCTGGCTGGCCCGCTTGCACTTCGGCAGATTTCCCTCGCTCACGCTGGAGATCACTTGGACGATTTTTGGACTGGTCCCCGTGGTTCTGCTGATTACCGGAGCGCTGATGTGGTGGAATCGCGTGCTCGGACCGTGGTATCGAGCCAATCTGGCGGGAAAGAAAGGTGTTCCAGAAACTTGGGCCGAGCGTCCCGAGAGTTCAGCGGCGGTTTACAGCTCTCGCCGCACATCCGCTTCCTGAGTGAGTGCCGCTTAGACGGCCTTCTTTTCATTCTCCAACGATTTGTCCCCCTCAGTGGCAGGCGCAGCGGCCGGCGGCTGCTCCAGGGAATCGACGCCGGCGAATAAGCCGCCCAGATCGCGCTGCTGCAGGGCGCGAATTTTGTCGCGCAGGCCGGCGGCCCTCTCGAACTCGAACTTCTTCGCCGCTTCGCGCATCTGCGTTTCGAGTTGCGCGATCACCTGCCGCAGTTCGTCCTGGCCGTGAATCTTCTCCGGCAGCAGGTCCTCGGTGGGCACGGTAATGTAGTCCGCTTCCACGATCGCGGCCAGCTTCATGTCCACACTCTTGATGATGCTCTGCGGCGTGATGTGGTGCTCTTCGTTGTAGGCCAGCTGCTTGGCCCGCCGCCGGTTGGTCTCGTCAATCGCCTGCTTCATCGAACCGGTCATCACGTCCGCGTAGAGGATGGCCCGTCCGCTGATGTGCCGCGCGCAGCGTCCCATGGTCTGGATCAATGCCGTGGCGCTGCGCAGATAGCCTTCCTTGTCCGCGTCCAGAATCGCCACCAGAGATACCTCCGGCAAATCCAGCCCTTCGCGCAGCAGGTTGATGCCGATCAGCGCGTCGAACTCCCCGCGCCGCAGATCGCGCAGAATGCGCACCCGCTCCAGCGTCTCGATCTCCGAGTGCAGATACCGGCAGCGCACGCCCACTTCGGCGAAATATTCCGCCAGATCCTCAGACATGCGCTTGGTTAGCGTGGTGACCAGCACCCGCTCGTTCTTTTCCGCCCGCGCCCGGATCTCCTCCAGCAGGTCGTCTACTTGCCCCTTCACCGGCCGCACTTCCACTTCCGGATCGATCAGCCCGGTCGGTCGGATCACCTGCTCCACAATCACTCCGGCCGAACGCGTCAGCTCGTACGGCCCAGGTGTGGCCGAAACATAGATCACCTGGTTGGTGCGGTGCTCGAACTCCTCGAAATTGAGCGGGCGGTTATCGAGCGCCGACGGCATGCGAAAACCGAAGTCCACCAACGTCTGCTTCCGCGAGCGATCGCCATGGTACATCCCGCGCACTTGAGGAATCGTCTGATGCGATTCGTCGACAAACAGCAAATAATCCTGCGGAACGTAATCGAGCAGCGTGGGCGGAGCTTCCCCGGGAAGGCGGCCGGACATGTGCCGCGAATAGTTCTCGATGCCGTGGCAATATCCGATGGTGCGCATCATCTCCACGTCGAACATGGTTCGCTGCCAGACGCGCTGCGCTTCGATGTATTTGCCCTGCTTCTCGAGCTCCGGCTTCCACCACGCCAGCTCTTCCAGGATGCCGCGAATGGCCCGCTCCTTCTGCTCGGCCGGCAATACGTAGTGGGATTTGGGATAGATGGGCAAGCGCGTCAGCGGCTCGCCCCGAATTTCCCCGGTCAAGGCATCGATAGCCCGCAGGCGGTCGATCTGGTCTCCCCACATCTCGATGCGAAACGCATGGTCCTCGTAAGGAGGATGGATTTCGATCATGTCCCCGCGCACGCGGAAGGTGCCGCGCCGCAGGTCCTCGCCGCGTTCGTATTGAATCTCCACGAAGCGGCGCAGCAGCGCCTCGCGGGAACTCTTCTGCCCCGCTTCCAGCATCACCAGCATGCCGTAATAAGCTTCCGGCGAACCCAAACCATAAATGCAGGAGACCGAAGCCACGATCACCACGTCGCGCCGCTCGAAAAGAGAGCGAGTTGCGCTCATGCGCAGCTTGTCCAGCTCGTCGTTGATCGTGGATTCCTTCTCGATGTAAGTATCCGAAGCCGGTATGTATGCCTCCGGCTGGTAATAGTCGTAGTAGCTGACAAAATACTCGACCGCGTTTTTGGGAAAGAAGTTGCGAAATTCGTGGAAGAGCTGCGCAGCCAGGGTCTTGTTGTGCGCCAGCACCAGCGCCGGGCGGCCCATCTGCTCGATGATTTTGGCCATCGTGAAGGTCTTGCCGGAACCGGTCACGCCCAGCAGCACCTGATGCTTCTCGCCGCCCTCCACGCCGCGCACCAGTTCCCGAATGGCTTCAGGCTGGTCGCCGCGGGGCTCGTAATCGCTGGCCAGACGAAAACTTTGAACGTCGATCATGATGGAACGCTCAGTCCCGAATTTTGCCGGGTGCTTAAACTTTTAATTATACCGGAGCGGGATGGAGCCGCTAGCGGCCCCCGGGCACTGCGCTTAGCGAGGACCGTCGCCCTCCTGCGGCAAAAGCTCCACGCGGGAATGCGTCTCGATGTTTCCCGCATACCGGATAGATGCCCCCTCGGCGTTCGTCACCGTGAAATCGATTTTCTGCGAGCTGTCTTGCGTGACGCTCACGGCCACATGCGTTTCGAGAGAGACGTAGCTGAGGCTTTCGCCCGAGCCCGTCCAGGTGCCCGCCGTGTGCAATCCGTTGCGCCGGTAGTCGTCGGGCGTGGGATCGTGCAATTGCTTCCGAGGCAGGACGGATTGGCGCGTGAGGATAACGGCGCACGAATCCTTCGACGCGGCGGCGCTGGTATCGGTGGGACGGCAAGACTCGTTGCGCAGGTAGGTGGAATTGCTTCGCCACACCATTTCCGCCAGAGGCATGGAAACCGCGGGCTGAGCCGAGTTCCAGCTTTGCCCGATGGCCACGCCCCCGGGAGCCAGGGCCGGCGAGGACACCTGCAGCATCCATTGCTCGGCGGCCTGGCGGACCTGGTCGTTTTCAAATACATTGTCTAGTCCATGCACTTCCGAAACGTGTCCGTCCGTTCCCACGGTGAATTCGATGGCTCGCCCATCCAGCTGCGCATACCGTGCTTCGATCTCGTCGGATTGCGGATCCGGGCTGTCGCTCTTTACGCTGGCGGCGGAATGTTCGTAGGTAGTGCGGATGCGCAGGGGCGCCGCCAGTGGAGCCGCCGCAGGAGTCGGACGACGCGCCGCTTGGCCGCCGTCCGATTTTCCCGTGGCCGGCTTCGGAGCCGGCGGAGCCGTAGGCGTTTGCGCCAGTTCGCCGAGAACTTCCAGTTTCACCGTGGCGTCCCAGGTGACCGCCAGTCGCGAGGGGCCTTCCGGATCCGAAACGGCGCCCGTGGGTTTCGTGTCGGTAATCGTTTGCAGCTGGATTTGATACACCAGCACTTCCCCGGGAACCAGCTTGGGCCGCAGGTCCACGTGCGGTGCTGCGGAAGGCTTAGGACCGGATTGAGGCGCCGCAAGCGCCAGCGGCGCATACACCAGGGCCAATGCTGAAAGCAGGCAGAAGTAACCAACGGGGCGCGAGCGAATCGTCAAAAGAGAACGTGAGTGCAGTTTCATTTGCGGACACTCAGCATCGGGCGTCATCTGGCGGCATCCGGCCTTAGATGCCCGGCGACGAAATCGCGATGGCTTCAGCGTCGGCCCGCGCGCTCCACGGATCGATTCCCGGCGGTAACCTGCTCCTCACGGATTACCTGCGGCTCGTCTAGCGTGCCGCCGACGATCCAGGCGTCGTCGGCGCCCGCGGACTCCTCCACCGGGCCGGGACGTTCGACCCGGGAGAACGATCGCACTTGCAGGTTGAGATGGCGCCCGAAATCGACATCGCCGACAATTTCCAGTTGCCTCTGCCGGTCCAAAAGCAACAAGGGATCGACGTGCACGTGGCCGTCTTCCACGCGGAAGCTCACCGAACTGGTCCTGAACTGGCCGCTGGGCGCGGTGCGAACCGCTGCTTCGTCCGCGCCGGAAAGCACATTCAGCGGGCCGATCGTGGCGTCCTGAATGTGCAAAAAGCCTTCTCCTTCGAGCGAAGAGAGCAGAGCCTGCCGCCCAATACCGTGCGCGGCAAATTCCAATTCGCCCGAAGCGATTCCGCCGAGGCCGCTTTTCAGCGCGCTCAAGTCGGCCAGCGCCGATAGGTCCGTGCGATCCACTTGGCCCCGGAAGTTGTATTGAACGTCCGCGCCCATCTGAACGCGAAATTCGCCGCTCATCCGGCCTCCGTACAGATCGGCCTGGGCATGGCGCAGGGTCAGCCCGCCGTCTCGTATTTCAGCGGTCGCGTCCACCCTTTCCAGACGCAAGGGCTCGAGATCCAGCTCGTGTAGAGACACGTGGCCATGAGCGTTGATCCGAGCAATCGCGGCTTGCGCTTCCGGCGCGAGCCCGGCGGGGCCGCCAAAGGGCAACATGCGATAAAGGAGACCGCGCCGGTTGTGGCCCAACTCGCGGCCGATATCCTCGCGCTCCAGGCGATCGGCGGATAGATCGAAGATCCAGCCTGAATCCGCCCCCTTCTTCTCCAGGGTTCCCTTCCACTCCGCGCCCAAGGCTTGCGCGCCGGCGATTTCCACTCGCCGTTCGCCGCGAGAAAACTCCACGTTCGCCGCCGCAATCGATATCGGCACGTTTACCGCGTCGTTCGACAAATGCAGATCGCGAAAATTGAGCGATCCGCGAAACGCGCTTGCACCAGGCCGCAGCGCTCCCGTAGCCGTCAACTGCAGCGAAACAGGCCCTTCCACATTCCAATCGGACCCGAATCGCCAGCCTGCCGCCGCCAGCGCTGTGCGCAGGTCCTGGGATCGCCTGGTCTGCCCGGCGATCGTCAACTGGTAGGGCCACTCGCGCACACCTTCACTGGCGCGAAGAGGTCCCCATGCGCCTTCAATATGGAAAACTCCCTCCGGAACTGCTTCTGACGCCACCCGGCTCCGGCCTCGATTTGGTTCAGCGGAAAAGAGACGCACGGAAACCGGCGCGAGCACCAGCGACGAACTGCTCCACACCGCCTCTACCGGCCCAATCAGAAGCGGCCCCATCCTGCCGGCGTCGCTCCGGACGGCCGCAACGGAAGTTTTAAGCTTGAAGTCCTCCACGCGCAAAGGCCAGCCCGCGAACTTCCCTTCCACGCCGGCGGTTCCGTCGATACTCAGGTCCTCGGCCAAGCCGGAGGAAAATGCGTGGACCCAGGCGATCACGTCCGAAAAATCCAACTGCGATAGCTGCAAATCAAGCTCGGGTTGAAATCCGTGAGGCCAGCCGATATTCGCTTCGCCCGCCAGAGTCGAACGCGGTGCTTCGATCACCCAATGCGCCACTTCCAATTGCGGGTCGCCGGGACGCCACGCTGCCGAGAATTTCAAGTTCACACCCGGATTGTCGTCCCGCCCGGCCAGATCCCATCGATGGACGCCCTGCACGCGAACTGTTCCATCAATCTTCCAAGGGCTCGCCCCGCCATCGCTACTTGGGTCGATTCGCGCGGCCAGTTCCGCGTCCAGCAGGCCCCGCAGCCCGTAATCGGTTCCGCGCGCCAGGCGTGCGGCGTCCGCCAAGGACGCGCTGTCCCAGCTCAGGTTGAGGCTTGCCGGCTGCAACCGCGCCGACGCCCCGCCTACCGTTCCTCGCAGCCGCAGTGTGCCGGATCGCTGCAATACCACCGCGGCACGCATGGGATGAGCCTCGAGGTCGAGGGCCCACCGCCCGTAGCTCTGCAGGTTCAGATAGCCCGTTACGTCGACCAGCGCAAAGGGAAGCTTGTCCGCGCCGCGCTTGAAATTGATCCGTCCCCCGCCGATCTCAATCTGCGAAACCCGTTCCTGCGCGCCCGAAGAGCGCGGCGAGGGCGGCAAATCCTGCTTGATTGAGGGCGGGAGCCACGTCTCGTAGTTCCAGGTGCCATCGGCGGAGCGCACCAGATTCAAGCTCGGGCCGCTGAGGAAGAGCCGGTTGAACTCCAATCGCCCTCGCAGCAAGGCCGCCCATCGCATGCTGGCCGTGAGTTGCTCGGCGCGGAGGAAGTATTCCTGGCCAAAGTGCGGGTCCTCGCCCACCGTAACGGAGTCCGCTTCCAATTGGGGCCCGCCCCAAATGGCGAATTTAAACCGGCCCACTTCCACGGGCCGTCCGAACGCCGCCGCCAGCCGGGTTTCCAGCGATCGGCGGAGCCAGCCGCCTTCCAGAGCCAGCGAAATGCACCAGCTCGCGGCAATCACGCAGAAGACGGCCACGGCCACCCAGCGAACGAGGCGCGTGCATAACATGGTAGGAGATTTTCGCAGATCGGAACCGCGAAGCAAAGCTGCCGTTATCAGTGGACCGTCCGGAACATGCGGTTCCAGCGAGTCCGTGTAGGCAACTCAAAGAGCGTCTTTACCACATCCACCAGGCCGCCCCCGAAGGATCGTTCGTTGTACTCGTCTTCGGAGCTTTGAATGGACCAATAGATCACCACGGGCCCACCCATGATGGCGTCACGGCTGACAAAGCCCCAGTAGCGGCTGTCCCAGCTATGGTCCCGATTATCTCCCATGGCGAAGTAATTGCCCGGGGGCACCACGATCTCGCCGTTCTTCACGTATTGGGAGATCTGGTCGGCCCACTCCGGCTGCATGCTGGAAATCAACTCATCGTGGCTGACAGGAGGGAAGTTGTAGAGGAAAGGATCGTAGGGAGCCGCGGAGTCGTGGTAGGCATAGGGCTCAGTGAGCAGCTCCCCATTGCGGTACACCTTCTGGTCCACGATTTTTATGCGATCTCCCGGCACCCCGATTACGCGCTTGACGTAATGTGGATGGTCCTGAAACGGAAATTTGAAGACGATCACGTCGCCCCGTCGCACCGCCCGGTACGGCAGCAGCTTTTCATACCAGGCGTCCCGGCCGCCAAATATGAACTTATTTACCAGCAGATGGTCCCCCACCAGCAAGGTCGGCTCCATCGATTGCGAGGGAATCTTGAAGGCTTGCACGACGAAAGTCGTGCCAAAAAGCGCTAGGATTACGGTCACCAGCAGCGATTCGATATACTCGCGCACCGACGTATGGTGCGCTTGTTCCTCGACTCGGGCGGCTTGGGTCCCGTGCTCCGCGACTGGCGCTACTTGGCTCATCTTCAGACTAGATTACTCCACTTTGTCCTTTTCCGCTCGCAGCTGTTCCAACGCCTGCTCCGCCGCGGATTGCTCCGCTTCTTTCTTATTGGAACCCACTCCGGTGGCCGTTACAAGGCCGGCCACACCCACCTCGATCCAGAACGTCTTCTGATGATCCGGGCCGGCCTCGCGGACCACGCTGTATCGGGCCGGCGGAAGAGCTCGGGCTTGCAGAAACTCCTGTAGCGCGGATTTGTTGTCGGATAACTCGAGGCGCGTTCCTTGCGCCTCGATGGCCGTCTCCAAAAGCGCTCGCTTCACAAATTCGCGCGCCACCGGCAGGCCTGCATCGAGATAAACCGCGGCGATCAGCGCTTCCAGGGCGTCGGAGAGCAAAGCCGGCTTCTCACGGCCTCCGGTATTCTCCTCGCCTTTACCCAGCCGCAGGTAATTGCCTAGATTTAATCGCCTGGCCGCCGCGCAAAGCGAGCTCGCATTCACCAGCCGTGCACGGCTCTTGGACAGCTGCCCCTCGCTCCAGTCCGTGAACGTCTCGATGAGATGTTCGCTGACAATCATCCCCAGAACGGCGTCGCCCAGGTACTCCAGTTGCTCGTTATCGGCAGGACCTTGCGAACTAGTTCCTTCGGACACGGCGGAACGGTGGGTGAGCGCCCGAACCAGAAGCTCCGGCTGGCGGAAGCGATGGCCGATGGTCTGCTCAAGTTCCTCCAGCCGATTTTCACGCATCGAGCGCCAGGGCTACTTGGGCGCCTCCAGGCTATTCTCCGACTTCTTCTTGGCCTCATCAAGGCCGGCCTTGCACTGCGCTTGGAAGGGACCCGCGGCCGCGCACTTTGTGAATGAGGCGATCGCATCCGTAAAGTGGCTGGTCGCCTGGTTGGAAACTCCTAGCAGATAGAAATCCACGGGATCGGGAGTTTCAGACAACTCCACCGACTGATTCAGGTCGGCAATGGCGTCGTCGTATTTAGCCGTTTTCACTTCCGCAACCCCCAGCCCGTCATGGCACATGGCCAATTTCTCGTTCTTGGCCTTGGTGAACGCGGCGTCATCCATCTCCGCCGGCTTCGGTATGGTGGTCAGCAGTTGAATGGCGTGTTTGGCGTAGCCTTCGGCCTCCGTTAACTCCTTTGGCCCATCCGCCGTCTGCGCGGTCACGCGCCGCGGAATGGCCCACGCCAACAATGGAAGCACATCCACGTTGTCGGGATTGATCTCCAGCGCCTTTTCGCCGGCTGTCACCATCTTGTCCGGCTGGTTGGTATTGAGGTAAGCCGTAGTCAGCGTGGAATACACTGCCCCGGCGTAGAGACTCATGGGGTACTTGGCAAGAAAACCTTCCCCCAGCTCGATCACTTTCATCGGGTCGCCGTTGCGGGCGTCGTAAAACGCCTTGTACGCCTTGGCTTCATCCTTACCCACCGCCTGCCCGCCCGCGGGCTGGCCCGGTTTCTCTTGATCGAGCGAATTGTTGCTGCCCTTCTTATCTTTTTTGTTCTGGTTGCCGTCGTTCTGAGCCCATCCAATCGATGCCAAAGACATGACCAGCAGTACGAGTGCGATTGCTTTTCCGAAATGCCTCATTACCCCTTCTCCTTCCCTGCCTGAATTTCCGAAGCACCCTAACATAGGTCTCCGGCGCCTGCTCCATGTTTTAATCCCACTCCATCACTGCGGCGAGGGACTCCTTGCCGCGGGCTTGTAGGCTTGCTCGATACCCTTCTGAGCGGCCGACCGTGCGCTCTCCGATGCATTCTCGACGCCCAGAGCGGCACGGTACTCCCCAACAGCCTGTTCTCGATCATCTGCCAAATCGTGCATCCGGCCAAGATAAATATGCGACCAGGCTAAAACAGTGGGGTCGGGCCGCATTTCCGGAGACGCCGCATTGGCCGCGGTCACCACCTGCTGGAAGAGCTCCATGGCGTGTTCCGCGTCACCTTGCAATACCGACGCGACCGCCAAGCCATAGAGAGCGCGCGGCTGCCCCGGAGACTTGGCCAAAATCTTTTCGAAGGCTTCTGCTGCCGCTGCCGAGTCCTCGCGGCCAATCATGCGCTCCGCGGAACTCAGCTCCGCGTCCAAACTGGAAACCGGCGCGCCTGGGACCCCTTTTCCCGCCCCTCGGCTCTCGGCAACCTCGTCGGCCTCGCTCCCTTCCGACTCGGGCGTAAATGTGACCGTCTTCAATCGCTGCTGTTCCCTGAGAGTGTCGATCGAAGCTACCAGATCGGGAAAATAAAGACTCATGCTCGGTTCGGAGGCCTCGAATTTCGAGAGTGCTTGCAGCAACGGCCGGATGAGCACGTAACCATTGCCTTCCGCCGCGTTTACAATCTCCGTGAGTTGCGCCTGCGGAATCTTCCGCACCCGGTATTCCACCGCCCGCACCAGGCATTCCGTAAAAAACGACGTCAGATCGAGTCTGTATTCAAACGGCAGATTCGGGGCGCGATCGGCCAGTACCAGGAGAGGCTCCTCCTTGAGAAGCTTATCGTGATACGTAATCGGAAGCGGGTCCAGCATGTAGTGCAAGAAAGCGTGGCGAATCCTGTCTACCGGAACCGAAGCGGGATTCACGACCACGACGTACAAGTCGCCGATATTCCGCACGTTCGTTTCGCCCCCCACCATCGGCTCCACATAGACTCTGAACTTCCGCGCGCCCGGATGAAGAATCTCCCGAAGGTATCCCGTAGAGGCGAAGACGATCTGCGCCAGCGGCTCACGCATGTTCGCGGCCGCGCGATCGTAAGCGGGCTCAAACTCGCTCCAAACCTGTTCGATTTGCGCTTCCTTATAAAACGCCGCCAGCACCGGGCTAAAACCGTCCAGCGCAACCACGTCGGGCGGCAATTGCCCGCCCCCCAGGATACTCGGCCGGAAGTCGGGAGCCGGCCCGGCAACCAAAGCGAACGTCAGAAAGCGGGAAAGGGTAGCGCTGGAATCGCCAAAGGCGTGCTGCCGGTAGTAATCGTGCATCGCCTCCGTCGCGGGTCCATGCAGCGCCCGCAAACGCGTCTGCAACTGCGCCAGTTCGGGAATATCGCTAACGCCCTCCGCTTCGAATCCCGAGGCGATGAGCGCGCACATGGTCGCAAAGAGCTGCGGGTTGGCCTCCGCCGCCACCGGCCCGGCCTGATCGCTTTGCGCGGAAGCCGTTGCGGCCGGCCAGACAATAGCCCCCAAAATAAGGCCCAGCGATAGAACTATCGTCCCGATCGAGATCAGTCGGGTCGATGGCGGACGATAGCGGAACCTCGCGGGGATAGAGACCTCGTGACGCCAGTTTTAATTTCTTCTGCTTCTGCGTACCGCTGACGGCCAGATCCACCTCTAACCATTCAGCAACACCGGCGCATTCGCGTGCTTCCAATTTACAAGGCGAGTTGCGTAAGGTCAAGAATGAGACCTTGCAACCGAATGTCACCGTATCACATCTGGAAGTACGAACTTAGGACCATTGGGGGACCGAGATACTTTGCGTATCATCCTGGCTTCAGCGCTCGTCGCGCTCTTAGTGACACCGGTATTATCTGCACAAGACGCTGATTCATCTTCGGCGCCGATTATATCGCTGGAATCGGCCACAGCTCCTGATCCCAGCGCGTTGCAGGGTGACAACCCGCCCCAGGATTCCACCGCGCCCAGCAGTCAAAGTCAAAATAGTCCGCAACCCGGCCAGAGGCCCCAGCAAAATCCGGTCCCGCCGCCCCAGCCGAAGCGAATCCTCGGCCTGATGCCCAATTTCCGCGCCGTCAGCGCCGGCGTGACGCCGCCGCCCCCCACCCCAAGGCAAAATCTTATCGTCGCCACCAGAAATAGCTTCGATTATTCCGCCTTCGTCTTTGTGGGCATCACTTCCCTTTTGGCCGAGGCCGATAACGCTCACGCTCAGCTCGGCAAAGGAATCGCCGGATTCGGCAGATACTACTGGCGCGGATACGCCGACAAGACCGACGGCAACTATTGGGTGATCTTCGTGCTGCCCACCATCTTGCATCAGGACGAACGCTACTACGCGCTGGGTCGCGGCGGCGTCTGGAAGCGGCTGGTCTATTCCTCTTCGCGCATCCTGATCACGCCCAGCTATCACGGCCACAAGAGCTTCAACGCGTCCGAAATCCTGGGCCGGGCCATCGCGCAAGGCATCTCCGTCACCTATTATCCCAGCCAGGTTCGAACACCCGGCGCACTCGCTGGGAAATACGGTTATGCCCTCGGGAGGGACGCGCTCACCAACATGTTCCGTGAATTCTGGCCGGACATTGCGGTGCACGTCCTCCACCGCCACCCCTGAGCGGCTGTTGGGCTGTCGTGGGTCGAATTAAAGTCGAATTAAATGGGCCGTCTGCCGATCAGCGACAGAAACTCCTCGCGCGTTTGCAGGTTCTCGCGAAAGGCGCCCAGCATGGCGCTGGTTACCGCTTCGGTGCGATGCTTCTCCACGCCGCGCATCACCATGCACAAGTGGCGCGCCTCGATCACCACTCCCACCCCGATCGGCTGAATGCATTTCTGTATGGCTTGCGCAATCTGGTTGGTCAGCCGCTCCTGTATCTGCAAGCGGCGCGCGAACATGTTGACCAGGCGAGGAATCTTCGAAAGGCCCACCACGCGCTTGTTGGGAAGGTACGCGACGTGGCACTTGCCGAAGAACGGCAGGATGTGGTGCTCGCACAAACTGAAAAAGTCGATATCTTTCACCACCACCATCTGGTCGTAACAAACGTCGAACATCGCCCCGTTCAAAACCTTTTCCGGATCCTGGCGGTACCCGCTGGTCAGGTAACGCAGCGCCCGTTCAAAACGTTCCGGCGTGTGCCGGAGGCCATCGCGGTTGGGATCCTCGCCGATCTGCGCGAGCATGGCGCGCACCAGGTCCGCGATCGCTTCGCCCTTAGGCTCCTGAAGCTCCTCGCTCAACTCGAGCTCTTCGGTCTTTTTCGGCAATTCACTCATCTTCATCCCCATTCCGCTGGCCGGCATACTCGAAGCTGTTGCGGCCAGTCTCCTCCAGCCGGATACGAACCAAACGCGCCCCGGGGAACTTCTTCAAGCGCTCAAAAATCTCGATGCAGAAATTTTCCGTCGTGGGCACGCGCTCCCGAAAAGCCTCCGAATCCATGTTCAAGTAAGTATGGTCGAATGGCTCGATCACTTCCTGCCGGACGTATCGGTCCAGATCGTCCAGGTTCGCCACCATTCCCGTGGCAGTATCTACCGGACCTGTTACCGTGACCTCCACGAAGTAGTTATGCCCGTGGCCGTAGGGATTATTGCACTTGCCGTACAGCCGCCGATTTTCGGCTTCATCCAATTTCGGATTGTGCAACCGGTGCGAAGCCGCCAGCGCGTACCGCCGCGTGAGCTCCACTCTCATGGCTGCCCGTTCCCGTAGCAATCGACGTAAAGGTCCGGCGACTCCCAAAGCCGCACCCGCGCCAGATGGCCTTTGCTGATCTTGGGCTCCAGCAGCTTCCAGATCAGCGCGGCGATATTCTCGCAGGTGGGAATCTGGCCCGCCAATTCCGGCACTTCGTAGTTCAAGAAGCGGTGATCCATGCGCTCCATGATCTCCCGCTCCAGAATCTCCTTCAGCTCCTTCAAATCCAGCACCATGCCCGTCTCGGGATCGGTCTCTCCGCCGACTGTTACTTCGAGCACGTAATTGTGGCCATGGCCGTTGGGGTTATTGCATTTGCCGAAGACCCGCCGGTTCTCCTCCTCGGAGAAAGCTGGATTGTGGTAGCGGTGCGCCGCGGAAAATTCGATCTTGCGTGTCAGATAGACCATCGGCTCATGACCTGCGAACCGGAGCGGCTACGGCATATTCCCGCCCCTTCCAGGCAATCTTTCCTCTCGCGTAACCCCAATCCGACGCCAGCAAAGCGCCGCAATAAAGGCCCGCGCCAACTAAGTAGTATAGGACGCCGGAGACCGGGAATCGATTCCTGCGCAGCAGCGCGGCGTAGCTCGCATGCCTGCCCGCCAGCAGCAGAAAACCGAGCGCGCCGAACACCAGATTGGCGGGCGTAAGCAGCAGGCAAAGTATAGGAATCCACGGCATCACCGAGAAAAGTTCGCGGGTCACGCGCTGGCCGGCCCAGGCGATCAGGGGCAGCAGATTTTTCGACCAGCCCTCCCACATGTCGCGAAATGAGGAGTACATGCGCACCCGGCAAATCTGATCTCCCGGCGCGAAGCGCAAGCGAATCCCGGCGGATTTCGCCAACCGAGCCAGCGCCACGTCCTCCAGCACCTCCTCGCGCACTGCCTCATGGCCGCCGATCTTTTCGTAAGCGCTGCGCTGAATCAGCAAGTATTGGCCGTTGGCCGCCGCCGCGGACGACTCCGGATCGTTTACTGCCGCAAACGAATAGAGTTGCGAAAGGCGGCAGAAAACAAAAGGAATCATCGCCCGTTCCCACCAGGTGTGCATCTCTTGTCCCGGGGAATACGAGACTAGCGCCGCCCCCGACGATTCGGCGTCGGCCATGGCCCGCACCGTCGAGCCGGGCAGATGCACCGCGTCCGCGTCCGTGAATAGCAACCAATCGCATGCAGCCTTCTCGGCGCCCAGCCATGCGGCGTGGTTCTTACCCACCCAGCCCGGAGGCAAAGGCCCGGCATCGACCACACGCAATTTCGGCTGGGCGGCGGCCATGCGCTGTAAGATCTCGCCGGTAGCGTCGCTCGATTGGTCGTTTACCACGATAATCTCGCGGATCTCGGGCTGTTCCGCCAGCGAAGCCACCGCGCGGCCGATGGTGCGCTCTTCGTTCCGCGCAGGCACGATGGCGGAGACGCATGGGGCGGCATTCATGATGGTGGGAGACGCCCGATTCGCGCGGAAGCGAGCGGCGAGTTATTATAACTAGCGCAACACGGGGTCACGGAACAAAAGTCATGAGACAAAAAATCCTTGGCGCTCTGGGGTTGGCCGGCGCATTGGCGGTCCTCTACGTATTTGCCATGCCCAGCTACCGCCAGGGTGAACCCAGCGTCGCTGGACGTCGCGCGCCCGACTTCACGATCGACAGCGATGGACGCCACTTCCACCTCGCCGATCTTCGCGGCAAGGTCGTCGTGCTGGATTTCTGGGCCTCGTGGTGCCCGCCCTGCGTAGAGGAAGCACCCTCGCTGAACGCGCTTCAGCAGCGCATCTCCGGCCAAGGCGGCACGGTCGTGGGAATCAGCCAGGACGACGACCCCTCCGCATATCAGAAATTCCTCAACGACCATCAGGTCAACTTTCCCACCTATCGCGACAAAAGTGCCGTCAATCCCGCTATCGGCAACATTGCCAAGGATTACGGCACCCTGATGCTTCCAGAGGTTTACCTCATCAGCCGCGACGGCCGTATCGCCCGCAAAATCGTCGGCCAGCAGGATTGGACCAGCCCCGAATTGACCGCCGCGATTGACACCTTGCTTCGCTCGAATTAGCAAGATCGAGCGCCCCTCGGTCCTCGTTCCACAAAAAATTCAAAGCGGCGCCTTTCGCAGCCGCAGCGCGTTGGTAATCACTGAGACCGAACTGAAGCTCATCGCCGCGCTGGCGATCATCGGGCTCAACAGCAACCCGAACACCGGATAAAGAACGCCCCCCGCAATCGGCACGCCCAGCGCGTTGTACACAAACGCAAAAAACAAGTTCTGGCGAATGTTTCGCATGGTTCGCCGGCTCAGCCGCCTGGCCCGCACGATCCCCCGCAGATCGCCCCGCACCAGCGTCACTCCGGCGCTCTGCATCGCGATATCCGTGCCCGTGCCCATGGCGATGCCCACGTTTGCTTGCGCCAGCGCCGGCGCGTCGTTCACTCCGTCCCCGGCCATGGCCACCATGTGCCCCTCGCTTTGCAGGCGCTTGATCACCTCGGCTTTGCGGTCCGGCAAGACCTCCGCCTCCACCCGATCAATTCCCAGCTTGCGAGCCACGGCTTCGGCCGTGGTGCGGTTATCGCCGGTGAGCATCACCACGCGCAGGCCTTCTGCGCGAATATCCCGCAGCGCTTCCGCCGCGGAACCCTTGATCGGATCGGACACCGCAATCCATCCCGCCGCCCTCCCGTCGACGCCGAGAAACACCACCGCCTGTCCTTCGCGCCGCATCTCTTCGGCTTCGCCGGCGAGAGCACCCAAATCGATCCCCATCTCCCGAAATAACGCAGCGTTCCCCAGGGCCGCGTCATGTCCAGCAATCTTGCCGCTCAAGCCGCGCCCCGCCAGTGACCGAAACGCGCCAGGCTCCGCAAGAGCAATCTTCTGATCTTCCGCCGCTTTGACGATTGCGCCCGCGAGAGGATGTTCGCTGGGGCGTTCCAGGCTCGCCGCGATTCGCAACAATTGCTCTTCGCTGGTTACCGGGCCTCCTTCGAGCACTTTCACCGACGTTACCCGCGGCTTCCCTTCCGTCAACGTGCCCGTCTTGTCGATGACCAGCGTGTCTACCTTCTCCAGAATTTCCAGGGCCTCGGCATTCTTGATCAGCACTCCCGCGTGCGCGCCGCGTCCCACGCCAACCATGATGGCCATGGGAGTCGCGAGTCCCAAGGCGCAAGGGCACGCGACAATCAGCACCGCCACCGCATTCACCAGCGCGTAAGCCAGCCGCGGTTGCGGTCCGAGAAGCGACCAGGCAATGAGCGTCACCACGGCGGCCAATAACACTGCGGGAACGAAATAGGCGGCCACCGTGTCGGCCAGGCGCTGGATCGGCGCGCGGCTGCGCTGCGCTTCGCCGACGATCCTCACGATTTGCGCCAGGAGTGTTTCCGAGCCCACGCGCTCGGCGCGCATGATGAAGCTCCCCGATCCGTTCAGCGTCCCGCCCGTGACGGAGTCGCCCTCGTGCTTTTCCACTGGCAGCGGCTCGCCCGTGATCGTCGATTCGTCCACCGCGCTGCCGCCTTGCAAAATTGCGCCGTCCACCGGCACCCGCTCACCCGGCCGTACCCGCAGCCGGTCGCCATGCGCCACCTCGGCCAGCGGCACGTCAGTCTCTTCCCCATTCGCCGCGATGCGCCGCGCCGTCTTGGGAGAAAGGCCCAGCATGGCTCGGATCGCGTTCGAGGTTCGCCGCCGCGCCCGCAGCTCCAGAACTTGCCCCAACAACACCAAAGCAGTGATCACCGCCGCCGCTTCGAAATAGACGGCGACCTCGCCGTTGGGCCCGCGAAACGCCTCCGGAAAAATTCCCGGCGCGGCGGTCGCGACCCAGCTGTACAGGTATGCCGCGCTTGTGCCCATGGCGATCAGCGTGAACATATTCAGCCGCAGCGTAACGATCGATTTCCAGCCGCGCACAAAAAAGGGCCAGCCGCCCCACAGAACCACCGGCGTGGCCAGCGCCAGTTCCACCCAATTGCGGGACTGGAATGACCACTCTCGCAGCGGGGCAAAGCCGGCCATTTCCCCCATCGCGATCAGCAGCAGCGGCAAAGTGAACGCACAGCTCGCCCAGAATCGCCGGGTCATATCCTGCAACTCTTCGCTGGGCTCCTCTTCCGCCGAGAACGTGCGCGGCTCCAGCGCCATGCCGCAAATCGGACACGCCCCGGGCGCCCGCGTCACGATTTCCAGATGCATGGGACACGTGTACTCGACGCTCGCCGCCGAGGCGCTCGCTTGCGGCACACTCGAAGCCGCAGGAGCCCGAACCGGCTGCGAAGCCGGTGCGGGCGAAATGATGGTCAAGCTCGGGCCGGCAGGCGCGGGCCGAGCCTGCAGATATTTTTCCGGCGCTGCTTCAAATTTTGTCGCGCATCCCGCGCAACAGAAAAAGTAAGTGCGGCCGCCATGCTCGAACTTGGCGCGAGCCGACGCGGGATCCACCTGCATCCCGCAAACGGGGTCTTTCTCCATCATTTTCTGCTGCGTCTTTTGTTCAGCCATCTTCCCGCCGCATTCAACCCGCCCCCGCGAACCGCCGCATGCCAACTCTCTTATCGCCAAGCTCTATAGATGACCCCACTATAAGCTCGGCTTCACCCCGACGGGCACGAAGTTTTCCATTAGGGAAAACCCACAGTCGGTTCGGCCCCCGCGTTGCTATAATCCAGCTATGACCTTGGTGGAAGTAACCTACGAACTGCAAGGGCCCCTGCGCCCCGAACAACTCCGCGCCCTCGGCCAATTCGCCAACACCTATGGCTTGCGGCGCTTCCAAATCAACGAGCAGCTCAATCAGCTTTCGTTCGAGTACGATGCGTCGCGCCTGAAGGAGACCGAGGTCGCTCACGTCCTGCGCATGGCGCGCATACCAGTCCAGCGGCGCGTCTAGCCGCAGTCCAGTCGAGTCCTTCCAGCGCCAACTCCCCTCTGCGCATAAGTATTTAACAATCCATGACTTAACGAGCGACATCGATTACCGCCGCAAGTGACGCCCGTCACAGCAGCCGCCTCCTCGCGACGCTAAGCTATGCCTGTAAAGCTCAGTGAAAGAGCCGCTTAGCCAAAGGAAGGGCCGTGAAGGGAATTCTAAAGCTCGCCTACAAGCTCCTGGTGAACGATAAATCGAAGTTCACGGCGCTGCTCGTTGGCATTACCTTCGCCGTCTTTCTAATCATGTTTATCACCTCCATGTTCATCGGCGTCTTGAACCACGCTTCCGCCACGGTTGTGAACATCGGAGCGCCGATGTGGGTGATGGACTCCTCGGTGCAAGCAATCATCAGCTCCGTCGGAATGCCGGATTACGTCTTGGACGCGGTCCGCAGCATCCCCGGCGTGGAATATGCGGTGCCTCTGTATTCCGGCGGCGCTCTCGTCAAACTGCCGGATGGAACCTACCAAGGCGTCACCGTGGTCGGCCTCGACGATACCAGCCTGTTTGGCCGGCCTATTCTCGAGCAGGGCAATATCTCGGACATCTACGCCGAGAATGGCTTCATTGTGGTCGACGACGCCGAGTACGAAAAGTTGGAATACCCGCATGTGGGCTCGGAGTTCGAACTCAATGACCACCGTGGCGTCATCGTAGGGATCGCCAAAGTAACCGTCTCCGGCCTCTTCGGAACGCCGACGCTCTATACCACTTACGAGCGGGCCATCCAGTACATTCCCAATCCGCGCTATACGATCTCCTACGTTCTGGTACGGCCCAAAACACCGGCCGACATACCAAGGATCAAGCAACAGGTCGCCGCACTCGGCTACCTGGCGCTCACCAAAGACGAATTCATGACCAAGAATGCCAACTTCTTTGTGTTCCAAACCGGCGGGGGAACCAACATCCTGATCATGGCCTTAATCAGTTTTGTTGTCGGGCTTTCCATCTCCGGCCAGACCTTCTACACCTTCATTCTGGAAAACCTGGAAAGGTTTGGCGCCCTGAAAGCCATCGGCACCACCAATGGCGAACTGGTGAAGATGATCCTGTTCCAGGCCGGTTTCACAGCCTTGACGGGCTACGGCCTCGGAGTGGGCGCTTGCACGCTGCTGATCTATCTGGCCAAGCTGCGGCTGCCGAGCTATGCGGCCATGATCACCTACCCGAGTCTCCTGCTCTCGCTCGGAATGGTAGTGATCATCGCGGGCGTTTCCAGCTACGTAGGCGTTCGAAGAGTTCTCCAGATCGAGCCCTTTGATATCTTCCGAGGATGACATGCCGCGTGTAGCCATCAAAGCGACCGGACTCGAAAAGTGGTTTGGCGAAGGCGAAGCCAAAACGGTGGCGCTCCGCAATGTGAATCTGCAAACTGCTTTCGGAGAAATGGTCTACATCGTGGGCCCCTCGGGAAGCGGCAAGACAACTTTGTTGAGCGTTCTTTCGGGAATCCTCAGACCCAATGCCGGCAACGTCCAGGTGGAAGGAACGGATATCTGGAGCCTTGCCAGCGATCAACTCGCCGAATTCCGACGCAACAAGATCGGCTTCGTTTTTCAGGACTATCACCTTTTCCCCAGGTTAACGACCGCTGAGAACGTCGCCATTCCTCTCATTCTAAAGCAGCAGAATTGGGACCGATCCATCGTGGAAGCCATCAAGTACCTGGAGGTCGTAGGCCTGAAGAATCGCGCCGAACTGCCGCCCGTGAAGCTCAGCGGCGGAGAGCAGCAGCGCGTGGCCATCGCCAGAGCCATGGTCTCGCAGCCGGACATACTCATCATGGACGAGCCCACCGCTTCGCTCGACGGCGATACTGGGCGCGCCGTGGTCAGTTTCGTGCACCAGAATCTTCTCAACGCAAATCGCTGCATTGTCGTGGTCACTCATGACGACAGAATTTACGAATTTGCCACTCGAATTTTGCAAATGGAAGACGGCCGCCTGATCGGCGTCAAGGAAGGCGCCGTCGCCGCAGGAAAAGGGTGAAACCATGAGGTATAAGCTGCTCTTCTCGCTCGCGCTTCTCGGCATCATCGCAGGTTGCGTTGCCGGCTACGTATTCAGCATCGAAAAACCGGCTGAGCCACCGGTATTCACTCCCGCTTCGAATCCCTACGCCCAGGGCATCTACGCCGAGGGCATCGTCGAAAGCGACCAGTCCAGCGGCGAGAATATCAACGTCTATCCGGAAGTTCCCGGAACGGTGAAGCAGATTCTGGTCACCGAAGGCCAGTCCGTGCACCGCGGCGACCCGCTGGTGCTGATTGACGATTCCGTTCAGAGGGCCACCACCGAGCAGTTGCAATCCCAGGCCGAGGCCGCCGCGTCGCTTCTCGACGAACTCAAGGCCCAGCCCCGGCAGGAAAATCTCGACGTCGCCGAGGCCCAGGTCAAAGCCGCCCAGGCCGTGCTCAAGACCACCGACGATGCGCTGGAAAAGCAGCAAACCGCCTACGCCATGAACACCAGGGCCATCAGTAAGGATGCCTTGGATAGCGCTATAAACGCCTCCGCCGTGGCCAAGGCCAATCTCGCGGTGGCCAAGCGGCAGTACGATCTGCTCAAAGCGGGCGCCTGGATCTACGACATTAAAAATCAGGAGCGGCAATACAATGCGCTGCAAAAGTCCTATCTGTCATCCAGCGCCCTGCTCTCCAAGTACACGCTCCGCGCGCCCGGCGACGGCACCGTCCTCACCATCAATCCCGCCGTGGGAAGCTTTGTTTCTCCCCAGGGCTCCTACGATAGCTATACGCAAGGCATGCTGCCGATGCTCATCTTGGGCGGTCCCAGGATGGCCCTCAATGTTCGCTGCTACGTCGACGAGATCCTGCTGCCCCGGCTGCCTGCCGCTTCCCGGATGAAGGCGCAAATGTCCGTCCGCGGCTCCAGCGCCAAGCTCAACCTTGAATTCGTCCGAACCCAGCCGATCGTCTCCCCCAAGATCGAGCTTTCCAACCAGCGTAACGAACGAGTCGACGTGCGGGTCCTGCCCGTAATTTTCCGCATCGAGAAGCCGGACAACGTTAATCTCTATCCCGGCGAACTCGTGGACGTCTACATCTCTACCGGGGATTGATAGGATTGGCCGCGCATATTTGAATAGCAGTTTGCAGTTTAGGTCAGGCCTCGCCTTTCGCAGGCGAGACCTGAGGCTTTTGCCCCGTGCCTTGCCGCCAACCGCGCCCCGCCCCGCAACCGTTGTCGGAGACTCTACGCTCGCCCCCGCATCATGGTCACGATTGGACTTGAGCGCGAAGGGCAGGCCTCCTGCCGCGGGCAGCAGCGTGCCCGATCATGCCTTGCGGTGCTTGAAGAATTCCACTTGGCGGAGCCGCCTCTTCGCTTCCTCCAGCGTCCGGTAAGGACCGCCGAGATTCCTTCCCTTGCTCGACAACACTTGATAGCCTTCCTTCACTTTCACGATCATGGGCGCCTCCTCATGGATCATAATCAAACCTACTGCAACGCCCGTCGAGAGGATGTGAGCTGGATCACTCGCTCATGCAACCAAAGGCATTTCAGCGGCACCCATGGGACTGTCAATTCTCTCAACTGTGTGGAATGATCTCCGCCGCCCATCCGGCGGCGCCGAGGACACCATGAAGATCTTGCTGGCCATCGATGGATCGAAGTTCTCTGAATGGGCCGTGCAGGCGGTGATGGCCCAGACCAAACCCAATCATGCCGACGTGCGCGTCCTGCATGTCGTGGAGCCGATTCCTGAATACGCGGACGGTCTCGCTTGGGGATATGGCTTGCAATCGGCCGGCGTATTGGAGGAAGAAAGCGAGCAAGCTCAGGGATTGGTGGCCAAGGCCGCTCGAGAATTGCGCGACGCCGGATTCCAGGTAGAAACGGCCGTTGAGGTGGGAGATGCTAAGGCCGTCATCGTCGATGCTGCCGCGAATTGGCGCGCCGATTTGATCGTACTCGGGTCTCATGGACGAAAAGGACTGGAGCGCTTCTTGATGGGCAGCGTCTCGGAAGCCGTTGCGCGCCACGCACCTTGCTCGGTGCAGATCGTGCGCAGCCCGCCGCGCGCTTGAACGAATAGCGCGGTGGCGGTTTCAAATCTTGTGTGCTTCTCTCCGCCACCGGGCCATTCAAGCGGCATTCGGACTTACTTGCCCTTTGCCTTCGCAGCCTTCTTGGTGGCTTTCTTCTTCGCCATGGTGTCTCCTTTCTCGCGAGTCACTTCTGCTCCTCCAGCGGTGCGTGCTCGCTACACTGCCCACAAATCATTTTTATTCCCCAAACATTTCCCGATCTGTGGTCCTCATCACCACCGTGCCCGACGATTCTCGCACAACTCTTCCCAGGAAGTTATCGAATGTTGAATGAATCTTCATTCGAATACGCCGGCGTCCGCACTCGCCTCAGCTGCCGGCATTCGCGCTCCGGCTCTTTGGCCGGCCCAGCCAGCCGGCAATTCCGCCCGCTCCCTTCAACGCCTCGGCGGCACCATTGCTCACCACATGAATCTGTAATCCCTGTCTTCGTGTCAATTCGGGAAGCATCTCCTCGAACGTGATATCGCGTCGTTCGCCGCCACAAACAGCACACATCGAACTCCCTGAACGATCCGTCCGGCCGCACTGCATGCATCGATGCAGCACAGGGTTGAGTCCCCGCGCCACCACCAGGGTGCGCACTTTCCCTCCTTGCAGTTGCGCCAGCGTTTTGTCCACACCGGCCACCGTCCCGCCTTCCCCGCTGGTTACGGCCGCTATCAACTCTGCTTCATGCTTGCGTTCCCAGGCCTCGATGTGCGGCTCCAAATGCTTCACCATCTCCGGCAGAGTCAGGTGCGCGAGGTCCTGATCGAACGCCACGATGGATTGCTTCAGGTTCTTCGGCAATTTTCTCTCCACCGTCTTGATCAGCCGGTCGGGCCCGCATAGGAATAAAGCCGTGAGGCCCTTCTCCGCGCAAAAAGCGGCCGCCTCGTGCGCCGTCTCAATGCAAAAATGCGCGTAGCTGTTATCCACGCGCTTCTCGAACGTGTCGCGCTGCGTTCCGTGGCTCCTTTGGCTTTGCTTCATTGCGGTCACGTGCCCCATATCTTTCTGCTTCCACTCCGATGCGTCTACCTCGAATTTCTTCTCCTTGTGCTGCGTCAATTCGCCAAACCAATATTGAAAGAACTTCGCGCCGGTATGGTCCACTACCACCACACCGTGCGTCTTGTGCTCTCCCACCGTCCAGAGCAGTTGTCCCAGCGCCGGCTTGCCCCAGTGAATTTCGTTCTGCACTTCAATTTGCAGGGGAATCGTCTCCCATCCGGAAGGCCCCGCGAAAATCGCCAGGCTTCGCTCGTGCGGCAGATGGTCGCGAAGAAACTCCTCCACGCGATTCAACTGCTCCAGGAACGCCTCTTGCCCCTCGGCAGGCAGGCCATTCGCAACCACCCGGCCCTCGGTTTTCAGCCAAGCTACGCCTGCGGGCGCCAAAGAATGTTGGGACGCCTCGCTGGGGTTCGCATAGATATACGCCGTAAGTAGCGGAGAAGCCATCCGAGACAGCGTGTCCAATCGATCCATCGTCACCATAATCGCCTTCTTTCTTAAATAACTAACGTCCTCAAGGAACGTTCACCGCCCACTTCCTGCCACCTCCATACTGTAATCAATGCAATCTGAATCGCAGTGATCGCTGTCACAGTCGTGTCGGCGGGGCCCATCCCGGCTCGTTCCACAAACCATTATAAAAATAAGATGATCGGCCAGCCCCGTGATCACAACTCCTTGCGATATTGGCGCAATTAATTTTCGCGTTCTGTTCGGATTTTTGCGGACGGAATGCTGAGGGGAGGCGCAATTCCCAGTAACGACACAAAAAAAAGGCAGGCCCCTAAAGGACCTGCCCCGACGCGTCCTGATCTGCCCTGATCTTAGCCCTAGTCTTAAGAACGCTCGCCGCCGAAAGCGCCGAACCGGTGGCCCCACCCACGAACTTCATGCTGCAGTTGCGTCAGCTTGGTCCGTTGTTCTGCGGTAAGGATCTTGTGAAACTGCTCGGACGCCATGGCTCGATTGGCCACCAGCTTTCCCGCATCGTTCCCGATCGTATCGGAAATCTTTGCGATCGTGCTGGCCGGCTCATTGCCGCTCACGGCCTTGCTGAGGCTCTGGCGTTCGGTCTTCATGTTGGCAAATACCGCTGAGTTGGCATTCGCGGCGTTCATGAAGATTGTCTTGGCCTGCTCCTGCTGTGCGCTGGTGAGCGACAATACGGTCGCGAGGTAAGCCACTCGATGATCCACGCGCTCGGCGACGTTCGGCCGATGGTTTGCCGCTTTCGCATGATCCACGCGCGCAAAAGCGGCCGGCGCCGCGATTAAAGCTGCGGTTATAAGTGTAAGCACTGCCTTTTTCATGATGACAACCCTCCCGAGTATTACGAAACGAACTGTTCCGAAACGAGGTATTCCGAAACGCATTCCCGGAGGCTGCGCTTCCCATCGCGGCGCCTTCGTTCTCTCTGTCGCTCCGGTCCCTCCATCCGAACATTTAGACGGCTCCGGCGCCGAAATGTCTCTCGCCTCCCTCTTTCCGCCCTTTCGCCTCCTTGTGGTCTGTCAGTGTGTTCCCGACAACAGGTTGGAAACGCCGCCTCCAGCGGTGATCTCTTTCTTGCGCAAGGCTCGGCGCGTGCTTGCATTGTAAGATTCCCTCTGTGACTTCCGTTCCTTCCTTGTCGACCCGCATGATCGTCAGCTTCCGAAGCAACGCATTCAATACCTCCTCGCCTGAAAAGCATTTCGTCAGCGTTCGCGCGTTCGGGAGCGACCTGGCGAATTGGCTCATACACGAACTGGCCCGGCGCGATGCCGCTGTCGAGCCCATGATTAGTCACAAGGATGTCGGATGGATCGTTCGATTCAACTTCCGCGGAGCCGCTTATGATTTCTTGATTCTGTACCGACACCCAGCTTGGCTGGGTTTGCTGGAACGCAGGCGTGGAATCCTGGCTCGCATCTTTCACGCTCAGCCGAAAAACGTGGAATTTGACGCTCTGAGACTCATCGACGACGTGCTGTCATCGCCCGACCTGATCTCCGATGTTCGCTGGCACTACGACGAATCCGATGGCATCATCTCCGATGCCGTGAATTGAGACGATGACTGAGGCGATGCCGGGACTGAGGCAGAAGTGAGAGGGGTGCATTCCGGTTCCGGCTGTCTCCAGCCGGCGCGTGGGGTCATCCATGCAACGTTGATAGCCGCTAAGCGATTCATTGGACGAGAGTTGGTAAAACGTCGTAGATGCCTGTGTCACTTTCTGTGTCGGTCGAAGTTGGTGCCGGCGGAAAACTTGTGTCAGTCGTTGGCTCAGCGGCAACCGTGCGCCTCGACAATCTGTTTACGGCACTGGTCATATGATCGGGAGCGAGATGGGCGTAGCGTTCGGTCATCTTGATGCTCGAATGGCCCATGAGCACTTGAACCGTACGCATGTTCACCCCGTCCATCACCAGCCAGCTTGCGAACGTGTGCCGCAGACAGTGCCAGGAGAAATCGATAATGCCAGCACGCTTCACAGCCTTGTCGAACCACTTCGTAGAGATTCCCAAGTAATCGCTGCCATCCGTATTCACCATGGCTCGATTGCTGGCCTTGTGCCTTTCCTGGAGCACGCTCAATGCGGCTTCCGCGTCATTGTTCAAGATCACATGCCGTTTCTTCCCGTTTTTCGACTCTGGGATGGTCACGAAATGCTGCGCAAGGTGGACGTCTTGCCAGGTCAGCCCCGGTGTCTTGATGCGCTTCTCATGGCGCCCATACATCTCGCTGTGCCTCATCCCGGTGTGCAGGGCCAAGTCGAAGTCCGGCAGCCTCTCGGGATAGTGTTCGGCAACGATCTGTCGCAGTGCTGGGTACTCCTTCTCGCGGGTGAGGAAGCGGCATCGCTCGTTGTTGAGCCTCCGCAGTTTCACTTTTGACGCGGGATTCTGGTCTACTTTTTTGTTTTCGATGGCCAGCCGGTATGTGCCGGACAAACACAATCGATAGTTGTTGAAGGTCGCATCGGCCCACTTTTTGTCCGTCGCGGCTTCGGTCAGCTTGGCCGCGATCTCCTCCTTTGTCAGATCACGTGCGAGGCGTGGGCCCCACCATTCCTTTAGCAACTTCACGCGGGATTCGGTGCTTTCGAGCGACTTGGGATTTTCGCGTTGCTTCACCAGCCAAGCGTCTGCGATCTCCTCGAACGTGGCGGCGCCGGCCCGCACAGCCCTCTTGATGTACTTCCCTTCCAATAGTTCAAGCTGCCACTTGCCGCGCTGCAAGATGGCTGTCTGAAGACTGACACACCCAATCGTGCGGCGCTCACTGTGGCCGTCGGGATGAGTGAGAAACGCAACGTAGCTACCTCCGCGCTTCCGGAGCCCGCGGGGCAGCTTTCCCTCTTTCTTCATGGCCGGCCTCCTTTCGATTTCAAATAGGCTTCGAGAGCCCAGACAACAATGTCCGTGGCGTCGCAGTCGCGTTTGATGGCCAGGATTTTCGTTTCTTTCCAAAGTTCAGGTGGAAGGAAGAGTGTCGTGCGGATCGGTTTCGGCTTCTGCATTCGGGTCAACCTCCAACCCGGAGTCTCTCATACAGACATATATATGTCAACAGCGGAGTGATCGGGTCAATACGGCAGACCCCGCCAAACATATGGACACGGTTAACTTCGGGTGCGGTCCATCCACGCAAGGCGAGACTTTTCCCGAGAGAGCCACGGTTCAAAGTTGCGAAGCGTGACGTGCTCCCTACTGTCCATTTCCTCGATCGTAGGGATAATCCAAAGGCACATTACGTCAAGCAACTCGGCCACTGTGGTTTGTGGCTGCTTTTCGCGCATCTGAAGCAGGAACTGATATAGCAGTTCATCATTTTGACTCAGCACAGCATTCCTCCAATGGTCTCGGAGTCGCGTCCAGCACCGGGCGCAAAGGTAGTGGTGTGGTCTGGCCACATAACGCGGATCACCTTTTCGGGGCATCAACGCCAGCCGGCCGCAACTGCATCGCTTGGTCCTTTTCTGCATTGTCATGTCCGCACAACCTCTGCTTGTGGTTGATAGAGCCAGGGGATGTCGAGGGAACCGCTGCCGTAACATTCCGGGCCGATCATCCGAGCCATGCTGGCGGGGTCTGTCAGTCCCTTGCCGCAGATCATGCAGTTCGGAGAGAGCATTCCGGCTGGTGTGATTTGATCGAGCTTGCCATCCCGAAATGTCGCCACCAGTCTGTCGCGCACACGCACGGCCTTCGCGGGATCGAAAAGCCTTTCGGTCATCATCCGCCGGCCGTACAAATGTCTCGGCCCGAAGAACCACGTGCCAAACTGCGCCACGTGAATCTCGAAGTGCACTCTGGCGTAATCTCGGCCACGAAGCGCGTCCTTGGTCGCAACCAGGTCACCGACGCCGGCCTCATCGCACTCCATGCCCATGCACCCAAACAGTCCTTCGGGGGTAGCGGTTAGATACCTTGGGCTGAATCTGAAGATCCGATGCCATGCGGAACTTCCATTTCGGCATACGCTTCTCATTACGTTCAATCACTAACGTGCGAAGCTTGCCCAGCGCTGGGCATGGATTGATCGGAATATCAGACCAGAAGTCCTTCGGAAGCATGCTCACTTTCTCCTTTGTTTTTGAAAATCCCCGCGCCGCTAGTGCGGGGGTGTCTACAAGCTCGGCTTCTTTGCTGCCTCATCCTGCCAGTACGCGAACAGAATGATGGTGCACAGCGTAATCTCTGCCTCCGTGAGGTACCGGCCGATATCGCGTGCCTGTCGAAGCACCTCGACGCGCGCATCATCGATCGACCGGCGCCGTTGCTCATCCGGCCACAGTGATCGCGGCAGATCCGCGTCCGTGGCCTGATAGCCGGACGGTCTCTTCAGTCCTTTTCCCTGTGTTCTCCGGTTTCACATCCACTCTCCTTTCTTAACAACGCTTCGAGCGAACTTTTCAGGATCACGCGCCTGCTCCCGATCTTGCGGCTCGCCAATGCGCGCCTTCTCAACAGGGCTTTGATCGTGGACGGCGACACCCCCAGAAACCGCGCCGATTGCGTGACGCTGAATGCCGCAGGCTCGGGCATAAATCTGTCATCGGGTTGGATCGATCCACTCAGTTTCCGTCTCCTGCACTATTTGTCTCTTTCCAACAGTTTCAAAGTTCCTGCGGCGCGGTTTTCCTCCAGGAACGTTCTTAACTCAGGCGCGGCGTCGAGCAGGCGAACCCATTGGCCGTAATAAAGCGTGACCGGAAATCGCCCCAGCCCGTAGACGCTCACGCCGCCCTTCTCGCCAACTCGGAATGTCACTTCAGTCTTCTTTTCGGTCTCCATCTTCTTTGTCCTCCTTGTCCAGCGCCGCTTTGTAGGTGCGCACAGTGCTGTCGGTAACCTTCACGCCGATCTTTCGGAAGCGCGCCGCGATCTCGGTGCTCGATTGGTTTCGATCTTCGCGGAGCCACAGGCGCACCAGCTCGACGTTCCCTGCTCGCGCATCGCGCGCCTGTGTTGGCGCGCCGCCTTTATTTTTGCGGCCTTCGTCCAGGTAATCGGATAGTGGGCCGCAAGTTCGTGCATGCAGACGAAAAGAGCCTTCCTGGTCGAGGTAAGGCCGGCCGGCCAACTGGAAAGGAGCACAGGCGGCTACGTCTCGATCCTTGAGGCACTCGACATGGACAATATTGGCGGCCTTGTCGATTTGCCGGAGACCCCAAGCGGTAGACAGCACCGCGCCAAACTCCGAGGAGCCACGAATCATGTTCTCGACGCTCATATGGGTTTGCGTCGCGAAACTCTTGGGCGAGTGGAATAAGGCGATGATCGATTTGGCTTCGGCACGCTGCAGCGCAAAGAAGTCTGCGCTCAAAGCCGCGGCAGCTTCATTCGCGCTGTTCTCATCCACGGCCCTCATGAAGCGGATCGCGGTGTCGCAGATGACGTGCGCGCCCTTGGCTTCGCGCAAAATGCGTGGATCGGTGAGCGGCAGCGCGGGCCCTTTGCTCAGGGTGCGAATGAACAGCCTGCGGTCCACTTCGTCATACAGATTGGTGGTCTTCAACCGCGGTTTGAAGGTGCTGCGCGAGACTTCGGGTACGAAATAGAGGACCTTCTGGGCCCGCTCATTGACTTGAAACAGATCCCACAATAAGCCAGGACCGAATAGCAGCGCGGCCACGATATTCAACGTGACCCAAGTCTTGCCGTTGCCGGTCAACGCGGCGATGGCCGTGACTGCATAATCTTGCAGGAAATCTGTGATGGAGAAGGTTGCGTCAGCGGTCTGCTCCAGTTCCTCTCGTGTGTCAAAGAGGCTGGCGTCCTCCTGTGGAACGGCGAGATCGCTCAACGTGAGCCGGGCACACTCCAGGATCGTCGAGGCATCTTCCCTGCCCTGCATGGCCGTTTGCTGAATCTGGTGGCTGGCATGGATCAGGCGCCGGAGCGCCGCTTTGTCTTTAATGATCCGTGCGTAGTATTGCAGGTTGGAGACCCGTGGCACGCCATCCACAAGCGATGCCAAGTAAGGGGCGCCGCCAGCGGCTTCCAGATCGCCAGCTTTCCGCAACTCATCGCTGAGCGTAACCAAATCGATAGGTTCGCTCCGCCCGCCCATCTCCAGCATGGCGTCGAAGATCAGGTGGTGCTGGTGCAAGAAAAAATCAGACGCCTTCACCCGCTCCGCGGCAGTCGCGAGTTGCTCATTGGTGAGCAGAATCGCGCCAAGCACACTTTTTTCGGCATCGAGATTGTGTGGCAGTGATGGTGCCGTCTCGGCCGCTTTCGTGGTACGCTTCAAGCCGTCTCCTACCTGTTTTTCAAGGCTGTCCACGTTCGGGGATCGCAACTCGCCGAACGTGTGTCTGTTACTGCACCGGTACCGCGGGATCCATGTTTTGAAACGCTCGCCGGCGACTCGGCGGCAGCGTCAACTCCTCGATCAAATCTCTGCGAAACATGACTTTCCGGCCGAGCCTGATCGGCTCAATGCGGCCCTGCCTTACCAGCTTGTCGAGCATTCCGACACTGATGGAAAGCAACGCCGCCGCGGCTTTTCTGGTTATTAAAATCGGTGCCGGTGCCATGGAAGCACACGGTGACACGCGGAAGGACGGAAGGCACGGAAAACAACTAGGTACTAGAGGGTTGGTTGGCTCACTTCAATGATTTGCGCGCAACGCTCTCCCGTTGCAAGTACATGCGGATGCTTCTTTTCGTAGTTCTTCAGATTTCTTCGGAGTAGATCGTAGTCGATGCTTTGTTGGTGCGCTGGCCTTCCAGAAGCCGCCAGTCCGGCTTTTAACAGCGCGGCAAGTTCACGGGCGGTCGGCTCGATGCCGGATCGAAAACTGAGATACCGACGAAGAATCAAAATAGGAAAACAATAGGAGACTAAACCCTGCCGGCGAGTGTCGAACGCGCGATCGGCTCTCGTAACCAGATTCCTTGCGCTCCTCTGGACCTTCTTGTTCTTCCGAGCCGCGGAGCGCGCGATTTTCTTCAGTCCTTCACCACGCTTGTCTGTAAGTTCAATCAACCGATCTTCAACGCCGCTATTCGCAACAAGCGCGACGAATCCGGCCAGCCGCGGCAAATCACACTTCGGGAGCACGTTGTTGACGAGCCTAGCCGCATCAGGATTCTCGTGAAGACTTCGTTCGAACCGTTCGTAACAGCCTGGCGCCGGTCTGAAGCCGACTTCACGCGCAGAAATCGCCGCGACGGATGTATCCAGCGTCTCTAACCACGGACCCAGATCGCCGTCGTTTCGCACTTCCGCGCATTCTAACATCGCAGTCTATAGCTAAGACTAAGACTTGGGTGTTTTGAACTGTTGTGCGAGGTTCACAACACTGTTGTGCGAGCCATAATACTAGGGAATATTGGCACAACACCCTAGTAGCTTGGTGGGTGCTACGTCTAAAGCTCCGCACCCACCAGAGCGCTACGTGCTAGGGTGACGTTGAGGCAAAACACCTCTGCCCTCGCGCGCAAAACTCCCGCGTGCCTCTTTTAAGTGCACACCAGCGCGCTTCCCGTGCCTCCAGGTGCATCGACGTGGCCGGCATAGCCATCCACGCCCACGTTTCCGGGGTGCTAGGATGCCCGATCCCATCGCAGCCTCTTCAACGCAAGTAGCGTCAGGCACTTAGCAGCAAATAACACTCGATGTGTCACTTAGTGTGTCACTTTCGCTCGCTGCTGTTCGTTTTCTATGCTCCACTCCGGTAAGCGATGGCCTCAAGGTCCGATTCCCGCATAACTTTCGATGACAGGGCATGCCCGGAGCCTCCTGCTGGGGGCTCCCACAGGTTTTGCCCTGGAAGTGGCATTGCGCGGGAAGCGCGCGGAAGGTGACTAGCGATGGCTTTGTGCCGAATCTGTATTGACGAACATGTGAAAGAGATTAACCGGGCGATCTTGGGCGGTAATCAGCCGCCGAAGGCTATAGCCGAGCGCTTCGGTTTCGCGTTTTGGCAGGTGAAGGACCATCGCCGGAAGCATCTGCCTTGGCGCAATCCGAAGCGGCCTGCGCCGGTGACGGTTGAGGAGCAGATGGTTGATCTGAAGCTGGAGTTGCGCCGGCTGCAAGTCCTGGCCGAATGCGGAGAAAACGTCGGCGGAGCTTTGGCAGTGGTGAGGCAGCGGCAATCATTACTCGAACTCGAAGCGCGGATGGGCGGCTTGCTGGATGCTACGCATAAGAGGCTGTTAACCTGCACGACGATGCGCTGTTCAGTTTGGCCTTGGCTGTGCATGCCTTCCGGCAATCGCGCGGCACCGTCTTGGGCCTGATTGATCTACTAAAGCGCCGTGCGGCGGACATTCTCTCCGGAGTTAGGGACAAGTTCGGAGAACTGCTTCACCCGAAGCCACAGCCAACGCCACTAGCGCCGACTACGCCAGCATCGGCAGCACCGCAGCCACAAGCTTCGAGCAAGCCGAAGGAAGAGAAGTTCACGTGTGCCAATCCAACCTGCCAGAGTACAGCGACGGTGAGGTTAGGCGCGCCGAACACGATTCATTGTAATCAGTGCCGAACCGATTTCACGCCGTGGGGGGATATTCTGAACGCACCGCCGAAGGAAGATCCCAACCACACGCACGTTTGGCGCGAGATTCCAGGACACCAGCGCAGATGCGAAGATTGCGGCCGTCAAGACTGGCTTGGGCCTGAACCTGCACCGGCCGTAAGTGGCTTAACACGGGCCCAATATCAAAGCGGCAGCTATAGGCGGCGTCGATGAAGCTGGTTGCCAGCAACGGGCAAGTGCCGCGTGGCGCCAAAGCCATCGCGGTTCAACCATATTTCACAAATAGTACAGATATGATACAAGTAAAATGCTTGCGAGCGGTTGGCAAATCGTTCGTTCAAGATGACAAGACTGGCAAGGATAGTGCTCTAGACCCCAGAAGCGTTTTTGAGAATCCACTTTGCATCGATTGGGAGGAAGCGTCATGTCTAAAGCGATGGCACGATGGTTAGTAGCCGCCATGGTGGTAGTAACCCTACCGACTTTCGCGGCAGACTGCCTAAACCCAAACGACCCCAACATCTGTCTCTATTACCAATCAAAAGTTCATCAACTTAATACAGTAGGCAACGTAATGGGAGTGGAAATGAAGTTCGTTTGCAAAACCGGCAAACACGCAGGAACGGGTTGGGATATCTTTTGTCGGTCTCCTGATAACAAGTGCAACGTCAACGAACACGACGTAGGCCCTAACAGCGGCGGCCTTACCCAATGGCATGCGTACGACCACTGCACAATGGACGGGGCTGCGCCAAACTGGACGCCTCCGAAAGATGCCAGTCCTAAAGACAAAGCTAACTCTAAGGATGCGAAGCAGCCTAAATAGCTGCTGCTTCCAGGCGAGAGAGTACGGCAGTAACCATAGATGCGGGGCTGCGTTTCGTGGGAGACGCAGCCCCGGCAAAAAAAACAAACAAAACGCGTCTAACCTCTTGTACCTGTTCGATATTTCTGACTTAATCTTGTAGATGCAGACTCCCACGATTGAACCCACCGCGCAGGAATCCCCCGAACAGCGAGCGTTCGCGGAAATCGCCGCCCGAGTGACCGCTGCCAATCTTGCCGTCGAAGACGCACGGGAAGCACGCGACCGATTCCGCTTTGAGCACCCGATCCCGACTCCTCTAATCCGCGCGCAGTACGGCGAACTGGAAGGTGCCGTTGTGCAGAAGGAGCGTGCCCTTCAGCAGTTGCTTGGCCCGTACAGCGAAGCAAAAGCCCGCATGGAAGGATGGTGAGTCAATGAGTACTTGGCAGGAACAAGCCTTGGCCGCATTCAATGCGGGAATACCTGATTTTGGCAGGAATGATGAAGCGGTGGACCTCAGCGATGAGGTGCCGCCGAATCCTGTTCAAGTTGCTTTCGAGAAAGAGCAGTTTGTTAAGGCCGGCGGGCCCGAGGGCTGGGATGATCCTACGCCGGCCGCAGACGATGGACTCACCAAGACACTAGTCGCAAACCGCGTGGGCCAGCCCTTCGGCAGCGCCGTATTACTCAAGGCCGCGCGCACCGAAGAGAGGCAGGTTGGTGCCGACACGTGGCGATACCGCTACGACGCCAGCGGCGAGTTGATTTCCGCGGGCGTGGTCAGCACCGACGGCGGCGCACTCTCCAAGCGCAGTGAGGAAGGCACTACCGTGGACCTTACCAAGGCCGCCCGTCCCGGCATGGTCAGGTTTGAACGCACCGCCATCGACAATGAAGATTGGATTTTGGGCTGGAATGACAAAGGCGAAAACGTCCGCGCTTATCCCGCTGAGGAAGTGGAAGCCTAATGTCAAACGCGGCGCCATGGATGACAGCAAACGAGATCGCTGGCCCTAGCCGTCTCTTGATCACTCTGCTCGATGGCACGACGGTAGACCTCAATCTCAGGGGCACCGAGCCGCAAGTCGTGCTCAGCGGAATCTTCGTGGCCGGCTATTTTCGCGCCGATGATGGCACGTACCACGCCGCCAGTCAGATTAAGAGCGCAGTGCCGAAGGAGGGAACATGAGCCGTTACGAGGAGCACTTCAGGAAGAGTGCGGAGACTGATAATCGGATTGCCGAGGAGCACGCAGAGGTCGCATCGCATCACCACGCACGCGCCCGCCGGCAAGACGATGACGATCTCGCGAAGCACGACAAAGCTCTAGGCAACGCCCACGAACGAATCGCTAAAGCGCTTGCCAATCGCGCCGCCGATACCCTCGAAATGTGCGACAAGGCTTCGCGCGATGAGTTGAACAAAACGACGCCGACCGATATCCGCGTGACGATTCCAAGCGCGCCCTCCGCGGTCGAGCGAATCTATGGAGATCTAACAATGGTGCCGCGCGCGGGTCAGCCGCCGGCGCCGCAACACGCGCGGGTGCCGCTGGAGTTCGAGCACCTGGTCAAGGTTGACGAAGAGTAACTCGTGCCCGCGAATCCCGATACACAAAAGTCCGTTGTCATTACGCTCTCTGTGCCCATGGCAGACGAACTGCACGACGCCGCGCGCGATGCAGGCATAAAAGATGACGATTGCGCTTCGGAGTACGTCCTTGCTGGACTCGCCGATCGCAGGCTCCGCCGACTGCCAGAACCGCCGCCACAGCCATTTGCGACACGGCGGCGTAAAGCCGAACCCGCCGGAGTCGGCCTGCGCCAGGGCTCTGCGCTTAGCGCTGCCGCCTATCTCTCCAACCACCACCACGGGCCCAACAAAAAGTTATCGACCGACGACGTGGCCATGATCGTGCGCATGCGCGCTGAAGGTGAGAAAACGCGCGCGATCGCTGCTCGGCTTGGGGTTTCGATGATGACGGTGAGACGGTACGCCCGCCGCGCGAAAATGAAGGCTGACTGACAAATGCCTGCCACTAAGAACCCCGAGCAAATGCGCCAGATCGCCGAACTAACCCGCGAGGGAAAATCGGAGAAGGAAATCGCGGCCTTGCTGGGTCTGCATCGCCAATACGATTTTTCGACACAGGCGTTCCATGGGTCTGAGTCTGCCGCGGAAGGGCCCGCGAATACCACTCTTGAGTCCACAGCAAGAAGCCGAGATTCTTTCGCTGTTGATTGCCGGCAAAGGGACCGGACCTATTTCGCGGGAACTCGGGCTCCCGCAAAGTCGCGTGCGTGGATATGCCCAGTCGCTCGGCATCGGCCGGCGCCGCCAGTGGGACAGCTTGCCGCCCGAGGTGCGTCAGAAAATCATCGAAGACATATTGGAGCACCATAACTTTGGCGTGGACCTTGCCGCGAAATACGGAGGGCAAGGCATCGGCTACAAGGCGTTGCTGAAACAAGCGAAGCTGATCCTCAACGTTCCGACGTTCCGGCGCAGTCGCGCGAAGGACGGGCCGCTCACGTCAGATCTTCCGCAAAATCCACCGCCAGCGAAAGGCAAACTGAGCACGTGAACGCGCCGGCCCTCAGCCGCCCGCCGCGTAATCGGCTGAAGACTGATAACTGGCGGAGAAACCTAGTGATCATCTCCGTGCGACGCGGCAGCGTGTTGTGGTAAGTTCTCGATTTCTGAGAGGGTGCCATCTTTGGAGCATATCAATCGTCAAATCCCGCCAGAAGCTCATACCGCGATGTACGTCTGGCATAAATACTGGTCGAGAAAAACATGGAATGTGGTAGGAGCCTATCTCGACACTTACTGTCCGACGGACGGCATTGTTCTCGACCCCTTTGCGGGAAGCGGGGTTGTTGCGATCGAGGCTGCTCGGCGCAATCGCCGCGCAATCGTATGCGACTTAAATCCAGTCGCGAACCTGATTACTGAGGTCACGTTAAGGCCGCTAGATACTCTCGCACTCAAGCAAGCCTTTGAGCGTATCAAGGCCGAAGTACGAGAACGAATCGAGAAGCTATACGAGATCCACTGCTTAAACTGTAAGAAGGTCTTCGTCTGCGGCGCTTTCGTTCGCGAAGGTGACAAGCTCACGGAGGTTCGCTACCCGAGATGCCCACACTGCGGACACCGATCCATCGACGGCAAGCCCCTAGAATGTGACGTCGAGGTTCTCAATCGCCTCGAACGAGATGCCCCGACCGGCTGGTACCCTAAGAATCGGCTCTACTACGCGGACGGCCAAGCCTTCAAAGAGAAACAGAAATACGACTCACTAGAGGATGTTTTCACGCGACGAAATCTACAGGCGCTTGTCTGGTTGTACGAATCGATAGAACGAGAAACCAATGTGCATCTTCGCCAAGCCCTATTAGCCGCGTTTACCTCGATGCTTCACCTCTGTTCTCGAATGCTGCCAGTCGGCAATCCTCAAGAGACAAATCACTATACCTATTTCAGCTCACCCGGCTGGACGCAACACAGCTACTGGTCGGCGGCCCGCTATATGGAGCAGGCGGTCTGGGAAAAGTTCGAGAGCGCGGTCATCGGTCACCAGGGCCTTCTCAATGCCAAGGAGGAAGCGAACAGGGTCTTGCCCAAGGTCAGGATCACGCACGACTGGCAAAAGGTGGTTCGAGGAAAGGCCGATATCGCGATCGTTACGGGAGACTGCCTGAAGCTGATGAAGAAGATGCAGGACGACTCAATCGATTACGTGTTCACCGACCCGCCCTACGACAGCTCCGTCCAATACGGAGAACTCTCGCTCCTTTGGAATGCCTGGCTAAAACAGGACGCGAACTATATCCAAAACCTGCTGACATACGAGATCATTCATAACGATCGTCAGCATAAGTCTTTCGACATCTACCATAAGCTCATATCTCAAAGCTTCCGCGAATGTTTTCGATTGCTGCGGCCAGGGGCCTACCTGACCCTCACATTTCACAATCCGACGTTCAAGGTTCGGAACGCCACGGTACGGGCAGGCCTCTACGCGGGTTTTGACTTCGAAAAGATACATCACCAACCTCTCGGCCAAGTGTCCGCGAAGTCGATGATCCAGCCATTTGGAAGTGCGCAAGGTGACTTTTATCTGCGTTTCCATAAGCCGAAGGCCAAAAGCGCTCACAAGATGGAAGAGATTACGGAGGAGCGTTTCAGAAGAGTTGTGATCGAGACTTGCAAAGAGGTTATCGCCGAGCGCGCAGAACCCACGCCCTATACGATCTTGGTGAACTATGTTGATCCAGTTCTAGCTCGCCAGGGCTTCTTCGGGACGCTGCACTCGGGACTGGACGTTAAGACCGCGCTTGAAAGTGCCATCGACAAAGATTTCGAGCTAATCGACGCCAGGATCGGTAGCGCTTCGGGCAAGCTTTGGTGGTTCAAGGACCCATTATTCGTAGCACGCCTCAAAGAGGTACCCTTGAGTGAGCGCGTCGAGCAGACGGTATTTAGAGTATTACAGGAGAAGGCCAGAGTAACGTTTACTGAGGTCTGGGACGCCGTCAGTCGTGAGTTTCCTAACTCTCTTACATCCGACAGCACCAGCATAAAGCAAGCGCTAGAGACCTACGCGCGCAAGGTCGGTAATACTGGCGAATGGATGCTCAAAGAAGAGATTCGAGACAGAATCCGTGCGCATTCGGAAATGATCGCGCTACTCGCGAAAATCGGAAAGGCGCAGGGCTTTGATATTTGGATAGGTAAGCCTGAGCAAGGCGCTACGGCGGATGGCTTAGCAGGCGGTGTGCGCCTGTCCAGTTTAGTGACGTTCCGGCCGACGAAACTTATTGGAGTCACCAACCTCAAGGACGTGCTTTTGATGGACCTACTTTGGATGAAGGATGGCACGGTCTACGCTGCATTCGAAGTCGAATCTACTACGACTATGACAAGCGCGCTCCAGCGCGGCTCCAACCTACCTAGCGGCGTAATGAAGGTTATGGTTTTGCCCGAGGAGCGCAAAGTTGATTTCGAGCGAAAGATGCTATCGCCGATGTTTCGCGACTTCTATACGGCCCAAGGCTGGCAACTTCTCTACTTCGACAAGTTCCGAGAGGCGTACGGCAAAATGAGGGAGCTAACGGCCATTGATGCGCTCTTTGGGAAAATGAGCAAGGAGCCGACGGTCTCGGCGCCTGTCGCAAAGCAGCAGAGGCTTAGCTTCTGATTGGGACTCGCTTCGCTAGAATCCTTCGGCCCTCAGAGGTGGGCGTCTGATGCCGAGCAAATATCTAAAGTCGGGCAGGCTGGCCGATGTCCTCGCCCTGATGCAAGTGCTTGCCCTAGATAAAGATGCGCACCGGAGTGAAGGGGGGTTGAACGACGAACTCCAAGGCAAACCAAACTCCGCAGATTGCTGGCTAGACGTAGGCGCTCAGCATCCGGAGTTTTTCAGGGTAAACAGAAAGGACGAGCATGTCTCGCTTGTGGCTCGGCACGTTACGCCCAAGATCGAAGAGATACGAGCGCTGCCTCCTGGGTTCATCGAAACGCTTGTCCGGACCGCAGTAGACCTGCATGACCGGGAGGTAACAAGACACGACAGATGGTGGCGGGTGCTCTATGCTGTTGTGGGCGGGCTCGCGGGTGGACTGCTTCCGTACTTCGCTTCCTTACTTCGCTTGCTTGCTCGCTAGATTTTAAGGTTGCAAAATCCCCCGCCTTACGCATCTCGCAATGTGAGTTTTTCATTCCACGTCGATTTTCCCGTCCAGCCAGTTTTGAACGAAGGGTGTAAGCGTGCTGACGATCTCCGATCTTGTCGTTGGATCCGCAAGTTCTTTTGTGAAAAGTTCAACCGCCGCTTCAGCTAAGCTCTCGGCCGTCTGGGGTTCGTTGGCTGCCGCAAGGTTCAAGCCCGCGATATCCAAGAACTTTACAAGTTTGCTTCGCACGTCATCCATGCCGTGCGCCTCTCGTGTCACCTGTCCGTGAACGTGAACAAGATGCGAGCGTTCACGTTCACTAATGGGTGGTGCTTGGCTGGTTCGGTTCCCGCTCCGAAGCGAACGCATCGGTTTCGACGCACGGCGGCGGCGGGTTCAGCAGTTGCTCGACCGGAACGAGCCAGGGTTTAATCATGCGGCAGATGAGCAGCACCGTACCGCGCGGCACAGCCATGTCGCCTAATCCCCCGAGCATCTTCGCGTACCCGGAAAGAATGCGCTTTTGGTCACGGGTGACGCCAGGGTTGTGTTTGTCGAGGAACTTCCGATCGGCCTGACGCCCTTCGCGCCGGTAGCACGTATAGCAAAGATCAAAAGCCGCAATCGGCTTCTCCAACCCGCAGTTGATGCACTCCCCAATCCGCCTATCTTGTGGTACGATTTCCATCGTCCGTTTCCTTTCGTCACCCTTTCCCGCGTCACGAGCGAGCAAGGGTGTGTCTATCGCAGCAGCCTCATGTTGGCCGAAATGCTCATCCGCGAGCAACCGCAAGATATGTGCTAAGTCATAACCAAAGTGAGGGCAACGCATGTCCATCGCAGTAGGCAGCTTCTGAAACGTGGCTGCGTGCAATACTGATTTAGCGGTCCCCACAACCTGTAGTGCTGCCCCACAATAGTGCAAAAAGTGTGCCGGTATTTGTGTCAGTTTGTGTCGGTTTATGTGTCGGTTTTTCCTATCCTGCGGCGTCCTCGCTCGGCCTACGTCGTCCTAGTACGTGCCGTGCGAGTTCGGAGAGTTGTGCTGAGGCAGAAGGGCTTAGCTTGCTAAATAGCGTATTTTTAGTGAGAGGGGTGCATTCCGGTTCCGGCTGTCTCCAGCCGGCGCGTGGGGTCATCCATCCTAGCTTCCCTCTCAGAGGCAGGTGGGACGTTCTGCTTCCAGAGTCGAGTAAGCCCCTTCCCCCTCACTCGGCCCCTTCCACATAACGTCGACTTGGAATGCACCCGCGCGGGATACTGCAAACACCTGACCATCCGCATTTTGATTGGGAGGAATGCCAAGTCCTTTAGATTCTGCATATCTTCACCGCCGACCTGGATGCCTCTGCCAGCTCGACCCCAAAACGGAACCCGAGCCCGAAACCAAATCCCAGGGCGGGAATAAGAACGGCTTTGCGAGCGGAGAGGGCGAAAACCGGACGTCGAGGCCAGGATGAGGTCCGGCGGGGAACTAGTACACCTAGCTGGCCGATACCATTCAAACTAGCCTATTTGCGCTATCCCTGTTCGCCCCTTCCTGAATCAATTCTTATGCATGCGAACTCGTCTCCATCTCCTCCGGGCGCTGCCCGCGGCTCTCCTCCTGGTTTGCTTCGTTTGCGCGGCGAGCTGGCCGGATACCCACGAATCCGATTATCCCGTTCGCGCCTATCCAGCCTTCACGCCCGCACCCACTTGCGGCGGCGGCGCAATCGTGCTCGAGTCGATGCGGGGCGCGATATCTGAAGCAACATCAAACGGTTCCGCATGTCCGCGCGCTACCCAAACCGTAAAGCCTAAGCTTTTTCTTCCGCGTCCCTCATCGCGCCCCACCTTCTCCCGCAAGACCAATCGCACCGAACGCGCCAGCCTGTAGCCCCGCCGCGATTCCGATTGCCGCCAACGCCCGGCGAGCATATGATGGAGGTGCCGCAGTGAGCAGTGGCGCGCATCTGGGCTGAAACTAAATCACGTAACATAGGTGGAATCTCTCAAATGAAAGCCCTTCTCGTGTATCCGGAGTGGCCAGACACGTACTGGAGTTTCAAGCATGCTCTGCCCTTCGAGGGCAAACGGTCGGTTTTTCCTCCGCTGGGCCTCTTGACCGTCGCTGCCATGCTTCCGAAAACCTGGGAGCAGCGGCTGGTGGACATCAACATTCGCCCCGTGACCGATGCGGATTTGAAATGGGCCGATGTGGTGATGATCAGCGCCATGCTGGTGCAAAAAGACGGCATGCTGCGGATTTTGTCGCGCTGCCGCGAACTTGGGCGGCGCACCGTGGTGGGAGGCCCGATCAGCAGCTGTATGTCGGATTTGCCGTTGTATGCGGATCACGTCGTCGTGGGCGAAGCGGAAGAGTTGGTCGAGGGCCTCGCGGCCGAACTGGAACAAGGCACCGCCAAGCCGCTGTATCAAGCGCGGGAACTGCCGGGACTGAACATCACCCCGCTTCCCAAGCTCGACCTGATCAACCCGAAATATTACAGCTCCATGGCCATCCAGTATTCGCGTGGCTGCCCTTTCAATTGCGAATTCTGCGACATCATCGAGATCTATGGCCGCAAGCCGCGAGCCAAATCGCCCGATCAAATGGTGGCCGAACTCGAACACCTGTACGCGCGCAAATGGCGCGGCCCGATTTTTATCGTGGACGACAACTTCATCGGCAACAAGCGCAAGGTGAAGGAGCTTCTGCCGGCGATGGCCCAATGGAACGCTCAGCATGGCCGCCCGTTCACTTTCTACACCGAGGCGTCTGTGAATCTGGCGGACGACCAAGAGCTCTTGCAGATGATGCAGGACGCCAGCTTCGATCGCGTCTTCCTGGGGATCGAAACGCCGGCGGAGGAAAGCCTCAAGGAAGCGCAGAAAATGCAGAATACGCGGCGCAGCCTGGTCGATAGCGTCCGGCGCATTCAGCGCTACGGCATGGAAGTGATGGCCGGTTTCATCGTCGGATTCGACAACGATCCCGAAGACATCTTCGACCGCCAAGTGAACTTCATCCAGGAAAGCGCGATTCCGCTGGCCATGGTCGGCCTGCTGCAAGCCATTCCCGGCACGCAACTCTATCGGCGGTTGCAAAAAGAAGGCCGCATCGTGTGCGACGGCAACGGAAACAATCTCGATTTGCGCCTAAATTTTCAGCCTCGCATGGACCCGCAGCGCCTGCTGGACGGCTATCGCTACATCCTGCAGCGCATCTACCGTCCCGATATTTATTACGCGCGCGTCCGGAAATTCCTGGCTCAGTATGAGCCCCACACCAAACGTGGACGGTTAACGCTCTCGGATTGCCAGGCCCTGGCGCGATCCATTCTCAAACAGGGAATTTTCAGCCGCCATGCTTTCTCCTACTGGCGGCTTTTCATCGCGGCCAGCACGCGCTACCGGCAATCCTTCGGCGCGGCGATCCGCCTGGCGATCATGGGTTACCATTTCCAGAAGCTCACCCGAATCAGCCTCAGCCGCGAGTAAACGCCCCGCCGCGGCGTTTCCCCGCTCGCGGCCTCCGATCAAACACTCACGTCTGCCCGCGGAGCAGTCGCGCGGCGCGCGCCAAATTCGGTTCGTTGTCCCCGCCATTGTCAGCGGAATCGGAACCATTTCCATTTCCTGCCGCTTCGCTTTTCCCCGAGTCGCCGCCCGAGTCTCCTTCGCCCGGCGCCAGAAACAGATTGGCCTGCAGGCCGTGCTGCTTAGTGTAAAGCTCGAAATACCTGCCGCCCGCGGCATAAAGCGATTCGTGCGTGCCCCGTTCGATAATCCTGCCCGCCTCCACAACCAGGATCTGGTCTGCCCTGCGAATCGTGGAGAGCCGGTGCGCGATCACGAAGGTGGTGCGCCCCTGCATCAGGTAGGAAAGCCCCTCTTGGATCAGCGCCTCGGATTCGGAGTCCAGGCTCGAGGTCGCTTCGTCGAGGATCAGGATTCGAGGATCGGCCAGAATGGCCCGCGCGATGGAGATGCGCTGCCGCTGGCCGCCCGAGAGTTTCACCCCGCGCTCGCCGACGACGGTGTCGTAGCCTTCGGCAAACGATTCTGCGAACTCATCCACGCGTGCAATGCGGCAAGCGGCGTTCACTTCCTCCTGGGTCGCGTCGGGCCGGGAGAAGATCACGTTTTCGCGAATCGTCCCGTCGAAGAGAAATGTCTCCTGCAGGACCACGCCGAGCTGCGTCCGATAGCTATCGAGGCGCACGGTCGAGAGATCGATTCCATCCACCAGCACGCGGCCTGACACGGGCGTATAGAACGCCGCGATCAGTCCGATGATCGTCGACTTCCCTGCCCCGGAGGGGCCGACGAGCGCCGTCACGCTCCCGGGCTGCGCGCGGAAGCCCACGTCGTACAGCACCTGCTTCCCCTCGGCGTAGCTGAAGTCGACGTTGTCAAACACCACTTCGCCCTGAATTTTCGCGATGGAGACGGTGCGCCGGGGATCCTGGTCCTCGGGGTTTTCCGCCAGAATGTCGGTGGTGCGTTCGAGGCCGGCCATTCCTTCGGTCAGCTGCGTCCCAATGCTCACGATCTGCGACACCGGCGCAATGAGCATCGCCAAAAACGCGACGTAGGTCAGAAAAGTGCCCAGCGTCATCGTTCCCGCAAGGATGCGCGTGGTGCCGAGATAAAGGATCAACGCGCTCACCACGCCAAAGAGAACGGTCGACGACAAGCTCATCACCGAGGTTGCCGTCAGCGTCTTCAAAATGTTTTCGAGAAGCCGCTGCACGCCCCCGGCGAACACGCCCTCTTCCCGCCGTTCGGCGTGGTAACCCTTCACCACGCGAATTCCGCCCAGCGACTCGGTGAGCCGCCCCGTCACCTCCGCGTTCAGCTTGGAACGCGCGCGAAAGATCGGGCGTATGGTGCCGATGGCTTTGTTCAAAGCCAACCCGAAAGCCACCAGGATGGCGAACGCCACGGCGGTCATGAAAACGCTGATCCGCAGCAGCACGATCAGCGCAAACGAAGCCGTCATCAGGCTGCCCACGAGTTCCACCAGGCCGGTGCCCATCAAATTGCGAAGACCTTCCACGTCGGACATGATCCGGGCCACGAGGTTTCCGGTCTTATTCGTGTCGTGAAAAGAGATCGAGAGGCGGCCGATGTGTCCCTGCACCTGCTTGCGCAAATCCGCGATCATCCGCTGCGCCGCTTTGGAGAGCAATTGCGTCAGAGTGAACGAAGTCACGCCTTGGATCGCCGTAGCGCCAATGATGGCCAGCGCCAGGGGAATCAGCAGCCGCACTTCGCGCTTGCCCACCACGTTATCCACCAGGAACTTCGTCGACGCCGGCAATACCAGGCCCGCCAGGCGATTGATCGCCATCAGCACCAGGCCGAAGAGCAAAAGCACTCGCTGCGGCCGCAGAAAAGGCCAAGCCTCCTTCAGCAGATGCGGCAATCCCGCGGACTTGCCCTTGGGCGGAACGCTGGAGCCTAGGCTTGCGCCCGCGCCTCGGTTGCGTCCTCCTCCGCCGCCGAGATAGCGGTTCGGCGCGCCTATTCGAGTGATCGATGGCATTCCATTATTGTCTTACATCTCGCGCGGAAATGCCCACGACCGTCATCCGGGTAGCCCCTACCCTTTTTTTGTAATGTGGTGTACTAGTCCCTCATTTTCCGAAAATCCCGTTTTCAGGAGTTGGCTCGGTTTTCAGCGGAAGCTGAGCGACTCGTACGCAATCTGTGATTTCGATAGTGGAATACTGCCAAGGCGAGCAGCCCAGTTCCGAGTAACAATGCGCTCGACGGTTCGGGCACCGGATTGTTGCCGCCTCCTCCGCCGGTTCCCCCGCCGTTGGGCGGGACGAGGGAATCTTGAGCGAACACTGAGGGCGTACCGCCGTCATCAAAAGCAAAGTTGAGCGTTGGTATGATGTCCTCCAACTCGCCTAATGAAAAGCTGCTATCTCCTCCGCCCAAATCCGTATTTGCGTCTGCCAGGATTTCTCGGACTGTCATGCCATTGAACGCGGGAAAAACGGTGTCGTTCGCGATAAGAAGGTCACCAAACGGAATTCCCGAAGTGCCGAGAGTAATGCCAGCGTCAGAGAAATCGACATTCAGTTGCAGCGCCAACACATCCCCGCCGAACACTGCTGACGAGGAGGTGGGTGGGTCAAAAAGGTTAGAGTCCAGCGCTCCGTCCACGCCAGATGTAGGGAGATACGATTCGATGGCGGCTGCATTGTCGAACGCCATTGTGAAGCCGGTGATTGGCTCACCCACGACAACGAGAGCGGAGGGATAGACGGTCAGGTAATTGTTGGACAATACATTTGCCCCACTGCCGCCTGCGGCAAAATCGTGCTGCGTGAACGTGATCACTTGGCCAGGGGCCCAACTATCGGCGAGAGCAGGGCGGGAGCAGGCAAACGTCAGCCCGAGGATCAGCAGCAGCCACGTTCCTAAAAACCTTCGCAAGCGATTCGCGTCCATATGCGCCCCCTTTGGACGGACGACACCCCACATCTATGGCGTGCATCTTCGCTTCCATCTTGAGCGCGGTTGGGGCGGAAGAACTTACGGGCCAGTTCGTCCTCGATTTTCCCAACAAGAAATCCGCGAAACGGAGCTAATGCGCAAAAGTTTGCGACAATTCCCGGCATCAGACTATCGGGATATGGGGTACTAATTCTCTATTTTCCGAAAATCCCGTTTTCCAGGCACTGAGGATCCGCACCCTCGATTGACGTGCCAGTTTATGCTTCTGCTGTAGTTAGGAAACCGATTCGAGATATACAAAAATATGTCCGGATACCGCAGTCTACTCAGCGTAGGATTCAGCGCGGCCGTCGCAATTCGTCCTGGTGGCATTTCGGTTACAGCGAGTCAGTGCCGTTTTTAGTCGGCGGGACCTTGTTTACGTTAGGGCCATCACCGCTCCCACACCAGTTCCGTGCCATCTGGGAGCACAGCCCGAAGAAGAGCGCCATTGGGCTTGCCATTCTTCGTCGGCCGGAGAGTGATGGTAACTACGTCCCCGGGTTTGAAGGAATCCTTGCGAAAACCGTGCGGATAGATGGTGTTAGGAGCCTGAGTTTCGACAATCCACGGGACCACCTGTCCGTCGTCCCCCTTGACGTTAAATTTCAGCAAGCAGTGGGGATTTGCCCAATACCAAGTATCCACAGTTCCCTTCAGAGTGACCGTCCGAGAGTCGTACATCGTAGCGCCGCCATGATGGGCGAATAGAGGAGCCGAAACCGAAAGCCCAACAACCAGAGCGAAAACAAGAGCCAGCCTGTTCTTCATTGTGCGTTCCTCCGTCATAAGCCCCAACTCTCCTGAGCAAACTTTTTCCCCGATTGCCCGGGTCTGAGCCCATCCACCGATTCACTTTTCGCTTGCCGAATCGCCGAACATGCTGTTGTACTTCTGGTATTCGATGGGCGAGCAATAGCGGGTCAGGACGTCGACTCGCGGATCCTGCAAGGCCAAATCGAGCTTCATGGTGTTCCACGGTTTTGTATAGATTTTTGGATCCACAATCGTCTCCGACCATTCCAACGTGTCATAGTCCACGCGCTTCAGCGTCTCCGTCACTTGGGTCTGGTCGCTGATGGGACGGCCGGTATTATCGAGCCAAACGTGGTCTTCCGGCATGGTTCCGATCGTGTGGACTTCCAGCGTGTAATCGTCGATCCATTTGCCGACGGAATAGCCGAAATAGCGCTGTTCGCGGTACTCGTCGCCGTTTACCACCACGCCGCCATCCGCCAATTTGGGAAGGGACCGACCGTCGGTCCAAATGATGCGCCAGGTGTTGTTGTACTGATAGAGCATGGCCACGTTGTTCTTGTCCTGATAGATTCGTACGCCGAGGTCGTAGTGATTCGCGTGCGGGAACCCCAACGGCTCGCATTTAGTCCTAGGATCATTATTTTCCGCCGGCGCGACCTGATCCTTGCCCTCCAGAGGCTTGTGCGACTTGTACAGTTGCAAGCCGTAAGGGGTGTATGGGGGCTCATTTTCCGGCTTTCCATTGTTTGGGTGCAACTGGACGCCGCCGGCCTGACCTCCCAGCCGCGACCCCCACAGCCCGGACCACAGCCCGGAAAGGTCGTGCACGGGAATGGGCTTTCCCTTATCCGCTGTACTGCGGGTCGGGTCGGTGCCGGGCCAATCTTTCACCGCAGGGGAACGTTGCTGAGCCGAGGACTTCACCGGCAAAGTGAACGCCGCACACAATAAGGACATCACAACCAGCCAGCGACTGAGCATGTTCAAAACTCCTCGGAAGATTCCGTCTCGAATTGTAGGCAATCCTTCTAGAAAAGCAGTTTCAATCCGAATTGTATCTGCCGGGAAGTCGTGGTCGTGCTGGTAATGCGCCCGGCCGACGAGCTGATCGTGCTGCCCGAAAAGATGCTTGTGGCGGGGACGCCGAAGTTGACGATGTTGGCTATGTTGAAGAATTCGGCGCGAAATTGCAGGCTCTTGTTTTCTCGAATTTGCGTGGCCTTGAAAAGGGAGAAATCGAAATCAGTCATGCCGGGACCGTTGATTGATCCGCGAGGTGCGTTGCCATAGGTTCCCAATGTCGGAAGGCTGTAGGCGTTGGGGTTGAACCATTCGTCCACGGTATGGGGCAGCGGATCCCCTTGGAAGTTTGGATTCAAGTTAGGACGATCCGGGTTCCTGAGATTACCGTCCCCGGATTGGTTCGTCCCGACGAGCGGTGTGACAGGGAAGCCGCTCAGCAGGGTAAAGATGCCGTTCGCCTGCCAGCCGCCGATTAACTTGTCGGAGACTCCGTGCAACCGGCTCAGGAATGGCTTGCCGCTGCCGAAAGGCAGTTGATAGGTGAAATTGGCGCTCACCTGGTGCTCGAAATCCAGGGAAGAGCGGGCATAGTCCCTCTCCGGGTGGTAGCGGTCCAGGAGTTGCTGCGTCTGGTTTTGAGAATCCTGGCTGTTCAACCCGGAACCGTTGTCCAGGTTCCTTGAATACGTATAGCTGGCGCGGAAGCTCAAGCCGCGGCTGACACGCTCTGTCAGGTCCACTCCCACGGCGTTGTAATTGGCGACCCCGACTGAATACCAAAAGAATCCATTGCCCATGTACGGATCGGGGCGTCCGTTCGGACCGAGGGCGGGAATGTACTGCGTCCCTGCCGGAACGAGAACCGCACTGGCGATAGGATTCACGCCCCCAGCCAAACAGCCGGAAGGATTGGAACAAATCTGCGACGGAATGGTGTTCGGGTCCTCGTTAACGGTGTTATTGCTGGCGTGGGAACCCGAGTAGCCGAGGCGGATGGACATGTTCTGGGTGAGCGCGTGCTCCACGGAAAGGTTCCATTCCAGGATTCTGGGTGTTTTTATATCGGATTCAACGCCTCTGCCGGCATAAGTAGTGCAGGGTTGCGGCACGCCCGGTGCGCACCCCGGCGCCAAGGGCGCGGTTCTGGAAAATGGAATCAAGGGCGGAAGGGAAACGTTGCTGAAAGTAAACTGCGGGTTGAAAGGAGGCTCGGCGCCTAATTGAAACACGAGATTGTCGAGAAGCGAGTTGTAGACGCCGAATGCGGCACGGATAGACGTCTTCCCATTGCCGAACGGGTCGTAGGCAACCCCCACTCGGGGTTCGAACAATTTGGTGGCATTGTTGACGGTTAAGGCCGAATTCCCCACTGTGGGAGTGCTTTGTATTACTCCGTTTGCATCGGGAAGGAATTGGGAAGCGCGTCCGAACGCCTCATTCCAGCCATCGGTAAATTCATGGCGAAGACCGAGCCTGACGGTAAGATTGGGGCGCAACTGCATGTTGTCTTGCGCGTACCACGCGCCCTCCCACTGCCGCCAGTCCAAGACAGTGGCGTTCGGAGCGCCGGTGAACTGCTTGGCTTGTCCCTGCAAAAATGCAGTCAGGCTGGAGAAGCTCGCCTGTCCCAGTTGGAAGTCCCTGGTATTCGCATTATCCTGGAGCCGCTCTGCCCAGCCTCCAAAACTGAACTGATGCTTGCCACGGATGACCTGCACGTCGTCCTGGTAGGTGAAGAGATTCCTGGTGCCGGCGCCAAAGTGGTTCCCCCCCTGGCCGGCTCCTCCCCCAGCGAACGCTCCGGTATTGTTACTGCCGCCGCCGACGGCGCCGATGGTAAACCCGCCGGGCAACAGCCCCTCCATCAACGTCAGCGAATCCAGATTCCCCGGCAGGGCTCCGATGGCGATGATATTCGGGTCATTCCTGGCGCGAGAAAGACCCACGCGCACTGTGTTGATGAGATTGGGCGAAAAAATGTGGATTTCCTGCAGGCTATGGACCTGGGCACGACTGGCGCCACTGCTAGCGAAAAGAAGGTTGTACTGAGGTGTAAGGTTTCGACCGTCGTCAACGGTATCCGACAGCACGATGCTGTCCTGACGGGAAATATTAACGTTGAATCCCAGAGTGGCGAAGTCCTCGCGAATCTCCTGCTTCGGGTTGGAGGAGAATATGGCTGCGCCTCCCCCGATGTCCGGTCCGTTAGGCTCCGGCCAAACGGCCATGTAAGGGAGCATGCGCGGGTCCAGGCCGGTCACTTGGACCAGCGTGCCGTTGGCGTTGGGTAAAAATCCTCGCCGTGCCGCGTCGTCGGGGACGAACGACACGTCGCTAAGCCCAAGCCGCTGCCGAAATCCTTCGTAATTGACAAAGAAGAAGGCCTTGTCTTTCTTGATTGGCCCCCCCAACGATCCGCCAAACTGATTTCTCTTAAAGGGTGGAATCGTCGGGCCGTCGAAGTAGTTCCTGGCATCGAAAGCGCTGTTGCGCACGAACTCGAACAGGGAACCGTGCAACTGGTTGGTGCCGGATTGCGTGACGACGCTGACTTGCGCCCCGGCTCGTTTGCCAAATTCCGCAGAATAGGCGTCGGTCAGTACATTGAACTCCCGGACGGCGTCAATGCCCAGCAGTTCCCCGCTGGCGCCCCCCGGGTTGACGCTGGTGTTGGTGGCGGAAGCATATTCAATGCCGTTCAGCAAGAATTGGTTGTCCCCGGGGCGACGCCCGGCCACGCTGAAAGAGCTTCCGGCTGAGCCTCTCATCGCGGAGTAGTTGATGGTTCCCGGATTGAGCGTGATCAAGTTATCGAAACTGCGCCCGTTTAGCGGCAAATCTTTGATTTGCTGCTCCACGACGAGACCGGAAACTTGCGACGTGGTCGTATTCACGACCGGAGCTTCCACCGTGACGGTCACCTGCTGCGTAACCTCGCCGACAGGCATTTGCACGTCCACTACCGCTTCCTGGGCCACGGCCAGGGTGATGCCGCGCCTGACCACCGTCTGGAAGCCAGGCTTCTCGGTCCTCACTTCATAACGACCCACAGGGAGCGAGAGCACACGATAGTTGCCGGTGTCATCGGTTGTCACTGCGTGAGATACCCCGGTCTCGGCATCGCTGACAGTCACCGCGGCATCCGGGACCGCAGCTCCCGAGGTATCCTCAACCCTTCCGGAGATGGAGCCGGACACCTGGGCTAGCGCGTAGGATAATGGTAGGCACACGATCACAAGCAGAGACAGCACTATCTTTTTTGAGATTTGCATGGCCGCTCCTTCGTCGCACACGTAACTAAGAGCGAAAGCAAAGAACGAGATAAGCACTCAATGCGGTGCTCCTTAGCACCTGGCGAGCACATTTGTCAAGCGGAATAGGAATATCGGCTTAACCTGATGCGTTTGCAAGCAGGAGAACGGTCCTGCAAAGCTCTGCCCTTTAGCTTTGCTGATGTTGGTAAGCCAGCGAACGTTGAGCGCCTAGGCCAAAGACGTCGCTGTGGTAGGTGGCAGTGGTTGGTTGCGGGGCCTGCCCATGTGTCTCGCCATAACAGAGCGCAACAAGTAAACAGAGAGCGACACGGACAAACTTGTGCATGGGGAATGCTATCACGTCACGTGATGACCGACCGGTGTTCTTTGCATAGGGCACATCAGTACGGCGGTTTGCGTCTTGGGGGAGCCAACTCCTGATATGTCGGGTGGTCTCATGGGGTCGATGCAACACTGGCCTGCAGTTTATCTGCTGGGGTTCGAAATCCCAAGGTTTGTCGTGGCCGGGTGTTGAGGCGCAGAGCGATCTCATCCAGCTCTGATTGCGAGAACCTGGACAGGTCGGCGTTCTTTGGCAGGTATTGCCGCAGCAGCCCGTTGGTATTTTCGTTCGAGCCGCGCTGCCAGGGACTTTGCGGATCGCAGAAGTACACCTGTACATCGGTAGCCATGGTGAAGGTTTTGTGCTGGGCCATCTCCAGTCCGCGGTCCCAGGTCAGCGAGCGCCGCAACACCGCCGGGAGTTGTCGCACGTGCTGGCTGAGGGCGGCCACCACGGTAGCTAATCTTCGTTCCCGGCACGTCATGGAGAGAATCGGTATGGTCCATGACAACGACGCTGACTTCGATCACCCTAATCTGCCAGAAGGACATCCTCTGAGAAGACACGTCTTGTACCGCAAGCTGGCGAATCAACAATTGGAAACGGGGCTGATCGGCGGTATCGAAAAGCGCGAGATTAAGATTTTTGACTATGATCCCGAGTGGCCGAATAAGTTTGCAAAACACGCCAAGACCATCAGCGAGGCAGTTGGCAGCTTCCTTTTGCGTATCGAACACATCGGATCGACATCCGTTCCTGGACTCGCGGCTAAGCCCGTGATTGACATCCTTGTCGTGGTTCCGGATTCCGCAAATGAATCTGCTTATTTGCCTCGATTGGAAGCGGCAGGGTACGTTTTGCGGGTGCGCGAGCCCTATTGGAATGAACACCGCATGTTCCGAACCCCGGAGAAAGACGTGCATGTCCACGTCTATTCAGCCGGTTGTCCGGAAATTCAGAGAAATCTGATCTTCCGAAATCGTTTGCGCAGCAACGCAGAGGATAGAAAGCGGTACGAGCAGACTAAGCGTGAGCTAGTTGCCGAAGACTGGCCAGACATGAACACATATGCGCGTGCCAAGACCGAGGTGATTGAAATCATCATCGCGGCAGCACAAGCGACGGGAGATGTTTCCGATTGAGGGAGCCATGGGCAAAGATGTGCGGTACTAATCCTCCACTTGGCGAAAAACCCGTTTTCAGGAGTTAGGCGACGCGTTTCAGTCTTGGGCAGACTTCTTTCCGCTATCGTGCTCGTCCCTCCCCAAAAGGGATAATCCGTCGTCAAACGATTCTCCTGCAGCCCGCTTATACTTCGGAGGAACCAATAGCCCTAGCAAAACGGCACCGATCAGCATCAGAACGAATGCTAGGGCCTCTGTAGCGAGGAGATAGCCGAAGTCCCGGTAAACCAAATGTCTGGTTATAAAGAACGCTGCCGCTACGCTTATTGCGGCTACGATCCAGAGATTCTTTTTCTCGGTCGTCAAGCATTCGCCACAAGTGGGACAGGCGAGCATATCTGCGGAACGTGGAGCTTCAGAAGCGTAAAAGGCTGCACCGCAAACCGGGCAAGATGTTGAATATCGCGATGGTACTCTAATTTGGCCGCTTGAACGCGACGCATACCTGACTCTGTAAAAGTGGATGGCGCCCGCAATAAGGGCCATCGCTAATGGTGCGAGCGGCGAACCCGTATAGACAAACACAGTGCCAGCGACTCCGCTAAAGAAAGCCGCCCCTAGTGCTCTCGCGACGCTAGTCTGTAGCCAGATGGCCGCAAAAAAGATCGCTACGATTAAGATGGCAAGCCATACGGCAACTTCCAAACGAAGCAGAGCTATGATGCAAAACGCTCGCCATAGTTCACTTGAAAACGACCCGAGGGCGATCAGTCCGCACCACGTAGCGACCGGACCGCGGGATTCCAAGTCGTTCTGAGCCGTCTTGGTGTGGCCTCTTCGTAAGAGAATCGCGTTCAGACCGACGGGAATCAGGCTGGCTCCAAGCCCTATCGCAAGCGGAAATTCCCAATCTTCAGCCCTGAACCCGAGGTCGTACGCAGATATGCGAGAGCTACGCATTAACACAACGACGGTGACGAGGAGCATGAGCCGAGCGATGAGGAGAGCCAAACGGTCCAAGGCTTCAGCCTGCTCTTGTACTTCTGGAGGCATCGTGGCCAAGCCTCTGTGGAGGCCCCATCGAAAACGGATCGGATTGAGAGGGAGAAGATAAACCAGCGGATAAATAAAAAGAGCAGGAATCAGGATATTCGGTGACATTTCGACGGCCAGCACGTTTAGATGAGCTGTTTGATTGTACCTTCAAAAGCCGCAATATTCCGGCTGACTCCTGCTAAGTCGGGTTTTCGGAATATGAAGTACTAGCCCCCAACCGACGAGGAACGGGTCTCCCCTGTCCAAATTTCCACAGCCCGTTCCATCTTCTCAACACCAGTACCATTGATGCGGTTTTTTCTCCCCGATAACATTGCATATGACTACCGTACAACAAACACTCAACGGCCCCGTCCCTCCGCCTCCTTGTTCCGCTGCCAATATCGATCCGCTCCTGAACGAGGATTACGCTAAAGCTCTGACCCCCGCGCCCGAACCGCCGCGCTGCCGCTTTCTCTCTTCCGACAAGCGGCAATGCCGCATGCTGCGCGCCGATCATCACCCCGACTTTTGCCTCTTCCACGCCGCTCGCCAGGAGGAAATCTTCGCCCTTCTCCCCGAGCGCGAATTCGATTTGGCCCCCGAACTCGTAGCTCTTGCCGCTGACCTCACCACCGCCACCGGGGTGAACCGCGCCCTCGGCCAAGTCTTTCGCCTCCTCGCGAAAAAGCACATCACCCGCAATGATGCCGTCGCCTTCGGTTATATCGCCCAACTCTTGCTACAAACGGTTCCCGGCGTCCGCGCCGAAGTCGTCTCCGCCTTCGGCCACAAAGTTTGGCAGGAGAACCTGAAGGTCCGCCTGGGGCCGGAAGGTTCGGCGGCGAAAAGCTACCCTCCCGCCGCGAACGTCTACCCACCGCCAAAAGGCTACTCACAGGATGCGCTTTTGGCGGAAGACAAAGGCGAGCATCGCGGCGATCACAAAGTCGAGCTCTCGCCGCTTAACAAAGTCCTCCCATCCTCCCCCACGCCACAACCCGATCCGCCCGTTGCCGAGTCCGCGGCTCCCATTTGTGCGCGAGCCGCGTCCGCAGTATCGCCGAGCGCTCCGCCGCGATCCGTCAAGCCTGAAAATCCCGTGCAGGTCGCCACCACCGCAAACGCATCCGCCGCCAGCGCATTCTCCCGGCCCAACTCGACGATCCGGCCAGGATTGTCGTCCCAACCTCCGGCGAAAGTCTACCAACAGGATGAGCTTTCTCCGCTTAACAAAGTCAACGGGAGCGAGGGCGCTCTCCGTGACGCGCAAGCTCCGCCCGACTACGCTAGCCTTTTGTCGCGCTCGGTCGATCTTCTCGAAGGCAAGTTCGACGCCTCGCCCGAAAGCCAACGCGAAGCTCGGCGTCTCCTCCACGACCTTGAACAAATCACGCCGCCACGCGTAACTACCGTGGAATGCGCACTTCCGCAAACGCAGTCGCAACCCGCGCAGAATGCGCACTTGCAAAACGAACATCCGGACAGGATGTTCGTCCCGAGCGAACAACGTGAGCCGAGGGATCCCTCCGGAGCTTGCGTCGCGCAACTCCCGTAGAATGCGCACTTACAAAATCATTCGACTTAAAGATCTTTAGAATGCGCACTTACAAAAAAGACCAGGGGGCACGCAACATGAGGGCGACACGATAATGCGGCGGAAGAGGGCCTTGTAGCCCAGGGCGCGCTCACGCTGCTTGTGAGTGGCCCTGGGGCTTTTCGTCGCGTCTTACGCGCGATTGATGATCGCAACGGGTATGGAAAAAATGCCGTTCGGTTAAGCCGGTTTCACTGGCCGGCAGGGCCGCCAGGACCGCCGCGCCAGCCGGGACCGCCGCCCGGACCGCCACGGAACCCTGGACCGCCGCCGGCTGCCGGGCCGAGCGCCTTATATTTGGCCAAGTGGTCGGGGGTAAGGGATTGGGCGATACCAATGTTGAGCGAAGCGCGATTGGCCGTCAGTTGGCCGGTGATGGTGCCGATTTGGGTGGAGGCGGATTGAATTCCGGCGGCGTCGTTATTCTTCTCGGCCGCACGAAGGGCCTGCTCCGCCGTTCGCATGCTGGACATCAACGGCTGGTTGGCGGTGGCGTCTTTCGTAAAGAGGTCGGTGAGCGCGGCTTGCTCGCCAGGAGTGAGATCGAGCAGCGTGGTCAATCGCTTCACTCTCATTTGCACCATTGTGGCGAGGTCGCGCGGGCGATTGCCGCGAAAGCCGCCTGGATTCTGCGCAGACAGCGGGCCAGCCGCAAAAATGACAAGCAAGGCGGTGACCGGGATCGCTTTTCTCATGATGAAGATATCCTCCCCGAAACCTTCTTCCTGGACGTTCTCTCTATGGACGTTCTTTCGATAAAGGAGGTTTCCGCGAATCGAATACGTTGCCCATTATGATCTCTTTTTTCACCGAATTTCAAGGAAGACCCCGGCGCGGCGACCGGGGCAGTAGCCCTGCAACCTATTGGTGGCGAAGCGATTGCGGTTGCAGTTTCCAGCCGCAGAGTCAAGTGCCAAGAGTGCGAGAGAACTGCGGTCTGCGCGTTATGAACGAGATCGGCACAAGAGCCGAAGCTGGCACCAAATGTCCTGTTTAGAAACGGGTAAACTAAACGCGGCTTCTTTCATTCTTGTAATCACCCTAGGACCCCATGACCACCACAACAGAAACGAAACCCGCCGCGGCCGGCGTTCCCACCGCGCAGCTGATCGCGGCCATGATCAAGGGCCGCGAGCACATCAGCGACCTGATTTTCTCGCCCGGCCACGCGCCGCAGATCGAAAGCAGCGGCCAGTTGGTGGAATTGAGATTTCAGGGCCTGGAGCGGCTGACGCCCGAACATACCCGCCAGATCGCCAACGACCTGATGGGCGCGCACACCTACGCGCGGGAGAAGCTGGAGAAAGAGGGCTCGACGGACCTTTCCTACGCCATCCCGTCTTTGTGCCGGTTTCGCGTGAACATTTTCCGCCAGCGCGGGACCCACGCCATCGTCATGCGCCTGATTCCCAACGTCATTCCCAACTTTGACGACCTCAAGCTTCCGCCGCAGCTGGCGGAAGTGGTGCATCTGCGCAATGGCATCGTCCTGGTCACCGGGCCCACCGGGTCCGGCAAATCGTCCACGCTCGCGGCGATCATCGATCGCGCCAACAGCGAGCGCGCCATTCATATCTTGAGCATCGAGGACCCCATCGAGTTTTGCCACAATCACAAGAAGGCCACCATTCATCAGCGCGAGCTGTATAGCGATACGCCCACCTTCGCCTTGGCTCTGCGCGCGGCTCTGCGCCAGGCGCCGAAAATTATCTTCGTGGGCGAAATGCGCGATAAGGAAACGATCGAAATCGCGCTCGAAGCGGCCGAAACCGGCCACCTGGTTCTCTCCACCTTGCACACCATCGACGCTTCCAAGACCGTCGAGCGCATCGTGGGCGTCTTTCCGCTATCCGACCAGCAAGCCATCCGCAATCGCCTGGCGCGGGCGTTCCGCTTCATCATCTCGCAGCGCCTGTTGCCGAAGCGCGAGGGCAAAGGCCGCGTGGCCGTGCTGGAAATCCTGAAATCCACCATGCGCACCCGCGAATACATTGAAAAAGGAGAAGGCGAAGGCAAGAGCCTGGTGGACGCCATGACCGACGGCAGCCAGGAAGGAATGCAACATTTCGACGGCGAACTCGAAAGGCTGATTCGCGCGGGATTGGTGGAACTGGAAACGGGCCTGAGTTATGCAAGCAATGCCGGCAACCTGCGGCTTTGCCTGGTGGATTACGTCGACGAGCAAGCCGCTGCCGCGGCGGCGGCAGAGGCAGCCGCAGAAACCGCAGCTGCCAACGAGCCGGCGGCGGAGAACGTCGGCACAGCTTCCTAGAAGCCGGATCCTTTAGCTCATATCGCGCTTTTGGGCGGCAGTTGAACTTCTTCGGCCCGCTTGTCGTCGCGCAATCCCAGAAAGACGGGCTGGCGCAATTTGCGGTCCGCGGTCCATTCCTGAAAGGCAATCTGCGCGACCAGTTTCGGCCGCAGATAGGTGACGCCCTTCTCGCGCGGCGGATCGGCGAACGAGGGCTTGGACTGGATGAGCGGCTTGAATTTGGCGTAGAGCGAAGCCAGCGTGTCGTCGGTGAATCCGGTTCCCACTTTTCCCACGTAGCGCAGCTCGCCATTTTCATACGCGCCCAATAACAGCGCGCCAAAGTGATGACGCGAGCCTTCGGGCTGGGTGAAGCCGGCGATAACCATCTCTTCTTCCTGATGCACTTTGACCTTCAGCCACTTCGACGAGCGGCCTTCGACGTAGGGAGAGGAAAGATCCTTGGCCACCAGGCCTTCGTAGCCTCGCTTCCGAGCGATCTTGAATGCTTCCAGTCCGTTTTCCGCGAGGCGGCGCGAGATCATCAGTCCTTTAATCTCGCCGATGGCGGACTCCGCGGCGGGGCGACGGATGCGAAGCGGTTCGCGGCGCAGGTCGCGTCCGGAGGCGTAAAGGCAGTCGAAGACGGCGTAAACGGCCGCGGCGGCGCCATTTTGCAGGAGCTGAAAGCGCGAGACGCCTTCCTTATCGAAAGCCACCACTTCGCCATCGAGCAGAACCGTGCGGGCGCGAATTTGGGCGACGGCGCGAGCCACCGACGCGTAGGTCGCGGTGCGGTCGTTGGCGTTGCGGGAGAGCAGCGTTACGCGATCGCCTTCTTTATAGGCCAGGATTCGGTAGCCGTCGTACTTTTCCTCGTAGGTCCAGCCGGGCGCGTGGAAAGGTTTGCGAACCAAAGTTGCCAGCATCGGTTTGACGCGGAATGGAATTCGATCCTTGGCGGGAGGCATTCGGCACTGTCAAGAGTTACCGGTGTCGTTCAAGGACACGGGCACGAACACGAGCGCAAATACGGGCGAGATACTTCTCGCGGCGGGAGTCATTTGGCGCGAATGCGTTTTCGAGCGGAGCGCCGCGCGGGCGCGGAGGTTCGCTTGGCCCTGGCCGGCTTGAGCGAATCCGGAGGATCGGCCGCGGCCGCTTTCTCCGCATCTCCTCCAGCCTCTCGCGCAACCTCCGCCATCAGGCGCCCGGTAAGCGCCGATCGCGGCTTTTCGACCGTGATGTCTTCCTTCGACGCGAAACGGTCGCGATGCTTGATCAGCAGCCACGAGGCGCGCTTGCTGCCGCCAAAGCCTCGCGTGCGCACCAGGACCCAGGAGCCCTTCAGCTTGTCGCCGTGCAGCGTGAACTTCAGGTCACCCTTTTTAAGCGCCGCATCGGCGTCGGGCGACTCGGGCGTCCATGTTCCGTGGTCCCAAACCATCACCGTTCCGCCGCCATACTCGCCCTCGGGAATGAGGCCCTCGAAGTTACCGTATTCGAGGGGATGATCCTCGACTTGCATGGCCAGGCGCTTGACCGACGGATCGAGCGAGGGCCCTTTGGGCACGGCCCAGGAGAGCAGCACGCCATTCCACTCCAGGCGAAAATCGTAATGCAGGTGCGAGGCCTGGTGCTTTTGAATGACGTATAGAAGATCTTTTGCCAGTGGGCGGGATTCGGCGTCCCCGGAAGGTTCAGGGGTGACGTCGAAGCGCCTCTTCTTTCGATATTCCTTGAGGCTCATGGGCTCGCCAACTATACAACGATACTTTCTATCCAACCATACGATGTATGGAACCGCCGGGGGGAGAAGCGCATTCGGAAAGCGGGGATTAGCATCAATGAGCAGGGTTCGCGCGCCTTCACACGTCGGACGGAATCAGCACCGCCTCGCCGCTGATGGCGTCGTTCTTCAGTTGATTGAGCGCCCGATTGGCTTCGCGCAACGGGAAGAGCTGCACGCGGGTATGAATGGGAATTTCGGCGGCGATGCGCAAAAACTCGCGGCCATCCTCCCGCGTGTTATTGGCGACGCTGCGAATCACCCGCTCCTGATAGAGCCAGTTATAGTCGAGGGGCGGAATGGCACTCATATGGATTCCGCCGAGCGCCAGAGTTCCGCCTTTTCGTAGTGCTTTGAGCGCGGCGGGCACAATCTCCCCGGCCGGCGCGAAAATGATGGCGGCGTCCAGCTTGACGGGCGGCTCGGCCACAGTGCCGCCGGCCCACAAAGCCCCCAGCTCCAGCGCCAGCCGCTGGTGCCGCTCGTCTCGCGTGGAGACATAAACATCCGCGCCCCAATATCGCGCCACCTGGATGGCCACGTGACCGGCCGCGCCAAAGCCGTATATCCCCAATTTGCCGCCCTTTTTGATTCCGGAAAGCCGCAGCGAACGGAATCCGATAATTCCCGCGCAGAGTAAGGGCGCGGCTTGCTCGTCGGCAAAACTCTCGGGAACGGGATAGACAAAATCCTCGGGGGCGACCGCGTACTCGGCATAGCCGCCGTCCACTGTGTAACCCGTGAAGGTGGGATGGTCACAGAGGTTTTCAGCGCCGGCGCGGCAGTATTCGCAGACGCCATCGGTGCTGTGCAGCCAGGCGATGCCGACGCGCGCGCCCTTGGCGAAACGCTTGGCGTCGGGTCCATTCCCCTCGACCACACCAACGATCTGATGGCCCGGTACGATCGGCGACTTGCGCGGGGGCAATTCGCCTTCCACGACGTGTAAGTCCGTGCGGCACACACCGCAGGCGCGAACGCGCACGAGAATCTCGCCCCGAGCCGGCCGCGGCACGGCAACGTCTGTGAAATCAAGAGGGTTCGTCTCGACGCGGGCGGGAGTACGAAGCAAGCAGGCTTTCATGGCATTCTCACTGCGCGGATTATGGACCTTTTTCCCCTTTGGCCTATATCGAATGTGTGGGTATGGTGCGTCTGATTTCCGGGCGCTCGATCTTCGCCTTCCACTCACTTCGATGCCGCCCTGCCCATCATCGTCACGTAACCGATCGCGTAGGGGGTCACGCCGGGACTTCCCTGCCGGGTTGCTGCGAGAATTCCGCAAACTCGGGGCGGCCCTTCTCCTTGTCTCGGTGCTTCTCTGCACTCTGTCCCTGGCGGCACAGGATGCCGCTCACCTGCCGCAAATCTCGCACCCGGTGAGTTCCGGCGGATTCGTTTCGGCCGTCGGCCCGCGCGCGGCGCTGCTGGGAAATGAGAATGGCCGGTTCGAGGCCTGGGTGTATCCGCTGAAGATTGTGCGCGACCTTCACGTTCGCTTTCATATCGATAATCGGGTCGTGGAAGGCGCAGCCGTGGCGCGGAACGTAATCACCCGGCCCGAGTCGAGCACCATCGTCTACAGCGCAGGCGCATTTCAGGTTCGGGAGACGCTCTTCATTCCGATTCACGAGCCGGGCGCATCCCAGAGAGCATTTAAAGAGAAAGGGACCGGACGATCCGGTCCCTTTCTCTTTTTGTTTTTCTCTTTCGCCACGGGCGCCCGGGCGGCTCTTAGATTTGGGTGATCGTTAAGAAGGGAAATCTTGCGGCGCGACGGGCAGCGGCGCCGCCCTCAAAACGTAAACTTAACCGACAGCTGCATCAAGCGCGGGGCCTGTGCACTAACGATCTGGCCGAAGTTGGGATCATTCACCTCTCCATCTACCGCGGCGGGACCGTAGAACTGCGCATGGTTGAATACATTGAAGGCGTCGATGCGGAAGTCCAAGGACATAGCTTCGGTGAGAGGCAGATTCTTGGTGAGGTTCATATCGAAGTTCGAGATGCCCGGGCCGTAGAAAAAACGACGGGGCGCATTTCCCAACACGCCGAGCGTCTCCGGAGAAAACAGCGAAGTGTTGAACTCAGGTTGCCCGCTGCGCGGATTGGTATTGATACTCACAGGGCCCCCGGCATATTGAGGGGTGTCCAGGAGTTGGTTATTGACGCCGTTCCCTAATGTACCAAGGAGCGAATTGTCCGAGTCGTCGAAGAGGGTCACGGGAAACCCTGTGGCGAATCTCGTCGTACCCGAGAGGCTCCAGCCCTCGGTCAGCCGACTACGGCGGAAGAGATGGTCAAATGGAAATACGTATCGATAAGTGGCCACAAAGTTGTGCGTCAGATCCCAGGAAGAAAGGGCCCAGCTCAGTCTAGGGTCGAAGGGATTCACCTGTTCACCTAGGTTCGAGGCTTGGTCCATAGACTTTGAGTAGGTATAGGCAAACAGAAACGAAGATCTTTTGCCGGTATAACGAAGATTGGTTTGAAGAGCGTTGTAATGGGAATTTCCAATTGTTCTCTGAGCGGTGTTCTCTGCGTAGTTTGGCGATCCTTGGGCTCCGGGAAGATTGCGGGTGCCCTGGTAGACCACACCAGACGCCGACGTATAGCTGGCATCTTCCCCGTATGGACCACACGTCGCAGTCCCGGGGAGGACCTCACTTTGCTGGCTTAAGCCGAGACAAAGAGCGCCGTTGCCGGGATTGGCCGATTCCTCTATGAGTTCATGATGGCCCTGATTGCCCACGAAACTCACCGTCAAAAGAAGGCTGATTGTGATTTGGCGCTGAAAGGAGAGCATGTAGTCTTCGGCATAGGGTGAGCTGTTGCGATAGTAAAAGAAAGGATCCGCAGCAATAGGAGTAACGGATGCCCAGTTAAATGCAGTGTATGGATTCGACGCCGACACACTATGAGGCGGAAAGGCCAGCGGGTAAGGATTGGTATTGACGGTGCCATCCGAGGCGTTGATGAAGGGAGTCGCAAGCAACGGAGGGGCCGGGCTCAGGTAATTGTAGCCGAAGGGCGGAACTGAATACATGATCCCAGCGCTCAGCCCCTGAAAAGCCGTGTAGAACATCCCGTAGCTGGCACGAATACTACTTTTGTCGCCGTTTCCGAACAAGGCCTTCAGAAACCCGTGCTCGAACTTTGGCGCATATGCCAAACCGATCCGCGGCGCGAAATTGTGGTAATTCGTGGGCGAGAGCGTCGAGGGAATCCCAGGATCGCCGGGCACGACCATCCCAGGGATAGCGTTAGGATACAAAACAGATTGTTCGCCCTGCACGTAGGTCTGAATGTTGTTGTACTTTTCTGACCACGGCCTGATCACGTCCCAACGCAGGCCAAAATTCACCGTCAGGTTGGAACGTGCATGCCAACTATCTTCTCCGAATGCCCCTTCGTAATGGTCGCGGAGATAGAACGGCTGTCCCGTCGACTGCGTAAAGTTACTGGGGACTCCTAATAGGAAATCGGCAAGAGGCGAACCGGTTTCCGTGCCGGAGACAATGAACGTTCCGTTGAAGGTGGCATTGGGATGTTCGTTAACTTGATCATTATGAAATTGGACGCCGAACTTCAAGGTATGGTTCCCAATCACCTTTGATACGTTATCGCCGAGGAATAGGGTGTTGTTCCACTGGTTCGTATTTGTGACCGGCACGCCCATTACGAATGACGGAAAGACGACGTTTTCGACTCCTTCGTATTGCGGCGCCTGTACCGTGATGCCGGGCGTTCCGGCACCGGTAACGAACCCTTGGGACGCAATGCTCACCCCCAAGCCGCCCTTGGGCTCGCCGATAATGTTTGCGTTGCGCAGAAATCCCACATGGAACTCGTTGACGGTACTCGTTCCCAATACCTTCGTATCGCCCAAGGAAAACATTTGCGCACGGCCAATGGTCAGGGCATCGAAACCGGGCACACTTGCGCCACCTTGCGCGCCGGGGTAGGGATTATCGAGGCGATAGTTATCGAAGAAGTAGTAGCCCGCAATCTGCCCCACGCTGGTGTTCGCATCCACGCGACCGGAGAGCTTATCGTCGCGCACTGTTTCAGGTTCGGCGGAAGTGGAGAAAAGGCTGCCTCCCTGATTCGGTTGGGGAATATACTGCAGCAGATTTTGTGCCGGTGCGGACCACGCGCTCTGCGGAATGACCGCGCCAGGCAGTACGCACGTTGCCCTCGTACATCCGGGGGTATAGTAAGGCTCGCCCTGGGAAACAGGATAGCCCAAGTTTCCACTCAAAAGATTGGCCAAGTATGGCCCGCTGACTGTGCCGGTCAACTGATCCGCAATGTCACTCAAGTTGCCGCTGCGATCCTGGAGGGAAGGCACAGAGACCACGGGCGAAGTAATCCCCTCGTTTGTCCGAGTCCCCTGATAATCGGCAAAGAAGAACAGCTTGTTCTTTAGAACTGGACCGCCGATTGTGCCCCCGAATTGGTTCTGCCGGAATGAGCCGCGTGTATCGGAGAAGTAGTTTCTCGCGTCCAGGCCAGTGTTTCGCAGAAATTCAAATCCGGTGCCGTGAAAGTTGCCACTCCCGGATTTTGTGATTACGTTGATCATCCCGCCATTGTAGTTGCCATACTCCGGATCGAAATTGTCGGTAAGCACCCGGAACTCTGCGATGGAATCGAGTTCCGGAATCACTGAGGTTCCACCGTTCATCTGCTCCTGAACGTCAATGCCGTTAACCATGAAGCCGTTCGCGGATTCACGTTGTCCGTTGATCGAAACGTCTCCGGGATTCAGGTCTCCGGAGGGGTTCAGCGTCCCAGTAACCCCAGACATAATTACCGATGTTGCCGTTAGGGTGGTTACTGGCGTCACCCCTGGCTGGATGGCAAGCAAATCGGTGTAAGCCCGGCCGTTCAAGGGAAGCGTGACGATCTGTTTGTCGGGAACAACCTCGCCTAACTGCGTTGTTATCGTTTCTACTTGTGCCTGCTCGTAAGCAGCTGAGGCCTGCACGGTGACAGACTCTTCTGCGCTCGCGACTTGCAGAACCACCTCAAGCCTTACGGCGCTGTCTGTGTCGATCGCTATGTTGGTCTTCTGCTGCGTCCTGAAACCGGGAGCTTCGAGGGTCAGGTTGTACTGCCCGACTGGCAAATTCGGAAAGGCGTAATGTCCCATTGCATCCGTGGTCGCTTTGTACTGACTCGCGATTGCGGCGTTCTCGAGAACGAGGGAGGCTCCCACAATGACTCCTCCGCTTGGATCTTGTACCGTCCCGGAAAGGCTTCCCTCACCGGCGGCCCGCAAAAGTTGCGTAGGAATAAAAAGTAAAAGTGCCGAGATGATCCAGGCAGAAACTATGACAACACCCCGTGCTTGTCGATGGTTCACGATGTCTTCCCCTTGTCTGTGACCACGATCACTGCTGAGTCATCATGGAGCAGGGCAGGAAGCACCGGCGGTAAAATAGCCGTAAAGCTTTCTTTACTCGGATTTAATCCGCCACTATGTACCCTCGAGCTTCTGAGGTGAAGTCCACGCCAGTGCCGCTATGACACGTGCCGCACGCGCATTGGGCTTTCATGTAGCGTTTCGGAATGGCACAAGCACGCGATGAACTACAGAGCGGCACTTTCGGCGCGAGGAACTTGGATGTGTTTCAAATTGGGAGAGAACGCAGGATTCACTTCGTGCAGCGGCTGGCGAGGCCGCCTTGCGCGTCTGTCTTCTCGCGATAGACGTCGTGACAATTCTGACAGGCGGTACTGACGGCTCCGGCGGCGTCGAGCATCTTGTCTTCGTTTTTCGTTTGAGCGGCCTTGTAGGCATCGGCCCCCGCGGCACGGAGGCCTTGAACGAACTTCGTCCAATCCGCGTTCATCACCGGCACTGGGCGGCCGTTGGAACACACGCGTCCCGGAACCGTGAGCAGACGTGCGGCTTCGGTGAGGGCGAGCGCGCTATTCTCCACGGCGGTCCATCCTCCATAGGTGCTGGCCAGGGGATCGGTGGCCGAAGAAGGATCGGCAGCCTGCTTCACGTCGGCTGGATTATTGCCTTGGGCAAAAAAGATGACATTGGAGGCGGGAAGCAGGATGCCCCTCATCAATTGGGCCAGGTTTGCCTGGACCGGTCTGGCAGGCGCCCTGGCCGTTTTTGGGGCGGCTGTCTGCTTGGTGCTTGCCGGTGTTTGCGCGCCGGCGATCCCCAGGCAGATCGTGGACACAACCGCGAAGACGATTAGCGCGAAAGCAGCGCCGCGAAAGCGCATGGCTTCCCTCTCAAAATGGCCACCTCAAAATTGGCCACCTCAAAATTGGAACTTCAGGACTGAGCCGTCGATTTGTCCGCCCAGGCCATAAGAGCGACGATGGCAATCGCCACAAGAAAAATAAGCAAAGCGAATTGATTGGACGAGGAACTGCTAGTGAGCCCGGATGCCGCCGACATGGAGACCAGCCCAAAAACGCACATGGCCAAAACGATCAAGCTGGACAAGAGCACCGAGCGAGAATTCGCCGATTGCCCGTTCCAGACGGCACGCGAAACGCTAACCACCACGGCCAAAACGACAAGGACGTCGAGGGTCCCGAGAAAGGTTGTCATTTGCGCTCCTAGGGAGACGGCTGGATTTTACATCCGACAAGAGGAACGACAACGTAAAGTTGGTGTTAAGAAGTTTTAGCGACCTCTTTACAGCGGTGTGCGAAGCTTCTCTGTAAGGTCTCATCACTTTATGACGCTAAGAGACTCGCCGGTCAAACCCACCCCCCTGGGTCCCGGCGAGTCAAGTCTTTCGCCACCAGCAAACCCAGCAACAAATCGACCAACAAATAAAGTTCAGGGATGTTATTTCGAGGCGATGTTTTGTAGCGGCTTGCAGGGCTTGTGGCGTCTCTAAAGCGATGAGCCCGCACCTATTTTGGATCTTGCCAGCCCCGAAGGAGACCAGGCGGGTTATAGCCCAGACGCGCGACGGGCGCGCCGCTCTTGGCTACCTGGGTGACGATGGCAGTGACCTGGTCGCCCGTCCTGAAGCTATCCGCGGCGAATCCGAAGTTGATCATGTTCGATGGCGCGACCAGTTCGCAGGTCCAGTTCACCACTTTGCCGTCGTCGCCTTTCACGTCAATTTTCAGGAGGACGTGGGGATTGATCCAGCGCCATTCCGTCACCGTGCCCTTCAAGGTGAGCTTTTTGTTTTCGTATGACGCGTTCCCATGATGCGCGATTACCGGCAGGGAAACTGCCAACAGGGCGCCAAGCGCCAGGAAACTTCGGATAGCCTTACTCCTCATGAACACTCTCCAATGCCGGTCATCGCGATGGTATAAGCCGAATCTTACGAGATGGCCCTAATCTGGCGCATCCATTCGAACAACTTTAGAACAATTTGGCGCTGTGTAAGTCGCTTGGAACGTGCGAAGTCTAACGGCTCGCAGGCCGGCGTTCATGCAAAATTCGTGTAAAAACTGAGGTACAAGAGCTCCAGCTAGATCCCGATTCGACAAATCTCGCGAAAAGTCCAAAAATCGTCCCTCAAGGCAGAAAGCCAGTGAGATAATCCCAGCATGCGCGGATCATTGGCGGCATTGTTGATTGTCTTTTTCGCAGCGACCACCACTTGGACATCCGCGTGCGATCTCTCCTGCTCGTTGAGACAGCTTCACCCAATCTGTCAAATACAGGGCGCCGCTTCATCGGTAAAGGAGCAGGGGGCTTCGGCATCTTCGGAAATGGCCATGGACCCTAATATGGCGATGCCAGCCGATCCTATGGCCGCTGTGAATAGTCCGGCTCGCCTGCACGATAAGTCCTGCGATCATAGCTCTTGCAGCGAAAGATCAGTGTCGGCGGTATCGAAGTCGGATACACGCCATCCATCCCATGACGTGCAGTTGATTGTTTTTGCGAGCCCATCCGTGGTAGCAACTGCCTCGCAGGCCGATCGGCCCCTGCCAGAACAAGGGCCGCCCAAGCTGCAACCGTTCGACCCGCACTCTCTAAACCTCAGGATTTAGAACAGACCCTCAACTCCGCTCAAGCGTGCAGGCACGAGCCGTGGCTTGTGTGCCACTGCGCCGGCCGATCTCCATTTCGCGTTGAGGGCTTCGATGAACGCTTTACGATTGGCAGTTTTACCGCTTCTGCTGGTGTCGTCCATTGCCGTGGCCCAGCAAGACAGTGGGATGCAAAAGATCCCAGGCACGGAACAGATGCCGGGGATGCAAATGAGCAGCGGCGGTTCAACGAACGGGCAACCCGGCAGTTTTATTCAGGAAATCCTGAACCACGACACTTCGGGCACCAGCGCGGAACCGAGCTCTACGCCGATTCCGATGCTGATGAGGAAAACAGGCGCTTGGTCGCTCATGTTTCACGCCAACATGTTTGTGGTGGACCAGCAGCAATCGAGCCCGAGAGGCGGAGACCGGTTTTTCTCGACGAGTTGGTTCATGCCCATGGCTCAGCGAAGACTCAGCCGAGGTGTTTTTACAGCCCGAGTGATGCTGAGCGCGGAACCGGCGACCATAACCGACAGGCGTTACCCTCTGCTGTTTCAGCAGGGTGAAACTGCTTACGGCGTTCCCATCGTCGATGGGCAGCATCCGCACAATCTCTTCATGGAAGTCGCAGCGATTTACGACGTGAAATTGGGGACCAGCAGTCTGGTCTCTTTTTATTTAGCCCCTGTGGGCGACCCCGCAATTGGACCGACAGCATACCCACATCGTGTCTCGTCTTTCGAGGACCCGGTGGCGACGCTCGGGCACCATCAGGAGGACTCAACTCACATCTCAGACGATGTAGTTACGGTCGGTCTCACGCATCGTATCGTCAGGATTGAAGCCTCCGGATTCCACGGGCGGGAACCGCACGAAAACCGCTGGATCGTAAGTCAGGGAGCGATCGATTCGTGGTCGACCCGATTGACGATTCAGGCCGGAAAGAACTGGAGCGGGCAATACTCCTATGCCCGCATCGCCAGTGCCGAAGCATTGTTCCCTTTCGAAAACCAGGAGCGCATGACGGCTTCCGTCATGTACAACTGCCCGCTGCACTTGGGAAATTGGGCCAGCACCCTACTCTGGGGCCGCACGCGGTCGCTTGAAGACAACGCGATCTTCAACAGCTACCTATTCGAATCAAGCGTGCAGTTTCGAAGAAGCAACTACATCTGGACTCGAATCGAGAGCGCCGAGCGGTCCAATGAACTCATTTTAGGGGACAATCCTCTCCCTCCCGGTTTCCTCGAGGAACCGATCGGCCATGTTGAGGCTTATACGCTGGGCTATGACCATGACATTCGCTTGGCGCCGCATTTAGCGTCGGCAATCGGGATGCAAGCGACGACGTATGGAGTCCCCAGCATTTTGCAGCCGATCTACCGGGCGCATCCTGCAGGCGTGACGGTCTTTATCCGGCTCAGACCATTCTCGGGGCAGGAGAAATAACCGCGCTCGACGTGCCGGCCGTCGCGGGCGTGTTGGTGACGGCGCCTCTCACCGAGATGGGCATCCGGGCTGAGTGGATACTTATTTTGGCTCGGAGGGTTGCAGGCGGGTCTTGACGTCGTCCTTATTCTGCAAAATGTAGTCGTAGAAGCCCGCTGTCACGAGCTTGATGGTTACCGGGCCGCCCGACTCGTTGTCCCAGAACCAGCCCTGGATTCCGGTGCTGGGCGACGTGAACGTGCCGTGCGACTCCTTTTTGCCGGCATCGTCCTTTTCATAGCTCTCGTAGTAATCGTCGCCGGCGTTCGCGGGCTTTACGTCGGGCTCGCCGTGCAGTTCGTAGAGGACGGTACGATTGGCGCTCCAGGAATAAACCATGCCGGCGCCCTTTTGCATGTGGTATTTGATCTCCATACCTTCGCCGGGCCCCAGCATCAGCTCCCGTGAATCCACTTTGTACCCGTTGGATTGCGCAACGAATGTCCCCTTGATAATGGGCGCTTCGCCCGCCGCTCCCGCTTCAAACACCGGCGCGGCTGGAGTAGCGTCAATCGTGGCTGGAGAACCGCCTGTCGCCGCGTTCACCGGCTTGGACAGATTCATCAAGCCTAGGGCTGCTCCGGTGTGCAGCGGGTCTTTTCCCAACTCCGCGGGCATGACGATGGTGAAGAAGATGACGATTGCGATCAACGCGGCTAAACCCGTGGCTTTAAGAATCTGCTGTTTCGACGGCGCTTCTACCGCAGCGGTGCCGTTTCCATTTGTCATGACGCGAAATACCCCGCGAGCTGATAGCTCAAGAGAATGAATCCGCCCGTCATCAAAGCCGTATTGGTGGCAAAGGCATGCTTCAAAAAGCCGCCCTGCATGCGCCAGTAGCTCAACCCGATGAGCACGGCCGACAAGGCCAGAACCTGGCCGATCTCCACGCCGACATTGAAGCTGACGATGTTGGCGATCAGGCCGCTCTGGGAGAGCGTTAATTCCTGAAGCTTGGTGGCCAGGCCAAATCCATGAAACAGGCCAAAAACAAGCACCGCAATTTTTGTATTGGGCTGGAAACCCAGGAAGCGCTGGAACCCGCCCATATTGTCAAAAGCCTTGTACACCACCGACAGCGCAATCACCGCGTCGATGAGATAGGGATTGGCGCGCACGTGGCCGAAAACTCCGAGCAGAAGCGTGGTGCTGTGCCCCAGCGTGAAAAGGCTTACGTACTGAACGATGTCCTTCAGCCGATAGAGAAAGAAAATCACGCCCACCAGGAACAAGATGTGGTCGTACCCGGTGACCATGTGTTTGGCGCCGAGATAAAGAAATGGACCAATGGCGCGGCCCTGATTCGACTGCACGAAGGACGCATCGCGCTTCGATACGTTGTGCGCATGGGCAATGGCCGGCAGGAGAATCGACACAAACAAAACGGCGACGACTGCGAGTAACCGACTGCGTCTGCCTACACCCATCATTATTTCGCTGCCTCCTGGAGGCAGGAGATTATGCACACGGTTAGAAAATCGGCGGAGTAAAATTGTGGTTAAGGCTGCTTAACGTTGGCTTAACGTCTGTGGCTTAGCGCCTGCCTGGGGCTTACTTTTCGCCGATTCCGGTGGGAAGTTCGGTGCCGTCGGACTTCACGATCCGGCGAATCCACATGGAGTTGGCGCTGTTCTTGGCGGGATAGCCGGTGATGGTGACTTGCTCGCCCATCTGCAGCGAACGCCTGGTCCAACCCACCCGCGCCAGGTTGTTGGGGCTGGTCAACTGGCCCTGCCATCTCGCGTTGGTACCGTCGCTTTGCCTCACATTCAGATAGATCAGAGCGTGCGGATTGACGAAATCGAAGTAGGTGACCGAGCCGGTGACGGTGATCTCCTTGGCCTCTTGGTAGGCGGCAATTCCGTGATGGGCAAAGCTGGGCATGGCGATCGCCAATAATCCGCAGGCCAACGCGCAGATGCCGATCAAGTTGGTCTTCTTAATCTTAGTCGTCACAGGGTTAATCTTAATCGTCGCAATCGTCACAGGAGCCTCCTCGCGAACGGGATCGAGGTGGAGTCTGTACCGTGGGATTTGATGCCGCAATCAACACCCTGGCCTCAGATTTATTTCTCGCGATTACCGAGCACAATTATCGCCCAAAGGGCCAATTGGCGACGTTAAATCCGGGCAAAATGCCCTTAACAACGTCTTAATCAGCCTACGAATTTGTAACCCAAGCCCACGATCGTAAGAATGAGCTGGGGGTTCTTGGGGTCCGTTTCGATCTTCTGCCGGACCCAGGCGACGTGAACATCGACGGTGCGCGTGGAGGGCATCCCCCCGTAACCCCACACCTCCCGCAGTAGCTCCTCACGGGAAAGCGTGGCTCCGCGGTGCTCCACAAAATAGCGCAACAATTGAAATTCCATGGCCGACATGACGATGGGACGCCCGCCGCGCGTCACTTCGGTGCTGCGGACATCGATGCGCAAATCTCCGAACTGGTAACGAGCCGGGCTGGCTACCTTCCCCGGTCCCGCCCGGCGCATGAGCGCATCCACTCGAGCCAGTAGCTCGGCCATCTTGAAGGGCTTGGTCAGGTAATCGTCGGCGCCGGTGCGCAGGCCGATTACTTTATCCATGGTCTGCCGGCGCGCTGTCAGCATCAGGATGGGCGCATTGGAGCCAAGGTCGCGAAGCTTCTGGCAGATCGAGAGGCCGTTCTGCCCTGGGAGCATCAGGTCCAGGATCAGCAGATCGAAGGGCTCGCTGGTGGCCATCTCCATTCCGGAATTGCCGTCGCGAGCCACGTTCACGGCGTATCCTTCTTTCCGTAAACGGTCTTTCAGCGTGGTGGCCAGCGCCGCTTCGTCTTCTACGATGAGTATCCTTGCATTCATGTGCGATGTCTCGAAGGAGCCAGCCTAAGCCTTAGCTATCATCCCCGGCTTGATCGCCTGTTCCTCATGCTGCGTCTCGACCGTTGGCAGCACTGGAAGATGCAGCGTGAAGATAGAGCCCTGAGATAGTTTACTGGACACGCTAATCCCGCCGCCCATCGCCTCCATCATGCGCTTCACCAGATAAAGCCCCAGCCCCACTCCGCGAATCTGCCCTTCGCGCGCGTCCTGCCCGCGAAAGAAAGGTTCGAACACATGGGGAAGGTCCGCGGCGGAGATGCCCATTCCCTTGTCCTCCACGCTGATCCGCACTTCGGGAGAAGCTCCCCGGGCGGAATAGGTGGCCCGCAAGCGTATCCAGCGGTTCTCCCCGGAGTATTTCATGGCGTTGCTCACCAGGTTCTCCACACATTTGCTGAGCGCTTCGGCGTCGGCGATCACGAAGGGCAGTTCCGGATCGATGACTTTGTCGAACGTGAATCCCGCATCGCGCAGCATGGTCTCCGAACCCGCCAGCGTCTGTTCCAGCAAAGGAGCGATTTCCGTGGGCCGCAGGTCGTATCCGGATTTCCCGAAGCGTCCCGCGGCGAAGAGCAAGACTTCGTCCACCAGGCGTTCCAGCCGCCGCCCTTGTTCGCGAATCATGGCGCCGTACTCCTGCACTTGCGCCGGTCCCTCGACCACGCCGTCGACAATATTTTCCGCGGCCGAGTTGATCACCGCCAAGGGCGTGCAGAGCTCATGCGAAACGCCGGCCACAAACTCCATCTGCAGCTTGGCCAGCCGTTCGGCGCGCCGTGCCACCGAAAAGAGCAGCACCGTGGTCCCGGCCAGCAGCCCGAGCAAGCCGAAGCTGACGGCCAGGTTCCGCCGGCGCCATTGCGCCACGTCCACATCGACAGATCCCGCGGGGTCCTGCACGACCAACTGCCATTGTTCGCCATCGCCGGCCATTTGCAATGGTGCATTTCCCCGTCGCCTGGCCTCCTCGGTAACTGCATCGAAGAGGTTTATTTGCGCGTCAGGCGCGGTGGCGGACAGATTAAGGTTCGCATTGGACGTGTAGATTGTGCCGTAGGGCGCTTTGTTCGTGCGAACCTCGACGTGGAAACTCGTCAGCCCCAACTCCCCGAAATGCCGGACGACCATGTCCGGCACATACTGTTGCTGCAAAAATTCCATGTCCAATTCGAGGACCAGGAATCCCCGCAGTTGCACATCTCCATCGGGCCCCTGGACCTGAAAAATAGGACGGATCAACGCGGGCGTCTCTCCCTGAAACGTCCACGGATAATAAAGCGCCTCGCGGTCCCCGATCTCCCGGGCGTTTATCTGCCCAGCCTGTTCCTGGAGATATCGTTGCAGGCTGGCCAGCTGCCTGGGCCAGGCTAACTCGACAAATCGCTTCCGGCTTGGATCGAGCGACTCCAGAGTGGAATGCGGCGCCTCCGTTTTCCAAATCATCAAGCCCGCGAGCAAGTCGGGGCGCGAGGCCATGCGCGTCCATTCCTCGTGCTGGCGAATGACGCGAGCTTCCAGGTTTTCCGCGTGGGTTTGCGGATCGATCTCGTGTGTTTCGCACAGGCGCTCGAAATCGTAAGAAAATTCCTGAGCGAAACCGCGAACGTCCGTGGTCAGCGTCCCCTTCAAGCGCTGTTGCTCGGACCGGCCGATTTCGGCGGTCCAGCGATATTGGAGAAGAGCCAGCGTGCAGACCACCGCCACCATTCCCAGAATGGCCGCCAACTCCATCACCGATCTTTTTGACCATTTCATCTGGACGATCTCATCGACGGTCGCACTCTCCCCAGAGACTACCTGGGCGGGTCCGCCATATTGTCTTCGCAAATGTACTCGAGCAGATGCCAGCCGCGCCTCAATGTGAATACTTGCTGCCCGTTCCAAGGCTTCAGGTAAGCCTTGGGGTCATCGAAGGTGATATCGTCCACCAGCGTATCGCGGTCGGTGCGGCGGATGCGCTCGACGAGGTGGAGCGCGTCGGAATGGGGATGGCCCACCTGGTCGAGCCAAGTTCTGTCGTTCAATCCCACGGTGTCCACCACCAGCGTATCGCCCTCCCAGTGCCCGATGGAGTCTCCCATCCAGGTGGGGTTCAAATCCTTGGGATGTTGCCGGCGCTCCAGATCGATGAAGCGCACGAAGTGGTCGTATTCGAAAACCATCATCAGCTGGCCGGGAATCTGCACGATCTGCATGGGAAAAGGAATCATCAGGATCCGTGGCACACCCGGCGGATAACACTGCAAAATGGGGTCCTGCGAATTCGCGCTGGCGTGGGGTCCATAGCCCGGCTTGGCTGCCTTGTACTTTTGCTCCGCCCACTTCTGGAAAGGAGGCTCCTTGGGGCTGAAGCTGACCAGCGGATCTTTTTCGAGCCAGACGCCGGTCAGATCTGGCGGAGAAGCTCCTGGCCGGACCTGCGCCGCAAGCGGCCGCCGCGATCCCGCCGCGAATAAAAGCAGCCCTGACGACAACGCGATGGTAAGAGCCAGCGCCGCAATCGAACTCTTCGTCGCCCTGCGCAACTTCACGCTCCGCGGTCCTTCAGAATGTCCCCAACGTTCCCTATGGATACGGCTCATATTTTGCTTCTATTGTACTGTCAATTGTACTTTCAATTGGGCGCTTGGGCACGGTGAGCGGCGGCTGATGCCCCGACAGGGTGCACGACTGTGAGTGCACGATTGTACGCGTGAACGCGGCGAACTCCGATGCGGCGCGGCGCTTCTGGTTGTACAATCGACGATTCGACGGCAGGGGTTCGGACACGATGTTGGGGTTCAAACCGGAGACCAGGCCCGAGAACAAGGCCAAAAAGAAGACCAATATCAAATGAAGATCATGAACGTGGAATTGCCGAGTTCGAAAACCTTTGCGACCGCGCTGCAATCGAGCGTGAAGCGGCGCGAGAAGAGGGGCGGCTGATGCCTCCCCTGCGCGTTATGAAATTTGGCGGCACCTCGGTGGGAGACGCCGCTTGCATCGCCCGCGCCGCGGCCATCGTAAAATCCGCGGCGGCGGAAGGCTCCGTTGTGGTGGTGGTCTCGGCCATGAGCGGCGTAACCAATCGGCTGATCGATGCCGCACACCGCGCGGAAGCGGGCGACGCGGCCGTCACCTCGAAGCTTATCGGCGAACTCCGCACCCAGCACCGAAAAACCCTCGAAGCTTTGGTTCACGATTCCCAAAGACTGGCTGAGGTCGATAAGGGCCTCTCCGAAGTGCTGGCCGAACTCGAGCGTCTGTTGCAGGGAACGGCCCTGCTCCGGGAACTTACGCCGCGCGCCCTTGACTCCATATCCGGAATGGGCGAGCGCCTCTCCACGCCGCTGCTAGCCGCCGCTCTGAACGAGATGGGCGTCCCCAGCGTGCCGGTTTCGGCCGCCGACGTGATCGTCACCGATCCACACCACGGGCGGGCCGAGCCCTTGATGGATGCCACGCGCGTGCGCGCCGAGGAGCGCCTGCGGCCTCTGCTGAAAAAAGGGATTGTGCCGGTGGTCACCGGCTTTATCGCTGCGACGCCCGATGGCGTTCCCACCACACTGGGCCGTGGCGGCTCCGACTATTCGGCGACGATTCTGGGCGCCGCGCTGGGCGCGCAGGAGACCGTGATCTGGACCGACGTCGACGGCGTGAAGACCGCCGATCCGCGGATCGTTCCCGAGGCGCGTACCATCGATGAGATCTCTTACAACGAAGCCGCGGAACTGGCTTATTTCGGCGCGAAAGTGCTGCATCCGAACACCCTGCGGCCGGTAACCGCCGCGGGCGTGCCGGTGTGGATCCGCAACAGCTTCACGCCGGAAAAGCTGGGCACCAAGATCACCGCGCGAGGCAGTTCCAACGGAGGCGGCGTCAAGGCGCTCACCGCGATTCGCGGCGTCACCATGATCACGGTGGGCGGGCCGGGCATCGTGGGCCTGCCCGACGTGCTGGCGCGGTCGTTCGCCGCCACGGCGGCGCTGAGAACGAACGTGCTGCTCGTCTCGCAATCGTCGTCGCAAAACGATATCTGCTTCGTCATCCCCTCCACGGACGAAAAGAAGACGGTCGAGGCGCTGCGCAACGCCTTTGCTCCCGAAATTGCCGAGCAAACCGTCGAGCATGTCTCTTCCAACTCCGGCATCGCGATCGTGGCCGTGGTGGGCGAGAACATGCACGGCATACCCGGCATTGCCGGGCGCACCTTCTCCGCGCTGGGCCGCGAAGGGATCAGCATCATCGCCATAGCGCAGGGCTCTTCGGAATACAACATCTCGCTGGTCGTCGACGCGGCCGCCATGCAGCGCGCCATGCTCACTTTGCACCAGGAGTTTCGCCTGAACGAGCCGGCTTCCGGCATCCAGCAGCCGGTAAGCTCGGGCCGTGCCACTGCCGATCGGGTGAGCTAGAGTTTTTCGCGCCGACGATGTTCTTGCTGGCGGCGCTTTTCGCCGCCGCGAATTCCCTGGGGCATTCCGCTGGAATCTAGATTGGGCAGGAAAAAGGTGTGACCGAACGACTCCGATTGCTGTTCCGCAATATCGTCTACAACCTGCGCGGCGGCTTCCTGGTTCGCCCGCTGACCATCGCATTGGCGCTGGGCTGTGCCGGAGGGCTGCTCTCCTGGATCGAGGAGTCCTATCCCGCTTTCGCCAGGTGGGAACCTCGGGTGCTGTTTCTCTCTCGCGTCGCGGACCCGCAGGTATCCCAAGTCATCCTCGCGGGCATCGCCGGCTCCATCATGACGGTCGTTTCCATTGTGTTCGCAATCCTGCTGATGACGCTTACCCTGGCCTCGATGCAGTTCTCTCCGCGCATCATCGTCAGCTTCGCCAGAGATCGCGTAACGCAGTGGACCCTGGGCATATTCCTGGGCACCTTCTTGTACTGCATGGCCGCGCTGCCGGCCGCCCATTCCCTGCCCCAGCCCTTCGCGCCCGTGGCTACCGTCACGGTGGCAATTTTTCTGGCCATAGCCTGCGTGGGCCTGCTGCTCTTTTTCATTCACCACATATCGCAAGCCATCAGCGTGAATCACATCGTGGCCAGGATCGCGTCCGAGACCGAACTCGTGATCGACGACGTGATGCCGCTGCCTCGCCTTCAAACTCACATCGAGCGATCCGGTGAGACGGACCTCAGCGCCTGGAACACGCCACTCTTGAGCACCGAATCCGGCTACATCCGTTTCGTCGATACCCGGCGCCTTCTCGATTTGGCCGCGGCCTCCCGCGTCAAAGTTCGGGTGGTCAGGCGCGTCGGCCAGTTTGTTCCAGAGAGAACTCCCCTGCTCATGGTTTACAGACCGGAACGCCTCTCCGCGGAGCGGATCGGCGAGTTTCGGAACGCTTTCGACCTCGGGCCATCCCGAACCTTGCAGCAGGATATTGAATTTGGGGTCTTGCAGATCGTGGATATCGCCCTCAAGGCGATCTCCCCCGCCGTAAACGATCCCACCACGGCAATTAGCTGCGTGGATCAATTGAGCCGTCTCCTGATCCGCTTCTTCTCCAGAGAGATGCCGGAACCCTTGCTCTACGACTTGAAAGGAGTCGCTCGCGTCCACATTCGCTGGATCGATCTCGATCGGCTGCTGGACTCGGCCTTTGAGCAGATCCGCATGTACTCCAAGGCGGACATCGCCGTCAGCATGCGCCTGCTGCGGGCCTACGGAGATATCGCTGGTACCACGGAAGATCTCTCGCTCAGGAAGGCACTCCTGGAACGGGCCCGGCGGGTGGTGGCCGGCTGCGAACACAGGGTCGATATGGAAGAGATGAGGCCGATGCTCGTTCGCCTGACGGCGTTGGAGAGACTTGTGGCCGTTTGATTCGAGCTGACGGAAAGAAGGCTCCGCGGAGAAGCCTCTACCCGGCGGCGGAGATCGCGGGAAAATTCGCGGCTACTTGTGGTGCATGGCTACGAACAGCAGGAATCCGAAAATCACGATCGGAATCAGCGCCAGAAATACGTAGAAGAGGACTTGCCGGCTGCGGGGCGAGCGCCGTTGCTTCCAGTCCCGCAGCTCGGGCCTTTCCGCCACACCCACCTGCGAGGGATCGCGCAGATCGTGGGCCATCTCCCGCGCGCTGGCATAACGATTGGCCGGATTGCGCTCCAGGGCCCGGTAGATGATCTCCTGCAACTGCGGCGAAATTTCCGGATTCAGTTCGCGCGGGGGCACCGGATTATTCAGCAGCCGGTCGTTCATGATGGCGAAGGCGTTGGGCCCGTGGAAAGGAACGTCGCCGGTGAGCATCTCGTAGAGCATCACGCCCAAGGCGTAGATGTCGCTGCGTGCGTCGCCTCGTTTCGATTTCACCTGCTCGGGCGAAATATAGTCCGGCGTGCCCATGGCCGCCGTCAGCCGGGCGAAGGTCAGCCGCCGCATCCCCTCGCTCCCGGCGATGCCAAAGTCGATGAGCTTCACGCGATCCTCGGAGTCGACCATGATGTTTTCGGGCTTCAAATCGCGGTGCACCACACCTTTGCTGTGGATGTACTCCAGAGCCGCGCAGATTCCGAGGGTGATATGGATGGCGCGATCGATGGGCAGTTTTTTGTGCTCGATCAGGATTTTCCGCAGCAGCTGTCCGTCCACCCACTCCATCACCATGTAGACGCGGCTGCGATCGTCGTCCCCGTACACCTTCATCACGCCGGGATGGTCCAGCTTCTTGCCGATCTCCTCTTCGCGTTTGAAGCGGTCGTAGAAAAGAGGATCGGCCTCGACTTCAGGATGGGGAATTTTGATGGCTACGGGACGCTCGTTTTGCAGGTCGGTGGCGCGGTAAATCGAGGCCATCCCGCTGCGGGCAACGAGATTTTCCATGCGGTAGTGATCGAGCTGGGAGCCGGGATGAAGTGCCGTCATCGCGAGTGCGGGTCACGGCCGGAAGCTTGCGCCTGCCCTGGTTCAACGCAGCTTGTAGGGCCGCCCGCGGTACATGCCCACGCGCTCCACATTCTGAATGCGGATCATTTGGGCGGTCACATTATCGCTGCCGTCCCTCTCGTTGGCAAGCTCAACCAGTCTTCGCACGCCCTGGTCCAGATCCGGCGTTTCGCCCACCACGGTGGCAATATCCTGAGGCGCGAGGGCTCCGTGCAGGCCATCGGAACAGAGCAGCAAAGCATCGCCCGGAAACACCTGGTGGTCGCTGATCTCCACGTTTACGGAAAGCGCGGTTCCCAGCGAGCGGCTCAGCACGTGCCGCGTCTCAGACTCGCGCGCTTCGTCCGCGGAGAGCAGGCCCAGCCGGGCATGCTCGTGCGCGATGGTGTGGTCGCGCGTGAGAACCGTGGCGGCCCTCTCGCGAATCAGGTAACACCGCGAATCGCCCACATGCGCGATCACGGCGCGATCGTAACGCAAGGCGCAAGCCACGACCGTGGTGGCCATGCCGGAATTCATGCCGGCGTCCAGCACCCGCATGTTAGCCCTCTGCACCAGGCTTTGCAGCAGTCCGCTCAGGGGCTGCGAGGGGGGAGCTTCGCGAAACCCTTCCAGCACCGTCTCTACCGCGGTTTGCGACGCGACCTCGCCTTTGTCGTGCCCTCCCACGCCGTCGGCGACGACGAATAGCCAGCCACGGTGGCGCCCCTGCTCCGAACTATCCGGAGCCACGTGGCCCAGGTAATCCTCGTTTCCCATGCGGACCCTTCCTACATCCGAGAGTTCCGCGAAATCGATCTCCAGCATCGGGTCTTCAAACGGCCGATGCGCGACGGGTATGGGACCGCCGCGCGCCAACCTCTGTCCTCGGTACGTCTCAAACATAGTAACTCCGCCAATACGGTCGGGGCGAACGCCTTTCGCGCTGGTCTGCGCTGGCGTCCGCCCCGAGTTGGTCGTTCAGTTTGTCTTCTTCCCGATCAAGTCCTCCATCAGGCTATTTGGCAGCTCCGGCGCGGCTCACGACAAACGTCGTTCGGCCGGCCTGCCTGCTGGAACGAGTGAAGTAGATGCCGCCATAGATGGCCCAGATAGCGGCGATGGCTAGCGCGCCGAAGGGTTCCATCTTGGTGCCGTACCCCATGAACGGCCCGACGAGGTAGAAAACCATGCAAGCAAGGTTTGCCAGCACGCCAAAGACAGGAATCAAAAAGTGCTTCATCGCGCTGAACTTGGGATGCCCTTGATATGCCACCATGCAAATCGCGCAGCTAAGCATATAGAGCAAGAACGTGCCGAAGTTGGAGGCCAGCACGATCATGGTCAACGTGTTTGGAAATAACGCCATGTGGTCGTGCGTTGTGGCAAACCAGACACTCGACCACAACCCGTGAGGCAGGGTCGCGATCGTTGCATCGGAGATTGCCGATGAATCGCCGAACACCATCAGCAGCGAGATGCAGCCGATGATCGCGGAGATGATCGCCAACGCCCAAATGGCGCGGTGGGGGCTCAGGTTCTTCTCGTGCAGCATGCCGAAGTGTTCCGGCACTTCCTGGTCCTTGCCCATCGCGTAGGTGACGCGGGCGCCGGTGTTGATGCAGGAAAGCGTCGTGCCAATCAGGGCCAGGAAGACGGTGATGGCTTCGATCAGCATGAACGTCCGCCCGTGGCCGGCGCCAAACAAGGCGTCGCCCACCACCACCATCATGTCGCCGATCGGCGCTGCCGATCCGACGGCATTTTGCATGGTGTAGCCGCTATTTAAGAAGTAGTTGGCCGCAAAGTACTCGAACAGGTAGCAGAAGCATCCTTGCACCAACAACGAAGTGATGACGGCGATTGGGACGTCGCGTTTTGCGTTCTTGGCCTCCCCTCCCAGCGACGTCACCGATTCAAATCCGACTAGGATCAAAATTGCCACCGTGGCTTGCACGAACATCCAGCCCACGTTGTGAATCCCGACCACGGACTTCGCATTCGGATGCGACAAGAAATTGCCCATCGCATCTTTCTGGGGATAGTCGATCGTAAATGGTACCGGCTTGCCTGCTGCATCCAGCATAGGCTGGGGGATCATGTTGGCGTCACGAGTGATCGTCGCGGTCGCCTGCCCGTTTACCGTCGCCGTGGTCGTCGCGAATTGATATGTGTATGCGTCATTGGTGACCGCATCCCACTGGTAGGCCACGCTTCCCGGCGGGTGGTTGATGCGGTAGCCGATGGCCATCACCGAGAACACGATCAGCGCGCTGATCTGAATCACGTTGATAGCGATGCTTACTGCGGTCGAGCCGGTAACGCCGCGATGCGCTATGTAGGCAACGCCGAACGCGAAGGCCACAGCGAACACCATCATGAATAGCGTGCCCGGATTGGAGGCGCTCATGGCGTTCGGCCACAGCGTGCCCACCACGTACCCGGCGAAGATTCCCGTCACGGCCACCATCACACCCGGATAGATCCAGTAGTACAGGTGCGAGCCCCAGCCGACGATAAACTTAGAAAGCCTGGCGTAGCGCCAGTGCTTGTCATGATTGAGAAACGATTGTTCGGCGAAATAATAGGAACTGCCGGTGCCGGGGTAGAGCTTGGCCAGCTCGGCGTAACACACAGCCGTCGCCAGGCAAAGCACTGTGGCGAAAAGGATGCCGATCCACATCGACGGCGCCGTCGAACCCTCCCCTGATTGGCTAAAGAACGTAAGCCATAAAAAGGCCCCGGGTGCGATGAGCGCCATGGCGTTCATCGTTAGCCCTGTGAGGCCCAAGGTGGCTTTCATCTCAGTGGTGCTTTTTTCGGCCATCTAAGATTGCCTCTTTCTTCGTGGATTTTGCTGCTGCCCGGAGCGTCGCAGCTGCGAGCGGCGCAAGAATAAGGCGCACCGCCGGGAAGCGCCAAACGCAACGTTTCGATTAAACCCATCGGGTTTTTGGATTGGCGCCCAACTATCGGCACTGCCATGATTTAGGACGAAATTGCGGCACTCTGCACCCCAATTTCGTGCTGCCCCGGGCAGGAGCGTCTGCACCGGAACGCAGCGGCCGCCGTTCACAAACATGCAAACTTTGATAGCCGAAACGATTATCTTGTGTGATATTGCCGATACGCTTGGGCCCGCCGCTCTTTCCTATCAAAGGGCCGGACAAGGGGCCAGGCAAGGGGACGGTTCATGAAGCTCGCGGGATTTCTGCTGTTGCTCGCCGGATGGATCATCGTTGCCGCCGCCGTCATTCTTCTCCTGCCTGCCAACGCCAAAGCCGTTTTCGTGCTGGCCGGAGTCGCCGTGGAAATCCTGGGCTTGACCCTGGTCATTCGCTCGAATCCTCTGGCCGTGGGCGAAAAAGAGTGACCTCCGTGCCCGCGCCCATTTTCACGGCGGAAACGGCCGTCGTCCTTTTCTGCATTTTTCTCGCGCCTCTGGCTATCGCCGGCATCGCGCTCATCAACTCCGGCCTGGGCCGGGCCCGCAGCGCCGCCCATTCCCTGCTGGCTTCGCTCTGTATCTTCTCAGTAGCCGCCGCGGCCTATGTGATTTGCGGCTTCGCCTGGCAGAGCTATAGCGGCACGCCCGCGCATCTGTTCGCCGCCGGGGGGCACGACTGGAACTGGCTCGGGCGCGGCCCGTTTTTCCTCCGCGGCATGGAGCTCGATGGCTCCGCGCTCTCGCTCTGCGCCTGCTTGCAAATCTTCAGCGTGGGACTAGCCGCGCTGATTCCGGTGGGCGCCTGTCTCGATCGCTGGAGATTATCCGCCGCCTGCGCTTCCACGGCGTTGTTTGCGGGATGGACCTACCCGCTCTTCGCTCACTGGGTCTGGGGCGGCGGCTGGCTGGCGCAGCTCGGAACGAACTCCGGCATGGGTCGCGGCGTGATCGACGCCGGAGGAAGCGGCACGATTCAAGCCGTGGGCGGCCTCACCGCCCTAGCCCTGGCCTGGATCCTGGGCCCTCGCCGCGGCAAGTATTCGGTGGAAGGAATGCCCATGGCGATTCCCGGCCACAATGCGGTGATGATTTTGTTTGGCTGCTTGGTCACTTTTGTCGGCTGGCTGGGACTGAACTCCGCGGGCGCTTTGTTATTCGCCGGGATCGCGCCCGGCCGCATCGTCCTCGTTTCCATCAACACCGCGCTGGCCGCTGGCGCCGCCATCCTGGCAGCCGCGGCCATCACGCGTCTGCGCTTCGGCCGTCCCGACGTCTCCATCAGCGCCAATGGCTGGGTGGGCGGATTGGTGGCCAGCAGCGCGTCGTGTGCGTTCGTCAGCCCCGTGGAAGCCCTGGTCATCGGCGCCTTTGCCGGCGCGCTGGTCACCTACTCGGTGGAATGGTTTGAGCTGCGCTTCGGCGTTGACGATCCCGGCGGTGCCATTTCGGTGCACGCGCTAGGCGGAATCTGGGGATTGCTGGCCGTCGCGATTTTTGCCCGCCTTCCCATCTCTGCCGCCGGTGAACTTCCTGCCGCCTCGGCCCACGGCTCCACTCAGTGGCTGGCGCAAATCGTGACCATTGCCACGCTGCTGGGCTTCGTCCTGCCGCTTACCTACGGCTTGAACTTGGCCTTGGACCGCGTCTGGCCGCAGCGTGCCGCTATCGAAGGTGAGCGGCAGGGCCTGGACCTCTACGAGCTCGGCGCGGGCGCCTATCCCGAATTCGTCACCCACAGCGAGGAGTTCACGCAGCTGCGTTAGTTCCTCGGCTGGGTTCCTCGTTGGATCAATCCGTTGGGTCACTCATTGGATCAAGCGTTGGATCAATCGGTCGCGCGGTTCTGTTTACCCCGGCATACCTGGAAGGAGATCTCCGCACATCGCTTCGTGCACCGCTCGGAGACTCGCAGTGCGTCTCGCTTCTCGCTGATGTGGGCCGAAAATGCAGCCGGGTGCTGCTCATCACAGCACCCGGTCAGCGGACCAAATTAAAGGGCACGGCACTCAAGTAACTTCAAATCGTATAAGGGCCTGGTTGCGAACCTCCTTTCTGAAGATTTCGTCCTCCTTGAATCATTCCTGCCCTGGGAACCTCAGAACAGAAATCCCGCTTCAATCACTCCGCGAGTTTGCTTGCTGTCTGTGCCAGCCGGTCCAAAGGCAAAGGCATCCGGGGCCGTGAGATTACGCGCCGCAACAACGGACACGTCTCCGCGAAGGAAGAAACCGCCCTTCTGATAGGTGGGAGTTACGGTGAATCCGAACGCGTTGCTGCCCGTGCCCAGGAACAGCAGGTTTAGCCCGCTGCTGGTGATATATTCCGGGCGTACCGCGAGGGAGATTCCGTGCTTGAAATTGTAATTGAGGAGCAGCGCCCCGCCGTTTGTGGATCCCTTCGCTGGAATTCCAAGCGCCGCGTTGGCCGGCACGCGCGAGTACTGCCAGTAGGGCGTGATCATCCAGCTCTCATGGCTGTAGGTATACATAATGTTGTAAATCGAGCCGTTGTTTTGAAGGAGGGGTGTCGCCAAACCGGTCGAGCTCGTCTGCCCGGCATTCCCACCCGCCACAAACATCAGCATATTGGACGCATTGAACTGGTACATTGCCGAGCCGCTGATCCAGTTGTAAACGTTGGAATAAAAGCCGTCGTTCCAGCTTGCGGTTACGCTGAGTTTCTTGAAGGTATCGCTCACCTGCACGCCCCGAACGATGGCGTTCTCCTGGCCCCACAAAAGGCCGCGCTCGACGTTCATGTTCTCGAACGTGAAGGTATATTCAGCTCCGATCAAAGTCGGCAACTCGCCGATCTCAAAGTTGAAATTGCCTTTGACGAGCTTGACATAAGCTACCGGGAGCGGCCCATAGAGGCCCTTCGTTGTATCGACAGCCTCGAGATAGGGCGTTGCCAGCGCCGGCAGGTCATAGGCGCCGGCTTGCAAGTAAAACTGGAACCAGCCGGTCGTCTTTTGCAAAAAGACCTGTCCGTTGCTCAGATCCCAGTGCGTCGATTTATCGCCAGGGATCCAATTGGACTGCGTCAAACCCATGCCGCTCAAAATCCCGGTGATTGCCACCGTTCCAAACGGGCCCGCGCTGAACGTGTGCGGCGGCGCTGCCGTGGAGAGTGGCGCCGTCATGGAAGGAGTTGGCAGCGGTGCGGGCGCGGCAGGCGCTGCCGCGGGCGCGGGCGTTGCCGCCTGCCCCGAAGCATCCGCAGGCGGCGTTGTCTGCCCGGCGGCGGGAATACTCAAGACCCCAATCATTATGAATATAAGAAGACCACCCCATTGCTTCTTCACTGTAATGCTCCTTTCAAACTTTTCTCTCAGCCTCGAAGCATCATCGCTTCGGGCCGAACTTTAAGGCGTGCTATTCGGAAAGACCAACGCAATATTTCGATAGAACTGATCTACGAATTCCCGCGTTGAAAAATCGATACGGCCAATTCAAGAAACGAGCGGGTTTCGATCTCAAATTCCCGCCCGGCTGTCTGCGGGACGATGGACCGCATCCCGGCCGTTTGAATTCACATCCTCTGCGCAGCGAAAGAAAGCAAGCCCACATCCCTTCACTCCAGAAGATCATCGAAGCTGGTCCGGCGAGCTGCAACGGCGCAATCGGCAGTTCTCGCTCACCCGTTCCGACCCTGGCTTCTCGGCTCATTTCGGCGAGGTGTAAAACGCCGAGCGTGAGCGCCATACAGCAAGCAAGCAGGAGCACAAGACAGATGCTGTCCATGACGCCTCCAGTACCCGAGAAACCATACCCTGCCGCGGCTAAACAGCGCATAAATGGCGCATAAAATGGGCATAGCAGGAGGAGGGGTGCCAGCGACTGGCGGCGTAGAAACGGTTTCCCCCTAAAGACCAACGCAATATTTCGATAGAGCTGATGCAAACTTTCTTCTTCCATGCCATCTCGTGAAAAACTGATCCAACCGATGCAAAAAACAGTTTGGTCATGATCTTCTCTTGAAATCGCCAGCCGCGGCGTGCGTGCTATCATAGCCTCGCATGATCCAATCGCTTCGAGCCCTGCTGCTATTGGGAAGTCTGCTGGCAAGCCCGGCAGCCGGACTTGCCGTGACGATCCTGCCTGCGCCCGATTGTTGTGATGCGATGTGCCCCATGCACCGCAGCGGGAAGCCGCAACGCGAGAAGATGCCCTGCCAGGGCGGCAGTTCATCGCTTCAAACTTGCGCCTGCGCCCCCAGCCACCAGTCCCAGGTGTCTCTCCAGCGGCTTGCTCCCGAAGCGATTCCCGCGCCTCAGCCCACTCTGTTTCGGCCCCTAACGGCGCATCAAGGCCACGCTTTCGACGCCAAGCCCGTTGCGTTCCGGCCTATCTCGCCTCCCGACCAGCCTCCTCGGCTCTAGCCAAAATCTAAGCGCACGAAGGTTCCAAAGCGTCTGAGGAGGAGGCCGTCTATGTCTGCGTGTTCGATTGTCTTTGGTGCTCTTACCAATGCATCAGACTGCCATTAACGCACCGCACGCGCTCGCGCCGAGCGTTCTTGGATTGTTCGTTTTGCTCGCGCTCGGTTGCGCCCGGCCTTCCGTCAGCCGGGGCCGCGCTCTCTATCAGGCGAATGGTTGTGCGAGCTGCCACGGACCGGAAGGACATGGAGACGGACCCATGGCGCCGCATCTTCCCGCCAGCCCGATCGATTTTCGTAACGTCTCTCTCTTCAAACGAGGAACCACGGAAGATGAGATTGCCGGGACTCTTGCCCAGGGGATATCCACCGACCACACCGTGCCGGCATTGCACCTCACCCACCACGAGCTTCTGATGCCTAAGTTCGATCATCTGACAGAGACCGAGCGGCGGTCGATAGCCCTTTACGTGATTTCACTGCGTGCCGATGACAATCAAAGGAGGCTCCCATGAAGAACGTCATGCACGGTCGCGGATTTGTTCGGCGCTTGCTTTGGGCCTCTGCCCTGGGATTATTCCTCTCGGGCGTGTTGTACGCTCAAACTTCGGATGTGATCGCGCGCAACGCCTGGGCCCGCGTCCCTCTGCCTTCCAAAATGGATGCGGCGCTTTACCTGGTGGTGGAAAATCACACCTCGCAACGCAGGGCCATCGTGTCGGTCTCCTGCGATTCCGCCGCCGCTGCCGAGATGCACCAGATGCAAATGGTGAAGATGAGCATGGTGATGACTCCGGTGAGCAAGGTCAATTTACCTGCCAGGGGCAAAGCGACCTTCGACCCGAATGGCTATCACATCATGGTGTATGGCCTGAAAATGAGGCCGTCACCCGGAGATACCATCAAGGTCGCCCTGAAGCTCGACGACGGAACCACCGTGCCCGTGGAGGCCACTTTTCGCAAATAGGCCCGCAAGAGGCCCCAAGTAGCATTGACCGGCTAGAAATACAAATGGAAGGAGAACGATCGTGCGCGGATGGCTTATCACTCTCGTTGTTCTCGCCGCTATAACTCTGGTGAGTTGTCACCAGGCGCAATTGCCGGTCCTATCGACCGGCGGCGACTTCGCCCTGACCGATCACAATGGGCAGCGCTTCGAACTGTCCTCGCTCCGTGGCAAAGCGGTCCTGATCTTCTTTGGATACACCTCTTGCCCGGACGTCTGCCCCACGACGCTGTCTAAATTGTCTTCGGTCTACAAGGACCTCGGAAACGAGGCGAGTCGCGTAAAGACGCTGTACATCACCGTAGATCCCGATCGCGACACTCCGGCCGTTCTGAAAGCCGACCTTGGCTACTTTGATCTCGATGCCCTGGGATTGACGGGAACCAAGCCCGAGATTGATAAAGTGGTGGCGCTCTACGGAGCCTCCTACGAAATCATTCCCACTCCACAGTCTGTGGAGAAATATACGGTCGCTCATAGCACCACGCTCTATGCTCTCGATCCGGCTGGCCGCACGCGAATCCTTTTCCCTTACGAAGCCACTGTGAACGACATCGTCAAAGGCCTGAAAGCGATCCTAGCCTCCAGCACATAATGCTTGCGGCACGGCGCACGGCGCGCCTCAACGGTGTACACTCACAGTCTGAGCCATGACTGCAGAAATGAGCGCATTGGCGCCGCATGCCGCCGCTAATGGCGCGGCCATCCGCACCGAAAACCTCACCCGTTACTACACCTTGGGCAGCTCCATGATTCGCGCCGTGGACGGCATCTCGCTGGAGGTGCCTCCCGGAGAGTTCCTCGCATTTCTCGGCGCTTCCGGCTCCGGTAAATCGTCTTTGCTGAACCTGCTCGCGGGGCTCGATCACCCGACGTCGGGCGCCGTCTTTGTCCTGGGACGCGAGCTCGGCCGCATGACCTCGCTCGAGCTTTCCCGGCATCGCAGCCAGACCATCGGCATGGTCTTCCAGTCCTTCAACCTCCTGCCTCGCATGACCGTCACGGAAAATGTTGAATTGCCGCTGCGCCTCGCGGAAGTCCCCCGCGCTTCCCGCCCGGAGCGCGTCAAGGAGGCGCTCGAACACGTGGGCCTGGGCGAACGTTTGTTGCATCGCCCCGGCGAACTCTCCGGCGGCGAACAGCAGCGCGTGGCCATCGCCCGGGCCATGGTCAATCGGCCGCGCATCCTGCTGGCCGACGAACCCACGGGGAATCTGGATAGCAACACGGGTGAGGAGATACTGCGTCTCATTTGCGGCATCAACCGGCCGCCCAACGGCGAGGAGCCCACGACGGTTTTGATGGTTACCCACGAGCGCGCCCTCGCCGAACGTTACGCGAGCCGCATTGTCACGCTGGCCGATGGACGCATCGAACGAATCGAGTGTCGGTAAGAAAAAGGGTATCGGTGAAAAAGAAGAACGTCGGTAAAAAAGAAGAGTTACGCTGAGGGAGAATTAGGGTGCCGAGACGTCTGCCGCGACGGCCGTATCGGATGAAGGAAGAATCATGAAGCTTGGCGATCTAACCGAACTGGCCTCTCAGAACCTCCGCGAGGCTCTCCTGCGTAATTCGCTCACCACGGTCGGCATTGCCGTGGGCGTCGCATCGCTCGTCGCCATGCTTTCCCTCGGCGTCGGCCTGCAGGACTTGATCAACCGGCGTCTGGAAAGCAATGGCCTCTTCAACACCGTGCTGGTCCGCCCGCAGACGTCGTTCAACGCCAATGGCCAGCTGCAGAGGAATCGCGATTCCGGCGCGCGGCCGGCCGGCACTGGCGATCAAAATGCCGCCCGCCCGCGCAACTCCGATATTGTCACCAAGCCTCTGGACGTTACCACCCGCCAGCAACTCGGACAGCTTCCCCACGTGATCGACGTTTATCCCGAATTTCGCTTCACCGGCGATCTGCGTTTCGGCCCGGCCGGTCATTTGACGCCCATCACCAGCCTGCCCGTTTCCGCTTCCAGCAGCGACAGTTTGGAGGACATTCAGGGCCACTTCTTTTCGTCACCGAACGCTCATGAAGTAATCCTGCAAACCGACGTAGCCGCCGATCTCGCCGATTCGCAGCATCTGCAACCCGCGGAAATGCTCGGCAAGGATCTGGTACTGCGCTATGCCGGTCGCGAGCCCCTCGCTCCGCCGGCCGGCTCCGGCGCGCGTGATCGAAACGCCGATCGGGCCGCCGGTCGAACGGATGATCGGAACAACGACCGGGCCGCCCCCGACGACGACGTTCTCGGCTTCTCGGTCATCTCCTCCCGCGTTTCGCTGCGCGTCGTCGGCATCGTGGCCACCGAAGCGGTGGCCTCCGGCGCCAGCGCCTTTGGCCGTTCGGGCGCCTATGTGCCGGTGGCGGTCGCCGAGGAACTGGGCGTGGTGCAAGGCAACGACATGGGTGAAGTGATCCGCGAATCCACTCTCGGGGAAGGCGGGCGGCATTATTCCAACCTCACCGTCAGGGTCGAGCGGCCCGCCGACGTTCCGGCCGTCGAAGACGCCGTGCGCCAGATGGGCTATTCGCCTTTTTCCCTGCTCGACCTCACCCGCAATCTCCGCCGCCTGTTTGCCATTCTGGATATGCTGCTGGGCATCTTCGGCAGCCTAGCCCTGGCCGTCGCTTCGCTGGGAATTATCAACACGCTGGTGATGGCCATTCTGGAGCGGCGCCGCGAAATCGGAGTCCTCAAGGCGCTGGGCGCCTCGGACCAGGACGTTCGCCATCTATTTTTTGCCGAAGCGGGAGTGATGGGGTTGCTGGGCGGCGTAATGGGAGTCATTCTCGGCTGGGGCATCGGCCGCGCCATCCAGCTGGCCACCAACTACTACCTGAGCCAGCAACAGATTCCGCCGGAGAATATCTGGTCCGTGCCGGTCTGGCTGGTGGCTTCGGCCATCGCTTTCTCGTTGCTGGTCAGCCTGGCCGCGGGAATCTATCCCGCCAGCCGTGCCGCTCGCCTCGACCCGGTCGAAGCCCTCCGCTACGAATAAGCGGTTGAGTCGGGATGATTCCAGCGACTCCGCTCCTTCACTCTGCCTGAAATACAGACATTCTGATATACTGACAATGGGAGAACCCGTGGAAGCCGTTAAAGTGGGGAAGCGCGGGACGATTATCGTCCCCGCAAAGCTGCGCAAGCGCTATGGCATCGAGGAAGGCGCGCTGGTCACCGCCGAGGCGCGCGAGGATGGCGTCCTGATTCGCCCCGCGATTGTTGTGCCCGTGGAACGGTACACACCCGAACGCCAAGCGGAATTTCTTCTCTCGACGGCTACCACCGCGAAAGACTACCAGCGTGCGCGAAAGGAAGTGGAGAAACTGGGCCTTGACCCCGACGCAATCCCGCACCGCCGGCCACGCTAGATGGACCGCCTCTTTCTGGATGCCAATGTTCTTTTCTCCGCCGCCTATCGCACGGATGCGGGACTGCTTCAGTTCTGGAAGCTGAAGGACGTAACTCTCTGCTCCTCGCATTATGCTGTGGAAGAGGCGAGAATCAACCTCTCTGAAAACGCCCAAAGACGCAGGCTTGCCGAGCTTGCCCAGCGCCTCCGTCTCTTCGAGGCGACTCGACAAGACTTCCGCAGCGGGCTTTCCTTGCCCGAAAAGGACGCGCCGATCTTGCTCGCCGCGATAGAAGCACAAGCTACCCACCTGATCACGGGCGATGTCCGGCACTTCGGGTCGTATTTCGGGAAGCAAATCGAGGGGATTCTGATCCTCTCGCCCTCGGACTACCTGAAGACGCGGCGCACCCGTTAGCGCGCCACGCTCTTATCGGACAGAGGATAAAATCCCCAATGTCATCGGCGTCGGCAGAACCGCGCCGACCTCATGCTCGATCGGTTCGCGCACAACCATCGCGACCGCAAAAAAAAACGAGCGAGGCGTTCCGCTGAGGGTCGGAACGCCCCGCCTTCCCTGCCCGCCTCCGCAATTTAAGCAGGCAAGCTTGTCACGCGGCGTTTTCGTCGCCGCCGCGCAGGAATTCGTATCGCTGGATTTCCGCCACGATGCCGGAGCTGCCTGAACTGTCATCCTCGGTGCGGTGGACGCGTCCCAGGCAGCGAACGCGCACCGGCCCCGCCAGTGTGATCTCGTGGGGCAGCGTCAAAATGATCTCCACGGGCGAGCCGTGGGTAACGTTCTTGGGCAGAAGAAAATAAACTCCGCGTGAACTGACGTCTTTCGATTCGGTCTGCGCCTCGCCTACAGCCGCTCCGCTGGTCCAGCGGACGGTCATCGGCAATTTGATGCGAAAGCGCTGGGCCGTACGGCGCTCCGGATAAGCCAAGGGTTCCTCCAACATCTCGTCTATTTCGACTCACACTAACCTAGGAGCAGAGCCTCGCTCAATAGAGCGATTGTTTTAGTCCTAGGCCCATAAATTTCCGGTACTTGCGTACTATGGGCTGGCGTCAGGCACGAGGGGCAAAAGCGCACGCGCTTTCGCATGCGGCTTGGCTGGCGGGTAGCGCATGGGCGCCTGCGGCCGATTCGCTGCGGACTCGATTGTGCGATTATTCGGCGGCGCTGCTCTTGATGATCGAAGCGCGCCGGTAAGCGGCCAATATATCGTCGAGCGAAAGCAAGCCCACCAGCCTCCGCGCATCGGCGCGATGCACCACCGGCAGAAAGGGGCAGTCGCGCATCAAACGCAGCGCCAGATCCAGCGACTGGTCGGGGTGCAGCCGGGACAGCCGCCCGGAGGGCAAAATCTGTGCCAGCGTGTGGCCGCCCTTCCCCGCCTTGGCGCAATCCTGCAGCGTGGCCTTGGTTACCAAGGTCCATCGGCCCGTATCGTAAGACACCAGCAGCGGATCTTCGGTCATGTCCGCCAGGCGCGACACCGCATCCGCCACGGTATCGCTGGCTTTCAGGATCAGCCCCACCGGCTTGCGCATGGCGTTTTCCACCAGCAACGCGGTCTGCTCCCGCCCCTCTTCCATCGAGGGCAGGTCCAAACCCTCCTCGCGCGTCATCACGTCGAAGATCGGCGTCTCCTGGAAGCGCCGGCCAATGACATAAGCGATCGTGTTGGAGATGATCACCGGCAGAATAATGGAATAGTTCCCGCTCACTTCCAGAACCATGAACACGGAGGTCATCGGCACGCGCAGAAATCCGGCAAAGAGCGTGCCCATGCCCACCAGGGCGTAGGCGCCCACCGGACCCGCGGCGCCGGGGAAAAAGTGATGCTGCACGGTGCCTACCGCCGCGCCCACCATAGCCCCGACAAATAACGCCGGCGCGAACATCCCGCCCGGCGCTCCGCTGGAAATCGAGAGGGTCGTGGCCAGAACTTTGAGCAGCGCCAGCGCCAGCAAGGTGCGCCAGAGAAACTGCCCGTGCATGGCCTGGTCCATGTACTCGTATCCCGCGCCCATGACCTGCGGGAATTTCAAGCCGATGACGCCGATGATCAACCCCGCCAAAGCCGGCTGCGCATAGAGCGTCCAACGCGGCATCCGCCGGGCCCGCGCCCGCACCCATTGCAGCAGCTTCACGAAGATCAACGAGGTGACTCCTCCGACCACGCCCAGCACCGCGTAGCTGATCAATTCGGAGGCGTGCGTCATGGTGTACGCCGGTATTTGAAACAGCGGCTCCGCGCCCAGGAACAAGCGCATCACCACCGCCGCGCCCACCGCCGCCAGAACCACCGCTCCCAGAATCCCCGCGCTCCACGTGCCGATCACCTCTTCAATCACAAAAAGCACCGCCGAAATCGGCGCATTGAAGGCCGCCGCCAGCCCCGCCGCCGCTCCCACCGGCGCGATCAAGCGCACCTTCTCGCGCGAAAGATGCAACCGCCGCCCCAGCGCCGACGCGATTCCCGCGCCCATCTGCAGCGACGGATCTTCCGGACCCAGCGATTGGCCGCTGCCGATGGCCAGCGCGCAGGTGAGGAATTTCCCGAGCACCGTGTCGAAGGGGATATATCCGTCGTAGATGTAAACTGCCGACTTGGTCTGCGCGACGCCGCTGCCCTTCACCCGCGGAAAAATCCGCAGCACTACGAACGCCAGCAGCAACCCCGCCAGCGTGGGCACCAGCACGATGCGCACCGCGCCCGCCCCGGACGCCAGCGCCCCGACGCCCGGTCCCAGCAGCCACCAGTGTGTGTAGTCGATGGCGATGCGAAAGCAAACCACGGCCAGGCCCGCGAACAGCCCGATGATCACCGAGAGAAGCAAAAAGAAGTTGTCCTCGCGCATGGAAAGAACGGCGCGCGCCCCCTCCAACGCATCGGTCAGGCCCGCTCGCATCCTTCGCGCGACACTTACCTCGCCTCGCTCGCCCGGAATGTCCGTACTCCACTCCGGAGGCTCTTCAGTCGAGCGCTCCCGCTCCGAAGCGCCTAACGGCAAAGGCGTGGCTCCCGGCTCTGTGTCGGTGGGTCTGGAGGGCTCGCTCATGGGTGGGCTTGCGTTCTGGCTCCGATGCGCGCGATTGCGGCATTGGTCGGGTCGGCGGGCGGCCCGCAGTTCTCCGTGGCTGAGGACTCCATTTGAAAGACAAATTCCATCAAGGGATCCAGTTGGTCCATGTGCCTGGCCAGCGCCGCCTCCGCCAGATCGTCGCTGGCCGCGTGCGTGAAGCGCGTGAGGCTCACGTTTGGTTGCGGCAAGGCGATCCCGTGCTCGGACGCGCACGAGCGTATGCGCATCTCGGCGGCGTCGTAAGCGCGGATGGCCCGCGCCGCCCGCTCCGTCGGCTCGAGCCCCGGACGGTGCGGATCGAGCGCCTGCGTCGCCTGAGCGATCGCCAAATCCTGCGTCACTTGCGCCTCCTCGGTTTCACGCGTAGCTGTCTCCGTTGCCTCTCCCGGATGCCGCTTGCGCAGCGCATCCTCCCGCGCCGCGCTCTCCAGGTACCGAGCCGCGTCCCGATCGTTGCCCAGCGCAAAGTAGGCCTCGCCCATTCCGGCGAGAGCCTCGTAGTTATGCGGGTCCAGTTTCAGAGCTAGCCCGAATTGCTCGAGCCCCTGCTGCGCCTGGCCCGACTCCAGCATCAATCGGCCCACCTCCGCGTGCAACGCCGGGTCGGGAGGAGTTTCGGCGCCCGTTGCCAGAAGCACGCCCTGCGCTTCGGTGGTCTCCGCCCGGCTCGTTAGATAGCGGAAAAACTCCAGCCGTGCATCCATCCGGCTGCGCAGCACGGCGTCCGCACTTTCGTCCCACACCCCGTAGATCGCTCCGTTGTAGTAGCGCTTGGCGTCCGCGTCTTCTCCCATGCTGGCCGCCAGGCGCGCCAACTCCAAATTCACCCGGCTGTCTCCCGGCGCGCGCTCCCACAAATCCAGCAGATACACCTTGGCCTCATCGTCGTTACCCGTGGCCGGCAAAGCCTCGGCCAGCTTGAGCTGGTACTCCTGTTGCTGCTCGGGCGGAAGCTCGTGCTGGGCATACACCAGCGCCGTCCGCAGGTCGGAGACCGCTTGCGCCGCGCGGCCGGCCTTCACCTCGGCGTTGCCGCGATTGAACCACGATCGCGCCAACTCGGCGCGGCGGCCATGGTAGAGCCGCGCCGCGAATCCTGTAACGGCGAAGGCAATCACCAGCCCCACGACGGACAGCAGCAGAATCGTCTCCCGCGAGTGCAGCCAATAGCGCCGTGGCCGCGAGCACCGGCACGTAATCCTGCCTTCGGGAATGCTGCGCCCGCATTTCGGGCAGATGCGCGAAGAGTCCGCCACTGCTCTCTCCAGGATTCGCCCCTTTTCGAAACGAAGCGTAACAAATATCGTAGCGCGATAAGTCTCCGCGTCCAACTCTGCTGTTGTATTTGTGGAAAAGCCGTCAGGCCGCGACGGCATTAAACGCAAGAAGTTTTAGGCGTGGTCGATCAAGCGGTGATGGATGGCATACAGCGCGAGTTCCAGCCGGTCGGAGACGCCCAGCTTGTCGAAGATGTTATGCAGGTGGTTCTTCACCGTCTGCTCGCTGATAAAAAGTTTCTCGCCAATCTCTTTGTTGCGATAGCCCTGCGCCACCAGTTGCACGATCTCTTTTTCGCGGTCGCTGAGCAGCGGCTTATCGCGCCGGGGCCCATTTTCCGAACTTTTGGCAAAGGCCTTCATCACTTCCGCGGTCATGCGGTTATCGAGCCAAATCTCGCCGCTGTAAACGCGGTGGATGCTCTTTACGAGCAGGTCGCTGGCCGATTGCTTCAGCACGATTCCCCGCGCTCCCAAGCGCATCGCCCGCACCACATCGCGGTCGTCCTCGGCCGCCGTAAGCACGATCACGCGCGTCGGCAGCGAATCGAAATTCACTTCCTCCAGCACGGCCAGGCCGTCTTTGTCGGGCATGCGCAAGTCCAGCAGCAGAATATCGGGCTTGAGCTTCCCAAGCATGCGGATGCATTCATTGCCGTTGGAAGCCTCGCCGACGATGCTGATGTCCTCTTCGCCGTCCAGGAGTTTGCGCAGACCATCACGAAAAATTACGTGATCGTCGGCCATTAACACGCGGATAGACTGTTTGGCTTTGGCCATGTCAGCCGAGAGGAACCTCTACGATCAAGCGGGCACCATGGCCTGGCGTTGACTCCACCATCAACACACCCCCCACGCTTCGTGTTCGTTCCTTGATTGAGATCGGACCCAGCCGAAGCCGGTCTAGCTCGTCTCCGTTGTATCGCCCCGCGAAGCTGAACCCCTCGCCGTTGTCGTCGATCACGAGCACCACTTTCTCCTCGTTTTGCCACAGTTTTACCACGACATGTGTCGCCCGGGCATGCTTTTTTACGTTGTGAAGTGCTTCTCGGTAAATCTGGAATAATTCGCGGCAGATACGGTCGGGCACGTCCAGCATGGCCGCGTCGATCAGCAGATCCAGCGCCACCGACGACTCATTCCGGAAGCGCTCGGCGAAACCCCGCATCAAGTCTACCAAATCCGCGCTTTGCACCCCAAGCGGCCGCATGTCCATCACCATGCGCCGCAGCTCCTGCGTTTCGTTCCGCACTGTCTGTTGCAGCGTGCCCAGATCGGTGGCCACTTGTTCGGGCGCGTAGGGCACCCTGCGGCGCAGCACGTCCAGCTGAATGTCGATGCTCAGCAGCGTCTGCAGAATCCCGTCATGCAGGTCGCGCGAGACGCGGCTGCGCTCCCCTTCGATCGCCCGCACCCGCAGCCGCCGCAGCAAAAACAGGTTCTCCAGTTGCGGCCCCAGATGCCGCACCACGCGTTCCAGGCGCTGCAAATCCTCCGGCAACGGCTGGTGCCGCGAATTCACCAGCAACAGTCTTCCCGCCGGCTGGCTGTCGAAGTTCACCGTCACGCCCAGCATCGAGCGCGCCCCCAGCCGTTCCTTAGCCTCCTCCGGCATCCGCGGCAATTCCGGCAGACGCTGGCCGTTGTCGCGATTCCAGCCAAACGCCGCCCGCGTTCCATTCCCCGGAGGCCAGCAAACGCTGGCTTCCGGATGATCGAAGAGAAACAGGTCGCCTTTGATCAGCGGGAGATTCTCCGGAGCCAGCCGCTTGCCGTCTCCGGGAACGGCCGTCCACACGAAGATTCGCTCCAGTTCCGCGTCGCGAAAGGCGAAGATTCCCTTTTCGCAATCGAAGCCGCTGGCCAGCTCTCCCAGCAGCAGCCGCAACGACTCCGCCACGCCTTTTTCCACGTGCAGCAGCGCCGTGAGGCGCACCAGAAAATCGTGCTCGGAGGCGTGCATGCGGTTGCGGTAGCCCATGAACGAAAGCCCCACTCCGCCCGTGAACGTGCCCGCCACTAGCGCCACCCAGGAGAACACCTCCATCCATCCGAAGCCGCCATGGAACGAGGCCCGCAGCAGGACCGCCATGGTCACCCCGCCGGCCAGCAGGATGGACCGTTCCAGGCCCCAACGGATTCCCGCGGCCAGCGCCACAAAAAGATAAACGAACCAGAACGCGGCCACCGACTTGGTCAGCAGCAGGAAGACGCAAAGCGCCGCCAAATCCACCAGCAGCGGAACCTGCCAGCCGCCCAGCCGCACCACATGCTCCACGGCCAAGAGCGCCAGCGCCGCGCCCAGGTAACCCAATATGAACGGAACGGCGTACGTCCCCCGCGCCTGCGGCGGCTCCTCCAGCAACACCCCCAGCGCCAGCACCATGAAGATGGGCCGGGCGTAGGTAATCTGCCGGTCCAGGTGCCGGCGTTCCGCCGCGTGTGGCTGCATAAGGTCGCAAATCCTCAGCGTGCGACTGGCTGCCCTGTCATCCCGAACCCAGCCGCGTTGTTTGCGGATGCGGGTGAGGGATCTGCTTTTCGCTGATTCCGATGGGCACTCGTCTCGATCGCTGAAGGTAACAGGAAGCTTCTATTCCAAACCAACCCCCGGCCCCGCGCCAGCCCCGCGCACCCCCCGCTTTCCAACCTGCTATTGCCTCCTACGCGGCGAAATGCAAGCCCGAGCGCAGACTAATCCTTTCCGTTACGGTAGGTCCGTTTCTCAGAACCTAACGCAAGACACACAACCCACTGATTTGAAAAAGATCCAACCCCGGGCGTCTATTGGCCACCCGGACCGGCCGGGACCGGAGGCGGTGGTGCGAAGGGTCTTCTCAATGTCGCAGGAGGGTAATACTGGTTGATGCTGTTCCGTGGTTGACCGATGTTCAGCTGAATCAGACCGACGTACTGCCCGGAAGCATACATGCTCGTTCCCGTAATGAGCAGCGAAGTAATCTGTCCCGCTGTGCCATATGCGTGCGCGGATAACGATACTAATCGAGGATGCTGCGGCTGACGATAATCGAAACCATAGACCGCTCCATTTCCATTGTTTGGATCATCCGAGGGATCGAAGTTGTCCACCCCCACAAATGCAATCTTGTTTTGGAGAGCAACTACAGCAGCCCGATTTTGGAATGACGAAAAGAACGACTGGAAGGGATTGTTCAAATCAAGAGGTGTTGTTGAAACTACGCTCGGGCTGGTGGGATTCGTCAAATCCACGATAACCATCCCGGTCTCCAGAGAAGCCAGGATCGCGAGGTTCCCATCCGCTTGGACACTCAGTGCAGCGGGAGGAACCGTTAACTGCGAGAGCATGACAGGCGCGGACGGCACAGAAATATTGAATACGAGTAAGCCGCCAACCCGATCGGCTGCAAGGAGCAACGTACCATCAGTCGTAAGCTGAAATGCTAAATCCGGCAGGTTGATCGAAGCCGACATTACCGGGCTGCTCGGATTTGCGACATTGAAAACAAGCAAGCGCTTATCGACCGTACCGGCAAATAGAAAAGTGCCACTGACGGCCAGGGATGCTATGCCGATATTTTGAGAACTAATCTGGCTGGGCTGATTCTCGTTACTGACGTCCAGCGCAAGTAACGACTGATCGGTCCCGGCGAATAAAGTGGTGCCCGAGAGTGCGAGGGCATTGGTTGCCAGTGGTCCAGTGGAAATGGAACAAACGAGTAAGGGCGGCTGCTGGCGGAGATCATAAATTCGGATACCGCCATTGAATATATCCACTCCTCCCGAATACAAAGTATTTCCGTCGGAGGCTTGTGAAAGAGCAAAAAAATCTTTTTGGAGTGTTGAAGACTGTCGCGACAGAAACGTTTGCCCTCCGGGGGCTGAGACGTCATAAATGGCAAGGCCACCAAGTCCTTGGGCCGAATAGACGAAATTGCCATGCAGCACTCCCGACGGCGGGCTATTTAACGAAAACAGAGTCGCGGTTGTAACGGGATTCGCTGGATCGGAAACATCAATAAGGCGCAATCCATTCTCATAGCTTCCGGCTAACACTAAGCTTCCCGAAGAATCAACAACCAGGAGTGGCCCGCTCCCGGGGCTGCCTTCCGGAAAACTTCCAAGTGCGGACGGCGTATCAGACGAGACATCGAAGATTTGGTTATCCGTGTGGAGGTATGGCCAGCTCAAGAAGCCCTGTGTTGCCCGGGGAAAATCGGCAATGGTCGAGAGGAGCACTGCCGGTGTTGACGACGTATCGTAAGTGGCCAGAATTCCCGATTGCGGTTGTGAAGAGGCAACCTCGGTGACGTAAGCGCGATTACTCGTCTCAGCAATGGCGAAAAGCTGATATTGTCCTGACACTGCTGGGGGAATGGAAATATGGGTTTCGACAAATGCCTTCCCAGATAAGAAAAATACATCGGCCGACGCAGCCAAACCGCCCGCGAAAGAGGATTGTTCAAATCCAATAAGCACCCCTTGTGAAAATGACCAAGGGTAAAGAGTGGGAACAAACTGTCGCGCGATTAAAACTGGGTTGCCACCACTGATGTCGTATGCACCGATAGCGCCCCCGGGGTACATACCGCTAAAAAAAGGCGCAACGTCGTAGAGAATCCCGCTAAGAACATAGAGGTTACCGGCGGCTGCAGCCTCGACCGTGTCAAACCATACCGGATTCGCGGGATCAGTGACATCGTACGCATCAATATAGTAAAGAGCAGGTTCTGTGCCCGCGCCGCTGTCTTGAGCGGAAAGAACGTAAAGATAGTTTCCCGCGACAGCAACGCTCATGGCGTTTGTCGCTCTTTGCGGGTTGTTCAGGTCGGCATAATCGTAGATGCGGTTAACGAGGCCCGGGAAACCGCCCGTGACTGCGATTGACGTCTGCTCTTGCACGCCCTGATATTGGGCTGAAACTAGGGTCCCACCGCCATCAGCAGGCGAGCTGGAGGCTGTGTAAGTCCCATTAGGCAGAAGAGATCCGGCGCCCGTAACTTGCGTCCATGTCGGAGCAACGAACGAGTTTCCTTGAACAGCCTGTATCGACAGTTGCCCACCTAAAGCAATTAGAGGCGCAATCGGATCGGTACGAAATGGATGCAGGCCCAGGGTAAGCATGTCGCATACCTGAGTTCCTTGGAGGCATGCAGTGACGAGTGCGAAGGTGTCAGAGAAAATCGCGGTTGGAGCCGTATATATTCCTGAGCCCGTAATGCTGCCCTGATCCGCGGCCCAGGTGATGGTTTGCGCGGAGGAACCCGCGAAGACGGTAACTGCAAGATTCGTTTGTTCTCCGGCGGATAAGTCCTTGCGAGCAGCCCGGATGCGCAAGTCGGGCAAGCGGGTAAAAAGAACACTATTGGAGTTTATGGGTGCGCCATTGCCGTTGGGTACCTGCAGGAAGAGTGGTCCGGTTGCCGCTTCGAGCGGTACCATCACGGATACGCTCGTCGGCGAAACAAAATCAACTGTCGTCGCAATGCTGAGCCCGTTTTGACCAGAAAAGACGACCGTTTGCGTTAAGTATCCAAAGCCGCTCCCTGAAATCTGGATATGATTATGAGGCGTGGACTGGTTGGGGCTGATGGAAGTTATGGTCGGACTGGAAGACCCGCCCGAGGGGGAGGTTGTCGTCGGTGCTGAAGGGGAAGTTGTCGTCGGTGTTGAAGTTGTCGAAGAACTTTGCAGATCTCCCGTGGCACCGCCGCTGCCAGCGGTCGCGCACCCCCAACAAAGCAACAAGAGTCCGTTAGCGCATAATACCGAAACGAAACGGACAATTCTTGCGATTCTATTTACAGCTCTAACGGGCTGCGAATAGCTTCGCATTAGTAGTATTTAATTATTCGTGCGGGGCGCTCGATTCTAAGTCGAACGGGTTTCAGGCGGGTAGACAAAGAAAAGGCAAAGACTGTTATTGGGTCCTGCGTTCAGAAAGACGTGCTAGCGCTCAAGCTCCCATACTCGATACCCTGAATCGCGCGATGGTAGATTCGCCGTGAGCCGTGCTCTTTACTCATGCGGTAAAATAGAACATGCTTGAACTTTGCTCATGGCCACCCGCAACAGGGTCACAGGCTCAGCCATGGCATCGCGGGAACGGGCGGTGAGGCACAAAGGGCCTGCAGAGAGGCGGTTGGCAGTTTCCCCCAGGAAAAGCGTATGTCCTTTAGAATACGCATTTACGAAAATCACCGTGCTAACTCCTTTAGAATATGCACTTACAAAATCATTGGACTTAAAGTCGCTTAGAATGCGCACTTACAAAAAAAATAGGGGAGGGGTGTCGCGCAAAACCGCCGAACACAATCTAACGCCGCCTTCCCCGCCTCATCTAAATGGATGCAACCGATCCCGTAGTCATGCCGACGTCCGATAGCGCGATCACCAACTCTCCCACCGTGAACAACGGCGACGCCGTCGATCCCGGCGGCGAATCCTTTGCTATCGAGACTTTCGGGCTCACGCGCACCTTCGGCGACCTGATCGCCGCCAATCACGTCACCCTGCACGTGCCCTATGGCGCCATCTTCGGCCTCTTGGGACCAAACGGCGCCGGCAAGACCACCACGATCAAGATGCTCACCACCATGCTCGAGCCTTCCGAGGGAACCGCCTCGGTGGCCGGCTTCGACATCGTCAAAGCTCCCGCGCAAGTCCGCCGCCGAATCGGCTACGTGCCGCAAATGCTTTCCGCCGACGGCGGCCTCACCGGCTGGGAAAATCTCGATCTCTCCGCCAAGCTCTATGGCATCTCCCGCGCCGAGCGCAAGCGCCGCATCGAAGACGCCTTGCGTTTCATGGGACTCACCGATTTCGGCCGCAAGCTCGTCAAGACTTACTCCGGCGGCATGATCCGGCGTCTCGAAATCGCCCAAGCCATGCTGCACCGGCCCGCCGTTCTTTTTCTCGACGAGCCCACCATCGGCCTCGATCCCGTCGCGCGCCGTTCCGTCTGGGAACGCCTGCTCGAGCTGCGCGGCACGTATCGGATGACTGTATTGATCACCACGCATGGCATGGACGAAGCCGACGAGCTTTGCGATTCCCTGGCCATCATGCATCTCGGCAAAGTGGCCGCCATCGGCACGCCGGCCGATCTGAAAGCCAGCGTCGGACCCGGCGCCACGCTCGACGACGTCTTTGTGCATTACAGCGGCGGCACCATTCAAGAGGAGGGAAGCTATCGTGACATCCGTGCCACACGGCGCACAGCTAGCCGTCTCGGCTGAGCCCGAGCCGTCCGCGGTTTTCGCTTTTTTCCAGCAGACCGCAGCCATCGCCGAAATCGAGCTGAAGAAGCTCCTTCGCGATCCCACCGAAGTTCTGGCTCGCGCCGTGCAGCCGGTTCTGTGGATCGTGGTATTCGGAAGCGTGTTCAGCCGCGTGCGCGGCATTCCCACCGGCAATGTCAGCTATCTCTCCTTTATGACCCCCGGCATCCTGGCGCAGAGCGTTCTGTTCACGGCCATCTTCTACGGCATCGCCGTGATCTGGGAACGCGACCTGGGCATCGTGCACAAGCTCCTAGTGAGTCCCGCGCAGCGCGCAGCACTCGTCTACGGCAAGGCCACCTCGGCCGGATTTCGCGGCGGCATACAGGCCACGATTATTTACATCGTCGCTTTCCTGATGCACATCCAGATTCGCTGGACTCTGCTCTCGATTCTGGGCGTTTTTCTCGGCGCCATGCTCGGCTCGGCCATCTTCGCGACCTTGTCTTTCATCGTCGCCTGCCTGGTGAAATCGCGCGAACGCTTCATGGGCGTGGGCCAGCTCATGACCATGCCGCTGTTTTTCGCCAGCAACGCCATCTACCCCATTTCCATCATGCCCCGCTGGCTGCGCGTGGTGGCGTTTCTGAATCCGCTCACCTATTTGGTGGACGCGCTGCGCACGCTCATGATTAACGGAAGCCAAAGCTCTCACAGCGTCGCTACGAATTTCGGTGTCATCGCCGTGATCTTCGTGATCCTCGCCGCCATCGCCACCAAGCTGTACCCAACGCTGGTGCGTTAGGCTCGGCCGAGGCCAAATTTAAGTTTCGGTTTTTATCGGAACCGCAGGACGCGAATCGGATGGCGCTTTTCCCGCGAGCAGCGCGTCGCAGGCTTCGCGCACCTGCTGCACCGAAATGGTGCGAATGCAAACCGACTCCCGCGAGCTTGCACAGCGTCCTCGCGGACATCGCTCGCAGGGGAACTTGTTTTCCACCACGCGGTGTTCGGTTTTCCACGGGTACCAAGCGGCGGAGTCGCTCGTTCCAAAAATCGCCACGCATCTCTTCTGCAGCGCGGCCGCGATGTGCGTAGGTCCGGTATCGTTTCCGAGAAACAAACTCGCTCCGCCGAGCAACGCGATTAACTGCCGCAGGTCTAGCGAATCGACGATCACGCTCGGCGGCGCGAGGCGCTCTCTAACTTCGGCGGCGATCGCCTCGTCGCCAGGACCGAGGTTCACCACCGGAGTCAGCGCATATCGCTCGCGCAGCCAGTGCGCGATCGCAGCAAGGTTCTCCACGGGCCAGCGTTTGGAAACGTCGCCCGCGCCTGGACGCAACACCGCGTATCGTTCGCCCGGAGGCAAGCCTTTTCCCGCCAGGATACGTTCGACGGCGGCGATCGCGTCGGCCTGCGGATACACCCTTGCCGGCGGAATGTTGCCCGCGGGCATTCCCGCCCACAGAAATTGCTGGGCGCGATGCTCCGCGGCGTGGCGCGGAACGCGTCCCTCGACGGGAAAGCTGGAGGGAACTTCGACGTTGTAGACGAACGAATACTGGCGCCGCGCCCAGCAGACCCGCAGCGGCGCTCCGGAAAAGCCGGTCAGCAGCGCGCTCGTGGGTCCCGCGTGCAAATTGAAGACGGCTGCGAACCTGCGCCGCCGCAGCATCCTTACCGCGGGCCAAAAATCCGTCAGCAGCAAAACATGGGAGATTGCCGGATGGCCTTCGACGAGCGCCGCGCAGAACGGCTGCACCAGAAAAGAGATTCTGAAATCGGGCCGCCACTCGTGCAAGGCTTCAATCGCGGGCAAAGTTAAAACGACGTCGCCGATGGACCGCAGCCGAATGACCAGAATTTCGGAGCCCAAAGGCAGATCCGGCAGGACGGAGGAAGGATTGTCTTTGCCTTGCCGGTTGGAACTCACGGCAATCGAACTCCCTGGCGATGTGTGAACGTTTCGAGCTCCCTGCGCATGGGGTTCAAACAGGCAGGCAAAAGACGTCAAAATGGCGCCACTTGTTCAAGCCTGATTCCTGAAGGACTTCTCCCAGGTAGTTCGATTCATCGACCACTCGATGCACTTCGTAGCCGTGCCGCGCGATCAACTGATAGAGACTTCGGCGCTGATCGTCAGAAAGCCCCTTGTAGACTTCGACTTTCAGGAACGGCTTTTGCCCGGATATCAGGTCGTGCAGCGATTGGAGGATTACGGAATCGTATCCCTCGGCATCGATCTTGATGTAGCGTATCCGGGAAATCAGTTGCGGATAATTCTCGCGCAGGAGCGATTGCAGGTTTCTGCCCTGCACGGCCAACTCGAAGGAATGAGCGTGCCGCCAGCGGCTGACTCCCTCGAACCGCCCGCCATTGCAAAAGCCCGCGTCCGAGTATTGAAATTTCAATTCGGCGTCTTCCGGCGTCGCAGCAAACATCAACGGGATGATATTGGTTTTCTCGGGATTGAGCTGGCAGTTCTTTTTCAGCACGGGGAAAACATATTTGTTGGGCTCGAGCGCCAAAACGCATCCTGTTTTGCCTACGGCCAGCGCGATGGGAATTGTGGAATCGCCGGTGTGCGCTCCGATGTCGATGGCCACATCGCCAGGCGAGAGAAATCGGCGCAATTCATCCACCGACTCCTGGGTTATGCGCTTGCCGGTTTCACGCGGATGCAGCCATTGCGCGTATTGGATATTTCCATCCTTGGGCAGCGCAAAGTTGCCGACCTCATACCCATAGGTCTGGGGCCGCGGTTTGACTTCGAGCAGGTAGAAGAGTTCTTTCAGCTTCACGTGAGACGCCCTGAGTATACAACCGTCTTCGCCACGAGAACGGCGGCGCTGGGTTCACCTCCGAGAATGCTGAGCGCTCGCGCCGATCGGGCTGTACGGGCGCGCCCGAATTTTGAGCCTGTCTGAATTTTTGGCTTGCCCTTTTGCTAGAATAAGGCGATATTACCGATTCCTCTTTTGTCCTCGTTTCAATTCATTGGAGGCCGAGTGAATAAACAGGTTTGGCGTGTGTGGCGAAATTGGCTCAGCGTGATTCTTCCGATGGTGGGAGGTTTCATTGCCGCGGCGGTGGGGTTCCGGATGCTGATTCTTACGGACTTTTCCAATTCCGGATGGGACTTCATGGGTCGCTGCGGCGCCGATGCACTCGGGTTTTTCTTCGTAGCGGGAATCTGCTGGCTGAAACTGCACCCCGGACTTGGCCCCGAAGACGAAGACAGCCACTAAATCTCTGATTCCCTGCCCCGCAGTTTGAACCTGCTCGGAAGTGCGCCTGGTCTCGTCTCTTCTGGTTCTCCCGCTCGAGTCTCCCGCTTCAGTACGAGACCGAAGGCGGACTCTTGCGCAGCTTCGATCCGTTTGGGCCCGGTTGTTGCGACTGTTCTGATTCCAGCGCCTTGCCCGTCAGTTCATCGGCCAGCGAGTTGGCACCGTAAATGTCCCGCAGCGCCTCCAGGATGCCGCGCGAGTCTACCTGGATGGAGCGGCCGATGGAGTCGTCGTATACGAAATTCCAGGGCAGCGATTGAATGTTGCCGTCGAAGATGATGCCCACCAGTTCGCCGGCCCGGTTCAGCACGGGACTCCCTGAATTGCCGCCGATGATGTCCGCGGTTTCCACGACGTTGATCGGCGTATTGAGCTTGAGCTTCGGCCGCGCCTTGACCCAGCTGTCGGGCAAGTTGTAGGGAGGCACGGCTCCGTGCCGGACGGCGTGGTCAAACGCGCCGCCGATGGTGGTGAAGTAAGGGAGCTTGGTGCCCTTGGGCGTGGTGCCTTCGCCATTTTCGGTGTAGCCGCGGGCCGTGCCGTAGCTGAGGCGCAGCGTGAACGTGGCGTCGGGATAGCTCGCGGTGCCTTCCTTGGCAAAGCGAATCTTGGCAATGGCGCCGCCATCGCGCCGGACGACTGCATCGATCTTGTCGTCGAATTGCTTGCGAACCGAAAGCGCCTCCGGCTCGACTTCCAGCATGACCTTGATCAGAGGATCGCTGCTGGCGTCGATGGCCGCTTTTCCGCCTTTGTAAAGCTCCTTGCGCACGGCGACATCGCTCAGCTTGGTGTTGTCGATCAAATACTTGGCCACCTCGGCAGGGGTCTGCCCATTCAGAATCTTGCTCACCAGGGGATTCGTGGGCATCTTTTCCTGCATTTCCGCTAAGGAATCGGCGAGCGTTAGGCGCTCGAGAGACTTATAGATCGGCGCGGTGGAAAAAAGGTCCTGTTCGAGAGAAGGCAGCCCGGAATCGCGATATTCGCGCAGGCGCTCGCCATTGGGCTTGGGCAATTCTTCCGAAGCGCGCACCAAGATGCGGGCATAAGCCGCGAGTTCGCCGCGAAAGCCGCCGCGGCGCTCGAAATAACTCAGCGGCAGATAGATTCCCTTTTCGATATCCATGGCGTTAGAGATCTCGGCCCAAGGGTCGCCGTACTCCGCCTTCTCTGCCGGGTTGGAAGCGAAAGCCATGCGCAACTGGTTTTCTTCGGCGGACTTCTTGGCCATGAGCGATTCGTCCTTTAGGCCGGACTCATAGCCGCGGATGGCCTTGAGCGAATTTTCCACCCCGAAAAGATCTTCGTGGGCGATTTTGTCGTTTTCCGCGGATTCGGCGCTGAACTTCTTGAGCACCGTATCGCGGCGCGCCAGCGAATCGAGAACCAGCGGATAGGCGACGTCGCGGAGCAGGTTCAGTTGCGACATGGTGTTCAGCCGGCCGGTGGATCCGGGATTGCCGGAAACAAAGATGAGGTCGCCGTCCTTGACGCCGGAGGTGGCCCACTTGAGATAGTTATCGAGGTGCGCAGGCTTATCGTTTTCGTAGACGCGGAAGAAGCAGACGTCCAGATCGTAGCGGGGATACTCGAAATTGTCGGGGTCGCCGCCGAAAAAGGCGGCGTCGAATTCGGGCGCGAAGACCAGGCGCACGTCGGTGTACTTTTTATATTTGTAAAGGTTGTACATCGCGCCGGAGTAGAGCGTGATCACGTCGCAACGCTGCTTAGTCTCGGTGGTGCACTGCTGTTCGATGGCGGACATCTCGGCTCGCTGCGCCTGGGCCTGATCGGCCACGGACATGTTGGGCTTCGCGGCGGCGTTCACCTTGGCGGTGACGTCTTCGATTCCTTCCAGCACGTTCAGCTCGAGATTGGGGCACTTGGCCTCTTCGGCTTGGGTCTTGGCGTAGAAGCCGGTCTTCAGGAAATCCTTGCCGCCGGTGGAAAGCTGCTGGATGCACTCCGAGCCCACGTGATGATTGGTGAAGGTGAGTCCGTTGGCGGAGACGAAAGAGCCGGAGCCGCCGTTATTGAAGCGCACGGAGGAGAGCCGGGTATGATCGAGCCAAGCCGGCGTCAGATCGAACTTGTACTTGGCTTTGAGTTGCGCCGTGGGAGGGAAATTGTAAAGCCACATACCCTCGTCGGCCGCGGCGACTCCCGCGACGAGTAAAAGAGCGAAAAGAATCAGGATGAGCCGTTTCATGGGATTGCACCTCCCGCCTATCTTATTCGAACCAGAATACCGCCGGGTGTATTCCTTTGCGGCCGCATTAGTCGCAGCCGAAACTTTTATTCTGAGAACGCGTTTTTAATAGACCGCAACTCCTCCACGATCGCCGATACAACCTTATCCGCTGACTGATACGCAGGAATAGTTACGAGCCCCTTACAGGCTCTTCGTAGCATGACGTTGAGTCCATCCTCCTCGCCCGCCGAGCGCAAGTCCGTTCTCACGCCCAGGATGGGGCGGCCAAGCTTAAAGGCGTAGCCGCATTCAAACGCTGTGCCCGAGTCAACGTCTGTACCCTCGAGGAGAGCAAGCACGACTCTCGAATTCTCCAATCCCTCCAGGCACAACCGGAAAATCTGCTCGTAATCTATTTTCCTCGGATCAACCGCCGCGGACACCTCTTCCTGCGGTAAACAAACTTGCAGACCTCGCTTTCTCAGTTCAGTCGCCAGCCAAGAATTCCACGTGCGTTCGCCAGCCGTAAAAAGAGAGCCTGCCAAATAAAGATCAGCCCGCATGAGAGCTCTCTCCGAGATAAAAGCGTCGATTAACGCGAAAATCTACGCCCCCGACGATGGCCAGAATCGCTAGAGCAGAAAACTGAAAGTAGTACGGCGAGTCGTGACGTAGCAGTCCCGACAAGGACAGAAAACTAACAATTGTTATCACGTCGAAAAGCAGAAACCAGCGAACTACTTTGCGAGAGGCGGTATCTATTGGATATGCACGTAGCGCTACACCGAACCAAATTAAATCTAAGATATGCAGCAGCACCACGAAAGCATAGAAGAGTTCAATCGAGCGGATCGAAAGTGCGGCAAGGTAGAAACCAACAAACAGAATCGTATTAAGAATCATATCCAATAGCAGCGGAAAGAGCCTGCTGTAATGGCTACGGGCTTGATGGTGCCGCAGACTGCCAAGGTAAAACCTATACATCGTAAAAAGGAAGACGGTTAGCTGAAAAAGCAGTAGGAATCCATAAATCGGCCGAGACCAAAACTTATCCCAGATCATGCCCCAAGAATTGAGTTTCGGGATTTGATCGAAAAAACGATCGAGTGCCGCCTTTGCGGTCAATCCGAGAAGAACAGCTAGTATCGCCTCAGTGACTATTGGTCTCGTGTAGTTGCAGGCTCCGGCAATCTCGACTTGATTTTGTGAGTTGGTTTCGTTCATCGAGGAGAATTCCCTTCCGATGGGGCGCATTCACCTATCACTCTACGACTGGCCTTTCGCCTCAAGGGCGGATGATACCACCGTAAACCTGGAGGCCCCCAAAACGGGTAGGGCACTGGGGGTCGATTTCTGGAGAGGGTCCTATCGCTATCGACGCTGCCGAGAAAACAGGAAATAAGATCACGGCCTGTGGCCTTTAGACCGAAGAGAACGGCACCGGCAAGACCCTCCTACCTATCAAGCGTTGGTCACCCGAACCCTGCGTTCGCTTATATACTGCGGTCATGGCGGATGAAGTAAGTCTTGTCTGGACCTATATCAAAGCGGTTGTCTGGCAGCGTTGGCTGCTTATCGTCGAAAGCATTCTTGGGCTCCTTGACATCGCTGAACGAATATTCCATTTCTGGTTTCTGCCGCCGTTGTGGCTCAGCGTCGCAACCGGAATTACTGTACTCATTGTCGCTCAGTATCTTGCCTATAGAACGCAGGTACAGAGCAGAACGAGATTAGAGCCAGTTGTCTTAGAAATTCACCCCGCACCGGGAGAAGCATTGCGACCTTTTGTTGAAACAGCTCACGGCGAAACTCATTTTCGAATGGAGATTTACAACGCAGGGACGGAATCAGGACACAACGTCGAAGTCAGACTTATCCAGATTGAGCCGCTGCCAAGATCTGCATATTTTTGTGCTCGGGCCGATTTCCCGTATATGGTTCGGCTCGCGCACATGGCTGATATCATCGTAGACGCGTCCACATCTCACGACATCAACCCCGGAACCAGCAGGCAGTTTGAACTTCTATACTTCTGGGAATCTAGTGACCATCGCTTGATGGTGGATGGGATTAACACGAAGCAGACATTCAGGGACGCCAGGTTCGACGTTGAGCAAAATGAAGGTTGGCAGATGACGTACGAAATCTCTTCTGCCCAGACTAGCATACAGCGGCCGCAGTTCCTCGTGAGGCGTGAGGGCATGAAACTGTTGATGTCCCGGTTGGTTTAGCCCCCCATCCTTACCGGGATGACTTTGTCAGCTGCGAAAAGCGCAAACAGCCCCAGAACGAAGGGTAGGGGAGATCCCTCGGTCATGCTATTCGCTCGGGATGACTATCCGAATCAGGTCGTCAGCTTTTGCGGACGGGCTTGCGGGCGCGCCGCTTGGTGCGCGTGGGATTCACCGGGGCATCGCCAATGAGTTCGGCGGACATCAGGCTGGTGACGAAAAGCTTCCGGCCGTGATCGTCAAAATCGATCGCGGTGCGTTCGGCGTCGGATTCGGTGACAATCCCGAGACCGTACTGCTGGTGCTTGACTTGCTGACCGTTCGAGAGAACTTGCACATTGCCTCCTTGGAGTCGAGTGCCACTTCCAGGACTTGCTTCCCGCGATCCCTTGGTCACCACGAGCCGTTACTACGAGGCGAAAACCGGTGCCGCACAGCTCGCCGCAGAACCGCGAAGGAGGTTGGGGCCCGACCCCGATCGGGCCCCACTACTGGGTTAGAGGCCTACGACGTTCTCCGCCTGCAAGCCCTTGGGGCCCTTGCGGACTTCGAACTCCACTGCCTGGCCCTCATTCAAGCTACGGTATCCATCCGCCTGAATGGCCGAGTAGTGCACAAACACGTCCTCGCCCGTCTGACGCTGGATAAAGCCGTAACCCTTGCTGGCGTTGAACCACTTCACAGTTCCTTGTTCCTTCACTGCTGTCTTACCTCTTCTTTTCGAAAAATAAGCTGTTTGGTGCCTCGCCTTTTCCGGCTAAGATCAGCCGGCGCCTCTAACCCGCACAAAAATAGGCTGCAAGTTTGGTCCTGCAGCCCTGTTGAACGAGTCAAAAGGAATGTCAAGAGCAACAAACGCAAAACCAAGATAGCATAATTGGCGGATTTTGTCGATGGGGATGAGCCGAAGCGTTAATCTGCAAGTAACAGAATCAAAGCTGCTTAGACGAGTCTGGAGTTTCCCGTATCCGGCTTTTGAGCTGTTTTCGGGCCCCCTTGCAAGCTGTAACAGGCCTCTCATGTGTCCTCAATGCTCCTGCGTTCTCGCGCGAGACGGCTCATATAAGTCCCGATGGTGCAAAACGGAGCATTTGGAGTAAAAAAGCCTATGCGAACCCGCTTAGCCGCTTTGCTTGTGTCTGCGTTTCTCTTTCTGGCTTTGGCCGGAATTTTCCCGCGAATCGAGGCGCGCGGATTTCCGGACGACGATGACGACGCGAACGCTAGCGCCGCAAAGCCAGCCGACCTGCCGACGGGCATGCGCATCACTCCCACCGCGGCCCCGGGCGCCCGGTTTTCGACCCTGAATCCGGACCTGCCCGACGCGCCCGGCTTCACCGCAGGCCAAGCCGTCACCACGGCCGTCAGCCCCGACGGCGGAACGCTGCTGATCCTTACCAGCGGGTACAACGTTCGTTACGACGAGCGCGGCAATCTCATTCCGCAGGATTCCGGCGAGTACGTCTTCGTCTACGACATCACGGCGCAGCCGCCCAAGAAGACGCAGGTGGTGCAGGTGCCGCGCGCGTTCGATGGCCTGGCGTGGAATCCGAACGGGAACGAGTTCTACGTTTCCGGAGGCGAGCAGGACGTGGTGCATGCGTTCGGCCGCCAAGGCGCCGTCTGGCGCGAAGTGGGAGCGCCGGTGCGCCTGGGCCATTCGGCGGGGCTGGGGCTGGCGGTGCCTCCGGAAGTGGCGGGAATCGCCGTGAACGCCGCCGGGACGCGGCTTGTGGCGGCAAATTACGAGAGCGACTCGATCAGCGTGGTCGATCTGGGATCGCGCGCGAAGATTGCGGAACTCGATCTGCGGCCCGGGAAGAACGATCCCAGGAAAAAGGGCACGCCGGGCGGCGAATATCCGTTTTGGGTGACGGTTAAAGGCAACGATAAGGCCTACGTCTCCAGCATTCGGGACAGAGAGGTCGTGGTGGTGGCGCTGGGGCAGCCGCCGAACGAGGCGCCGCGTGTCGTCTCGCGCATCGCCGTGCGCGGCACGCCCAACAAGATGATCCTCAACCGCAGCGGCTCGCGCCTGTACGTGGCCTGCGATAACAGCGACTCGGTGGCCGTTGTGGATGCGGAGAGCGATCGGCTACTGGCGCAGTTCCCCGTAACCGCGCCGAAGGACGTGTTCCTGAACCCGCGCGGCTTCAAGGGAAGCAATCCCAATGGCCTGGCGCTTTCGCCAGACGAGCGTACGCTGTACGTCACCGAGGGCGGAACGAATGCCGTGGCCGAGGTCCAATTGGATCAGGACGCGGGGCGCGTTGCCGGGCTGATCCCCACCGGCTGGTATCCGAACTCCGTAAGCCTCAGCCGCGACGGCCGGCGACTTTATATCGTCAATGGCAAGGGCCCGGAAGGGCCGATACCGATGGCTTGCGGGTACACGCCTTCACCCGCCGCTTGCCATGCGAACAATTCGTTTATTTTCCAGCGCAGCCGGGCGGGATTTCTGACGTTGCCGGCGCCATCGGAGCGGGACCTGGCGAGCCTAACGCAGCAGGTGGCGCAAAACGATCATTTCCGCGCCGTCGGCGCCAAGGACCAGGAGATGGTGCAGTTCCTGCGCGGCAAAATTCACCACGTGATCTACATCATTAAGGAAAACCGCAGCTACGACCAGGTACTCGGCGATCTGGAACGCGGCAATGGAGATCCGTCCCTGACTTCCCTGCCCCAACCCATAACGCCCAACCATCATGAATTGGCGCGCCGTTTTGTGACCCTCGATAATTTTTACGCCAGCGGCGAGGTGAGCGGCGACGGTTGGAATTGGAGCACGGCGGCGCGAGCGACGGATTCGGTGGAGAAGACTCTGCCGGTGGAGTATGCCGGGCATGGGCTCGACTACACCTACGAGGGCGGCGGCCGCAATATCAACACCGGAATTGCTTCGGTAGCGGGACGCCAAGAAGCCAATCCGCTTACGCCCAGCGATCCCGACCTCCTGCCGGGAAAGGCCGACGTCAGCGCTCCGGATGCCGCCGATGACGACGAGAATTCCGCCGGCGCGGGTTATCTGTGGGACGGCGCGCTGCGGGCCAAGCTCAGCGTGCGCAATTACGGGTTCTTCATCGACCTCTTCCGCTACCGCGTTCCCGAGGTGGCGCCGGGATATCTGGCGCCCATGCGCGATGCTCGCGCCGTGGGAACCACGGTGGCGTTCGCCACGAATGCGGAGCTGGCGCCGCTCACCGATCCTTATTACCCCGGGTTCGACGAGCGGCTTCCGGACTACTGGCGGTTCAAGGAGTGGGAACACGAATTCGACGATTACGCGCGCAATGGCAACCTGCCGGCTCTCGAACTGATGCGCCTGGGCGGAGATCATTTTGGCGACTTCGCGCGCGCCATCGACGGCGTGAACACCGTGGAAACGCAGATGGCCGCCAACGACTACGCGTTGGGGCTGGTGGTCGAGAAAATCGCGCACAGCCCGTATAAGAACGACACGCTGGTCTTCGTGGTCGAGGACGACGCGCAAGACGGGCCGGATCACGTGGAGGCGCACAGGACCCTGGCGTTCGTGGCGGGAGCTTATGTGCGGCAGCGAGCCCTGGTATCCGAGCGATACACGTCCGTTCACGTTCTCAAGACCATTGAGGACATTCTGGGCATCGAGCCTCTCGGATTGAACGACGGCTCGGTGGAACCCATGACGGCGGTTTTCGATCGCGATGCAGAGGCTTGGGACTACCAGGCCGTCGTTCCCGCCGTGCTGAGGACCACGAAACTGCCGCTGCCCGCGACGACGGCTGAGAGAGCGGCGAGCACAGGTGCAGACGAGGGTCGCTATGCGCGGCCACGCCACGACGCGGCCTATTGGGCAGCCAAAACCGAAGGCATGGATTTTTCCGCGGAAGATCGCATCGATACGCCGCGATTCAACCGCATCCTCTGGGCTGGGTTGATGGGCGATGACGTCGCGTTTCCGCAGAGCCCGAAGCCGGCGAATCTCCGCCGGCACCGCGAGACCTTGCTACGCCGTTATGCCGGCCTCAGGCAGACAGTCGCGCGCACCGGAAACGATCATGGCGCAGGGGACGCGAGATAGAAGCGGGGTCGATGTAAGCAAGGCAGTAGGCAACGCACAAATGGAAGCGACGCAAAAACGCAGCGAAAGAAAGCGCCCTAGACCATTTCGCGCTGGCGGGCGAAACGCTCCGCGTCGACCTGCTTGGCGCGCTTGTGTTCGTACATGAGGGCGTCCGCGCGGCCAATCTGCTGCTCGAGCTCCTCCGGACCTGAAATATCGACCGCCCCGATGCTGACCGAGAGCGCGTAGCCGCGCCTGCCATTCTCATTGCCCCCATCATTGCTACGATCGATGAGCTGAACCAGGCGCTTGCGAATCAGCAGGTCGCCCGCAGCCGAGGTGTGGGAGAGCAGGACGCAGAATTCGTCCCCGCCAAGGCGCCCGATGATGTCCGACTCGCGAAAGCACTCCCGCAGCAAGCCGGCGATTCGCTGCAGCGCGCCGTCGCCTTCCCGATGCCCAAAGGTGTCGTTGATGGATTTGAGATTATCCACGTCGATGAAGATCAGCGTGGAGCGCACGCCCTGGCGGGAAGTCAGCTTGAGGCGCTGCTCGGCCAGACTGACGAAGCCGCGGCGATTGTGCAATCCGGTGAGCTCGTCCAAGAGCGAGAGGCTCAGCAAGTGCAGGCGGACGCGCTGGCGCGCAACGGCGTAGGAGAGAGCGCGCTCGAGCCGGCCGGGAGTGAGTTCGGACTTGACCAGAAAATCCTGCGCGCCGAGTTGGAGAACCTGAGCGGCCAGGGCTTCATCGGCCGATCCATGGAGAGCGAGAAACGTCACGCTGGGAGCCGCGCATTGGGCTTCCGCGAGCACGTCCAGCCCCTTGGCGTCGGAGAGATACAGATTGACGAGAGCCACGTCGGCGCGGCCATTTTGCAGATGGAGCTTGGCCTGCCATAGCTGGTGGGCGCGGCGCAGCCGGAACTTGCCGGCGCCCGCGGCGTGCAGCATCTCCGCCAGGCGGCGCGCGTCAACGGGATCGCTTTCGACCAAAAGAATCTGCAGTGGTTGGCTCGCCATTGCGCTCCTGTGCCGCAGGGGCTTAGATCGCGTCGGGATGAACAACGGGGCCGCAAAAGGACCCTAATGGCAAGAGGAAGGAGGGGTGTTCCTGCACGCCGCGTATTACGAGAACGTTACAATCTTAACGCCGCGGAGAGACGGGTCAAGCGCAATGACTCAGGATGCTGTGGATATGTAACGTGTTACGACCTGTGACGGCGAGGCGGGTGACGGCAAGGATCGCCCCAGGCGCGGCTGCTCGCTAGGAGCGCTGATCGATCGTTACAGCGCTAGGAGCGATCGATCAACACAAAGGCGTTACAGCGCTATCAGCGCTGATCCATCACCACATAGGACCGCTGTTCCTTGCCGATGTAGATCTGGCGAGGCCGCGCGATCTTCTGCTCGGAATCGAGCAGCATCTCTTCCCACTGGGCGATCCATCCGCTGGTGCGCGGAATGGCGAAGAGCACCGGAAACATGGTTACCGGGAAGCCCATGGATTGGTAGATCAGGCCGGTATAGAAATCGACGTTGGGATAGAGCTTGCGGGTGACGAAGTAATCGTCCTGCAGGGCGATCCGCTCGACCTCCAGCGCGATATCCAGCAGCGGATTGCGGCCCATGACGTCGAAAACCTGGTCGGCAATGCGCTTGATGATGCGGGCGCGAGGATCGTAGTTCTTGTAGATGCGGTGGCCAAAGCCCATCAGGCGCTTTTCGCCGGATTTTACGCGCTTGATATAAGCGGGGATATTGGCGATGGAGCCGATATCCATGAGCATGCGCAGAACCTCTTCGTTGGCGCCGCCGTGCAGCGGGCCATAGAGAGCCGCGGTGGCGGCCGCGGTGGCGGAGTAAGGATCGACGTGCGAGCTTCCCACGCAGCGCATGGCGTTGGCGGAGCAATTCTGCTCGTGGTCGGCATGCAGGATGAAGAGAATGTCCAGAGCGCGCTCGAGCGTGGAATTCGGCCGGTACTTCAATTCCGTGGTCTTGAAAAGCATGTTGAGGAAATTACCCGGGTAACTCAGCTCGTTGTCCGGATAGGAATAGGGCATCCCCAAGCTGTGGCGATAGGCGAAGGCGGCCAGGGTGGGCATCTTGCCGATCAACCGATAGGTCTGCTTGCGGCGAGACTCCGCGTCGAAAATATTTTTGGCGTCGGGATAGAACGTGGAGAGCGCGGCGATGGTGGAGATCAGCATGCCCATGGGGTGGGCATCGTAGTGAAAACCGTCGAGGAATTTCTTGATGCTTTCGTGAATGAAGGTGTGGTGCGTGACGTGGTAACTCCAGTCCTCCAACTGCTTGCGCGTGGGCAATTCGCCAAAGATGATGAGATAGGCGGTCTCGAGATACGTGCTGCGTTCGGCCAGCTCCTCGATGGGATAGCCGCGATACCGCAAAATTCCCGCGTCGCCGTCGATGAAGGTGACCTTGCTCTTACAGAGCGCGGTGTTATTGAACGCGGGATCGTAGCTCATCATGCCGAAATCGGGCTGTTCCACTTTGATCTGGCGAAGATCGAGAGCGCGGATCGTCTCGCTGGTAATGGGCAATTCGTAGGTCTTGCCGCTACGATTGTCGGTAACGGTGAGGGAGTCCCGGGTCATGCGATTAGCCTCGCGAAGTGTCGATTGGGCTGCTGGTTCGACTGGATTCATTGTCCTTGCCCCAGTTTAAGCCTTCAGGGCAGCGCGTCAATGTACACCAAGTTGAGGCGCTGAGGAATAGGCTCTTGCGGCGCGCCAATTTAACTCTTCTTAGCCCGCCGTGAGGACGCACGACGGAAAAGATTTCGCTACATCAGCGAGAATGCCGTCGGCCGGCCGATGCTCCAAGGTTGACCATACGAGATGACCATGGTATCCTGACGTAGTCCACTGGCGAGGTGACCGATGGCTGGCAACAACAAAAAACGCATTCCTGAAGTCGCCATCTCGGAGTTTAAGGCCAAGTGTCTCTCTCTACTAGAGCAAGTGGACAAGACAAGAACTCCTTTGCGGATAACGAGACGGGGCAAACCTATAGCGGAAGTTATCCCTGCGTCGCCTGAAGCGCGTGCTGCCACCTGGGTCGGCTCACTGGCCGGAAGCGTCGAGTTTGTTGGCGATATCGTCTCGCCCGTTATCGACATTCGAGAGATCGAGGCGCTTCGAAATTGAAGCTCCTGCTCGACACCCATATCTGGCTCTGGGGCCTAGCCGAGCCAAAGCGCCTTTCGCGTCAGGTTTACCGTGAGTTGACGGACGCAAAGAATGAGTTATGGATTTCGCCTGTCAGCACATGGGAGATCCTGCTGCTCCATGCCAAAGGCCGAATACGGCTTCCCGGCGACATCCGAGAATGGGTAACCAGAGCCACGGCGAATATGCACGAGGCGCCGCTGACACACGAGATTGTCCTCACGGCGCAAGAGCTGCCTCTGCAACACAGCGACCCCGCCGATCGCTTTCTGGCCGCCACGGCCAAAACACTAAACCTCATTCTGGTAACCGCTGACCACCGCCTCTTGGGGCTGGGGAACATCGCAACCCTGGCGAATCGCTAACGTTTAGAGCGGATTGTCGTTCGGGGCTGGGGTTCAGCGGCGGTCGGCGGCGGCGTGGCGCACGTCGTGCCCTTCCACCATGTAGATCACGTCTTCGGCGATGTTGGTGGCATGATCCGCGACGCGCTCCAGATTCTTGGCCACCAGGATCAGCTCGAAGGCCTGAAACACCACGGCCGAATCGCCCATCATATAGCTCAATAGCTCGCGAAAGATCTGGTCGCGCAGATTATCGACCACATCGTCGCGCACGAGCACCGAGCGGGCCAGAGCGAGGTCGCGCCGTACCACGGCGTTCAAGCTGTCGCGAACCATGCCTTCGGCCAGCTCGCTCATGCGCGGCAGGTCCACGTAAGGCTTGACGCGCGGATGCCGCAGGATGCGCTGCGAAGATTGAGCGATGTTGACGGCCTGGTCGCCGATGCGCTCCAAATCATTGTTGATGCGCGAGATGGCCAGCACGAAGCGCAGATCGGCGGCCATGAGCTGATGCAGAGCGAGCAACTGGGTGACGCGGTCGTCAATTTCCATCTGCAATTCGTTGATGGCCGGCTCTTCCTCGAGGACCGTTTCGGCCAAAGAAGCATCGACATCCAGGACGGAATGAATGGCCTGGTGAACGGCGCGTTCCGCCAGGCTGCCCATCCAGAGAAGCCTCTCCTTCAAGCCGTTCAGCTCAATTTCAAAATGTCGTTCCATCGTGTGCGCCTCTTAGGTGCGTGCTGGTTCGGCCGCCCAAGCCTTTCTCATCCGAAACGGCCGGTGATGTAAGCCTCGGTACGGGCATCGGAAGGGGTGGTAAAGAGCTGAGGCGTGGGACTGAACTCGATCAAGTCGCCATTGAGCAAGAAGGCGGTGGAATCGCTGACGCGCGCGGCCTGCTGCATATTGTGGGTGACGATTACCAGAGTGCAGTTCTGCTTCAGGTGAAAAAGCAGCTCCTCGATTTTGGCGGTGTTCACCGGATCGAGCGCCGAGCAGGGCTCGTCCAAAAGCAGAACCTCGGGATCCACGGCCAGAGCGCGCGCGATGCACAGCCTCTGTTGTTGTCCCCCGGAAAGCGCATAGGCGGACTTGTGCAACTGGTCCTTGACCTCATCCCACAGCGCCGCGCGGCGCAAGCTCTGTTCCACGGCCTCGGAGAGGCGGCCGCGGTGGCCCACCGGCATGCCATTGATGTGAATTCCATAGGCAATATTGTCAAAGATAGATTTGGGGAAAGGGTTGGGGCGCTGAAAGACCATGCCGATACGGCGGCGCAAATGGGTAACGTCCTGGGCAAAGATGTCTCCGCCGTCCAGCAGGATTTCGCCCTCGATGCGGGTGCCGCGCACCGTTTCGTGCATGCGATTGAAGGTGCGAATCAGGGTCGACTTGCCGCAGCCGGAAGGGCCGATGAGCGCGGTTACGCGATTCGCAGACACATGCAGATTAATGCCGTGCAGAGCATGCACCCTGCCGTAGTAGAAATTAAGGTTGCGGATTTGCATCCGCAGCGGAGCCTCTACGGCTGCTGGGGAGCCCGTCGGCACAGGCGGCTTTATGACAGTGTCCATATTTCCCGTCACCGTACCCCCTGGGGGGTCCGTCTTATTGTAAGCAGGTTTTACTGAAAGCTGCGCCATTGCTATGACCTCTGGGCAGAAGCTCCCCGCGAAAGCAGGGTCCTGACCACGATATTGGTAAGAAGCACCAGGCCGAGCAGAACCAAGCCTGCCGCCCAGGCCTGCTGGTGCCAATCCTCATACGGCCCGACGGCATAAGTAAAGATCATAACCGGGAGCGAGGCAATCGGCTGAGACCAGCCGGGACTCCAAAAGCGATTACCAAAGGCGGTGAACAGCAGCGGCGCGGTTTCGCCGGCCACGCGCGCCAGCGCCAGGAGAGAGGCGGTGAGAATGCCTCGGGACGCGGCGGGAAGCACGACGCTGGTGATGGTTCGCCATTTGCTGGCGCCTAAAGCCATGGCGCCTTCGCGCATGGAGCGAGGAACGGCGTGCAGAAACTCCTCCGTGCTGCGCAGCACGATGGGGATCATCATCACGCCGAGAGCAAAGCCTCCTGCGAGGGTCGAAAAATGATGCACCGGCATGACCACCACCGCATAGGCAAAGATGCCGATGACAATGGAAGGCACGCCATTGAGTAAGTCCGCCGTGTAGCGGACAACGAACGGCACCACGCGGCCGCCGAATTCGGCCAGGTAAATCCCGCCAATAACGCCGATGGGAACGCCAACCAAAGCTGCCAGGAGCAAGAGCTTGCCCGAACCAACAATGGCATTGGCCATGCCGCCGCCGGCCTCGCCCACGGGCGTGGGCAGCTTGGTGAAGAAATTCCAGTTGACGTCTCGCCCGCCGTGATAGACCAGGTAGCCCAAAATGAAGAAGAGCACCGCGACGGCGATCAGCGCGCACAGCCCGGTGAGGCTGAGCATCAGGACGTTTACGAACTTTCGCCAAGCCAGCTTCATCCTTGCGCCACCCCGCTTCCACGGCTCGCCGTAACCACGATCAGGAGCCGGGCCAAGCCGTTGAGGATGATGGTAAGAACGAAGAGTACCAATCCCAACTCGATCAGCGCGCTCAAATATAGATTGCCGGTCGCCTCGCTGAATTCATTCGCCAGGACCGCAGCAATGGAGTAGCCCGGCGAGAAGAGCGAGGAGGAGATGGTCGGATTATTGCCAATCACCATTGTGACGGCCATGGTTTCGCCCAGGGCGCGCGCCAGCGCCAGGAAAACCGAACCCATGATGCCCGTGCGCGCATAGGGAACGACGGCCTTCCAGGTGGCTTCCCAGCGCGTGGCGCCCAGCGCCAGGGCCGCTTCGCGCTGATCGCCCGGCACGGCCAGCAACACCTCGCGGGAAACGGAAATGATGAACGGCACAATCATCACCGCCAAAACCAACCCAGCCGTGAGGAACCCTATACCGTATGCCGGTCCTGTGAACAGGGGAATGAACCCCAGAGTGTGTTTCAAGGCGGGTTGTATCTCGGTGCGCATGATGGGCACGAGAATAAAGACGCCCAGCAGGCCGTAGATGACGCTGGGCACGGCGGCGAGTAGATCAATCAAGAAGGTCAGGTTGTCCGACAAACGCCGGGGCGCGAGTTCCGCCAAGAAAATAGCGGCGCCCAATCCCAGGGGAACGGCGATCAATAAGCCGAGCGCTGAAGTAACCAGCGTACCGTAAACAAACGTCAGCGCCCCAAAGTGGCCAGCGACGGGGTCCCAAGTGGTGTTCCAAAGAAAGCTCAGTCCGAACGTATGCCTGGCCTGAGCGGAATTGGTCCACAACTGATAGACGAGCAGCCCTGTAATCAAAACCACGCTGAGCGCAAACACAAGGGAAATGAGCCGGGCGATCTCATCGCCGCTGCGAAGCCGGTGAAGAAGAGCGCGCGGGCCCCAGGGGAGGCCCGCGGCTTCGACGGTGGTGGGAGCTGTGGCCATTTACTGCACTACTGAATCATCCCGATGGCCTTTTGTTCCTTGGCCACGACTTCCTTAGGCAGTTTGGCATAAGCCAGAGGCTCGCAGAACTGCTGGCCGGAGGTTATCGCCCATACCAAAAAGTCCTTGATGGCGGCCTTTTTCGCCGCGTCCTGAATCTGCGCGGGAATCAGCAGCCACGTGAAGCTCGAGATGGGATAGGCCCCTTTTCCGGGAGAATTAGTTATCGAGACACGGAAATCATCGGGCATGGATTTGGCAGCCCCAGCTGCGGCAGCCGAAACGCTAGCCAGACTGGCCTTGACGAACTCGCCGGCTGGATCTTTGACCACGCCGTACGGAAGATTGTTTTGAATGGCATAAATCAACTCGACGTAGCCGATGGCGTCGGGCGTCTGCTTCAGCAAACCTGCAACGCCTTCGTTACCCTTGCCACCCAGGCCCACCGGCCAATTCACAGAGGTGTTCCGGCCAACCTTGCTCTCCCATTCACTGCTAACCTTGGAGAGATAGTCGGTCCAGATGTAGGTGGTGCCGCTGCCATCCGAGCGATGGATGACCACGATATCCTCGGCAGGGAGCTTCACGCCCGGATTCGCTCCGGCAATTGCCGGGTCATTCCACTTCGTTATTTTGCCAAGGAAGATCCCAGACAGCGCCTCGGGCGTAAACTTCAGTTCCGCTGTCACGCCAGGGATATTGTAGCTCGGCACGGCGGCTCCGAGCACGGTCGGGAAGTGCAGGATTTTGAAGCCGGCCTGCTTCAGTTGATCGTCGGTCATGGGACCATCGGAAGCCCCGAAATCGACGGTCTTGTCGGTGAGCTGGCGGATTCCGCCGCCCGAGCCGATGGATTGATAATTGATCTGCACCATTGGGTGCAGCTTGTGGTACTCATCAAACCATTTGGAATAAATGGGATAGGGGAAGGTCGCCCCCGCCGCATTGATATTCTGCGCTCGCAGTGGCATTGTGGCTAGCACTGCCAGGAGCGCGAACCCAAGAGACCTGCGTATGCTCATAGTTCTTCCTTTCAAGGATACTGTTGTCGCTCACTCTATGTTACGGACCTGTTACAGCTTTCTTACTGTTGTGTGAAATTGGGCCTTTGCGGAACCCTCTGGACAATACATAAGGGCGGTCAATCCGCGTTCAATCGGCCGTGAATATTGCGTAAAGCCCCGACCGTTTAACGTGAACCCACCGCCCCGGAGACTCATCTTCAAAGCTCGCGCGCCCTTGTCAACTACGGCAAGGTGTAGCGAAGGTCGATCCACGCCATGGCGGCATGCGCATTCCTGGGTGTGCCGGCGGCCACGTACCATGGGCTGCGAGACAGGTAAGAGAATTGGGTGATGAGCGAGAGCGCTCCGTAATTGGGATTTCTCCAAAACGTCGGAACGAAACCGATTGTCGGCTCGTAGAAGCTTCTGTTGTTGCTGTTCGCCGAGCCGGCTGCGGCGCCGATGGGATAGTAGCCATAGCCGCAGGTCGCCGGCGCCGCGGCTGTGCCGCAACTGGCGAAGTCCTGTCCGACATAGACGTATCCGTAATACCCGTAGAACAGGAACTTGGGCGCCGCTTGATATTCAAGGCCCAGGATTCCGGAATCGGAGCGCACCGGCGAAAGACCCAGCGTGCTCGTGGCACTCGCCGCGGGCGTGACGATGAAATCGGGAACGTTCGAGTTTCCGATCTCTCGCCCGCCGCCGCTGCTGAAGTAGGCGGTTTCGTAAATCTTGAAGTTCTTGAAGATTTCATAATTACTGTTAAACGAGCCGGCGCCTCCATGGATCGTTGTCGTGCCGAGATTAGTCGTACCCGAAAAGCTATCGATCCTGAAGGTTCGGAAGATTCCATAGGCTTCGAAGTGCAGCGCATGGCCGGTTACCTTCGGATCGTAGGCGGCCTTGACGATCAGATCCGGTGCGAGGTCGGGGGTGGCGAGTGAGTTGACCGCCGTACTCGGGCTAGCGCCTATTGCAGTTCCATTCAGGCTGGTGCCGGTATTCACCTGCGTGGTGTTGAAGGCGATGGGCGTCGTCGGGAAGGTGACCGCGCTGCCGGTATATTGCTGCGGATTTTCGATCCCGAAGCCTATCGCAAACGTGTTCGTCGGGTGGAAAATCAGCCGGAACTGCGGAGTGCGCTCCCATTGCAGGCCCAAATTATAGTTCGTATCCATGTCTTGTGTGTTGAACACGTCTGCGGGCATGAAGGCTATGCCCGTTCGGCTTGGCGTGACCATACTCCAGTCTTGCCCGGCAAGAATTTCGATTTTGCCCCTGCGGTAGTCGAGGAAGTAGACGCGCAGCCGCAGCGTGTCGGAGTTGCTGGTGACGTTCAGGTTGTCGTTTGTAAAGCCCAAAAAGTCAGCCTCAAGGTAGCCAACGGCCGCTCCGCCGGCTACGTTCGAGTCCACTCTAAGCGTGACTCGGGAGTTCTGCAGGCTGAAGTGATCTTCCGTGAGGGCGGCGAGCGGAAGGCTGTTGTTGTAAGGAACGCCGTTAAACGAAGTCCCGATGCCACTGCCAATGTCTTTAGTTCGGAAAAAGTTCGTCAAGTCTATGAACCCGCCGGGCGTGAACTTGGCGCTTCCGATATTAAAGAAGAGCGGGGAGGGAGCGGCTTGGGCCCCCGAGTTTTGAGGGTCGGTCGGCAGAGGCCGAGCGGCCGTGGCGGCCGACACGGAAGCCGCTGGCAGGCTCGCGGATGCCCTCCTCGAAGTGCTCGATGGGGAAGCAGACGCGCTCGAAGCAGAGCTGCTGGAATCCGCTGCCAGCGACGGCGACGGCGCTTCCGCCGGTCGCTCGGTATCGTTCGTTGCGGGTTCGGCTGAAGCGTCCGGCTTTGCAGCGGTTTCTGAAGTGCTATTGGAATTGGCGTTGGAGGCTTTGGCCTCTCCGGAACCGCCCGATCGTGAATCGTTTGTTCCTGCCAGTGCCGGCGAGAAAGCCAGGGCAACGGCGAGCATACACCCCAAGAATAATCGCATTCGTTCCTCCGTCAGAATTTGAGCGCTAGGTCGGCCGGGAAGATAACAGGAAGACTCCGACTGCGCAGAACGCCCGGACTTGCGCAAATTAACCCCGCGCAAGGCTATGCGGCGGAAGTAACCTGTTTGTAACAATTATGTTAATTCTAGGTTACAGCGATTCCTGTACTCAAGATTTGCGAACGTTTGGCGGCTCGCGGATATCGAACGATTGTAGGGGGAAATGGGAGGTGATTTATGAAGGCGAAAACGATAATACGGCGGTTCAGCCTGCTCCTGGGTATCGCAATCCTTAGCCCCTTTGCCCTTTTCGCGGCACCCCAGCTAGCCCCTCCGGAGGCATCAATGTCCCCGGTTGGATGCGGTGGAAACTCTTCGGCCACTTCTCCCGATCGCCAACATTCCGCCTATGTTTCCTGCCTCGGAGCTGAACCAGGCGGGCGCGAGATAACGCTTACCGTCCTGGACGCGGCTGGCCGGCAAATCTCCACCCTGTCTGCGCGGGTCAAGCAGACTTGCACGCCCGGGATGGCGAGTTGGCTGGACGATAGTCGCGTGGGTGTGGTCTGCCGAACCGATCCGGAAGTGAGTACATATCTCGTCTTCAATATTCAGGCGGGCAGCGAAGCGGCCTACCCCGGTTACTTCTTTTCTTGGTCTCCCGACCGCAAGACCCTAGCCGGCGTGAAACTGGATGTTATGTTCGGAACGCCGGCGGGCCAGAACTCTTGTCTGTTGCTGAACGAACATGCGATTTATCCAACAGGTTGCGATCATGCAAAGGCAACCTACAGCCATATCCACACTTTCCTATCGCCTCTGGTCTGGTCGCCCGACAGCAGCAAGGTCGCCTTTGTCGAGAAGATCTTCGATTGGGAATACGCGGATCCGTTCGCACGTTACTTTGACGGGGAAGCCAGTAACGTGCGGTATTACCTGGTGATCGCCTCAGAGCGTGGCGCCGCCGGCTATCACCTCACCTCTGCTGCCGCGGAACAGGCCCCTTCCTGGCAAACGAACTCGCGACTCATGCTCGGGAGCCAAGCGCTGGATCTCGAGTCGCAGCCGCCCGTTCCGATTCCGTGAATTGCTGGCCGAGCTTTTGGGTGAGCGGTGAATTTGCACAAGATTCGGCTGCATTTGGGGTACAAAAGAAAAGGGCCGGCGCCAGGGGAGCGCCAGCCCGTGGGGTGCTTGGTCTTGAGGGTAAGGGCTCTGCGGGACTTGGGGCAGAGCCGTATGTCACTGCGCGGTGATGCTAAGTCGCAAGAGTCACAAGAGCATCACGCCGCTATGAATTCTCGGTAACAGCAGTACCGGACGCTTCGAAGTTCGTGCCCCGCCCGTGCCGCACATCGAGTCCGCGAACCCAGAAAATGATGTCTTCGGCGATGTTGGTGGCGTGATCGGCCAGGCGCTCGAGATAGCGGCTGGCCAGCACTAGCTGCAGGCTGGCAGCCACGTCGCTGGGGCATTGGCGCATGCCGGCGAGCAGTCGCTCGAAAATTTCATCGCGGTAACGATCGACAAGGTCGTCGCTCTCCAGCACCTCGCTGGCCAGCACCACGTTTTTGAAGATCAGAGCGCCCAGGCCCTTCTTGATCATGGCTCTCACGGCAGCCACCATCGGTTCCAGCTCGGGCGGCGCGGCGATAGGGTGCATCTCGGCCAGGGAGATAATCCGTTCGGCAAGATTTACGGCCAGATCGCCCATCCGCTCCAGATCGTTGGTTATTTTCAGGGTGGCCACCACCTGACGAATCTCTTCCGACGACAAGCTTCCGCCGCGGAGCATGCGCACGGCGTGCTCGTCGATAATCATCTCCATCTCGTTGACGCGCGGCTCCAGAAGAAAGATTTCGCTGGGAGCCTGCCGGGATTCAGGGGAACCCGCCAGGAGAAGAGCGCTCAAAGCGCGATCGACGGCCAGCTCCACGGTTCGGGCCATGGACACCAGGTAATTGGTGAGAATGTCCAGATGAACCGTCTGCACGCTTGCTGCGGGTGTCGCCATCTTTCCCCTCCTGCGCGCGGGAATGCGCGCTGCGCCAATCTTGGGCAACCTCCATTACACCCACGTTAACAAGAGGATATGATTTCGGCGAAACGTCACTTAAGCGGCAATAGGTATGCTGAAGTGGAAGCGCGACCCCTCTCCCACCGCGCTCTCCACCCATAGGTGTCCGCCGTGCGCTTCCATGATGTGGCGGGCAATGGAAAGCCCCAGTCCGGTGCCGCCCGCCTCGCGGGAACGCGCCGCATCGACGCGGTAGAAGCGTTCAAAGATGCGCTCCTGCTCCGCCTGGGGAATTCCGATGCCGGTATCGGCTACGGTGACCACCACGCGGCTATCGGTGGATAGCGCGGACACTTCGATCTTCCCTCCCGCCGGCGTGTACTGCAGCGCGTTGTCCAGCAGGTTCTGCAAGACCTCCTGAAGGCTATTGGCGTCGCCGCGAACCGGCGGCAGTTCCCCTGGCAGATCAACCGCCAAAGAGAGCTGCTTGGGAACGGCTTTCAGTTGGGCGGTTTCCATACAGGAGTCGATCAATTGAGTCACGGAGACCGGGCGGAACTCGAGTTTCAGTTGCCCCGCCTCGATGCGGGAAAGCTTCAGCAGATCTTCGGTCAGGCGGGCCAAGCGCATGGCGTGCTCACGAATGATCTCCACGAAGCGGCGGCGATTGATGGGATCTTCCAGAGCGCCGCCCAAAAGCGTTTCCGCAAACCCCTGGATGGCGGTGAGCGGGGTGCGGAATTCGTGCGACACATTGGCCACAAAGTCCTGCCGCACGCGTTCCAGGCGGCGCAGTTCGGTGATCTCGTGCAATACGAGAACGGCGCCCTTGTGGCTCGCGGCTTGCACCGGCGCGGCTGTGACGGCAAAGCTGCGGGGCCGCACCGTGCCAACAGCGATCTCGCTGGTCACCTGCTCCTGCCCGCCGAGGGCCATCTTGATGGCCGCCAGCAGATCCGATTGGCGGACGACTTCGAGCAAGGCGCGGCCTTCGATCTCGCCGGCGTCCTGCAGCCCGAGAATGCGGGAAAATGCCCGGTTGGAGAAGAGAATGCGCTCGCCCTCGCTAATCACGGCCACGCCTTCGATCATGCTCCCGAGAATGGCCGCGGAGCGGTTGCGCTCGTCGGTCAAAACGCCGATACCGGCGTTCAAGCGCGCGGCGCTCTCATTCAGCGCGCGTGCCAATCCCTCGAGTTCATCGCCGCCCGGCTGGGTAATTACCGGGCGAAAGTCGAGCGCGGCCATGCGGCCCGCAAATTTCCCCAAGGCGCCGATTCGCCGGGAGAGATTATGGGCGTCGATGAGGGAAATGAAGATGGCCGAGGCCAGCAAGACCAGAAATGCCGTCCACACGGGACGGCGCGTGGCCGCGAATTGCTGGTCCACGGCGGGCAGCGGCAGGGCCAGGCGGAGGACGAACGAATCATTGCCGCCTTTATCCGGACTGCCCTCTTTACCTGCGGCGCCGTCTTTGCCGGACTTGCTGTCTTTGTTGCTATTGCTGCTGGTCTTGCCGCCAGATGAAGCTCTTCGCGCGTCAGGATAGGAGACCGCGTAGTAGAGGAAATCGCGATGGAGCGCGTTATTGCGGCGCATCGACCGGCCCTCGCCTTTGGCAAGCGCCTCCTGGACTTCGGCGTCTTGGGCATCCGCCGGCTCCTGCCCCTGTCCGGACGTTGATTCTTCCAACACCCGCCCGTCCCTGTTCAGAACGGCCGCTTGCACTCCGGCCGCCTGCATCTCTCCAAGCCAGCGATGAAGCGCCGTGTCATCGCTAGAATCGGGGCTAGAATCAGGGCTGAAATCGGGGCGGTTTAGTCCCGCGACGCGGCCGATCGCGGCGAGCTGCTGGAATCCCGCATCGCGAGCCTGGTCCCGGACGACGCGCCACGAATACAAATCGCCCGCGGCCACAACGACAAGAACCAAGGCCAGAATGGCAAGGTTGGATCGCCAGAACAAATTCAAAGGCAGGTAACTCCTGTACGGAACGCCGGACTAACGCAACTCTAACTGGGCCGATTGGCCGCCGACTCGAACAAATAACCGGCGCCGCGGACCGTCTTCAAATGCATCGGATTCTCGGGGTCCATTTCGATTTTCTCGCGCAAGCGCCGGATGTACACATCCACGCTCCGCGGCGTGACAAAGCGATCGGTGCCCCACACGGCGTCGAGCAATTGATCGCGCGTAAAAACGCGATTGGGCCGCGCCGCCAGATAATAGATGAGGCGAAATTCCAGCGTGCTGAGCGTGAGCGGCTTGCCCGAGCGCATCACGCGATACGAGGAAGGATCGATCAGCAGCCGGCCCACTTCGATGGCGCGCTCCACGTCGCCGACGGGTTCGGCGCGGCGCAGCAGGGCTTTGACGCGGGCCACCAGTTCGCGCGGGCTGAAGGGCTTGGTGACGTAATCGTCCGCGCCCATCTCCAGGCCGACCACGCGGTCGGCCTCTTCTCCGCGCGCGGTGAGCATCAAGATAGGCAGGCGATTGAGCCCCGCATCGCGCCGGATCTCCTTGCAGACCTCCAAGCCCGGTAATTTGGGCAGCATGAGATCGAGAATCAAAAGGTCGGGCATGCTCTTCCGCAGCAGGGACAACCCGGCCGAGCCATCGCTTACTCCGGTAACCTCGAATCCTTCATTCGCCAGGTTGTAACGCACCAACTCCACGATGTCCCGGTCGTCTTCGATGATGAGGATGCGTTTCAAATTTTCCGCCTCCGTAGGGGAGTCCTAGTACAACAATTGTACACACTAAATCGCGACAGGGCTAAACGCGGGCGGTGCCGCCGACGACCAGCACGCGCACATCTAGCGCGTGCGAAGCATATTGAAAAGTTGTTACAAACTTGTGAACGCCAGAAGCCTATCTGGACCGGGCATCGGCGCACGGGGAGTTCGGTGGAATCGGATAGCCCTTCCGGATAGGGTCTCGCGATCGTTTCAGTGCCCGGAGGGATTCGCCCGCAAACTGAATCCGCGCTCGACTCGAGGCCTCATGTGGCGTAAAGTGCAGAACCCGAGAGACGTCTCTTCACGCAATCCGGGGCCTGTTCAGGAAGATGCAACTGCATGCAGCAACGCAGTAAGCGACAACCGCCATATAGCGGGAAGGGAGCGACATGGGGTCTTTGAAAATTGACGGTATCGAGCTTACGCAGGCCATCCAATTCTTCCGTTCGCAATTTGCGCTGTGTGGATCTCCGAGCGGCATGGTTCCTTGCGGGGACAATTCGCTGCCCCTCGTCGAAGGTAAAGACACGGTCTTGCGCGTGTACGTCACAGGCGCGACCAGCGGAGCGACCCACAAGATCAATGGCATTCTGACGACACCCGCCGCAATTCTGACGGCGCTCCCGATCGATCCTCCGCCTTCTCCCATCGATCGAACGCAAGTCACTCAAACCATCAATTTCGTGCTCCCGGCCGCTCAGGCGATAGGCGCCATCACCGTCAACGTGGGTGTTTGGGATAGCGATCCATCCGGAGGTTACGACGGCAGAAACGTGAACCTCATCTTCGCGAAAAGCCAGCCTGTGCCCGTGCGCATGGTCTATATCAATTACCGGGGCCGCGGCCTCAATCTTGCGGCTCCCACGCAAGCCGACTTCTTTAACGCAGTAGACGGATTTCTGGCGCGCACCTATCCCGCTCCCTGGCCCGGAGTGAAGATCGTCCAGGACTCGGTCGAGATCTACGACGGAGACTTCTCCAGCACGATTTCCGTGGGCGGGTTCCAGCCCTTGGACGGCACGACCGGAACCGTCTGGGCTATTCTCGAAAATCTCATAACCGCAGAAGGACTGCCGTCAGACGTGCTCTACGGCGCGGTGATCCCCCCGGGCAGCCTTCCCGCCAACGCTACAATTGGCGCCGTTTTCCCGGTCGGCTACAAAGACCGGCGATTTTTTGTGATGCAAGCGGAACCGGATCTTACGGCTACCGTGATCGCCCACATTCTCTGGGAGGTTGTGTCCCCCTGTTTGGTGCCGACGGCGGCCGATGCTCAGTATTCGCCGCCGTCACTCTCCGGGCTGCCCTCCAATAGCATCGGCGAAGTTGGCATGGATATCGAAACGCAGCAGGCTATGGATCCCAAACTACCGGATTTGCTGAGCCCAACGGCCACTTCTCCGCGCTGGATTTCGCCGTATACCTACCAGGGCCTCGCGCGGCGTTTGATCTGCCCGGGGTCCACGATTCAAACACCGCCGGCCCAATTCAACTTGCCGCAATTGAATCTGGGCATTGTCATGGACCGGCCCGACATCTACACCATCGTGAATCTCCCCACATGGATTATTCCGTCATTCCCTCCCCCCCTGAACGTTGCGGGCCCTCAATTTGTGGAGCTGCGTTCGGCAGACGGCGCCGTGCTTTCGCGCCAGGGCATCGGACGATGGTCGATGCCCCTGGCCGACGGCGGCGCGCGTTATGCCCGCGTCAGCCTACCGTGGGCGGACAGCGCGGCTTCGCTGGTGCTGGTCGAGGGGGATCGTACTTTGCTGGCGCTGCCAATCGAGAAGGCTCCGCCGCGGCTCACCGTGGATTTCAACCCGCGGCCGGCAGCGGCGGACAAGCCGTTCGCGCTTCGTTGGCGCATAGCAGGACCAGCGGGAAAGAACCGCGTGGGAATTCTGGTTCGCGCCAGCGCCGACGGCGGGCAAACCTGGGTGGGAATACCCGCTCCGCTAAAGGGCAGCACGATGACGATCACACCATCGCAGCTGCCTGCCGGCGAAAACTGCGTGCTCGAGGTTTACGCGAGTCGTGGATTCCGGACGGCCCACTACCGCTCCAAGCCGTTCCGCATTCTGCGCCCGGCGCCGGCGCCTGTGATCCTCAGTCCGAAATCACCTATCCGCGTCCGCTCGGGGGATCCGGTGAAGTTTGTGGGAGCGCCGGCAAGCGGAAGAAAACGCGGCTTAGGTGCCTTGATCTGGTCGTCCAACATCGATGGCAAGCTTGGGACTGGAAACCGAATCGTCACTCGCGACCTTTCGCTGGGAGAACATACGATCGAGCTTCGTGCAGACGTGTTCCCAGACCGCGTGGCCCGCGTCAGCGTAACGGTCGCCGAGGGCGCCGCGAAAAACAAAGCGCGCCGCCGGCGATGATCCGGAAGGGAGCCGCCGCCGCGCCAATCTTGGTTTGGAGGTGATTGGAAAGGGAAATTCTCTGTCTTCCACCACACGCGTGAGGGTTGTCGGAAAGTGTCCCACGGCTGGGTTCTCAGCTGTTATTTCGGCCTCGCTCTACTGTTGATAGGTCTGCCATCTGCCCTGAAAGGCACGCCTCCTAGATGCCCGATGTCCGGTTCCCCTCGTCCTCCGGGGGCTTCTCACAAATGCGTTGACTCCCGCGATTTAGAGGGACAGTATGTGCCCAGCATAGGGCCCCATTACCGGGCTGCCGCTCCCTCTTTGTGATAAATCGCCTCTGACCGCGAGGCGAAGCTCAAGTCGCATCGGCCGCCGGAGATGTAACTATGTCCGATATTTCAGCCGCACGGGATCGCCTCGGCTCCGGCGAGAATGGGCCGAGTGTTGCCTTCACCACCTCTGGCTTGGGCTCCAATCGCTGGGTGCAGCTTCTGTTTGGAGTCGTGTGCATGGCCATGGTGGCCAATCTTCAGTATGGGTGGACGATCTTCGTCAATCCCATCGACGCCCGCTATCATTGGGGCAAGGCCGCCATTCAAGTGGCCTTTACCATCTTTATCCTCCTGGAAACCTGGCTGGTACCCTTCGAGGCCTACCTGGCCGACCACTTCGGTCCTCGACCCTTGGTTATGGTGGGCGCGGTTCTGATCGCCCTGTGCTGGATCGTCTATTCGCGGGCCACCACTCTGGAAATGCTTTACTTGGGAGCGGCCATCGGCGGCATCGGCACCGGCCTGGTATACGGCACGTGCATCGGCAATGCCGTGAAGTGGTTTCAGAAGCGCCGAGGCCTGGCCGCGGGCCTCACCGCCGCGGGATTCGGCGCGGGCGCAGCGCTCACCATCGTGCCGCTGACGCGATCGCTGAATTCCAGCGGCTATCAGGCCACGCTCTTCAAGTTTGCGCTGATTCAAGGAGCCGTTGTCTTCGTCGCGGCGCTCGCGCTCAAGAAGCCGCCCAAGGGCTTGGTCCTGCGCCAGCCGAATCCTCGCCTGGTGCAAACCCAGGAAGACTCGACTCCGGCGCAAACGCTGCAGAGCGGCTTGTTCTGGATCATGTACGCCGCCTTCGTGCTGGTGGCGGCCAGCGGCCTGATGGTCACCGCGCAACTGGCGCCCATCGCCGCCAGCTTCAACATCTCCAAAGTTCCCGTGACGCTGCTTTTCCTCACCATCCCGGCGCTGACTTTTGCTCTCTCTTTGAACAATCTGATGAACGGCATCGGCCGGCCTCTTTTCGGCTGGATGTCGGACATCATTGGCCGCGAGTCGATGCTCTTCTTCACCTTCCTGGCCGAGGGGTTCGCGGTTCTGGCGCTGGCGAGATACGGAAATAATCCGGTGAACTTCGTCATCCTGGCGGCGCTGACGTTTTTGGTCTGGGGCGATATCTACAGCATTTTTCCGGCGCTCACCTCCGATCAATTCGGCAGGAAGTACGCCACCACGAACTACGCGCTCTTATACACGGCCAAAGGCTGCGCGGCGCTCTTTGTACCGCTGGGCAGCTTTATCGCCGCGCAGACCGGAAGCTGGTTCGGCACCCTTGTGGTGGCGGCTTTAGCGGACGTCGTCGCCGCGTTCCTGATGATTGGGCTGGTCCGTCCGTGGCGCATGCGCGAATTGCGCCGGCGGCAAACGGCGCAGCTCTCGCCGGCGGACTGAGCGTCCTAACCCCAAACTCCAAGCTCTCAGCGCACCGGCCGTATTGCTGCAAATGAAAAGGCCGCTCGGAAAACCGAGCGGCCTTTCGTTTTAATTGGCGATCGCGCCGAAGCTATTCTTTATCGAGTTCCATGCGGAAGGGGATGACTCCCGGAATCAGCCATTTCTCCCACATCTGATCGATCTTGCTCTGGAAGTAGTCGAAATCCTCGTCGATGAAGTGGGCAAACCGTCCTTGCTTCAGCAGGTAATCGCGCACGGGAAGCCGCTTGTAGCGCCCCTCGGCGATCTCCTTGGTTTTGCCGTAGAGCCTCAGCAGGCCATTTTCGACTTCGTAGAGCGGCCAAACGCCCGTGGTAACCGCGAGCTCGCCCAGTTCATGCGAGATCATGGGATCGTAGTCCCAGCCTTTCGGGCAGGGATCGAGAGAGTGGATGAAGGTAGGCCCGCCGATGGAAAGCGCTTTTCGCACGCAGTTCATGGCTTGCAAGCCGTAGGACATATCCACCGTGGCGACGTATTTGCACTCCGGATGCCCGGCCGCGAGCATGCCGGCCATATTCTTCTTCCAGCGATGATGCAGGATGCGCTTCACCTTGCCTGGCGGGCTGAACGTCGTGTTCGCGCCATAGGGCGTGCTGCCGGAGAGTTGGATATCCGTATTGGCGTAGGTTTCGTTGTCGTACATCAGGATCAGCAGGTTGTAATCGGGATGCGTCAGCGTGGCGGAGATAGCCGAGAGGCCCATATCCGCGCCGCCGCCATCGCCACAAAAGGCGATGACGTTGATGGGCTCCTTTTTCATCTTGCCCTTACGCATCAGTGCCTTCAGACCCATCGCCGTGCCCAGCGCCGCTGAGCCGCTGCTGCCGAGCTGCGTGTGCATCCAGGGGATGACCCACGAAGTGCTGTAGTACGTCGTGTTCGCGACGTACATGCATCCGGTACTCCCCAGGATGATCGACCTGGGTCCCGCCGCCTTGGCCATCATCTTCATCACCAGCGCCGATTCGCAGCCCTGGCAGGTGCGGTGACCCGAGGTAAAGAACTCTTCCAGCGGAATTTTCTTTTGGCCTTTGAAGGGGTCGAGCTTGGGAAGCGGATAATCTATTGTCGCCATGGTTGTAACCTCCTCGCCTCAAGCAAATCTTATTCGCGAACCCCGATCCACTGCGTCAGCGGCTGCGCTTTGCCTGCCGCGGCCTCGAAAACAATGTCCGACATCTTCTCTACATCCGGAACCGTCACTTCCCTTCCGCCCAGGCCGCAGATGAAGCCGATGAGCGGCGGGCGCTTGGCGGCGGGATAGAGCGCGGTGCGAACTTCCGTGGCCAGCACGCCGCTGGCGTAGGGCGAGCCGAGAGAAAAGTCGCGATCGATTACGCCCACCGCCTTGAAGCGCGATAGGCTTTGCGCCAGCTCCTCGGCCGCAAACGGCCGGAACCAGCGAATGCGCACCAGGCCGACCTTCTTCCCTTCTTGCCGCATCTTGCGGATGGCCACTTTCACCGGCGTGGAGAGAGTGCCCATGCCCACCAGCACCACGTCCGCGTCATCGGTCATGTACTCCTCAAAGAACGGATTGCCGTAGCCGCGCCCGATGATGCGCTCGTACTCTTTGTAAGCCTCGCGAATCACGCCCATGGAACGGTCCATGGCGGCCGCGGTCTGGCGGCGAATCTCCATGAGCCAGTCTTCGTTGGCCTGCGGAGCCACGGAAATGGGATTGTCCGGATGCAGAAGCAAATCGCCGCGGTCGTAGCGCGGAAGGAAGGCGTCCACTTTTTCCTGCGGGGGAATCTTCACCAGCGCCTGCGAGTGCGTCAGGAACGCGCCGTCGCAACTGATGGCGCAGGGCAGGAAGATGCGCCGGTCCTCGGCCACGCGGTAGGCAATCAGCGCCGTGTCCAGAGCTTCCTGCGCGCTATCGACCCACACCAGTTGCCAGCCCAGATCGCGCACCGCCAGCGCGTCATTGTGCTCCACACCGAAGGCGCCGGGATCGTCGAGAGCTCGATTGCCGACCATCACCACCATGGGCACGCGCAGCGCGGGCGTAACCGTGAGGCACTCGAACGCGTACATCCAGCCCACGCCGCTGCTGCCGCAGAAAACGCGGGCGCCCACGGTGGAGGCGTGCTTCACGATCTCGAACTGGGAGTGCTCCCCTTCCGCCACGATGTATTCGCAATCCATCTCCCCGTTGGAGATGAGCTGGGCGATGTACTGAATCACCGTGTCGTAGGGGCGGATCGGGTAGCCGGTGATCACGTCCACGTCGGCCAGCTTGCAAGCCACGGCGATGGCTTCGCTCCCGGTGATCAGCGCGGTTTTCTCAGTTCCCTTGGTTGCTTCCGCTACGGCTGTAGGCGTCATGGCCATTCCTCCTGGCGAGCGTCAGTCTCCCTCGGCGGCGGCGAGCGCCTCGGGAACCTGCTCTTCGTATTGACCGCGATATCGGAAACCGTGCGAGCGCGGCGGCTGGCTTTCGATCTTTTCCTTCAGCCACGTGCCATAACCGTCCTTGTCTTTGCGCCACGCTTCCCACTGGCTGGCGTTATCGCTGAAGGACACCTCGTTGACCATGGTCAGGCAAGCCGGCACCGGGCAGACCGCTTCGCAGACTCCGCAGCCGCAGCAGGAGTCCATATTCGCATCATAAAAGCCTTCCGGCGTGACGTCGAAACAGGAGTCCGGACACTGCAGCCAGCAGAGCGTGCACTTGATGCAGGTGTCGAAATTCAGCACCGGCCGCATCGTGCGCGTCGAGAATTTCTTGAACGTGGTGTTGCGCTCGGGCTGAAATCCGCCCGTCGCCCCGGTGATAGGGTCCTTCATTTCGTGGCCGGGAGCGATATTGGGAATGGTGATGCCGTCGCGCATCTCGCTCCATTTCAGCAACTCGAACTCGTAGGGCTTTTCGGGATTGCCCTGCTCCGGCGTGACCGTCACGCTCGTCAGCCGCTCATAGGAACGCTGCGCGGACGTGGCCTTGAGCGCACCTTCACCATCTTCGAGGATCATCTCTTTGAGGGAGTCGATGGAGAAAAGCTCCGGCAGCACGCGGGCGATGGCCCCCAGCACACGCACGTCGGTGTGGTCGTCCTTGAAAACCCATAGTCCCGAGAAGCTGGGAATGGCCTTGACGATGGCCAGCCTGTACGGAACCTCTTTGCGATGGCACATGGCAATCAGCCGCTCCGGCTCCTCGCGCGAGGTGACGATCAGCGTGCCGCCGGGCTTGAGCAGCTTATTGATGGGCTGCAAACCGTACCAGGCCCAGGACTCCACGCCTTTGCACAGCGTGTCGTCCAGACAGATGCTGATGTCCACTTCTTTCGGCTCGTATTTCGCCATGCCCTCTTCGAGCGTGATGTCGTCGGTGGCCACGATGGCGAAGGCCTTGGCGGGGATTCCGTTGCGTTCCGGGCTATCGCCATAGCGCCCGAACGATATGCCCGGCTTCCCTTCGCGATGTGCGGCCAGGACAATGGCCCGGCTGATGTGCTTGGCCAGAGTTTTCTGGAAGATTCCGCGATAAACGATTTCGACTGCGAACAAGCGGCCCATAAGATTGCCTCCGCGTTACATTTGATCCAAAACGATGCCTTCGACTTCGTCGATATGCCGGCGCATGGCCTCTTCGGCCGCCGGCGCGTCGTGTTTGCCAATGGCGTCCAGCACGCGGCGATGGCCCGCGAAGCTTTTCTGCAGGCGCCCCTCCAACTGCAAGGAACGCTCGCGCGTTTCGCGCAGCAGGTCCATGAACGCGTCCAGGACCTTCAGCACGACGCTGTTTTTCGCCGCCTGGGCTATGGCGTAATGGAACTCCGAATCTTCGTCGATGGCCAGCTCACCGCGGTCCACCTTCTCTTTTTGGCGGCGCAAAATGTCTTCCATGTACGCCAGTTCTTCGGCCGAAGCATTTCGCGCGGCGCGTCCCGCAAGCGTGGGCTCGATCATGCGCCGAAATTCGAGCAGATCGCCTACAAGTTCGCGCTGCCGCAGGAGCACGGTAGCCAGAGGATTTATCAGGGATTCGGCGGACGGATCGCAAACCACGGTGCCTTCGCCCTGCCGCGGTTCAACCAAGCCCATCAGTTCCAGCGTGCGAATGGCGTCGCGCAAAGAGCCGCGGCTCACTTGCAGCATTTCGGCCAATTCCCGTTCCGGAGGCAGTTTTTCGCCGGGCTTGACGAGGCCGTCGCGGATCATGCGCTGCAGCTGCTGCGCCACCTGCTCATAAACCTTGGTGCGGCGGACGGCTTCGAATTCGGCTTTAGGTAAGGCCATCGAGGACCCTGGCACAGCCACTCTTGGCTGTGCAAATCCGAGAAGCAAGTCACCTGGTCCGATGATTGGACCACCACGATCACCGCCGTGTCAAGAGTCGTTTTCAGGCCCCTTAGGAGCGCCCCCGGACAAGCGAACCCGCCTGTTGTTCCAGGTTGGAATAGCTGACCGCGGGTACTTGTTCCTCTATTGTCCTTTTGGCCAGTGGTCCCCCTAAGTTCACGGACGGTAACCTCCTCTTGTCGTCCTTAGCAGCGCCGTTCGCGCGGTCTTTCAGGAGGATGCCATGCTTGATCTCTTCGCTTTCCGTGAGTTTCGGGAAGGATTGGCCATGATGCGCGACGGTGATGCCGAGAAAGCGATGACTTTGCTGCGCCAGGCTTCCGAGCGCGACCCTGAAAATCCCTACTACCTTTCCTACTATGGCTTGAGCCTCGCCTATGCAGAGGGTAAATGGGGCGATGCGGAGCGGCTTTGCCACACCGCCGTCTGCCGCGCCCGCCGCCAGGCGCAACTGCATTTGAACCTTGCGGAAATCTACGCCGCATCCGGCCGCAAGCAGGCCGCCGCGGACGCGCTGGCACTGGGGTTGCACTATCTGCCCGACGATATGCGCCTGCAAATCGAGATGGGCAAGCTGGCCACGCGCCGGCCGCCTGTGCTGCGCTTCCTGCCCCGGTCGCATGCTCTAAATCAGGTCCTGGGCCTCGCCCGGCATCGCCTCTTGAGCGCCCTGCCCCGCAGGAAGTGGCTCACGGTTCGCGAGTCGCAGGCCTAGTTCCCGCACTCGTTCCCCAAACTTCTCCCCATCCAATCAGCGCGTTCTCACGCGCCGATGCAGTAGGCGCTTGGCGCCGCGCATATAATGTCGGCGCAATGGCGCTTTCTCCCAGAGGTGTGCTCCGCTGGCTCTTTGCGTCCGATCCGGCACATACAGCGCATCCGGCGCGCCGGCTGGCGGCCCGTTGGCTCTTCCTGCGCGTGCTCGGACTCATCTTTTTCTCCGCCTTCTATTCCCTGGTGCGGCAGGTGCTGGGGCTGATCGGCCCGGATGGGCTGCTCCCGGCGGGCGAATACCTGCAAGCGGTTCGGCAATTCCAGACCGGCCTCTCGCGTTTCTGGGACGCCCCCACGCTTTTCTGGCTGGGCAGCGGCTCGCGTGCGCTTCTGCTGCTGGCCTGGGTGGGCCTGGTCGCTTCGGTTCTATTGATTTTGAACTTATGGCCGCGCGGGATGATTTTCCTTTGCTTGGCGTCCTTTCTTTCCTTCATCACCGCCCTGCAAACGTTCTCTTCGTATCAATCCGACGGCATGCTCTTGAGCGTGGGATTCATCGGCCTTTTCTTTGCGCCGCCGGGATTCCGGCCGGGCTGGGGCGAACGGCATCCGCCATCCCGCGCCAGTTGGTTTCTACTGCTGCTGGTCTGGTTCACCATCTACTTCGAATCCGGCGTGGCCAAGATCGCCAGCGGCGATTCGGAATGGCGCAACTTCACTGCCATGGACGACTATTACCAGAACGGCCCCTTGCCCACCTGGATCGCGTGGCACGCGCAGCATCTCTCGCATTGGTTTCACGCCGGCACCGCGGCCTTCACGCTGGGGCTGGAACTGGTATTGATTTGGATGGCGCTGCTGCCGCGACCATTCCGCATCGCGCTATTTTGGATCATTCTCCCGCTGCAGATTGGGATCATCGTCACCAGCAACTACGCTTTCCTGAATTATCTGGTTCTGGCTCTGGGCATTTTGCTGCTCGACGATGCCTACCTCGCTCGATTCCTGCCGCTCCGTTTGCGCCCGCGGCAAGCGATCCCTGCCTCCGGCTCGGATTTGGCCCCACCGGCAACCGCGTCGTCAGCCAATCAAAGCGCGGGCAGCAATTCCTGGGCGCTGGCGCGAAAAGCAATTTCACCGCTTGGCCTTGCGGTTTCAGCCTTCTTTTTAACTTGGGTCTTCTACGGCATCGCGGCACAGGCTGCGTGGATGGTGCTTCCAGGTCTGCCTCTCCCCACGTCCCCGGTCGCGGCCCTCGAGCCTTTTCGGATCGCCAATCGATATGGGCTTTTCGCGGTGATGACCCGGGGACGATACGAGATCGAATTCCAGGGCTCGAATGACGGCGAAAACTGGACCCCTTACCCTTTCCGCTATAAGCCGCAGGACCCGCGGCAGGCTCCCGGAATTTTCGCTCCCTATCAGCCGCGATTCGATTGGAACCTGTGGTTCGCCTCTCTGGAAGGCTGGCAGGAAAATCGATTCGTCGTCTATACCGAGGAGAGGCTTTTGACCGGGTCACCTCCGGTGCTGGCGCTCTTCGCAGGGAACCCATTCCCGAGTGCCCCTCCTACACAAGTCCGGGCCATGGTTTGGCAATATTGGTTTAGCGATCGGGCGGAAAAGAAGGAAGGTTTTTGGTGGCGCCGTGAATTGATTGGGACTTATGCCCCGTCCCTCGAGCGCCAGCCAGACGGGAAATTCGTGATCACCAGTGTCCCCGAAGCCGGCCAGCGCCTTCGCCGGTAAAAGGGCCAATTTGGGAGATGCCAGAACTGTCCACAGGTACAGGTCGGGGTGTCCAAAAGGTCAACTCCGCGGCTGTAGTTTTTCTTCCCTAACTTCCATTCGGTTTATATACTCCGGCACGAAAAATCGATTTCACGCCATCGGTACCAGAGCAGCGTGGCACCAGGGTTCTAGGACCGTTGGTTGATACGTTTGAAACCAGACGCCCATTGGAGACAGCCGGCCCAGCCCCTATCCTCCCTCTAGCGCCGAGCGCTCTGATTTCGCAAAACGCTCTGGCACTGAGGGGGTTTGAATGTTCTTAGCCGCTGCAGCCCTTGTTTTACAATTTCCTCTGTTTTCGGTTCAAGCGCCCGCGAAGGTGGACCCGCCCGTAGCGGTCGCCCAGCGCGCGGCCGATTCCGGCAACGCAAAACAAGCTGCGGATAACAAAGTTTTGACCGCCGACGCGCGTCTCGCTTCCGTCGCCTATGAGCCTGGACGCCTGGCCCCCGAGCCTGTAGCGGCGATGACGCCTATCGTTGCCACTCCCGCTCCCGGCCCTGTCGCCCTGGTTTCAGCCGAGCCTCTGCCCATCGTGCCGGTCTACGCTCCGATGAGGGATGGTTCCGAGAAGTGGCGCAACCGCGAGTGGATGGCCTTGAGCATCGCGGCCCATGGCACGGCCACTTTCGATGCCTGGTCCACGCGCCACGTGCTTTCCTCCATGCCCAACGCCGAGGAAGCGAATCCCCTGCTTCGCCCCTTTGCAGGGAATGCCTCCATGTATGTCGCCGTGCAAGTGGCTCCGACGGTTCTCGATTTCGTGAGCCGCCGAATGATGAATAGCGACCATGCCTGGATGCGGCACACCTGGTGGCTGCCGCAGGCCGCAAGCGCGGTTGTATCGTTCAGCAGCGGCATGCACAATCTCGGCGTATATAACTCCCGGTAGCGAACGAAATCGTTAGTGAAAATCGTGCGAAGAGGTTTCCGCCTGGGTGATGTTCAGCGGGCGCACCGATTCGGCCTTCACGGAGACGACGTTTTCCTGGTTCTGCAACTTCCCTTCGATCAATAGAAATTGCTGGTGCACCACCACCACGTGGCTGCGCTCGAAAAGCTGCGGCGTGATGATGGCGTTGGCGATTCCCGTCTCGTCCTCCAGGCTGAGAAAGACGAAACCCTTGGCCGTCCCGGGACGCTGGCGCGCAATCACGCTCCCGGCGATGCGCACGGGCGTGCCGTCTGGCAAATTGTGAAGCTCCGTGGCCGAGCGGATGCCTTCTTTTTGCAGTTCCCGGCGATGATAAGCCATGGGGTGAGGACCTACGGTCATTCCGGTGCCGCGAAAATCGGCCACCAGCCGCTCCTCGGCGGTCATGGGCAGCAGCGGCGAGTCGTTTTTTTCTACGGGCCCTTCTCCATTCCCTTCTGAGGAACCGAACGGCCCGCCTTCCCTTTCGCTCCCAGCCTCTGCGCACCCCTCGAGCAAAGGACCAGCGTGCCGCGCCGCGCGTTCAATTTGCCAGAGCGCTTCGCGGCGATGCACGCGGGCCTTGCGCGATTCGCCCGGCGGCTCGATAAAATTCAGCGCCCCGATTTCCGCCAGCGCCGCCAATTCGGATTTCTGCAAGCCCGGCACGCACAGCTTCAGATCGTCGATGGACCGAAACGGCCGCTGGGCGCGCTGGCGCACAATTTCCCTGGAAACATCTTCCCGCAGGCCTTTGACGTAACGCATTCCCAAACGCAGAACGAAGCCCTGGCCGTCTTTTTCGAGATGGCAGGGCCAGTCCGAGCAGGTTACATCGATGGGCCGGAATTTGAGCCTATGCCGCTGCGCATCCTTGACGATGGTAGCCGGATGATAAAAACCCATCGGCTGGTTATTCAGAAGCGCCGCCGTAAACGCCGGCAGATACCGGCATTTCAGATACGCGCTGGCATAGGCCAGCAGGGCAAAGCTCGCCGCGTGCGATTCCGGGAAGCCGTAGAGCGCGAAGGAGACGATCGATTGCACGATCTTCTCCTGCGTCTCGGCATCGATCCGGTTGCGGTCCATGCCCCGCCGGAGTTTGATCTCCACGTCTTTCATGCGCGCTTCGGAGCGCTTGAATCCGAAGGCGCGGCGCAACTCTTCCGCCTCGCCCCCGGTGAATCCCGCGGCGATCATGGCCATGCGCAGCAACTGCTCCTGAAAGAGCGGCACGCCCAAAGTCCGCGCGAGGACCGGCTCCAGCGAGGGATGCAGGCAATTGGGCGGCTCGCGTCCCTGGCGGCGCTTCAGATAGGGATGCACCATTTTGCCCACGATGGGCCCCGGCCGGATGATGGCCACTTGCACCACGATGTCGTAAAAACAGGTCGGCCGTAGGCGCGGCAGGCAAGCCATTTGTGCGCGGCTCTCGATCTGAAACATGCCCACCGTATCGGCCTTTTGCAGCGCATCGTAAACAACCGGATCGTTGGCCGGCAGCCGTCCCAGATCGATCTCTTCGCCATAATCCTGCTGGATAATTTTCAGCGAGTCTTCCAGCACCGCCATCATTCCCAGCCCCAGCAGGTCCACCTTCACGATGCCCATATCCGCGCAATCTTCCTTGTCCCACTGCACCACCACGCGCCCCGGCATGGCGGCCGGTTCGAGCGGCACAACAGAATCGAGCTGCCCCTGGCACACCACCATTCCGCCGGAATGCTGCCCCAGATGGCGCGGCAAATCCTGAACCAGCACGCACAAATCGAAAAATTTGCGGATCAGGAGATGGCCGGCGTCGAGCCCGGCGTCGTGAAATTGCCGCGCCAGCGTGTCGTTGGCGTCCTTATATTCCCAGGCGCCCACCAGGCTGGCCAGGCGGTCGAGCGTCTCCGGCTCGATACACAGGGCTTTGCCGATCTCCCGTGCCGCCGACCGCCCGCGATAGGTGATCACGTTGGCGGTCATGGCCGCGCCCAGCTTGCCGTAACGTTCGTAAACGTACTGAATGGCCCGTTCGCGCTGATCTCCGCTGGGCAGGTCCAGATCGATATCCGGCCATTCGCCGCGCTCTTCGGAAAGGAAACGCTCGAAAAGCAGATCCATGCCGATGGGGTCCACGGCCGTAATCCCCAGCGCGTAACACACTGCGCTATTGGCCGCCGAGCCGCGCCCCTGCACCAGAATGTTGCGCTCGCGGCAAAAGCGGACGATATCCCAGACGATCAGGAAATAGCCGGGCAGATCGAGTTTTTCGATCAGGGCCAACTCGCGTTCAATCTGCTTGCGGGCTCGTTCCTGGCTTTCTCCATCTGCCAAAAAACTCCCATAGCGCCGGATCATTCCCTCGCGGGTGCGCTCGCGCAGGAATTGCATCTGCGATTGGCCTTCGGGCGTCGGATATTTCGGGAACTCGTAACCCAAATCCTTCAGCGTAAATTGCAGCCGCGAGGAAAGAACCTGCGTATTGGCGATCGCTTCCGGAAGGTCGGAAAAAAGCCGCTCCATCTCGGCCGGCGATTTCAGATGACGCTCGGAATTCCGCGCCAGCAGGCGTCCGGCGGTATTCAAATTGCGATGGTGGCGAATGCAGGTGAAGACGTCCAGCACTTCGCGCTGATGAGGAAGCGCATGGCAGACCCCATTGGTGGCCAGCACAGGCAAACGCAATTTGCGCGCGATCTCCAGCGCCGCCTGATTGCGCGCCTCTTCCTCACGGCAGAAATGGCGCTGCAATTCCACATATACATTTTCGTGGCCGAAAAAGCCGCAAAGTTGCACGACGCATTGCGTCGCCTGCTCCACCCCTCCTTGGCTGAGCGCATAAGCCAGCGGCCCTTCTTCCCCGCCCGTCAGGCAGACGAGGCCCGTGGTTCGTCCGGCGAACGCCTCCGCGCCAATCCGCCCTTCGCCCTTTTTGGCGTGCAGCTTCATCTGCGTGATCAAGCGGCAGAGGTTCTGATACCCCGCGCGGCTCTCCACCAGCACCGCGTAGCGCCATCCGGCCGATGCCGTGATCTCCGCGCCCACATGCGCCGTGAGCGAGAGCTTATCGGCGGCCAGATGAAAACGCGGCGAGCCGTACACGCCGTCGCGATCCAGCAGCGCCATGGCGCCCATGCCCCGTTCGGCGCAAACCCCGGCGAACTCCTCGGGAATGGAAGCGCCTTCGAGAAAGCTGAAAGCGGAACGCGCGTGCAGTTCGGTATACATCAGTCGTACATTCCCGCCACGAACCAGCCCCGGCACAGCGCGTCGTAATAGATCCGATAAATTCCGCGTCGCGGCTCGCCCGAAGCCGAAGGCCCGATTGCGGAAGGCCCGACTGCCGCGGCATCGCGCTCCGCAGCCGGCCGGATTTCGATCTCCCACTCCTCGCGGCTCCATGTATCTTCACGCCACCACTCCCCGGAAGTCCGCCAGGGCCCCGAAGCGGCCATCACTTCGCCATGCACATCGGAAAAAGAGATGCGCGCGGGGCGCCCGTCGCGGAAGGCCACGGCGGCGCGTGGAGCGGGACGAAAAGCGCGAAACGCCGCCAAAGCCGCTCGCTCGTTTAGGCTGTTGTTTTTTTCGCGCGCTTCCGGCGCATCACGCCCAGGAAGAAAGCGGCTCATCTCAAATGCGCCGGGGCGATGGCTGTCCGGGATGCGCGGCGACCCTACCCGCGCATGGCCCACCAGGTTGGCCAGCCGCGCCAGGGTAAGCTCCAATTTTTCGGGATCGGGCGAAGAGGGCACGAACAATCCATGCTGCATCGCGCGCGGCGCGGCAGGGTCCGCGGCCAAAAAAATACGCACGATCGGCGCGTTCGGAGGATCGCCTTGCAAGTGCAGGCGCAGCAGCTTCAAAAGCATTTTCGAATCGCGCGTCGGCACGGGCAGGGTAAAAAGCTTTTCGTAACTTTTATTTTCGCCCGAGCGCCTATGCGCAATTTCACCCGGCCCCGTGCGCTTAGGCGCACTTTCCTCTAGCAACGATTCGTCTCTGCAAGCGGCGTCCAGCTCGAATCGCAGCCGAATGGCGCAGGCGCTCAACGAGCGCGCCGCCAGCCGAGCGCACACTTGATCGAGCAAGCGCCCCAGAAGGAACGCCAGCGGCTCGAGTTCCTCGACGGCATATTCGAGCGCCATCTCTTCCTCGAAGCAAAGTTTCGCTTCGGCCAAAATCAGCGCGCGCCGGCTTTGGCCGCGCGCCCATCGATGCAGCTGAACGCCTGGCTGCCCGAGCCTTTCGGAAAGCTCCAGCAGAGGAAGCTTGGCCAGAGCCGCGCAGGTGCGCACGCCCCAGCGCTCCAGCGTTTCCATTATTTCGGCGGACGGCGAAAACACCTGGATCGGCAGAGCGCCCATGCGCTGCGCCTCCTCGCCCGGGGGAATCACGGTTATGCCGGGAAGCCCGCGCGCCGCGTGCAACGCTGCTTCCAGGTTGGCGGAAACCGCCACGTGAACGGTCAGTCCCAAATCGGCAGCGCGCCGCGCCAAAAGACGAGCCATCGCTTCTTCCGATCCGAATAAGGAACCAAGCCCCTCCAGATCCACCACAATGGAATCGATGGCCGTGTCCTCCACGCGCGGAGAGATCGACCACCCGATATCGAGCAAGGCTGCGTGCGCCGATTGTTCTTCGATGTGTGAGCGCTGCCGGATTTCAACGGAATGAAATTGCGCCGTTTGAGATTTGGCCATGTCCACACTGATTCCGGCTCGCGCCGCAGCTTCGTTTAGGGCCACCACGCGTTCTTGCGGCGGGCTGCCCTCCACCAGCGCGATGGCCCGTTCGCGAATGGCCCGTTCGCGAATGACAGGTTCGGCGCGCACCACCGCCTGTATCGAGAATTCGGGAACGTGAATGGAAGCAAAAGCCATAAAAAAAGCCGCATGCGCTTTGCAAAACAAAATCCCCGCTGGTGTTTTGGGTCATTTCGTTTTGGCTATTTCTTCCCGTAACTCCACTCTGTCTTCGTTCTGAAACTCGCCGTCGGGCCCGCGTCCTGTCTTCCCGCGAAGCTCCGATCCTGGAGCGCTCCCTGGCTCGCTCCAGATGCCGTTTGCAGGCGCGAACGCACCAGTTGCGCCTGAATTTGCGCACCGTCCAGCAAGCAGGCGCAGGAGTTAGCCGTAACAGCCTCGCGCCGCGCCGGCGGCTCCGCCCAGCGCGCCGTCTCGGAAGCCATCCGCAAAACGAGCGAGGCGCAAGTCCCAGCGTTCGACTCCCGATCCACAAGCAGCAAAATCGTGGACGTATTTTCCACCGCGCGCCGAAAGCGGAACCACACGTTGAGCGGCACGTAACGCACGGTTTTCGCCGGCAGAACGCTCAAGTCCAGAGCGATCAGCCCGAAGCCTCCACCTTGCAAAAGAAGGTCCGTGGCCCGCAAGCACTGGTCGATATTGCCGCACCGCACCCAAAGCAATCGCTCCAGCTTTACTCCGGCGGCCGCGGCCGAATGCGGATCGAAGCTATCGCGGCCATCCACCAGCGCACAGGCTTCGGCATGGGCCGTTCCGGAAGCCAAAGCGGAAAGCAGTAAAGTGGCCCGGCCGGAACACGGCGGACCGCAAATCTCCGTCAGGCCGCCGCGAGGCAAACCGCCGGTAAGCTCATCCACCTCCGCAATGCGAAAGGGGGCGGTCTCCACCCGCACAGGACGCGGCGCAAAGGGCGCGGGGACGCGTCCGGCGAGAGCGGTTTCGATTTGGAAGCGCAAAGCGGCAACATTTACAGCCATGATCAACCCCATGGAAACCGTGAAAACCAAAGCGGCGAGCCCCAGGGCGGAGCCGAAGAGGAGCGTTAGACGTATTCGCCTTTGTTTCGCCTAGAGGTATTTTGCGGGGGCCCGCCTTCCTTGTCAAGGCAGGGCAAAACTTACAGAGGAGCGCGCTCCAGCGGAACGATGAATTGAATCCCCTCGATCCGCTTGGTGTGCAAGCGCATATCGTTGGTGATAAAGAGGTCCACGCCCGCTCCCGCGGCGCATGCCAGTTGCATGGCGTCGGGAGCGCGAAGCGAGCGGTCCACTCGCAGCGCCGCGTAGATTTTCGCCGCTTTCAAGTCGAAAGGGATCAGCAATGAAGTCGCCGTCAGAGTGTCCTCGTATTTTCTGGAAAGTTGCGCTTCCCCGCGTTCCATCGGCTTCACCAGGATTTCGCCCATAGTAAGCGTCGACGTCAAAAGTTGATCGCCGCGCCTGAGCATCGATTCGCGGAGCGCCGCCACGCGACTGGACAGCGGACCATGGCCTTCGAACAAATAGATAAAGAGGTTCGTATCCCAGAAAATGCGGCTCATTCCCACTCTTCTCTCAAACGGCGCACGTAATCGTCGGCGTGCTCGCCTTGCCATAGACGCTTGCCCGAACCCAACAAGGCCAGCAGAGGATCTGCTTCAGGGGCGAGATCCATCTTCGTGCACCAATCTTGATACCACGCCAACAGGCCGCGATAACGCTCCGGAATATCTTCCAGGTTCGGCGTTATTTTTGCGCCGGCGCGCGCCGGATGATAAGCGTCGCCTTTGCGAAAGAGACGTCGTCGTCCCGCGCCGGTCTCAAACAGCATCCGATAGCGGGCCGGATTGGGCGGCCGATTGGCTACGCAGTGTTGCACCACGTGAACGTACACGCCGGGGCGAATGGGCCCGTTGATCGATTCTCTTTTAGCTCGCTCGACAATCTCCTCGATGCTAAAATCGGGCTGATTCGGCTCCTCACGGTGCAAAAGTGCCGCGGCCAACCAGACTTCGTCCGCTACTCTTATGCCCTCCTTTGCGAGAACGGCCATAACGTCTCTCCTCGTCTCGACTTCGTATCGTCTAGCGGCCAGCCTGAACAAAGCTTTGTAGCTTTGAGTTGTACCTTGTGACAAGTTTTTCGCGCGTACTGCACTGCCCGGGACAAATTGTCGATGTTTTCTCAAATTCGGTTGTGAGCCCAAAGCTCGAAGTAATCGTGCGTACCTCATGTCGGTTGATTTCAAGGAAACGCCCGAGGCAATCGTCGCAATACGCGTTGTTTGAGCTCTTGAGGAGATCGCATATTTTTTCGGGGTTGGTCATAAGCCTCCTTTGAGCGTCGTTAACTATTTACAAGTGTATTTATGTATTGTCATTTAGTCAACAATAATATCGCAGCTAAAAGTCTCTTGTGCATCTCATTTAGGATGACTAAGCGCCCGCACCCGAAATCAGTCACCACGCCAGCCAATTTGCTGCTTCCCCCGCACCCCACCATTCCCGCGCTGCAAAAGGCAGCTAAAGACTGCCGCGCCTGCGACCTCTGGCAGCGCGGAACGCAAACCGTCTTCGGCGAGGGCGCACAAAGCGCCAAAGTCATTTTTGTAGGAGAACAACCGGGCGATAAGGAGGATCTCGAGGGAAGGCCTTTTGTAGGTCCCGCCGGCGCATTGCTGGACAAAGCTTTGGTCGAAGCCGGGATCGACCGCGCGAAAGTTTATGTCACCAATGCCGTCAAGCACTTCAAATGGGAGCCGCGAGGCAAGCGCCGCATCCACAAAAAGCCCAATGCCACCGAGATCGCCGCGTGCCGCCCCTGGCTCGAAGCCGAAATCGCGGTTCTGAAGCCCAAAGTTGTGGTGTGCCTGGGAGCGACCGCCGCGCAGGCCTTACTCGGCCGTGATTTTCGCGTCACCCAGCGTCGGGGCGAGTTCCTGGAGTCTCCCATCGCCTCTTACGTGATGGCTACGGTCCACCCTTCCTCAATTTTGCGCGCTCCAGATGACGAAACCCGGCACGAAGAGATGCGGCGCTTCGTAGCCGATCTCAAAAAGATTTCTCGCGTTCTCTCTTGATACAAAGCGGGCCTGAGACAGAGCGTGCCTGAACCAAATTGAATCTGGGCCGAGCCCCGCGAACCGGGGCGGCGATTTCACGCCGCCCGAGCCTCGCCATGCGGTCGCTATTCCTGAATCGTCCCGTGTAAGACTACCGCATCGGACGGAGTCTTCACGGTTGGGTCGGTTTCCGCGGTGATGAAAACGTCGAAGTTATGCAGCGGTGTTGTCGTCCTCAGCTCGCCTTTGAGGCCGTTGTCCACCTGGAGCTGTCCTTCATTTTCGGGATCGGAGCCCGGCTGCTGGAACCAGACCACATACATGGTCGAAGGCGGTGTAAGCATCGCGGGCTTCGCCAGATGTTCCACTCGGACATTCACAAGGTTATTGCCATTCTTGTCGTGAGTCAGACCGATATCTCCCATTGCCGAGGGGTCAACCCTGGTGCCTGTGAAGTGGTAGGTCTTGGCCCACGCCAAACCACCAAAAAGCATGATCGCCAGACACACGACCGACGTCGTAGAGGATCTTTTTATGATGCTCATAATCAATCTCCGTGGGCGTTTCCGCTAGTTCTGGAATGGCCTGACGTAAGTTACTCATCTCACTAAAGTTGAGGGAATCCAGTGTTCAGGGTAAATGCCGCTGCATGGTCTGTTAAGCGCGAGGCGCCCGTACCGCGCCCAGGGCAGGGCTTCCTGGTCGGGTCCTCGTTTTCGACGAATCTCGCCCCGACGAGCGTACTCGACGAGTGCACGCCACATCGACTCAGCGCAGAATTGGGAACAAGCTGCTGTAGTCATCCCTCCACGGCTGCACGACGATATCGGAGCGGCTAAAATCCGGCAGTGCGTTCTCGTCCTGGGTTCCCTGGGGGGCAGCTCGATTTCGATACACCAGAACCCACGTGGCCGTATAGATGTCGTTCTTCTTGTCCGCGTCGTTGGTAATACTTCTGGTCTGCGCGCCCAGCACCCGAGCCGCTGCCTCCACCACCGGCGCCAGGTTGAGAAACTTGTTGGAAACGTGCATGGCCAGCAATCCATCCGGCTTCAGATGGCGGAAATAGAGCTCGAAGCTTTCGCGCGTGAGCAGGTGCACGGGTATGGCGTCGCCCGAAAACGCGTCCACCAGCAGCACATCAAAATCTTGCCGCGGCTCGCGCTCCAGCGAAATGCGCGCGTCTCCCGGAACGATTGCGATTTGCGCGCGCGAATGGCCCAAAAAGTCGAATTGAGAACGGGCCACCTGAATGTCCAGCGGATTGATTTCGTAAAAGCGGAAGCGATCGCCGGGCTTTCCGTAGGTCGCCAATGTTCCGGCACCCAGGCCCACGATGCCGGCGTGAATCGCGCCCCGCCGGTGCGCGTCGTTCAGCGCGATTGCCGCTCCCGACTCCGGCCCGAAGTACGTCGTCGCTTCGGTGCCGGGTTCGCGATTCGGGCCGAGGTGTTCGATTCCATGCACGATCGCTCCATTGATCAGGTCTCTGCGCGCGGGCTCGTCGGGCGTCGCCGCAAACTCTTCCACCCTCAGAACGCCATAGAAGTTTCGCAGGGTCGCCGTGACGCGGTAGGGCGGAGCGGTGAGGTACGGCAGAAACACCAGGGCCAGAGCCGCTATCCCGGCGCAGGCAAAAAACGAAGCCCGGCGCCGCGGCGTTCTCAGGAGCCCGATATTTGCAGGCAGAACACAGATCAGCGCGAGGATTGCGCAACCCGCAAATGCAACCGGCAGCTCGTAAAAGTCGTGAAAGATTCGCGGCGCGATCACCCCCACGAAAATGCCGCCCAGCGCTCCGCCCGCCGCGATCATGAGATAGAAAATCGTCAGGTGCCGCGGGTCCGGCTTGCGCCGCGCCAGTTCGCCGTGGCAAACCATGCAGCAGATGAAAAGCCCCGCGCAGAAGAGCGGTATCTGCACGATCGGGCCGGCATTGGCGAATTCAGGCGCCAGGGCATACGTCATTCCCGCCAGCGCCACCCCTAGAAACTTCAGGAAAATCGGCCGCGGGTACCAGCGCTCGCTTTCAAAGCAAAGAATCAGGCTCAGAAGATAGAGCGATAGCGGCGCGATCCAGAGCAGCGGGACGGCGGCAACGTCTTGAGAAATATGCGTGGTGACCGCCAGCAACAGCGCGGAGGCATCGGCCGTCAAAGCCGCCCAGAGCAGCAGTGTTTTCCAGTCCAGCGATGGCTGTGCCGAGGCTTCTTCGCTCGCAGGCCGAGCCACTCGGCGCCGGAAAGCGATCCAGGCGCAAACGGCCGCAAAGAGTGCGTAGGCGTAGGACCAGGCGAACGCCTGGTGGCGCGTGGTCGAATGGGGTTCGACGAGCACGGGATAGCTCAGCAGCGCCAGAAGAGAGCCGGCATTCGACAACGCATAGAAGCGGTACGGCCAGCTTCCGCGCTCCGCACGGACGTACCAGGCCTGAAGCAGCGGGCTCGTCGCGGACAAAAGAAAAAATGGCAGACCGATCTTCACCGCCAGCAGCGCGAAAATACGCAAAGCAGGATCGGCGCTTTCGGCCGGCTTCCACGAGGCGCCCGGCAGGATAGGCAGCAGGAGAAGGCTCGCGGCAAGCAGCGCCACGTGAATTCGCGATGTCCACAGCGGATTTCGCAGCCGCATCAGCCAATGGGCATAGAGGTTGCCGAGCAGATACGTGACTTGAAAAAACACCAGGCTGGTGGTCCACACGCCGGCGCCGCCGCCGAACCAGGGAAGAATGATCTTCGCCAGCACCGGCTGTACTTGAAAAAGGAGAAAGGCGCTCAGGAAGATCGTGCCGCCCCAGATAACCAGAGCACCCGCTTGCGAACCAAGGTTCGGAGCCTCGGATTCCGCAACGACGGTGGAATTTGCAATCCTGGAATTCATGTCCGAACGAAGGGACAAACCTGCCTTGCCCATGAAAGACTTACATGTTACAAGCGCCAAAGCAAATCAGGAGCGTCAACCATGAGAACGAGCGGCGAAATTCACGAGGCTCAGCGCCCAGAGGCCACGCGCCCAGAGCGGCGGAATGCGCGCTTATGCCGATGCGGCCTGCATCGCCGCGTCTCGCTGGCCCTGCTCGTCTTCTTTTTAGGGCTTTTCGGGCTCTTCGGCGCTTCTCCGGCGCGCGCGGACTTTTCCAGCAATGGCGAGGTTGCCGGACTCAACGCGCAGTTCATGAACGTCAACGGCGTGCGCACCCGCTACTACGAAGCGGGGACGGGCGAGCCCATGGTGCTGGTGCACGGCGGCGATCTCTCCGGCCATTCCAGCGCCAACATATGGTCGAAAGATATTCCCCTGTTCGCCAAACAATTTCACGTCTTCGCTCCGGATGCTCTAGCCGCCGGCATGACCGACAATCCCGCCGACGACAACGACCTCAATATCCAGGGCCAGGTCGACCATATGTATGACTTCATTCGCGCCCTGAAGGTGGGCATGGTTCATCTGGTGGGCGAATCGCGCGGAGGAGCTTGTGTCTTCTTCCTGGCGCTGCAGCATCCCGAAGTGGTGAGAGATATTGTGATCGTGGATAGCGATACCGCCGCTCCCGCAAGCTCAGCCGCCGCGGAAGCCTCGGACAAATGCCCCAAGGATCCGGAGTCGGAAGCCTGGAAGTGCGGCCTGCTGGCAGCCAGTTCCCTGCCCGACCAGGCTTTCGACGACGAATATTTCCTGGAAGGCAAGTACATGTCCCTCTTGCCAAAGTCGCAGGAGACCGCGGCAAAACTCAAGGCGGGAGCGGGCGGCGAACTCGCCACGGCCAACGGCTTCAACAGATGGAAGGCGGAATGGTTTGCGCGCATCGCCAAAGAAGGCGTCCTGCAAGTGCCCGTTCTGATCTATTGGGGAAAGGACGATCCTGTGTCGCCGCCGGCCAATGGACAGGCGCTTTATGATGCCCTGGCGAAAAACAATCCGCGCGTGCGCATCATTACCTTGGATAAGGCGGGACACTTCCCTTTTCGCGAGTTCCCGGAAAAGTTCGTGGACGACGTAACCAGCTTCATCCAACAGGCGAAGAGCCAGACGGATGCCGATAACCCTCAGGTGAGCTCCAATCCCTCCAATTGAGTCGGAATTGAATCCATGAGGCGCGTCCACCGGAATAAAAGGCCGCGCTCCACATCGGCCGGGACCATCGCAAATCCCACCATAGCCATTGTCGGTGCTGGGCGCGTGGGCTGCGCGCTGGGCAGGCGCTTGTATGAAAAAGGATGGCCCATTGGTCCGGTGATCGCGCGCTCGATGCGCAGCGCTCGCGCGGCGCGGCGCCGCATCGGAAGCGGCACGCCACAAGCTAGCGTCTCGGAAGCCGTTCTTGTCGCCGACGTCATTCTCATCTCCACACCCGACCGCGCCATCGGCGATACCGCCGAAGCGCTGGCGCGGCTTGGCGAAACCACTCCCTCTGTCGCCGCGCAGGCGGCGAAGCACCAAAGGAAGCCGCGCGGCAAAATTTGGCAAGGCAAGATCGTTTTTCATACCAGCGGCGCGCTGGCCAGCGATGTTTTGAGTCCTCTGGCGCGTCGCGGCGCTGCAACCGGGTCCTTGCATCCTTTGCAGACGTTCAGCGGGCGCACTATTCCTTCGTTGGCTGGTTCGGTTTGCGTAATCGAGGGCAACGCGTCCGCGCTGCGGATGGCGCGCCGGATTTGCCGGGATTTGGGGTGTATTCCCGTGTTACTCCCGCCGCGCAGCAAGGCCGCGTATCATGCTGGTGCCGCCTTGGCGGCCGGACACATCCTTGCGGTGTTCGAGGCGGCGGTGCGCATGCTGATCGAAGCGGGCTTTCCTCGCAAAAAAGCTATCCCTGCGCTCTTGCCGCTCACGCGGCAAACGCTGGCGAACTACGAGCGCGTCGGGGCGCGAGCAGCTTGGACTGGCCCATTGAGCCGCGGCGATTTTGGAGTGGTCGAGCGGCATCTGCGGGCTTTGCGCCGATTCCCGAAGGAATATCGGGAAGCCTATGAGGCGCTATCCAAGCTGGCCGTAAAAGTTTTGGCAAATGGCAGCCGGGCAAAACAACGGTTGTTGCAGCAAACGCTCGCGCGCATCAAATAACGTCGTCACGGAACGATACAATCGCCGCGCAGCGATACAATCAAACGAGTGCCATCTTGAAGGAGCGGACTTGAAACCACTGCACATTCCCCTGGAAAGCACCAAACTCGAAAATGGCTTGCGGGTGGTCGTATCGCCGGACCGCACCGCGCCAGTGGCCACCCTCGGCGTCTATTACAACATTGGCTTTCGACTGGAACCGCGCGGCCGCAGCGGCTTCGCGCACCTTTTCGAGCACATGATGTTTCAAGGTTCGGAGCACGCCGGAAAGATGATGCACATCAAGCTGATCAACTCATCCGGCGGCGTTTTGAATGGCTCCACGCACTACGACGTCACCAACTACTACGAATCGATTCCCTCCAACGCGCTCGAACGCGTGCTGTGGCTGGAGGCCGACCGCATGCGCGCCTTGAAAGTGGACGACGAGAATTTGCGCAACCAGCGCGACGTGGTGAAGGAAGAAGTCCGCGTAAACGTGCTGAATCAACCCTACGGCGGCTTTCCCTGGCTCGATCTTCCCCCGGTGGCCTTTCGCAACTGGCCCAACGCCCACAATTTCTACGGCGATTTTGCCGATCTCGACGCCGCCACGCTTGAGGACGTGCAGCAGTTTTTCCGCACCTACTATTCGCCCTCGAATGCCGTCCTGCTGATGATCGGCGACGTCACTCCCGAGGAAGGCTTCGCGCTCGCTCGCCGTCATTTCGGAAACATTCCTCCCGGGCCGCCGCAACCGGTTGCGGACGTTCGCGAAGGACCGCTCGACGGACTGCGCCGCGGCGAAGTGGAAGAAAAATTCGGCACGCTGCCCGCCTTCGCCGTGGGCTATCGCGCGCCGGAGCGCAAAACGCCGGACTGGTATGCCGCGGCCATGCTCGATCACGCCCTGCATGGGGGCAGAGCCGGCCGCGTCTATCACCAACTGGTGCTCGAGAAGCAGATCGCCGTCGATACCGGCGGCGGGATTCAGTATCCCGTCGGCGATTTATTCGATTACAACGGGCCGACGCTGCTGGTCTCGCGGGTGCTCCACAAGCCGGAATACAACTCCGAGCAGGCGCTTACGGCATACGACGCCGTGATCGATGCCGTCCGCCAGCACGGCATTGAGCGGGACGAACTTGAGCAGGTGAAGGTGAAGTTCCGCTCCGAATATGTCTCCTCGCTCGAAGGCGGGCACGGAGGTTCGATCCCGCGCTACGGCCTGATGCACTATCTGGCCTGCTTCACACTTTTCGATAACGACCCCTCGCTCGTCAATTCCATTCTCGACGGTTTTCTGCAGGTGACCACGGAACAGGTTCGCTCGACCGCCGAGCGTTATCTCGACTCCCAGCGGCGCGCCATCGTCTTCCGCCTGCCGTCGAAGAAAGGAGCAGCCTGATGGCTATCGCCGCTACAGCCGATCGCTTCCCGGCCGATCCCTCGGCCAACGTTCCGGAGCTTGCTCCCGAACGCCCTGTTGTGTGGCCGGCGCGCACTTACCGTAAGCTCGCCAACGGCCTGGAGGTGGTGCTGGTTGAATCGCATACCATTCCCAAATTCACCGGCGAACTGTATGTGCGCAGCGGCAACGCCAACGTCGCGAAGACAGCGCCGGGACTCGCGGAGATCACCGCGACCGTGGTTCGCACGGGCACCGAAGCGCGGACCAGCCGGCAGATCGAGGAAGATTTGCGGCGCATGGGCGCGGACATCGGCACCAGCGCCGGCGCCGATACCAGCGCCATCGCCTTTAACGGGCTCACCGAGTTCTCCTCGGAGCTGCTGAAGCTCGTGGCCGAACTGGCGCAGCAGGCCTCTTTTCCGGAGGAGGAGTTCGAGCGCGAGCGCCGCCAGACGATCGAAGGGCTGCGCATCGAGCGCACCACGCCTTCGTTCCTGGCCAACGAGCGATTCCGAAGGATCCTCTTTGGCGCGCATCCCTATGCCATCATTGCGCCGACGGAAGCGCAGGTGAATGCCTATCGCCTGGAGCAACTGCCGGAGTTCTATCGCACGCATTATCGGCCGGGCAATGCCCTGTTCATCGCGGTGGGAGATTTCTCCGCGCCGCAAATGATGGAGCAGATCGACCGGACGTTCGCCTCCTGGAAACCTGCGGAAGTTCCCGCCGCTCCCACCGCGCCCTTGCCGGAACTGCGCGGCCGGAGCGTGCATCTGGTGCATCTGCCGGGAGCGGTGCAGGCGCAAGTTCTGATTGGCAATCATGCCATCACCCGCAAGCATCCGGATTGGCTGCGCCTGGCGCTGGCCAACTCCATGTACGGCGGCGCGTTCAATTCGCGGCTGATCATGAACATCCGTGAGCAGAAGGGCTATACGTACAGCCCTCGCAGCGGCGTGCATGCCTTGCGCCAGCACGGATATTTCTCGGTGCATGCGGCGGTGCGCAACGAAGTCGTGGCCGCGACGCTCACGGAGATGTTCTATGAGCTCGATCGCATGCGCTCGCTTCCGGTGGGCGAAGACGAACTCGCCGACGCCCGCAACTATCTGAGCGGGGTTTTCTCGCTCGGCTTGGCCACGCAGGACGGACTCGCCGGGCAACTCTCGAACGTGTATCTGAACCAATTGCCGGAAGACTACCTGGAAACTTTTCGGCAGCGCATTCGCCCGCTGACTGCCGGGGATGTGCTGATCGCGGCGCGGAAGTACTTCGATTCGCCGAACGACCAAATCGTCGTGGTGGGAGACCGCGAGCAGATTGCCGATCAGGCCAAATTATTCGGGCCGGTCACCGAATACGATGCAAAGCCTGAGTAAGACCGGCGGCAAACCACGGTCGAAATCCCGGAAGATGAATCCCCGCCTGCAGTCGCGGCTAGTTTTATTTCTTTGCTGGATCTCTTTTGCCGCGCTGGCCGGGAGCGGCGCGCTGGCCCAGAAAACTCCTCCGGCCGCGCCGGTCGATTTGAATACTGCAACGGTAGGGCAGCTTCAGCAGTTGCCGGGCGTTGGTCCGGCGATGGCCAATGCCATCGTGCAATTCCGCAAGAAGAGCGGCCCATTCGAGCGGCTGGAAGATTTGCTGGCGATTCGCGGCATTACCAGCCGCAAACTCGAACGGCTCCGGCCTTACCTCACGCTCTCGAAACCGGCGCCTACAAAAACAACTAAGTAAGATTCCGCAATTGCATCAGAGGCGCTGATGCGTGCTCTTGCCCGAACTGATCGCGAGCGGCTCCTGATCGGCGATCGTCAGTCCGTAGGCTTCGAGGGCCACGAGCTTGCGAGGATGATTGGTGAGCACGCGCAGAGTCTTCAGGCCGAGGTCGATCAGAATTTGCGCGCCGATGCCGCTTTCATGCTGGAGCAGGCGCTGGCGAGCGGCATCCTGATCGAGCTGCCCGCGCGCGTGATAGAGCACGCGCGGCATTTCGCCCGAGCCAGCGGGCGGATGCTCCAACTGGAAGCCGCGCCCGGTGTGGTGCAGATAGACGAAGACGCCGCGATCCTCGCGCACGATGGCTTCGAGCGAACGGGCCACCGTCTCATAGCAATCGCAGGCGCTGGAGCCGAAAACATCGCCGGTAAGGCAATGCGAATGCACGCGCACCAGGGGCGGAGGACCAGACAAATCTCCGCGGACCAGGGCGATGTGCTGTTCGCGATCGACCTCGCTGGAGAAGACGATCATGCGGAAATCGCCGTAACGGGTGGCCAGGACCGTCTCGGCGACGCGACGCACATAGCGCTCGTGGCGCATGCGATGGCGGATCAGTTCCGCGACGGTGAGCAGCTTCAGGTTGTGCTCGCGGCAAAATTCGGCCAGCTGCGGCAGGCGGGCCATGCTGCCATCGTCGTTCATGATTTCGCAGATCACGCCGGCAGGATAGAGCCCGGCGATGCGCGCAAGATCGAGCGAAGCTTCGGTCTGCCCGGCGCGGACCAGCACGCCGCCGCGGCGGGCGCGCAAGGGGAAGATGTGGCCGGGGCGCGCCAAGTCTGCCGCGCGCGTGGCGGGATCGATAGCGGCCAGGATGGTGGTGGCGCGATCGGCGGCGCTGATGCCGGTGGTGATGCCGCGGCGCGCATCGATGGATTCGGTAAAAGCGGTGCCGAAGGCGGAGGTATTCACCGGGGACATGGGCGGCAGCTGCAGCTCGTCGCAGCGCTCCTCGGTGAGAGCCAGGCAAATCAGGCCGCGGCCGTACTTGGCCATGAAGTTGATGGCCGCGGGAGTTATTTTTTCCGCCGGCAAGGCCAGGTCGCCTTCGTTCTCGCGGTCCTCGTCATCGACCAGAACGATCTGGCGCCCCTGGCGAAACTCTTCGGCGGCTTCATCGGCGGTGGCGAATTGGATGGGCATAGGGTTTTGATTACCGCGACAGAGTGCTCACCTCGGTGGTGGCGACTTGTTGCATGGCCGAGAAAGGGACGATAAAGCCGTGCAGCGGCGCGATGGTGTGCACATCAAGATTCAGCTTCTGGACGTAGCCGTACAAAAGGACCGTGGAGGCGTGGGCGCGAGGTCCCGTGGGAGGGGCATTGGGCGGCGCGGGGGTGAAATCGTCTGCCTCCACCAGGATTTTTTCCTTGGGCAAATAGACGATAGAGATGTCGGCATTATGATTGTCTCCATCGACGTGGTAGATCTCGAGCGACCTGCCGGCATCGGCGAGGACGTATTTGTCCTTGAAAGTGATGAAGCTGGCCTTCTTCGGATTTTTTGACAGGCGATCGGGGTCGAGAGTGCGGGGCGCCTTCCAGGCCTGCTCGTAGAAAGGCTTATTGGCCTGCTGGGTGATGACCGTGGCTCCCTCGGCGACGAAGTAACGGACTCCGCCGGCATGGTCGAAGTGGTTGTGGGTGTTGATCAGGTACTTGATGGGCTTTTCAGGGATGAGCTTCCTGGCTTCATCCAGGACAGCGGCGGCGCGCGCGTCGTTGAGCGGGCTTTCGATCATGACCGCATAATCGGGAAATTCCACGAGCACGCTGTTGTGCGTGCCCCCCGCCAGGAACCACACGCCATCGGCCAATTTTTCGGAGGTCACATTCACAGGCGGCGCCTTGGCCGCTTGCACCGCGGCGGCGACGGAGAGGCTGAGGCCTGGATTGGCGCGGACATCGGTGACGGTGAGGTCTAGAACGGGAAAGCCGCCCTGCTTCTGCACGATCGTGGTTGGAAACTTCACGCCATTGAAATCCTTATATCCGGAATAGGCGGTTTCGATGGGCATGTCGCCGAGGACGGGGTTGGGCAGCCACGTTTCGGTCCTGATCACCATGTTCTGGCTATCGATCGTGCCATCCACCTTGAATTTGCCTAACGTGAAGGAGACTACCGTGCCGCCGCTTCCCTTCTTGGCGGTGGCGTTATTTTCCATGGCCGCTTTGAGGAAGCCATGCGGCGTGAGCCAAATCTGGAGCTGGCGCTCCTCGGCGGCCGCGACGGCGGGCTGGGGAGAGTTGCCCGGCTGGTTCCAGGCGTACTGACCGCTGACCAAGTTGACTTGCTTTTGCTCGCCCGCGAATGGGCCAGCGCCTCCCTTGCGAATGGGACTCGGCTCCACGACCGTTAGCTCCTCCCTGGAGGAGCGGGACGGATAATCGAGGACGCGCGTATAGGCGGTGATGTTGTTCAAGGGCCAAGGCGAACCGGGCGAGTAGGCTTGGCCCAAATAGCCCAACTGGCCTGTGCCGGAATATTCAATCGAATTGACGTCGCCCATGGCCTTCGCGGCGGACTGCAGGACGGTTTTGGCATCGTTCCTGGAATCGTTCTTGGAATCCTGGGCGCTTGCTGAATAGGACAGACCGACAAGGACGGTCAGGAATATCGCCGAGGCAAAACTCAGCGTTCGAGACTTGTGTTTAAAAGGATCCTTGAAAGCGTCTGTTATAGGAATTCCCATGGGCACCTCCAGGTCCAGCGTTTCCGGCGCGGCCATGAAAGGTCGCTGCCGACTTTAGTGGACGGATTATATCGCCATCGAACACGGAGAGACACCGAAACCGGAACGGCCCCAGAAGTGCGCCCTCGGGCCCCTCCCCCCCACTTTTTGTGCAAGAATATCATTCCAGGGCACTTATTTTAGATAATTTGCAAGGATATCATTTTAAATGGCTTAGCGGATACTGCTTTGCGAACCCGATATTACTTAACACACAGATTCTATGGTAGTTGCTGCGATCACTGTGTCCGCTTTGCCGCGACGGATCGCTCTTCTTTGCGTTTTGTAAACGTTCTCATTCTAAGAGAGTTAGCGCTGCGCATTCTATCGTTCTTGCAAGAGTATAAATCTAGGCTGTTTATATCCGCAACTCGCCCGGCTTCGCCAGAAGTGCGCTTGGCCACCGACCAAACCCGCACCCTTGAAAAACGGAGGGCGCGGCACCCAGGAAAAACCGCCGCTTCGAGTTACGACTCCCTCGACACCTCGCCGAAAATCCCTACGCGTGAAACCGACGCGTCGGCCACCGCACCAAAACCCTGCTCGAACGTCGGTTCGTCACTTGAAACAGGCTCCGCAAAGTCATCCGGAGCGCACAACCCGCGCGTATATATATTTTATCGCGGGAGTCAATCAGCGCCTGTTTTCTCCGTCAGGGAGGAAACCATAGGACTGGGGTTCATGGGTGAAAGCAAGTTCTCGATGACCGAGAAGAGTTCTTCCATGTTGATGGGCTTGGAGACGTAGCCGTCCATCCCGGCAGCCAAGCACTGCTCCCTATCGCCTCGCATGGCGTGAGCCGTTAACGCGATGATGGGCAAATGGGCGCCAGAAGCCTTTTCCTTTTCGCGTATTCGTCTGGTGGCCTCAAAACCATCCATCTCCGGCATCATGACGTCCATGAGAACAATATCGAAGGGCCGTTGCTCCAATAATGCCAGAGCTTCCCATCCATTCCGCGCCACGACCACAGTGTGCCCGCGCTTCTCCAGAAGACGGGCAATCAGTTTTTGGTTAACCACATTGTCTTCGGCGATAAGGAAACAGAGCGGTCTCGCCTGATCCCGGAGACTATGCCGAGTCACTAGGGCCGTGCTTTCCGGCCTGGCTGAATCGCCCGCGAGGACGTGAAGCAAAAGTTCGCGCAATTCCAATCTGTCGAAGGGCTTGCTCAAATAGGCGTTGACTCCAAGTTTGCGGCAGAGGGCTGCATCTCCGCGGAGACCCCCAGAGGTAAGAACAACAATCTTGATGCTGTTAAGCGAAGGATCCTGGCGAATTTGTTCGACGAGACCAAATCCATCCATCTCCGGCATGTGCGCGTCGGTGAGAAGCAGGGGAAGCGGCGATCCCGATTCTTGTGCACAGCGCAGGGCTCGAATGGCGGCGGCCGCGCTATCCACCACTGCCGGCATCATTTTCCAGTTGCGGAGAGAATCTTCGAGGATGCGGCGATTGGTGGCATTGTCATCCACCACCAAGACGGGCACGCCGGCGCATTGGGAGATATCGAGTGTTTTAGCGAGCGAGTCGCGTGGAGATTCGGCGTCTCCCAGGCCCACTCGAACCGTGAAATAGAACGTCGAACCCCTTCCGGCTTCACTCTCAACCCAGAGGTTGCCACCCATCAAACGCACGAGTTGACTTGCGATGGTCAGACCGAGGCCAGTGCCACCATATTTGCGCGTGGTGGAGGAGTCGGCCTGGGAGAAGGCATCGAAGATCGAGCGCTGTTTGTCGAGGGGAATTCCGATTCCGGTATCCCGGACACTGAAGAGCAAGGCTACTCCCTGAGCGTTCTGTCCCTGGGTGGGCGCTTTCACTTGCACGTTAACTTCTATTTCGCCCGCTTGGGTGAACTTGATCGAGTTGCCAACCAAATTCACAAGCACCTGACGAAGCCGCGCGGGATCGCCCAGAACCGTGGCGGGCACTTCCGGAGCGACATCGAAAACGACTTCCAAACCGTTCTGCTGCGCTTTTATGGCCAGCGCTTTCACCGCTTCACCTAAACTCTTTCGCAGGTTGAAGCTTAGGCAGTCCAATTCCAGCTTGCCGGACTCCACCTTGGAGAAATCCAGAATGTCGTTGAGGAGGGAGAGGAGAGCGTCGGCGGACCCCTTCACCATATGAAGGTATTCGGCCTGCTCGGGTGTCAGTTCCGTTTCCAGCGCAAGGCCGGTCATGCCGATGATGCCGTTCATGGGGGTGCGGATTTCGTGGCTCATGTTGGCCAGAAATTCGCTCTTGGCGCGATTAGCGGCATCCGCGCTTTCCTTGGCTTTCAATAACTCGGCTTCGGCTTTCTTGCGATCCGTGATGTCGAGAAACGTGACAACAGAGCCGATCGGCTGGCCCTCTCGTTTGATCGGGAAGGACCAATACTCCGCCGGGAAACAACTTCCATCCTTGCGCCAGAGAACTTCATCCTCGACGTGCGATCCTTTGTTTTCTTGAAAGGCCAGATAGATTTGGCATGCCTCGACCGGGTAAGGCGTTCCGTCCGGGTGGGAATGATGGATCGCAGCGTGCATGTTTTTCCCCAGAAGCTCCGCCGAACTGACATAACCGAGCGTGCGGACACAAGCGGCATTACAAAATGTGCAATCGCCTTCGAGGTTTATGCCGTAAATGGCTTCGGGAGTGGATTCGAGCAAAAGCCGGGCCCGTTCTTCGCTCTCCTCGAGGGCCAACTGGGCGGTCTTGAAGTTGGTGATGTCTTCGGCAATTCCGACGAGTCGGATGAACTTGCCTCGGGGGTCGTGCACCGGGGAACTGCGCGCGTGAATCCAGCGAACAGAGCCATCCGGCCGCACGATGCGGTATGTCAGTCCCGCTCTAACACCTTGCATGGACCGTGCAAAGTCAGTGGTAACGGCTTCGCGGTCTTCCGGATGGACAGATTCGATCCAGGCCACCGGCCGGTCGTAGACTTCCTGGCGGGGTCTTCCCCAAATCTCCTCATAAGCCGGGCTGAGGTAGGCCATCCGGAGCGGTTCCGGTTCGACGACAAAAAACACTTCCAGAATGTTATCGGCGAGCTGCCGGAACTGCTCTTCACTGTTGCGAAGCGAAGCCTCGGCACGCCTGCGCTCGCTGATATCGCGGACGGTGCCCAGCAGGGCTGGCCGGCCCTTCAGCGTCAACGCCGTCAAGTAGACTTCCGCGGGAAAAAGCTCACCGCTCTTGCGCCGGTGCAACCACTCGAAACTATTCGAGCCCTTCAGAAACGCGGTAGCAACCTCGCGGTCGACCCCCGCTTGGGAAGGCGTGCCATCGGGTTGGTTCGGGGGCGAAAGATCGGCGGGGCGCAGCCCCGCGAGCTCAGCGAGATTCGCGTAGCCGAACATCTGCAGCAAGGCCGAATTGCAATCGACGAAGCCGTTTTCGTCCGACAGCAAGTGCGCGTCCGACGAATCCTCGAACAACACGCGATGCTTGGCTTCGCTTTCCTGCAGTCTGTTCTCGGCTTGCTTGCGGTCGGTGATGTCCTGGGTGGTTCCTACGACGCGGCTGATCCTCGCCTGCTCATCGAGGACCGCTTTTCCGACCGCCAATACGTTCCTGACAGCACCGTCCGTGCGGATGATGCGGAATTCGGCAAACCCCTGCCCCTTTTCGCCGATTATTTTCCGCAAGGCGGCTTCGACTGCCGGCAGATCCTGGGGATAGACCGTCGTAGACCATTTTTCATACGGTATCGGCACAAGCGGCGGGAAGCCATAAATTTCAAACAGCGTGGCATCCCAAGTAAACGCATTGGTGGCCAGGTCCAACTCCCATACACCGATCTTTGCAACTGCAGTAGCAAGCGACAGACGGTCTGAGAGCGATCGAAGCGCGGCCTCAGCTTGCCTGCGCTCGGAGATATCCAGTTTGATGGCGATAAAGTGAGTAATTTCCCCCGTGCCATCCTTTACCGGAGTAATGGTCATCTCTTCCTGGTAGTGGCTGCCATCCTTGCGCCGATTTACAAGTTCCCCGCGCCATATCCGTCCGCCGAGAATCGTTTGCCACATCTGCTCGTACAGCGCCTGCGGATTCCGGCCCGATTTGAGGATACGTGTGCTTCGCCCAACGATTTCGGCAGGGCTGTAGCCGGTCAATCGCTCGAACGCAGAGTTGGCCCAGATGACCGTTGCGGTCCTGTCGGTGATCACGACAGCGTTAGCGGTCGCCTCGAGTGCCGCGATTTGTAACCCAACGAGACCGGTGGGAGGCCGGCCGGACGAAAAGGGATCGACATTGTGCTTACTTTGCATTTGCTGAGCTGCCCGAAGAAAACACGTCTCGGAAGGGGGGGTGATGACCTACGCCGGTCCTAATTGCCAACGGCCTGAGAGGAAAAGCAGGAGCCGTACAACAAATTAGCATACTTCGGAAAAGGGCTAAGGGACATAAAACCATTGCCTAGTCCCAATCGTGCACTCCGGGTCTCCGGGTTTAGGCGGGTGGTTCTTCCTCCCGATTCCCTGCCGAGAGCGCCGAGACCAGCGGGTTGAATCGCGCAGGCGTTGGATGGAGATTGCAAACTTCCGGGAGGCGGAACTAGAATGGGGCATTCGAAGTTGAGCTTTGGCTAGGGCTGAGGAGGCGCTATGTCGAAGAGAGTGATTTCCTCCCTTGGGCTGCTCCTGCTGACCGCTTCTTTCTGCGCAGTTCTTCCGACGCGTGGACAAAACCGAAACCAACAACCGGTGGATTTGCCGGAAGGCGACGGCAAGGCGGTAGTGCAAAGCGACTGCGCCATTTGCCACGCGCTGACGCAGGTGACGAACGCGGGACATGACCGCGACGATTGGGAGACGGTCCTGCACATGATGGTCAACGTCGGAGCGCCGGTAACGGATGCCCAATTCGGCACGGTGCTGGATTACCTGACCAAGAATTTCCCGCCGAAACCACAACCTGAGGCGCAGATTATTCCCGGCAGCGCGGACGTTACGATCAAAGAGTGGGTGGTGCCTACGCCGGGATCGCGGCCACACGATCCGATGCTGGCTCCGGACGGGTCGGTCTGGTATTCGGGGCAGTTTGCCAACGTGCTGGGACATTTCGATCCCAAAACCGAACAGTTCAAGGAGTACAAGCTGCCGCCGAAATCCGGGCCACACGGGCTGCTGGCGGACAAAGATGGGTACATCTGGTACACCGCGAATTTCGCGGCTTATATCGGGAAGCTCGATCCCAAGACCGGCGACGTAATGAAATATCCCATGCCGGACCCGAAAGCTCGCGACCCGCATACGCCCATCCAGGATGGCCATGGGCACATTTTTTTCACGGTGCAGGGCGGCAACATGGTGGGAAAGTTGGACATGAAGACGGGCGAGATCAAGCTGGCCACTTCGCCCACGGTGCGATCGAACCCGTACGGGATGGTCATCAATTCCAAAGGCGTTCCCTACTTCGTGGAGTTTGGCGCGAACAAGGTGGCCAGCATCGATCCGCAGACTCTGGAAATCCACGAATACGTATTGCCGCACGAAGAGAGCCGGCCGCGGCGCGTGGCGATTACGCCGGATGACGTTATTTATTACTCGGACTATTCGCGGGGCTATCTGGGGCGGTTCGATACCAAAACGGGAGCGATGACGGAGTGGCCGTCGCCGGGCGGGCCGAAGTCGCAGCCCTACGCGATCACCATTGTGAACGGCATCGTGTGGTACAGCGAATCGAACACCAAGCCGAATACGATCGTGCGCTTCGATCCCAAGACGGAGAAGTTCCAGACCTGGGCGATTCCGTCGGGCGGAGGAGTGGTGCGGAACATGGTGCATTCGCCGGATGGGCGGACGCTATGGATCGCGTGCAGCGGGATGAACCGGATCGGCGAAGTGCAGATCAAGGGGACGAAGGTTTCGCAGAAGAATTGACCGAGGACCCTGCGGCAGGGAGCATCGGCCCTGCCCAAGGGCTAAGTCCCGCTTTCCTGGCTGCGGAATGTCGCGGTTAAAGCCGCGACCCACAAGACAAGCCTCTATTGGTCTTCCGGATTATCGGTCTGGGGCGTTGGTCTGCGATTCGGAGAGATCGCCGACGGGATTCTTTAGCGCCTGCGGAATCAGGACGTTTACGTATTGCGCGGCTTCGCTGGCGCGCGCTCCACCGAACGAAACAATCTGGCGAAACTCGGCGAGGGATTGCGAGCGCAGCCGATCCCGGTCTTGCGCCGCGACGGCCTGATCGAAGTGCTTTACCGCCGCTTCGTATTCCCTATCGGCCGCGGCATCGGAGTCCGCTTTGGCAAGATTGGCCTGAATCTGTTTCTCCGCTTTGGGGATCAGGTCGCTCAGGTAGTCGCGGGCATCCAGGTCCAGGACGCCTTCGCCGCCGGTGAGAGCCTTGAATTGAGGCCGCAGCTTCTCCAACTGCGATAATGCTTCCGCATTTCCCTGCTGCACTGCCAAATCAAATTGATCTCGGAGAGAAGTGATGCGGCTGCGGCTCCAATCGGGGACCGCGGGGAGCGGCTTGCGATTTTTCATGGCGCTGGCTTCGGCGAGTTGAGCGATAAGAGCCTGGCGCACGCGGTTGGCTTGCTGCTGGCGAGCGCTCCCCAGAATCAAAATTTTGTCGATGGTTTTCAGCTCGTTCTCGACATGATCCGCCGACAAGGAGCGCGCATATTGCTGAAGATCCGCCCAGAGCAGATCCTCATAACGCCGCAGCGGAATGATCTCGTCGGCGTAGCGTTCCGCGTCGGGACGGTGTGGTCCTGCGTCGGGCATGGCGATCACTTCGCGCAGCAATTTTTCGGCGTCGTCGTACTCCGCGGCCTGCATCTCTTTCATCGCTTGATCCCAGAGGGATTGCTCCTGCAGGGCGGCGCGTTGCAATTGGGATTGCTGGCTGAAATTTCTGCGCAGGTCGGCGATGGTACCGTTCAAAGGCCCATTCAGCCGAGCGGCTTCGTCCAGGCGGTCTTGCGCGGATTTGTAATCGCTGGTATCGGCGGCAGCCTCGGCGAGGGCAATGAGTTGACGTTGCCGATCTTCGACGGAAACTTTCCCATCTGAGAGGGAACCTTCACCATCTGAAGCTGCGGGGACTGACGCTGCTGGGACCGCGGCGGGATCGGGAGGAGGAACTGACGCGACGGGCGGCGGGGTGACGGCTCCCGGCGTTGAGGAATATTCCGCAGGATTCAACGCGCGCGCCGCTCTGGGGACTTGACCGGACAAAGAATGCCGGCGATAGGCAGCGATCCCCAGGGTGGCCATCACCGCGGCCGCGCCTGCAATGAACAGACCAGCTCGTTTCCGAGAGCGCGAGGACGCTCCACGTAACAAGCTAGAGCTGGGTTGGAACTCCGTCGGGACTTCGTCCCTTTGCGGCAGTTCGGGGGACGCAATCAACTGCGTTTTCGAGGATTCGACATCAGCCGACCCCGTGGTGGGCGCTCGCTCCTGCTGCGATTGCACTTCTTCCTGAAGGCGGCGAGCTGCAGGATGGTTGGGGTCGAGCTTCAAAGCCGACTGAACTTCCACGCGTGCGTCGAAGAATAAGCCTTCCTGAAGAAGCTTTTCGCCGCGAGCGACGATCTCCTGAACTCGAGCCGCAGTCTGGTCTACGCCGAGCGAGGCATGGAATTCATCGAGGAGCGACTTTACCGCGGGATTCTTGTTGTCGATGAGCGCTGCTTGGAGGAGGAGACGGTGAGCTTCAGAGGTCTGCCCTTCGGCGATCGATATGCGTCCGGCATCGAGAAGCTGCTGAACTGTTTCTCGCTGAAGCTCGGACCAGATTGGCTCGAGATCGAGCAGAAGCTTTTCCATAGTCTGGTAGCGAGCGGAGACGTCTTTGCACAGGGCGCGCTGGACGACGGTTTCGAGACTTTCTGGGCATTCGGGGGCGAGTTCGCGGAGCGATGGCGGCTGGTCGTCGAGAATGCTGCGGATGAGAGCTCCGTGGTTTTCGCCGATAAAAGGCTTTCGATAGGCGAGGCACTCGTAAAGGACGGCGCCGAGCGACCAGATGTCGCAACGTTCGTCGGCAGGCTGGCCGCGAAGCTGTTCCGGAGACATGTAGGCAAGCGTCCCGAGCAAACTGCCGGTCTGGGTCTTGGAGGTATCCATGATGCGCGCGATGCCGAAATCCACGACTTTAACGGCGCCATCGGTGGTGACCATGATGTTTCCCGGCTTGATATCGCGATGAACTACCCCGCGACTGTGAGCGTAGTCAAAGGCGCGGCAGGCCTGGACGAAGTAGCCGAGCTTCTGGGCCACGGGGAGAGGTAGACGAGACGCGATCACCTGTTCGAGACTCTCTCCCTCCAGGTACTCCATGGCGATAAAAGGAGAGCCGTCCGATTCGGAGAGTTCGTAGACGGTGACGATACTGGGATGCTGCAGCAGCCCTGCGGATTTGGCTTCGCGATGGAAACGCTCGAGGAGATCGGGGTTATTGGCAACGCCCGCCGTGATGGTCTTTACGGCGAGGGACCGCCCAATGAGCGGGTCACGGGCCTTAAAGACCACACCCATGGCTCCCCGGCCGAGTTCGCGGACGATCTCGTATCTGCCGATATGCTTCAAAGATGAACCCCGAATGAACTGAAGCTATTTTAGCCGGGGAGGGAGACCGATCTGAGGCTGGCGGAGAACGCGGTTACCGAGGGGTTACCTTAGGGTTGGACACGGGTAGGTTGAGATTTGGCGCCCCGGGGCTGGCGCGCTCCGACTCGGACCAAAGGCAGAAGGAGATTCCTCGGCTTTCAGCCTCGGAATGACACCGTAAAGCAAGGCGGCGTCACGAAAAGGGTTAGCCGCCGGTTAGCCGCCGGCGATGGCACCGATGACGAGGAAGGGCTCCGCGCCGCGCGCTACGGCTTCGGGCAAGGGATGATCGGGCGGTTCGAGGGACCAATCCTCGCCGCAGGCGAAAAATCGCAGGAAGGGGCGGCGCTCCAGGGTGACGTGGTCGCGGATGGTGCCGCGGAGCATGGGGTAGCTGGCCTCGAGCGCGTCGAGGACGGAGCGCGGGGTGATCTCGCCGTGAACCTCGACGCTCACCTCGGAACCGGCGTGCGCCAAGGTGCGCAGATGCGGCGGGAGCACCACTCGAATCATGGCAGGGTCTGCACCTCCACGGAGAGCACCGCTGGAAGATTGCTGACGATGGGCGCCCAATTGTCGCCCGCGTCGGGCGAGGCGTAGACCTGACCGCCGGTGGTGCCGAAGTATACGCCGCAGGAGTCCAGAGAATCGACGGCCATGGCGTCGCGCAATACGTTCACGTAACAGTCGCGCTGAGGCAAGCCTTTGGTGAGCGGCTCCCACTCGTTTCCGCCGGTGCGGCTGCGGTAGACGCTCAACTTGCCTTCGAGCGGGAAATGCTCGGAATCGCTCTTGATAGGAACGACGAAAACCGTGTCCGGCTCATGGGCGTGAACGTCGATGACAAATCCGAAGTCGGTGGGCAAGTTACCGCTCACCTCGTGCCAGGAGTCGCCGGCGTCGTCGCTGCGCATCACGTCCCAATGCTTCTGCATGAAGAGAACGTTGGGGCGGGACCGATGCATGGCGATGCGATGAACGCAGTGGCCGATTTCGGCGGTGGGATCGGGAAGGAACTGAGATTTCAGGCCGCGGTTGATGGGCTTCCACGTCTTGCCGCCATCGTCGGTGCGAAAGGCGCCCGCGGCGGAGATGGCGACGAACATGCGGTTCGGATTGGCCGCATCGAGAACGATGGTATGAAGGCACATGCCGCCGGCGCCAGGCTGCCAGCGCGGCCCCGTGCCGTGGCCGCGCAGCCCGGGAAGTTCCTCCCAGGATAGGCCGCCGTTGGTGGAGCGGAACAGGGCTGCGTCTTCCACTCCGGCATAGACCGTGTCGGGGTCGGTCAGGGAGGGTTCGAGGTGCCAGACGCGCTTGAACTCCCAGGGATGCTGGGTGCCGTCATACCACTGGTGAGTTGTGAGCGGCTTCCCAGTTTCCGGAGAAGTGTTGTAGGCGAATTTATTGCTGTCTCCTTTCGGGGGGCCTTGCGCCGGCTTGGCTTCGCCTGGGGGAGTGCCCGGCTGTACCCAGGTTTTGCCGCCATCGTCGGAGCGCTGGATGATTTGGCCGAACCAGCCGCTGGTTTGCGAGGCGTAGATGCGGTTCGGATCCACGTTCGATCCCTTGAGGTGATAAATCTCCCAGCCGGCGAAGTGCGGCCCGCTGACGTCCCACTTTTCGCGTTTTCCATCGGAGGTGAGCACAAAGGCTCCCTTGTGTGTGCCGACCAAGACTCGAACTTTGCTCATCCTCTTTTGCTTCTCCTTCGTGGATTAGCCGCACGCCTGCGGGAATTCGCTGCAAGCATAGTGCAAGTTGGATGAAAGCGCGACACGTGACGATTTTTAGGCCCTTCTATTGTCCGCGGTGGAAAAGCAGCAGCGGCGGCGGATTCCGGCCATGCCTGGCAGGCGTCGAACCCTAACCACACCGCTGGCTGTGCGCACACATCTGATTCTGCGGCAGTTAGCTAACAGGCGACTGGGGCGACTTTGGCAAGCGTATTGCGTCTAAACGGGTGTGCATAAAGGAGACCTGGCGATGAGATACCTAAAATATGCAGGATTGCTCGGGCTTTTTGTGATGCTGGCAGGGACCGCGGCCCACGCTCAAGTGAGATTTGGCGTCGGCATTGGAGTCGGTCCGGGGTACGTCGCGCCTCCGGCCTATGTGGGTCCCGCTCCCAACTGCGCCTACGGATATTATGGTTATTACCCCTACGCCTGCGCGCCTTACGGATATTACGGTCCCGAATATTTCAACGGCGGCGTCTTTCTCGGTGCGGGTCCGTGGTTCCACGGCTACCGCGGCTATTACGGGCCAGGTTACCGGAATTTCGGGCCCAGCTATAATCGCGGGGTCTATGGCGGTGGGGGATACCGCGGCTTCGCTGGCGGCGGGTTCCGCGGCAACGTTGGTGGTGGATTCCGGGGCGGCAATCAATTCCACTCCGGTGGTGGGTTCCGGGGCGGCGTTTCGCGGGGCGGCGGGCGACGCTGATTAAAGTCACAACTGTTTTGCAGACGGCTGGCGCTCGTGCCAGCCGTTTTTTTTTGAAGAGCTAGAGGTACAGGACTTGATGCTGGGCGCCGCCGATTTTGATGCGGCGCGTGAGTTCATCGAGAAGCTCGGCGCCTTGGGCGGCCAATGCGGGCAGAAAACAATGGGCGCGCTCCTGAAGCTCGCCGTTGGGGTAAAGCTGGGCGATCAACTCGCGCTGGTGCGCGTCAAGGATCGAGGAGCGCATGGCGATGGCGCGGCCGACTTTTTCCTTCAGCTTCGAGAATTGAAAGACCATCTTCGATTCGGCCGTATCCATGGCGCCGCCCAGAGTCTGATCGAGTTCGGTAACTTGCTGGCGCAATTCCGCGAGCATCTTCTGCAGCGATTTTTCGCCGCGATCAAAACGCCGGGTGAGCGTTTTGGGCAAAAGCGCGCCCTCCATCTTCTCGCGAAGCCCGGCAGGGCCGCGAAGCAAGTCTGAAAATTGGAGATCGTATTTGCGCAAGAGGCGGACGGTGTGGGCATTCACCAGTGTGAAGCTGGCGCGGGGCAGGATGACAGGCATCCGTCCAAGAAGCGCGGCATAGTAGATCGAAGCTTGGGCGAAATAAGCGACCTCGGCGGGGCCAGCAACGTAAGCGGCCGTCGAAAGCAAACTATCCTGGACGACGGGACGCAGCAAAGCATTGGGGCTGAAATCGAGCGGAGACGCGGAGAGAAGTTCGGAGAGGGCGGAGAAAGAAAAAGAGAGGCGGCCAGCGGAGAAATCGCCATTGTGGGCGCGGAGCGGAACGCGCTTGCCATCCAGATTCACGAAGAGCGGGACGCTGTCTTCAATGACCTTCACTTGAGCATGGTAACCGGCGGATTCGAGTTCTCGCGAACGCGCGAGCAAGCGCGGGTTCAGATCGGACTGGCGCTCGAGGGCGGCGCGATAGAGCGGCTCGGCCAAGCGGTGCAGGCCCTCGGAGATCGGGTCGAGAAGGATCAAGCCGCGTCCGGCGAAGAGCCTGGCGAGGAGCTTGCCGAACGCGGAGCCGTACGTTTCCGAAGGTTGGTAGGAAGCGGCCAGCGCGGAACGAATCTCTTCGGTGGCGGGACCCTCGAGCTTGGCCGCGGCGCGGGTCACAGCTTCGACTACGGCATCGCCGAGCGGGACTTCGCCCGCCCTGCGTCCCTCGTAATCGGAGGTAGGCAGTTCAATTTTCTCGAAGGCATCGCGCGAGGGCCAGAAACAGTGGTTGATCTCTGCGAGATCGTGGTCTTCGGTGGCGAGCCAAAAGATGGCCACGGCGGGCGTGCCGGTGGAGTTTAATTCCTCGGCGAGGCGCAGGGCCGTGAGCGCCTTGTAAATCGTATAGCTGGGGCCGGAGAAAAGGCCCACTTGCTGGCCCGAGACGATGGCGGCGGCGCCCGAAGCGAAGCGATCGAGAGCGGCCTCCACGGAAGCATCAGTCCCGAAGGAGCGGTTTTGAGCGCGGAGGATCGCGGCAATTTTGCCGCGGGCGTCCAGATCCGGATGCAGTTCCCGAGCGACGCGCTTTACGGAATCCAAGCTTGGCGGATCGGCGTAGTAACGGGCAACTGACTGAAAATCCTGAAGGTAAGAGGAATACAGCCGGGAGGTATGCGGCACGTCAACGGCGCGTATACAGTGACACTCCATAGGATCGGCCCGCCATGATACACGCCGGGCATGGGTCCGGCAATCTGGTGATATACCCGCTATAGGATGATGGGAACTTGAATTGGTCGCGCGATTTCGACGCGGCGGCTTCGCGCGCCAAAACCTTCCTCGGTCAACTATTTGAACCTAGCCGGCTACTCCGAGATGGTCCATCTTCTGGCGGGGCAGCGATTCGGCGAGTGCCGACTCCACTGCCTTCTTTTGCGCTTCGCTGAGCGGAAGGAGGGGCGGCCGCGGAGCGCCTCCATAATAGCCAACGCAATCCATGGCGTATTTCACACCAGCCGGGCCCAATTCGCCGGCAATGCGGCGGGAGGCGCCGAGAAGCATGAACTGAAGGCGGCCGGCGCGGTCCATATCGCCGGCGCGGACGGCTTCGTACAGCTCGAAGGCGGCTTCGGGCAGATAGCAAGCGAGCGCCAGAATGCCTCCGGCGGCTCCGAGAATCAAGGAAGCGAAGAGGGTGCTCGCGGAGCCGACCAGGGCGCTGAATTCAGGCGGACATTGGCGAATGATCTCGGAAACGAGCTGGACGTTCCCGGAACTGTCCTTGATGCCAACGATATTGGGATGCGCCGCCAGGCGAGCAACCCAATCGGCGGTGACAGAGATGCCGGTGTATTGGGGGATCGAATAGAGCAGGACCTGCACCGGAGAGGCATCGGCGACGGCGAGGTAATGGCGCTCGAGCGCTTCGGGGGTGAGCAGCGCCTTGAAATAATGAGGCGTCTTGACGAGCACGGCGTCGTAGCCGAGTTCGGCTGCTCTGCGCGCCCGCGCCACGGTTTCCGCGGTGCTATCCACGCCCGCCCCGGCGATCAGGAGCTTGCCGGGAGCGGCGGATTCGCGCGCTGCGTTCCAGACGCGATCGATCTCGGCAAAGCTGAGAAGCACGGATTCGCCGGTAGAGCCATTGACGATGTAGCCGCTGAGAGGAACACGGTTATAGCGGGCGATATTTTCGCGAAGCTTGTCTAGGGCAACAGAGCCATCGGGCGCGAAAGGAGTGGTGAGCGCGGGGAAGATGCCTTGAAATCGCATGAGGTAAGTTTAGCGCAGGGTTGCGGAGAGCTAAAGCGAGGCACGCCAGACCAGATGACAAGACCGGGGCAGACTTCAGAAGCGCCAGACGCGGTCACGGCGACGGTTAGTCGGCAGAGGTGCGGTGGATCTGGGCGGCGCCAGCTGCGTGCAGGTCCTGAAGCGCATTGACGCCGAAGGAATGATTGACCAGAGCGCGGATGCCGCGCGCGGCGGCTTGCGCGGCGGAAAGCGTGGTGATGCAAGGAACGCGGTAACGCACGGCGGCGCGGCGGATCGCTTTCTCGTCGTAAAAGGACTCGCGACCGAGGGGCGTGTTGATGATGAGATCGACGCGTCCTGTTTTTACCAAGTCGACGATATTGGGGCGGCCTTCGTTGGTCTTGTAGACGCTTTCGGCGCGAATGCCGCTGGCGGCGAGCGCCGCGGCGGTGCCGCGGGTGGCCAGCAAGGTGAAGCCAAGCTGCGCGAGGTCCCGCGCCAGGGGCGCGACGTGCCCCTTATCGTGATCGTTGACGCTGATGAAAATCGTACCCTTGCTGGGAAGCTTCTGGCCGGCGGCTAACTGGGCCTTGGCGAAAGCTTCGCCGAAGCTGCGAGCCACGCCCATGACTTCGCCGGTGGAGCGCATTTCGGGTCCGAGAATGGTGTCCACACCGCGGAACTTGCTGAAGGGGAAAACCGGAGACTTCACGGCGTGATAGTCGCGGACGCAAAGCTCGGCGACGCCGTCGACTTCGTTTACGGGAAGATTCATGGAGGAAAGCTTGCGGCCGGTCATCAATCGCGCCGCCACCTTGGCCAGCGGAACGCCGGTAGCCTTGCTGACGTAGGGAACGGTGCGCGAGGCGCGGGGATTAACCTCCAGGACGAAAACGGTATCGCGCTGAATGGCGTATTGCACGTTCATCAGGCCGATGACGCCGAGAGCGCGGGCGAGGCGATTGGTGTAGTCGCGAATGGTCGCCAGCGCGGAGGGCGTGAGCGACACGGGCGGCAGAACACAGGAGGAGTCGCCGGAGTGCACGCCGGCCTCTTCGATGTGTTCCATAATGCCGCCGATGACTACATTTTCGCCGTCGGCGAGCGCATCGACGTCCACTTCGGTGGCTTCCTCGAGGAATTGATCGATCAAAACCGGCCGGGCGGGGCCCATCAACGCGGCCCGGGCAACATACTCCTGTACCGTCTGGAGATCGTAGGCGATGACCATGGCGCGGCCGCCCAGAACGTAGCTGGGACGCACCAGGACGGGCAATCCGATTTGCTCAGCGACGCGGACGGCCTCTTCGGGAACGAGCGCGGTGCCGTTGCGCGGCTGGGGAATGCGAAGGTCGTCGAGCAAGCGTCCGAAGCGGCGGCGGTCTTCCGCCAGATCGATGGACTCAGGGGGAGTGCCGATGATGGGAACGCCGTTGTGCTTGAGGTCGAGGGCCAGGTTCAGCGGCGTTTGACCGCCAAATTGAACGATGACGCCTTTGGGGCGCTCGCGGTCCATGACGGCGAGAACATCTTCCAGAGTCAGCGGCTCGAAATAGAGACGGTCGGAGGTGTCGTAATCGGTGGAGACGGTCTCGGGATTGCAATTTACCATGATCGTTTCGTAGCCGTCTTCGCGCAGCGCGAAAGAGGCATGGCAGCAGCAGTAATCGAACTCGATTCCCTGCCCGATGCGATTCGGACCGCTGCCGAGGATGGCGATTTTGGGGCGCTCGCCGGCGTCGGCCTCGTCTTCTTCTTCGTACGTGGAATAAAGATAAGGAGTAAAAGACTCAAATTCGGCGGCGCAAGTATCGACGCGCTTGAAAACGGGTTGAACGCCCAGCTCACGCCGGCGCTTGCGCACCGATGCCGACTTTACGTTCCACAGCTTGGCAATCTCTTCGTCGCTCGCGCCCGAGCGCTTCGATTCGAGCATCAGCTCGTGAGAAATCTTATGGAGAGCGCTGGCTTTTACGCGCGAGTCGATCTCCAGCATCTTCTCGAGATGCTGAATGAACCAGGGATCGATCTTGGTGAGCGAGCAAATCTCCTCGCGGGTCATGCCTCGCTCCAGGGCCTCAAACAGCCAGTGAATGCGGTCCGGCCCGGGAATGTGCAGGCGCTCGCGCAGCAGCGCCGTGGTGACTTCGGCCGGCGGACGCCAGGCGGTGCTCGGTTCGAGGGCGCGAATGCCCTTGCAGAGCGCTTCCGAGAACGTGCGGCCGATGGCCATCACTTCGCCGACCGATTTCATTTGCGTGCCGAGGGTGGTATCGGCGCCCGGGAATTTCTCGAACTGCCACTTGGGAATTTTCACCACGACGTAATCGATGGTGGGCTCAAAACAGGACGGAGTCTTCTTGGTAATGTCGTTGGGAATTTCGTCCAGCGTCATGCCCACCGCGAGGCGCGCCGCGATTTTGGCGATGGGAAAGCCAGTGGCCTTGGAGGCCAGCGCCGAACTGCGCGAGACGCGGGGATTCATCTCGATCACAATCATGCGGCCGGTGGAGGGCTCGATGGCGAACTGAATATTGGAGCCGCCGGTCTCGACGCCGACTTCCCGAATGATGGCCGCGGCGGCATCGCGCATGCGCTGATATTCCTTGTCGGTGAGGGTTTGCGCGGGAGCCACGGTGATGGAGTCGCCGGTGTGGATGCCCATGGGATCGAAATTTTCGATCGAGCAGATGACCACGAAGTTGTCGCGGACATCGCGCATGACTTCCAGCTCGAACTCTTTCCAGCCGAGGACGGACTCCTCAATGAGGGCCTCATGCACCGGGCTGGCATCGAGCGCCAGGGAGATGGCTTCGGCGAACTCTTCATGGTTGTAGGCGACAGAGCCGCCGGTGCCGCCGAGAGTAAAGGAGGGCCGAATGACGACCGGGTAGCCGAGCTGGTCTGCAAAGCGCAGGGCATCGTGAGGATTACTGACCAGCGCCGACACCGGCATATCCAGGCCGATTTTGCGGCAGGCATCCTTGAACTTGAGACGATCCTCAGCAACCTTTATGGCTCGCAGGGAGGCGCCAATCAACTCCACTCCGTAGCGCTCGAGAACTCCGCTTTCGGCCAGTTCCACGGCAAGATTCAGACCCGTCTGGCCACCGACGGTGGGAAGCAAAGCATCGGGGCGTTCGCGAGCGATGATCTGTTCCAACATTTCATGGGTGAGAGGCTCGATATATGTGCGGTCGGCAAGCTCAGGGTCGGTCATGATGGTGGCGGGATTGGAGTTCACCAAGATGACTTTGTAGCCGTCGGCACGCAACGCCTTGCAGGCCTGCGTGCCGGAATAGTCGAATTCGCAGGCCTGGCCGATGACGATCGGACCGGAGCCGATGATCAGAATTTTCTTGATGTCCGTGCGTTTGGGCATTAGTCGTCGAATCGGGCCTGGGACAATACCACAAAACCCCGCGCCTCAGCCGCCACCATGAAGCCGCCGCTCAACTTTGCCGGGCCTCGTTCATAAGGTCGATAAAACTGCCAAAAAGATAGTGCGAGTCGTGCGGGCCAGGCGAAGCTTCGGGATGATACTGCACGCTGAAGAGAGGGAGAGAGCGGTGGCGCATGCCCTCGTTGGTAAAGTCATTGAGGTTGACGTGCGTGATTTCGACGTCGCTGGCCGGCAAGGAATCGGGGTCGACGACGAAGCCGTGATTCTGGGCGGTGATCTCCACGTGGCCGGTGCGGAGGTTTTTCACCGGATGATTGGAGCCATGATGGCCGAATTTCAGCTTGTAAGTGCGGCCACCCAAAGCGAGGCCGCAAAGCTGGTGACCGAGACAGATGCCGAATATGGGCACACGGCCAAGCAACTTGCGGATATTGTCCACGGCGTACGTGACGGGCTCGGGATCGCCAGGGCCGTTAGAGAGGAAAACGCCGTCGGGCTTCATGGCCAATACGTCATCGGCGGGAGTGCGCGCCGGAACGATGTTCACATCGCAATGCGCGTCGACCAGCAGGCGAAGAATATTCTGTTTTATGCCGAAATCGTAGGCGACGACGCGATGCCGGCGCGACTCGTTTTCGGCCGGCGCTCCGCCTACATCGTTCCCAACCGAAGAGGCAAACACCGAACCTTGCTCCCAGCGATACGGCTTCTGGCAACTCACGCGGCTGGCCAGTTCCAGGCCGCTCATGGAGGGAAGCGCGAGGGCTTCTTTGACTAGTTGTTCGGTGGGCGTGCCGTCGGTGGAGACAACACCGCGAAGGGCTCCGAGGCGGCGGATGTGCCGAACCAAGGCGCGAGTATCCAGATCCCAGATCGCGGGAATGCCATGGCGACTCAGGTAATGATCTGCGGTCTCCGTGGAACGCCAGTTGGAGGCCAGGGAGGAAAACTCGCGCACGATCAAGGACTCGATGAAAGGCCGCGGCGATTCCTCATCTTCAAGATTGGCGCCCACGTTTCCGATATGCGGATAGGTAAGGCAGACGATCTGGCCAGAGTAGCTGGGATCGGTGAAGACTTCCTGATAACCGGTAAGGCTGGTATTAAAAACGACCTCACCGCCCCGGCGGGCGCGGGCGCCCGCGGCGCGTCCGCTAAAGATTCTTCCGTCCTCGAGCGCGAGAACGGCAGGGCTAGGCTGTATTTCCGCCAGCGGTTCCTCCAGGTACATGCACACGAAAAGCGGCGTTGCTCTAACGGCTACTGTCGACCGAGTTCGCCTGGGGCGAGTTCGACTCGGGCGAGTTCGCTTCGGGCGCGTTACTTTCGGACGCGTTCACCGCACTGATACTGCCGAACTGAGTCCAGGGCCAATAAGCAAATACCGCTTTGCCATAGATAAATCCTTCCGGGACAGGGCCAAAGATGCGCGAGTCGTTGGAGCTGATGCGATGATCGCCCATGACGAAATATTCGTCGTGCGGCACCTGCACAGGACCGTAAGCCGCGGTGTCCACATATTGCGCGGGCACGTAGGGTTCCTCGAGATTCCGGCCATTGATGAGAACGTGCCCCCTACGAATCTCAACCTCGTCGCCGGGCAGCCCGACGACGCGCTTGATAAACGATTTCGAGCGGTCCAAAGGATACCAGAAAACGACGACATCGCCGCGCTCGATCGGCTCAAAATGATACACGAACTTGTTGATAAAAATCCGCTCCTGATCGGAAAGCAGGGGGGCCATGCTAGTGCCTTCGACCTTCACCGGCTGGTAAAAGAAAACGATGATGATCATGGCCAGGCCGAGGGCCACTACGAGGTCGCGCGCCCAGACGCGCAGTTCCCGATGAAAGCCAGACCCGGAGGGACGCTCGCCAGTGTGTTGAGCTTCGGGCGAAGAGAGCGGACTGGGGTGTACCATCTGCTCCATGGATTCGTGTGGATCGCTCATTTATACCATGCGCGGGCAGTCTGGCGCCAGCGACGCCTCGGGTCCCACTCGGCGAGGGCGCTTGCAGACCGCCTTCGTTTATTCAGATGCAAGGTCGCAGCGGCAAGTTTACAGATAAATCGCCACGTTTCGGCCGTTTTGCTTGGGGCGGCCAAGTCAATTTTACACTTCAATCTTAACTGACCGGCGGCGCCGGCGCTTGCCCTTCCGGCTCGGCGTCGAGATCGAAGTAAAGATGAACCGCAGCGAGCCCGGCGACTACCGCCGTCTCGGAGCGAAGGATATTCCTGCCGAGCGAAGCTTCCTGGAAGCCGGCGGCGGAGGCGGCCTCAAATTCCTGGTCTATCCAGCCTCCTTCGGGCCCAAGCGCCAAGGTGATTCGCCGCGGGGAGAACTCCTGTGTGGTTTTGGGCGCAAGCTGCCGGAAAACAGTTCGCGCGGGCGCCGCCGAGGGCCGCTCGGAGAACAAAACATTGATTCCACCCGCGGCTTGGGCAAAGGCGGCGGCAGGCCGCAGGGTAGCTTCCAAGGTTGGCGACCGCAGGCAGCGCGCCTGCTGGGCGGATTCCCGAAGAATCTTGCGCCAGCGATCTGCGCGCTTGGCGGAGGCCTGCAAGAGAGCTTTGGCGGTGCGTTCGGCTGCGAGGGGAACGACGGTGTGCACGCCGAGCTCGGTGGCCTTTTCGAGCGCCCATTCGAAGCGATCGAATTTGACGATGGCCAGCAGAAGGACAATCTCGGGCGAGGCGGCGGGGCCAGGAAGCGGCTCGAGCAGGGAGAAATCGATATCGCCGGCGGAGATGCGCTCGATTCGCGCGAGGAAAACCGAATTACCGTCGCTCAATTCATAGAGCTGGCCGGGCTCGGCATGCAGAACGCGGCCAAGATGGTGGGCGGCCTCACCGGCGAGACGGGCCGTGCGGCCGGCGAAGCGTTCGACAAAAAAGCGCCGGCGCACCGGTCAGCTCGCCGGGCGGACCGGGCCGCTAACCAAAGATGTCCCTTACTTTTTCGAAGAAAGAGGAGTTGCGGTCGGCGGGGCGATTTTCGACCTTCAGGGTGTCGTCCAATTGCTGGATGACCAGCCGCTGCTCACGCGTGAGCTTGGTCGGCGTGATCACGCGGACGTTGACGTAGAGATCGCCCTTTCCGCCACCGTGCGGGTCGGGCAGTCCCTTGCCCTTCAGGCGAATGATGGAGCCGGTCTGGGTGCCCTCGGGAATGGCGAGTTTCTCTTCGCCATTGAGGCCGGGGACGCTGAGCTCGGCGCCGAGAGCGGCCTGGGTGATGCTGACAGGAACAGTGCAATAAAGGTCCGCGCCGCGCCGCTCATAAAACGGATGTTCCTTCACGTCCAAAACAATGTAGAGATCGCCCGGAGGCGCTCCATTGGCGCCCGGCTCGCCTTCATTGGGAATGCGGATGCGCGTTTGCGAATCCACGCCCGGCGGGATGCGGACCTCGATGGTGCGAGTGCGCTCGACGCGGCCGCGGCCCCGGCAGTCCGGACATTTCTCGCGGATCATCTGGCCGGCCCCTTGGCATTGCGGGCAGGTGCGCGAAATGGAAAAGAAGCCCTGCTGGTAATGGAGCTGGCCGCGACCCTTGCAGGTCTCGCAGGTGACGACGCCGGTGCCGGCTTTAGCGCCCGTGCCCTTACAAGCGTCGCAGAGTTCCTGGCGAGGCAGGCGAATCTTGGTGCTGACGCCGGCGGCGGCCTCTTCGAAGCTCAGTTCCATGTCGTAACGCAGATCGGCGCCGCGCTGGACACGCGAGCGGCCACGGCCGCCGGTGCGTCCGAAGATGTCCTCGAATCCGAAGAAATCGCCGAAGATGTCTTGGAACTCCTCGAAGATCGAGGAGTTGATTCCCGAGTCGCCGGAGACGGCGGAAACGCCGGCGTGGCCATAGCGATCGTAGGCGGTCCGTTTTTGCGAATCGGAGAGGACGCTGTAAGCTTCGGTGGCTTCGCGGAACTTGGCCTCGGCGGTGGTTTTTTCCTCGGGATTGCGATCGGGATGCCACCTGAGCGCGGCCTTGCGGTAGGCCGACTTGATCTCGTCTTGCGCGGCCGTGCGGACCACGCCGAGCACCTCATAGTAATCACGCTTGGCTTGGCGGCTCATGCCTGTGCTTCAATCTCCTCGAATGGAATCAACCGCAAAAGCAGTCACTTGCTGTGCCGCTGCGCGGCGGACTTACCGCCATCGGAGTGGCTTGCGGTGTAGGATACGCGGACCATGCTCGGACGTATGACACGGTCGTGGAGAAGAAATCCGTCCTGCAGCACATCCACCACGGTGCCTTCCGGGTGCTCGGTGGATTCCACGCGCTCGATGGCCTGGTGATAATGCGGATCAAAGGGCTTGCCCTCGGCCTGGATGCGTTCGAGGCCGCTACGGGCCAGTATGTCCCATAGCTGGCGGTAGATCAATTCCAGCCCTTTGCGATATTCCTGATAGGCCGGATCGTCGTGAGCCTTCACGGCGCGCGCAAAGGCATCCAAGACCGGCAAAAGATCCTCGATCAAGCGCCGGGCGCCAAAGCGCTTATCGTCCTCGCGCTCGCGTTCGATGCGCTTGCGATAGTTATCGAAATCGGCCTGGCGGCGGACGAACGTTTGCATCAATTCGTCTTTTTCGGCCTGCAGGCGAGCGGCACGCTCGGCAAGCACGGAAGCATCGGCAACTTCCGAGGCCGGGGCGAGCGGGTCTTCCGATTCCGGCGATTGCGGCGATTCCGAGGCAGACTGGGAGCGGTCGAATTCGATCACTTTATTATCGGCCTCTTTGTCTGGATGTTCGCGATTCTTCATTTGATGCTGAATCCCATTGTGACGGTTGAACAGCCTAGCTGCGGCTGATCGTCTCGCTGAAGACACGGGCCATGAAGGCCACGGCGGTGATGGCCCGCTCGTATTGCATGCGCATGGGTCCCAATACTCCGAGCGAACCCTGGCCCTGATCGCGCACCAGGTAAGGCGCGGTGATCAGCGATAGGTGCTCCCCGGCCCCATTGATCTCCTTGATGCCGATCTGCACGTGAACGGGTTCGGGCGTTTCGATGCAGCCCTTCAGCAAGGCCACCAGCTTGCTCTTTTCTTCGATGGCCGAAAGCAACTCGCGCAGCGACTCGGCGGAGGTAAGCTCCGGCGCGGAGGCAAATTGCGCGGCGCCCTCGACGTATACTTCGCGCGTGCGATTGGAATCGAGCACTGCCGGATCACAAAGCTCCAGGGCAAGCGGCAGAAGCTTGCCGTAGCGCTCCTTTTCAGATGTCAATTTGGCCAGGAGATCGGCGCGAATCGCCTCCAGGGTCCATCCGCTATAGTGCCGGTTCAGGTAATCGGCGGTGCGGTCGAGCTCCGACTGCGTGAATTCATGTTCCGACCGCAAGACTTTGTCCCGCGTGACGCCGCCGACGGAGATCAACACCACCACGACACGGCCGTCCGGAAGAAGCAGGAAGCGCACATGTTCGAGGACGGTGTGCGCCAGAGGAGGCATGATCACGATTCCTAATCCGCGGGAAACGGCGGCCAACATATGCCCGGCGCGTTCGGTGATCTCCTCGGCGGTGGTGGCGCCTTCCAGCTCCTTGCGTATCCAGTCCTGATCCTCATCGCTGAGAGTCGCTTGCGAGGCGATCTGCTCGGCAAAGAAGCGATAGGCGGCGGCGGTGGGGACGCGCCCGGCGGACGTGTGCGGCTGGAACAAGAGCCCGGCATCCTCCAGATCGGCCATGACGTTACGAATACTCGCGGAACTCAATTGCTCCGCATGGGACCTGGAGATGGTCCGGCTGGAGACAGGTTCGCCGCTAGCCACGTAGGCGCGGACGATCTCGGCCAGGATTTGCCGGTTTCGGTTTGAGCTAAGGACAGAATCCTTCATCGGGTGCCAAGCCAAATACGGCTCGGATCGCTCATTTCATTCTAGCTGTCCATTTGGCTAGCCGTCAATTTGGGCACGCTGCAAGCGGTTGGAGTAGTCGATGTAGAGGGTCTTCCATTCGGAATAGAAATCCAGCGCCGCATTGCCGGCCTCGCGGTGTCCGTTGCCGGTATTCTTGGTGCCGCCGAAGGGCAAGTGAATCTCGGCGCCGATGGTGGGGGCGTTGATGTAGACAATGCCCGTGTGCAGATCGCGCATGGCCATGAACGCGCGATTCACGTCCTGAGTGTAAATCGAAGCGGAGAGGCCGTAGGGGACATCATTGGCGACTTGCAAAGCTTGCTCAAAACCTTCGATCGGCATCACGGCCACGACCGGGCCGAAGATCTCCTCCTGGGCGATGCGCATGCGGGGAGTGCAATCGGCAAAGACGGTGGGCTCATGAAACCAGCCATGGGCGTAGTTCCCTTCCGTAAGCCGATTGCCGCCGGTCATCAGTTTAGCGCCTTCGGTTTTGCCGATGACGACGTATTCCATGACCTTATTGAGCTGTTCTTCATTGATGCAGGGGCCCATGCCGGTGGCCGGATCGAGCCCGTCTCCAACGCGGATGGCCTTGACGCGCTCCACGAAGCGATGCAAGAACTCTTTGTAAACATTCTTGTGTACGGCGATGCGGCTGGCGGCGGTGCAGCGCTGGCCAGTGGTACCGAATCCGCCCCAGACGGCGCCATCGATAGCGAGATCGAGATTGGCATCCTCGAGCACGATCAAAATATTTTTGCCGCCCATCTCCAAGTGACAGGGACGAAGTTTGGGAGCGCAGGATACGCTCACCAAGCGGCCTACTTCGCTGGAGCCTGTGAAGCTAACCGCCGCCAGCCCGGGATGCTCGACTAGCGCCGCGCCTGCCTCCGGCCCAGTGCCGTTCACAACGTTAACGACTCCTTGAGGCAGGCCGGCTTCGGCAAGTATCTGAACCAAACTGTAAGTGGAAAGGGGCGTATCTTCAGCCGGCTTGATCACCACCGTGTTTCCGCAAACCAGCGCCGGCATGATCTTCCAAGAGGGTATGGCCATGGGAAAATTCCAGGGCGTAATCAGGGCGCAAACACCCAGAGGCTGGCGAGCGGACATGGCATATTTGTTGGGCAATTCCGACGGGGTGGTTTGGCCGAACAGGCGGCGGCCTTCGCCGGCCATGTAGTAGGTCATGTCAATGGCTTCCTGCACATCGCCGCGAGCCTCGGCCAGGACTTTGCCCATCTCCCGGGTCATGTCGCGAGCCAGGTCGTCTTTGCGGCTAACCAGGGTCTCGGCGGCGCGATACAAAATCTCGGCGCGCCTTGGCGCCGGCGTTAAACGCCACGGCTCGAATGCCTCGGCGGCGGCGCGAACGGCGGCGTCCACATCTTCGGCAGTCGAACGCGGGAAGAGGCCGACCAGTTCGCGCGTGTTTGCGGGATTGCGATCTTCGAACAAGAGGCCGCTCGAGGAATCCACCCATTCACCATTGATGAAATTCTTCAAAACTGTAGGGCGCACTGCGGTGGCCATAACTCCTCCGAAAAATACCGAGCGTTCTAACCAGCTTCAGGGAGTTTGCTGCTGGGAGGAAGCTGGGACAGCCGGCGTTTGAGGCAGGGGCGCGGCGCGGCCGGCAATCTCCGAGCCCAAACCAAGTTTCTGAAGCGAAAGAGCGTCCAACTTGCCGGTAGGAGTGAGGCCGTGGGCTGATTGGAACTCTTTCATGGCTTGTGCGGTCGAATCATCCCACTTGCCGTTGGGCTCGCCCTTATACGAGCCTTGAGCGGCCAGCGCCGATTGAATCTCAGAGATACGCGCCGGAGTAGGCGCCATCTGCGGTCTGGTACGGGAGGTGCGCTTCCTCGCCGAAGCCGACTTCGTGCTGACGCGCTTAGGCGGCGCGTTCTTTGTCGTCGTAGTCGAAGTGGATGCGGTTTTTGCAGTCGAACTGGGCGCGGTTTTTGCCGCCGGATTGGCCGCCGGACTGGAGCTACCTGTTTGCGCCACGGTGAGTTCAGGCGAAAGCAAAAGGAACGCTCCGCAAGAGAGCAGTGCCGCCGAGATGGAGGAGATTACGAATCTATGCGCGCGCATCGTTTGTTAGATTAGTGCAGCTGAGGAACGATTCCCGCGAGAAAGATCGTGAGCATGCGCTCGTTATCGGCATGCCGCAAAACCTTGAACACAATATCCTCCCCAGGTTTCATATCCGCGATCAGCTTGCGGTAATCCTCCGCGGATTTGACGGGCTGATGATTGATCTCTTGAATCAAGTCGCCGCGCATAAACCCGACGTCCTCGGCAAACGTGGCGGGATCGACTTCAACGACGACAGCGCCACGATTATTCTGAAAATCAGCTCGGCGGGTACCCTCCGAACCAATCTCGTCGACCCGCAGGCCAAAACCGACCGGGGCCGCTTCGACGGGCAGGGACGGAGTATCGGAATCGTCATAACTCGGCACACGATCAGGAAAGAGTTTGGCACGGTCTTCCACGGTGGCGTCGGCTTCGCGCTGCACGCCTCCGCGCATGTAGACGATATGAACTTTGTTGCCGATGGGAGTCTGGGTGATCGGATCGACCAGATCGCTGCCTGATTTTACGGCGTGGCCCTCCACGCTGGTGACCACATCGCCCGCCTGAATGCCCACTTTGGCGGCGGGACTATTAGGCTCCACGTATTGCAAGACCATGCCGTTGGTGGCTCCGAGTTCGCGAAGGACGATAGGGTTGCTGCCCTGCTCCTCGGAAAACGTCACACCGATAGACCCGCGAGTGACCTTGCCGTGCTGGACGAGTTGGTTGTATACGACAATGGCCATATTCGAGGGCAAGGCGAAACCTACGCCCTCATATCCGCGGCCGCCAGTAATGATGGCGGTGTTGATGCCGATGACGTTGCCGGCCATATCGACCAGCGGGCCGCCGGAATTGCCCGGATTGATGGGCGCGTCGGTTTGCAGAAAATGCTGAAACTGGCGGCCGACGTTGCCGCGGTCTTTGGCGCTGATGATTCCGGCGGTGACGGTGGCTTGCAAACCGAAGGGGCTGCCGATGGCAAGAACCCAGTCGCCTACACGCGCACCGTTGGAATTGCCCAGCTTGGCCATAGGCAGGTCGCGATTGGCTTCAATCTTGATGACGGCAAGATCGGTCTCTTTGTCGATGCCGACGACTCTGGCGGTGTAAAGAGTAGGCTCGGTGTTCAACTGCACTTGGATCTTGGTGGCCTGTTCGATTACGTGGTGATTGGTAAGGATGAACCCTTTTTTATCCACAATGATGCCGGAACCGAGGCTGCGTTCCGCTTCGGGGCCTTCATCTGGGGCGTCAAAAAACCGATTGAAGAAATCATGGAAGGGATCGAGCGAGCCTCCGCCGCGATTTTGGGACTGGCCTTTGCGCTCAATGACTTGCGTGGTGGAAATATTCACAACCGCGGGTTCATCGCGTTCCACGATGGCGCCAAAAGCGTTGGATAAGGATACCGGGTTGGGGAGGTCCAGGAGCGTGGCCCCGCTGGGCAGGATCGAATGGGTCGCGTTCACGCGGCCGGAGATTACGGTTCCTATCAGGATGCCGATGGCTAGCGTGGCCGCAACGAGCAAGGTAGCGGCGAATTTGCGCTCGCGAGCCCAAGCGCCTATTTCCCGTAGCTGGATACCCATAATTGCTCCCGTGGGCCGCGGAGTGCCGGCACAGATAGGATGCCGGATTATAACATCCGTGCATGCCGGCGGTGGGAAGTGGAAGGGGCCGACTTCCCTGGGCGCAAACACTCCGGTGCGATCAGGAAAAAGGCGCGAAACGCAAGTTTCGCCCCTCCGACGGGCTGGCGAAGCAACGGCTTCGCCGGGCAGCTACCAGCAGATCAGAACGTGAATCTCAGACCGAACTGATAGCGGCGGGCGTCGCCCGATCCTTGAACTACATTTCCGTTGCTCACGTTAGGTGTCGCGATCGACCGGCCGAACGTTTGCGGCTGGGCCAAGCTGTTGGAGCTGCCGTTGCCGTTCCCGCCGGGAATTGCGAATTCCGGATGATTCGTGAGGTTATACAAGTCGAACTGGAATTCGCTGTCAACGCGTTCCGTAATCCTGATGTGCTTCCGGAGGGAAACGTCTCCAATCAGGAAGGGCGCGCCGCGGAAGAGGGCCTTGCCCATCGTGCCGAAGGTCCCCTGAGTCGGCGGAACGATCACCGAATTGCCGGACATGTAACAGCCAAGCGCCGCCAACTGCTGTAATCCGGTCTGGCCCACGGCAGGATTAACCGGCAAAGAACTGGCGGCATTGATGCAAGCCGGCGGCATCAGGTTGACGTTTCCGACCACCGTGCAGGCCCCGGAAGTGGCAAACGAGCTCGCGGTTACGCCATAGCAAGGTATGTTGGTCGTCCTGCCGTACCCGTTGAAATCGGACGCATTTCCGATCAGATCCCAGCGATCGGTATTCTCGCCCGTGCCGCTGATGTTGTCGGTGGTGTCCTTCGTATCGTAGGGAATTCCGGCCTGGAGATTCACCACGCTGCCAACTTGCCAGCCCTCCAGGAGCTGTGCCGGGCTCTTCTTGCCAGGCACGTTGTACAGGATTCGGGCGGTGGCCTTGTTGCGGATATCGAATGCCGTCGGCCCGTAATTGCAGCGCACCGGCATGCTCGGGTCCGGACAAATCGAAAGGCCAACGTCTGTGCCTGCGGTATCCAGTGCGTGCGCCCAGGCGTAGCCCACATTGGTGGACAAACCATGCCACGTACGCTGGTTCAAGGTCACCTGCAAGGCGTTGTAGTTGCTGAAACCCAGATTGCCGACATCGGTGATCTTCCCCATCCACGGGAATTGGCTATAGAACGGACGTGATTGCTGGATTCTAGACGAGGTGGTATTTCCTGCCGCTGCCTCGTTGAGGTCCACCTGGCCCAGAAGATCATCGCCATGGGTGCCCACATATGCCACGTCGAGGGATACGTTCGATGTAATGGCTCGCTGGATACCGATATTCCATTGCTGCACGTACGGCAGACGCCAGTGCTGGTCCACCTGTGTGATCGCGCAGGGACCGGGGTGGCCGCTTAGTCCGTCGCCGCAAGCAATCTGGCCCGTAGGGAACATGGGCCCAGCCGACGTCCAGTTGATCAGGGCGGTGCCGCCGGTGGCAGTGCTGGGGAACGTTACCGTGCCGGTTCCGATGGTTCCGGGCCCCTGAATTGTCGTGCCGTTAGCCCTATAGAAAAGGGCCGAGGTCGGGTTAGCGGTTTCTCCATTAATTGCCTGATAAACCGGCCAACTGCTGTAGAGCCCGTAAGCAGCTCGCACGACGGTAGTGCCCTTTCCGGTCACGTCCCAGGCCATGCCAAAGCGCGGCTGGAAATTCTTGCGGAATTTATTGGGGTTCCAGGGGCTCGAGACCCCGCTGCCCAGCTGAGTCAAACCGATTGGCGAAGTGGGATCAAAAATGGCGATCTTGTTATTGTCCTCGGTCAACGCGGTCTCGTACTCCCAGCGCAATCCGAGGTTCAGAGTCACATGGGGCGTGATGCGCCAGTCATCCTGCGCGAATAATCCGTAGTTCCAGTTTCTGGTGAGTTGGTTGGGGTCTCCAGCCGTGTACTGTCCGTTGCTGGGGAAGCCCATGAGAAAATCTTCCAAGGGCGTAGCACCGCTAAAAGCGTCGATCTTCCCGGTGCCGAAGGCTACCTCACCCAGTTTCCCCGTGTAGGAAGCCCCGTCGAAGTAAGGCCGGCGGATTTCGAATCCATACTTCGTGGTGTGGTTGCCCTTAACATACGAAACGATATCGTCAATGGTCCAATAACCTTCTACTCTTCTCTGGCCGCCGCCTCCGCCGAGAGTGGTGATGTTGCTCCCGGTACCCGTGACGGTGAACCCCTGAATGCCGATATCGAACAAGGCAAACTGGCCCGGATTCGGCGAGCCGTTGCAGGGCGTGAGGCCTGTATTCAAGGGGCCGTAATCGGGTGCCGCCGCGGCGCGCCCGGGAACGCATTCGGACGGCCACTGGTTCTCGACCTTGCGATCGAATCCGAAGTGAAACTCATTCACTAAGCTTGAGTTGGGAAGATATGTCCAGGTCGCTCTGGTCACATTGCTGGTCAGGTAATAGTCGGTCATCCAGTAAGGCTGCGTGATGGTGGTGGTATTATCCAGCTCGGTGTCGCGCGACCAGAAATATTCCCCGGCAATGTGGTTTTTTTCGTTGGGAGCCCAATCGATTTTTCCAAGCAGGTTCTTACTCGGGTCTCGCAGTGAATTGTAAGCAAAATTGAAAGTCCCGCCGGCACCGGGAACGCCCGTTTGGAAGATCCCGGCATTTACGAGTTGAGCGCTCAACTGCTGCTGCGGAGTGAGCACGCCCGTATTGACCACTTTGCCGCTCGCGTCGATCGCAGCGGCGGGAACCTTCCCTTTCGTCACCAGATCCTGGTACGCGGCCGGGATGCTTTCACCAGGATTCCCCGGCACTAATGCCGTGGTCGGATTGGGAAGAGGAGTTGGCGTTCCGTCCACATACTGCATCCCCTCAAACGCCCCAAACCAGAAGATTTTGTCTTTCTTGATGGGGCCGCCCGCCGTGGCGCCGTACTGTTCGTAAGTCAGGGTCGGTACCGGGTTCGGCGCAGGATTGAACGGGTTTCGCGCGTTCAACACACCATCTTGCCCCTGGGCAAAAGCGGTCCCGTGGATGGCATTCGTTCCGGACTTGACTCCCACGTTCGATGCGACTCCGGGCCTCCAGCCGTATTCCGCCTTATTCTGAAAATTCACGCCGAGCTCCTGAATCGCGTCCGGAGGCAAAAGGCTCGCGCCATCACCGTTGCTGCTATTGGTATTGACGATGTTACCGGCGGTTCTGACGCCGCCGCTAAAAATGCCCTCAAAGAGGTAGTTGTTGCCGTCGGAACGCATGCCATTGCTCGCATTGCCGTTCGAGCCGCCGCCCGGCTTGGTATTCACGCCAGGGGTGAACTGCAGCAGTTGCAGCCAATTGCGGCCGATCACCGGCAGATCGTTAATGTCCTTACTTTCCATCACGCCGCCCAACGTGGCGCTGGTGGTGTTGATCAGCGGCAGCGCTTCCGTGACCGTCACCGTCTGTACTTGGGATCCTGCCTTAAGGACCATGTCAACGCGGATGTCGCCGCCCACGGTGACCGGGACGTCTTTGCGTTCTGTGTTATTAAAGCCGCTGGCTTCCACCTTGACCGTGTATTGGCCGGGAATCAAGCTTCCCGCCGCATACGCGCCGGTCTGATCGGTGACCAGGGAACGGATGGTGCCCCGTTCCTGGTCAGTGACCGTCACTTTGGCGCCCACGACCACGCCACCGCTTTCGTCCATCACGCTTCCTGAAATTCTTCCCAGGTTTACTTGCGAGAAGGCCGGCAGGCAGTACAGAAGAAACAGCAGCCCGGCGCCAAGGAACTGCACGAATTTTGCCGGGAAATTCTTGAATATTCGGTCGAAGCTCATCTCTCACCCCCCCTGTAGGTAAATGACCTGGATACCCACTGAAAGAGACAGTTCGGTCCCAATCCCGAATTGCAGCCAACGTTGTGCCAGGACGAGGCACCCCTGGCTTATGAACGATCCAATATCAAGAGTAATTAAACATTCACGTGCGACCTGTGCAACAGATTTGCCGGGCCGACCCCAGCCTCAAAAAGTGAGGACCTCATATCACCGGCGCAAAAGAGTGTCAAGAGAAAACGGATTGGGCGCAGGCGACACAGTTGGAATTTACAGGAGAACCGAAGGGACCGCAGCCGGCGCGTGCCGTACGACCGAGCGCATTGCACCGACAGCGCCTATGCTAAAATACAGCCTCACATGGCCCCGCAAACGATGTACGACAAAATCTGGGAGTCGCATCTGGTACGCGACGTTCCCGGCGAACCTAGCCTGATCTATATCGACCGCCACTTAGTGCATGAAGGGACCTCGCCGCAGGCTTTTGCGGGAATCGAAGCGGCCGGACGCAAAGTGCGCCGGCCCGACCTGACCTTCGCGGTGATGGATCACTCGGTACCCACAAGGAACCGGGAACTGCCCATCGTGGACGACAATGCGCGGCTGCAGTTCGAGGCGCTGGCGCGCAACTGCAAGAAGCACGGCGTGCACCTCTTTGACATGTTCAGCCGCAATCAGGGCATCGTGCACATCATAGGACCCGAGTTGGGCATCACCCAGCCCGGCCTTACGATTGTCTGCGGAGACAGCCACACTTCGACGCATGGCGCGGTCGGGGCGCTGGCCTTCGGAATTGGAACGAGCGAAGTGGAACATGTGCTGGCTACGCAATGTCTCCAGCAGGACCGCTCAAAGACCATGCTGGTCAACTTTAAAGGCAAGCGCCCTCGGGGCGTCTCTTCCAAGGACCTCATCCTCGCGCTCATCGGCAAGATCGGCATTTCGGGCGGCACCGGCCACGTGATCGAATACGCGGGCGAGGCAATCAGCGGGCTCTCGATGGACGCGCGCATGACCATCTGCAACATGACCATCGAGGGCGGCGCGCGGGCGGGGATGGTGGCGCCGGACCAGACCACCTTTGAGTATCTGGAAGGCAGGCCATTCGTGGCGCGCGGGCGGGAGTTCCATGAATTGGTGGACTACTGGATGACTCTTCCCAGCGATTACGGCGCGAAATTCGATGCGACCATCGAGGTGGACGCGACGCAGGTGGCTCCCCAGGTGACCTGGGGCACGAATCCAGGCATGGTGACGAGCGTGACCGGACGCGTGCCGGACCCGAACTCGTTTCGCGACCCGGACGAGCAGAAGGCGGCCATGCGGGCGCTCGATTACATGGCGCTCCAGCCGGGCACGCCGATCGTGGATATTCCCGTGGATCGAGTCTTCATCGGGTCGTGCACCAACGCGCGCCTGGAAGACCTGCGGGCGGTGGCCAGAGTGGTGCGCGGCAAGCACGTGGCGCGATCGCTAAAAGCGGCTTTGGTGGTGCCCGGTTCGCGCGTGGTTAAAGCCAAGGCGGAAGCGGAAGGGCTCGATCAGATCATGCGGGACGCTGGATTTGAGTGGCGGGATGCGGGATGCAGCATGTGCATCGGGATGAATGAAGACGTTTTGCCGGCCGGAGAACGCAGCGCGAGCACATCGAACCGTAATTTCGAGGGGCGCCAGGGCAAAGGCAGCCGCACGCATTTGGTGAGCCCGATCATGGCGGCGGCGGCGGCAATTGCCGGGCATTTCGTGGACGTGCGGGATTTAGGCGTGGACGTGACGGAGTAGCGCGATGCAGCCATTTTCCAAACACACCGGCCTGGTGATGCCGTTCGATCGCGTAAACGTCGATACGGATCAGATGGTGCCGAAACAGTTTCTGAAGGCGCTGACGCGGCAGGGCTTCGGACGGACCCTTTTTTACGACTGGCGCTACTTGCCGGGCGAAAAGCCCAATCCCGAGTTCATATTGAATTTTCCGCGCTATCGCGGCGCGTCCGTGCTGCTCACGCGCGCCAATTTCGGCTGCGGATCGAGCCGGGAACACGCGCCGTGGGCGATTCTCGATTACGGCTTCCGCGTACTCATCGGACCGAGCTACGCGGACATTTTCTACAACAACTGCTTCAAGAACGGGATTTTGCCGATTACTCTGCCGGAAGCGCAGGTGGACGAGCTTTTCCGCCGCGCGGAGAAGGAAGGCTATCAGCTCACCGCCGACCTTCCGAATCAAACGGTGACAGACGCGCAAGGACTGAACTTCCCTTTCGAAATCGACCATTTCCGCAAGACCGTGCTGCTCGAGGGGCTAGACGACATCGGGTTGACGCTGAAGCACGAACCAGAAATCGGAGCCTACGAGCAGAGGCGCCACCCGCAGGCGAAGCTCTACGGGGCCGTCGACTTCACGCAATAAATCCAGCGCTCGTAAGAGACACTTGTCCAGCAGGCCTACGATTTCCCTTCCGGCTTAACCATTTCCGCGAGCGGAATCGTAGACTCCACTGCTGTCGCCGGTCCTAAGACTTCCGCGATCAGGATTCCACCCAGGATCAGCGCCGCTCCCAGCAGGGCCCGCGCGCCCAGGCGTTCGTGAAAGAAAACGAACGACGTGAAGCCGGCGAACACCGGCTCCAGCGAAAAAATAATGGCCGCGTGGTTGGCGCTGGTGTACTGCTGCGCCCAGACTTGCACGGCAAAGGCCAGGGCCGTGGCGAAAATCCCCGTGACGATGACGGCGGCGATCAAGGAGGGGGTCCAAAGAACGCGCGGCCGTTCGATCCCCGTGACAGCAAAAAGCGGCACGCAACCCGCTGTGAAGAGCTCGGTGGTGGCAATCTGAATCAAGGTCAACGCCCCAGGTGAATAGCGGACGGTGTAGTGGCCGATGCCGATCACGTGCAGCGCGAACAGGAAAGCACAAGCTAAGGTCAAAAGATCGCCGCGGTTCAACGCGCCCAGACCCGAAGACGGCACCGCCAGAAAATAGATGCCGGCGAATGCGGCAAGCGCGCCGACCCAAACCCACAAAGGCGCGCGGCGCGATCCGAACAGCGCCAGCAATAGCGGCACCAAGACAACCGAAAAGCCGGTGATGAATGCGGATTTGGAAGGCGTGGTCTGAGCGAGGCCCAACGTCTGGAATGCGTAGCCGCCAAACATGCAACAGCCGATGAGAGCTCCGGCCCGAAACCCGGCGGCGCCCACAGCGCGAAGTTCACGGCCGTAGATCAGAACCAAAACGAATGTGGCCAGAAGAAAGCGCAGCGCCAGGAATACGAAGACGGAAGCGCTGCTCAATGCATCCTTGACCAAAACGAAGGTCGCGCCCCAGATCAGAGCGCAGAGGATGAGTGAGAGATCGGCTTGGAGCTTGCGAGGCACACGACAATCTACACAACATTACGACAAACGCTATGTTTTAGAATCACTGGCCCTTCTGGCGGCACGAGATCATCATAAGAGGTCCTCTATTATAGGGGGGCGAGAAGAAAAGACGCCCCAAGGCGACCTCACGCAAGAGAATGACCTGTGAGGGGTCAACAGAAACGCAATTGCGCCAGGACAGCGTGCCGATAATTGCGCCCGCGCTCTCGTGACCCCGCCCGGCTATCTCTCGCCAACCGTCGTGCCCGGCCCCAAGCCCGGACCGCGGGCTTCGGCCGGTTGTACTCACAGGTGAGTGACAAGATCTTCAATCGCCTGAATACTGTTGGTTAAGTATTCCTGCTTTACCTGAACTCGTTGTCCGTTGATGGTTGTCTTGCCGGCCTGCAACTTCGAGAACGGGAGTCCCTTCGCGAAGGCGACGACACCAGTGGTCTGGAAGTCCCTGATATCGACGAAGCCCGATCTAATTGCCGTGAACGAAAAAATGTCTCCATTTGATTTCAGCAGCTGTTGAATATCGTTCTGAATTGCGGCTAGTACGGCCGCGTACGCTGAAGCTGACCCCATGTATTGAGTTATGCGATTCTTTGCGATTAAGTGCACCTTTGGAAGCGGACGGTGTTCAGCCTGAAGTTTTGTGGCGAACGCGTAGGATGCGTAGATCTCGGACGGCAGCTTCAATCCAAAGATCAGTGAAAACGCATTCTGGATCGCTCGACGTGAGGAATCGTCCGCCATGACAGGCAATATAATTCTGTCAGTCGTTGCGAGGGCAATCTGCGTGTATAAGGAAAAGCTCGGGTTGCAGTCCATAAATACCGTGTCGTATTCACGTTTGACCTGGTCCAAAAAGGTCTTCAGCCAGTCAATCACAGCAATCCATGCGTTAGTCCCCGGAATGTTCTGATTCGCCAGGGTATTTACGGCGTTGGCCTGCAACTCAAGCAATGGATCACCACAAACCAAATCAACGTTTGCAGCAATTCCCCTGTTAAAGTTATTCGGCGTAGTAATGAAGTCGCGGGCGTTAAACTTTGGTGGCGCATACGGCGATGGCAAGCGAAGCTGGAAGTAACCGCCCAAGCTACATCGTGGCACCTCCCCGTGACGCCCTAGCAGCTTTTCGCTGCCCTTATTATTGAGGCCACCCAACATCAACTCAGACAGATTCGCCTGCGGACAGATGTCGATTGCCAGCACCCGCTTCTTCGGATACTTTTCCGCATACCGTATAATCGACTGAAAGGCTAAGCTGGTCTTCCCGGTGCCGCCCTTGTTGTTCCAAAACGCGTATTTAAGGTCCATACGTCTCCAGGATTCGTGTATTTTATTAGGACAGTAGGACGTCCCGTATCGCCAGTGTACAGTACTTAAAAGACCTAAGCAAGTCCTACTAGGACCCAGGTGCGGACAAATACGCCTAGCGGCTGCGGTCGCATGCCGAGCAAATATGGACGCAAATTCCAAGCCTTGGCGCCGAGATGGATTCTAAGCGGGGGACCGAATTTGGGCCGCCTTCCGGCCGAAAAGCTTCGCGCCACTGTCGGGATGCGCTGCGAGCCTCTTCCGAGGCATACGCGCAGGCGGGGCGGCTTAGTCGGCCGGAGGATTCAGGCCGGCGACTTGCAGGATTGTCAGCAGGACCCTTTGCATGCCGATTTCGCGGCCTGTCGGGTCGTACCACTCCTCGAGCGAATGAGCGCCGCCGGAAGTTCCGCCGGCTCCGAGGGCGACGGCGGGAATTCCCAAAGAAAGCGGAATATTGGCGTCGGTGGAGGATCGCTCGATGCGGGCGCGGTTGCCGAGGTAATCGTCGGCCGCTTGAACGGCCGCCAGAAGCGGCGAATTCTCCGCCAGTTCCCCGCCCGGCCTCAGGCCCAGCACCTTGAAATCGATCGCCAAAGTGGCGCCGGAAGTCATCCCGTGATCGCGGGCATTGTGCATCTCCTCGTCGGCGCCAACCTGGATGGAGCGGCGCAGGGCCGTTTCCAATTTGGAGATTTCGGGTTCGGCTTCCGAGCGCAGGTCGACCTTTATGGAGGCCTTTGCGGGAATGGAATTTACGGAGGTGCCCCCTTGAATCATGCCCACGTTAAACGTGGTTCTGGGACTATCGGGAGCGGGAGTCTTCAGGAAAAGCGCGATGCCTCGCGCCAGGGCATTGATGGGATTGGCCACGCCAAAATCGGACCAGCTATGGCCACCCGTGCCGGTGATGGTGATCTCCACGCGGCGCGAGGCCAACGCCGCGGTTGTAACATAGTCAATCGAAGCGCCGTCGAGGGCGATCACGTAACGAAGCTGCTTGCGGTAAGTCTCCACGAGCTTGCGAACTCCCCGCAGATTGCCCTCTCCCTCTTCGCCGACGTCGGCAACAAAGAGAACGGAGCTGCGGGTCTCCAGCTTGGTCTCCCGCATGACGCGGGCGATGGCAGACAACGTCGCGAGGCCGGTGCCATTATCGGAGATGCCCGGAGCTTTTAACCTGCCTGCTTCGCGACGCACGCGGACATCCGTGCCCGCCGGAAACACGGTATCCAAATGCGCGGTGATGAGAACGAGGTCGCCTTTGGCGCTGCCGGCGCGTTCACCAATGACATTGCCCGCGGCATCGGTATGCACCTTGAGACCGGCGTCGGTGAAGAGCTTGACCAGGTGCGTCGCCCGGACCGACTCATGAAACGTGGGCGCCGGTATTTCGGTGATGCGGATCTGCTCCTCGGTGACGGAAGGAGCTTCGCTTGCGAGCTTGGCCAGCGCCTGCCGTACCCGAGGGTCGGCGGTGATCGGGGCGGCGGACGACCGGCCTGCCCGGACTACGTTGCGCGTAGAGAGTATTCCCACAGCCGAGAGGATAACGCACAGCAGGCCACAAGTCATAACCTCACTGGGGCGTAATTTCATAGCTGCACGTGAATGCCGGCAGGGCCTGCCGGTCAAAGGCAAAACCCGACGCGGGCGAGCCTGCCGGAAACCGTTTGATCTCATCTCTTAGCGCCCGAGCGCTCGCCGCACAGGGCCAGAATTTCATTGTCCGTCAGCACGCGCGAGGCCCGCTTGGCTGTATCGAAAATGCGCAAGACCAGTTCTTCCGTTACGGCGATGTCGTGGCGTTCGAGCCAGTATTGCACGTTTGAGCGGCCGCTCAAGGGGCCAATCTCGATGACTTGCTCGAGACCAAACAGGTGCGAAGGTACGCCGCTATAGACGGTATTGGCGAGCATGGGATCGGACTTCTTGAAGGCCTTTATGATCGCGGCGGCGTGGACTCCCGTGGCGGTGCGAAAGGCATCGCGCCCCACGACGGGATAATTTGGCGGAATGGGAATGCCGGTGGCGCGCGCCACCGTCTCGCAGTAACGCTTCAGCTGCGAAAGGTCGCGATCGATCAGGCCGAGTAGACGCAGGTTGACCAGCATCAATTCCATGGGCGTATTGCCCACGCGTTCGCCGAGGGAGTTGGCCGCCGCATGCACTTGATCCGCTCCAGCCAGGATGGCGGCAAGGGAGTTCGCCACGGCCAGGCCGCGGTCACAGTGGCCATGCCAATCCAGGCGGACCTGCACGCCGGATGGCGCTACGATCTCTTCGCGCACGAACTGAACCAGGCTGTACGCGCCCATCGGCGTGGCGTGCCCCACGGTGTCGCACAAAACCAAGGAAGTTGCGCCGCAGCGGATCGCCGTAGAGTAGAGCCTTTCGATCGTTTCGGGATCGGTGCGCACGGTGTCTTCGGTGACGAACATGGCCGGGAGACCGTGGCGGACAGCGAAGCTTACAGCGTGCTCCACGGTGCGTTGCAGATGATCGATGGTCCAGTCTTCGACGAGCCGGCGAATCGGGCTGGAACCTAGAAACGTGGATGCTTCGATGGAGATGCCGGCGCGCTGAGAAATTTCCACGATGGGGCGGATATCGTTTTCATGGGTTCGCGCGGCGCAGTTCGGCCTGATTTTCAGGCGCGACCGAACGATCTCCTGGGCCAGAGCTTCGGTGTCCGCGTAAGCGCGGGGTCCGGCGCCGGGCAGGCCGATATTCACCATCTCGATGCCGAGCGCCTCCATAAGGTGGAGAATCTCGATTTTTTCGTCGATGGAAGGATCGATTACGGAGGGATTTTGGAGCCCGTCACGCAGGGTTTCGTCGTCGAGCGTGACTTTGCGGCGAGGATCGAACGAGAGGGGCCCGACCTTATTCCAATCGTAGATCAGGTTGTCTTCCATCTGAGTGGCATCTGGGTTGGCATCGCCGTGCGTGCCATATCAGCCCGCCGCTTGCCCGTCGACTATTTCGATGCCGAAATGGCCACTGCGGGCGTCTCAAGCGCCGGCGGAGGCCATGCCACGCGGCCTAGTATCGAAGCGTAAAGCTATGCGGCAATTGCTCGGGGTCAGGCCTATAGAGCGTCTTACAGAATTCGCAGCGGTAGATCTCCGCCTGGTGACCGACCAACTGCTCGATCTCCTTGGGATAGTCATACCATCGCTTCAGATGTCCCGCGCAGAGCTTTCCTTTGGCATCTTTTTCGTCGCAGGAACGTTGCCGGTGCTTGCGGATCTTCACCTTCGGCGGCGCCGCTGCTGTCTCTTCCGCCACTGATGCCGCCGTCGCAACGGCCTGCGTGCTGGCGGCAACTTTCTGCGCCGCGTCGGGTGTATCGCCCATGGACCAGATCTCCCTGCCGGTTCTTCCGGGAAAAGCGCTCGGCTTATTCTACTCGAATTCTACTCGAATCGTTTTCGGCGGGCCAAGGAGTGAATCGCGATGGGCGCCACCTTCAGTGGATGATTTGCCCCGACGCTTGCGACGCGCTCCGAGCGATGCGCTCGCGAGCGAATCGGTAGGGTCGGGATATTCGACAGATTGCAGGCAGAGGCCGTGAGCGGGCGCCGTGGGCCCGGAACAACGGCGGTCGCGTTTTTCCAGCAAAGCCGGAATGTCGCTGGCGGCGATCCGTCCACGGCCCACGTGCAGAATCGTGCCGATAATCTTCCTGACCATATAGCGCAAAAACGATTTGCCTCGAACTAGATAGACCCACTCCTCGGAACATGGCTGGCTTCCCCAAGGAAGATCGGAAAGATCGGGCGGAGCGTTCGCGGAAAGATCGATAAGCTCCGAGCGAAAAATAGAGCGGATCATCATGCGATCCTTGTCGTCCTCCTCGGAACCAGTGGAAGCCGAAAAAGAAGTGAAGTCGCGCTGGCCCTCAAAACAGCGCGCCGCCTGGGCCATTCCCTCGAAATCGAGCTCCTGCGGAACATGCAAAACGTAGCGCCAGCGGAACGGCGGAACGACCGAACCCCGATAGATCGAGTAGCTATAGGTTTTGGCCTGCGCGTCCCATCGTGCATGAAAGTCCGGCCCGACCTCCTCCGCGTCCCGGACACGAATCGATGGAGGCAGCAGAGCGTTGCAGCCGCGCTGGAGTTCTTGTGGCGCTAGTCCGGACTGCGTCTTGAAGCTTACGACTTGCCCCCAAGCGTGGACGCCGGCGTCGGTGCGGCCGGCACCCTGCAAAGTGACGGAGTCCTGAGTCAGTTGGCGCACAACGTCCGTGAGCAAGCCCTGAATGGTCGGCTGCCCGGGCTGAATCTGCCAGCCGCGAAAGTCAGTGCCATCGTAGGCGACGGTCAGCTTCATGTTGTGCATCGGGTGGGGATTATCGCACGAGCCGGTACACTCTCCGCTGGGCGTTAACTTTCGTGACGGTTGTAATCTCAAGCACCACCGGCCGGGTCAGGAGCGGCACGATACGAGCAGGCGCTCTGCAAGCCCAACACGCGTTGTCAAAACAGGAACCGCGCTGTTACACTGCTGTGCTTTTGGCGGTCCGGGATCCTCCGTTCCAAGCTCCGCAGGAATGATCCGCTGCGCACGAGGGGTTCGGGGAACGATTGGCGCACAATTTTGAAACATTTGTGTGCGGCCAGACGTTACAGGTACTGGTTCTGATGCCCTAAAAACCTATGATTTGAGTGTCAGTAGCCCTGAAGAGATGGCTTAGCTCGTCGGGGGCGTGTGGTCCGAGCGGTCATCAGGGCGGTTTAAAACCGCAGCGGAAGCGGATGAGTGGTGAGGATTCGCAGGCTTCGAGGGAGGTTGTTCAAATGAGACGACGGAGTTGGTTAGCGGCCTTCATGGGCCTGCTCCTATTCTGGACTATGACGGGGCAGCTCACGGCCCAAGCCCCACAAGACAAGGCAGCGCTAAGGGACTACTCCACGGGGCCGAATTGGTTTGGCCACTTCACCTCCCCTTATCGGCAAGAGCCGATTCCCTCCCTCTCGCTGGAGAATTCGCCACGGCTCCACGACCTTATCCATGACGGCAAGCTACAGATTTCCATGGCGGATGCGCTGGCTCTGGCTATCGAGAACAATCTGGACATCGCGGTGGAGCGGCAAATCGTGCCCATGGCCCAAACGGACGTGCTGAGATCGGAATCAGGGTCCGCGGCGCGCGGATTTTCGGGCGCCACGATCCCCTTGGGGTTGAGCGCGGGCGCGCTGGGCGCGGGTGTGAGCACCGCGGTAACCGGAGGAGGCGTTGGCAACGCGGGTGGGATCAGCGGAGGAGGAGGCGCGGTGAATATCGCGCCCGTAGGAACATTCGATCCTACCATCAACTATGCTTTCAGCTGGGATCGCACCGCCTCTCCTCTCAATTCATTGGTCGTGGCCGGCGTGCCGAGCGTCACAACTTATTCCGCATCGTACAGCGGCAGCTATACGCAGCTTTTGCCGACCGGTACGAGTTATTTCGTCAGCCTTAACGGTTTGCGCTCTTCCTCGACACAGCAAAGCCTGTTGCTCAATCCGGACGTGGCGACGCGCATGTCCGTAGGCTTTAACCAACCGCTGCTCAGCGGGTTGGGCCTTAAGCCCAATCTGCGGTTCGAGCTGGTGGCGCGAAATAATGAGAACGTCTCCGGAGCGATATTCCGAACGCAACTGCAAGCGACGATGCTGCAGGTCGAGAATGCGTATTGGGACCTGGCGGAGTTCCAAGCCAACGTCAAAGTTGCGGAGGACTCCCTGGCGACAGCGCAAAGACTTTATGACGACAGCAAGAGGCAAGAGGCGGTGGGGACTTTGGCGCCTCTGGACGTCGTTTCAGCGCAATCCGCCGTGGCCGGCAGCGAGCGCGACCTGGTGGTGGCCAGAACCAACTTTCAAATCCAGGAGATCACCATAAAGAACCTTTTGAGCAAGCGAACCGATCCCGAGTTGGACGCGGCGGAGATCGTAACCACGGACCCGCTCCCGGCCCCCAGGGATAGCGATATTCCGCAGCTTCAGGACGTTCTGACCGAGGCGTTTCGGGCCCGTCCGGACTTGCAAGTCGCGCAAATGAACTTGCTGAACGAACAGATCTCTACCCAATACACGTCGAATAACCTGCTTCCGACGGGCAATGTTTTTGGCCAATACGCGGCTTCTGGACTGCAAGGCAATTGCACCATTTCTATCAAGGCAACGTGCAATCAGCCGGGCGTCGTAGCGCCGGGCACGGTGGTTCCCTCAGGAGCATCGGCATCTCTTCTGCAAATGGCGGAAGCCACTTTCCCGGAAGAGTCGGTGGGGTTCAGCTTGACGCTGCCCATCAAAAACCGCGCGGCGCAAGCCGACAATATCCGCGCCCAATTCGAGATGCAACAGGCGCAGATCAGTTTACAGTCCCTTCAAAACGAGGCTGAACTCAGTATCCGGCAAGCGATGATCGGACTGGTGCAAGGAAAAGCGCAGATCGAAGCGGCACATGAGGCCGTGGTGTTTGCACAGCAGTCGCTGGACGCCGAGCAAAAGAAGCTGGCGGTGGGAGCGTCGACCTTCTACAACGTCGTCTTGCAGCAACGCGACGTCACGACGGCACAGTACGCGGAAATCCAGGCTGCCGATGCCTACGCCAAAGCGCTGGTATCCATGGATCAAGCTCGCGGAACAATGCTCGAGCGCAATGGAATGACGTTTAACGACGCGCTCCAGGGCACGGTCACCAAACAGCCTGTTCCTTCGTTTAACAAAGGATCTATCCAGGGGATCCGGTAAGAACTAGATGGCCAGAAAAACTGTTTTGAAACTATCCGAGCGGTTGAGTCGCGGGCAGGCACGTTGGCCTGCTTGGAGCTATTTGCGATTGGCGAACCCGATACTTTTTGTGCCTATGGTTCTCTTCTTTCTCCAGGGAGCCGCCGCTCAAAGTCCGGCCGGCGGAGCGGCTCAGAGCCAGGATTCGCAGTCTGCTGTAGCTTCCCAGGGCGCCTTGCCCGACTACAGCGCGAACCCCAAATGGTTCCCGAACGTAATCTCTTCGTACAAGCAGCAACGAGTGCCCGCAGCCGATCTCGACAACACGAAGAGCCTTTCGGAGATGATTCACGATGGCAAGATCGAGCTTTCGCTGTCGCAGTTCGCAGCTGCGGTGGTGGAAAACAATCTGACTCTTGCCGAGGATCGCTATAACAACTACTTCGCCCAAGCGGATCTGCTGCGGACCAAATCCGGGCAAGCCGCCCGAGGAGTGTCCGCAGCCAACGTAAGCATCCCGAACGCGCTCTCCTCAGGCGCCATCGGAACTGGGGTAGGATTCGTTGGAGCACTGGCCGGCGGTATCGGTGGTGTTGGATCCATTACCGGCTCAGGGAAAAGCCTCACTCTGGGGCCCCGCGGCGTCTTCGATCCCGCATTTCTGTTCAATTTCAGCTGGGACCGCACCGTAAGTCCTCTCAATACCTTGGTTGTGGCCGGCTCTCCCGTCGTTACCACAAACACTAGTTTCTACGATTTTGGCTACGAGCAAGCCTTTCCCAGCGGGACCAGCTTCAGCGTGGACCTCGCCAATGAACGCCAAAACAGCACGCAGCAGTCGCTGGTCTATAATCCGGACGTCATCACTCGAATGTCGGTCAGCGTCGTACAGCAACTGACCAATGGCTTCGGCGTGACCGTCAACCGCCGCTTCCAAACAGTGGCGCGGAATGACATCGAGATTACGAAGCAATGGTTCCTCCAGCAGGTGGACACCCTATTGGCGCAGGCGGAAGATAGCTATTGGAATGTGGTCGCCGCTCAGGATCAGGTGAAGTCAACGCAACAAGCGCTGCAAGCTGCCCAGCAACTCTACGAAAACAATAAGATGAAGGTGGAGGTCGGAACGCTGGCGCCGCTCGACGTGGTCACGGCCCAATCTCAGGTGGCCTCGTCCCAGCGGGACCTGATCGTGGCGCAGACGAATCTTCAGGAGCAGGAACTCGCGCTCAAGTACTTCTTCAGCAAGAAGATTACGGATGAAATAGGCGATGCGGAGATTGTGGCGACCGACCCGCTACCAGAGCCGCAAGATGCGGATGTCCCACCTCTCGACGATGCACTCGCGACCGGAGCGCGGAATCGGCCGGAAGTGCCTCAAGCGGAGAAAAACGTATTGAACGATCAGGTGGCCGTCAAGGTATCGCAGCGTTCGCTCAAGCCTACATTCAACGTGTTCGGCTTTTTTGCCACCGCAGGCCTTAACGGAAACCAGCTGATTTCCACGCCCGGCGGCGTTCCTATCGTTTTGGCTGGCGGCTTGGCGCAGGAGTTGAATCAGCTTGTTAATTTCCGGGCGCCGGAGTATGCATTTGGTTTTAATCTTACGATTCCGATCAAGAACCGCAGCGCGCTCGCGGATAATGCGCGGTCCAGCCTGCAGGAGCAGCAGGCGGAGATAGCGCTGCGAAGCACCGAAAAACAAGTCAGCCTCGAGGTGCGCTCCGCCAGAATCAACTTGTTACAGGACAAGGCACAGGTCGCGGCTGGGGTTGCGGCGGTGGACCTCAGTAGGCAAACCCTGGAGGCAGAGCAGAAGAAGTTGGCCGCGGGACTCTCCACTCCATACAACATCATCCTGGACCAGAGAAACTTGCTGCAGGCCCAACTGGCCGAAGTGCAAGCCCGCGCTATCTACGCCAACGCGCTGGTGGAAATGGCGCGATCGACGGGCGTCATTCGGGAAAAGAGCCACATCGAGCCGGAGGATGCGTTTCGTGGCAAGATTGTGAGATAGCCGGCGGGAGACGATTGACGCGTACTTCCTTCTTTTATCCCTCTTTTCAGAGCTTCGGACGTTACGGCGAGGCAGCCCTTCGCGGGCCTTCAAATTTGCATTCGCGCTTGCGCTCCTGAAGCAGCCTTGGTATCAATTAAACTATGCATCCGCAGGCAGCACGACTCGCGAAGTCTCCCCTGAGGATTCCCTCCACCGTCTTTATCGTGGCGTTGATACTGAGCATTTCGGCGGGCGCGTGCCGTAGCACCGCTCCCAGCCAGGAAAGACGCTATCATCTGGAGGGCACAGTTGTGTCCATCGACAAGGCGCAGCAACGCCTCGTCGTGGATCATAAGGAAATTGTGGGATTCATGGGAGCGATGACGATGCCCTATCCCATCGCGGATCCCGCTGATCTCGACCGGCTCTCCCCGGGAGATCAAATTACCGCGGACGTGGTGGTCACCCCGGACCACATACAACTGAAAAATATCGTGGTGGTGAAGAAAGCAGACGGCAAGAGCGCGCCCACGGGGGCGGAGCTTCAGCCTTCCGAGCGGGAGGGGCCAGTCCCCGATTTCGCTCTCGTGAACCAGGACGGCAAGCGCATTAACTTGCGCCAGTATCGTGGACGCTCAGTGTTGCTTACGTTTATCTACACGCGCTGCCCTCTGCCCGACTATTGCCCGTTGATGAGCCATAACTTTGCGCAGATCGAAAAGGCCCTGGTCCAGACGCCGGGCATTTACGGCAAAACGCACCTGCTCAGCATCAGTTTTGATTCGCAGAACGACACACCCAAGGTGTTGCGGCGTTATGCAACGGCATTCGTTACCGATCGCGGGCCACGCACCTTCGAGCACTGGGAATTTGCCACCATACCGGCGAGCGAAAACAGCGCTGTGACCAAGTTCTTCGACCTTTTTGTCAGCGAAGAACAAGGTCAAATCACCCACTCCATGAGCACGGCGATCCTCTCGCCGGATGGGCGAGTCTATAAGACTTACGACCGGAACGATTGGAAGCCGGACGACGTGCTCGGCGATTTGACGGCCTCGGTCAGGGAAACGCCCGAAAAAATCAGCGAGTCGTTCCAGCGCTAACCTCTCCGTTACAGGTCTCCAAGATCGATCGGCTCGGTCTGAAATCTCCGCCCGATCCATACCTTTGATGCCGCTAGCGGGAGGGCCTACACTACCTGAAGCGATAGGTATCGACGGAAGTGTCGTCCCAGGAAGCTGCTCCTATGAGCGACGAAAAGCCGAACGATGCACTGCCTGAAATAGAAGGCAGGCGCCCACCTTCACATCCTCAGAAGTTCACGACCGTTTCCGGCTACCCCATTCGCCAGCTTTACACGGCAGCCGATCTTAAAGGATGGAACCCCGAGCGTGACTTGGGGCAGCCTGGCGAGCCCCCGTACACACGCGGCATTCACCCGTCCATGTATCGGGGCCGGCTATGGACGATGCGCCAATTTGCAGGTTTCGGCACGGCCGAGGATACCAATGCGCGCTTCCGCTACCTGCTGGCGCAAGGGCAAACCGGGCTCTCGGTAGCCTTCGACCTGCCTACGTTGATGGGCTACGACTCCGATCATCAGTTGGCGCTTGGAGAGGTGGGCAAATGCGGCGTGGCCATCAGTTCGCTCGCGGACATGGAGGCGCTTTTCGACCGCATTCCGCTGGCGGAGGTCACCACGTCGATGACCATCAATTCGCCCGCGGCTGTGCTTTGGGCCATGTATCTGGCGGTAGCCGAAAAGCAAGGCGCCGATTGGCAACGGCTCTCGGGGACACTACAGAACGACATACTGAAAGAGTACATCGCGCAGAAGGAGTACATTTATCCACCTGAGCCTTCTTTGCGATTGGTGATCGATACCTTCGAGTTCAGCGCGAACCGTACGCCGCGTTTCAACCCCATCTCCATCAGCGGTTATCACATCCGCGAAGCGGGCTCCACTGCGATCCAGGAACTGGCCTTTACGCTGCGCGACGGCATCGAGTATGTGGAGCGCGGCCTGCGGCGAGGTTTGGCCGTGGACGATTTTGCGCCGCGGCTCTCGTTTTTTTTCAACGCGCACAACGATTTTTTCGAGGAGATTGCCAAATACCGCGCCGCTCGCCGCATCTGGCAGCGCGAAATGCGCGAGCGGTTTGGAGCCAAGCAGGCGCGTTCGTGGGCCTTGCGGTTCCACGCGCAGACGGCGGGCTGTTCGCTCACCGCGCAACAGCCCTATAACAATGTGGTGCGCACGGCCATCCAGGCGCTGGCGGCGGTGATGGGCGGAACGCAGTCCCTGCATACGAACTCGTTGGACGAGGCTTGGGCGCTGCCCACTGAGTTCGCGGCAACGCTGGCATTGCGAACCCAGCAGATCATCGCTTGCGAAAACGGCGTCACCAACACGGCGGACCCGCTGGGTGGGTCTTATTTTGTAGAATCGCTGACCAACGAAGTGGAGGCCGGCGCCTGCGATTACATTCGCAAGATCGACGCGCTAGGCGGCATGGTCGCGGCGATAGAACATTCGTTTCCACAGCGCGAAATTGCCGAGGCATCTTACCGCTATCAGCAAGCCGTGGATCGCAAGGAGAAAATCATTGTCGGCGTGAACGAATACGTTGTCGAGGAAAAGCCCATCGAAGTGTTGCAGATCGACGAAGGTGTCGCGGTACGCCAGCAAGACCGGCTCCGCCGATTGCGCGCCGAACGCTCCGGCGAAGAAGTGCGGCGGCGACTGGATGGCCTGATGCGCGCCGCCGAAGGAACCGAAAACCTCATGCCTCACCTGTACGAGGCGGTGAAAGCCTATGCCACGCTGGGCGAAATCTGCGATGCGTTGCGAACGGTCTTCGGAGCCTACGAAGAAGTTGCCATCACCTAAATCCTTATTCCGCAGAGGGCATTTGCAGTATCCTCATTGACCCATGTCCGAACGCAAGATTCGCGTTTTGATCGCTAAACCCGGGCTCGACGGCCACGACCGCGGCGCCAAGATCATCGCTCGTGCCTTGCGGGATGCGGGCATGGAGGTAATCTACACGGGACTGCGGCAAACTCCGGAAATGATCGCGTCCGCCGCGGAACAGGAAGACGTAGACGTCATTGGCCTCTCGATTCTTTCCGGCGCGCACAATACTCTTTGCCCACAGCTGATGGAGTTATTGCGCGCCAAGCACATGGATGACGTCGTCGTGCTGGTGGGCGGAATTATTCCGGAAGCCGATATCCCCGGCTTGAAGAAGGCGGGGATCGCCGGGATTTTCCTGCCCGGTACGCCGACACAGGCGATCGTGGACTTTGTTCGCACTCATACGCGAGCCCGGGATTGAGCCATGGCCGCGGAGCATCCCTTTCGGCTAACCTGAGAAAATATGAAGACTAGTCCCGAGAATCGCGCCCACCGCAGTTCGCCCGAGTTTGAACAGAACGTGCGGCGCATGGTGGACCTGCTCACCGAAATCAAAAATGAGGAAGCGCGGCTGCACGAGGGCGGCGGAGCAAAAGCCGCGGAAGCGCAGCACAAGAAGGGGCGGCTCACGGCTCGGGAGCGAATCGCGCGCCTGATCGACCCCGGAACGGAATTTTTCGAGCTGGGGATCTACGCCGCTTACAAAATGTACCAGGAGTGGGGTGGTGCGCCGGCGGCGGGCGCGATTACCGGTTTAGGGCGCGTCTCCGGGCGGCTGGTGATGATCATCGCGAACGACGCCACGGTCAAAGCCGGGGCATTTTTCCCTATGACCGCCAAAAAAGTAATCCGAGCGCAAAACATTGCTATCGATAACCGCATTCCGGCGATCTATTTGGTCGATTCCGCAGGCGTTTTTCTGCCCTTACAAGAAGACGTTTTCCCGGATACCGACGATTTCGGCCGCGTGTTTCGCAATAACGCGGTGATGAGCGCGATGGGCATTCCGCAGATCACCGCCATCATGGGCATGTGCGTTGCCGGAGGAGCTTATCTGCCCGTTATGTGCGACCACATTTTGATGACGGACGGCTCGGGCCTTTTTCTGGCCGGCCCCGCGCTGGTGCAGGCGGCGATCGGGCAGCGAGTCTCGGCCGAAGAGCTGGGCGGCGCGAAGATGCACGCGCAGGTGAGCGGCACGGTCGACTTTCGCGAGCCAAATGACGAGGCTTGTCTCCAGCGGATTCGCTCGCTCGTGGGGATGGCCGGACATCCACTCGAGCCGCGGTTCGATCACGCCGCCGCAAAGCCTCCGTCCTATCCGCCGGAGCAAGTTTATGGAATCTTCTCCTCCGATCCGGCGCGGCAATACGATATGCGCGAGATCATCACGCGCATCGTGGACGGCAGCAGCTTCGAGGAATATCGCGCGGAATACGGCCAAACTCTTCTCTGCGGCTATGCGCGCATTGGCGGCTGGGCGGTGGGGATCGTGGCCAATCAGAAGATGAATGTTCCTACCATCGATCCCGCCACGGGCCAGCGCCGGTTGGAATTTGGCGGCGTGATCTACACGGAATCGGCGGAGAAGGCGGCGCGGTTCATTATGGACTGCAATCAAAACCTGGTGCCGCTCATTTTTCTGCACGATGTGAATGGATTTATGGTGGGCAAGGAGGCGGAGTGGAGCGGAATCATTCGCGCCGGGGCGAAAATGGTCAACGCCGTGGCGAATAGCGTGGTTCCCAAGATCAGCGTCATCATAGGCGGCAGCTTCGGCGCGGGAAATTACGCGATGTGCGGCAAGGCCTATGACCCTCGTTTCATGTTTGCCTGGCCCACGGCGCGCTACGCAGTGATGAGCGGCGATTCCGCCGCGGCCACGCTCGCGGAAATCAAAGTGAAACAGCTTGAGCGCGAGGGCAAGAAGCTTTCAGCCAGAGAACTGGAAGAGCTGCGGGAGTCTGTGCGAGCCAGCTACGAGCAGCAGACCGATCCGCGTTATGCCGCGGCAAGGCTGTGGGTTGACGCGATTTTGGATCCCGCGCACACGCGCGAAGCCCTGATCTGGGCGCTGGAAGCCGCTGCCCTAAATCCCGACGTCCGCGAATTTAAAACAGGCGTTCTGCAGACGTGATCCTCGATTTTGAACTTCCCCCACGGGCATCCATATGACCTCCACTGACGGCGCAGTGAAAATTGTCGAATGCCCGCGCGACGCTTGGCAGGGCTTGCCGCAAGTGATTCCCACCCAGATCAAGGCCAAATATTTGTGCGCGCTGGTGGAGGCCGGTTTCCGGCACATCGATGCGGTGAGTTTCGTTTCGCCCCAGCACGTGCGCCAGATGGCCGATAGCGAAGCCGTGCTGGAAGCGTTCTATGCCTCGCTTCCCTCTCGCGTGGAAGCTCCCGAAATCATCGGCATCGTCGTAAACGAAAAAGGAATTGAGCGGGCGCTGGCCGCACCCGGCGTGACCACGCTGGGATACCCCTACTCCATATCCGCTTACTTTCGCCGCGCCAACACCAACATGTCGCGCGCAGAATCCCGCGCTCTGGTCGAGGGGCTGAGGAAGGCAACGAAAGAGGCTGGACGCGGGCTTGTGGTGTACGTTTCCATGGCGTTCGGGAACCCGTACGAGGAGCCCTGGGGACCCGAAATCGTGGAGGACACTTTGATTTGGCTGAAGGACATCGGCGTGCGCACGATTTCGCTGGCCGATACCGTGGGAACCGCCACGCCCGAAGCCGTGGGAAAACTGTACTCAGCGGTCAAGGATTGTGTCGCCGGCATTGAGTTGGGCGTCCATCTTCACAGCCGGCCGGAAGGAACCGCGGAAAAAGTCATGGCTGCCTACAACGCCGGATGCCGCCGATTCGATTCCGCCCTGACGGGGCTAGGCGGTTGTCCCTTTGCCGGCGACGAATTGGTTGGCAACATCGCTACGGAGGCGGTGGTCCGCACGCTAGAGGAACATGGAATCGAAACGGGCCTCGCGCTTCCCGGGCTTGCTCCTGTGCTGGCGCAAGCAGCGGAAATTCGGGAACGCTACGCCCACGAGTAGAGAATGCCTCCTTATCAGACGATTACGCTCGAGACGATTCCCGACAAAGGCGGCACAATCGCCCTGATCACGCTCAATCGCCCTGAAAAGCGGAACGCGCTTTCCGCGACGATGATTGGCGAACTCATGGGCGCGCTCGAGAGCGTGGAATCCAGCAAAGAGCAAGTCGCAATCATCACGGGAGCCGGCAAGGCCTTTTGCGCCGGCATGGATCTCGACGCTTTGAAGGCGCTGGCGGCGCAGTCCCCAGAGCAGAACCTGGCAGACGCGAGGCGGACCGCCGCTCTCTTTCGCCGCTTATGGAGCTTTCCCAAGCCTCTCATCGCGGCGGTGAATGGCGCTGCGCTCGGCGGAGGATGCGGGATCGCCACGCTTTGTGACTTTACGCTTGCCGCGCCGGAGGCGAAATTCGGCTACACGGAAGTTCGCATCGGCTTCATACCCGCTCTGGTCTCCGTGTTCCTGGAACGGCAGATAGGGGAGAAACTGGCGCGCGACATCTTCCTCACTGGCCGGCTTTTCGACGCCACCGAGGCCAAAGCAATGGGCCTGGTTACAAGGATCGTACGCTCCGAAGAGCTCGCCCACGCGGCGCGCGAATTAGCGGGGACGTTGATGGTCAATAGCCCCAGCGCCGTGCAGGCCACCAAACGGCTTCTGGTGCGCGCGAGCGAGGCGGAGATCGATCGCCGCATCGAACTGGCCGTGGCGGCAAGCGTGGCCATTCGCGGCACGGCCGACTTCCGCGAAGGGCTCTCCGCATTCCTTGAGAAACGCCAGCCACGCTGGTCCGGCGAATAGTGATATGAACGACTTCTCCGAAACCTTGGCGCGGGTGCGCTACAAAGAGACCGACCAGATGGGCATGGTCTACTACGGCAACTATTTCACTTTTTTCGAGATCGGACGCGTCGAGTACATGCGCGAGCGAGGCATCGCCTACAAGCAGATGGAAACCGAAGACGACAGCTTCATCGTGGTGACGGAAGCGCACTGCCGATATATCCGGCCGGCGCGTTATGACGATCTGCTCCGCATTCGCACGCGCGTAAGCGAGGCCAGGCGGCGCAGCATCCGTTTTGCTTACGAAATTTTGCGCGATGGGAGCGCCGAACTGCTGGCCACGGGAGAAACCGTGCACATCATCTGCAATCGCGAAGGACGGCCGAAATCGCTGCCGGACAAATACCGCCAATATTTTCCGCTGACGGCGCCAGCCGAAAGCAAGTCGCCAACGCGCTAAGCACAACAGAACACGCTCTCCGCTCACCATTGCGATGATAAGAATGCATCACGCGAGATTCCGAAACAGGAATGAGCCCATTCTCAAAGCGGCTGCATAGCTGAACGGGGCAAGCTCCAGAGAATAGTGCCCGCAGGGCAACAAAAGAACTTCGCTTTCCATTCCCGTCTTTTGCACTTCGCGGATGATCTCAGCGGAGAAGTTTGGCAAGAATGTGGGATCGTAACGAGCGCTCACCATCAGCATCTTCTGCTTGCTTCCTCGCATACGGGGCACGTAAGGAAGAGGACTAATGGGCGACCAGAAGCGCCGCAGTTCGTCGGCTGTGACGTTGGCGCGCAAGCCTTCCCACACATGCGCCGTATTCATGCCCGTGCGCACCACGTCGGCAAAATATGTGGAGACGTGCAGGAAGACTCCGGCGCGAGCGAGCGGTTCGTGGGCCATGGTAATAAACCCGACGGCCGAGCCGATGCTCGTTCCCACCAGTCCCAATTTCCCGTAACCCTGGGAAGCAAGCCATTGCAACGATCGGCGAACGTCGAGAACGGCCTGCCGATTGGCCTGTAGCGTGAGGCCGATGTTGGAGCCGACCAGGTGATCGGCGCGCTCGTGTCCCGGAACCATGCGGCGATCGTGATAGGGCATGGAAAGACGCAGGGCCGAAATTCCGCAGCGATTCAGCCACAAGCAAATTTTTACCTGCACGTCCCACTTGGCATTCCATTGCGGCAACACCACCACTGCAGGTCCCGAATTGCTCACCGCAAAAAGGCGCGCGTGCACGCGATTGTTCTGCGGCCACGGCGAATCCACGGCGCTCGTGAAGGTCAGGACGCGGTCGCCATGTCCGCCATTCTCCGCCCCCGCGCCATTTCCCGCCTCCACGCCATTTTCCGCCCGCGCGCTAATCTCCGCCCGCGCGCTAATCTCCGGAGGATGCAACACGTAATCTGCGGCGGGTTCGGCGTGAAACCAAGCCTCGCTGTGCGCCACGGTGTGCTCCGCCCAACTGCCGAGAGCAGAGCGCGGATCCGAACCGTTGCCGCTTAATCCGACATGATCGAGTCCCCAGTCGAACGGGCGCACCCGGCGATTATCGTCCTCCGTCCATCGGCGATGCTCATAACGCCGGATTCTGTGCTCCAGCCATGACATGTCCCTAAAATTATCTCATTCACGCAAGCGAACTTCACAATGGAGGTCAACGCTGTCGGAACTCGACTCAAATAGCCACTTTCCGACAATCCGACTTATCGCGACTTGGGCGGCAAGGAACAGTGATGTGAGATGTGATAACGATTTCGATTGAACCATTTATAGCCGCGCCAAAGCGCCCAATTGAAGCCGGGAAGACTAAAGATCGCAAAAAAAGGCCATGCCCACCAGATTCGTCGCGCCACGTACAGGTAGGCATTGGCACCTGACTGAATGCTGCCATCACGGCGGGTGGCCCAACCTGACGAGATGGTTTTACGGGTGCCCTGTCCTCGCTTTTTGAGGGCAGGGCATTTGCTTGCACGAGCCGCTCACTGGACCGGGTCTCCATATGGCCTGGAAAACCGGTTTTTCGGCAGGTTGGATTTTGGCGCATTTCTCCCCTCATCCCATTTGACCGGGCCCTCAACATCTCTTTTGGCCAAGTCCCGATATGTTTTCCACAGGCCTCCCATTATCCACATAGTATCGATGTTGACCGCGCAGTTTACTCTGGCGATAACAGTGCCCATGACTACCGTACAAGAAACACCCAACGGCCACCGCGTCTCTCCGCCCCCTTGTCACGATGCGACCGGCATCGTCTCGAGCGATCTCTCTGCCGGCGCGCCGGTCAACCAAGTCCATTGGCAGCGCGGCGTCTCTTCTGAACCCTTGCCTCCCCGCTGTCAGTTTACCTTTTCCGATAGTCGCCAGTGCACCATGGCCCGCTCCGACATTCATCCCTCCCTGTGTCCCTTTCACGCCGAAAGAGAAGAACAGTTGTTCGGCAGCCCCTCACCCGGGGGCAGCGTTGTCGGAGCGGCGCTCGACCTTCCTGAACTCCATTCCGCCTGCCGCGATCTCACCACCGCCGCCGGCGTGAACCGCGCTCTCGCTCAGGTTTTCCGCCTTCTCGCGCAAAGGCGCATTTCACGCCAGGAAGCCGCCACCTTCGGCCATCTCGCCCAGCTTTTATTGCGGACCATTACCCTGGCGCGCGCCGAGTCCGCCCCCGCCGCTGGCGATCGCGCCAATGCAGCCGGCCCTGTCATCCTGTCTTCCGGCGAAAGTCACCAACAGGATGAGCTTTCGCCGGTCAACAAAGTCGAACGTGAGCGAAGGATCTCTCCGAAGCCTGCGCCAGAGCTAGACAGATCCCCTGCGTCCGCGCCTGCTTGCGAACCCGTCCCCTCGCGGCAACATAAGAATCCCGCCGCGCGTGAGAACGCCGCCGCGCGTGCAGACTCCGTTAGCAACTCAAGTGAAATCAACACTTACGAAAACGTTGAACTTAAATCCCTTCAGAATGAACACTTACAGAACAATGAGAGGGTGCCACATCAAATCCCGTCAGGCACGCGTGAACTACTCTCGCGGTCTTTTCCTCCAGAGCCCGTGCGGCCAGCACCACCGGAGCAGACTCGAGAACACGGAAGGCGCGGGCGTGCGGTTAGGCATCGGGCACGGTGCAGCGAGACCTCGTTGAGGACGCCGCCTGGTTATGGCACAGTGAGTTGGCGTCCGGGGTCAAAATTGTGAAAGCGGATCTGTGGAACTCTCGGCTCGACCGTGAACTCATGCTAATTCCCGCATGATCGCCCTGATCATCTTCGTTTTCGGCTTGATCATCGGCAGCTTCCTGAACGTCTGCATTCTGCGCATACCTCTTGCGCAATCGATTGTGCTGCCGCCTTCCCACTGCCCCTCGTGCGGCAAGCCCATCAAGGCTTACGACAATATCCCGGTCGTGAGCTGGCTCCTATTGGCCGGCCGCTGCCGGAAGTGCAAAACTCATATATCGGCCATGTACCCGATGGTGGAATTGGCCACGGGGCTTCTGTTCCTGGCCTGCTATCTCGTCTTCGGGCTCAACGCCGAAGCGCTCAAGTGGGCCATTTTCGCCGCGCTCATGATCGTGCTCACGATCACCGATTTTCGCGAACGCATTTTGCCGGACAAGGTGAATTTCGCCGGCTTAGGCTTGGGATTGCTGCTAAGCCTCTTCACGCGGCCCGTTGACGGCACAGCCTCCTGGCTGGCCAACCATCTGTTCGCTTATCCGCCACCCGAAGCCGCCTTATCATTTACCGACGCGCTCATCGGGGCGGGCGTGGCCAGCGGCCTGCTCTGGCTGGTCGCGGAGGGTTATTTCCGAGCGCGAGGACGCGAAGGGATGGGATTTGGCGACGTCAAAATGATGGCCATGGCTGGCGCGTTTTTGGGAGTACAGCGCGCATTGCTGACAATCCTTCTTGGGTCGTTGCTCGGAAGTCTGATTGGCATGGCCGTGATCGCCATCGGGCGCAAAGGGCGCGATTTCGAGCTGCCTTTTGGAACTTTCCTGGGAGCCGGGGCAATCCTGGTGGTCTTTTTTGGCTCGCCTGCTCTTGATTGGTACCGCGCGTTCGCACATGTCTAACGCCGCAGCAGTGATCTTCACCGCAGCCTGGGCGTATCCCGAAGGATCGTCGTTGCGCCTGGGGTGGACGGCCGCAGGACTCATGTTTGTGCTCTTCGTCCTCACGGCGCTGGCGCTGGCGTTTTTTTTCATTCGGCGCGGCTTTCATGCCGGGCGATCGGAGGAAAGTCCGGAAACTTCCCTCCCCAAACCGTCCATGGATAATCCCTCGGCTTTCATGACAGCTTCCATGCAGGCGGTGATTCAGAAACTCCGGGAGCAGGAAAAGGAGCTGGCGGCCCTGCATCGCCGCGATCGGGAGCGGGCACAGCAAACGGAGCGGCTTAGCGAAGCCGTGACGCGCAACATGCCTGCGGGCCTTCTTTTGATCAGCTCGGCAGGAATTGTTACCAGCGCCAATCCCGCAGCGGAGGCCGCCCTCGATGTGCATGCGCTTCCCTACCGGCGCTACGCCGAAGTGTTTGGCAAGGAATCGGCGCTCACGAAGCTGCTAGCCAGTTGTTTGGCAGACGGGCGCACCTTTCGGCGCGAGGAGGTCGAGTACACAACCCCGAGCGGCGAGTTACGCCAGCTCGGCGTAACCATCTCACCGATCTTGGGCCGGTCTTCGCGGGTTACAGGAGCGCTGTGCCTGCTCAGCGACCTCACTGAGCTTGCGGCGCTCCAACGCCAAGTACAGGTCAAGGAAAACCTCGCCGCCCTCGGCGAGCTGTCCGCGGGCATTGCCCACGAGTTCAAAAACTCCCTAGCAACGATCTCCGGCTATGCGCAGATGATTCGCAGCGAATCCAAAGGCGAGACCGCGGAGAATGCGCAGTTCATCATCGAACAGACCCGCGCCCTGACGCACGTAGTCACGGAATTCCTGAAGTTTGCGCGGCCCTTGGACCTCTCCACAGAGGAGATTCCGCTTCGCTCGCTGGTGGATCGGGCGATAACCGAAATTCGCGAGGCCATTCCGGACGTGGCGATTTCATCCGCGGGTGAATTGGAAAACATCGCGGGAGATGAAGGGCTGCTGCGGCAGGCGCTGCTCAATTTGATTCGCAATGCCGCGGAAGCCGCGGCCGGGCAGGCGTTTGGCGGCCGAGTGGAGGTGTACGGCGCAATCGAACACACCAGCAGCGGCGATTTGCAGCGCATCTCCATCACCGATAATGGCCCCGGGGTTGCGCCAGACGACCTGTCAAAGATTTTCGTGCCCTTCTACACCACCAAAACGAATGGCACGGGGCTGGGCCTCGCCATCGTGCAAAAGATCGTTGTGCAACACGGGGGTTCCGTCGAAGTTCGGAATCAAACGCAGGGAGGCGCGGAATTCATCGTTTTGCTACCACTTAGCAGACAGGGCACGGCCACAGGCGGGACGGTTGATTCCGTTTCAGCCGGTAACTAGACTAAGAGAAGCTAGAGTACTAGTACTGCGCCCAGCACTGAAAGGCGGCGACCCAATGTTTTCGCGAAAATTGCTCTTGGCAACAACCGTTCTCGCGCTGACGGCAACTGCTGTGATTACGCGCGCTCAGGATGTGGCATCATCGCCGGCCGAGTCCGTCGCCGATGCGGCGCGCAAGGCTCGCGCTCAAAAGAAGGATTCCGCCAAGCCGGCCAAGGTCTTCACCGATGACAATGTGGGAGACATAAAGGGCCAAATCTCCGTCGTCGGGTCCCAACCCGCCTCCCAAGCGGACAACGCAGACGCAAAGAAGGACGATGCAAAGGCGGCCAATGCGTCTGAGGGAGGAAAGGATGAGGCCTACTGGCAAGGAAAATTTGCCGCGGCGCGCAAACTCCTGGCCGACGACACGAGAGAAGCGGACATCCTGCAGCGAGAGTTCAATCTAAAACAGGAACAGTTCTATCAAGACCCGACCGCGGCGCTGAAGCAACAGTACAGCCGAGAGGATTTGGATAAGACACAGAGCCAAATCGATGCCAAGAGGCAGGCCGTGGAGAAAGATAAAGAAGCGATCTCGGATCTCGAGGACGAGCTCCACAGGTCCGGGGGTGAGCCCGGCTGGGCAAATGAGCCTTCGGGCGCCGGTTCTTCGGATTCGAGCACGTCGGAATCGGGCACTTCAGGTTCGGGCGGCTCGGGAAGCGATACTTCCGGTAGTTCGGGCACGAGCGGTTCAAACTCTGACACCTCCAAGCCCCTGTAATCCAGGCAAGGCTCTCGGCCCAAACTCTCTAGGCTAGGGCAGGCCGCGGGCGAGCGGATTGCGCGAATCGCAGAGAGCCGTGCGCTCAAGCGCGCTGCTCTCTGCGCGTTCCTTACCTGGTGCAGGTTCCTAAATTCCGCCGAACGTACTGATCTCCGCACACGCCCGCGTTTCCACACAAATTATTCGCTCGGATTCATGATAGAAGAGAACCCGTGGAGCCACTCCTTCTAGTTGAAGACAAGCCTGAACTGCGCGCCATGCTGCGTAAGGCGCTGGAACGCGCGGGACACTCCGTGGACGAGGCTGCCGACGGTTCGACGGCGGTCAACAAAATCCGATCGCGACGCTATTTGCTGGTGCTCAGCGATCTCAAACTGCCGGGGTGCTCTGGACTCGAGGTGCTTCGCGAATCCAAACAGGCCGACCCTACCATCCCTGTGATTCTGATTACCGCCTTTGGCTCCATCGAAGAGGCGGTGGCGGCCATGAAAGACGGCGCCTTTGATTTTATTCAGAAGCCAGTCGATCTCGAGCATTTGAATCTGCTGGTGGCGCGCGCGGCGCAGCAGCAGGAGTTGTTGCGAGAAAATCTGCTGCTGCGAGAGGAATATGCGGCGCGCTACGGCTTTCCACGAATCGTGGGAGAGCATCCGGCCATGCAAGCGGTAACCCAGCAGGTGCAGCGGCTGGCCACCACCGATTCCACGGTCCTGCTATTGGGAGAAAGCGGGACCGGCAAAGAACTCTTTGCCCGCGCGATTCACGCCCTGTCCCCGCGGCGAAGCCATCCCTTCGTCGCATTGAACTGCGCGGCGATTCCAGAAGGGCTGGTGGAGAACGAGCTATTCGGCCACGAGCGCGGAGCCTATACGGGCGCTGGCTCGCGCAAAATCGGCAAAATGGAACTGGCCCACCGGGGGACGATTTTTCTCGACGAAATTGGCGAGCTGCCCATCGCCATTCAATCCAAGTTGCTGCGCGTCTTGGAAGAAAAGCGCTTCGACCGCGTGGGAGGCACGCAAAGCACGGAGGTCGATGTCCGCATTCTGGCCGCGACGAACAAGGACCTGCGCGCGGCCGTGGCGGCGAAAATCTTCCGGGAAGATCTCTTTTTTCGCATCGCCGGCGTGCCCATAACGATTCCGCCTCTACGCGAGCGTGGCAACGACGTCCTTTTATTGGCCGATGCCTTTCTGGACCGCTTTCGGAGGGAGTTTCGCAAGCCGGCGTTGCAACTGACCGATCAGGCGCGCGACGCTTTGCTTGCTTATCAATGGCCGGGCAATGTGCGCGAACTGCAAAACACGATGGAGCGCGCGGCAATTCTCAGCGACGGCAATGAAATCGACGCCGCCGCCCTTCAGCTTTCCCCGCAGCGTCCCTCGGAGGGACAAATGCCCGCCGGCATGCTGAACGAAACTTTCTCGTGGGAAGGAACCATGCAGGACGTCAGCGCCCGGGCGCTGGAATACGTCGAGCGATTCAAAATCGGAGCGGCGCTGCAGTCGTCGCGATGGAATAAGACGCGCGCGGCCGAGCAACTCGGCATCTCCTACAAAACGCTTCTCACCAAGATTCGCGCGTTGGGCCTCGAGGAGTGAATTCAGCCGAATCTCTTCTGAATCGGGAGCCTTGCTGACTTCCACCGCCTCGCGCAATCGCCTCTAGGACTGCGCCTGGCCCGTATGCAGCGTTACGATTCCTCCGGTCCAACTTTCGAAAGCCACTCCGCTGAATCCCGATTCCTCCATTAATTTCAGAAGCTCGCTCGGCGCCGGAAAGCGGGCCACCGAATTCGGCAGATAAGTGTAAGCAGACGCGTTTCCGGAGATCGCCGCGCCAATGGCCGGAAGCACGCGGTGAAAATAGAAATCGAAACCGTGGCGAAAGAGCGCTCCGCGAGGTTCCGCGAATTCCAGGATGGCGAGCGAGCCACCCGGTTTTAGAACCCGGCGCAACTCCCGGAGTCCTTGGGCATAGTTAGCGAGATTGCGGAATCCAAACGCTGTGGCGACCAGGTCAAATCTGGCATCGGCGAACGGAAGAAACAGCGCATCGGCCTCCACAAATTTGATTGGACGGCCGCGGTTTCGTCCAGCCTTCTCATGAGCGCGCACCAGCATGGGACGAGCGAAGTCGGCTCCCACGAGGGGTTCCGACTCGACTCTACGGCTGGGCGAGTTGGCCAGGACCATAGCAAGATCCCCCGTGCCACAGCAAAGGTCGAGAATGCGGGCCTCTTGGCGCTCGAGAATACGAGCGAAGCGGCTCGCGAGGCGCCTTCGCCACATCACATCGAAACGCATGGACAGGAGATGATTCAGCAGATCGTAGCGCGGGGCGATGCGGCTGAACATGTCCCGCACTTCGCGGGAAGCAGCCGCTTCGTCGTGAGTTCCGGCTGGGCGCGTGCCTGGCAAGCCGCCGCGAGTGGATCCGCCTGGGCTCATGGATGGCCAGGTTGCGCGCTCAAGCGGGCGAGAACTTCAACCACAAGTTTTTCCGGAACGGGGCCAAGGGTTTCGGCGCTTCCAATTCTACGGCTGAGTACGAACCGCAACTGGCCACCGCGGGTCTTCTTGTCCGCATGCATGATTTCTACGAGACGAGCCGGTTTTGCGGCCGGCAATTCGGGAAGAGGGCCGACCCGGCGCACAAGATTTTCGATTCGTGAGGCGCTTTCCGTTTGGAGCAAACCCATGCGCGCCGCGAGGCGAGATGCGGCGATCATTCCCCAGCCGACCGCCTCGCCGTGGAGATACTTGGCGTACCCCGTAGCTGTCTCGAAGGCGTGCGCGAAGGTATGGCCGAAATTGAGAATTTCGCGGAACCCGGCCTCGCGTTCGTCATGGCTGACAACCTTGGCCTTGGATCGAATGCAGCGCGGGATCACGTAATCGAGGGCTTTTTTATCTCGCTGGACCAACGCCTCCATCGATTTCTCGAGGAACGTGAACAGGCGCTCGTCGCCGATGACGCCATATTTGATCACCTCGTAGATTCCCGAGCGGAACTCCCGCAAAGGCAGCGTGGACAAGGTAACCGGATCGGCCAGGACAAGCTTAGGCGAATAGAAGGCGCCGACGAGATTCTTCCCTTCCGGCAAGTTGACGCCGGTTTTTCCGCCGATGGCGCTATCGACTTGAGCGACGAGAGTCGTCGGCAGGTGAACAATTCCGACGCCCCGGAGGTAGGCGGCGGCCACAAATCCAGCGACATCTCCGACTACGCCACCTCCTGCAGCCACCAGAATGGCGCGGCGGTCCGCGCCCGCGCGAACTAACTCCCTGCAGACGCGCTCGACCGTGGAGATGCTTTTAGCCTCCTCGCGATCGTCGAAAATGATTGTATGGCGCAGGCCCACGCTTCGTAAGGCGCGTTCCAGCTTGCGGCGCCAATGGCGCGCTACGCGCGGCGAGGAGAGCAAAAATACGCCTGTATTGGGGCTAAGCGACGCAACTGCCGCTCCGGCGCGGGACAAAACACCGGCGCCGTAAACGACTTGGTACCGTCCATTTTCCGAATCGATGGAGATTCGCTGCGAACTCACGGATGCGTGGCGGCGCTGGCGCGGGCAAACTTTTGCTCGAGTTGCGGGACCACCGCGACCAGCACATGACCCACCCTGGCCAAGCTTCGGGGGCTGACTTTGTCGAGAGAGTCCTGCGGTGTGTGCCAGTAACCCAGGCGCACCGGCGTATCCAGATCGATGATGTCCGCCGCAGGAACGTGACGCGCGAGAAAGGGGTCGTGGTCGTCCGTAACAGCCATCTGAGAAGACACGAACGTGTCCCCATATCCAAGCCGCGATGCGGTGGACCAGATCATGTCGGTCAGCCAGCCAGTGGAGTCCGTCTCGCGCTGCAAGCGCAGATTCGGTCCGCCGACCATATCGGCGAGAATCACGGCCTTGGTGCGCGCTAGATCGCCCGAGAGGGCCATGCGCGCGGCGAGTTCCCGGCTTCCATAAGTATTGTCGGGATCCTTCCATTCGGTTGGATTGAACGCTTCCTCCCCATCGAGAAACGCAATCCAAATTGTGAGCGCATCCTTACGGGCGCACAGGAGATGAGCCAATTCCAGCATCACGCCAGTTGAGGAGCCGCTATCGTCGGCACCCACAAAGTTCGGGAGGCGCTTGGAATCGTAGTGGGTAAGGAAGAGGACGATGTCCTTAGAGCTTCCGGGAATTTTTACCACGATGTTCTTCATCTCCATATCCCCGACGGGCGTTGGGGTATGAAACGGCTCGGGATCGACTGGGCAGCCGAATCCTTTCAGCTGCTGAGTGATGTAGTCCTGGGTGCGATGGCTGCCGTCGGTTCCGGCCGAGCGCGGCCCAATAGCCACCATATCGGAGACGTACTTAAAAGCCCGCTGACCGTCGAACCCGCCGGTTTGATCGGGAGCAGGCGCCGCCAGCTGAGGCGTGGGGACTGCACTCGATGCGGGTTCGCTGGGCGCGCTAGTCGCTACCGCGCCGTTGCCGCCGCAGGCAACAAGGCACAGCGCCGCAAAAAAGGCCCATATCGATACGCGTAGGAGACGAGCGCTCTTGTGCACTTACCTGGTTCCTTAACCGGCCATTGCGCTGCGGCGCTTGTGGCGCACCACAGCCGCCGAAACACCAATGCTCACGAAGTACAGAACAATCATGGGAGCCATGAAAACCAGCATGGTGATTGCGTCGGGCGTAGGCGTAATCACCGCCGCCAGGACAGCAATGATGAGGATAGCATAACGGAAATTCTTCCAAAGGAACCGCGGCGTCACAATTCCAAACAGCGACAACAAAAACGCCAAAACGGGCAGTTCGAAGACGATCCCCACGCCAAGCAGCACATTGAGAACGAGATCGAAATACTCATCAACGCTGATCAATGGAGTAAAAGGGCCGCCGGTTTGGAAGTTGACAAGAAATTTCAATAAGTAGGGCAGGATCACCAAGTAGGCAAACACGATTCCGGATAGGAACAACAATACGGAAGAGATCACGAAAATGGCCACGGCCTTCCGCTCGTTCCGATATAGCCCTGGCGCTACGAAGAGCCAGACTTGGTACAAAACATACGGAGAGGCAATCACGATTCCGAGATACAGCCCCAAGGTAATGACTTGGTAGAGATACCCAGCGGGATGCGTAAAGATCAACTTGTCTTGCAAATTCGCCGCGCGCAGCGCATTCACCATGGGGCGCGCCACAAACTCAAGAACGTGCTTAGAGATATAAACGCCGATGAAGGTACCGGCGACAATAGCGCCCGAGGCATGGATCAGACGCGTGCGCAACTCGGCAAGATGCTCAAAAAACGACATCTTGCCGCCGTCTTCTGTTTCCTCCAGGCGGCTAGACAGGCTGGGATTCGCCATTCGCGGGTTTCTCGGAAGCTACTGCCGTTGCGGGAACGGGCTGGGGCTCTTCGGCAGGAGTGGCGCCCAGCAATTGGTTGGAAGCCTCTGCAGTGCGGATGGATTCTTCATTCATCTGCTTGATTCTGGTCTGCCGCTCCATCTCGCGCATCTCATCTTCAACCTGAACGCGAAAATCGGTGGTGATACGCCGGAAATCGGCCATAGCCTTACCAAGGGTCCGGGCCATCTGAGGAAGCTTGTCCGGCCCCAAAACGATCAAGGCGACAAGAAAGATAATTACGAGATGGGGTACGCTGAGCATCTTTTGTGGTTACGAATGTGGTTACGAACCCTAAGTCAGCCTCCCAGCGTCGAACGGATAGACGCGCCGAACGGACGTCCCTGCGCAGCAAAGAGGCTCTCCTCTGCATCATAGAAGAGCCTCGGAGGGGTGTCAAATCGGTGAAAATAAAGCGTGCTATACTGAACTTCCGAAAGCGAGGGCGGAATGAAGGGCGAGAGGCGTGGGGCACTGTTGGTCTTGGGTGTATTGGCGCTATCTGCCGTGTTAGGCGGCATATACGGACCATCCGTGCGCGCAACCGCTTCCGGGACTACCGATCTGCAAGACTCCCTCAAGAATTTCACGCGGGTTTTGTCTATCGTGCAGCAGGAGTACGCCACTCCCGTTGACACCGATCACGCTCTCTACGACGGCGCCATACCAGGAATGCTGCGAGTGCTCGACCCACACTCAACGTTTTTTGATCCACGCCAGTACGCCCTTCTCCGTGAGGATCAGCGAGGCAAATATTACGGCGTGGGGATGAACGTCGGCCCTCAGGAGAATCACACCGTCGTTCTGGCTCCGATGCCGGGATCGCCGGCCGCTAAAGTGGGCGTTCGTCCTGGCGACATAATTCACAGCGTGGAGGGCAAATCCACGGACGGGCTGACCACCTCCGAAGTGGCGGATCTGCTAAAGGGCCCGAAAGGCACCGTGGTGCACGTGAATATGGTTCGCGAAGGCTATGCGCAGCCATTGGCCTTCACGATTACGCGCGATGAAATCCCCAAGCATTCGGTGGACGTTGCTTTCCTGGTGCGTCCCGGTATCGGCTACGTGAGGGTTTCCGCTTTCAACGAAGAGACGGATACCGAGCTAGCGGCGGCATTGAAACAGCTGGAGATCGCAAATCTGGACGGATTGATTCTCGACCTGCGCGGTAACCCTGGAGGTTTGCTAAACGAGGCGGTTTCGGTCTCGGACATGTTCCTTGAAAAGAACCAGCTGATTGTCGCGCATCGCGGCCGCTCCTCCCAGGAACGGCGCTACTATGCGATTCACGGGAATCGCGGAGTGCAGGTGCCGCTGGTGGTCCTGGTGAACGGCGGTTCGGCTTCGGCCTCTGAGATTGTTACCGGTGCGATTCAGGATCACGATCGCGGGCTCGTCGTGGGTGAACAGACGTTTGGCAAAGGGCTGGTGCAAACCGTTTCGCCCTTGAGTGAAAATACGGGCCTGGCGCTCACGACCGCCCGATACTACACGCCCAGCGGCAGGCTGATTCAACGTGACTATAAGGATGTTTCGCTTTACGACTACCTGTATAACCACAAGGATCCGCAGCCGACCGAAGTGAAACTCACCGACGGAGGCCGGCAGGTATATGGAGGCGGAGGCATCACTCCTGACGTTGCCGTCAGCGAACCGAAGCCAAACGACTTCCAGCAACTCCTTCTCCGGCGGGACATCTTCTTTCCTTACCCGGAGCAGCCCGGCGTAGGGAGCTTTACGACCTACTTCCTGGGAACAAGGCCGGAGATCACCAAGAATTTCGCGGTCACCGACACTACGCTGGCGCTCTTCCGCCGCTATCTCGATAAGGAGAAAATCTCTTACACCGGTACCGATATCGAGCAGAACCTCGACTGGATCAAACGGGAGATCAAGAAAGAGGCTTTTATATCCGTGTTTGGCCTACCCGCCGGGTTTGAAGTCGAGTTGGAGGATGACCCTCAGGTTGTACGGGCGATCGAATGCATTCCCCAAGCTCGCGCCCTCTACCAGAACGTGCGCAAAGTAATCGCGCAACGGAACGTGGTTCAACCCGCACTCCAATAAGTGGGTGTTTAGCGCAAGTTTAAGCGCAAGCGGCGCCTGCCGGAGAATCAGGCGCCGCTGTGGCCTTTTTTCGTAACCCTTCGGCGCGTCGTCAGCTCAGCTTGACTACCTTCATCTCACGCTTGCCCAGCCGGCGAGCTCCCGTCTCTGTAACCAGCACGGAATCGCCGAATTGAGCCGTGGCGCCGCTCTTCATGACAAAAGTCGGTTTCACGTCAAAAACCATGCCCGCCTGCAGCACCATTTGCCCCATAGCCCCAGCGGAGCCGCCGCGCGGCAAGGTTCCCAGCCCGCCGGAATGAATCACCAGCGCGCCTGCCCTTTCGCCTCGTGCAACCAGCCGTTTATCGAGCGGCGCGCAGACATCCTTCACCATTTTGCCAGGAGCGATCAGCGCAACCATCTCGTGGAATGTATCCAAGCTATCCTTCGCCGCCGCATCCCAATCCGCGGGAGCCGGCGAACCGATCACCACGGAATGATTCACCTGAGAACCATAACCCAGCACGCAGGCCGAGCATTCCTGGCTTAGCACCTGCCCCGCCTTCATGACCTCCTCAAGAGGACGATTCAACGCGCTATTCCCTTCCGCATCGGCGCGAATGGAAACTCGGAAAGGCCGCTCGCCTGAAGCATTCACCATGGCGCTGAACATCGCCAGCCACACCGTTCGCTGCATCACCCCGGGCCGGGCCGTCTCAAACATCGCCTGCAAGCCCAACTCCCCGACTTGGGTCGATTTTTCGAGCACCGCAATCTCTTCGGCGCTGTGCAGAGCGGCGACGCCATCCAGCAGGTAGCTGGCGGGCTCGAATTTTGCCTGGGGAAAAGCTTTCAAGACCTGATCGTACGTGGTGTATGTAACTTCTCCTTCGGTCTGCCTCGAGGCATCCACTAAATCCGTCACGCCAATCCGTCCTTGTCCAAGATTGGCTTCCTTCATGGCATCGATGATTGTCTTTGACCAGGGGCCGCGCACAATGCGCAGATCGATTCCGCGGTCCTTGCACAGCTTCTCTTCCTTCGCGCCTCGCACTTGCTGGGTAGAGAGCGCCGTCACCTTGCCTTCATACGGCAATACCACCCACTTGAAGGGCAGCGTGATGCCTGTCAAATATTCGACGTCGGCGTCTCCATCCTGCCGTTCCGTAATCATCTCCCCCGAATGATGCTGGCATACCAGGAGCGCGTCGAAATTCGCTTCCTTCATCTTCTGCCGAACGGCCGCCCAGCGGCGGTGAATCTCGTCGGGGGTCCACGCCACGGGCAGCGACGCCGGCGTTATCGCGGGCAGCCGAGGCATCGCCGAGCGGCCCCAAGTGGATACCGCGGGCGCCAACATCGAAGCAGCTATGCCTGCCGAGGCCCCTTGCAACAATTTCCGGCGTGAGAGTGCTCCATCCGCGGAAGCGTTATTCCCATCCTTGCAGGATGACTTTTTCATCTTGGCACCTTCCCTAACGAGCCGTTTGCCATTCCGAGGCTTTCGGGTCCGAAGTCCATCTTGGCTCGAATGGCAATCTTATACACCGCAAACCATTGCGAGTGAAAGCAATTCTATTACGCAATCAAGAGGGTTCTGCTCCCGATTGGCCCGTCTGCAGCTGAATTTTGATTTGATTGAGAGACTTCGTCACGGAATCGCCGGATCGCTCCGAGCCGGTTGCGAAACAATGCAACTGCAAGGCGTGACACAACCAACAGATTTATACTCGACGCGCTTGCGCTATCGATATGCGAGGAAGGCGAAAGCGCCTTTTGAGCCAAGCTGCTCTGATCAGCGGAGACCAGCCAGCACCCAAGGCCGTTGGCAACCTACCTAATGAGCTTGTCGCTTGGCCGACCACTCGATGCTGCGGTCGTTGACCTTCATCGTTCCGCTCATCGCGTCGGCCGTGACGGTACCTTCATATTCGTGAGTCTCCTCGCCGTCTCGCCCCTTAAATTTCAGGCTGAAGCTGATTTTGTTTCCGGAGATGCTTCCCATGATCGGAATCTCGTCATTCGGACCCTTGATAGTCCCCTTCAGGGCGGTCCCACTCTGCTCGATTGTCAGCGTCTGATGCAGGGGACCGTTGCGGCCTTGCTGCTCCATATCCCAGGCGCCTGCGACGTCGGCGGGCTTTCCTTGGGCGAACGCGATCGGGATGAAAAGCGTCGCTGCCAACGTTGCGAACAAAAGGCTTGCTATAGATCTTCTCATTCCCTTCTCCTTTTTCACACATGCCCCTGTGCGAGTGCCGTGGCAACGCAACGGACACCTACGCGCGTCCCATTGACTCGCCGTGTCAGTGATTGTAGAGACCCGTATACGTAGTTTGGGCGATTATGTGGTCTTGCATCGCCTTCAGTAGGTCGGTACGAGAAGCCCCCGGTGGCAGGTTCACCTTGGCATCGAGAGCATATAGGTCAAAAACATAATAGTGCGGCCCGACGCCGCGCGGGCAGGGCGCCTGATAACCGTTCACGTCGTGGACGTTAGCGCCCTGAATGCCGCCTTGGACCGCGGCGCCCACAGGAACACCCTCGGGAAGCGAATTTACTGTGGCAGGAATATCGAACACCACCCAATGCGTGACATCGAGTTTGTTGGGGTCCAGCACTCTCTTCGGATCGGGCCCCATATCGTGCATGATCAATGCGAATGTGACACTTCCCTTTGGGGCATTGCTCCATTCGAGTGGAGGAGAAATCATGGGTGTACCCTGCGCTTGCGGTATGTCGCAGCCGTACTTGGCAGGTATGTATTCGTGATCTTTGAATGCGGATGTTTTGAGCGCTAGCGCGTCTTTCGGAGATTGCACCTTGGAGCTTTGGTCTTGAGCGCGCACTAAAGGGACGAAGAGAGTCAACGACATTAGCGAAACTGAGAGCGATCGAACCATTGTGTGTATCATTTCTGTTCTCTGTCCTCGCGCCGGTTTATAGCTATTTGCTCGCAGGCTTGTTAGCCACGGGATCCGCTATCTGCTTGTTGTAATCCGATACTTCCGTTGGCGAACAAATCATCTCTCGTATATCAAAACCAGGCGGCTGCAAATGAAGGCGAAATTTGTTCAGAGCCAACCAGGGTTGTGTATACATCTTGGGGTCGTCAATGGTGACCGTCAGCTCCAAATTGTCGTGATCGACCCGATGGAATCTCTCCTCGACGTGCAGCTTGTCGCTGTGGGGCCGGCCTACGTAATCCAGCCAGGTCCTTTCGTCCATACCCACGGTTTCAGCCACAAAAGTGTAGTCGTCTATCCATTTCCCCGATGAGTATCCGTTCCAGCGAGGCTCGGGATCTTTCGGCAGCTCCCGACCATCAGTCCAAATAATTCGCCAATTGTCGTTATATTGGTTGAGGTAAATGATTTGATCGTCAGTTTGAGCCAGTTCGAACGTCCTCATCTCGAATAACTCCATCCGTGGAAAGCCCACAGGATCGCAGATATCCGTCGGATCGTTGACGAGGGCCGCCGCAACGGAGCGGACCCCCGCTGCTGGCTTATGCGCCTCGAGCGTCTCTTCACCGAGCGCGGTATACGGCAACGGCTTGGCGATGTTTCGTTCGTCGGTGTCGATCCCTTCGCGCGGATCATTTGCTCGCATGGCGGGGTGTTCGGCTGCGCCCTTGGCCTGAAAGCCGCCTTCGGCTGAACCATCCCATATGCCTGAAATGTCCCGTTTCGGCGCAGGCTCGGATTTCTTGCCGGCATAGGCCGCCTTATTTGTAGGCACCGTATTATTCCATTGCTGTCGAGCCGTGCCCGTGCTGGAAGCAGAAGTCTGGGCCCACAGTGTGGGGCCAAGAGTCCATGCCGCAGCCAAAATGAGCGAAATCAAACAGCACCTTCGCATATCCGCTCCTCGTACTAACGGGTCACTGCAATCACAGCATTAGCTCTTCGAAAGTTCCATATAGACGACCTCGGTGAAGGTCGGGGGACTGAACCCTCCAGGCGCTGCAGGCGCCGTGGATTCGCCAAGAGCTGTTTTTACTTCCGGTAGCGACTTGCCGACGGCTACCATCTTCTTAATCTTCTCGCGACGTTCTTGGCCAGCGGCGAGCATCTTTTGTAAGCCCTGCTTCGTTTGTAGGTCGCCGTGCCCGGGCACGAATTTGTCTGCTTTGAGGGCGATGATCCCCTTCATGTTCTGAATCCAACCCTCTGACGAGCCGTGCTTATTCAAGTGAATGATCGGATATGGGTCAGGTTGGTTGGTCACCACCAGATCTCCTGTAAACACAACCTTTTCGTCCGGCAGATAGATGATCAGGTCACCACTGGTGTGAGCCGGTCCGAAATTCAATAGAGTGAAACGTACTCCATTGATCGTAAGCGACTCTTTCTTTTCAATCGTCTTATTGGGGAGATGATCCTGCGGCGCCGGGTTGCGGGACCCTGCTGAGGCTTCCATCTCCTTCTTACAGTTCTCTTGAGAAATGATGGTCAAACCGGTGGGAAATGCAGCGAGCCCGTTAACGTGATCTCCATCGCTGTGGGTGATCATTACCGTCGTAACCGGCTTTGGCGTCAGCTTCGCAATTTCTCCGAGGACTTCTTTCGCGGACGCCGCGGTTTGCTTTGCGTCCACGACGATTACCCCGTCTTTGCCAATAATGATCCCGGTATTACCGCCGGCGCCCCCTTCGGTCCAATAGACGGTGTCACTAATTTTCTTGACGGATAAAGGTACGGGCTGCTGCTGAGCATTAGCGAAGGCAACAAAGAGACTGAGAACAAGAACTGCTCCCAGCGCCAGGCGAGCATACAAACGTGTCATATATACGCTCCTGATGACATTTGTTGAAACGCCATGGCGGGGCGCCATAACCCACGCTATCTCCCTTTCCAGTCACCGCCCGTAGCGGTGCGCGCACCGATTTGGCTGTTATAGTCCAGAGTCTCGGACGGTGCGCAAGTCATCTCTCTCATATCGAAGCCCTTTGGTTGCCGGTGTAGCGGGATCTTGTCGATCGCGACCCATGGTTTCGTATACATCTGGGGATCATCAATGGTCACAGTTAGTTCCAAAATGTCGTCGCTCACTCGATGGAACCGCTCCTCCACGCGCAGGTCGCTACTATGTGGACGACCCGAATTATCAAGCCAAGTCCGGTCGTCCATGCCCACAGTCTCAGCCACAAAAGTGTAGTCATCTATCCATTTTCCTGATGAGTACCCGTTCCAGCGTGGCTCAGGATCTTTTGGCAGCTCCCGGCCGTCCGTCCAAATAATTCGCCAGTTGTCATTGAACTGGTCAAGATAAAGCACTTGGTTCGCCGTTTGGGCGATCTCAATCGTCCTCAGTTCGTACAGTTCCATGCGTGGAAACCCCTGCGGGTCGCAAATATTCACAGGGTCGTTGCCAATCTCCACAGCAACACCTCTGACTCCGACACCGGGCTTATGCGTCTTTAGTACTTGCTCCCCCAAAGGCGTGTAGGGAGGCTCGTGCCCCGGTTTGCCATCTTCGGGGTACTCCCTGGCGCCTTCGTATGCCCCGCCACCTTCTGCTGTTCCATCCCAAACTCCCGACAAATCACGCTTCGGCGCCGGTCCCGACTTTTTGCCTGCATACGCGGATTTGTTCAACGGAACCACATCGTTCCATTTTTCGTGCGGTTCGGTGGAAGTTGGCGCGGCGCTTTGACCAAATAGAACCGGAACAAACAGCAATATCCCAACCCATGTAATTGCGGAGATCATCAGGCGGTTAGACATCTCGAAACCCCTTCGCGAGAAGAACTCAAACTTGGCATTACATTCAAAGGCAGAATTTCGCTGAGCTCAGCGCGGTCCCGGCCCCTTGAAGACTTCGCCGTTGATAACAATCCGGTTTCTAAACCGCCCGATCGGCTGGCCGTTCTTTGTGGGCATCACATCAAGATCGACCTGATCGCCGGGTTTGAACGTGCTCTTGCTCCAACCCGCATTGGCTTGGGCGACAGGGTTCTGCGCTTCGATCAGCCAGTGCTGTACATTCCCGCTCTCGTCTTTGGCATCGACTTTCAAATACACGTGCGGATTTGCCCATATGTAGCCGGTCACAACGCCTTTGACGACAACTGTTTTTTCATAGTCATAAGCCGCGTTTCCATGATGCGCAAACGCCGGCGCACAAGATCCAAAGAGGCCTAGTGCGCCCAGGGCGACAGCCATGAGTTTCGTTCTCACCGCAATCCTCCAGATCAACCGATTACGATCCTTTTGGACATTCTCCGCAAATAGGCATGTTAAGCGTGAATGAATTCTCATAATCCTGCTCTTGCGTTGCGCGCATACTCAGACACGTCGCTATGCTGCTATGACATTAGAACAGAATCTTGATTCCGAACTGGATTTGCCGAGCTGTGCCATTCGTAGCCAGGATCTGGTTCTGTGCACTGTTTACGGTGCTGCAGGTTGACGGAGTTGCAGGGCACGTTACGGGCAACCCGCCGCCCGGTCCCGCTGAAGATTGCGTAAACACTTGAGAGCCGGGTTGGCCGGGATCCCTGAAGTTGGCACGATTCGGCAGGTTAAAAAACTCCGCCCGGAATTGCACGTTGAACCGCTCATTAATGCGAGTGGTTTTCATTAAAGCCGCGTCCAGATCGCTATAGCCGGGGCCCGGCATTGAAAAAGGCTCGGCATTGCCCGCCTCGCCAATTGGCGGCATCGTGAAGCATGAACTGTTATACCACTGCTGAACAGTTCCCACGAGTTGCTGGCAACCAGGAACAACGTTGGGGCGGTCGGGTATAAAAGCGCTGGTTTGGTTGACGATACCTGCGGCCCAGCCGGTGGCAATGTATTCAGGGTTACCGCTGTGGTAGAGATACACGCCGCTGACCTGCCAGCCTGACACCAACCGATTCCCCTTGAACGGCAACACGTACAACGCGTTAACGGAGAGGTCATGGCGGATATAGAAGGCGCAATTCCCTTCGTCCCCACCGAGGTTATAAGAGTTTTGGGCCAACACCGAGTTTTCCTGGGGGCCGCTTCCTCCACTATTACTCAAACAAGAGGCCATCGTATACGAGACTTGTGCCTGGAAATTATTTGTCAGCCGGCGAACCAGGCCAGCCTCAAGGGCATTGTAGTGCGAGGAGAAGAGAGTGGTTTTCATGGAGGAAAGGCTGACCGTCGGATCCAGACGATTGTTCGATACGACGGCAAGCTTCCCCGTGCTGGGAGTAAGAGCTACGTTGGCAAAGGACATCTGTCCCGTGGTGGGATCGACGATCGGCTGGCCGCTCGCAGATGCAGGGGAGGCAGCCGTTCCTCCCGTCAACTGGCTTGCCACCGCTGGAAACGGCATCAATCCTTGGCCCGGAGTCAGGTTGCAACCAGCCGCGCAGGTTGTAATGGCGCCCGGCACTCCCGTCGGTATGGGGGGATTTTCATCGAGTAACCCGATCAGGTGCAGGCCATGAGAGCCGACGTAGCCAACCGTGAGCGTCGTATTTTTTGCGATCTGGCGCTGCACGGTCAGATTGTACTGCTGCATGTAGGGCGTGGACCTGATGCCCGGGTCAATTCCCGAAGGTTGAATGACCGGCGCGGTGTTGACTCCGGCGCCGCTAACCGAAAAGGGCGGCAGAGGAAAGGTCGGACACGGCACGGCGCCAACAGCTGGGCAAGAAAATGTGGTGCTGGAGTATGGAAGTGGAACGAAAGTGGTGTAGTCAAAAGGCAAAACAGGTGAATGGAATATCCCATAGCCAGCGCGCACGGAAGTCTTGTGATCCTTGAACGGATCCCAGGCAACACCGATCCGCGGGTCAAAATTGCGCAGAGACGGGTTCGATAGATAAACGTTGTGTACGGCTGTGGAAGGCAGCGTTCCCGGCTTTAGCGTTAGAGGACAATTCGCGGCACCGGGGCCCGAGCACCCCGGCATGGGCAGTGAGGGATTGAACGTCTCCGAAAATGGCATATTCAGATATTCCCGAGTATCACCGACGGCATGCGGGTTCGTCTCAGGGGAGTACCGCAGGCCCAAGTTCAACGTCACGGTGCTCCTCACTTTCCAGGCGTCCTGAACGTAGAAACCCAAGTCGGTCTCCTGGAAGTGTTGAACGGGTTGCACGGTCGGCAAAGCACTGCAAGCAGACCAAAGCCCGGAATTACACACTGCGCTGGAGGAGCCGGCGGTTGGGGCCAGCGTGAGGAAACTGGAAATATTCGCAAACTGCCAAGATCCAGGAGTCGCAGGCACAGCGTTGTAGCTCTGCACGCGCATAACTGAGGCGCCGAATTGGAAGCTGTGGGCTCCGTGATTCCAGAAAATATCCTCGCCGGGCGAGAATTTGTTCTGAATATATTTCAGGAAGCTGCCGCCGCCGAGTCCGCCCAAATTGAATTGCAAAGGATTGGCGATCGATCGGATCGAGATGGAGCCCTGCGGGCCCGAAGGAAATATAGAAGTACCGTAGCCGCTGTCAGCCCACAGATTTGGTTGGCCGAAATTGAAATCGGGGTATGCGCCCACTGAAAAAGCATAATTCACGGTTCGCGTAAAGCCGAACCTGGTGGAGTTGATCAGGCTGGATGTCGCGACATGTTTCTCTTCGATCGAGAGGAATTGATTCAGCGACTCGGTTTGCGCACCCGACCCCGTGGGAGCTCCGGGCGACAACGTGGCGTTGACGAAGGGCAGGTACAATTGTCCGCCATCCCGGAGATAACGCGCGAACATCGAATCTTTCGATGAGATCGTCCAATCATAGCGGCCCACAACATAGTTCTCACTGCCCGGCGATTGGGCCGTCTCCTGGCACGTAACCAAGCCCGTAATCACTCCGGCCGATAGATTGGTTGTGCATGGATAGGATGAGGGCAAGGGCATGTATTTCAGGAAGGGCTGCACATTGGAGGGTACGGTGGCTAGACACGCCGCATTGTTCGCGCCGTTGGCATAGGGGATGGCAGTGTTGTTCACGCACGTGTATACACCACTCGAGTTCGGCACAAATCCGCTGTGCGCTGGCGCGTCGGGCAGGATGAAACCTTGATCGAGCCCGGTATCCTGGCGGATACCCTCGTAATTAAAGAAGAAGAACATCTTATCTTTTCGTATCGGGCCGCCTACGGTTGCTCCAAATTGATTTTTTGCGAAGTAGGGAATGGTGGCCGGATCGAAAAAGTTTCGAGCATCCATGGCGCTGTTCCGTACGAATTCATAAGCAGAACCATGGAATGCATTGGTTCCCGATTTCGTCACGGAATTCATAACCGCGCCGTTTCCGCCGTATTGTGCGCTGTAGGTGTTCGTGAGCATCTGAAATTCGGCGATTGCATCAATGCCTAAAGATGTTCCCAGAACACCCGATCCTGAGTTCCGTCCCTGCCAATTGGTGATGTCATTGTCATCCAACAGCTCCCATTGCCCGCGAGTCCTGCCGCCGGAAACGGAATAGGACGGGCCCGCTCCGTTATTCGGCTGGACGCTGATGGCTTGCATAATCGTGACGCCAGGCGCAAGCAAAATCAGTTGCTCGAAGTCGCGGCCATTTAGCGGCAACTCTCGCATTTGGGTGGGCTCAACCAGATTGGATATCGTCGACGAGCTCGTTTCTACAGTCGGGACCTCTTCTTGGACCGTGACGGTTTGCGTTACCTGCCCAACTTGCACTGAAAAGTCCACCACGCTGTCGCTGCCGACCGTGAGGGTTATCCCGCTGTGTACGAGAGTTTGAAAACCGCTCTTTGCAGCCTGAACTTCGTAGTCGCCGGGCGGCAAGTCGGGAACGCGATAGCGGCCTTGGGAGTCCGTGGAGGTCGTCTGCGCTGCACCAGTCCCAACATTTCTCACTTGGACCATGGCATCCGGAATGACCGCGCCGGATGAATCGGTCACGGTTCCTAGAATCGTCCCGGCTGTGGCCTGCGCTTCTACGCGCGGCGCCGCCGCAGAAACGAGCAGAGTTGCAACAAACGCAAACACCAGAACTAACGCCGGCCTGGACCCCGTCGAATTCCGCATCTTTGATCCCCCTAGGACTGTAGAACACCCTTCTGGGAGAGCCTGGTTAGCAGAAATGCGCGAAACCTCGTTAATGCTTTTGATGCATATACTTCTTGCGCCTGGCGCGTGATGCAACTTCGCCCGTCTCCCGGGTTGGCGCCACGGGCGGTCCGCCCATGTGTATAATCCGGTGATGCGCTACACGCATATATCTAAATCGGACCTGAACCTCCTGCCCAGCCTGCAGGTGCTCATCGAGGAAAGAAGTATCAGCCGCGCTGCACGCCGCCTTTTCCTCAGCCAATCGGCTACCAGCCGGATATTGGACCGGCTACAAGAGATGTTTAGAGATGAGTTGCTGGTGAGGACCGGAAAGGGATACGAACCCACAAAACGTGCACTAACGATCTATTCCGAACTGGAGCAACTGCTCCGCAATACTGAAGAACTGCTCAGAGGACGCGAATTCAATCCCTCCCAGGCCAACGACGAGTTCCACATAGCAGCGACGAATTACGCCGCGTCCTGGGTCTTTCCTCGTGTGATGAAGGTGGTATCGAAGGAAGCTCCGCACATTCGGATCCATATAGCGGCATGGGATGATGTTTTTGCCAAGATTGAGGCAAATTCGCTCGATCTGGTTCTTTCGGCCTATCAACCGCCCGCGAATTTAAGGGCTGAACTGATCGCCCGCGAGCCGTTCGTCTGCTTGGTACGTAAACTCCATGCGATTAAGACTCGCCGTCTTAGTCTTGAGCGGTATTTGAGCCAAAAGCATGTCGCCGCCGCCGTGGATCCGGCACGCGAGCGGATCATTGATAGGACTTTGGAAAAACTGGGCAAGAGGAGGGAGGTGCAAGCAAGCGTCCCTTTTCTTTCACTTGGTTCAATCGTTGAAGGCACAAATTTGATCGCTACTCTTCCGCAGCGCTCCGCTCAAAGGCTCACCAAGTTATCGCATACTCGCATGGTGAACGCTCCCCTAGAGTTCGATAAATTCTCTTATTATCAGATTTGGCATCCGCGTAACGACAATGACCCAGCTCATCAGTGGCTGCGTGGAACGATTCGCAACGCGTGCGGCCGCGCATTGAAGGCGAATGGCTCCGCTGAAGTTCGGAAATAGGAATATTCGCTTTACCTTGCGCCTCACCCAGACCGCCTCAAATATTTTTTCAGACATGGGACATTGCCGGCCTCTTAGGCCATGTCCTCAAGAAGCACAACATGACGGCCGGCTATGCGCATGCCGACCTGGGCGTCTTGCTGGAAGCAGTTGATACCTTAGTCGCAATCGGCACAAAATCCGGCACAGGCCCTGTAGTTGAATTCCCGAAGTCCGAGGCTGTATAGTGAAAAGTCGTTTTGCACGCTTCAGTTACCGCAGAATGGGCGGCTAGCTCAGTTGGAAGAGCGCCTCGTTCGCAACGAGGAGGCCGCGGGTTCAAGTCCCGCGCCGTCCACCAACCTTTTCAGCAACTTACACTGCTTTCGGAGATTCAGCCCGTTGCGCGTCCGGCGTCGAATCTGTAACCAACTCGAAAGGCTGCACTCGGTCTAGTGCAAGGTGACCAGGGCCACGCGGTCGACGCGCCATCGCCCTGCGTGTTTTCGGTGAGTCCGTTTCGCGGCTACTTCGCGAGGCCGTTGAGATATTCGATGAGTTTTTGTTGGTCTGCAGGAGTTAGCTTCGCGCCATACCCCATCATTTTTGTGATGACCGCACTCCAATCTTCCGAAGGCACTTTTGTTGTCGCGGTTGCCATATCATGGCACTGCTGGCAGGTTCGCTGAAGAATGGCCCTTCCCTCCGCGTCCGGCCCCTGTTGATCGGGCCTTCCGGCGGCCTGACGACCCCTGCCTCCCGTTTGACCCGATTGTGCGCCTGCCGGTCCGCTGCGTGCGGAAGTCGCCGCCAGGAAAACAGACATCGGTTCGATCTCATCGGGCAATATCTCCGCGCCCCGGCCAATCATGGAGAAGATCGTGTCCTTCCACTGTTCTTGGGTTTGCTTCTGGGCCTGCGCCATCCTCAAGATGCCGGCATGACACGCGGCGCATGTCTGCCCCACCGCTTCTCTGCCCTTCTCAATCTGAGCTTGTTGGTCGTTGGAGGGACTCGCGGAGACCTGGGCTGCAAGTCCGCTGCCGAGGTCCGCGGCGGCAATCCACAGCACGAGATTACAAACTAGGATAAAAAGGATTTTGTTCATTTTCCGCCTACCGTGCATACGCACCCCTGGAAGCCTTGTGAATTCGACGTCCTTACGCCGTAGTATTCAGCTTCTTCTTTCTGATTTCCGCAATGGAGTGGCGTTGATACCAGGTGCCCTGGCTCAAAACTGGTCCATCGGGCGCGATATCGACATCCAGCACCACTGCCTTGCCATCCCGCATACTCTTCAGACTTCGTTGCAATGCCGCGGGCAGTTCGCCGGCGGTTGTCACTTTTTCGCCTTTCAAGCCGTAAGCTTCGGCGATTTTGGTGTATTCCACGTTGGGGTCTCCCAAGTAACCATCGAAGTCCTTACCTTCCTCGTAGAAGTGGCCGCCATTTTGCATATTGCGATCCCGGCTTTCGTTGTAAACATGGTTATTGAAGATGACGACGAGCATGGGCGCCTCGTAGCGCGCGATGCTCCACAACGTCTCTGACTGGCCAAACAGGAATCCGCCGTCGCCCTGCAATGCGACGATTTGCCGCTCGGGCAAGGCCAGGTTGACGCCAAACGCGGCGGCTACTCCCCACCCCAGGGCTTGGCCCACGGTGCGTCCGATCTTTTGCTTATTGGGGCCGCCAAGCCTGAGCTGCCTTAGCACTTTGTAATATTGGGTCCCCACTTCCGGCACAATCACCGCATCCTTATCGAGCACCTTCTCCAACTCATACCCGACGCGCTCCCAAGTGAGGGGACTGCTGTCAAAACGCGCGCGTAAGGCCATTTCCCGGGATTGCTTTAGCTGAGCGGTCAGAGCGGATACCTGCGCCAGCCTATTGGCGCGAATCTTGGCCATCCGATCTTTCGTCAACATCCCGTCCAGCGCATCGGAAAGGTCACGGATGGCCGTGCGCACCTCCGACAGAATGGCCAGATCGAGAGCAATGGGTCTTCCGAGAGTATTGGGGTCGTGACTGATATGCACGACGGGGACGTTCCGCAGCGGATCGGTCTGCGTCGTTGTGAAGCTCTCGCCGAAGCTAATCAACAGATCTTCCTTCCGAGGAAACCTCACGGCCTCGAGCTCGCCGAGAAACAGCGGATGGTAGTTGGGAAAGTTCGCGTAGAGGCTATGCGCCGTCTCCGTCACGGGAACGGAGAGCTTTTCCGCCAGAGCTACGATCTCGTCGTACGCTCCCTCTACACCGACCTCGGCGCCCACCACAAAAAGGGGATTTTCGGCTTCGACCAGCCATTGCGCGGCTTTTTGGATTGATTCCGCGTCAGCCCGCGATTTATGACGCATCGTTGCTATATCGATCTTGTAAATCGGCGCCTGGACCTGTTCCTGGCCGCCTGTACCCCCGCCTAAAACCACGGGCCCGCTCGGTGGGCCAAATGCAAATTTCATCGCACGACGAAGAAGGACGGTCACAGCCTCGGGCACGAGAGTTGCGGTCCACGTGGTAAAAGCCTGGAATGGTCCGTTCGGATTGTCCCACTGCTCCTGGCCATCCGCTCCTTGCGAGGGCCCTCCCAGCGCTCCACCGATGCAGAGCAGCAACGGGACCCGGTCTTTCCAAGCGTTATATATATTGCTCATGGCATTGCCTGTCCCTATGTGGCCCCCGAAAAAGAAGCCCAGGCCCTTGCTAGCCATGGCGAAGCCCGCCGCTGCCGCGACTCCCTGACCTTCGTGCGTTACGTTGATCACCTGCACATCGCCGGCGGCTTCGATGGCTTCATAAAATGGGACGTTGCCGCTTACGTTAGTATGAAATAGCGTGCGAACGCCGGCGGCTCTCAACTGAGCGAGCATTGCGCCCGCGGCTGTGCCCATAAACAATTCCGGCTCGGCCTTTGGCAGCGGGTATTCAATATGGGGAGTTAAAACTTGAGGAGAAGCCATCGCCGATTGCCCGACTCCCACGGCAATCCCTGTTGCAGCAGTCGCCGCGATAAAATCGCGCCTGGAGAGGGTATTGGTTCCACTTTCTTGCGAGCTTACCGCTTCTTTGATTATCTTTGGAGCCCTCATTGGTCGCCTCTCTTTTCTCGCAGCGAATACAAGCCCGGGATTTCCGTTTGAAATCCCGGATAGTCACCTTATACACCTGAGGCCATTACAAATGAACCCGAATTGTTCCGCGGCACCAGTCTCCACTCGCCAGCCATTGAGACGGACCTATGCGTGAATACAAGTTGAAACAAACTGCCTTTTCCCAATTATTGACGTTGGGCTCAAGCAATGGAAGCGTCAGATTATCGTGGTTAGTAACTATACGCGCGGTTTTCCGCTCAGACTTGAAGTATGGTTTCGCACTCCGCTCTAGGTCGATGGCACCTCGAATAGTTCGCTCCGAACAGAATCTCGCCGAGATGCGGGCACCTCTTCGTTCAATACCAGCCAATAGTGGCCCAGCATCCGCACCGCATCCACGAACTCGATGAAGTGAGAAGGTTTCCGAACGAAGCTGTTGGCGCCGAGCGCATATCCAAGCAGCCGGTCTTGTTCTTCGTTCGACGAAGTCAGCAAGACAACGGGAAGAAGCTTCGTTTCCGGCGCGGCTCGGAGCTGGCGTAAAACTTCCATGCCGTCCACCTTGGGGAGTTTGAGGTCCAAAAGGACGACTTGAGGCTGTACGGAAGCGTCGCGGTCGGCATAGTTGCCACGGGCGAACACGTAATCCAGGGCTTCAGCTCCGTCGCGGACGACCACAACCTCGTCGGCAAGTTTATTTTTCGTGAATGCGCGGAGGACCAGGGTTTCGTCGTCCGGATTATCTTCGACCAACAAGATAGTTCGTTTCGCCATGTTCCATGCCTTCCGGCTCTGGGTTGAGGCTGCCTGGATTTTCTTTTTCGGCGACCTTTTGTGGCCCGAGCAGCGTGAAATAGAAAGTCGCACCACGGCCAATCGCCGCTTCGGCCCAGATGCGCCCCCCGTGCCGTTGAATAATGCGATGCGCTGAAGCAAGACCAATTCCCGTGCCGGGAAACTCGGTAGCGTGCAGCCGTTGAAAAGCTCCAAAGATTCCCTTCACATACTTTTGATCGAAACCCACGCCATTGTCGCGAACGAAAAACGCCCAGCCATCGTCAATCGCCTTTCTGCCCATTTCGATTACGGCATATGCCTGCTTAGAGGTGAACTTCCAGGAATTGCCCATCAGGTTTTCGAGGACCGTGCGCAACAGGTGCGGATCGCCTTCCGCCTTCAAGTCCGGAGCAATGACAAATTCGACCTTCCTCTTGGGATCGGTGCGCTGAAGGTCGGAAGAAATCGATTGCGCCACTTCGGTCAAGTCCATCTCCTGGCGCACGATCTCGGCGCGCGTCACGCGGGAGAGGTGGAGGAGATCGTCGATCAGGGCGTTCATGCGGCGGGCGGCGAGAATCACGCGGTTCAAGTAATCCTTGCCAAGATCGTCCAGGCGATCGCGGCACTCTTCCAAAACCGCCTGACTGAAGCCGTCAATCGCGCGAAGGGGAGCGCGCAAATCATGCGAGACCGAATAGCAGAAGGCTTCGAGTTCTTTGTTGGCTGTTTCCAGTTCAGCCGTGCGGAGAACCAGGTCGTCCTGCGCCGTCTTGAGTTCGGTGATATCGACGACGACTCCCATCATGTGCGTGGGACCACCGTGTTCGTTGCGATGGGTGCGGCCGCGAAGGGCGATCCAATGCACCGAGCGGTTCGGCCAAAGAATGCGACACTCGATCCTGAAATGCCCGGTGAATGTGGCTTCGCCGAATTTGGCCTTGACCATCTCCTTGTCTTCCGGAATGACGTGGCTGAGCAGGATATTCTGGGTCCAGTCGGATTGCAGCGATTCATAGCCAAAGATCTGATCGTTGCGCAGCGACCGGGCAATCCTGCCGCTTTTGAGGTCGATCTCCCACACGCCCATCTGGGCCGACTCCAAAGCCAGGGTCAACCGCGATTCGCTGTGTTTCAGCGCCTCCTCGGCCTTCTTCCTTTCCGTGATGTCGCACGTTACTTTTGCAAAGCCGCGCAGGCGGTTGCGCTCATCGTGTAACGCCGTCACGACCACGCTGGCCCAGAAGCGGGAACCATCCTTACGAACCCGCCAACCCTCCTCCTCAAAACGTCCCCGCGCGGCGGCGATTCTCAGCTCAGTTGCGGGGGCTCCTGCATTTGCGTCCTCGGGAGGGAAGAAAGCGGAAAAATGACGGCCAAGAATCTCTTCAGGGCGATAGCCATTGATCCGTTCCGCGCCGGCGTTCCAACTCACCACGTATCCTTTCGGATCGAGCATGAGGATGGCGTAATCTTTAACCTCCGAAACCATCAATCGAAAGCGCTCTTCGCTCTCCCGCAAAACCTGCTCCGCACTGCGGCGCTTTTCCATCTCGTGATGGATAACCAGGGCGGCGGCGAAAAGGAAGACGAAGGCCAGAATGTCTCCAGTGACGATCGCAATCTGCACCTTTCGAGCGCTGGCTTTTGCACGATCTGCACGCTCATTCAAGAGCTGCCGCTGAGTGGCCGTCGCCTGGGTCAGAAGTTGCCTGATTTTGTCTCTGCGCTGCTTATCGGGAGGGGTGACGCTTGTGACGGCTGCTTCCCCGCCGCTGCGAATATCGACAGCGGTTTGCAATTCGGCTATGTGCAGGTCAATTTGGAGCGCGAGCTGCGACCACAATTCGTGTTGGGATGAATTGTCACCTACCAGATCATGCAGGCCGGCCTCTTGCCTCCGTACTCGCCGAATGGCCTTCTGATAAGAGTCCAGGAACGTTCTCTCACCGCCGATGATAAAGTCGCGCTGATCGGTTTCGGCCTCCCAGAGAGATTCTTGCAGAAGATTCAGCCGTTCCAGCACTGACCGGGTGTGCGTCACGTATTGTTGGTCTTCATTTTCCTCAACGATGCGCTGATAGGAGAGCACGCCTACGGCGAGCAGAATGATGAGCGCTGCCCCGAATGCCGCAGAGACTTTTGTGCTGAACGTCAAGCGCAACCTCCTGCCCGGCAAAAATGCCTGCCAAGCCTCCGCTACATCACCCTAGTCAGACCAGGAACGATCGGGACCGTATCGTCACTCAGGCCGCCCTCGTGGCCGTTGGTATCGAGGTTTTGCAGACGGCGTCTAGCGTTAACCAGAATTTCATTGAGGTTCTTACCGTCCGCAGGAAATATCGCGGTGCCCAACCTGCAAGACAAAGCTGGACCCTTTGCATCCCGCTCGATCTTTGCCGCCATGCGCAGTCCCAGTATGTGAGCGCCTTCTGCCGATGTGTCGGGCAGCACCACGGCAAACTCGCCATCCCGCAGGCGCGCCGGTGTGTCGGATGCGCGGCACTGCAAAAGAATTCGTGCCACTCGGCACAATGCTTCGTCTCCGGCTGCGCGTCCGTGCGCCTCATTTATCGTGGAGAGATCTAGATCGAGGAGCAGAAGAGCACAGGAACGATGGGTACGCGCGGAGCGCTTGCTCTCGACGCCGAAAACATCAGCCAAGCGTCCGTAGTCCGGCAGGCCGGTGAGAGAGTCAGCGCCGAAAGCATTGGAAAATCCCTCTTCCGCACGCTTTCTGTTGGTGATGTCAAAGGCCGTAATCAGAGCCGCCAGAGCGCCATCATGGTTGAACATGGTGAGGGTGACATCCAACCATCGGGTCGAACTATCCTTGGTGAGAATCTTGAGCTCATATCTCACCCCACTTTGGCTTCCGTTGGGAGCGCCGCCCACAGCGCTCTTCCTGGAATCGGGGTGAACGAGCTGCCAAAAAGTCATCTCTCCGAGTTCTTCCCTGCTGTAGCCGGTAATTTGCTCGGCGGCATGGTTCACATAGCAGCAGTGAGTTCCTTGTTGGATAAAGGTCGCGGCGGGAAGGGATTCGGCCAAGGCGCGGAACTTTGCCTCGCTTTCCTGCAGCGATAGTTCTGCCCGCTCGCGCTCATGGCGCAACCGCTTTTCGTCGAGAGCCTTACGAATTGCTACGGGCAGCCTTTCCAGCCGGCCCTTTAGAACGTAATCGGAGACTCCATTTTTCATGCACTCGACCGCGCGCTCCTCGCCTAAGGCGCCAGTGACGAGGATAAAAGGAATGTCGTGCCGTTCCGAACGCAGTTGATTCAGGACATCAAGCCCGGTCCAAGAACCCAAGGCGTAATCTGACAGAACAACATCGTACACACCGCCGTTTAGCTGACTCGCGAATTTATCCGGCGTAGAGACCACGTCGATGTGAACGTCTCTATTCGTCTTTCTTAAGTGAAGCAAACAGAGTTCGGCATCGTCGGCATTGTCCTCGACCAGCAGAATGCGCAGCTTGCTTGCCTCTGAGGGGTTGTCTTGGAGCCCAGAACTGGTCGCCATGCGCACCTCCACCTGGTTCATCCACGGGCCGGCCAACTGTAATGTCTCGTTCCATTGTTAAGCGCCTTACTAACTTAACATATAGTACTTGCATACTACGTATTACCTATCGGTTAACTCCGGCACCAGTTAGCGAAACCGGTGATGGGTTCTCTTGGCAAGAGCACACCAAGCGCCAAACACACGCTCCGATTGGCGACGCTCGCGCAGGCGTCATACGGCGTGCCGCCTATGGACGATGCGTTTCCGGGAGCGGATCATTGGTTCAAAGGGCTAAAAAGTCCCCGCACCCAATCAGCCGCCCTTGAATTGGTCAGCTCGTAGATCGATCTTCAGATCGTGCGGAGGACATATGCCAGCGAGAATCCTGGTCGTCGATGATTATCCGGTCGTGCGGAGGGCCATCTGCAGCCTGCTTCATTCCCACTCGCTCGATATCTGCGGTGAAGCTGAAAATGGACAAGAGGCGGTCGAGCGAGTTCAGGAGTTGCGGCCTAACCTCGTCCTTCTCGATATAAACATGCCCAGGATGAACGGCATTCAAGCCGCTTTCGAGATTCACCAGTTATCGCCTGCGACCAAGATTCTTTTCTTGAGCGTCCACGAATGCTCCGCCGCGGCCATGGCGGCAGTGCGAGTCCTCGGAGTAGCGGGATTCATAGCCAAATCGGAAGCTGGAAAGGAGTTGGTCCCAGCCCTGAAGCGCCTGTTCCCTAATGAGACGGCAACCACCGAAAGCAAGCCAACTCTGTTTGCCAAGCCGCGCCGGGCACCTCGGTACTATTTTGGCGGCGCCGTCGAGCTCACCGAAGTCGAGTCTGGCCGAATCCTAGTAGCCCTTGTCCGTACACTGAGTGAATACGGGTGCTTTGTCAAAACGGGCAAGTCTATCCCTGCAGGCTCTAAGGTTATGTTGAACATCACCGATTCGGCATTTCATTTCACTGCAATGGGACGGGTCATTACGCAAATGAATGATGGTTTAGGCATTGAGTTCATTGAAATCGACCAGACCAATCAGGCACGGCTTGAAGATTGCCTTGCGGACTTGGCCGGAAACGTATCGGCTTCAACAGCGCATTGAATGGCGATTTCGATGAGCGTTCATCCTCATTGAACTGTCGGTACGAAAGGACTATTGAGTCGGTCTGTCGCAGCGACGACGCTTGACTCATTTGAAGACAAACAGAGGTGCGGTCACACATTTGCACGTCGACAGCAGGTATAGAGGAGGGAATATGGCAAAGGTCCCAGGCTCGTTCACGGAGGCCCTAAGGTCGGGCTATCGCGTGATTGGCGAATCCAGCTTAGAAACCGAGCACGGCAAGCGCGTAGGGACGCTATATCTGAAGAACGGGTCTCGACCAGAACTCTTGGTCTCGTATGAAGGTGACACTCGCGCCGGTTACCGCTTTAGCAAACCACAACCCGATACCAGATAACTTCCGCAGCCCACAAAATACTCCGCGCTACCGGCCTCTTATTTCTTGGCCGCAGCTGGCACTCTCATGTCGTCTCTATATTTCGCTTCGTCGGATGGCGCGCAGATATCTTCGCGCATTTTTCTATTGGGGCTCAACGTCCATCTCGTCACCTCACTGACCCAAGGTGCTGTACAGGCTTTCGGGTCGGCCCGTCTGCCGTTCGCGCCCCGTATCGTCGATGATCGTTCTTCCGTCGAACACAATTTTCGCCAGAAGCCCGTGAGGCGTGTTGATCTTCGAGGGAAAAACCGAGATCGTGATTTTGTCACCTGGCTTCAGCGTCGATTTCGTCCAGCCGTCCTGGTCCTCGCAAACCACCGGAGAGTGCGTTTCGGCGCCCCAATTGACCGCGTTTCCTTGGGCGTCCTTCACGTCATAAAAGATATAAACGTGGGGATTCCGCCACTGAAATTCCGTTACGGTTCCTTCCATCGTGGCCATCTTGCTGGTGTCGTAGGAAACGGCCGATCCGTGGTGGGCCAGCGCCAAATCGCAAGTCATCAGAAGGGCCGCCGTCATGCCGAAAAAGAGCGACAATCTGCTTTTCACGCTAACCTCTGCTAAACCAGCGGGCCTGGCTTTTTCTTGTAGCGATTGACAATCGCATCCGCACTCGAATACGCCAGAGCTTGAATCGTGAGCGTGGGATTAAAGCCGCTCATTGTTGGAAACGTCGAGCTTCCGATAACGAAGAGATTGGGAATGTCCCAACTCTGGCCGTAGCGGTTCACAACCGAATTGCCCGGGTCGCTGCCCATGCGTGTGCCGCCTTCGTGGTGGGCTCCCGGTGCGCCGGCGCCGCTGGGCGAACGCCACACGTGGCTTGCGCCTGTGGCTCGGCCCAGCTCTTCCAGTTTACCAAGCAGAAACTCCACGCGAGCGAGCTCGTTTGGCCGCCGCCAATTGTAGGTGAGGCGCGGCGCCGGCAAGCCCCATCGGTCGCGCACATGCGGATCGAGGTCGATCCTATGATCGGCGTAAGGCAGGTTTTCCGTCTGTGCCACGATGGCGGCGTAACGGGCGAAATACTTGGCGAGGAAGTCTCGATACTCCGCGCCCCATCGAGGAGTTCCCGGCGGCGGGTTCATGCTCACCGCCGTGCCGATGGGGCCGGCCTCAAGGTCCGCGGGAGTAACCGAAATCTGCGCCCCGCGGATAAATCCCAGGCCGCTGTGATCGAAATTGTCCGCGTTGAAATCGTCCAGGCTATGTTTCTGCGCGCTCGGTCCCATGTAGATGTTGACGTAGCGGTCGTCGAAGGCGGCGAACACCCTCGCGCCGATGTGAGCCATCAGATGCTTGCCCAGTTGGCCGCTCGAGTTGGCCAGGCCATTCGGGAATTTTCCGGTTTTTGAAAGCAGCAGCAGGCGCGTGTTGTCGTATATGAAGGTGCCGAGAATGACCACGTCCGCCTCGATGGTGTTCTCCGAGCCGTCGGGACCGTAATAAGAGACGCCGGTCGCTTTCCCGCTGTTGTCGCTATTCACGCGATAGCACATCGTGCCGGTGAGCAGCTGGAAGTTTCCGGTGGCATCCGCCTCGGGAAGCTTGGTGACCAGAATGCTCGATTTGGCGCCCATATGGCAGCCGAACGCCTGACAAAAGCCGCAGTAAGTGCAGCTCGGGCGGCCCTGGTAAAACTGCGAGAGGATCGCGCGGGGCGAGGAGAATGGGTGATAACCGAGTTTGCGCGCTCCGGCCTCGAAGATCACGCCGGATTGATCGAGTAGCAAAGCGGGTAGAGGATACTCGCGGCGGCGCGGCGCCTCGAACGGATTTCCGCCGTCCATCTTGCGGCCCTGCAGATTCCCCGCCTTGCCGGAAACGCCGAGTTCATACTCTGCGCGGTCATAGAAAGGCTCGAGTTCGGCGTACGTCAAGGGCCAATCGGCGAGCGATGAATCGGACGGGATGGCGGACGCTCCGTAGCGTTCGATGGTGTGAGATCGAGCGCGGAAGTCATCTTCGTGGAGGCGCCAGGAAAGAGCGCCGTAGTGAACCGTCCCGCCTCCCGCCTGATTGCCGTAATTCAAGATGGGCAGCGGCTTCGCGTCGGTTTTGTCGTCCGGCCGCCAGGTAACCGGCTGCCTTTTTATATTGGGACGAAGTTCCTGGCGCTGAAAGTAGCGCAATTCGTCCAGCCCGCTAAAATCCTGAGTGGTGAGCCGGGGGCCGCGCTCCAGGCCGATCACTTTCATCCCCGATTTGGCGAGTTCGGCGGCAACAATCCCGCCCACTGCTCCCACGCCTACGATGACGGCATCGGTTTTTAAGGTGGCCATGGCTTATCCCCGCTGCAGGCCTTTGGCCTGCGCCTGCAATCCCATGACGCCCGAGCGCGTAAAGGCTTGTTTATTCTGCAAGTCTCCCGGCGTGAAATCTCCCTGAGCGCCCGGAAAACCTACCAGGCGCCAACCTGCGAAGTCTCGATTCCCACCATAAATCGGATCCGCGAACATCCCCTCCATCGTGTGCGTGCGAATTACTCCAAAGAACTCCGCAGCGCTCGGCCAGGAAAACCCAGCCGCCTTCCCCTGCTCGATCGCGGCGATGACCGCGTCCTGCCGGCTGGCATCGAGCTGAACGAAAGACTCGTTGTAGGTCTTACGACAATGGGCATCGAGTTGTGCGAGCCCGGCACGATAGAAATCCTGCAGATCGGCATAGGCGCCGGCGAGCGCCAGATCGATGTAGTTCACTACTCCAGCGTCACTCGCTCCGGGCTTGCCTGGCGCTCCGGGCATGAGCCGCTCAGTGAAGGCTGCCATCGTCGCGGCCTGCTCGAAATTGAAAAACGCGCCATGCTGAACGGCGTTGGCGTGCAGTTGTTCGGCTGCCTCTTGCTTGGGCTGGCCGGCCGTCTGGGCGTAAAGATCCGGCACCAGCCCAGAACCGGCCGCAGCTCCGGCGCCCACCACTGCTTGCACCAAAAAGGATCGGCGAGTCGAATCATGTTTGCTCACATCTAACCTCCCAGCTGGCTCTGGTGGGCCGCGTTGAACCGAACCATATGCCAGCGACCGTTTCGAGTCAATCCGAAACCCCGGTCGCTTGAAGTCCGGCCATTGTGCGAAATGTAATCGCAGTGCAACAATGGCCCGCTACTCTCTTGAAGAAGTGAGCTGAAACCATGGGCATCCCACTACGCGACATTTCCCGGCGGCCCACCCATCGCCCGGTGATTACCGTTTCCATCATTGTGCTCAATGTGCTCGTCTTTCTCCTCGAATTGGCGCGCGGTGACGCTTTCATCGAACAGTGGTCCGTGATTCCCGCGCATATCGTCGCAGGTCAAGGGTGGATAACCATCCTTACCGCCATGTTTATGCACGGAGGCTGGATGCACATCATCGGCAACATGGTGTTCTTTTGGGCCTTCGGCCCCGCCATCGAAGACGCCATGGGTCCGATTCGCTATCTGGTCTTTTACCTCCTTGGCGGCGTGATCGCCTCCTTGGCTCAAATCGCCGCATTGAGCAGTTCCACCGTTCCGAACTTGGGGGCCAGCGGCGCTATCGCCGCGGTGATGGGCGCTTTTCTAATCACCTATCCGCGGGACAAGATTCGCACTCTGCTGATCCTCGGCTGGTTTATTGACGTCACCGTGATTCCAGCGGTCGTCCTGATCGGCCTCTGGTTTCTGATTCAGCTCTTCAGCCAAGTCGGCTCGGTTATGAGCACCGAATCCGGAGGCGTGGCCTACATGGCTCACGTTGGCGGCTTCATTTTCGGAGCCATCACCGCCCGCTTCTTCGAAGATTCCCGGCGAATTGCCGCCCAGACCGTAGATTGAAGTAAGGAGCCTCGCACTGTGAGCCACATCTGCGTCACCTGCGGCACGCAATATCCAAGCGCCGACAGCGTTCCTCCAGCCTGCCCCATTTGTAAAGATGAACGGCAATATATCGGAGCCCAGGGACAGAAGTGGATCACTCTGGATGATCTGCGGAAGACGCATCGAAACGTCTTCTTTCAAGAAGGCGACAGGCTCTGGGGAATTCACACCCAACCGAACTTTGCTATCGGACAGCGCGCGCTTCTGTTGCGAACGCAGAGCGGCGGCGTCCTCTGGGACTGCGTCAGTTTAATCGATGACAGCACAATTGAGCTGGTCAAGGCGCTCGGCGGACTCTCGGCAATCGCGGTTTCGCACCCGCACTATTACGCCAGCATGCTGGAATGGAGCCGCGCATTCGGTGGCGTCCCCATCTATTTGCACGAAGCGGATCGGGAATGGGTCCAGCACAAAGATCCGGCAATTGTGTTCTGGAGCGGCGAGACACGTTCATTAAATGATGACCTCACGCTGATTCGCGTAGGCGGCCATTTCAGCGGATTTCAGGTGCTGCATTGGGCTTCCGGAGAACAAGGAACGGGCGCGCTGATGACCGGCGACATGCCCCAGGTCTGTCCCGATCGCAGGCATGTCAGCTTCATGTATAGCTACCCGAATTTCATTCCCGTCGATGGCCCGACCGTTCGTCACATTATTGCGACACTCGAGCGCTACGGCTATTCGAAGCTCTACGGCGCGTGGCCAGGATTCGTGGTCTCAGGCGACCCCAAGCTGGCTTTGAGACGCTCGGCCGAGCGCTACTTGCGCGCCATCGGAGATTTCAAGCCGCTCGAGAGCGCGCGCCCCGCGCGGCGCGCAGCGCAAGAGTGAAGTGGGAATTGATTCCGGGGCCCCAATTTGGTGAATGCCCCAGGCTTTAGAATGTTCCCCTCTTAGCTGGCTGGCACGCGTCATCTCGAACATCCCTAAAATCTTGACCATGGAAGCCGGCGAGCGTATGCTCCGCGTCAGAAAAGTAAGGCGAAAGGTCCTCTGGCCCAACCCACGACCGTATCGGGTGCAAAATGCGAAGACGATTCACGATTGGCGTTCTCTGTTTCGGAGCTTTGCTGGCATTTTCGTCCCTTGCAATGACGCAAGGAAAAGCAGCTGCGCCTGGAACAAAAGATAGTCTGTATAACGGGAATAAGCTGAAGCCCAATCCCGACCCCGGCGGTCCCGCGCCCGTCCATGATGTGATCGGCTCTTGGGCGGGGAACCTGGTATCCGAACGTGGAAAAGTGCCCCCTCTGACGCCCTTGGGCCAGAAGCTGGACAGTACCATTCTGTCCGAACCAAAGGTGGGCACAGGAAACTCCAATGACCCCATGAACACCTGCGACCCGTTGGGGATTCCGCGAAACCTGGTTTTCGAAACCAGAGGCATTGCCTTTGCCACCATGCCCGACAGAATCGCGGTCCTGCACCAGTATCAGCGGATCTGGCGCTACGTCTGGATGGACGGCAAGCATGAACTGCCCAAGAAAATTGACACCAAGGATGGAGTGCCCTCGCGCTGGTACGGATACTCGATCGGCCACTGGGACGGCGATTACACCCTGGTGATCGACACCACCGGCAGCAACGACACCAGCTGGGTGGATAAGGCCGGATATCCGCACAGCGTCAACGCCATGATCGAAGAGCGCTACACCCGCGTGGACCATAACCACATGCAGGCGGTCATTACTGTGGACGATCCCACAATCTTTACGAAGCCCTTTGTGCTCTCCAAGAACGACTACCAGTGGATTCCGGATCAGGAGGCCGAGGAACAAATCTGCGTGCCGTCGGAGATGATCCAGTATATGAATCTCATCAGCAAACCTTCGTTCGGTGTCGGTGAAGGGACGAAATCTAAATAGGACGTTTTTGCGAACGCGTCAGGCGGTACGTATGATGGCCGGGCTTCCTCATCCGGCAAATTGCGTTCTAGTAGTCATCCACTCGAATCCGGTCGGAGTTTGCACTCTGTCGAATCGTTTGCGGCAACCCGCGCCGAGGGCAAATTGCTTTGTCGCGCGCAGAAACAAGCGCGACGGGTGTACTATGGCGCCAATTTCAAAACCGAAGGAAGTCACGTCGACATGAATAAGACATCTGTGACGATGCTCGCACTGGCGATGCTGCTCTCGCTTCGCGTGGCGGCGCAGGATTCAGCCTCGCAAACAAAGCCGGCCATCGACGCCGCAATGGCAGCCATGGGCACGGCCGGACTCCAGTCGGTTCAATACACCGGCACTGGACAATTCTACGCATCGGGCCAGGCCTACGTACCCGGAGGGCCGTGGCCGCGTTACACGCTGAAAAAATACACGATGTTGGTGAACTATACCGCGCCTGCAATGCGGCAAGAGGTGGTGCGGATCGACGACGAGAGACCCCCGCGCGGAGGGGGCGTAGGAGGGTACAACCCGGTCACGTTTCAGGGCGGCATTCGGCCGGCCCCGGGGGACATGGTCGATAACCAGAATACCGATGGTCACACCGAGGCGGGAGCAGTGCGCATTTGGCTGACGCCGCACGGTTTTCTCAAGGGCGCCGTCGCGAATATCGCCACGGCAAAAACGTCGGTGTTACATGGAAAAACCGTAGTCTCATTCTCCGCCTTCGGCAAGTACACCCTCAAGGGTACCCTCAACAGCCAGAATTTAGTCGAGCATGTCGAGACCTTGATGGACGTGCCCTATACGGGCGACACCCTCATGGAAGGCGTCTACTCCGATTACCGGGATTTCGGTGGCGTGAAATTCCCGATGCATATCGTCATGCGTGAGGGCGGCTATCCGATTCTGGACCTGAATGTCGCGAGCGTGCAGCCCAATAGCCAGGCCGCTCTCGATCTCCGCGGCCCGACCTCCGGCGAGGGCGGAGCGGGGGGCCGTGGGGGCGCACGACCCGAACCTCAACCGGAAAAGCTTGCCGATGGCGTCTGGGCTATAACCCCCAACGCCGAAGGCAGCATTCTCGTCGAGTTCAAGGATTATCTGGTCATGATCGAAGGCCCGGGAAACGACGCTTACACCGTGGCCGCGCTGGCGGCAGCAAAGAAGCTGGCGCCCAACAAGCCGGTCCGGTACGTGATCAACACCCACCATCACGCCGATCATGCCGGAGGGCTCCGAGCCTACGTCGCCGAAGGAATTCCGATCATTACTCATGAATCGCACAAGAAGTATTACGAGGAGCAGATTTTCAAGAACCCACACACGATCAATCCCGATCGGCTCGCCCGCGCCCCACGGGCTCCCGTACTGGAGACGATGAAGGACAAGCGCGTGCTCACCGATGGCGACACAACCATCGAGCTTTACCTGCTGCGAGACCACCCTCACGCCGTGGGCCTGTTGATGGCCTACCTGCCCAAGCAGAAGCTGCTGATTCAGGCAGACTCCTTCATTCCGCGCCCGGGTGCGCCGCCGCTGCCAGTACCCAGTCCTTACACAATTAACCTGGTGGACAACGTCACGCGTCTGAAACTAGACGTCGCCCGGGTCGTGCATATCCATGGCGGCGTCAGTCCTTACAGCGATCTGGTAGCTGCCGCGGGCCGATCATAGCCCACCGTGGGTTGTCACAAAGGTCCAGCGGAAGCCGTCCATCATTGATTGACAGCGGAAGGCGTGGATGCGAGGATTACGCGCAGGAACTCGCCTTACAGGAGGCTTTTCGTGCGGAGAAAGCTAGCGCTGGGTGTTTGGCTTGCCGCTGTGCTGTCAGTTGCCTGCAGCCCGATTTTCGCTCACCATGGCACAGCCGCGTACGACACCAGCAACATGGTCACGGTCGCGGCAACGATGACCGACTTCCAGTTCATCAATCCGCACGTCCAGCTTTACTTCGACGTAAAAAACGACAAGGGCGAAATCGAGCATTGGCAGGGTGAGCTCACCGCGCCCAATAAGCTCGCCAGGGCTGGCTGGACGAAGCACACGCTGAACCCGGGAGATCACGTTACGATCACGGGTTATGCATTGAAAGCCGGCAAGCATTCCATTTGGATTCAGAAGCTCATCGGACCCGACGGCCAGTCTCTCCCTTTATTTGAGCAATAGAAGCTGGCCATTCACAAATTCCGCGCGCCTGACGCAGAAGATTGGAGGCTACATGAGAAATAGGCTTACCGCTCTCGTTCTCGTGTTGACCGGCTTGTTCATTTCTGGCGTTCCCGCTTTCGCGCATCATGGCGCGGCCGCCTTCGAGACCTCCAAAACAATTACGATGAAGGCTACCGTTACGGATTGGTATTGGGCCAACCCTCATTGCTTCGTAAAATTCGACTACAAGAATGACAAGGGCGAGGTCGAGCACTGGGTCGTCGAAACCAGCAATCCGCCGGACATGACCAACAAAGGCTGGACGATTCATACCTTGAAGCCGGGAGACGAAATTACCGTCGCTGTGCATCCAGTGAAGAATGGCCGGACTGTCGGGCGCCTCGTTACGGTCCGTCTGCCTGATGGCCAGACTCTGAGCAACTAAGCATCTCGATGACCATTCAGGGAGGGAGTGCGACGATGCGAAAGGGCCTTTTGCCATTAGTGATTGCTTTCGTCGCAGTGTCTGCTTCCGCGGCTTTTGCGCGGGCTCAAGAGGCTCAAGGCACGCAAGCAAATGAGCCGGCCCGAAGAAATCCTTATGTCGGTATGCCGGTTGATGGATGGACAAACCAGCCCGTCAAACCGTCTGCCACCTCCCAACCAGCCCCGCGCCGCGATATTTCGGGGATCTGGGACCCTGGAAACGGCGGAATCCAGGCTATGGGCGCGGCAGCCTCGCCCGAAGATGGCAAGCCGGGTCACGATTTGCCTTACACGCCCGCAGGCTTGGCGGCGCTCAAGCTCACCAAGCCGAGTAACGGGGTCAGAAGCGTTCTTCCCGAGGAGACCAATGACCCCGTAGTAGCCTGCAATCCACAGGGATTCCCCCGAGAGGACCTTTACGAGCTAAGAACCACTCAGATTCTCCAAACACCCACGAATGTTTACGTCCTGTACGAGTTTGGCCGCGTCTGGCGAGTCGTCTGGACTGACGGGCGAGACTTTCCTAAGGATGCCGCGCCCAGGTGGTTCGGTTATTCGATCGGCAAATGGGAAGACGACTACACGTTCGTCGTGGACACCACGGGCATCAACGACGAAACTTGGATCGACCGCGCCGGCCGACCGCACAGTCCCGATCTGCACGTCGAGGAGCGATACCATCGCGTGGACCACGACACCTTGGAACTCACCGTGACCATCACCGATCCTAAGATGTACACCAAGCCCTGGATCGCCTTGAATAAGCTGCCGTTCAAGTTGCAGTCGGGTCATTTCGATGTCACGGAGATGATGTGCTCGCCGGCGGAACTCGCAAAGTACAACGAGTTTATCGGTGGACCCGCCAGCGAGAAAAAATAGCGAGCAGGCGAGATCGGCCTTGGCTCCAGAGCGCCGCGTTGCTCCTGCCCTAAGCGCTTCCGCGGGTCTAACTCTTGAAAAACTTTGCAGGGAAAAACATCAACTGAGAAGAAGGGTAACTCCGGAATCGCAGGGTTCGGAATCCGGCCAGCGGCTTACGAACTTCGGACAGCCTTACTTATAAACGTTATTGCGTATCCCCGCGTTGGCGTCCAAGGTCTTTCCGCTCGGCAGCAGGACAGTTACGATCCGTCCCAGTGGCAAACCATTCTTGACCGGGTTCAAAGTAACCGTCACTTCATCCCCTGTCTTGATGGAGGCTTTGCTCCAGCCGCCATTGACCATGGTCACCGGATTTTGTGTCTCTCCAATCCAATGCGTCACTTGACCGGTGTCGTCTTTTACGTCAAACCGCAGAAGACAATGCGGATTAGACCAGAACCATTCCGTGACAGTTCCCTTCAAGGTGATCTTCTTATCGCTTTCGAATGCCGCGGTTCCATGATGTGCGAACAGGGGAATGGAAGCGCTTAGAAGGAAGGTAACCATAGCCAATATTGGGATTGCTCTCTTTATCATCGCGACTTGCCTCCTCCGTTTCAAAGCCCTCAATGAACTCTCGGCCACTGCCGATTCCAAGTGCAAATCTATTTCTCAGGCGCCTTGCCGGTCGGAGCGCTGGAAGGATCGCCAAACAATTTATTGTACTTCTCCATCTCGATTGGTGAGCAATACTGCTCCATCACGTCCTCGTGTGGGTTTTCTAATCTCATCGGAAACTTGTTCATGGCCACCCACGGCATCGTATACATCTTGGGGTCGTCGATCGTTACCGACCAGTCCAAATGGTCCTGGTCGACGCGATGAAATGTTTCAGTTACATGGAGTTGATCGCTGATCGGACGGCCCGCGGTATCCAGCCACACTCTATCCTCTCCCATCATCCCGATAGTATCGACGACTAGCGTGGTATCGTCCGTCCATTTCCCTACCGAATACCCGTAATAGCGCGGCTCTTTCACTTCGTTGCCCACCATCACGCCTCCATCGACCAGCTTGGGAAGCGGGCGGCCGTCGGTCCAGATCACGCGCCACGTCGTTGCATACTGATACAACATCACGATCTTGTATGGGTTCTGCAAAATCTGCGTTTCTCGCAGATTGTAGAAGTTCATTCGGGGAAATCCCAGCGGCTCACATTTATCCCGCGGATCGTCGTAGAAGCCGGGGAGCACCGCATCGGCTCCTTCCAGCGCGTGATGGGACTTATACACCTGTAATCCATACGGAGAATAAGGAGGCTGGTGTCCCGGCTTGCCGTCGTTCGGCATGGCCTTCACGCCGTTGGCCTGAATTCCGTCGCCGGGCCCATTGGCCGGCTCCCAGGTACCGGAGATATCGTGGCGCGGAGCAGGCCCTGATGCCGCCTTCGCTTCCTTGCTCGGGCCTGGCTTCGCCTGATTATTCTGCGCCACAGCGAGCGAGGAAAAAATCAAGCTGGCTAAGACTATGAAGCTGGGCATAGACCGAATTCGCATCTGCCGAAATCCTTTCCTTTTTGCAGTGGGACAAGGAGGTGCACCAAGCACGCGCAAAAGAGGAGCCACGTTTCCGCTTATTCCCTTCAACGATTCCGCTCTTCAGGAGTCATCACAGGCACCGATTGACTTTATATAAGCGTCACTCTAGCATACGCCTATCAAAAGGGGTAGTTTCCGTAGACCTTCCTGGGGGTGAACCGTGAACGTGAATTTTTTCTCTTCGCTTCGTCACGCGAGCCTCGAACGCAGCGTTTTTCGCGCGCTTTTTCCCTTACTGACTCTTCTCGGAGCATTCTCGTTTTGCGCGCCGGCTCACTCGCAAACGCTGGGCCGGATCAGCGGAATCGTAACCGACTCGACCGGCGGCGCTATCGTCGGAGCCAGCGTTACGGTTACCGACGTGGCCCGCGGCGTCGCGCGAACTCTGACCACTGATAGCACCGGGCAATATGTTGACTCCAACCTGATCCCCAGCACTTACACGGTTCACGTCGCCTATATGGGTTTTCGGGCCTTCGATCGCCAGGACATTGTCTTAGGAGTTGCCGGTGACGTTCACGTCGACGCCACGCTCCAACCCGGCGAGCAAACCCAAGCCATTACTGTCTCAGGCGAAGCGCCGGCCATCAGTACAACGAATGCGCAGTTGGAAGGAAGCATCAATGCCGGCGAGCTAAGCGACCTTCCCTTTTCGGGCCACAACTATGTTCAGCTACTTGGGCTGCTTTCGACGATTCAACTGAGGCCGGGCTCAGGCGCCGGTCCCACGCAAGATAATTCCAATGGCCTGCGCGGGGAGTACAACGTTTACGTTCTCGATGGCGTCGCCGACCAGATGGCCTACTTCACCACTTCAGCCATCAACGGTGGACAACCAGCCGGCGGGTCCGAGCAAGCGGTAATGCTGCCGACCGACGCGATTCAGGAATTTAATGTCATAGAAAATTCCAAGGCGGAATTCGGGTGGAGGCCGGGCGCACAACTCGACGTGGCCATAAAATCCGGAACGAACGCGATTCACGGGACGGCCTTCGCTTTGGGACGGGATACGGCCCTAATGGCCAGGAACCCCTTTTTCAGCACGACAACGCCAACGCAGTTCGAGAACTTCGGCGCAACGTTCGGCGGACCAATCAAAAAAGATAAACTGTTCTACCTGCTTGGTTACGAAGCGCAGCGCTACGACGTCGGGAATCCGAAAACTATAAACACCCCAACCACGATATCCCTTGCTACCGCCGGCAGCCCGGCGGGGTCTCCATCCACCAGCCTCCCAGATGCCATTAGCGGCCTGATTGCCAACCATGTAACTCCGAGCGCGCTCAGTCTGAATCTGGCGGGTTGCGTGACCGTGCCTGCCGTGCAATGCACCGCAAACGCGGGACTATTCAGCAACAACACATCGAACACCTCGGCGTTTCCCATCGATTTCCCCTCGGTCGGACGAACCGATAACGGCGTTGCCAGGGTGGATTACAACCTGAACGAGCGCAATAATTTGAGTGCGGAGTTTTTCGACGGCGACGGCCCCGCCGTAGAGCCCGTCAGCGGTGTCACGCAGCAGTACTGGTCAACGCCCCTCGAGGTCCGCACCAGCGTGGCCAGGGCGTGGTGGACCTGGACTCCAAATTCCACATGGCTCAACGATGCGCGGTTCGGCTGGGACAATAGCCGCAGTACGAATTCTCCCTCCTACGACTGTACGGCGGCGGCGGGCGCCCCGAATTACGCGAGCCTGGGTTTCGTCGGTGGAGGGACCACGTGCGGATTTCCAACCATTACGATCTCGGGGTTCACCGAATTGAATGTCCTGGGCGGCGAGACGGGTACGAACGAAACGAGCGGCCTGTGGCGTTGGCTGGACACGGTTTCCTATACGCACGGGAAACACATATTTAAGTTTGGCGCCGAGTTCGTTTACGCGCGTCTGAACATCAGCCTCCAGATCGACCAGGCCAAAGGAACCGTCGTCTTTAACACCTCCACAAATGCGTTTCCCGGCGCAACGGGTCTCGAGAATTTCATGGCCGGCACGCCGGGCTCCGCAACGCTGCTCACGGGCACGTTGCCTAGAAGATACGCCTATCCCGAATTTGCCTTTTTCGGTCAAGACGACTGGCGCATCCTTCCGCGACTGACGCTGAACCTTGGACTGCGATACGAATACACCGAGCCTTTTCACGAAGACGACAACTTGGCGGGCAATATCGACCTTAGTACTCAATCCGGGATCATCCAAGAGACGAACGGGAACGCATTGTACAGGCTCGACCCTTGGGCCGTCGCGCCGCGGCTCGGTTTGGCTTGGGACGTGACGGGCAAGGGCAAGACGGTGGTGCGGACGGGATTCAATATTATTTATCAGAATCCATCGATTAACCCGTTTATTACTCCGGGCGCGAGCGTGAATACGATTCCGACGGGGTTGCCCCTCGAGAACCCACCGGCCGCGAATGTCATGACGCCGGGGGGCACGATCAACCTGCATAGTTTGAGCATCCCGGCGGCGTCGATCCCTTGGTCTGTCAACACTCCCGTTTTCGCCAACTTCGTCGGCAGCACCTCATTTTGCAGCAAGGCGGTTCCCTGCGCGATCGGAGGGGTTACGCCGCACCTCGAATATCCCATGGTACTGAACTGGAATGTAGGCCTGCAGCACGCCATTACAAATAGCCTCACGCTGGACGCAAGCTACGTGGGAAACCATGGGCAACACCTATTCGATTACATCGATCTGAACCAGCCCAATCCCGCCATACCTACGGCAGCCACAACAGCCGGGATCACTTCTCCAGGGGCTAATTCGGCCACGGAGAACGCGCTGCGTCCTTATGTAGGACAATTTCCGTGGTTTTCGATGCTGCGCATGCTGGGCGCGATCAGTAATTTTTCCAACTACAACGCCCTTCAGGTGACCTTGCGAGAGCGTGCCAGCCATGGTCTGACCTTTCTCTCCACTTACACCTATTCTCACGCCCTCGACACGAACTCGTCGGATCTCGGCATGCTTCCTCCCGAGAACGCCCATAATCCTGGCGCGGAGTACGGAAATTCCAACTTCGACATCCGCCATCGCTTTACATTCGGACCTTCGTATCTGCTTCCCGGCAGAAGCGGATATGCCCAAATGTTGCAGGGCTGGCAAGCGACGTCTACGGTCTCGATATTTTCCGGCAGACCCATCAACCCCACGGACTCCGCCGACGATCTCAGTGAAACCGGCGAGGCACAGGACCGTTGGACGCTCGTCGGCCCTGCTAGCGACTTCAACTTTGGAAAGGCCACGCCCATACCTTGCTACGACGCAAATATCACCTCCGGCCCCATAGTCACAAACGCTACCTGGACCAAAGCTTGTACAGCCGGCCTGCCGCAGGCGTGCATCAATGCCGCAACAAGCCAACCGTCGGGCCCGGGAGGTTCAATAGGAACAGCATTGCAGGAACTGAATAGATTGGGCTGCTATATGATGGGGAGCGCGGTGATTGTTCCGCCGGCCTTGGGGACCTTCGGATCCATGACCCGGAACGGCATCTACGGCGTTGGCTTCTGGGAATGGGACATGTCCATCATAAAAAGTTGGAAGATAAAGGAGAGGATTACCGCGCAGTTCCGCGCCGAACTCTATAACGTTACGAACACGACCCAGTTCTATACCCCTGGCGCGACCCTTAGCAGTCCCTCTACTTTTGGCGAATCCACGGCAACACCCGACGTTGGCGTGAACAGCCCTATCGTGGGAACCGGTAGTCCCAGGAAGATCCAATTCGGATTGAAGTTTTTGTTCTAGCTGCGATCACAATCGCTTTTTCGGCAAACTTCGCCGCAGTCTCGGCGATGCCGCCGCGCGAGCCGCGCGGCATGCTGTAGGCCTCTTTCGCGGCTTAGCCTTGTACTGTAAAACGCAGCGGCAAAATCAAGATCTTGTCGCCTTCCTGAATGGATATGTTGTATGGGCCCGACTTGACCTGCGGGACTTTGAGAACGATTTTTGCGTTTTCCTGATCTACGAGAGTGGCCTTGAAATCGTCTTTATCGTCGGAGAGAAATACCCCGGCCACGGACTCCTTACCCAGATTCTGTCCCGTCAGGGTCACGCTATCGTTCACCTTTCCGGTCAATGGATCAACCATGTTCACTTTCGGCGAGTTTTGCGCGGGCAGGCCCGCCGCCACCGAAAGCACAAGCATGGCGATGATAAAGGCGATTTGCGAAAGTTTGCGCCTCCGGCCTGATTCGGTGTTTCCGCTCCCCGCCCTAAAGGCATTTCGATGACGAAAGTAACCGCGAGCATCGGCTGGACTCATGGCTTACCTCCAGATTACCGGTCAGAGTTGGAATTTGCCGGGACAATACCCCCGTGGCGTTGACGTGTCAAGTACGCCAGCGATGGGAGTGCCGCGCTTTTTTCGTAACACCGCCACTCCGCGAAACGAGCTGCCCCTGCTCACAGCGTGTAAAATGGCGAAATGACATTCGCGAACGGCAAGCATAAGGTCCGCCTGATCGCGCTCGATATCGATGGAACCTTGCTCGATAGCACGTCGCAGGTGCCGCCGGCCAATCGGCGCGCCATTGAGGCCGCCGCGGCCAACGGCATCGAGATTGCCCTCGTGACCGGGCGGCGCTTCGATTTTGCGCTGCCCATCGCGCAGCAAATTCCCTGCGCCCTCACCATGATCGTCAATAACGGCGCCGTCGTGAAATCGAAGGATGGCAAGACACATTTAAGACGCCTGCTCCCGCACCAAACCGCGCGCGCCGTCCTTGGACTCCTCCCAGAGCATCGCGCCGACGCCGCCATCGTTTTTGACCGCGTTCGCGAGAACCAGGTTATCTACGAAAAAATTGATTGGGAGGACCCCCGGCGCAAGGCCTATTTCGCCCGCAATCGCGAATTCCTCGCCAACGTCTGCCCGCTCGAAGATTGCCTTGTCGAGGACCCCATCCAGCTCATGTACAGCGGCTCCGTAGCTGAAATGCAGCGGGTTGCTTCGCTCTTGCGCGAGGTGCCTCAGGCGCTGGAGTTTTCGCTGGCCATGACCTTCTACGATCACCGGGATTTTGGTATGGTTGACGTCATCCGCCTGAACTGCTCCAAGGGATCGGTCTTGGCGGAATGGACGGCCCTGCGTGGCTTCGGGCGCGAAGAGGTGATGGCCATTGGAGATAATTTCAACGATCGCGAAATGTTGGAATTTGCCGGCCTCCCCATCGTCATGGCCAACAGCGTGCCTGAGTTGAAGACGTTCGGTTGGCGGCAAACGCTTTCCAATGACGAGGGCGGCGTGGCAGCGGCGATCCGCCAATACGCTTTGGAGAATATCTAATGCCGGCTCGGCACAAAGGCGCACCGATGGTTGCCCTGCTCGCGGGAGCCGGACTCTTGTTCGCGCTGATGGCCGCGCTCCCGGCCAAGGCCGATTACGCCGTGCTCCGCAGCGGTCAGCGCTTGCACATAGCCGGCTGGCAGATCCTCGGCGACAAGGTGCGCCTCGATATGAAGGGGGGAAGTCTAACGATCGACGCCGCGGAACTTGTGCGCGTCGAGCCCGAGGATGTTTTTGGAGAAAGCGCGAAGACTGAAATCGATGTGTCTGTGCCTTATGCTGACCAGATTCAGAACTCGGCCCAGACCTATCAACTCGATCCCGCGCTCGTCGCCAGCGTCATTTCCGTGGAATCGAACTTCAACTCCCGGGCTGTCTCCAATAAATCGGCCCTCGGCACTCGATAAGTGACCCGCCGGTTCTGAGACTCACTCGCCTCTAATAGGCCCAGCGTATCAATATCCCGCCCGTTGTATAGCCTGCCCCCACCGCAACCAACAACACCAGGTCGCCCCTCTTGAGCCGTCCCTGGCTTACCGCATCGCAAAGGCCCAGAGGAATCGTGCCTCCCGTGGTGTTTGCGAACCGATCGATATTCACCAGTATCTTCGAATCGTCCAGGCCAAGCCTCTCTTGCATGGCGCGAATGATCCGCAAATTCGCCTGATGAGGCACCACCAGGGTTAAGTCCCGATGGGAATAACCGTTCTTTTCGAGAAGCTGGCAGGCGATTTCAGACATCCGCCGCACCGCATATTTGAAAACCTGCTTTCCATCCTGATGCACGCAATGCATCTTTTGAGCCAGCGTTTCCTGAGACGGCGGATGCAGCGAGCCTCCCCCAGGCATGAAAAGAAACTCCCCGCCGGACCCGTCGATATCGTGTTGAAAATCAAGGATACCCTCGTCGTCCGATTTTGCGGACTCCAGCAGAACCGCGCCGGCCCCGTCGCCGAAAAGCACGCAGGTATTACGGTCCTGGTAATCGATGATCGAGCTCATCACGTCGCTCCCGATCACCAGCGCTTTCTTATGGGTTCCCGCGCCCACAAATTGGGCGCCAATCGTCAGCGCATACAGAAATCCCGAACAGGCCCCGGAAAGATCGAAACCCCAGGCGTGCTTGGCGCCGATCCGGTCTTGAACCAGGCATGCCGTGGCCGGAAAAAACATGTCCGGTGTGACCGTGGCGACGATAATCAGCTCGATCTCTTCGGCGCTCGTGCCGGTTTTTTCGAGCACGCGTTGAGCCGCGGCGGTGGCCAGATGCGACGCGGCCATGCCCTTATCGGCGATATGCCGTTCGCGCACCCCTACGCGCTGCTGAATCCAATCGTCGGTCGTCTCCACCATGCGCTCCAGATCGGCATTGGTGAGCACTTTTGGCGGCACGTATCCCGCCACCCCCTTGATGCTTGCAGCAAGGCGTCTCCCCATTACGTTGTCCTCAGTGTTCCGTCCTTTCGTTTGGCTGATACATCGAAGAAGCGAGATTCTACGCAATCGCCCATGGCGTGACAAGCAAACCCCACGCTCGCTAGCCTGTGGCTCCGGTCAGGAGGTGCTCTGTTTTGCGGGAATGTCGTTTGCCTCGAGCGTCCGGTGAGGCAAGTTCTGGATGGCCTCGATGAATACTCTCACCAGTCCGGGATCGAATTGGGTGCCTGCGCAGCGTTCTAATTCCTCGAAAGCGTCGGCGGGAGTCCGCGCCTTCTTGTAGATGCGGTCCGAGGTAATCGTGTCATAGGCATCGGCGATGGCGATGATTCGCGAGCCCATGGGTATCTGCTCTCCCGCGAGGCCGTGCGGATAGCCCGAGCCGTCGAACATCTCATGGTGATGACAAACCATTTCGCGGATGTGCGAAATGGTTTGCAGCGGTTCGAGCATTCGATCGCCGTAGAGCACGTGCTCTTTCATCTTCTCCCATTCCTCGGGATTCAGAGGACCGCGCTTCCCCAGAATCTCCTCGGGAATACCTACTTTACCTATATCGTGGAGCAGCGCCCCTAGCCGGATCTCGCCGATCGCCTCGTCCTTCATCCCCAGTGAATCGGCGATCAGCGCCGCGTAGGCCGCCACCTTTTGCGAATGCCCTTGCGTGTAGTGATCCTTGGAATCGATCGCCAGCGCCAGCGACGTTACCGTATCGATCAGCGCGGGCGGGATGTCCCCAAAGCTCGCCGGCGCTTCCGAGTAATCCTTTGCCGAGCCCTGCGGCTTGTCGTCCACTGGACCGAGCGACACGGCGAAATGATTGAGCCGTTCGCGAATCTCGTTGAAGGCCTCGGGGCCGGTAGAGAAAAGCCGCTTGAGCGTCACGCCTAGATACGCCTCCAGCACATCGCGCTTCCACTTTTTGCTCGCCGCCATGCTGCGATGGTCCGACGTGGATATAGTATTACCGCCTTCGTGCTTGGAAAGATACATGGAAGCATCCGCCACCTGGATCAATTCTTGCGGCGTCGAACCATGTATCGGGAAACAAGCCAGGCCGAAGCTCGCCGTGATGGTCTTCTCGCGCAGCAGGGGATCGTCGGAAATTGCCGGCCGCAGCTTATCGGCGATTTGCATCGCCTGCGCCGCGCCGGTTTCCGGCATCAGAATCACAAATTCGTCCCCGCCGTAGCGCGCCACCACGTCCGACCGCCGGCAATTCTGCTCCAAAATCTGTCCCACGCGTTGCAGCACCAGGTCGCCTTCCAGATGGCCATAAAAGTCGTTGACGAACTTGAATCGGTCCAGATCGATGAGCAGAAGTGAAAATGGCCGGCTGGCCCGCGTCGCCCGCTTCCACTCCGAGGAGAGTGCCTCCATCAAATATCGATGTGTCTTTACGCCGGTCAGGCCGTCGGTGATGGCCTGTTCTTGGGCCTTTTGCAACGTGAGCGCGTTATGCAGAGCCACGGAGATCAGGTCGGCCAGCGTGTGCAGCAACAGAACATCTTCTTCGGCGAAGTCCGTCGGCTCGGCGGTCTCCACGTAGAGCACGCCATGAAGCTGGTCGGCGTAGAAAATCGGCAGCGCCAGCGCCGATGCCGATCCTTCCAGTACTGTGCTGCCCACCTCCGGTGCCCCGGCGTTGCGTGCCACGCAAGTCTGTCCCGTCCGAGCCACCTTGCCCACAATGCTGTCGCCCAAGGCCAGGCGCCGTCCCAGCGCCCCGCGCCTCCGCCCCGCCTCCGCCTGGACGACCACCTCCTTGGTGGCATAATCGAGCAGGCCAATGCCAATGTGATCGAATGCCAGGCCACGCTCCAGCTGTTCCGCCATTCTGGAGAGCATCTCCTCGGGATTTAGCGTCGTGATGGCGTGGCGCGAAATGTTATTGAGCAGCGATAGATGGCGCGATTTCGTCTGCTCTTCCTGGAAGAGACGGGCATTTTCTATGGCGATGCTGGCCTCGCTGGCCAGCACGCGCATCATCTCCAGATGCCCTTCATCGTACAAGTTGTCTTGCAGCCCCGTGAGCGCGATTACGCCGATCGCCTTGTCGTAGGCAACCAGGGGCACGCCGCAGAAAGAGCCCGTCTCCTGAACGGGACGCACTCCCAGCTTGGCCGCTTCCTCCCCTAAATTCTGCCTGATCAACAGCGGCTGCCGTGTGCGGATCACGTATTCCGTAAGGTGATTTCCAAATGGTCGGCTGCGCTTGGGTAAGCGAATCCCTTCGGTAATCTCCAGTTCAAAATGAATTTGGTTCTCTTCCGCATCGTACATGGCCACATAAAAGTTGCTCACATCGAACATCCGCTTCAGCGCCGCGACCATTTTGTTGAAGAGTTCGTCCACGTCAAGCGTCGAGCTCAGCGCGCGCCCAATCTCGTTCAGCAAATGCAATTCGTCCGAGCGGCGCGTCGTCTGCTGAATCAAATAGCTATTTTCCACGGCCATGCCGATCTGGTGCCCCAGGGTGAGCAACATGCTTAGCTCCGCCTGGGCGAAATGCCGGTTTTCGCCGCTGCTCAGCAGCAGCAGGCCGAACGGATCTTCCTTGGACTGCAGGCAGATGCCGATCACCGTGCGCATGCCGTGATCCAGGGCCAATTGCCGAAAGCGCACAAACGCCGGTTCGTGCTCCAGGGCGCGCCAGGAACCCTCCTGATCCAGTTCTCGCAAGACCACCAGCCCGCCAAGCCGCGAGACCAATTGGATCAACTCGATGTCCAACCCTTGTTCCGCCGCCGCCCTGCAAAACGCCGCATCGATACCCACCGACGCCGTGACCTGAGGTTCGTGCCCGCCTTGTCTGTGCAAACACAAAATCCCAGCCGGCATTTGAACCACGTTCAGCACGCGCTCCAGCCCCTCCGTCAACGTCTTCTGGATCTCCCCTCCCATGAAGCTCGCAGTGGTCAGGTTCAAACTGGATAGCGCCAGAATATTGCGTTGGACGTCCCGCTTTTCGTCCTCGTACAGCACCATCACCATGACCACGCCCGCTAATAACGACGGGAAACTTGCGAGCACCGTGAAATCCGCGCTCCCGGGCATGCCCGGCATGCCAAAACCAATTCTCACCAGCGGTATCATCGCCCAGCCTGCGAACGCTGCGGCCAGCATCCAGTCGCCGAGGTTCTCCTGCTGGCGGGCCACCCGCCAGAAAACGTAAGCGACCGCAAAGTACAAGGCCGCTAATCCAATCTGCGACGCAATCCAAAGGTGCGCAAACGCGAGGGAAACCGCGAATACTCCCAGCCATGTCCCCATGAGGAACGCCGCCGGTTTCCACGCCCGCGAGTTCGTGTACGTCCGCGCCGCCGCGAAGAAGCACACTGCGCTTGCAGCGGTCAGAACTCTGACCAGCATCATCGGCCAGGTTGACGCGTGTACCCCTTGCGCCATCCCCAGAGCCAGGTCGTGCAAAACCAGCAGGTACCAACCCGCGAGCCACGGTTGAAGATAGGGCTGCCTTTTGGCTCGCTGCAGGTAGGTAAAAAATACTGCCGCGAGCGCGTGCACCCCGAAGATGCTCAACCAAATTGTGCCGATATGTATCATCGTAATTTGCGTCGCCGGGCGGTTTCCCCCCACGTGCACCTGCAGCGGGTTTTTAACGGAATAGGCAACGCTGTCGCGGCTAGGGCCACTCGTTTAAGCGCGTCGAGTCATCAACTTAGCCAAAGTCTCCGAATCACCACCCCACTCAGGTCATCATAGGATACCGTTCGTGCGCCAACAACGGTACGGGGGTACTAAAAACGGAACACAGCCTGTGTCCATGTCGATAATGCGGGAGTTTTTTCGTACAGGATCGCCGAGGTCCTCGCGCCTGTTCCCTTAGGTCCTCCGCTAACACTTGGCCCGGCTCGCCTTTGCCGCAACCATCGGCTATGATCATTTTTTTGACCGACCACGGACACTTGTGACCCTTTCGGAAAATCCGGAAAAGTACGTCGCCGATTCCGGCGCGGAAAAGGTCCGCGTGCGTTTTGCCCCCTCCCCCACTGGATACCTGCACGTCGGCGGGGCTCGCACCGCGCTATTCAATTGGCTCTTTGCCCGGAATCGCCGTGGCGCCTTTATTCTTCGAGTCGAAGACACAGACGTTGAGCGTAATCGGCCGGAACTGGTGGAAGGCATTCTCAACGGATTGAATTGGCTCGGACTCGACTGGGATGAAGGGCCTTTCTTCCAATCGCAGCGCTTGGCCGGTTATGCCGCCGCTGCCGATAAGCTGCTCGCCGCTGGCGCCGCCTATCTTTGCTACTGCCCCCCGGAGAAATATGCCGGGGGCGATGCGGCGGACGATCCGGCCGCCGCCAAGAGTGAAATCAGGCGCATCGTTCGCTGCGGTTGCCGCGAAGGCAAACCCTCCTCCGCCGACCAAAATCCGGCCGTGCGCTTTCGCGTTCCTTTGGGCGCTGCCACCCGATTCGAAGACGCCGTCTTTGGTCCCCGCGAAGTGCAGAACGAAGAAATCGAGGACTTCGTCCTCATGCGCTCTGCTCGCAGCGCCACCGGTGGGCCTGCCCTGCCCACCTACCAGCTCGGCGCTGTTGTCGACGACGTCGACATGCGCATCACCCATATCATTCGCGGCGCCGACCACATTTCGAACACCCCGAAACAGATCTTGCTCTACCGCGCTCTCGGCGCCCAGCTTCCCGTCTTCGCCCACGTTCCGCTCATCTTGGGCGCCGATCGCACCCGCCTCTCCAAACGCCACGGGGCCACCAGCGTAAGCTCCTATCGCGACGAAGGCTTCCTGCCCGAGGCTTTCCGCAATTTCCTCGCGCTCCTCGGTTGGTCCAGCGGCGACGGCACTGAAATTTTCCGCACTGCCGAGCTGATCGACCGCTTCTCCCTTGCCGGCGTCAGCCGAACCAATGCGGTTTTCGATCGCGCCAAGCTCGAGTGGTTCAACCAGCAATATCTGCAAAAGCTTCCCGTTGAAGAACTCCTTCCCGCAATTCAGGCCGAGCTCGAAAAAGCCGGCCTGTGGCGCCCCGAATGGGCGGAATCTGGAAAGGAATGGTTCGCGCGGGTGGTGGACCTGCTTCGCCCGCGCACGCGTCTAGTCCCGGACTTCTCCCATTGGGCTCGCGCTTTTTTCACCGACGATTTCGAGTACGATCCCACCGCGCGCGAAAAATTCTGGAAAGACGAACGCCTGCCGGAGATGCTGGCGAGCTTGGCCGGCGATCTGGCCGCGCTGCCGGATTGGAATCACGACGCTTGCGACCACGCCTTGCGGCAGCTCGCCGAAAAAGCGGGCGTGAAGGCCGGACTCCTGATTAACGCCACGCGCGTGGCGTTGGTAGGTCAGCCAGTGGCGCCGCCGCTATTCGACACCATGGTGGTGATCGGCAAAGAGCGCGTGATCGCGCGTTTGCGTCGCGCCCTGCCCCACATTTCCGAACGTTCGGCGTCAGCGTAATCCGCGTTTAATCCGCAGGCGGATGTTTCGGCTCCCAATCGCGCTCGCTCTCTACGAAACTGCGGGCGATCCCCAATAGCCCCGCCTCATCGAAACGTCTGCCAATGAATTGCAGCGCCACCGGCAAGCCTTCGGAGGTCAGCCGGCAAGGAACGGATATCGCCGGCAAGCCGGTAAGGTTGGCGGGCCGATTCAAGTCCACCAGAGCGCTCCGTATGGGCTTCTCCACGCCGCCCACGCGAACCCGTTCGCTACCCATGGGCGGCGCAGCTATGGCGGCGGTGGGAACGACGATCGCGTCTACATGCTTCAGCACCGCGTCCATCTCCTCGCGTGCCCGCCGCATCGCTTCTTGCGCCTTCAGATAATCTATTGCCGGCACATTAGCGCCCTGCTCGAGCCTCCCGCGAACATCGGCGCCATATTCGCCGGAACACGCCGGAAAATATCTCGCCCCTTCGTGCACCTGGCAGGCCTCGACTGCCGCAATCAGATTCGCGGCTTCCACCCCTGCGGGCATCGCCGTCAGGGAAATCTCTTCCACAATAGCGTCAGACTTGGCGAAATCCGCCAGCGCACTTTCCGTAATTTTCCGAACTTCCGAATCCATATCGACCCAAAAATGTTCCTTCGGACGGCCCAGGCGCACGCGTTTTCGGCTCCGCCGAATCCCGAAATGCTTCTCCGGGCGAGAGACGCTGGTGCGGTCCAGCGGATCGCGTCCCGCAATGCATTCCAGCATCAGCGCCGCGTCCTCTACGCTGCGCGTGATCGGGCCCACGTGATCGAAGCTCGGCGCGAGCGGGAATACGCCATGAACGCTCACACGCCCAAACGTCGGTTTAAAGCCCACCACGCCGCACAAGGCCGACGGAATGCGAATCGATCCGCCCGTGTCGCTGCCGATCGCGGCGGCGCACAGTCCTGCGGCGACGGCCACGGCTGACCCTCCGCTCGACCCCCCGGCGATCCGCTCTGGATTCCAGGGATTCCGCACCGGGCCGTAATGCGGATTCTCCGAAGTCACCCCGTAAGCAAATTCATGCAGGTTGGTTTTGCCCAGCAGGATTGCGCCTGCCTGGCGCAGCTTCCGAACCACCGTGGCATCTTCCCGAGGCACAAAGTCGCGCAGAATTGCCGAGCCCATGGTGGTGCGCAGATTCCGCGTCGAGATATTGTCCTTCAGCGCCACGGGGATGCCGTGGAGCGCGCCTCGACGCTTCCCGCGAAGCAACTCCCTTTCCGCTGACTGCGCGTCCGCAAGAGCGCTTTCGGAAGCCACGGTGAGAAACGCATTCAGCTTTGGATTGAGGCGCTCGATGCGCGATAGGTACAGCTTGGTCAACTCCACCGGAGAGATTTTCTTGTTCGCCAGCAACCCTGAAAGCGTTTCAATCGTCGCAAATTGCAGTTCGTGCACGAATGCCATCCTGAGTTGTGCCGCCGCGAGTGTAGCTCATCTGCGTATCGTTCGTGCGTTCGCGTGGAGCTCGCCGGCGTACCCCCGCCGTGTACGATTCGCAACATGCTTCCGCATCTCCGCTTCTTCTCTCGTGCTCCCCGCTATAAACTGCATCCGCCTCGGGCTCTGCCCGAGTACCGTCCGCAGCGCAAAACGTGACGGTGATACAAACTTGTATGCAGTGCGGCGCCGTGAACGGCGCCGAAGAAGTTGTCTGCTGCCTTTGCGACGCGCAACTCGTCGAGGGTCATGAAGCTGTCTCTGTTCCTGCGCCTGCTCGCGCAAGCACTGACGGCAGTCTGGCTGTAGAGCTGGATTGGCGCAGCGAAGTCTCGCAGCGCCTCGAAGCTTACCGTGTGCGTCACGGGCTCCCTCATCCGCCCGCGGCGCAGCCTCAGCTTCTTTTCGCCCCGCCGATTGCTCTCGAAGCGCCTGAGCCGCCGCATGCGGCGCTGGCACGAGCGCCAATATCCGCACCCGTACCGGCAGCCGCCGAAGTCCACGCGTTCGAAGCTCCCCCTGCCCCCATCACCAGGCGGCGCTTTCGCCCCAAGCGTGTCGAACGTCTCGAGATCAATGTCGAGCAACCCTCCTTCGACTTCCATGCCTCCGATAATCATGCGGATAAGCATGGCACCAAGCATGAGGCCCGGGATGGCAGCCCTGAGGAGGCCGTCTCCCTCTACGATTCGCCCGCCCATTCGGTCGCCTCGCTCGTCGAGCGCCGGCGCGCCGGCGCCCTCGATGTGGCGTTTCTCCTATGCGCTTACGCCGCCTTCTTGACGCTCTTTCGCGCCTTCGGCGGCCGCATCACTTTCACCCGAGTAGATGCCCTCGTGCAATTAGCCACTCTAGGACTGCTCTACGCCCAATACGTCGCCCTCTTCACGTACTTCGCGGGAGCTACCCCGGGAATGACCTTGCGCGGACTTCGCGTGGTCAGCCTCGATGGACTCGAGCCGTCTCCTCGCCAGTTGCTCTGGCGCAGTTTCGGTTATCTCGTTTCCGCTGGAACCATGATGCTCGGTTTCGTTTGGGCGCTTTGGGACGAGGACCAGCTCTCCTGGCATGATCGTATCTCCCAAACCTGCATCACTACCGATGCTGCCTTCGCCGGCCAGCCTTATGGCCAGCCCAGCGCAACCCAATGAGCCCCTTAGGAATCTCATTCTGAGAGAGCGCATTTAAGAGGATTTGGCGCGCCGGTTTTAACCTTTGAACTAAGTTCAGGGCCGGCGTGATACAATTGTTTCCCCGGGTTCCGCCCTCCGGCTGATCTCCCCGCTGCCGCGGAAACTCGGGTGGGAGCAAACCGAATGAGTCGCTATGCCAAAATCGCCGTTGTGTCCTTGTCAATCCTGATCTTTTCCTATATCGGATTAGGTTACCTGCTGGCGAAAACCGATGACGACAAGGCCTATCGCTCCCTGAACGTCTACGGCGAAGTCCTGCAACGCGTGCAGGAAGATTACGTCGATGAACCCAATCTTTCGAACGTCACCGCTGGCGCTCTCCATGGCTTGCTCGAATCGCTCGATCCATTCTCCGGATATCTGAGTCCGCGCGAATACGCCGACTTCAAGGAAAAGCAAAAGAGCACGGTGCACGCCGAGATCGGCGCGACCTTGGCCAAGCGCTTTGGGTACGTCGTGGTTGTCTCCGTTTTGCCGGATAGCCCTGCTGAAAAGGCCGGCCTGCGTAGCGGCGACATTGTCGAAGAGATCGCAGACTTCACCACGCGCGAAATGTCCGTAGGCCAGGCCAATTCCTTGCTCGCCGGCGCTCCGGGATCGATGATCAAGGTCGGTTTAGTGCGTCGCGGTAAGACCGAGCCCCAGGCCGTTACCATAACCCGCGCGGTGATTCCGGCCCTGCACCTCACTGCCGACAAAATTGACGACGGCGTCGGCTACGTTCGCATCGACGCGCTGCAAATGGGCGCTGCCGCCGAATTCCGCGACAAGCTGCAACAGTTCGATAAGGAAGGCCTGCACAAGCTGGTGCTCGATTTGCGCGATTGTGCCCGGGGCCCGGCATCGGAAGGAATTGCCGCCGCTCAGCTCCTGATTCCCTCCGGCACCATCGCCACTCTCAGGGGTCAGACCGTTTCGCGGCAGGAGTTCGACGCCGATCCCGACAAGGTGGTCTGGCATGGACCCATCGAAGTCTTGATTTCGCCCAGCACTTCCGGCGCTGCGGAAATTCTTGCCGCGGCAATCGGAGATGACCATCGAGGAGACGTCGTTGGCATGCGCAGCTTTGGCGCCGCATCCGAGCAAAAGCTGATTCCCCTCGAGGATGGTTCGGCCATCATGCTTACCGTCGCCTACTACTACACGCCGGCCAACAAGTCCATTCTCGAAAATGGCGTCATGCCGAGCGTGGAAGTGGTTGGTGGTGTTCCGCCGGAAGTCGGCGGCGACGATCTGGCTCCCGCCCCGCTCGGCGCCAATCAGCTGCCGCCCAAGGATGATCCCGTCGTTCGCAAGGCTCTCGACCTGCTCAATAACGGCGCCCGCAAAGCCGCTTAGCAGAGCAGGAGCTCCGTCCTGTTTCGGGCTGAGCTGCCTCTAACCTCTAGCCTTTAATCGAGCGTCTCGCTCACCAGCGCAGCCACGTGCCGCGCAATCGCCGGCGCGGAAGTCAGCCCCGGAGACTCAATCCCCACCAGATGAATCGCACGCGGGTAACTCGGATCGCGCGTAATTACGAAGTCGGCCATGCCGTGGCCGCTCGGCGGCACGAGCTTCGGGCGCAGCCCCGAATAGGCCAGCCTCAGATCCTCGAGATGAAGCTCCGGCAGCAAACCACGCGCATCTTCGAGAAACTCTTCGAGCGGCAGCCGGTCGTGCTCATAGTCGGTCTTATCTGTAACGTATCGCGCCGTCGGCCCAACCAGCACCGTGCCCCATAGTGTCTTGGTAAGGTGCACGCCCAGGCTTAGCCTGTCGTGAAGCGGCAGCGGATAGACCAGCGCGTTCACCAAATCGGCTCGGGCCCGAACCACCTCCGCATATTCACCTCGCACCGGGTAAATCCGGTAGCTGTGATTTCCCAAGAGAGCGGCCACCTCATCCGCGTACAGCCCCGCCGAATTCACCACGCAATGCGCCTCCACGGTTTCCTGAGTCAGAGCTTCGCCATCTCCCGGATCGCCTAATTCCACGCCTACCGCAATGCCGTCCGGCTTCCCTTCCAGCTTGGTTACCCGGGCATTCGTCAAAATGCTGGCCCCCTGGTCGGTCGCCAGCCGAGCGAACGCCTTGACTAACTCCTCCGCCGAGACAATGGCCGTGGACGGCACCTCCAATGCCGCCGCAACCCGAATGTGCGGCTCGAGTTGCCGGATTCGTTCCGGCCCCACAATCTTCAAACCTTCCACGCCGTTCCTGCGGCCATTCTCGGCCAGCTTCTCCAGTTCCGCGATTTCGGATTGATCCTTGGCCACTACGATCTTCCCGCAGTTTCGGTGTGGCACGCCGTGCGCGGCGCAAAACTCCTTCGTCAACCGATTCCCTTCCACGCAAAAGTGCGCCTTCATAAACTCTGGAGGGTAGTAGATCCCCGAATGAATCACGCCGCTGTTGCGCGTGCTCGTAGCCATGCCCAGCCGCGGCGATTGCTCCAGCAGGAACACATCCTGTACGTGGCGCGAAATCTCGCGCGCGATGGCGCAACCGACCACGCCACCGCCGATGATGACCACATTGACTCGGTCCATATCAGTCCGGAAAGGTCCTCTCTGGAGATTAACTCTGGCGCCTCAGCCCGTTCCCAGCGGGAGAAAATATTGCGTCCCCTTCACCGGTTCCTCCAGCCGCCGGAGAAGCTGCTGCAGGTCGGCGTTGCGATTCACGAAATCGATCTCCGAAGTGTTCACCACCAGCAGGTCGGAAGATGCGTACCGAAAGAAGAAATGGTCGTAAGCGCGCGCCACCTCTTCCACGTACTCCCGCGCAATGTGCGATTCTCCCGGCGCGGCCTTCTTTTCGATCCGCTCGCGAAGCACCTCCGGCGAAGCCTGTAAATAGATCACTAGTTCGGGACGCGGCAATTCCGCCGCCATCCGCTCGAAGTACCGCTCGTACAGTTTCAACTCCTCGTTGTCCAGATTGAGATAAGCGAAAATCTTGTCCTTCTCGAACAGGAAGTCCGCCACCACCGTTCCCGCCGCGGCCAGAGCTTCCTGCACCCGCCGGTGCCGTTCCATCAGGAAATACATCTGCGCGCGAAAAGCGGAACCCATCCTTTCGCGGTAAAAATCCGCTAGAAAAGGATTGTCTTCGCAATCCATGATGCGCCGCGCGTGCATGCGGTCGGCCAGAAATCGCGCCAGCGTGGTTTTCCCCACGCGCAGCGGCCCTTCGACCGCTATATATCGAGGCGGCTTGAATGCCGGGGCCTTGGCGGCGCGGTTTTCCGGTTTTCGAGGCATGGCGCGAAATTATAGCCGAAACTTTGCTCGCCGCTGCCCGCACAAAATCAATCCGTCCGATTTGCCATTAGAATTTGACCCGGCAAACGGCCTGAAGCGGGTGGGCGGGCCTCTGCGACGGAAGTGGCGGAGGAGGAGGGATTCGAACCCCCGGGACCCTTTCGGGCCCAACGGTTTTCAAGACCGCCCGTTTCGACCGCTCACGCACTCCTCCGGTTTTGATTCTAGCAGCATGAACCGCTCAGCCGTAAACCAGGGGTTTCCATTGCTCACTGCCGCGCACCGAGTCCAACTAGTGGCTTTCGGGCTGGCGCCGTTCGCGCGCGGTATACTCAGGACATGTACAGCGCAGCCGTGCTCGAGCATTCCGCGCATCCCCGCAACTTTGGCGAACTACCGGATGCGACCAATACCGTGGAGGCGACGAATCCGGTATGTGGCGACGAATTGCGGCTGGCCGTGCGCGTCGAGGATGGACGCATCGCCGCCGCGCGCTTCCACAGCCGCGGGTGCAAAGCGGCGATCGCCAGCGCGTCTCTGCTGACCGAACTGATGACCGGAAAAAGCATCGAAGAGATTCGCGCGATCACCGCGGAACAAATCTCGCAGGCGCTGGGCGGATTGCCGGCGGCTACGCGGCATGGCAGCCAACTCGCCGAAGACGCCTTGGACGCGCTTCTCGATCAGCTCTGAGCGGCGAGCGAGCTGCCTTCGTTCTTCTATTCGTTGGACCTATTCAGCGCATCATTCGCATCAGGCATCATCGTTCGCGCCGCCGCAACATCCCGCTAATTTCGTTCCTCATACTCCAGTAAGCGCGCGGCGCAGCGCTTCCGGATCGTTCAGATTCAGTACCACTCCTTCTTCGTTCGTGGGCACTTCCAGCACTTCGTCGGCGTGGGCCCAGACGACGGCGCGAGCGCCCTGATCGGCGGGAGCGGCGAGGAGTTCGCCGTAGAGGCGCGAGGCGAAAATGACGGGATGGCCTCGCTTGTCGCGGAACTTCGGAACCAGAATGGCGCGGCCGGAAGCATAGAACTGCCGCACGAGTTCCGCGACCAACTCGGCGCTGACCATGGGATGATCCACCAGGAAGAACATCACTCCATCGGTGGGCGTTTCCTGAAGGCTGCGGATGGCCGCTTGCATGGAAGACAACTGGCCTTGCTGCCACTGCGGATTGACAACAATCTCGGCGCTATCGAGCGGAATTTTCTCGCTGATCTCCTTGGTATGGGCGCCGAGGACGACTCGCGTGCAGCCGATTGCTTTGCCCGGATCGGATTTTTTCTTCGCTTGTTCGTTCGCTTGTTTAATGGTCTCCAGCAGGCATCCGAGAAAGGTGCTGCCGCGAAACGGAATCAGCGCCTTGGGCGAACCCATGCGCGAAGACTCACCGCCCGAGAGAATGACCGCGGCGAGCACGCGAGCGCGTTCAGCGCGAAACGCTTTCGGCGACGGGGGCTTTTTGGGCCTCGTCGGCGGACGAAGCGGACGAGGCGGCGTGCTTCTCGCCGTCCTTGCGGACCACAGCTTTGTGCGCGACGTCGGTGGCTCCGCGGCGCACGGCAATCAATTCCGCGGCGATGCTGACGGCGATCTCTTCCGGCGTGAGCGCGCCGATCGCCAGGCCGACGGGCGCATTCACGCGGTCGAAAAGTTCCTTCGCGTAGCCCTCGCGCTCGAGCGCCTGATACACCGAAAGCACCTTGCGCTTGCTGCCGATCATGCCGATATAGCGCGCCCCGGTCTTGACGGCCCAGGCGAGCACGTGCATATCGTCGCGATGCCCGCGCGTGACGATCAGCAGATAGGTGGAAGGATTGGGCTTAATTTTGACGAAAGAGTCCTCGAAATCGGTGTAGATCTCGGCCGCCATGGGGAAGCGCTGCTTATTGGCAAACTGCTCGCGGTCATCGATCACGCCGATCGAGAAGCCCACGGTGTAGGCCGCGTTGGCCAGCGCGATGGAGACGTGGCCGCCTCCAAAAATATACAAAGTCGGGGTGGGCAGAATGGGCTCCACAAAAACCTCCAGGGTGCCGCCGCAGATGAGCCCGTTATCGAAGCTGGCCTCGTTATTCAGGTTGAAAGTCATTTTGCGGGGCGCCTCGGCCTTCAAGACGTCCTTGGCCGCAGCCCAGACTTCGGCCTCCACGCAGCCTCCGCCAATGGTACCGACGATCGAGCCGTCCTCGCGCACCAGCATCCGGGAGCTCTCAAAGCTGGGAATCGAACCGTTGGTGTGAACAATGGTGGCCATGACGGCGCGCTTGCCTTCGCGCCGGAGCCGGAGAACCTCTTCCAAGACATCCATGTTCATTCACCTCCGATCCCTAATTGTAGCGTAATCCGCGGCTTCCAGGGCTGTCAATCGGTGAGGAAGAGACCCCTCCCCTTTCTTTGAAACGTTGTCATTCCGAAGCATTTAAGTTAGCGGGTTGGAAAACGCTGTCATGGGTTGGTTTAACCCGCTGGCGTGAGGTAGCAGATTCTAAACATCCACACGGCTAGGACTCCGAAGACAATTGCCCAGAATACGTGGCCCGCGTCCCAGTGCGTTTTGTAAGGCGGCGACGGGTCTTGCCAGAGGCTAAATTCCCAATCCCGCCAGGACAGCGAAGATAACATTACGGCGACGCCAGCGGAGATTTTTGCATTACGGTGCAGTGAGAACGGGCCGCTTGTGAAGCCAATGATCAACAAAACCGTGCCGACAAACATGATGATTTTTGGTCGAACCGGCAGGCCTTTGAAGATGTCGATGAAGCCGAAGAATCCGCTGTCGGTGCTCACTCCTGAACCTTCTCCCACGTGCAGACCATCGTGTCCGGCCTGACGCTGGTATCGGGCTTGCCATCAGTGCGGGTGTTGAACCAGTTCACGGTCGCGATGTAGTTGCCCTGAGCGTCGACAAGCACGCGCCGCATATCGTAATGACAGCCTTTGTTGCCCAGCGGGGCGGTCATGAAGTCGCAGTCCGTTGGCTGTGGACCCGGACCCTCGATGTTGCGCACGTTATGCCTGAACGTGGGCACCACAAGCCAGAGGAGCCCATACCCCACCGCAAAGATGATGGTGGCCCACTTGATGAACGTCACCACGGCTTCGAAGACCGAACCAATCGTAATCTTGATCTCGGCGTGAGGATGCCTGTCTTCCATGGCGTCTCCAGGCTCTGGTATCCGGGGTTATACAGATTAGGGCCGTTCACCCCAAGTTTCTAAGACGAAATTGGCAATCGTGAATGACGCGTGTGCAGCTAGCCTCGCGTGCCGTGGCTTCAACTTGTACGTGGCCTTAGCCTGACCGTGCGCTGAGCCCTTGTGAGTTCGAAGCGCACCGATGCCTTCAACGATGCCGATAAGCCCACTCAGTACAGTTTTGAGGTCGGGATCATGCGTAGTACCAGGATCGAAATTTAAGTCCGCTCGAATAATCTTCCACAGTGGCCTGATTGACTGATCAGCAGGCATCTGCAGATTTTCATCTTCAATATAAGTCTTGAAAAGAGATTCCAGTAGGGCACAAGAAGCCGTCACCGTTGTGGCCGGATCGGATTCCACGTTCCTGAAAATCCTATCGAACTCTGTTTGCAAACCGGCTAGATCACGTTCCCGGATAATCTCTTCTATGGTCCTACTTACAGCGGTCGCGCCTAAAGCTGTGATAAGTCCGCCTCTAAAGTAGCTCAGTCCATGAGCCCCAAGCGCGTTGTGAATTTTCTGTCGATCTTCCGATAGGTCCGTTTGGACGCCATAACCCGCAGTATCCACTTCCATCAACTCAGCTAAGACAGTGCCAAGTGCTGCCAGTGGGTCCGCGCATTTGTCATTTGCTACCTTCAACCATGCCCTGGTCTTATCCACTTTGTTCATGCCCGGCGCGATTTCACCCTCAATCCCAGCCCGCTCCATGAAGTGGTCGATTCTATTGTGGGTGTATCTGGGTACGAGAACGTCGGCTACGACAGCCGCAACCGAGATTGGGATTTTTCGACTTGGGTGTGAGCTTGCTGAATCTCTCTGACTCTGCATCGTATGCCGGGCCTCTGTGCGCGGATTCTATCACGCTGGAATACAGCGTTCGATTTGACACAAAGCGGCTAATCGAGGGATTCTGTGCCGCAAAAATGGGCGATTGGGACGAATCCGATTACGATCCCCGTGAGCCTGACTACGAACCTCGCGAACCTGAGGCTGAAGAACTTCCACCTCGGGACCACGTAGTTGATCGGGCTAAGGATGAACTAGAAGGCTTCTTCGCAATAAACAACGCCGCAGTCTATTACCAGAGGCAGCTTCAGGTCGTTTTCGAGCAAAAATATTTCCACTGGATTACCGCCCACGCTTTGCGTGAGTTGGTCGCAGAAAGAATGATTACGGTGGAGATCATTACTCACCCAACGATAGGGGTGATAGCGATGTACCACGCGCCGGGGCATCGGTACTGGCGTAGACAGGCGAATAAGATCATCGACTTGGTTTCACGGTTTTCCGAACCGATGTTCACGCTCGCGTTGGGGGCGCATGGAGAAATGATGTTCGATGCGGCGTTACCGAGGGCCGGGTTCATGCCTACGGCACGGAAGGTACGTTCATACAGTGGTAGGACCTGGGATGAAACAGCGCACGATCTGGACCGCGTATTCGAACGTGATGGGATCGCTTACGGTGCCGAGATCAAAAACACTTTGGCCTATATCGACCGGGGAGAACTTGATGTAAAGCTGCGCATGTGTCTCCATCTAGGGCTCCGGCCTCTCTTCATCGTTCGTATGGCACCAAAGAACTATATTGATGAAGTGCAGAAGCTGGGCGGTTTCACCCTGGTCTTTAAATTTCAGTTCTATCCGCTCGGAGAAAAAGTGTTTGCGGACCGGGTAAAGGCAACGCTCGGTTTGTATACGGATTCGCCCCTCAAGGTCCATGACGGGACGGTCTTGAGATTCTTGAACTGGCACTTACGGAAAATTGGGAAGCCAACGGTCACGGCCTTGTGAATCGTGAAATTAATTCACATTGGGCTAGGCGTAAGTCGTTCTGCCGAAAAGACATGGCGTGTACCCCTATGAATACAATATCTGTCCCCTTGCGCCGAATACCGATGGCGGGGTTCCTGAATCATCTTACGGATGATGTGCTGCCCGGCCTGATCGCGAGAATTTGGAGATCCCGGTCCCCCGCTAGCTGAGCAGAACCGAATCGTAATCCATCTTGATTCCGAGTTGGGCAGACTTCAAACCCTGAAAGACCTCCACCGCGAATTACCAGCCAGTAATAGGTTCGCTTGACGTTCGCGTACCTTCATGATAAACTCGCTGCGATTCTCTGAGGGTACAGGTGCGCGAACTCGTGTACGAGATTCGGTCGGCTTGGCCCCGAAATTCAGGGTTAGACGAACGAAACGCTAAGCCTCATAGAATGCGCACTTATCCAAATGGCCGTCGCAACTCCTTTAGAATGCGCACTTACGAATTATTAGACTTAAAGTCCTTTAGAATGCGCACTTACAAAGAACATGGGTGGGGGTGGGGTGACAGTGAATCGCTTCGAGGGCACTCTGATCGAAGAGGGCAAGCTAAGTTAATTAGAATGACAACGTTTTCCAACCCGGCAAGGTAAGTGTCCTGGGATGACAACGTTTGCAAAAAAGGTGGGGGGAGGGTAGTCGGGCGCACTTCCCTTACCAAACCCTCGATGCCGCTTCGGGCGAGGCCGGCCAGAGGGCCGGTGCAGGAGTCCTCGCGGTACCACTCCCTAACACAGGTCGCATGTACAGTAGGCAGGCACCCCTCCCGGGCGTAGCGTGGGTTCACTCCGGAGGAGGGGAATCCATGTCTAAGAAAACACTGGTATTGGGATTGGCGCTGAGCGGATCGGTCTTTGGGCTCATCTGGGCGACACCGGCGCGGGGGCAGTCGGCGCTGGCGCAGCAGGAGGCGGATCAGGAGAAGGCGGCTCAGCAGCAGACGACGACTTCCGGCACGAGCGCCGGGACGGCGAAGCCGGCAGCGGCAAAGCCGCCTGCAACGAAGCCGGCGGCCGCAAAGCCGGCGACGACAAAGCCAGCGCCAGCAGCAAAATCCGATGCGACGACCGCGCCGGCCACGAAGCCCACGGCTACGGCGGCGAGTGCGCCGACAGCAGCAAAGCCTGCGGCGGCAAAGCAGACGACGGCGAAGGCGGATGCGACGGCTGCGCCGGCAACCAAGTCTGCGGCGGCGAAGCCGGCAGCGGCGAAGTCCGACGCAAAGACCGCGCCGGTAGCGAAGCCGACTGCCGCGAAGTTGGACGCAGCGAAAGCGGCGCCAGCGACTTCGGCAATCAAATCGGCAACGCCGAAACCCGCGGCGGCCAAGCCGACGGCGGCAAAGAAGGCTCCGCCGAAGCCCATCGCCTACGTGGGCGATGGCGTGAGTGAAGGCGGAGCGGCGACGGCACCCGGCGGCGATTCTAAGAGCGGAAAGTCGCAGAACCGCGAGATGGTGAAGGCGTTCGAGCAGAGTTGCCCGGACGTGACGCTCACCGAGCAGAAGGCCAAGGCGGGTTACGACGTGAGCCTAGAGCGAGAGCCGGGCAGCAAGGGCGTGAAGACGGTTTTCGGGCTCACCAACGTGGTGCACAAGACGAATAGGATCGAAGTGACGACCAAGGGCGGCAAAGAGGTGTTTTCGGAGAGCGGCCATTCGACCAATCAATTAGTGAAGGACGCCTGCGCGGCCATGGCCACGCCGCCGACGAAGCTGGCACAGAACTAGGAGGGCGCTGAGAGGCCGTCGCAAGTAGAGGCAAAGCGAAAAGCAGATCCCTCGGCCTGCCCACCCCCGCACACGCAAGTGCGGCGCGTGCCGGGGACCCCGGTTGGGTTTCGGGATGACAGACAGAGAGGCGGGGGTAGCGCACAAGCCCAGGGTCCCGCCGACTTGTGTTTTGGCGTGCGCTTCGCGCCGGGCTGGCAGGCGCCCTGGGCTACAAATCGCGCCCGCCTGCGCGACGGCCTGCGGCAGCAAGGTAGCGTAGCGTGGCACAGCCACTCTTGGCTGTGCTGCTGGCATGAGGAGCGGCCGGATGCTTAGTTGCCGCCTCCGCCGCCGGCGGGGCGCTTCTTCAGGAGAACGCTATTGCCGTAGGGGCGCTGGTAGCTGACGAAATAGCGGTCGTCGAAGACGGAGAAATGTTCGGCGGGATAGAAGCTGAGCGCGGCCATCCAGGTATCCACGTCGGACTGCCGCAACCACATCCAGCTGTTCGGCGAATCCTCCGGATTCTTGTCGATGACCACGATGCGGCCATCGGGCTTCATGTAGGTAGCCGTAGAGTTCAGATAAGCCTGGCGATGTTCGATCATGTGCAGGACACGATGGAAGAAGGCGACGTCGAGATTGTGCACGGGCAGCTTGGGATCGTCGTTTTCGCCCAGGACGGTTTTGATATTGGTCACGCCTTCTTTTTTGGCGCGGTCGGTCACGTAGCTGAGCATGTCCTTATCGATATCCACGGCGTAGACGACGCCATTGGGAGCCACGGCTTTGGCGAAAGGAATGGTGAACGAGCCGGCGCCTGAGCCGATGTCGGCCACGATGTCACCAGGCTTGAGCCGCAGTTTGGCGATCACTTCATCGACCTTCAGATCGCGGTTGGGATCATTCATGCGGTCGATGTATTCCTTCGCGGGCAACTGCTGGAGTTGCGCGGAAGCGTTGCTCAGGCCAAACCCAAACAGACAGGCGAAACCGAGAGCCGCAGCGAAAATCTTCACGTGTGTTTTCATGGCAGACCTCTGAATTGAGCTGCTGGAATATACAACCGTATAGTACCGGAAGTAAACCGCATTTGCACACGGGCCGCTCTGGCCGCCAGGGGCGCGCGCTGGTATGCTGTCGCGATCTTGAGGCATCCTCCAAAGGGCTACGATCGATTGGGAACGAGCAGCTTGCCTCCACGGCTCACATGACTGCACCTCTGCGCCGAGTTCTGAGCGTGACCAGCTGCGCCGCGCTGGTCGTTTCCAACATGATCGGCACGGGAATCTTTACCACCACGGGATTTCTGGCCGGCGATTTGGGGCGGCCGCTGCTGGTGCTGGGAATCTGGGTGGTGGGCGGGATCGTGGCGCTGGCCGGGGCCATGGCGTATGCCGAACTGGGGATGAACATTCCGCGAGCCGGCGGGGAGTACGCTTACCTGCGGGAGGCCTGGGGACCGGGCTGGGCCTTCCTGAGCGGCTGGGTTTCGTTCTTTGCGGGATTTTCCGCGCCCATCGCGGCGACGGCAATCGCCTTTTCGGACTATCTGGGCCACTACCTGCCGGGGCTATCGCGCAGTTCGGAGCAACCAACCCATTTGAGCTGGCTGCACACCGGCGGTGCGGTGTGGGTGAGCATCGGCGTGATCTTTCTTTTTGCCGGGATCAATATCCTGGGAGTGCACCTGGCGGCGCGGCTACAGGTTCTGCTGACCGCGGTGAAGCTGGCCGTTATCGGTGTGTTTCTGATTGCGGCGTTTGGGCTGGGGCACGGCGATTGGAGCCATTTCCAAGCGGCGACGGCGAGGACTTCGAGCCACGGCGTGGGGGCGCAGTTCGCGGTGTCGTTGATCTTCGTGATGTTTGCGTACAGCGGATGGAACGCGGCGAGTTACGTGGCGGAGGAGATCAAAGACCCGCAGCGGTCGCTGCCACTGGCTTTGCTGCTGGGGACCGGAATGGTGGCGCTGCTATATGTGACGCTGAACGTAGCGTTCGTTTACGCCTTGCCGCTGGGGGCGATGAAGGGCGTGGTGGCGGTGGGCGCGGCGTCGTCGGACGCGCTTTTCGGGCAGCGGATTGGGGATTTCTTCAGCGCGGCGATGGCGGGAGCGCTGCTGTCGTCGATCAGCGCGATGTCGCTGGTGGGGCCGCGCGTTTATTACGCGATGGGACGAGACGGCTACTTTCCAGCCGGAGCGGCGCAGGTGAACCCGCGGTGGGGGAGTCCGGTGAAGGCGATTGTGTATCAGGCGATCGCGGCGGGAATCATGGTGCTGACGGGCACGTTCGAGTCGCTGATTTATTATATTGGATTTTCGCTGATTCTTTTCGCGGCGCTGGCGGTGGCGGGATTGCTGCGGCTGCGAAAGCGGCCGAGATTTCAGAAGTTGCGGGTGATGAACTGGGGGTATCCGGCGATACCGCTGCTTTTTATTGGCGTGAGCGCATGGATGCTGGTGTGGACGTTTGCGCTGCGCCCGCGGGAAAGCTCTCTGGGGCTGGTTACGATTGTGTGCGGCGCGATTTTTTATCACTGGCGGCTGCGCGGCGCCGCGGGACCGATGGCTGGGGAGAAACAGGAAGTCGCGCCGGGTGGCGGGTCAGTTTGAAGTTTGACCTCTTGTGTAGCGATCAGGAAGATTCAAACTGATCCGCTACCTCGCGCCGTGACAGTCGCCTGCGACGCTGGGAGCGCAACTCTCCGCCTGCAGAAAGCAACTCCGAAATGCCTAAATCCGCGGACAAGTTTGCGCGGTTCCGAGAGGCCAGCGACCAGTCGCTACTGGTTTCGTTCGGGGAGACGATCGAGCCTGAGCTTCACGCGAATGTGGTGAAACTGCTTCGGCTGCTGCAGGCCGAGCCTATCGAGGGGATTCGCAATCTTCACCCCGCTTACAGTTCCCTGCTGATCAAGTTTGACCCGCTCCAAGTCGACCATGCCGAGGTGCGAACGAGGGTGATTTCGTACCTAGCGCGCCTGGGGGAAGCGCCTTTGGCTGCGCCGCGGGAGATCGAGATTCCCGTGTGCTATGGGGGCGAGTTTGGACCCGATCTGGACGACGTGGCGGCCATGCATGGAATAACGTCCGAGCAGGCCGTGGAGTTACATTGTTCGGCGAGATACATCGTATATTTTTTCGGATTCGCTCCGGGGTTTGGGTATCTCGGAGGATTGCCGAGCGCGCTGGCAACGCCACGACTGGAGACGCCGAGGGCCAAGGTGCCGCCAGGAAGCGTGGGAATTGGCGGCAAGCAAACCGGCGTGTATCCATTGGAGACGCCAGGAGGGTGGAGGCTGATCGGACGCACACCGTTGACGATGTTTCGGCGCGACGAGAGCGTGGAACGGATGAATCTGCTGCAGATTGGCGATCAGGTGCGATTTCGGCCCATTGCGAAAGAGCAGTTTGCCGAATTCGTTGGGGATGCCCGCGGACAATGAAAGGAATTTTGGTTCAGGCGCCGGGGCTATTCACCACGGTACAAGACCTGGGGCGCGAAGGCTTCGGCCCGATGGGGGTTTCCGCTTCGGGCGCCGCGGATGCGATCTCGCTGCGCATCGGCAACCGGCTGGCGGGAAATGCGGAGGGCGCGGCGGCGTTGGAGATGACGCTCGTTGGTGGCACGTTCATTTTTGAGCAGAACGCTGTGATCGCCGTGACCGGAGCCGACTTCGGGACGTTATTGGATCAAATGACCGTGCCCATCTGGAGTTCGACGCAGGTGAAGGCGGGACAGACGCTGGCGCTGGGGAGTTCGAGTTCCGGGGCGCGGAGTTATTTATGCGTTGGGGGCGGAATTGCGGTGGAGCGTTTTTTAGGCAGCGCATCGACGCATGTGCTGAGCGGCCTGGGCGGATTCGAAGGTCGGGCGCTGCGCAAAGGCGACCGGCTGGAAATCGGGGCGGCCAGTTCCCTTCCCGGCAAAAGAACGCTATCGCCGCAGGCGCTGGAACGATTGCGGCCGCGCAAGGTTCTGCGAGTGACTGAAGGACCGCAAAGCGACTGGTTTGAAGACTGCGCGTGGGCGATGCTGTGCGGAAACACGTTTCGCGTGAGCGAGCAATCGAACCGCATGGGGATTCGCCTGGAAGGTCCTCGAGTGCCCATCGACGCCAGCCGGGAGATGATTACGGAGGGCGTCTCGCTGGGCGCCATTCAAGTAACTCCGTCGGGCCAGCCGATCATTCTATTCGTGGAACAGCAGACTACAGGCGGATACCCCAAGATCGCCAACGTAATTTCCGCCGACTTGCACTCGCTGGGGCAGCTGCGGCCGCGCGACGAGGTGCGTTTCGAGCAAATCGAAATGCGTGAAGCTCGCGCCTTGCTCCGCGAGCAGGAAGAGTTGCTGGCGTCCGAGGAGCTGATCCAGGAGTGAAGTCCATCGACTTGAATTGCGACATGGGCGAACTGCCTGCGGCCATCGCCGACGGCACGCAGGAGTCGCTCATGGAGTTTCTGACTTCTGTGAACATCGCCTGCGGAGGACATGCCGGCGACGAAGCCACCATGACAACAACCGTCGAGCAGGCTCTGCGCAGAAATCTGGCGATTGGCGCGCATCCCGGTTACGCGGATCGCGCCCATTTCGGGCGTGTGGAACTCGACCTGCCGGGGGAAGCCATCGCCGAGAGCGTGTACGAACAGGTATCGACGCTGGCCGAGATCGCAGCGAAATGCGGCGGGCGCGTGAGGCACGTGAAAGCGCACGGCGCGCTCTACAATCAAGCGGCGTGGGACGGGAGGATTGCCGAAGCGATCGCCAGCGGCGTGGGCCGGTGGCGGCGTGACGTAGTTCTGGTGGGGCTGGCTGGCTCGCGAATGCTCGAAGTGTTTCGCGGCGCAGGCTTTGCGGTGGCGGCAGAGGCGTTTGCGGACCGGCGATACGAAGCAGACGGTTCCCTGCGCTCGCGCAAATTCTCGGATGCGCTGATTGCGGATCCAGCTGATGCGGCGGCGCAGGCGTTGCGGATCGTCGAGAGCGACAGCGTTCCTATGCGGGGCGGAACAGAGATTGCCATCGAGGCGCAGACGATTTGCATTCACGGAGACACGCCGGGGGCCGTGAAGATCGCCGCAGCGGTGGCGCAGCGCCTGAAGGACGCGGGAATCGTGCTCGGACCGTTGGGGCTACTTCAGTAAGTCCGCTACTTTAGCGACACCGGCCTTGGCACAGGCGTCGTCCTGCTCCTGAGTAGAGCCGGCGCTTCCTACGCCGCCCACAGCTTCGTTACCTGCAAGAATCGGCGCGCCACCACCCAAGGCCAGGATATCGGCGACGTCGCGTTGGGCAGCGTTCGGAGCATCCGGGGTGGTGCGCTTCTGAAAATCGAGCGTGGTGCTGCGGAACATGCGCGCCGTATATGCTTTGCGGCGGGCCATTTCGGCCACTTGGGCGGTGGCTTGTTCGTCCCGAAGGATAACCATGATCTGTCCTGCACGATCCACCACGGCCACCGCGGTGTGATAACCCTTGGCGGCACATTCAGCCAGGGCGGCTTCGGCAATCGTCTTGGCCATGGGTAAAGACAGATTGCGCTGCATCACCAGACCGTGGGCGCTGCCGGGCGCATTGGCAGGGTCGTTCCTTGCGTCTTTCCTGGAATCGGGGGCGTTTGCAGATGACTGGGCACCGGCGGGGAGACACAACAACAGCGCGACGGTGAGTCCCACGACAATCTTCAGAGCAACCAGCGACGCGGTTTGGGATGGAATTTTCATGTCGTTGTTCCCTCCAGATGAGTACGTCATTTGGCCCGGTCCGGGAATCGTACGCTTGTCGCGTTTTGCGCACAACTGGGCGCGACGAATCCGCGGGCGGAGCACCGGGCTTTCACCGATTGTCAGCGCGCTTGGCGCTGCGTGATAATGGCAGCCATGGCACAGACAACAGCATCGGCAAAGGGAGAGCCTTCCCACGCAACCGAATTTGAACGAAATCTCGATCGCCTGGCCGAAGTGGCGGTACGCATCGGACTCGGACTCGCACCTGGGCAAGAGATGGTGATGACCGCGACGCTGGAGGCGGCGCCGCTGGCGCGGCGCATCGCGGAGCATGCCTATAAGGCAGGCGGGCGCCTGGTGACTCCGCTCTTTACCGACGAAGAGATGGCGCTCATTCGCTTTCGGCACGCTCCGCCGGACAGCTTCGATGCCGCGGCGTCGTGGCTCTATGAAGGCATGGCGCAGGCTTATCGGAGCGGGGCGGCGCGGCTGGCGATCACGGGGAACGATCCTTCGTTATTGTCGCACGAGGACCCGGAGAAGGTGGGCCGGGCAAACGCGGCAACCTCGAAAGCATACCGCCCGGCGCTGGAACTGATTACGCGGCACGAGATCAACTGGACGATTGTGGCCAGCGCAACGCCCGCATGGGCCGCGGCAGTATTCCCCGATCTGCCTAAAGAGCAAGCCGTGGCCAGACTGTGGGAGGCGATCTTCGCCGCCTCGCGAGCCGACCAAGCCGATCCCGTGGCGGCGTGGAAGAAACACGATGCGGACCTGCACGCTCGGGCCAAATGGCTGAATGAAAGCCGCTATTCGGCGCTTCACTTCCGGGGACCGGGAACGGATCTCCGCGTGGGCCTGGCGGACGATCACCTCTGGCTGGGCGGAGGCACAACGGCGCAAAACGGCCGGTACTGTATACCGAACATGCCGACCGAAGAGGTTTTCACCACACCGCACAAAGACCGCGTGGAAGGACGAGTGACCAGCACCAAGCCTCTGTCATATCAAGGAACGATGATCGAGGAGATTTCGGTGCGGTTCGAGGCCGGGAAGATCGTGGAGGCGCGCGCGGCGCGAGGCAATCAAGTGTTGCAGCGCATGATCGAGACCGACGAAGGAGCGCGGCGGCTGGGAGAAGTGTCCCTGGTGCCGCATTCGTCGCCGATTGCCTCCAGCGGATTGCTTTTCATGAACACGCTTTTCGACGAGAACGCGGCATGCCACATCGCGCTGGGGCAAGCCTACAGCGCCTGCCTGAAAGATGGCGACAGCCTGACGAAGGAACAATTGGCGGCACGCGGAGCGAACGACAGCCTGATTCACGTCGACTGGATGATCGGCTCGAATCGGATCGACGTGGACGGCGTCAACGCGGCGGGCGGCGCAGAGGCTGTGATGCGCGGGGGAGAGTGGGTTTAGCTCACTCCTATCTTCCTTCTCTTCTTTAAGCTTGTTTTGGCTGCCTTGAGAACTTAAGCGGAGTACGGCTTAAGCGCTTCTCAGAGACAGCCACTTACCTGGTAATCCAATAAACTCAGAGACTTCGACGCCGCCCAACCCAGGGGCGTACTCGGCGAGGCGCTGGAGCCCACTGGTGCTCCAAAAAAGACAGTGCAAGGCAGCCATCGGCGGTGTATAAAGTTTGACTCCGGTGACGGTACCCCTTCGGCCTCAAGAGAGAAGTTCGGAACATTGTTGAAGGAGACGTGATCATGCGCTTTCCAGGTCTTGCACTGCTATTTTTCGCTTCCGTGACGACAGTTTTCGCGGCCCCTCAAACGACGGCTCCTGCTCCGCAGGCAGGCCAACAATCGGCAACCGCCAATGGAGTCGACTCGATCATCGCACTGGTGCAGGCGAACATGTCCGAAGGACTGGTGCTGAAGACGATCCAGCGGCAAAACAAGGCGTACGACCTCACGCCAGACGATTTGCTGAAGCTGCAGAAGGCCGGCGTATCGGAAAGAATAATCAATGCGATGCTGGACCCTTCCACCGCATCCGCTCCTCCCGCTGCGCCAGCCGCTGCCCAGCCATCGCCCGCTCCCGCAGCAGCGCCCGCGGCGCCGAGAACCGCTCCTGGCCCAGCCCCTTCTAATCCTAAGGGCTCTAGTCCAGGCGCTTCTAATCTGGCCGCATCCGGTGCAGCCGGGCCCGGGGCCGCTTCCAAGGGCGCTCCGGGTTCGACCAACTCCGCGGCGGCGGGATGTTCTCAAACGTCTTCGACAGCCACGCCCGCACCGAGCCAACAGCCGAAATCAGGCGTATTCTCATCATTCAAGGAACGGATGAAAGGGACCGCTCAGAAAACCGTGGATGGCTTCGGAGACACTATGAATTGCGCGGTAGACAAGGGCGTGCAGACTTCCGAATCGCAGGTCAGCTCAACAGCGGACAGCGCCGCGGCGACACCAGGGCAGAAAGTTTCCGAGGCCACTTCCGCGGCTACCAAGCCCGTCACCACCACGACTACTGCTGCGAAAAAGAGCGCTACGAAGTAACTGAAGATAATTTACCCCGTGTCCGTAGGCGCCTAGGCAGAACTCAGGCGTTGGGCTGAGGTGTGATCGCGATGAGCAGGTCTTTGGCTTCCACTTGCTGGCCTGGAGCAACAAGAATTTTAGCGACGCGGCCATCAATGGGAGCATAGACGTTGGACTGCATCTTCATGGCTTCCATGGTGAGGAGCTTGGCGTCGCGGGCCACAGGCTGATTCACTTCCACAGCGATAGATGTGACCATGCCAGCGGTTGGGGCGGGGACCTGTCCGGGGTCGGCGGAATCGGCCTTGGGATGCGCTGGGGCGACGATGCGCAGAGCACGGTCGCGGACGTTGATCTCCCGAGGCTGGCCATTCAACTCGAAAAATAATGTGCGCGTTCCGTCGGGATGGGGTTCACCGACGGCAAGAAATTTTATGACCAGGGTCTTGCCGGCTTCGATGGAGACGGTGATCTCCTGATCCGGACGCAAGCCGTAAAAGAACGGAGGCGTGGGGAGAACGCTTACGTCGGCGTAGGCTTGGCAAAATTTGTCGTACTTCAGGAAAACGTCGGGATAGAGAAGATAACTGAGAAGTTCGTCGCGGCGAATAGACCGGCCGATTTGATTGGCCAGTCGTTTCTCTGCTTCATCCATATCGACGGGTTTCAACTGCGCTCCGGGACGGCCCTCGTGAGGCTTTGCGCCCCGCAAAATAATTTCTTGAACCTTCTCCGGCCAACCGCCAGGCGGAGTTCCCAAGCCGCCGGCCAGCATCTCCACAACGGAATTGGGGAAGGAGACGTCATGGTGGACGTCCAACCTTAGGACGTCCTCCGGGCGCATGTCCTTGGCCATGAGGAACAAGGCCATATCGCCGACCACCTTGCTGGAAGGCGTAACTTTCACAATATCCCCGAAGAGGCGATTTACGCCGGCATAGGTGCTTTCGACGTCGCGCCAGGAATGACCCAAACCCATAGCGGCGGCCTGTTCGCGCAGATTTGTGTACTGTCCACCGGGAATTTCATGCTGATAGAGGTGCGCAGAACCGGAACGCGGCGCGGAATCGAAGGGCAGATAATAATCGCGAACCGTCTCCCAATAATCGGAACATTCGTTGAGGGCCGCGATATCCAGGCCGCTATCGCGGGGCGTATGACGCAAGGCCTCGACGATCGAATTCAGGTTGGGCTGACTCGGGCCGCCACTCATGGCAGCAATGGCTGCGTCGGCAACGTCTACTCCGGCATCGGCGGCCTTTAGTACGGAGGCGGCGTTGATACCGCTGGTGTCGTGGGTGTGAAAATGGACGGGCAAGGCAATCTCTTCGCGCAAGGCCTTCACCAGTTGATTCGCGGCATAGGGTTTGCAGAGGCCGGCCATGTCTTTGATGCAGAGAAAATGGGCGCCGAGCTTTTCCATCTGTTTGGCCAAGGTCAGGTAGTAGTTCAAACCATACTTGGGGCGATTGGGATCCAGCAGATCGCCCGTGTAGCAGATGGCCGTCTCGCAGATGGCGCCGGTTTCGAGCACCGCGTCGATGGAAGCGCGCATGTTTTCGATGGAGTTCAACGAATCGAAAATGCGGAAGATGTCGATGCCTTGCGCGTGCGCTTCACGAATGAACTCCGCAATCACATTATCGGGATAGGACGTGTAGCCGACGGCGTTGGCTCCCCGAAAGAGCATTTGGAAACAGATATTGGGAATGCGTTCGCGCAACTCGCGGAGGCGCTGCCAGGGGTCTTCGTGAAGGAAACGGAGCGCGGTGTCAAAGGTGGCGCCGCCCCAAACTTCGAGGCTGAAGATTTGCGGGAGGCGATGGGCGATGGCGGAGGCGGTGGCCAGCAAATCGTGCGTACGCACGCGGGTGGCCAGCAAGGACTGGTGGGCGTCGCGAAAGGTGGTGTCTGTGAGTAAAAGGCGATCTTCGTCGCGGGCCCACTTCGCGAACGCGCGGGGACCCAGCTGACGCAGCAATTGCCGCGTGCCCGAGGGGGCTTCTCCCTTTTCAAATTGAGGGACGGGCGGATTCCCGAGCGCCTGCGGAATTTTCTTGCCTTGGATCTCGGCGTTGCCGTTCAGAATTACGTCGCCGAGGTAGAGCAAGAGCTTGGTGGCGCGGTCGCCCCGGCGAGGGAACTGGAAGAGTTCGGGCGAATCGTCGAGGAACGAAGTGGTGACCTCACCGGCGCGGAAACGCGGATGGTTGATCACGTTTTCGACAAAGGGGATGTTGGTCTTCACGCCGCGAATGCGGAATTCGCGAAGGGCGCGGTCCATGCGATGGCAGGCGCCATCGAGGGTGAGATCCCAAGCGGTGACCTTTACCAGGAGCGAATCGTAATAGGAGGCGAGCACAGCGCCGGCGTAAGCGGTGCCGCCGTCGAGGCGAATGCCAAAACCGGCGGGAGAACGATACGTGGTGAGCTTGCCGTAATCCGGCGCGAAATGATTTTCGGGATCTTCCGTGGTGACGCGGCACTGGATGGCGAAACCGTTGAGCGGGACGGCATTTTGCTTGGGGAGAGAGAGCGGCTCATCGTGCAGCGTATAGCCTTGAGCGATTTGAATCTGGGCGCGCACGAGATCGATGCCGGTGACCATCTCGGTGACGGTATGTTCGACCTGAATGCGGGGATTGACCTCGATGAAATACCACTTTTTAGTGTCCGCATCGAAGAGAAATTCCACGGTGCCGGCATTGCGGTAGCCGGCTTTTTTGGCCAGGGCCACGGCAGCGGAACAAAGCTCGACGCGAAGCGAATGAGGAAGTTTGGCCGCGGGCGCAAGTTCCACGACTTTCTGATGGCGGCGCTGCACGGAACAATCGCGCTCCCACAGGTGCAGGAGATTGCCATAGTTGTCGGCGAGAATCTGCACTTCCAAGTGGCGCGCGCGGGAGATGTACTTTTCGAGAAAGACGGCGGGATCGCCGAAGGCGGAGCGGGCTTCGTTTTGCGCTTCCTCGAGGCGGGCGTCGAGGTCGGCGGCCTGGCGCACGACGCGCATGCCGCGTCCACCGCCCCCCATGGCGGCTTTCACGATGAGAGGAAAACCGATTTTCCGGGCCGCCTTGCGGGCCTCGGCGGCGGAGGTTACAGGAAGCTCGGTGCCGGGCAGAATGGGAACGCCGGCTGAGGCGGCTAGGCGGCGGGCCGCGGTCTTATCACCGAGCAGCTCGAGCAACTCGGGAGGGGGACCGATAAAAGTAATGCCGGCATCCTGGCAAGCGCGAGCCAATGAAGGATTCTCGGAGAGAAAGCCATATCCGGGATGGATGGCGTCGACGCGCTTGTCGCGCGCCAGGGCGACGATGCCGGGGATGTCCAGATACGCTTCGACAGGACCTTTACCGGCGCCGATCAGGTAGGCTTCGTCGGCTTTGAAGCGATGCAGGCTGAGGCGGTCTTGCTGGGAGTAAACGCCAATGGTGCGGAGGTTGAGTTCATTGGCGGCGCGGAAAATGCGAATGGCGATTTCACTGCGGTTTGCAGCCAGCAGCCGCTGGATGGGCCGAAGATCCAGTTGACGCTTGCCGCCACTCGCTTGTGTGCGCTTTTTCACGAAGCAGGATATTGTACGCGGAAAAGGGCCGGAACGGGATCACAAGGAGCCAATGCCATGGCAGCACGGATCGAAGTGGAAAAGCTGACGAATGGCGAGTTTCGCGTTCGCGTGATCGAAGGCCGGAGCGAAACCACACATCGGGTGCGTCTCGGCGAGGATGACTGTCGAAGGCTTTCCGGAGGGAAGATCGAGGCCGGCGAACTGATCCGGCGGTCGTTTGAATTCCTGCTGGCACGAGAGCCGAAGGAGACCATCCTGCCGGAGTTCGATTTGGCGGTGATCGCCCGCTACTTCCCCGAATACAAGCGCGAGCTGAAGCGCACGATTTGATCCCCGGTCCGCTGCACGGAGTTCATTCGTTGCCAGTCGATTCGCCAGCGACCACCGGGCATCTCGACCCAGAAGAGCCTTTTGGACGGAGTGCCTCGGGCGTGATGGTAGAGCAGCGCGGTGCGTTCGTAGAACCCGCGAGTGTGGGGCGATTGGCCGAAGCCGAATTTCTGGCAGTCGAGGTGATGACAAAATTCGTGGCAGAGGGTGCTTAGAAACGTGCCGAACGAGGTGACCTGCTTGCGGACAGCGGTGCGGGTCCAGATACGGATGCGCGCATCCCGAAGGGAGTAATCGCCGAAAAGCTCGATTTGCAATCCGCCTTCGCGCACGCGGAGGGGACGAGCCGCCAGGGCGCGGACCTCGGGAGGCCGTACGCCGTAGAATGACGCGGCGGCCCGAAGGAATTCGGAGCATGCCTGGGCGACTTCCGCGCACGCGCCTTCTTTCATTACCGATTCAATGCTTTGCGCCAAGCGAGAAAGCTCTGGATCGGGAGGCAATGCAAAGGACGTCAGCCGGTCGCTTTCGCGAAACTGGGTGAGCAATTTCTTAGTGCGGGGCAGCCGATCCGTGATCATCCGTGGTCATTCCGCATGCGGGCCGTTCGCATGCGGGCCGCAGGCGTTCGCATTACTGGAGTCTGCGAGGCGGAGCCAGTATAGCGGTTTTTTCGGTGAAATCGAGGCAGCTAAGAGCCTATTTCATGTTCTAGCCATCGGTCTCTTGCGGGCCGCGAAGGCTCTTGGACCAGGGATGCCAATGGCCTTCCCGGAGGCCTTGGCGAAGCGGCCTGCCGATGCGGAGACTCATGTCCAGGAGGCGACCCGCGCCTGCGTGCATCCAGTTGCGGGGATGACTGGAGAGTTGAGCGAGGACGTCGTCGACCGAGATGGCCGAGTCCCTGAAGCGCTGGACTTCCTCCCGGAATTGGCGGAGGTCCGAATCAGTCCAATTATTGAAGTGCAAGCATACCGTCCAGACGCCGATGGGGACCTTTCGAAGCCGGCCCATCTGCTGAGGAATCCAAATCACGCCTTGCCGGTCTTGGTAGGGAAAAAGAGCGTAACCGTCGTTGATAATGCGCACGCCGAGTTTGACAAGAATATCGACCGTGGTCGCGTCGAAGGAGTGCCCCGGTGCGATCCACACCTGGGGATTCACGCCGTGCTGATGAAATATGCGGATCGCGTTCCGGAGTTTGATCTCCTGCACTTCCGGGGGCAGACCCGCAAACTCGCTTTGTCCCGCTCGCCCGTACATGCCCGGATCCTTGGTGAGATAGCAGTGTTGATAGCCGTGCAAGCCGATCGTCCACCCACGCTCTTGCCATGATTGAACCCGGTCCCAAAAATTCTCGCCGGGAAGGCTGTGAACCAGGCCCTTATCGCGATTGTCGGGAACGACGGCCAGGATGGGTTTTAGGCCGAGTTCGACGAGAAACTCTTCGATGGGGTCCCAGATACGCCAGTTCTGGGTTGGGCAAAGATCGTCGAAACGCAGGATAAAGCCATTGCTCATAGGGAGTTCCCGGTAATTCCAGGGAAATGATGTATCCAAGCAGGTTGAGTATAGTCGCTTGTGGTCCCGGGCTCGATACCCTAATGGGATTAGGGAAGCGCCAGAGAGTCCCTAGGGTGAACACCGTGGTACTCGATCCAGGATGGAGAGCAGGGACAGCTAACCGGGAAATTTCTTGCGAATGGCTACGGTGCGATCGAGATCGTCGACAGCCTGCAAGATTTTCAATCTCAAGTCGGTATCGATCTGGGCAGATTTCAGAAAGCTATAAACCTCGGCCTGCGCGGCTGGGGAGTCCTGCCCGTCGATAAAGGCAGTAAGCCAATCCACGAGAAAAAAGATCTTTCTCTCACGCTTGATTTGAGGGAGAGCGTGCAGTGCCTGGCTCAAGTAAGGCGCAGTGAGTTCCGACTGATTCCAATAGTTGAAGGTATAAAGGCTTTGCTCGATCCAGTCCTCCTGGCGAGCGGGATTCTTCATGAAATCGTTGAAGTAACGGCTCTTGACGGCGGCCTGGGGCTGGGCAGCCCCGGCAAAGTACGCATATTTTTGCCCGTCGCCGCTGGGATCACGCTTCTTTTCCGCCGCCAAAATAGTCCCCGCCTCTGGATCAGCATGCGCGAGCAGCGCCGTCACGAGGTTCCATCGGTCCAAAGGCCGAAGCTCGACTCCAGGCACAATGAGATGACCATTCAGGATCGCCTTTAGTTGCGCCAAGCCTTGCGGCGTTTCCGCGAGCGATTCGAGTCCCCTGAACCAGACGATGCGCAGATCCAGCTGTTCGGCGTGAACCATGTGCTCGGCGGCAAGAGCCTCGAATTTAGGCACATAGACCTGGCGCGTTGCGGCGGGTACATAACGGTGGAGGGCCATGGCGGTATGCGAAAGCAAGCTGCGCGAGAGAGTCTCGTCAGTCTCGTGAGGCAAGAGCTTTAGCGCCAGATCGAGATAGTCCCGCGGAGCCAGCTGGGCATTGCGCACAGAGTCCCACAAGGAACCCCACAGGAGCGCACGCCGAAAGGGATCCTCAATTCCGCCCAGCTGATGGATCACAGCGTCGCGGCTGCGCGGATCGAGCAGGAAGCGGGCGTAGGCGTAGTCCTGGTGATTGGCAAAGATGAAAGAGGGACAGGGCTGGCCCTTCAAGTTGGGCAGGCTAGGCAACTGGAGAGATTTGTCGTTCAGATCCACGCGCAGCAATACCGGGCTGCGGCTGGCGTAATTCAAGCCGAGTTGCATCGCGATCGGCCAGATTTCGGCCGTACCCAGCACATCGTGTTGGGAGAGAGAAACGGCGCTCAAATGGTCTCCCTCACAGGACCAAGAAAGGTCGACTTGCGGCATGCCGCGACGCTTGATCCACATATCCGCCCAATTCCCGAGCGGGCGTCCGGAGACGCTCTGGAAGGCATTCACGAGATCGTTCCATTCCGCATTGGCGTAGGCATATTGCTTCAGATAGAGCTGCAAGCCCTGGCGAAATTTATCCTCCCCGAGCACAAAGGCAAGCTGCTTCAGGACGGCGGGGGCTTTGGAATAGACGATGGCTCCATAAGCCGACTTGGCATCTTCGAGATTGGGAATCTCCTGGTAGATGGGCGTGGTGCCCTGGGTGGAATCAATGGCGTAGGCGTCCGGCTTGATGGATTCATAGAAGCGCTTCCACACGTTTTCCTGAGGCTCTAGCGCCGCGAGCGTCTGGAAGGCCATGTATTGCGCGAATCCCTCCTTCAACCAGAGGTCGTCGAACCAGCGCATGGTCACGAGATCGCCAAACCATTGATGAGTGAGCTCATGCAGGACAAGAATGTCGCGGTTGAGCAGGTCGCTATGGGTGGGAGCGGTGCGGAACAGAACGGACTCTTCGCGAAGGAATGTGGCGCCGGCGTGTTCCATGCCTCCATAAGCCAGGCCAGGAATAAGCACCATGTCGTACTTAGGAAACGGAAACGGGCGGGCGAAAAAATCGGCGAGATAGTCCCTGCCGCGCGCGGCGATCGACTGTACCTGGGGCGCTTCGGTTCGAGCGCGGTCGAACTTCGACTTGCGAACATAAAGTCCCGGCATTCCGGGCGACGACGGAAGCTGCCGAAATGGACCGGCGGCGAAGGCGAAGAGATAAGTGCTGATCGGGGGCGTTTCGGCAAATAGGGTGCGCCTTCGTCCAGCGCTTGCCGGGGAGACACTCTGGGCGGCGGTATTCGAGATTACGGTCCATTCCTCCGGAGCGGTGATTTCAAGGGTAAAGCGGGCCTTCAAATCCGGCTGATCGAAACAGGGGAAGGCCATGCTGGCGTCCATGGGAACGAATAAGCTGTAGATGTATTCGGAGTTGTCGTCGTGATCGTCGAAGCGCGTGAGCGGCTTTCCGGCCGGCGCAACCGGAGCAGCAAAGCGGAAGTGAACCGTGTTCTCTCCCGCGCGCAAGGAATTCACCGGCAGCTCCAAATGGCCATTCTCAGCCTTCAAAGCGACGGCGGCTCCATTCACTGAAGCGCCGATCAAGCGACCATCGCGAAAATCCAAAAATACTGGCTGAAGCGATTTCAGTTTGAAGCGAAGGTCCTCCTCGCCCGATGCTTCGTCCGCACTTGGCGTGAGGACAAATGCGACGCGATAACTCAGGTCGGAAATCACTTCAGCGCGGCGCCGCGCCAGTTCGCGGGGAATGCCTTGGGGAGCTTGCGCGAAAGCTGAGGAAAGAGCGAACAGGATTATCGGAAAAGCGGGGATCGTGCGGGCGAGCGTTTCTAAAAGAGGCATTTCTGAAAACGGCATTTCTGAAAACGGCATTCCTGAAACGGGCATTCCTGAAACGGAGTATAGCGCATGGCGAACGGTCCGGTCAGAAAGAGGGCCGGGTAAAAAGAGGGGGCGGACCCTGGCACGTTCAGGATCCGCCCCGCAGTGGCACCCCACTCGCCGATTTCCGGCTTGCGGTTTATCTATTGTGCAGTGAGCGTCACCGTGCCCAAAGTCACTGGCGCCGTATTTGCTGAAGCCTGCGCCAGAACCGAAACGTGGATCTGGACTTGGTTCGTAGTACCGCCGCCGGAACCGCCCGACCCACCGGAACCACTCGACCCGCCCGATCCACCGGAGCTACCGGTCCCGCCGGAGCTACCGGTGCCGGTGGTGCCGGTCGTGGTTGAGGTTGGCGTCGATGTGCTCCCACCGCAGGAGACCAGTCCGGCGGCAAGGACGAGCGTCAAGGTCATCACCAAGAAGCTGCGGAAGAAAACGGCTGCGCTGAGCTTTTGGCGACGACCGAGGGAAAACATCGTCAGCATCATGCAAAGCGCCGTGAGAACCATCGTCCAGGCCGACGCTATTCGGAATCCCGAGCCGAATCCGGGGACAGCGAACGGCGAGGGAGGCGAGAGCAGACTTACACTCGTCGGAGTCGATGCCTCAGTGAGAGTCAGTGTTGTCGTGATTGTCTGTGCAGGATTGATCTGATTGGGATTGAAGGCGCAGCCCAGCCATGCGGGAAGGGATCCGCCTGTATCGGCATCCAAACACGAGAACGTTATCGTTCCGGTAAAGTCGGCCGGATTCACGTTCACAGTAAACTGCGTGCTACTATTGACGCCTTTGATCGACTGAGAGGCGGGAGTCACCGACCCGGGCCCGTTACCGACGTTTACCGTGACCGTAGTCTTGTGAGTCGTCCCCGTAGTGCTGGTCCCCGCTATCTGGAAGCTAAGCTGGGCGAATATTGCACCATTACTCAAAATGTCCGAGGGCAGAACCACGCTAACCGTGGATGATGCACCGGCGTTGACGCTCGGCGGAGTGGCGGAGCACGTCAGGGCGTTCAGCTCGGAGGTCGACGGTGGTTGGCCCGAAGCGTCGGAGGTGGACAAGAAGTTGTTACAGCCCAGAGTGATGGAACCTGTGAATCCGCCGAGGGCTGTGGTGTTGACCGTGAAATTGACGGTCTGACTGGGCTGGGCGGTCTGTGACACCTGGGTTGCGCTGATGCTGAAGTCGCTGGCAGGTGGCTGCAGGTTTGTGGTTGCAAAGTCAATGTCGGCAATCGCGGCGCCGGCGCTGGCCTGATTTACCCAAGCCATGTCGGGAATGGCGCTGGCGTCCAGACCGATCTGGACCGATCCGCAGAGCGTGCTGTTTGGCGTGGTTTGAACGGGACTCGCAGGGATACACAGGGCCGAAGAATTCGTGGAGACCTGGGAAACAGTCGGGAAAGTGACGCCCTTATCGGTGGACTGGGCGAAGAAAACGTTGAACGTGTCAGTGGCGGAGAGGGGCTGCGACTGATCAACCTGCTCCCACACGACGTATAGGTTGTTGCCTTTGGAATCGACGGCGACCCGGGGATAGGCCGGCGCTACGGCGCTGGGCTGAGCAATGTTGATCGAAGGTGTAAAATTGTTGCCGTCGTCGTCCGAGCGGCTGAAGAATATGCCCTGCGAATTCGTGCTGTTATTTCCTCCGGCGCCCCCCGTAGGGCCTCCAGACCAAACCACATAAAAACTGCCAAAATTGCCGGTGCCGTCAACGGCAACCTGGGGCGACGCCGCCGAGAGGCTGGCCAGATTGATGGGGAATGAGAAGTTGGTAATAGGGTCGTCCCCGTTAACGGGTTTACTTGTCAGGACGTCTTCGTGCGAATCATCCGACCAGAGAAGATGGATGAGGCCCGACCCATCGGTGAAGAGATTCAGGTTGTCAAACGAGCAGCCAAAGAAGCCGACTGGATACCTCGTCCCGCCGCCAGTTAGCCAATCCGTGTTGGACAGGTTGCGGGTGTTCGATGGGCTGAAGGTGTAACCCGCTCCCACTTGGAGGGTCTCGTTTACCCAGAAATTTCCGCCCACCGTATTGGTGATCGGCGTTGGGTCCGGCGGAAGAGGATTCAGCAAGCAGTAGGAACCTTGCTGATTTTCTTGTGCAATATCGGTCCAGGCGACGACGACCTCTCCGTGGCCATCGACGGCGACGCGCGGGCCACCCGTATTAATCGGGGTGGGAGGAGTAATCGCCGCGAGGTTGACGGGCGGGTTAGGGAAAGAACCGTCCTGAGTCTGGCTGATCCAAACGGCGTTTTGGCCCCAAACGACATTCGCTCTTCCCCCCGTATCGAAGGCGAGACGCGGGGAGTCAGCTAGCGGCAAGCCCGACGGGCTGACGGAAGTAGAGATCGATGGAGGGGTGGTAAATAGTTGGCCGCTCGTATTGGACCAGCTTGCATAAACATCGTACGTGGCCGGGCCGGCCGGGGGCGAGGCTGGATCGAGCGCGGCCCAGGTGATGGCGATAACCCTTGCGTCGTTAGGATCGACGGCAATTTGCGGCTGGAAAGCAGGCAAGGTCGGGCCATTACTGCCGGGGACCGTCACCGCAGTACCGAGGGTCGTCCCACTGGGCATGGTGCTGGAGCGAGCGAACATGATGCCGTTCACGCTGTCGACCCAAACGAGGTTGAGATTGCCGTTCACGTCCACGACCATGTTGGGATAAGAGGCCTTGTTGGCCGAATTCCCCACGGGGGTGATTGAGAATGTTTGGGCATGAGCAGCCGTGGACAGCGCTAGGGCGACACAGCCGGATATTGCCAGCCAGCCAAATCGGCGCAACTGCCTTACAACAAAAGACATATCGCCTCCCTGAGAGTCCTCGCGCGAAATGGACTCGCGTCTTACCAGAAAGTGTGGACCGGACCTGAGGACCATACCCGGAACAGCATAGGGTGAGGAATACGGAGGCGGCCGGATAACCCTGCCGTTTTTCTGGGAGGCTGGCGGGGGGAGTTTCCCGTAGAACGCGGTAAGCCGTTTTCTGTAGTAGGCGGGCGGGAAGATCTGTTGGCGCGATCTTTTATGGCTCTTGGCCGGCTTTTGCGAAGAGGTAAGAGCCGAGACGGGATGGGCTTCCGCTGAAATTTGCGGAAGCCCCGCCAATCCAAGTTGTGATCGCCGCTGTTGCTATGCGGTTGTGGCTTGACCTCCAGCCAGCCGCGCCGTCATGGTGATCTCCGCTTTCAGCAAACGCGAAATCGGGCAGCCCGCTTTTGCGGCTTCCGCGGCCTTATCGAAAGCGGCTTTGTCCGCTCCGGGGATGCGAGCGCTGACGTCCAAATGAATTTTCGTAACCGTCCAGCCAGCGTCCAACTTATCGAGGGTTAATGAGGCCGTCGTTTCGAGGCTTTCCGGGGTGATGCCGGCGTTTCCAAGCTGGGCCGAGAGCGCCATGGTAAAACATCCGGCGTGGGCCGCGGCGATCAATTCCTCGGGATTGGTTCCCTTGGCGTTCTCAAAGCGGGTTGAAAACGAATAGGGCGTATTCGAAAGCACGCCGCTGTCGCTCGATATGGTGCCCTTGCCTTCCTTCAGCGAACCTTTCCACACTGCTGAAGCTTTGCGAAGCATGAGTTGGTTCCTCCTTTTGTATTCGGACTATCCGGCTGGTAGATTGCCGTCTGAAATCGTTTTGGTTCAAAGGACTCATCAGCTGCCCAGCAATTTTACTCAATTCACGGCGCCAACGCCGACACTTTCCTCGGCTAATTCGCTAGCGTGCGATCTGCTTGACGCTATGTAGCGGGTGGCGTATCGTCATGTCCAAAAGTTGGCTTCGATCTCCTAAGTAGGGGGTTAGAGAATGGCTTTTAAATCGAAGATTAGCAGGAGAGCCCTGGTAAAGTGCGGCCTGGCCACGGCAGGGCTTCCCGTGGTTTCCAAGTTGATCGGATCATCGGTCGAAGTTCAAGCCGAAGCTAAGACCAAGAGCGATCCGTCATTTGCGGCAATTCCAGGGCAGGTGGGCGGGCAGGACATTTGCGGGGCATATGACGTCGACCCGAATTGGCCCAAACCCCTGACGTCGCTGCCGGGAAATGAAAACTGGACTTGGGGATCGGGCGAGGGAGTCTTCGCGGAGAACCCCGATCGAGTGTTCATTCTTCAACGCGGAGAATTGCCGAACATAAAGAGGCCCAAGGAGACGGACCTTCCGCAACTTGGACCGAGCCTAACGTTTCCCATCGGCCGGCTCCCTTGGCGCGACGCCACTGCCGCCAGCCCACCAGGCCCGCTAGACGGCCCGAACCATGGCACGGAAGGCGTTGACTGGCGATGGCAGCATTGCATCGTTACGGTGAATTCCAAGGGTGACATCCTCGAAACCTGGCCGGAGTGGGACAAAATGTTGCGGCGGCCGCACGCCATTTACATCAACCCCTACGACAAGGATAAATATGTGTGGCTGGTGGACGATTACCGGCACGCGATTTTCAAGTTCACCCATGACATGAAGAAACTGGTGCAAACCATCGGGACGGTCAACGAGCACGGCTCGGATGGCACGCATTTCTACAGGCCGACGTATCTCGCATGGCTGCCGGACAGCACCATGTTCGTGGCCGACGGATACGTGAATACGCGCGTGGCGAAATTCGACAAGAATGGCAAATTCATCATGGACTGGGGCCAGAAAGGCACGCCTCCGAATGAGACGCGCCCGGGATATTTCAATGGCGTGCATGGGTTAGGTATCGACCTCCCGACCGACAGGGTCTTCGTCAACGACCGCAATAACCACCGCATCCAGGTGTTCGACACCAACGGCAAGTTCTTGAACCAGTGGCGGGTGGGCGATCCGCCTTCGGATGTACACATCATCCTGGTGACCGCCGATCGCCACCTTTGGGCGTTCGATCGCGGCACCAACAAAATGATCAAATACGACCTGGAGGGACATCTCCTGCACTCCTGGGGCACGTGGGGCGACTTCCCGGGCGGTTTCTGGGGCGTACACGGAATGCACGTTGACCAGGAGAGCAATCTATATGTGGCCGAGGTGGATAACGGGCGCGCGCAGAAATTCATCCCGCGGAAAGGCGCCAACCCGGCGATGTTGATCGGCCCAGGGGTCAAACCTGTCTGGTCGTAGGCACACACGCGACATTCAGAGATTGTTAGCGGCGACAAAGCAGGCCGCTGCGGTGGCAAGATATAAAAGTCAAAGCCGCAGCGGTCTTTTTGTCGGGGGTGCGAAACCCTGATGCGCAGACCCCGTCCACGGCCGAACCCAGCGGCAGATTCCGATTATCTTCAATTACTGCAATAACTTGGATGCCTGCGCCACTTGTGGACCGTAGCCCTGTCGAAAACTTTTGGGGAGGTCAAATTGGGGGTAGTAAGAAAAAAGGAATCGAGGTAGAATTCTGGCCGGTGGGCGGGCCAAGCTCGAAAACTACAGCGGAAGGTGTAGCTGACAGGGATGGGAAGTGTAGCCCCGTAAGCAGGACGTAAGGGGCATCTTTTACGGGTGCGCCGCATCTAATTTACAAGCAATATAAAACTTCAGAGTCGACCGGCGTATAAGTTCCGCATCTCGCTGATTTGCAAAGGAAATATGGCGCCAAGGCGTCTTATCTTTTGCCGGTCGGTTTGTCTCTGAAAATTAATACGAGGCAATATTTAAGTTATGGGATTGATCGACAACATGCAGCACTTGAGAGAGGACGAGTACGAAGGCCTCTTGAAGTCCCCAGAAGTAGAGGAGGACGTGGCAGAGGAACGCGCGCAGGAGAGTTCGGCTAGCGAGAACGAGATCGAATATGCGCCGGGCGTGGACGACACGTTCGACCCGGTGCGCAGCTATCTGGCCGCGCTGGGCGCCGTGCCTCTGCTGAAGCGTGAGGAAGAGGTAATTCTGGCGAAGCAGATCGAGCGGGGCGAGAAGATGGTCATGAGGGTGGTGTCGCGGTCGCCCGAGGCTATCGAGGCCTTGATTCTCGTCGGAAAAGAGCTGAAGACGGGCGCTCGGCCGATCAAGAACGTGGTACATGTCGACAGTGAAGTGCCCTCGGCGGAAAAAACTGAACTCAATCGGGCGATAAGGGTTATTGCCGAGGTGTCGCGCCTTTATTCCCTCGCGCTGCGCCAAAGCTCGCGAACGAGGTCTCAAACAGGGTCGGGACGCCGTTCCAGCTGGGCACTGGCACGGTTGCGTGTCCAAATCTCGCAGCTGATGAGCTCGGTTCCGTTTGTCACTTTTGAGAGAACGCGCCTGGTGGAATTAACGCGATCCGCGCTCGAGAAATCTGTTGCGGAGCAGAAACAAGCGAGCTCCCGGCGGTCGGGTCAGCGCCCGCGCATTCCTGAAAGGCAGCTCGGCTTGGGGGAAGAGAAGCACCTACTCCAGCGGATGCGCAGAGGCGAAGCCATCGCGGAACAGGCCAAGAAGAAAATGACGGAGGCCAACCTTCGGCTAGTGGTGTCGATAGCCAAGCGATACCTAAACCGGGGCATGAGCTTTTTGGATTTGATTCAGGAAGGAAATATCGGATTGATGCGGGCGGTAGAGAAATTTGAATGGCGCCGCGGCTTCAAATTCTCGACATACGCCACGTGGTGGATCCGCCAGGCGATAACGCGTGCGATCGCCGACCAGGCTCGGACCATCCGCGTGCCCGTACATATGATCGAGCACATAAACAGGTTCATGCAGGCAAACCGCGAACTCTTGAAACAACTCAGGCGACAGCCGACTTCACAGGAGATTGCCCAGAAGCTCGGATTGCCCGTGGAAAAAGTGCGCGAGCTGATGCGAATCGCTCAGGAGCCGCTCTCCCTGGAAACTCGGATCGGGGCGGATGGGGAGTCGCATCTCGGTGATTTCATCGAAGACAAGCAAGCCGCGTCTCCTTCGGAGGCGGTGATCGATCGTAATCTGAAGGAACACGCGGTCGATATGCTGAATGACCTCACGCCCCGAGAGGCCAAGGTCATCCGCATGCGCTTCGGGCTGGAAGATGGAGACGAACACACGCTCGAGGAGGTAGGGCGCTGCCTGGGAGTCACCCGGGAACGTACCCGGCAAATCGAGGCTCAGGCGCTGAGAACGCTGCGAGAAGCTCCGCGCACGAAGCGTCTGAAGTCGAATCTGCGTCGCTCCGCCTAACTCTCAGCGAGCGCGGGCGTTTTTGGCATTAAACCGCACGCCTAAGAATGGCTGTGCCACTTCAGGGCGCAGCCAATAAAGTAGCAATTCCCTGCCCTGCGCCTATACACATAGAGGCGAGCGCATAGCGCCCCTTGATTCTTTGAAGTTGTCTCGCGGCAGTTAAGATCAGACGCGCTCCGCTCATACCGAGGGGATGTCCCAGGGCGATGGCCCCTCCGTTCGGATTCACCCTCTCGCAATCATCCGGCAAATGGAACTCCCGCGTAACAGCGAGGACCTGAGCCGCGAATGCTTCGTTCACCTCGACGACATCCATATCTCCGATATTCAGGTTTCGCCGCTGCAGGATCTTCTTGATCGCGGGAATTGGTCCGATGCCCATCAGATCCGGCAAAACGCCGGCCGTCGCGGTGGCGACGACACGAGCCAAAGGCGTCAGACCGAAGCGAGTAACAGCTGCCTCGGACGCGACGAAAACAGCGCAGGCGCCATCGTTTATGCCGGAGGCATTCCCGGCAGTTACGGTGCCGACTTCACGGAACGGAGCAGGCAATTTTGCTAATCCTTCGAGTGTTGTGTCCGGACGCAAGTGCTCGTCCTGCGAAACGAGCTTGCATTGCCCCTTCGGCTGCGGAACATGGACCGGAACGATCTCCTCAGCGAAGATTCCAGCCTTCTGAGCCGCGGCTGCCCTTTGCTGGGAACGAAAAGCGAATTGGTCCTGCGAGGCGCGGTCGATCCGGTAAGCTGCGGCAACATTTTCGGCCGTCTCAGGCATTGACGCCGTCCCGTACCTTTTGGCCAGTTCCGGATTGACGAAGCGCCATCCGATCGTCGAGTCATAAATCTCAGCGCTTCGGGAAAAAGCAGAGGACGCCTTTGGAATCACCATCGGCGCGCGGCTCATACTTTCTACTCCTCCGGCGATGGCCAGCGAAATTTCATCCGCGGCAATGGCCCTGGCAGCAAGGGAGACCGCCTCCATGCCTGACCCGCAAAGGCGGTTGACCGTCACGGCGGAAACCGTGTGTGGGATGCCAGACAATAGCAAGGCCATCCGGGCAACATTGCGATTGTCTTCGCCGGCCTGATTCGTACATCCGAAGACGATCTCATCGACCGACTCCCAATCGCTGCGTTCAAACCTCTGGCGGAGCGCCGACAAAGGTACGGCGGCCAGGTCGTCCGTGCGCACCTGGGCCAGGGCCCCGGCGTAGCGGCCAATCGGAGTGCGAACGCCTTCGCATATGTATGCAACTGCCACGGTTATAATCCAGGCGCCCAACTGTAGAAACGACTACCAATTCGTTGGCAGTCCCGACACGTCTAAAGCGCACTTTGATTATCTGCTGAGCTGACTTGAGGACGCCAACTGCATTCAGCTGAGATTATAGTATTGGAGCCGCTTCTGAAGAGCTGATTCCGCAATCCCGAGCATTCGCGCGGCAGCGAGCTTATCGCCGTGGGCTTCCCGAAGCGCGTCCATAATCCCCTGGCGCTCGCGATCGTCAAGATACGATGTGATGCCAGCGGTCCACCGCCGATGATCGGGCGACTCGAGGCAAAGCTTGAGATCGCCGATCTCAATTGCCGGCCCGGAAGCAAGCGAAATTGCCCGCCGCACCGCGCCTTCCAGTTCCCCGACATTTCCTGGCCAATCATGCTCGCACAGAAAGCGCATCGCGGCGTCCGAGAACGCAACTCCGGAGTGGCCGGCCTCGCACTTCTGGAGGAAATAATCGACCAGCAGCGGGATATCTTGTTTCCGCTCGCGAAGCGGCGCGATATTGATTTGCATGGCACTCAGCCGAAAAAAGAGATCTTCGCGGAAATTCCCGCGCTCGACATCAGCCCGCAAGTCACGCGAGCTCGTCGCAAGAACGCGGGCGTTAAACGGAAGCGGGTGACTGGATCCGATGGGCCGGAATTCCCTCTCCTGCAGCATCGCCGCGAATTTACTCTGGACATGCAAAGGAAGATTGCCAACTTCCTTCAGCAGGACGGTACCTCCTCGGGCAAAGGCGAAGAGGCCCCACCGTGCCTGAGCGGCGCCGGAAAAGGCCCCCTTTTCATATCCGAAAAGCTCCGATTCGGCCAAGGTGGGCGCGATAATTGAGCAATCGGAGACGACGAAGGCGCTTGCCTTCCGGGGGCACAAGGAGTGAATCACATGGGCCGCTCGCGTCTTGCCGGAGCCTTTTTCCCCGGTGATGAGGACGGGATACGTGTAAGCGCTGGCCTGGTGGATCAGGCCATAAACGCGCTGCATCGGCGCGGAGACGCCTATGATTTGAGGCTGCGGCTCCGGCATCGACTGGTTTGCTTCAGAAGGCACAATTCACGTCCCGTAACACGTCGAACCCAAGGAGAAGACAACGGTCAGGCTAGCTCGTTCAGGCAGCGCTCTTGACCCAACTGCGTTCGATTTCCGCCCATCCGGCCGCTGGAATACGGCCAAGAACGAGAGCGGCACCCTTGGACATGCTGTCGACCAACTGTCCCGCTTGGCGCGTGGCGCGCGGAAGGGCAAAGGGACCCGCGGTACGTATCGAAAGCCCGATGCACTTGAGTAGCAGGAGCGAGAGCACCAGCGCCTGAACGGTCCTTAGCTCTTCTCCCAAGCTGGAAGGCACTCCTCGCTGAATAAGAAATCGGCGAAAGCGCCAGAGCGTGAGCAGATCATTCTGCAAGAGAGAAAGCCAGGTTAAGGCGAGCTGCTTACGATCGTGCCGAAGCCTTTCCGCCAAGCGCCGCAGATCGGGATTCGAACACAGAACCTGATAATCGGTGTCGTCAAGCAAACGCCTGGCGTTTGCGAACGAGCTGCCCTCGAGGTTGATGATTTGCCCCACGGCAAGGACCGCGGAGGAGTCCGGCAAGCCCTTGGGAGAATCCCGCAGACCTATGAAAATAAAGCTGCCGAAGAGCGCCAGTCCCAAAACAGTGAAAAGAATTAAATTGATCATGGCCGTATGATCGTGCGCGCAGCTGAAACCGTACGATTCCAATCCTCAGTCCACTGATTCAGCTCTGCCGTTCCACTCTCCAATATTGGGGGGTTGGGCTCATAAACCCATAAGGCCCATATCCAGGCAACCATCATTACGAGAAAACTCAGCGGCCGCAAATAGTACCAATAGGGTAAGAAGGAATTGGTCAAATCCACCATGGCGCTGTTCACAGTTGATATAGATACCCAGCCTCCAAAGGCCAGGGCTACTCCCCGGACATTCCGGCCGAATCGGACACCGTAGTAACGAGCCATGACCAGGGTTCCCAGAATCATAACGGCCTGGACGAAATCGAAACTGCGATCCAGGGCCAGATGAACAGAACGGAGGCTGGTGTAGTTCTGATAGCCCCAGAATGTGGCGCCGGCAAATACGAGAAGAAGAAAGGCCGTAATCCCCAAGCCTTTCGAAAGGCTGCGGTTTAAACCCGAGCCCTTTGGAAATGTTTGGTGAAAGATTTCCCATACTAGGAGAAAGCGAAGGACCACGTCCAGAGTGTCGCTATGCCAGTAGAGCGATGGATACAGGGAATGTGCGCGGACCTCGGGCGCCATTCGCAGGTAGGAAATAAAGCTGACGAGAATGGCAGAGTTGCCAACTACGAGCCAGATTACGTAAGCGAGGAGAAACGGATATGCACGCCACAGCGATCTACGCGACAAAAGCAAAAGTGTGCACACTTCTAACACTACTGCCGCAATGCATATCAGCAGAGATATAACCATCGCGACCAGCAGTATACACGAACTGGGCGTGCTGGAGGGGGCGCATGCGCCCCCCCTGTGGTGCAACGCTCAACGTACGAAGGTACTACTCTTCTGGGAACATTGGTGGTCGTCCGCCGCCCATGGTGATCACCTCGAATGAGAAAATTTGTTTAACTGCGCGAGCGAAGGTACAAGCTTTTGTGTAGGGTTAGTAATCTTTTCGTAATTTGTTCAGTAAACTTAATAAGGAAGGAATTGCGCCGCGTGTTAGAGTTGGCCTAGAATTCTGGATTGCTATGCTGCGGGAAAAGCCCATCTCGCGGTACCTTGAGAATGTCCTGGAAGCGCTGCCCAGCGCATTCGCGCAATTGGTGTTTCTTTCATCGCTGCGAGACCCTTACACAGGACGCTACCTGCACGAAGGTTGGGCCAGCGTTTCGACGCCGGAAGAGGTGAATTTAGCGCTTCGCGAAACGCACCGGTCCGTTTTTGAAGCTGTAGTGAATCTTCCCCTGACGGATTTATCAAGGGAGTTGCGGAAGCACTTCAATTCACTGGGACAGGTCGAAGTGCGGGTGGCCAACCTCTGGCTGGAGACGGAACCTTATTACGAAATGATTCCTGAAGGATGTTCTTTACTGGCGCGGAAGTTCTTCATTTCGCAATTTCGGTCGGCGCTGGAAGTTTTGATCCAAGCTCCTGGGTGGACGTATTTGGAGGAACCAACCTCATCGCCACTCCCACCACCTGACCGAGGATCTCAGCCTCAGTGGTTAAATTAAGGCTCTGCACCGGGGCATTCGAGACCGGATGCGGGATTAAGATAAGCCGCGAACCTTCCACCTGGCACCAGGCGCAACGGTATCCATCGCGAAGCTCGACGAAATAGATGGGGCGTTCGAATTCGTTTCTCCAGGGATCCTGAACCACACGGCGCCGTTCCGGATCGATCATCAGCAGCGAACCCGGGCGAAGCAAAGGGAACATGGTTTTGTCGGTGAGACCGATATAGCCGTACGTGTGCCGTCGCGGATTGCAGCTCAAAAGAAAAGCCGCGGGTATTTCTCCCCACATGGCGACCACACGATTCACCAGTTGCGTAGTCTCCCAGCGAAAGGTGGGGTCGATGCGAACCGGCACCAAGACCTTCTCCTCAAACCCGTAGATTTCTGCCGCTGTCGTGCGGGTGATCTCCGGCAGAAAGCGAGTTCGATAGGCCTTCGTCCTATTGGCATTGACGCCATAGCGGCTAAGAATGTCGTTCAGGTCGAGTCCATAGATGGAACAAAGGCTGAAAAGCTTGTAGAAGCTGGGTACCGATTCTTCGTTCTCGATCTGAGTAAGCCTGGCGGCGGACACGTGAAAGTTGTCGTTACTCTCCTCTGATGCGATCACCAGGCTTGCTTCCTGGACGTCACGCATGCCGATCTGGAGCCGCTCGCGAACGGCCTTAAGGTATTGTCCAGGCGAGACCTTAGGCTGAGGTGGAGGTATAACCGCGCTATTCTTCGGGAGGGGCTTTTCGATCGTTTCGGTGTCCGGCCTTAGCCGGGCCGGGGTGTTCAGTTTGCTGAACATGGGACGAAAGTCTACCCCTGAGTTCGATTTCTCACAACCGAAAGCTGGCCTAGACGAGCGCCCAACTCTGCCCAGGGTCGCCGGGGATCATGCCAGACTCCCGGTGTCCATTCGACTTGGCCGACTTGGCCGCAAGCGCGCCAAGCGAAAGCACTGCTCCCAGGCGCGCAGGCGACAATCGTGGCGTCGAAAATTTGCAGGAGCGGTAATTATGCAGGAAGAAATTGGCACGACAGCCGGAGCCATCTGGCAGGCACTCAACGCGGACGGCGAACTGTCCTTGCCTAGCTTGAAAGAACAGATCGAGGCAAGGTCGCCGGTATTCGAGTGGGCCGTAGGTTGGCTGGCACGCGAGGACAAGATTGTTATCAGGCGACATCAGAGGAGCTACCGCGTGCACCTAAATGATGCGCAGGTCTGTTCCGCGGGCGCGTGAACGCGTGCCGCTAGCCTGAGTTTTGCCGGCAAGAAGTTGTGCGGAACCACCCCTTCGTAAATCCGTGCCCACGGGTTCCCGCGTAACAATTTGCGTTGGTCGCTTGGGTCCTCAACCAGCAACTCGCCGATTTTCAGCGCGGACGGGCAATGCCAAGCTTCTGCATGCGGGACTGAAGGGTGGTGCGCTTCATACCAAGCAAGGCAGCGGCCCCTTTGGGCCCGCCGAGAACCCACTTCGATTCCTCGAGCGCGCGAACGATGTGGTCCTTTTCGGCTTCGGCGAGCGTGGGCAAACCGGCCGCACGGCCATCGGGATTCGATTTCAATTCAGAAAGAGGAATATGCAGCACCGGGGAGGGCGAAAGAATGACCGCACGCTCGATCAGGTTTTCCAATTCCCGAATGTTTCCCGGCCAATGATAGCGTTCCAGGGCGGCGACGGTTTCCGCGGACACCGTTTCAATGTGCCGGTTTGTCCGGCGGGCGTAACGCTGCGCAAAATAGCGGATGAGGTTGGCAATATCCTCGCGGCGCTCGCGTAAGGGTGGTACGGAGACCGGAAACACGTTCAGGCGATAAAAAAGATCGTTACGGAACGCGCCATTCTCGACCATACGGGAGAGGTCGCGGTTGGTGGCGGCAACGACGCGGACGTCGACGCGCCGGGTACGCGTGCTGCCCAGGCGTTCAAACTCCTGTTCTTGGAGGACGCGCAGGAGTTTGGGCTGGAGTTCCAAAGGAATGTCGGCGACTTCGTCGAGGAAGAGAGTGCCCTTATCGGCCAATTCGAAACGGCCCAGCTTCTGCGCAATGGCGCCGGTGAACGCCCCCTTCTCGTGCCCGAAAAGCTCAGATTCCAGCAATCCCGTGGGGATGGCGGCGCAATTGATTTTCACGAAGGTGCGGTCGCGCCGGCCGCTCAGATTATGCAGGGCGCGAGCGATCAACTCCTTGCCGGTGCCCGTTTCTCCCATAATCAGCACGGTCGAATCGGTGGGCGCGACGGTCTGCACCTGGGAGAGCAGGGTCTTGAGAACAGCGCTTTCGCCAACAATCTCGTCGAAATTGTGCTCGGTGCGAATTTCATCTTCGAGATAAAGCTTTTCTTCGGTGAGTTTGTTCTTGAGATCGGCGATTTCGCGAAAGGCCAGGGCATTTTCAACGGCGATCGCCACTTGCGCGCCGACCTGGGTCAATAGATCCTGGTCCTCCTGGGGAAAAGCGGAATCGCGGAAACTGGCCACGTTGAGGGTGCCCAGAACCCGATCGCGAGTGATCAAAGGAACGCAAAACTCCGCCCGCACCCCTTCGGCGATCAACCGCCGGGTGATATCGGAATCAAAACTCTCCAAGTCCGCGCGGTCATAGCGTTGCGAGAGCCGAGCTGAAAATGCGTGCCCAGCAGGCGATTTATCGAGAGGAACGGCCATCTCTTCGTGAATAAATCCCTGCCCGCCCGAAAAATCGAGCGCCCGCACGCGCAGCCGATTGGTTCCTGGTTCGGGCAGCGCCAGGCTTGTATATTCGTGATGCAGCACGCGGCGGAGGCTGGTGGCGATTACGTGAAACAGTTCGCGCAGATCGAGCGTGGAGACCAGTGCATTATTCACCTCCAGCAGCACGCGCAAGCGATCCCGCTCACGAGCCAACTGCTGCTGATAATCGCGTACGGCCTCGAAGTTCAGGGCGTTATCGACAGCGACGGCCACCTGCCGGGCGACCTGCTGCATGAAATCGACTTCGCTGCGATCATAGTGATGAGGTTCAAGCTTTCCGAACCCCATCGTTCCCAGCCTGCGCTGCGCCGTGGTCAAGGGAACCACGCAAAAAGACCGGACTCCCTCCTGCCGAAGCGCCTCCATGAGCTGCGAAAAGGACTCCTCGGAATCGACATCCGGAACCACAAAAGGAACCTGGGTCTCGAAAACCCGCCCGGAGGGCGTGGCACCAACCGGCGATTCCCTGCCTACGCGCGACTGAGTGGGTTTCTCGCGCAAAGCTTCGAGCAGGTGTAAACGCATAACCTGGCGCTCCGCATCGTGCAGCACGAGATTCAGATAATCAAAATGAGCCACGTCGTGCAGCCTTGCGGCCAGGTCGCGGAACAGACCAGCCAAGTCGCGATGCTGCGCGATCGACTCGGTTACTTGAAGAAGCGCTTGGGAACGAGACGACAATCCCTGCAGGGGAACCGTTTTTACGGAGATATCGGGCATTGGGACGAGGATAGCACCGGCGACGGCATGGCTCAATCGAGTAACAGGGAGATATCGCCAAAAATCAGATGCGGGAAATCACTTTTTCAATTGACAAGCGTTTGATAGCCTCGCATAATTATGCAGCGGAGTGCATAAAGCGCGGTAGGTCAAGGATTGGCAAGCCAAAAACGATTCCGGCAAGGGCAGATACTTAAATTGATCGCGAGCGAACCCATTGTGAGTCAGGATGAATTGCGCCGACGATTGGCGCAAATCAAGCTGCGCGTCACCCAAGCCACTCTTTCCCGCGATATCGCGGAGCTCAAGCTGGTGAAAACAGCGGATGGCTACAAGCCGCTCAAGCCGGCCCACGAAGACGGCGGGCAAGCCCTGGCCCCCCTGGCACGGGCGGTGCGTGAATACCTGCTGGATGTACGCCCGGCCGAGAATCTTCTGGTACTCAAGACACCACCCGGCGGGGCGCAGCCCTTGGCGGCTGCGGTAGATGCAGAAAGACTGCGCGAGGTGGCCGGGACGATCGCGGGCGATGACACTGTCCTGGTGATTACCCCTTCTCGGGCCGCCAGAAGCGTGGTGCAACAGCGATTGGGGGCTCTGCTCCGATGAATGGCCCCATGCGGGTGGCCGTTGTTGGAGCAACCGGCTACGCTGGATTCGAGCTGGCCAGACTCCTGCTTCGACACCCAGAAATTAGCAAGCCAACTTTCTATTTGCGTGAGAGCGCCAAGCCGGTGAATTGCCTTACGGAGATTTTTCCTCAACTCCGCGGATGGGGCGAGGCGCCGTGCCGGCCGTTTTCCGTCCAGGCGATTGCGGAAAGCGGCGCGGGACTAGCGTTTCTGGCGACGCCGCACGAAGCCTCCATGGAAATGGCGCCTCAACTACTGGACGCGGGGTTGCGAGTGGTGGACTTGAGCGGCGCATTCCGGTTTCGCGATCCCGGAACATTCGAGAATTGGTACAAGTTGCCCGCGCCTCCTGCGCCATTACTAACGCAGGCAGTCTACGGCCTTCCGGAACTCTACGGCGATGCCGTCGCCAATGCGAAATTGATTGCCAATCCGGGCTGCTATCCAACTTCCGTAATTCTTGGGCTTCGGCCGCTGGTGGAAGCGGGATGGATTGCGCCCGGCCGCGGTGTCGTTTGCGATTGCAAGTCCGGAGCAAGCGGCGCCGGCAAGGAACCCAAACGCGAACTGCACTTTGTCGAGGTGGACGAAAACTTCCGCGCCTATGGCCTTTTCAGCCATCGCCACACGCCGGAAGTGACCGAGCATCTGGGAATCGCAGAAGGCGAGCTTATTTTTTCCACGCATCTGCTGCCCCTGGCCCGGGGAATTTTATCCTCTCTTTACGTGTGGCTCGAACCGCGGCGCACGCCGGCCGAGGTCGAAGCCCTGTATCGCCGCTTCTATGCCGGCAAGCCGATGGTGAGGCTATGGCCGGCTGGGCGGCTGCCGGAACTGCAGCACGTGGCGCATACAAATTTCTGTGACATTGGTTTCTCGCTGGATTCGCGAGGCGAGCGACTCGTGGTGGTGAGCTGCCTCGACAATCTGGGCAAGGGCGCGGCAGGCCAGGCAGTGCAAAACATGAATGCCATGATGGGCTTCGAGGAGGCAACGGGTCTCCAATGAGAATGGTCGTGAAGATTGCGGGAGCTTTGCTGGATGATCCGGCCGCGGTGCGTTCGCTGGGAAGACAGATCGCGCAACTCACCCAGCAAGGCCATGAGTTGCTGGTGGTGCATGGCGGGGGCAAGATTTTCACCGCTACGCTAAAGCGCATGGGCATCGAAAGCCGGTTCATTAACGGCCTGCGCGTGACGGATCGGGAAACGCGCGACGTGGCGGTGATGGTTCTCGGCGGCCTGCTCAATAAGCGCATGGCTGCCGCCGTTTCGGCCGCGGGACAGCCCGCGATAGGGTTGTGCGCCTCGGACGCGGGATGCTTTCTGGCCGAACCCATGCAGCACGACGAAGTGGTGGGCAAGCTCGGGTTCGTCGGCTATCTGACCGGCGTGAACGTGGAATTTCTGGAATCGCTTTGGCGCGCGGGGATCGTTCCGGTGGCATCGTGCCTCGGCTTGGGAGCGGACGGCGAACTCTATAACATCAATGCGGATCACATGGCGGCCGCTTGCGCCGACTACATTCGCGCAGACCGGCTGATCTATATGACCGACGTGGCCGGAGTGCTCGACGGCACCGAAGTAATGAAGGCGGTCTCCTGTGACGACGTGGAAGACTTAATTCGGCAGAACAAAGTTTCAGGAGGCATGATACTCAAGCTGGAGGCTTGCAAGCGGGCTCTTGCAGCGGGCGTGAAGGAAGTGCGTATTGTGGGCGGCGCCAACGAAACCGGTTTGCTTTCCGCGGCCAACGGGGAAAAAGGGCCGGGTACGCGCGTGACGCCGAGCTATCCTGCGGCAGCCGGAGTGGGCCATTGAAAAAGGTCCGCAAGACGAAACCTGCGAAGGCGGGAGCAAGCGCGGAGCAAGCGATGCGCCTGGCGGGGCGCTATCTGATGAACACCTACCGGCGTCCGCCAATCGTGTTCGTTCGCGGCCAAGGCTGCTATCTTTACGACCATCGGGGGCGAAAGTATCTGGATTTCCTCGGCGGCCTGGCAGTAAACGCGCTCGGCTACGCGCACCCGAGACTCACGCGAGTCATGCGCCGGGAAGCCGGACGCGCCGTTCACGTATCGAACTTGTTTCACCATCCTTACCAGGGCCCTTTGGCACGCAAGCTGGCGGAGTGGTCCGGGCTCGATCGCGTCTTTTTCACTAATAGCGGCACAGAAGCGATCGAAGGCGCGCTGAAGATCGCGCGGCTGGCCGCACATCAGGGGCGAACCGAGGGAAAGACTCGTATTCTGGCTCTTGAGAATTCGTTTCATGGGCGCACTTTTGGAGCTCTTTCGATAACCCATCCGGCGAAATACCGCGAACCCTTCGCTCCCCTGCTGGCCGGGGTCGAATTCGTGCGCTTTAACGACGTCGCTGACCTGGAAGCGAAATTTGACGATTCCGTCTGCGCCATCGTCATCGAACCGATACAGGGGGAAGGCGGCATTTTCCCGATCAGTACGGCCTTTTGGACGCGTGCTCGCGAACTGAGCAGCCATTACGGAGCCGCGCTGATTGCGGATGAAATCCAGTCGGGTCTCGGACGCACCGGGCGCGCTTTCGCGTACCAGCGCCATGGAAGCTTGCCGGATATCGTTGTGGTTGCCAAGCCGCTGGCCGGCGGACTTCCGTTGGGAGCGATCCTAGCCCGCGAAAGCTTCGCAGAATGCCTCTCGCCGGGCTTGCATGGCTCGACATTCGGGGGGGGCCCGCTAGCGTGCGCTGTGGCGCTGGAGTTTTTATCCATAATTGAAGACGAAGACCTGCTGGAAAACATTCGCGATCGTGGCGCGCAATTGCGCTCGGAACTGACCCGCCTGGCGGCGGAGGTAGATTTTATTCGTGAAGTGCGGGGCGAGGGCCTGATTCTCGGAATCGAGCTTGCCGTGGAAGGCAAATCTTACGCCGAGGCCGCGCTGCGCGAGGGACTCATCATCAACTGCACGCACGAGCGCGTGTTGCGATTGCTGCCGCCCTTTATCGTAACCGAACGCCAAGTGAACGAATTCATGAAGCGTTTTCGGCAAGTCTTGCTGAAGACGAAACTCCCCCATTCCGTTCCCGCGGAGCATGCGGAAATCACAGAGCGGAACGCTTTTGCGGTTTCCCGCTAATCCGATGACTACGACATCCCTGCCACTCTCCGTTTCCCACGACCTTCTTACCGGCTCGGAATGGAACTCCGCCCGCGTAGAAGAGCTCTTCCAGCTTTCACAGAAGGTGAAAACGCGTCCGGACGATTACAGCCTGGCGCTGGCCGGGCGATTCCTGGCCGTCATCCTGGAGAAGCCGTCGCTACGCACGCGGGTGACCTTCGAGGTCGGCATGCGGAGCCTGGGCGGCACGGCCATCTTTCTAGACCAGACCGTTACACGACTAGGCGAGCGCGAGTCCATCCCCGATGTAGCCAGAAACCTTTCGCGCTGGGTGCACGGCATCGTGGCCAGAGTGTTCGAGCAGCGCGAACTGGATCAACTGGCTGAATTCGCCAGTGTTCCGGTAATCAACGCGCTCTCCGACCGGTTTCATCCCTGCCAGGCCTATGCCGACTTTTTCACCCTGCGGGAGCGCTTTGGAGATCTGCGCGGGCTGAAATTCGCATATGTGGGCGATGGCAATAACGTGTGCCATTCGTTAATGAGCGCCGCGGCTCGAACCGGCGTGGAGATACGCGTCGCCACACCGGCTGGTTATGAACCCGACGATTCCATCATCGCCGAAACGCGCAAGGCCGCGCGCGAAACCCACGCGGCGTTAAAGCTATTCCGGTCGCCCCAAGAAGCCGTGGCGGGCGCTCAGGCTGTATACACGGATGTATGGGCCAGCATGGGTCAGGAAGAAGAAGCTTCCGCCCGGGCCAAGATTTTCGCGCCTTATCAGGTAAACGATGCGTTGATGCGATGCGCGGCGCCAGACGCCGTATTCATGCATTGCCTTCCCGCGCATCGTGGCGCGGAAGTGACCGACTCGGTGATGGATTCGCCGCGTTCGATCGTCTTCGATCAGGCGGAAAACCGCTTGCATGTGCAGAAAGCCATCCTCTTAATGCTGCTCAGCTAAAAGGAGACTACGTGCCGCGTAAAGTAGTGCTCGCCTATTCGGGCGGGCTGGATACATCAATCATCATTCCCTGGCTGAAAGAGACTTACGGATGTGAAGTGATTGCCATGATTGGCGACGTCGGCCAGCAGGAAGATCTCGAGGCGGCGCAGCGAAAGGCGCTGGCAACGGGCGCTTCGGCGGCTTCCATCGAGGATCTGCGCGAGGAGTTCGTCACCGGCTACATCTGGCCGACGCTGCGGGCCGGAGCGGTTTACGAACACAAATATCTGCTGGGCACATCTTTTGCCCGGCCCGTTCTGGCGAAGCGACAAGCGGAAGTGGCGTTGCGCGTGGGGGCGGACGCTCTGGCACACGGGTGCACGGGCAAGGGCAACGACCAGGTACGGTTTGAGCTCGCATACAAAGCGATTGCGCCGAAGCTGCAAATCATCGCTCCCTGGCGAGAATGGAATATTCAGTCGCGGGAAGATGCTCTGGCGTATGCCCGCGCCCACAACATCCCGGTAACGCAGACGAAAACGGACCTCTACAGCCGCGACCGCAATATCTGGCACTTGAGCCACGAAGGGGGCGTGCTGGAGGATCCGGCCAATGCCCCTGAAGAGTCCATGTGGCAGTGGATCACTTCGCCAGAGCGGGCTCCGGACAAGTCAGCCGAGGTTGAGATCGGCTTTGAGGCGGGGACGCCAGTCTCTTTGAACGGAAAGCGATTAAATCCCGTGGCATTGCTCGACAGCCTGAATACCGTGGCCGCGGCAAATGGCGTGGGACGCATCGACCTGGTCGAAAATCGCCTCGTCGGCATTAAATCGCGCGGCGCGTACGAAACCCCCGGCGGCACGCTCCTGGTGTTGGCTCACCGCGAACTCGAGGCGCTCTGTCTCGATCGCGAAACGGCGCATTATTCGGAAACTCTCGCGCATCGCTATGCCGAGCTCGTCTACTACGGGCTTTGGTTCACGGCTTTGCGGCAAGCATTGGACGGCTTCTTTTCCGTGGCTCAACAACGCGTAACGGGCGCGGTCGGGTTGCGGCTCTATAAGGGCAACGTCAACGTAACTCACCGGCAGTCTCCGCACTCGCTTTATCGAACCGATCTGGCGAGTTTCAGCATGGCTCACTACAGGCCGAAGGATGCCGAAGGCTTCATCAATCTCTTCGCATTGCCGGTCACGCCGCCCATGAACGATTCGGCGTCGTGAACCGACGGTCAACAACCGTGGACGCAAGTAAACTTTGGGGCGGGCGGTTCGATCGGCCGCCCAACGAGCTGTTCTACGAATTCCAACGCTCCTTCCCATTCGATCGGCGCCTGCTCCCCTACGAACTGGCTGTGGACAGGGCCTGGGCTCGCGCGATAGAGAAGGCCGGTATTCTGACATCGTCGGAGGCACAGCAAACGCTGACGGCCATCGACTCCATTGCAGAACGATCACAATCCGATCCCGCCTGGTTGGACCTTTCGCCGGCGGAAGACGTCCACCATTTCGTAGAAACTGCGCTGGTCGAAAAGATCGGGCCCGTCGGCTACAAACTGCACACCGGCCGAAGCCGAAACGAGCTGGTGGCCACGGATTTCCGGATGTTTGTGAAAGATGCGGCGCAAGGAGTCTCTCAGGGCGTTGTTGGTCTGATCGCCGCGCTTACCGACCTCGCAGAAGGCGCTCTTGGAGTTCCTCTCGCCGGAATGACGCACCTTCAGCACGCGCAGCCCATTCTCTTTTCACACTTCATTCTGGCGCATGTGGAGGCATTCTTTCGCGATCTGGAGAGGCTCAGCGTTGCGCGGCGATCGGCGGACTCTTGCCCTCTCGGCTCGGGCGCTCTGGGCGGCTGCGCGTTTCCCGTGGACCGCGCCGCAATGGCAAAAGAGCTGGGCTTTTCTAGCATTACCGCCAATAGCCTGGATGCCGTTGGGGACCGGGATTTCGCGCTGGACTATCTGTACGCATTAGCCGGGCTATCCGCACACATTTCGCGTTTGGCCGAGGATTTTGTCCTCTTCGCGTCTCAGGAATTTGGGTATGTCTTGCTACCCGACGAATATTCGACGGGAAGCAGCCTCATGCCCCAGAAGAAGAATCCGGACGTTTGGGAACTTCTGCGTGGCAAGACCGGCCGCATTGCCGGCGCATTTCTGTCGTTGTTCATTACGTTAAAGGGATTGCCGTCGAGTTATCAGCGCGATTTGCAAGAAGACAAGGAACCAGTCTTCGCAGCACACGATCAAGCCTCGGCAATCGTCCAGATCGCGGCTGGGGCCGTGGGGGCGACTCGTCTCAACGAGGCCAAGCTTCTCGCCGCAGCTCAGGATTCGGCCCTGCTTGCCACCGAGGCAGCACATTACCTGGTGCGCCGAGGTTTGCCTTTCCGTCAAGCGCACGAAATTGTGGGCCGCATTATTCGTGAGGCGGAACGCAGCGGCGAATCGTGGACGGCCATGCCGCTGGCGAAGCTCACAAGCTTCTCGCCTCTGTTCGAATCCGACCTCCGCACCGCCCTGACTCTCGGTGGAGCATTGGCAAGCTGCAATGTCCCCGGAGGGACGGCGCCGGAGCGGGTTCGAGGAGCGATCGCCGAATGCCGGACGCGCTTGAAGGAATGGACGATTCGCTGATGCCAGATTCGCGAATGATCGCCTCACATCTGGAACGGACGGTACGGTCCCAATGAATACGGCGCCCTTGAATGCTCTTCCCCGGGGATTTCGCTTTGCGGCCACGAATTGCGGCTTGCGAAAAGCTCCTAATCTGGATCTGGGGCTAATCGTTGCCGACGAGGAAGCCACGGCTGCCGGCGTTTTTACGCAAAATCTAGTGCAGGCGGCTCCGGTGGTTCTTTGCCGCCGTCATTTGCGTAAAGCGGCTTCGCATATGCGCGCCGTGATCGTCAATTCGCGAAATGCAAATTGTGCTACGGGCGATGTGGGCATGGCCGCAAGCGAAGCGACTGCACAGGCAGTGGCGCGGGAGATCGGCTGCGATTCAGAAGAAGTCTTTGTGTGTTCCACAGGAGTGATTGGAGCGCCGTTGCGAGTGGAACGCATTCTGAACAGCGTGCCCGCCCTGGCGAAAGCCGCTGACCGCACCGCGGACGGCTTTGGCGGATTCACGAGAGCGATTATGACGACCGACACGCGGCCGAAATGGGCGGCGGCACGGTGTACTCTTTCCGGCCAGGCAATACGCTTGCTAGGTTGCTGCAAGGGGGCTGGAATGATTCACCCGAACATGGCAACGATGCTGGCTTACATCCTTACAGACGCGGCGATCGCCGCGCCGCTGCTACAGCGCGCCCTGAATAGCGTGGTGGGAGGTACATTCAATTCGATTACCGTCGATGGAGATACATCCACCAACGACACGGTGCTGACGCTGGCGAGCGGAGCAGGCGGCAATCGTACAATCGCTCGTCCTGATGCCGACTATCGCCGTTTTCTGGCGGCGCTCGAGAGCGTGTGCCGGTCGCTGGCGCTGCAAATCGTGGCGGATGGCGAAGGCGCCACGCGCGTAATCGAGATCGAAGTGCGCGGAGCGCCGACGGATCAGGCGGCCCGACAAGTGGCGCACACGATCGCAGGATCGTCGCTGGTCAAAACGATGTTCGCCGGCGCGGATCCCAACTGGGGACGTATTTTGGCCGCCGCGGGACGCTCCGGGGTGAAGATCGATCCCCTCCGCACGAACATATATCTCGCCGGCGTTCTTACCTGCCGCGCGGGAATCGAGCACGCCTTTAGTGAACCGCAAGTGCATCGCCGCATGCTGCGCGATTTTATTCCTGTCCGCATCGAACTTGGCCGAGGCCGCGGGACTGCTCGTGTGTGGACTTGCGACTTCACTTCCGATTACGTGCACATCAACGCCAGCTATCGGACCTAAGAACAAGGTATGGGGTAACTGACACGAGAGAATCCGGCACATTGCCAAAAGACCTGAGCTTGCCCCGTTGCAATTACGCAGAAACAAAAGGACTTACGCTCGCGGGCGAATCTGGTACATAACCCCAAAGGCGGCCTATTATCCATAAGGTAATTTCGGTATTTTTGCGACTATCCGTTGACCTAGCGAGCGGCTTGGCGGATGATGCGCGCGAGAGCTGAAGCGCGACCTTTGCGCCCGAGTAGCCTTTTTCTCAGGACTGCCTGCGGACTTGGCCTTGCCTCTTCAGCCGCGCCTCGTGGAGCCGCTCAGCCACAGGCCAAGGAGTGATTCGTGAAAAAACTGTACGTGGGCAACTTACCCTTCCAGGCTACCGAAGAGGACCTAGGCAACTGGTTTACGGAAATCGGCGTTTCACCTGCGAATATTACTTTGGTACGCGACCGCTTCTCGGGTCAACCTCGCGGGTTTGGCTTTGTCGAGGTAAACAGCGATGACGACGCTGGGCGGGCGATCCAAGCGCTCAATGGGCACGATTTCATGGGTCGCAGCGTTGTCGTAAACGAAGCTCGTCCTCCGCGCGAGGGTGGTGGAGGCGGAGGCGGCGGTCGAGGCGCGGGTGCTGGTGGGGGCCGTGGCGGCTATGGCGGCGGACGCGGAGGCGGAGGCGGTCGCGGAGGTTCCGGAGGAGCAGGCAGGGGCCGATACTAGCTACGATTCTGCTCCGTCTCACTCTTTGCAATTAGCTCTGCGGCGCAGAGCGGGCCGTCCGAGCCATCGGGGTGGCTAGGTGACCCGGTTCTTGGTGCTGTAGAGTTTTGCTCACTCACATTGTCTGTGCGTTCTACTTTACCTCTAATATAGCTGTACTTTTCGAGTGCCGCGGTGTCCATAGCCCGGCCGATCAATTCACTTATATCGAGTGGAGCCTCGGCCTCGTCTAGTTCGGCGGCGGAAGCATAGAGGGCGGGACTGCGCGGCATGAAGAGGGGGCAGCAGTCGTGAAATGGCTCCGCGGAAATGTCAAAGGTGCCGATGCGGCGAGCCAGCGTGAGGATTTCTTGTTTGTCATCGCCGGCCAGCGGCCGGAACACCGGCATCGGCGAAACCGCACCGACGGCCACCATGTTCTGCAACGTTTGCGAAGCCACCTGCCCTAGACTGTCTCCGGCGATGATAGCCTGCGCATGGTTTCTCCGCGCAAAACGCTCCGCAATCCTGAGCATCATGCGCCGATACAGCAGCAAGCGATAAGGCTCAGGCGTGCCGCCAACAATCTCGCGTTGGATGGATTCAAAGGGGACCAGTAAGAGTTTTGCCGTAAGCTGATAAGGTACGAGTTGTTCGACCAAAGCTCTTGCCACGTGTACCGAGGACTCTCCCGGCCGGGCTCCTCCAGCCCAGAAGTGCACGAAATTGACGTGCGCTCCCCGTCGCATCATCTTGTACGCAGCAACCGCAGAGTCGAATCCGCCCGAGAGCAGGCAAACCATGCGCCCGGTAGTATTTGCAGGAAGGCCTCCGGTGCCGGGAATGCGCCGGGCGTAGACGAGCATCGGGCCAGGCGTGATCTCGATCCTGCAGGTCAATTCGGGATTATCGAGCTGCACGCGAACCGAGCGGCCTTCCGCGCGCAGCTTTTCCAGAAGATACCGCCCCACGTATTTTTCGATTTCGGCGACAGGATGCGGAAAAGACTTGTCACTGCGCTTGGCGCGAACGGCGAAAGATGAGAATTCAAGGGGTGCGACTTCCTCCCAGGCGGCCTCGGACAAAGCTTCGAGATTTCCGGCTGATCCGCGCGGGATGGAACGGGCTACCGCGAAGTAGGCCACGCCAAGAACATGCTTCAGCCGCTCGATTAACGTTTCCAGGGGCGCATCCTGACCGAACTCGATAACCACCCGGTCGCCGGGTTGGCGCATGCGCACCACCGGTAAGTCGGCCAGAGCCCTCTTTAGGGCAAGCAAGAACTTACCTAAAAAGAAGTTGCGATTGCGGCCTTTCAGCCAGAGTTCGTGGTAATGGACGACAACTACGGGTCTGAGCATGTTCGTTGAACCAAGCGGCAAGCAGGGACTAGTATACCGCGCACCTCGGGTGCGGCAATCTCGCGATGCCGAATCGACCTTGTTGGCGTTCGAGCGAAGTTCCTATGTAGTAGTTGGACACGGATGTAGACGCGGGCTCCGTTCTAGCGTATAGGGAGAACAGTTGCCTAGGGAAGATAGGCGACCTTGGACGCTCCTCGAGCATCCATATAGCAGCACGCAAACTTCGCAAGGATGGCCCAGCGATGTGGGATAAGCGTGATTGGCATCAGTTTTTCCAGCTTGCGCAACGTCCTTGGCAGCGCCGCCGCCCGCCGCGGCCGGTGGCCCCTTCTGGAGTAAATCGTGTCCTGCCCGTAGTTGGTTTCAGTCTATCTGAACTGGATGATGCGGGAATCAATTTGGAATTGGCCGAACGCCTAGGGTTGCCTGTCGATGCCGCTCGCGTGGGCGTTTACGGACCCAATGTTTCGGCATTGCGGGATTTCGTGCGCTCGGCTCGCCAGCCTGGATAACCCGGCATAGACGGCGATCCTGCTCGATAAAGCGGAAAAGTCTTTTGTTTTGAGCGCCCTAAATACCATTTTGTAGGGAGGGAGAGTACTGCCCGTGGACCCATTTACATCGATGAGAGTTACTTCAGTCCCTCTTGACGACGACAAAACTTCGGGTAAACTGCGCCTTCTTGGTATGGCTACCCACGTCATCGGCGTCACAGGCGACGAAACTCAGCGGGAATTCGAGTATCCGCAACGAGAAGCCGCTTTCTTCTACGGCCTCTTTTTGCGGGGCCATTCCGCCGAAGAACTCCGCCGCGATATCGAAGTGCCGGCGCATGTTCTGGCTCGCTGGCACCGGGAGGCCGAGCGCGAACCAAGTCTGCGCGAGGTTTTGGAGCGGATGGTGGAATATCGGCGTCATGTCCTGGCGATTTTCGACTCCTTGATTGGCTTCGAGCCTCACATCACCCAATAATCCCCGATTCGGCGCTCTAGAAAGTTTGCGTTCGGGCGATCGAAAAGAAGACCTGCTGGAAGCGTGAGCATTGACGAGGGGAAAACCAGCCCCTATAATCCTTGTTTCCCATTAGCCAGATGGAGGCGAGATGTACGCTGTAATTCGGAGTGGAGGTAAGCAGTACCGCGTCGCCCCGGGCGAGACCGTGAAGGTGGAAACGCTGCCGGGCAAATTGGGCGCCGATATTACTTTTGGCGAAGTAGTGGCCGTGAGCACAGACGAAAATAAAGTACTGACGGGCAAGGATGCCGCAGGGGCCAAGGTCACGGGCAAAATCGTGTCGCAGGGCCGGCATCGTAAGGTCACGGTGCTAAAGTACAAGACGGGCGGCCAGTACAAGATCCAGCGCGGGCATCGCCAGAACTACACGGCCGTGCAGGTGAGCGAGATCGCACTGTAAAGCGAAATCATCTAAAGGCGACCGCAGGAGCCTGATTTGGCACGTGCTCTGGGCGCTTGAGCAACGTTAGGAGTTAGCTTCTCATGGCACATAAGAAAGGCGGCGGATCATCGGTAAACGGCCGCAACTCTCCCGGGCAGCGGCTCGGCGTGAAGCGCTTTTCCGGCCAGTTAGTGAATGCGGGGACGATTTTGATTCGGCAACGTGGCACGAAGCACAAGCCGGGACTCAATGTGGGCCGCGGCAAAGACGATACTCTCTTTGCCTGTGTTACAGGAATCGTGCAGTTTCAAGATAAGGGCCGGTCGGGCCGTTTCATCAGTGTGGTACCGGCGCTGGGCGCGGCAGAGACCATGCAGCAGCGTTCGCCGGCGGCGATAGCGGAAGAGCCTGCGGCCGATTGAAGGCAATTTCGCGGGACGAGCGCGCTTGCTCGCCCTTCTCATACCCTAGAAAAGCCCAATTAGCCCCGCCTCCAGCTCGGTTACCGCAGTTCAATTCCTCGCTCCATTGTCGTATGCTTTCGAACGGCATCTAACTTTGGCGTTGGCGGGATCGCGGCGCAACTATGTTTGTCGATGAAGCGAAAATTTACGTAAAAGGCGGCAATGGCGGGAACGGCTGCGTGGCCTTTCGACGCGAGAAATACGTGCCGCGAGGCGGTCCTTCGGGCGGCGACGGCGGAGCGGGGGGAAGCATAATCCTGGAAGCGAACCAGCACGACAATACGCTGCTGCGCTACCGGTTCAACCGCGAATTTCGCGCCGAGCGCGGTCGGCATGGTGAAGGCTCGAATTGCACGGGGTATTCGGGCGGCGATACGGTGCTGGCGGTCCCTCTGGGGACCGTGGTGATCGACGAAGAGACCGGCGAGAGACTGGCCGATCTGACCAAGCCGGGCCAGCGCTTGACCGTGGCGCGCGGCGGCAAGGGCGGACGCGGCAATCAGCATTTCGCCAAACCATGGCACCGAGCTCCGCGCGAATCGGAAGAGGGCCAGCAGGGCGAAGAACACCATCTAAGGCTGGAGTTGCGGCTTCTCGCGGACGTCGGGCTGGTGGGATTTCCGAACGCGGGTAAATCCACGTTGATCTCGCGCATCTCGGCGGCGCGGCCAAAAATCGCGGATTACCCCTTTACCACGCTCGAGCCTCACCTGGGTGTGGTCTCCGCGGAGCTGTCCGCGGCGGCCGCGGAACGAACGGGACGCAGCGGAGCGCCCACGGATCTGGGCCGAACGTTTGTCGTAGCCGATCTTCCCGGGCTCATCGAAGGTGCAAATCAGGGCGTCGGGCTGGGGACGCGATTTTTGCGCCATATCGAACGGACGCGGTTGATCGCGCATCTGGTGGATACGAGCGATGCCTCGGATCGCGACCCGGTAAGCGATTTTGAGATTATCTGCGGCGAACTGGCCGCCTTTAGCGAGTCTCTGGCGGCAAAACCGATGATCGTGGTGGCGACAAAACTGGACGCTACCACAGATCGGGCGCGCCTGGAGCGCTTGCGCGCGCATTGCGCGGAACGGAACCTCGATTTTTACGCCATCTCCTCGGCCACGGGCGAGGGCATAAAGGAACTCGTGCGCGGGATGGCCGAAATGCTGGAGCGACTGGCGCCTGCGGAAACGCCGAGCGAGACCGACGCTGACTTACCCGGCGAGGCTAATTCTAATCCGCCGCATCCGTCCGCCACAGAAACGAGAAACGCTTTGGGAACGGAGAAATCGTGAAAGCGGTGGGTCTAATTTGAAGCCGAAGACGGCCGCGGCGCGCAGCCAAATACCGGCTAAAGGCCGGCACATCGCCCTTTTTGGCGGCACCTTCGATCCGATACACTCCGGACATATCGCAGTGGCGTCCGCTGCGGAGAAACGCTTTCATCTGGACTGCGTTTTCTTCATTCCTTCGAGCCGGCCACCGCACAAGCAAGCCGAGGAGCTTTGCGCGTACGAGCATCGCTTCGCGATGGTGGCGCTGGCTTGTTCGTCGCACCCGCATTTTGTGCCTTCGCTGGCCGAATCCAGCAGCAATGGCGCGAGTGGCCGGATCTTTTATTCCATCGATACGGTTCGGCGTTTCCGGCAGGAGTTCAGCCAGCCCGGGGATCGCATCTACTTTATCGTGGGCGCCGATTCGTTCTTGGACCTGCACGCCTGGAAGGATTACGCCGAATTGCTGAAGTTGTGCGACTTCGTCGTGGCAAACCGCCCCGGATTTCCGAGCCGCCGTTTCCGAGAAATTGTGCCGCCGGAACTTCTCGCCCCCTCGCCCGCGAAGGCACGCTCCGACACGAGAGTCATTCGCCTGCAGGATACGGCCGTCTACCTGCTCGATACCGTCGCAAGCGACGTTTCGGCGACTGACGTGCGGCAGCGGATGGAGCAGGGAGAATCGGTGCGCGGGCTTGTGCCTCCTCGCGTCGAGGAATACATTACTAAGCAGGCGCTCTACCGACAGGCCCTCTACACTTGAGCACGGAAACCGTTCGCCCCGAAGTTCGCACCGCCATCGAAGCCGCGCAGAACAAGAAGGCCGGCGCGATAACCCTGCTGGACCTGACCGGCCTGGGGGCTTTCACCGACTGCTTCCTGCTTTGCACCGGATACAGCACGCCCCAGGTGGAAGCGATTACGAATGCGATCGAAGAAGCGCTGAAAGAGCAAGGGCTGCGCCCACAGCACCGGGAGGGGCGCTCCGGCGCGGAGTGGGTGTTGCTCGATTACGGCGGCTTCATCGTTCACGTGCTCACCGAAAGGCTGCGGCACTTCTACGACCTGGAACGCCTTTGGCGGATGGCGCGCCGAATCGATATCAGCGAGAACACACCCGGCGCTTCGGCGGCCGGAGGCGCGGGCGGCGGGTCGGCGTGAGCGAAGCGCCTATATGGATCGCGCTCGATCCGGCTTCCGAACACGTGCTGGAACTAGCGCGCAAGGTTGCGGAAACCTCGACCACAATCCTGATCACTGGCGAAAGCGGCACGGGCAAAGATCAACTCGCGCGGCTCATCCATGAGCTAAGCCCTCGCCGCGATGCACCCTACCTGAAGATCGATTGCGCCAGCTTGCCGCAAGAGCTCGTGGAGTCGGAGCTATTCGGCCACGAGCGCGGCGCGTTCACGGGAGCCGTGGAACGCAAAATGGGCCGGCTGGAGATGGCCGACGCCGGAACGATCGTGCTGGACGAAGTGGCGGCGCTCTCAATCGCGACTCAAGCCAAGCTTTTGCGGGTCCTGGAAGAACGCCGGTTCGAGAGGTTGGGGGGCACCGAAACGCTCACCATCAAAGCTCGGCTCATCGCGCTCACCAATGCGGACCTGCAGGCAGCGGTCGCGGGGCGGCGTTTTCGCGAAGATTTGTTCTTCCGATTGAGCGTGCTGACCATTCATGTGCCTGCGCTACGCGAGCGCCGCGCGGATATCGTGCCACTGGCGGAACACATGCTGGCGCGCCTAGCGGCAGTTCACGGACGCGAGGGTGTGGCGCTCAGCGATGCAGGGCGGCAGGCGCTCGAGAGATACGACTGGCCTGGCAATATTCGTGAACTGAAGAATGCCATCGAACGCGCGCTGATTTTTGGCAAAGGGACAACCTTGTCTACCGAAGACTTGCCCGAGACCATTCGCGCAGTGGATTCCAGGACACTAGGAGGAGGTTTGCGTTCCCTCGAGGAGATCGAGCACGAGGCCATTCAGAAGACACTGAATGAGACGCACTATAAAATTACGCGGGCGGCGGAAATTCTAGGGATTAGCCGCAAAACACTCTTGGATAAAAGGAAGAAATACGGCCTGCAGTAGATGGCAAGAAAAAGCCGATCTTCCGCCGGGACTCTGAAAGGTTTATCCCCATCCGAATTCAACTCGTCTTAGTGGGTAAGACGCGGCGGCCGGCGGTTCGGACCCTGTTGGACGACTACGTCGCTCGAATCGGCCATTACGCGGAGATCGAGGTTCACGAGGTGCGGGCCGATTCCGCAGCAGGCCTCAAGAAACTAGACTTCTCCGGCGCAACAGTGGTGCTGCTGGATGCCGCCGGGAAACAGCTCAGCTCGCAGCAGTTCGCCGTGTGGATCGGATCGCGCCGCGATCGAGGCGAGCGCGAGATCATCTTCTTGTGCGGGGCGGCCGAAGGATTTCCGGAGGCTCTGGAGCGGCATGCGACGGCACGGATTTCGCTTTCGCCTCTGACGTTCTCCCATGAACTGGCGCGCGTCATGCTGGCGGAACAGATTTATCGCGCGTTTGCGCTGCTCGCCGGTCACCCCTATCCCAAATGAGCCGCCAAAATGAACCGGGGGATTGGCAAACCCTGTGGCTCCAGGGAACAAAACTTGACAGGCGGGGAGCGAGTGAGTAGCCTTGGCTCCATGAGATATTTCCGGATGGCCTGCGCGTGTTGTTGCGACAATATAGCGCCAAGGTCTGCCGGTTAACGCCCTGCTCATAAATTAGCTCGAATTCGGGCCCACCGTCGGACGGAAGATTTGACGGTGGGTTTTTTGTTAGGAAATAAAGGATGAAGGCTTCGAACTCGCAATGGTCCAAAGAGCTGGCCGGCAAAATGCCGGAAGCTCTGGCGCGCGAAATCGATATTTTCGAGACGGAAATCGCCCTGCGCAAACAAGGCAATCTCGACGAGCGCGTGTTCGCGGAGACGCGCCTGCGCCGCGGGACCTATGGCCAGCGGTACGATAACGGCCAGAGACACAACGGCAAGGCCGTTCAGCAGATTCCGTATCCCTCCGCGGGACTGACCAAAGGCCCCCATACCATGTGGGATGCGCCGGGGATGCAGCGCATCAAGATTCCCGCGGGCGGAGTGAATGCGAAGCAACTGGAAACGCTTGCGGAGCTCGCCGAGGAATACTCGGACGGCATTGTGCACGTGACTACGAGGCAGGACTTCCAGCTGCACTACGTGCACATCGAGGACACACCCAGCGTGATGCGCCGGCTAGCGGCCGCGGGAATCACCACGCGGGAGGCCTGCGGAAACTCGGTGCGCAACGTCACCGCGTGTCCCTACGCTGGGGTTTGCCCCGACGAAGTCTTTGACGTGACGCCTTACGCCCGGGCGCTTTCCAAGTTTCTGCTGGGGCATCCCGATTGCCAGAACTTTGGCAGGAAATTCAAGCACTCCTTTAGCGGATGCGCCCAGCATGCCTGCGGCTTGGCAAGCATGCACGATATGGGCATGGTGGCCGTGGAGCGCAGCGAAGGCGGCGAGCGCAAAATTGGGTTCGAGACGTATGTTGGGGGCGGACTAGGTGCAGTTCCCTACCAGGCAAAGCTTTTTGACCCGTTTATCAAGCCCGAAGAACTGCTGCCCACGGCGCAGGCCATCGCCATTGTTTTCGCCAAGTACGGCGAAAAGAAGAATCGCAGCCGGGCGCGCATCAAATTCCTGGTTCAAGATTTGGGTATCGAGAAATTCCGCGAGCTTGTCCGGGAGGAACGTGAACGGCTCACTCACGATCCTCGGTGGGCGGAGTATGTGCAAGGCGCGCCCGAGTTCAAAGAAGCGCCTCTCAGACCCGCCGGGGAACGGCCGCTCTTGGGGCCTTCGGAATTCCAGCGTTGGATGGACACAAATACGCGCCGGCAAAAGCAAGCCGGTTATTCGGTGGTGACGATCGCGCTGCCGCTGGGCGACATTAGCGCCAACCAGCTTCGGGCGCTCGCGGATCTCGCGCGGCAGTTCACTAAGGAAACAATTCGCACGACCGTGGAACAGAACATCGTTCTGCGTTGGATCAGCGATAGCGATCTAGCGGAACTCTACAAGGCGCTGCAAAAAGCCGGACTCGCGCAGCCCAGCGCGGAGACGATCCTGGATATCGTCGCGTGCCCTGGGACCGATACGTGCAAGCTGGGAATCTCCTCGTCGCGCGGGCTTGCGGCGGAACTGCGCAAGACCTTGGCGGAAGAGAATTTTCAGCTGGATGAGGCTGTGCAGAACCTGCACATCAAGATCAGCGGCTGCTTCAATAGTTGCGGGCAGCACCATGTCGCGGACCTGGGCTTCTATGGCGTAAGCCGCAAGATGGGCGGATACGCAGTCCCCCACTTCCAGGTGGTTCTCGGAGGAGATTGGACACACAACGCGGCGTCGTATGGTCTTCCGGTGATGGCCATCCCATCGAAGCGCATACCGGAGGTTGTAAAGCGACTCGTAGGTGAGTACGCAAGGGGTCGGAAGGATATAGAGACATTCAAGGAGTTCATCCAGCGCATCGGAAAAGTACAGTTGAGAGGGCTTTTGGACGACCTTGCACGGGCTCCCGCCGATCCGTCGGATCGTTCAATTTTCACGGATTGGGGCGATCCGCGGGAATACAGCCTGGAAGACATGGGCATTGGCGAGTGCGCAGGAGAGGTGATATCCGCCGCCGATTTCGATCTGGCGGGCGCCGAGCGGGAGGTTTTTGAGGCGCAAGTGGCGCTGGAAAACGGCCAGCCGGAACAGGCCGGGACGCTGGCGTACAACGCGATGGTGCATGCGGCCCGGGGGTTGGTCAAACTCGAGTACCCGAGTGTCTCCGAAGATAGCGAGCAAGTCGTCGGCGAGTTTCGGTTGCGGTTTTACGACACACAAAAATTCTTCGACCCATTCGCCGGCGGAAAATTTGCGCACTACTTATTTGCGGCGCAGGAGAAAAGCCAGCAGCCATATACCGCCGACTCAGCGCGCTACCTTATCGATGAGGCTCACCTTTTTGTGGAGGCCGCGCACAGCTGCTATCAGCGAATGGGAAAGCCCGTAAGCGCCTGAGGAGCGATGGAGCTTCAGCACCTCAACGTCAAACTGGTGGTCAAGGAGCCTGAGGAGGCCGCTCTGGAGGCGCTGATTCCCCTGTTTCACAACTGGATTGAGAAGCAGGAACTGGGCGAACTATTGCTCGACGTTGCGGATTACCGGCATGTTCATGCCGGCCCCGGCGTGATTCTCGTCGGTCACCAGGCGAACTACAGCGTCGACCATACCGATGAGCGCTGGGGTGTTCGCTACAATCGCAAGGCCGTTGTTAACGGCAGCAATCAGGACCGGCTGCGGCAGGCGATGCGCGCAGCGGCGACCGCTTGCCAGCATCTGGAAACAGAACCTCGCCTGGGCGGAAAGATTCGATTCGATGGCCAGCAGATGGAGTTTTTCGTTAACGACCGCCTGCTCGCTCCGCATTCCGATCCCACTGCGGAAGCACTACGGCCGGAGTTCGACGCGTTTTTCGAGAAGCTGTTTCGCGGCAGTGAATATCTGCTGACATCCGCGGGCGATCCGCGCAAACCTTTCGGAGTGTCGGTGAAGAGTTCACGGACATTCTCTACGACAGATCTTTTGGCCAATCTAAGCACCTGAAGAGCATCGTTCCCGATTTTAGGCAAGCTTGTTGCCGTTCTTGACGTTTCACGGAGGACGCGCGCCGATTCATGGCAGAACAAAAAGGCTTGCTCATCGTCTATACCGGTCCGGGGAAAGGCAAGACGACTTGCGCGCTGGGGACTGCCTTTCGCGCCGTGGGACAAGGACTGCGCGTGCTGATGATTCAGTTCATCAAGGGCTCCTGGCACTATGGCGAACTGGATGCCGCGGAGATGCTGGGCAAAGAATATTTCGAGATCCGGCCCATGGGGCGCGGATTTGTAAAGATCGGCGGAGCGGAAACCGACCCCGAGGATTTGCGGCTTTGTGAAGAAGCCTGGGAGTTTGGGCGCGCGCAAATGCAGAGCGGGCGTTACAATCTGATGATCTTCGATGAGATCAATTACGTGATCAGTTATGGCATGTTGGACCCAGAGAAAGTAGTATCGGCGTTCCGGTCGCGGCCCGAAGGAGTACACGTGATCTGCACGGGACGCAACGCGCATCCCGCCCTGGTCGAAGCGGCGGACCTGGTTACGGAAATGCGGGAAGTGAAGCACCCCTACACCAAGGGCATTCTCGCGCAGCGGGGAATCGATTACTGATGTACCGAGGCGGATGTGGAGAGATCGAAAAGGCCTATGTCCTGGTTCAAGCGCTCGAAAAAATCGATTGAGCAGGCTACGCCCCCCGACGAACGGCGTGTGAAGACGGAGGGGCTCTGGACGAAGTGCACCGGCTGCCGCGCCATCGTCTGGAAAAAGGACCTGGAAGCTAACTCGCAGGTCTGCGCGAAATGCCAGTATCACTTCCGGCTGAACTCGCGGCAGCGCCTGGAGTTGCTGCTCGATGGCCGCTGGATCGAGCACGACGCACAACTCGCATCGAACGATCCGCTGCACTTTGCGGATACGCGTCCTTACGCCGATCGGCTGAAGGAGGCGCGCCGCAAACTGGGCATGAATGACGCGGTAATGACCGCGGAAGGCCTGCTGGCGGGAAGGCCGGTGATTTGTTGCTCGATGGAGTTTGGATTCATTGGCGGCTCGATGGGAGCCGTAGTCGGCGAGAAAGTGACACGGGCGGTGGAGCGCAGCGTGGAGCGCAAGATGCCCCTGGTGATTGTTTCCTGTTCGGGCGGCGCGCGCATGATGGAAGGCACGTTGAGCCTGATGCAACTGGCGAAAGTTTCGGCGGCGCTGGCGCAGCTTGATGAAGTCGGCGTGCCGTTTATCTCGTTGCTTACCGATCCGACGACCGGGGGAGTTACCGCGAGTTATGCCATGCTCGGCGATTTGAACATCGCCGAACCGGGCGCGCTGATCGGCTTCGCCGGACCGCGCGTGATCGAACAAACGATACGCCAAAAGTTGCCGGAGGGTTTCCAGCGCGCCGAATTCTTGCTCGAGCACGGGTTCCTGGACGCCGTGGTACACCGCAAAGACCTGAAGAGTTATATCGCCAGCGCCCTCGACTCCTTCCTCGCTTAGCTCCGATGAACTACAGCGAATCGGTACGATACCTGCTGACGCTGGGCCGCGAGCTGGCCTCGCCGCAACAAGCCCGCGCAGCGAAATTTGACCTGCACAATATCACCGCCATCTGCGAACGCATGGGCCATCCGGAACGAGCCTATGCGACCGTGCACATCGCCGGAACGAATGGCAAAGGCTCGACTGCAGCAATGCTGGCGAGCATCCTTCAGGCTTCTGGGCTGCGTTGCGGCCTCTACACGTCCCCGCACCTATTGCGCATCAATGAACGGATCCGGTTGGACGGAGTGGAGATCTCCGACCAAGAGTTTGCGGACACGTTTACACGCGTGCATGCGGTGATCGAGGCGTTACTGACCTCCGGGACGCTTTCGGCTCATCCGACCTACTTCGAGTGCGTTACGGCCATGGCTTTCGATTTCTTTGCGCGCGCGAACGCGGAAATCGCTGTAATCGAGGTGGGCATGGGCGGGCGGCTGGATTCGACGAATGTGATCGTTCCGGAAGTAGCCGTCATTACGCAAATCGATTTCGACCACGAGAATTTTCTCGGACATTCGATTGAGGAGATTGCCGCGGAAAAGGCGGGAATTATCAAATCGGGCGCTTGGGTGGTGAGCGCGGCGGAAAATCCAATCGCGAGACAAGTCATCCAGCGCCGCGCCGCAGAACAGCACGCGCGCCTCGTGGAAATCGACGATGCTTGCCCCGTGTCGAACCTAAGCGTGCGGGATGGATTTTACAGCTTTGGGTTGGCACTGTCGGACCAACTCGACGATTCGAAGCCGGAACTGCGAATCGCCATGCCCTTGGCCGGCCGCTTTCAGGTGCGCAATGCGGTTACGTCAATTGCGGCTGCCCGCCTTTTGGCGCAGCGCGGGTTCGCCATCACACCAGAGGCTATCGTGCGCGGAGTCGAATCGGTGCGCTGGCCCGGGCGGCTGGAGCGGTTGCAAGCTCGTCCAGACGTTTACCTGGATGGCACGCACAATCCGGCGGGTGCGCGGGAACTGCTGGCCTTCTGGCACGAACACTTGGCCGGCCGGCGAATTCACCTGATCTACGGCGCAATGCGCGATAAGGCCATCGATGAGGTTGCAGGGTTGCTGTTTCCCCAGGCGACGACCGTGATCTTAACCCAGTCACCGCAGCCGCGTTCGCTCTCCGCGGAAGCGTTGTTTCAGATGACCTCGCACCTTGCAGATTCCGTGGAATTGGTTCGGGAGCCGGGCGCAGCGCTGGAACGCGCAATCGAAATCGCCCTGCCCGGAGACGTGGTCTTCGCCACGGGCTCGCTCTATTTGGTGGGGGATTTGCGCAGATACTGGAACGCCCGATCGGGGCCGGACTGCCCCGATGCCGCGCGGAACCTAACCGCGGTATGAACCTCAAATCTGGTCGTTTGCTCGTCATTCCAGCCGGATGCTACGATACGCCGCAGTGAAATCCAGGAGAAATCGGCGGCCCCGGATTGGCGTACCCTGGCGAACTTCCGTGGAAGAGGGGCATGGCCGCCGGCAACATTTCCAGAAATATCTTCGTGCTGTCGAGGAAGCGGGCGGCGACGCGGTGGAGATTTCACTTGGTCTTTCCCCTGCGGAAGTGGCGCGGCTGGCGGAGTTTCTCGACGGCTTCGTGCTGCCTGGGAGCCCCGCTGATATAGAACCACGGCGCTTCGGCTCGGCTAGGCATCCTCGAGAGTCGCCTCCCGACAAGCGGCGGGAGCGTACCGACGACGGATTGCTCGATCATGCTTTCGCCACAGGCAAGCCGGTGTTAGCGATCTGTTACGGCGCGCAACTGCTGAATGTGCATCAGCACGGCACTTTGGTACAGGACATCCCAAGTGAGGTGCGGCACGCAAGAGATCACGATGGCGGCGCCGGCCTGGATGAATCGGTGCATCCCATTCGAATCGAAAGCGAGCGCCTCGCGGAGCTTGCCGGCGCCTCGAGGGCGAGCGTGAACAGCTCGCACCATCAAGCTGTGCGCTCGGTCGGGCGGGGATTGCGCATTGCAGCCCGCGCGCCAGATGGGATTATCGAGGCAGTAGAGTGGACCGGAGGGCCGGGCTGGGTAGTCGGGGTTCAGTGGCATCCGGAGCGCATGCCTAGTGATCCCCTGGCGCAAACTCTTTTTCGGACGCTGGTGGAAGAAGCTCGGAACGCGGCGCAAAGGCCCAAAGCCGCGAATCGGCCGCTGGGGAGCCGCGGCCGGCGGCCCAAGTCCCGGTCCAAGCGCAGGCGATGATCTCGCTGGCTGGCAAAGCTGCCGTGGTGACGGGCGGGTCGCGGGGGATCGGGGCGGCCACGGTAAAGCTGTTCTCAGAGGCAGGAGCCGACGTCGTCTTCAATTTTCACCGCCAGCGCGAGGCTGCAGCGAGGGTCGAATCGGAGGCGAGAAGGCACGGCACTCGCGTTGAATCGTTCCAAGCGGATTTGGGGCGCATGGCGGATGCCAAGAAGCTAGTCTCTCGCGCCATCAAACGCCTCGGACGTCTCGATATCCTGGTGGTGAACGCAGGCATCTGGAATGCGAAAGCCGCGCCGATAGAATCGTTGGGTGAGCGCGAATGGGACGAAATGATGCGAGTGAATCTCAAGAGTGCATACGGCGTGATCCATTATGGAGCGGCCCAGATGATTGCGCAGAAAAGCGGCAGGATCATCGTGATCAGCTCCACCGCTGGCCAGCGCGGCGAAGCCTTCCATTCTCACTATGCCGCGAGCAAGGGGGGCGCGATCAGCTTTGTGAAATCGCTCGCGACCGAGCTGGCGCCCTACGGTATCCTGGTGAACTGCGTGGCTCCTGGGTGGGTGGATACGGATATGTCCCGTGCGGTGCTGGCAACGAAGGAAGGAGCGAAGTTTGCTACCTCTGCTATTCCTCTAGGGCGCGTGGGGACGGCCGCGGAGATTGCCGGACCGATTCTCTTTTTGGCTTCGGATTTGGCAACCTTTGTGACAGGGGAAGTCCTCAATGTAAATGGTGGAGCGGTGCTGTGCGGATGAAACGAGCTGTGTTCGTTCTGGCAGTTGCAGCAATGCTTTTGGGAACGGCGGTCTCGATCCTGAGTCCCGGCGTGCGGGCGCAGAATCCGGACGAAATCCTGCCCGCAGCCAGCGCGGCGAAGGCCAAAGCCCTACTGCAGCAGGCCATTGAAGGGCTTGGTGGTGCCGCCTATCTGAACGTGCACAATTCGGATTGTTCGGGCCGCTATGCGCAGTTTCAGCACTCCGGTGACATCGGCGGATATATCGAAATTCGCGAATACCGCGAGATGCCCGACAAGCAGCGAGTGGAATATGGTCCGAAAGGGAATATTGTCAACATTTATGCCGGCGCCAAGGGCTGGACTCTCGACAAAGGCGGCGTCTCCGACGTTCCGGCCACAGATATGACCGAATATCAGGAACAGATCAAGATGCAGATGGGCAATTTACTGCGAAATCGCATGAACGACGACGACTTGTTTTTTCGCTACGGTGGCAGTGACGTGGTGGATTTGAAGGAGGCCGACTGGGTGGAGATTGGCGACCGCGAAGGACGTACGCTGCGCATCGCCATCGGCCATGGCGACCACCTCCCAATCCGCTCGGTACTGACCGCGCGAGATGCGAAAACTGGTGAGAAATCGGAGAACAGCACTTACTATACGACCTATCATCTCATCGACGGGATTCAAACTCCCTTCCGGGTGTCCCGGTATTTGAACGAAAGGCAGACGTATCAAGCATTCTTCGACAGATGCTCGTACAATGTCGATCTGCCCGCGAACTTCTTCACGCGGGAGTCGCTGGAGCAACGCTTCGGGCAATTGCAAAAGAAAAAGTAGTCGATGGGGCGCAGCGTTCTGGCGCGGGGTATAATTTCTGAATGTCAACAGACGGATCGAGCGCCCGGATGCACGGCACAACGGTGTTGTGCGTGCGGCGCGATAACAAAGTAGTGATGGCCGGGGATGGCCAGGTAACTATGGGACAGCAGGTGATGAAGCATTCGGCGCGCAAAATACGGCGCCTCTTCAACGACAAGGTGCTGGCGGGATTTGCCGGTTCCACAGCCGATGCTCTCTCCCTTTTTGAACGATTCGAAGGCAAGCTGCAGGAGCATCACGGGAACTTGGCGAAATCGTCCGTGGAACTCGCGAAAGAGTGGCGCAAAGACCGCGCCCTTCGCCACCTCGAAGCATTGCTGGTGGTAGCCGACGGAAAGGCCACGTTTGTACTCTCAGGCGAGGGGGATGTCATCGAGCCCGATGACGGGATATGCGCCATCGGCTCGGGCGGCCCGTTCGCGCTTTCGGCAGCCCGGGCGCTTACCAAACACAGTAAACTGGGTGCGAAAGAGATCGCGCAAGAAGCGATGCGTATCGCCAGCGAAATTTGTATCTATACCAATAACAATTTCACGATAGAAGAATTGTGAAGCCTTCGGGACATAAGGACATGGTGATCTATCTCCCCGGCGAACAGCGCCCCACGGAACCGGAAGCTCCGCCGTCTTTTGACGAGCTGACTCCTCGCGAAATCGTAACCGAGCTGGACAAATATATCGTGGGGCAAGCGGCGGCGAAACGAGCGGTGGCCATTGCGCTGCGGAATCGGGTGCGACGGCAGAAGCTTCCGCCCGAACTCGCGGAGGAAGTCCTTCCCAAAAACATTCTGATGATCGGCCCGACCGGCGTGGGAAAGACGGAAATCGCCCGCCGGCTGGCGCGGCTGGCGGGCTGTCCTTTCGTAAAAGTCGAGGCCTCCAAGTACACCGAGGTTGGCTATGTGGGACGCGACGTGGAGTCCATGATTCGCGACCTGGTGGAAACGGCCATTGACATGGTCCGGGAAGAAAAGCTGGACGAAGTCGCGGAACGCGCGGAACAAGCCGCGGAAGAACGATTACTCGATCTGCTGTTGCCGCCTTCACCTCTACCCGCTCCCGCTGGAGATTCGGGCCATGCCACGGCGGAGAGCTCGCGGCGAGAAATGGATCGGACGCGCGACAAGCTGCGTGCCCAGCTTCGCGAGGGCAAGCTTGACCAGCGCATGGTGGAAGTGGAGGTGCGCGAGCGCTCCATGCCGGCGTTTGAAATTGTCTCCAACCAAGGCATTGAGGAGATGGACATCAACGTCAAGGACATGCTCTCCGGCTTTTTCGGCCAGCAAAAGAAAAAAAGAAAGATGACGGTATCGGAGGCCTTCGACTACCTGATCCAGGAAGAAGAGAACAAGCTGATTGACATGGATCACGTGACCCGCATCGCCACGGAGCGGGCCGAGCAGATGGGCATCATCTTCATCGACGAGATCGACAAGATTGCCGGCCGGGAGAGTGGGCACGGACCCGACGTCTCCAGAGAAGGCGTGCAGAGGGACATCCTGCCGATCGTGGAAGGCACGACCGTGAATACGCGATACGGGATGGTGCGCACCGACCACATCCTGTTCATCGCCGCGGGCGCCTTTCACATCACCAAGCCCTCCGATCTAATCCCGGAACTGCAAGGCCGCCTGCCGCTGCGCGTGGAACTGAGCGCGCTGACCGAAGAAGACTTCGTGCGCATTCTGACCGAACCGAAAAATGCGCTCATCAAGCAATATGTGGCCCTGCTGGAGACGGAAGGCGTCAAGCTCAGCTTCAGCGACGATGCCATCGCCGGGCTCGCGCGGTTCGCGGTTATGGTGAATGAACAGACGGAAAATATTGGCGCCAGGCGCCTGCATACCATCCTGGAGCGCGTACTCGATGAAATTTCCTTTGAGGCCCCGGAACTAAAGAAGAAGACCGTTAAAGTGGATGGCTCTTACGTGGCCAAACAGCTTGCCGATATCGCTAAAAACCAGGACCTGAGCCGATATATCCTCTGATTTCCGCGCTGATTATGTCTTATCTCTCTGACCCGCTATTACGCTATGGAGCCGGCCAGGCCGACCCCAGACAGGCGCAGCCTCTATGATTTTCAAGGTGCCGCATCTCCCGGCTGATGCGCCTCTCTAAATCAGCGCTCACGGTCATGATCGGTGCTTCAGTGCTCGGCTGTGGCTCGCCGGGTGTTCCGATTGCTCGGCATCCCATTGTTCCAGTGCCGGTAACGAATCTGAGCGCCAAGCAGGTGGACGATACCGTCTTCCTGGATTTCACGATGCCGTCGGCTTCGACCGATCAACAGCCTCTCGCGGAACCGCCGTCGGTGGCCATTTACCGGCATAGCGCTGCCCAGAGCGCGCCGGCTCCGTCGAAACGTGTCCCCAAGAATGCGAATCTGGGGCAACTCGTGGATTCCATCCCTGCGAATGCCCTGCCCCAGTATCAAAAGAATGGCGGCATCGAATTTCCCGACAAGCTGGATCCGAGTGAATTATCCTCCGCGACCGGAAACGAACTGGTTTATACGGTGCGAACAAGTGTCTCGGCGGCGAAGGAGTCTGCCGATTCTAATCCAGCCGCTCTGCGCGTTTATCCGCCGCCGGCCCCGGTTCGGGATTTGCGCGCGACGCTGACCGAGACAGCTCTGGTGCTCGATTGGAGCGCTCCGCAACAACCCGGAAGCACAGCGGCCAAACCCGTTGTTTTCCACGTTTATCGCGCGGAAGTCGATCCTGAGACGGCGCAGGCTGCGGTTTTGGAAGCTTCTCAAGCGAAGCTGATCGCGCCGCCGATATTGCTCGCGCAAACGACGGAAACGCGATACCGAGACACGAGTTTTCAGTTTGGACATACTTACCTCTATAGCGTTCGCGACGCCGTCCAGATCGGGACCGAAACCGTGGAGTCGGCCGACTCGGCGCCCGCCGTTCTCAACGCAAAGGATATTTTTCCGCCCGCTACCCCTCTGGGATTAGAGGCAGTCGTCGTGCCAGCAGGAAACGCCATGCCGGCGTCCGTGGACTTGACCTGGGCGATCAATACCGAAGCAGATTTAGCCGGATACAATGTTTATCGAAGCGAAGGCGCGGACACACCTAGGCTGAAGCTAAACGGTGAACCCTTGTCAGCGCCCACATTCCATGATATGTCCGTACTATCCGGGACGAGCTATTTCTATCGAGTGGGAGCCGTAGATCGATCCGGTAACGAAAGCGCTCCCAGCCCGGCTGTTGAGGCCCAAATTCCTGGTGCATAGCCCCTTTTGAGGCGAGGACCCCATGCCCCCTCCGCCCGATGTTTCGCAGTCCCGCTCGACCCGGGAAACACTGAAGGCAGGGCTGATGCTCGGCGCTGCTTTATCGGGCGTGGCCATTGCCTGGCTATTGACAGCCAACCGCGTCCCAGCACTTGAGCGGTTTGCGCTGCTCCGAAATATGGCGGCAGGGGCTATCGTAATTGTCCTTCTCATCCTCGTGCCGGTTTTCCGATTCCGAAGGCATCCCTCACATCTCTTTGCCTGCACGTTCACATCCTGGGTGATCCTCACGGCGATCTATGCCCTTTTGCAAATACCATTCCCGCGGCTTGGAATGCGCATGGGAACCTTCCACTTTTTTGTACTGGGCGCCGTCGTCCTGGGCTTGGCCTCTTCGCTGGTCTGGGTAATTCACCTGGTATGGATTTTGCGAAGCGAGCCGGCGATAGTGGCGCGCAGGCGCGTGCCCTAGGGGCTCAGATCACGCCAGCATTGCCGGGCCGGAACCGTGCGGTAATCCGGCAGTTGCACATCGCGGGGAACCGCGCAAAAATTAAAGCATCAAAACGAGCACGCCAATAGCAACCGGGAGTTCGCGAGCATGAAGATTTTTCTCGATACAGCAAATCTGGACGAGATCCGGCAAGGGGTTTCGCTCGGTGTGGTGGATGGAGTCACGACGAATCCGACGCTCGTGGCGAAGGAAAACCGGCCCTTTCGCGATCATATTCTAGAGATCTGCGAAATCGTGAAGGATGGAGTAGTGAATGCCGAAGTCGTGTCCACGGATACGGAAGGGATTCTAAGAGAAGCTCGCGAGATTGCCACTTGGCATCCCAACGTCGTGGTAAAGATTCCGCTCATTCCGGATGGTGTTCGCGCGCTGAACATTCTGGCAAAAGAAGGCATTCGAGTGAACGTGACTCTGTGCTTCTCGGCAACGCAAGCGCTGCTGGTGGCCAAAGTGGGCGCGTATTTCGTGAGCCCCTTCCTCGGACGCCTGGACGATATTTCGGAAAACGGGCTGACGCTCCTGAAAGACATTCTGGAGATTTATCGCGCCTATGGTTTCAAGACACAGGTACTGGCGGCCAGCTTGCGTCACCCAATACACGTCGTGGAGTCCGCCAAGATGGGCGCGCATATCGGCACGATGCCTTTCAAGGTGTTCCAGCAATTGTTCCAGCATCCATTGACCGACAAGGGGCTTCAGGGATTCCTGAAAGATTGGGAGAAGTCGCGCGCGGTGCTCGGCGACATTGTCGAGCCTGCGACGCACAAGGCCGGGCGTTGAAACACGACCAATTGGATTGGCGCATGTGGTTTCTCGGGGGGACCGGATTAGGCGTCCTGGCGAGTACCTTTATTTCTCGTTTGCTGGGGCGTTCGGCGGACCCGGACGAGATCGAGAGGCAAAGGCGCGTCTACCTGAATCAGGTGGGGCGCATCGTGGAAGGACAGATTACCGACTTCGTTGAACTTGCCGAGAGTGCGCTCGAGGAAAAGAAGGGGCGGCCGGCGAACAATGGGCCGAGGAAGCTCGTCTATTACAGTTACTCGATTTCCGGCGTGAGCTACGAAACCGCACAGGACATTACCACCCTTGACGGCCACGCCGGCATGGACCGCATCATCGCCGGGCTTTCGGCCAGCGTCAAATACGATCCCTCCAATCCGAGCAATTCCATCCTCATCGCGGACGACTGGTCCGGCTTGCGCTGAACGCTGTCATTTAAACCGGGCTGGGAAAGCTGTCTGTCAGGATATGCCTCGCCATTCCGCCCGATCTCAGACAATTCAGATAGTTCAAGACGCTAGGTTAGAATCCCTACCGGGGGACTCGATGGCTACCAAACAAGAGCGACAGGAGATCGAGGAGCTGCGCCGGCGCGACTCAGCCGCGGAAGCCGGCGGAGGAGCGGAAAGGCGCGAACGCGAGCGCAAAGCGGGAAAACTCTCCGCGCGCGAACGAATTGCGCTTTTGCTGGATGAAGGAACATTCGAGGAAGTAGACAAATTCGTGACTCACCGCTGCGTGGATTTTGGCATGGAGCAGCAGCGGCCATTGGGCGACGGTTTTGTGACCGGCTATGGCCGCGTCGATGGCCGGCTGGTGTACGTTTTTGCCCAAGATTTCACGGTTTTCGGCGGATCGTTATCGGAAGCCAACGCCTCGAAAATCTGCAAGATCATGGATCTGGCCATGCGCGCCGGCGCACCCGTAGTAGGGTTGAATGATTCGGGTGGAGCACGTATTCAGGAAGGTGTCATGTCGCTGGCGGGATATGCGGATATTTTTCTGCGCAACACGCTGGCCAGCGGCGTGATTCCACAGATCAGCGCGATCATGGGTCCGTGCGCAGGCGGCGCGGTCTATTCTCCCGCGATCACCGATTTCATCTTTATGACTGCCGAAACTTCATACATGTTCGTCACTGGTCCCGACGTCATCAAGACCGTCACCCACGAAGAGGTTTCCAAACACGAACTCGGCGGCGCCATGACGCACAACGCTACCAGCGGCGTGGCCCATTTCGCGGCGCATGACGACGCCGATTGCCTAGCGATGATCCGCGAACTGCTTAGTTTTTTGCCGTCGAATAATCTCGACGATCCGCCGCGGCGCACCTGCCAGGATCCGGCGGACCGCGGCGACGCCATTCTCGACGACTTGGTCCCCGCCGATGCGCGAATGCCCTACGACATTTTGCAGGCCATACATGCGGTCGTGGATGACCATTATTTTTTTGAGGTGCAAGAACACTTCGCGAAGAATCTGGTTATTGGCTTTGCGAGGCTAGATGGGAGGCCCGTTGGTATCGCGGCCAATCAGCCGGCCGTTCTCTCCGGAGTGCTGGACATCAACGCCTCGGTCAAAGGCGCGCGGTTCGTACGCTTCTGCGACGCGTTCAATATTCCTCTGATTACGTTTGAGGATGTACCTGGCTTTCTTCCCGGCACACAGCAAGAGTTCGGAGGCATCATCCGCCACGGCGCCAAGCTGCTTTTCGCTTTTGCCGAAGCCACAGTGCCCAAGCTGACGGTGATCACGCGCAAGGCCTATGGCGGCGCCTATTGCGTGATGGCCAGCAAGCACATTCGCACCGACGTGAATTTGGCCTGGCCGACGGCGGAGATTGCCGTGATGGGCCCCGAGGGTGCCGTAAACATCGTCTACAAGCGCGAGATCGAAAGCGCGCCGGAAGCCGACCGCTACCGGATTCGCGAAGAAAAGATCGCGGAATTGCGCGCCCGCTTCGCGAATCCTTATATCGCCGCGGAGCGCGGCTACATCGATGCGGTGATCGAGCCACGCGAGACCCGCGCCCGGCTGATCGTGGCGCTGCGGGCGCTCGAGAACAAGCGCGACTCTAATCCCAAGAAAAAGCACGGCAATATTCCGCTTTAGCGCCCCTGGCGGCGCGGGCGCGACCAGACTGCTATCATTTAAAGCGATTGCAAAACGATGACAATCGATTGCGGGTAGGTCGGCACATTCAAGACGCATGATTCAACTTTCCGACGCGGGTAAACATTTTGGCTCCAAGACGCTTTTCGAGGGTCTCAACTGGGTCATTGGGCCCGGAGAGCGCGTCGGCCTTGTGGGCGCGAATGGAACGGGCAAGTCGACCCTGCTCAAGGTGCTGGCGGGAATGGAAACACTGGACGAGGGATCGCTTTCCGCTGCAAAGGGCACGACCACCGGCTACCTGCCCCAGGACGGCTTATCGCTCTCCGGCCGCACAGTGCAGGACGAGTGCCTCTCGGTTTTTGGGCGCCTGCTGGAGATCGAAAAAGAGATGGAAGCGCTTACGCATAAGATGGCGGAGCTCGATCCTTACGGCGGCGAGTACGAGAAAGTCGCGGACCGCTATCACCGGATCGAGACGGAATTCCAGCAAAACGACGGCTATTCGCTGGAAGCCCAAGTGGGCGAAGTGCTCAATGGATTGGGCTTTTCGCGCGAGGATTCGGCCCGGCGCGTGGAGGAATTTTCGGGCGGATGGCAAATGCGTGTCGCGCTGGCCAAGCTCCTTTTGACCAAACCGAATGTCCTGCTGCTCGACGAGCCGACCAACCATCTGGACCTCGAAGCCCGCAATTGGCTGGAGCAATACCTGAACAACTATCCCTTCGCGTTTGTGCTCGTCTCGCACGACCGCTATTTCCTGGACGTCACGGTCAAGAAAATCCTCGAGATCTGGAATCGCCGCACTTATTTCTACACAGGCAACTACGACCGTTATCTGGAGCAGAAATCCCAGCGCCGCGCTCAACTAGAGGCCAGCCAAAGGAATCAGCAGGAGCGCATTCATCATCTGGAAACGTTCATCAACCGCTTCCGCTATCAGGCTACGAAGGCCCGGCAGGTGCAGAGCCGCATCAAGGAACTCGATAAGATCGAACGGATCGAGTTGCCAGAAGAAGAAAAAATCATTCATTTCTCGTTCCCACAGCCGCGGCCCAGCGGGCGCGTGGTTGCGGAGTTTCGGGGTGTGGCCAAGAACTACGGCGATAAAAACGTTTTTGAGGGCGTGAGCTTCGTCTTGAATCGTGGCGACCGTGTCGCCTTGGTCGGGGTCAACGGCGCCGGCAAGTCCACTCTCATAAAGCTGCTGTCCGGCGTGGAAAGAGTGACACAAGGCGAATTTCGGCTGGGGCATAACGTGGAAGTCGATTACTTCGCGCAGGACCAGTACAAGGAGCTCGATCCGGACGCGCGCCTTCTGGACGACCTGACGCGCTTTGCGCCCACGGCAGTGAGCAACCAGACGCAGCTGCGCACTCTGCTGGGGTCGTTTCTCTTTTCTGACGATGACGTTTTCAAGCGCATCGGCGTGCTTTCCGGCGGCGAACGCAATCGCTACGCGCTGGCGCGAATGCTTCTGCGCCCGGCTAATTTTCTGCTACTCGACGAGCCTACCAATCACCTCGATCTGCAAGCCAAGGACGTATTGCTCGAAGCGCTGCGGAAATATACAGGAACGGTCGTATTCGTTTCGCATGATCGCTACTTCATCGATAACCTGGCGACTCGCGTTTTTCACATTGAAGGCGGGAAGCTGCAGGATTATCCGGGCAACTACGAAGACTACCTGTGGCAAAAAGAGCGGCGCGAGGCAGGGACTATGGATTCTCCCGCGATCACGAATGGACCTGGACCAACAGCACATCAAGGTCGAGCTGAGCCTGGGAGCCGGACAAAAAAGCAGAATCCCCTGGCCATTCGCAAAATGGAAAAGGAACGCGATGAACTGGAAGAGCAGATTTCCCGCGGAGAGGCGGAAATTGCCAATCTGGAACTCGAACTCGGACAGTTCAAGAGCGCGGAGGAATCGATCCGCGTGAACGCCCTTATTCAGGAACGCCGTGGTCGCCTGAAGGAGATGACCGAGCGCTGGGAACAGGTTGTGGACAGGCTCGACCGGGAGGGCGCTCCGGCGCGAGAGCCTCGTGAATCCGAAATTCCTTCTCCAGAGCTGGATTAGGCGCTCTTACCGCGCTGACATCTCTCTTTCCTGAATGGGCGCCTTCTGTTTCAGTATGGCAATGAATTCACGCATCCACGCCGGATGATCTGGCCAGGCCCGCGCCGAGACCATGTTCCCGTCAACTACGGCCTCGGAGTTTACGAATTCCGCTCCGCCAGCCTGGACGTCGGGTTGTAAGGCCGGATAGGCCGCCGTTTTGCGCCCTTTCAAAACGCCCGCCGCGAGCAGGGCAAGCGGCGCGTGACAAATCTGAGCGACGGGTGCCTGCCGCTGGAAGAAGCTCTGGATGATCCGCAGACAGTCGGCGTCATTGCGAATGTACTCGGGCGCACGGCCTCCCGGGATGACCAGGGCCACGTAGTCGGAGGGATTAACCTCCGCGAAGGAGAGGTCGGCATCCCAGCTGTAGCCGGGCTTTTCGGTGTAGGTGTCAAAGCCCAGCTCGAAATCGTGCACAACAAAATGCAACTTCTTTTTCGACGGTGCGGCGATCTTTACGTCGTAACCCTCCTCTCGCAACCGTTGATATGGGTACATAACCTCCAGCGACTCGGCGGCATCGCCGGTCAAAATAAGGATTTTCGGTCTGCTCACGATTCACCTCCCGAATAGAAAGTATAGATCGCTTAGGATTCGCGCTGACAGCCGCGCTGTTCGCAAAATTCGGCGCCGTGGCTGACGGCTATGTACTCGGGTTATCCGGCCGCGTCACCAAATTGCCGACCCCTGCCTTATTCGCCCAGTATTCCCAAGCGCGCCAGGTTTCCGGCGAATAGGGGCCGTAGCCGCGATTGCGCGCGTCGATCTCTCCTTGCGAAAGATACTTGATCGGACCGCCCAATTGCTTGGCTCGCAAAAGCGCTCGCGCATTGCGTGGCAGAAAGACGGACATACGCACGACTTCAATGAGGGAGCGCCCGGCCGCCGTGAAACCATGGCCGCGCATCAAGGCCACGTTCGAGGCGCCGAGGCATTTCGCCAAATCCCGCGCCTGCTCGATATTTGCGACCAGCAGATTTGTGTCGCCGAATTTGTCGGCGATATCCCATACGGGAATATGCAAGCCGAGAAAGCTTCCGGAATGGATCACCGGCTTCAAGGGCGTGGCGTTGGCGACGCCAAACGGGAGAATATCTTCGGCATGCGCGTGCACGACCGCCATAACTTCCGGGCGCGCCTCGAAAACGCCGCCGTGGATAAACCGCTCGAGATAGAGCGGACGCTTTTCCTCCTTCACCGGCTTGCCATCAAGCGTGAGCTCCACAATATCGTCGCGGTGAACCAAATCTGGAGCCAGCGAGCGTGCTAGAAAGAAGCGGTCCGGCTTTTCCGGATGACGCACGCTGACGTGCCCGTAGGCGTCGACAATGTCTTGGTTGGCGAGGATGCGGTTGGCAATAACGAGATCGTTCAGCAGAGCGTCTATATCAGCCATCACAGCTCTCCGGGACCCTTGGGTCGGCAAATTCGGCCATAGGTTAGCACGAAAGAATCGCCTGACTTCGCCGCGCAGCACAATTGACGACAGGGCTTTCGAGACATAGCATGCTTGCGGCTATGAAAATCTGGCAATCGGAAAAAGGGGATCGGGAATGGCAGCAGCAGTAGATCGGTTGAAGGGTTCGATTTGTCCGCTAGTCACGCCGTTCAAGAACGGCGAAGTCGATTACGACAGCTATGCGCGGCTGGTGGCGATGCAGATCGAAAAGGGCAGCCACGGGATTCTGGTAAATGGAACGACCTCGGAGCCTGCGACGCTGACCGTCGACGAACGGAACAAACTCGTGGATTTGGCCCTGAACGTGGCTGCGAAGCGCGTGCCGGTGGTGGCGGCCACGGGATCGCAATCGCTGGCGGAGACGGCAAAACTGACGGAACATGCGGCTAAAGCGGGCGCCGACGCACTCCTGATTGTCACCCCTTACTATACGCGTCCACCGCAGCGCGGCCTTGTTGCCTACTATCTGGAGATCGCCAAGATCAGCGATTTGCCGTGGATGGTCTATCACATTCCCGGGCGGACGGCGCTGAGCGTCACGTTGGATACGCTCAAGGAGCTAAAGGCGAAATCGCCGAAGTTCGTGGGCATGAAGCACGCGGTCAACGATCTCGGTTTCGCCTCGGAGTGTCTGGGGGCCTTCGGCCCGGATTTCAAAATCTTCGTAGGCCTCGAAGAGTTGTCGTTCCCGATGATGGCAATCGGCGCATGTGGTTTGATGAACGCGGTCGGCAATCTTTGTCCGGGCGTTCTACGGGAGTTGTGCGAGGCAGTCTGGAAGAACGATTTGGCGGGAGCGCAATTGCTGCATCAACGGCTGTTCGAGATTAATCGTGCCGTCTTTTTCGATACCAACCCAATTCCGATCAAGTACATGATGAAGCGCCTGGGAATACTGGCCACGAATGAGCACCGGCTTCCGATGGTGCCGGCCACGCCCGAACTCGAAAAACGCCTCGACGCTGTTTTGCGCGACGCCGGGCTTCTCAAAGCAGACAGAGCGGCATGAATCTGGCCACGTTCGAGGTGAACGGGCGAGTTTCCTACGGGATCGTTAAGGAAACGGGCGCCGTCGATGTGGGGTCGCGCCTCGGCGGCCAATTTCCCGATTTGCGCTCTGTGATTGCGGCGGGCCAAATCAAACGGCTTGAAGATCTCGCCGGGCAAGCGGCCGATTTCCCGCTTGCCCAGATTCGCTGGTTGAAACCGGTCCCGAATCCCGGAAAGATTCTGTGCGTCGGCGTCAATTATCCGGAGCGGGCAGGCGAGTACAAAGACAATGCCGAAGCCCCAAAATATCCCAGTATTTTTGTGCGCTTCCCTGCCTCGCTAGTCGCTCACGAAGCGCCGATTCTGCGGCCGCCGGAATCGAAACAACTAGATTACGAGGGCGAGGTTGCGCTGATCATCGGCCGTCGCGCCCGGCGGGTCTCCGAGGGCGAGGCAATTTCATGCGTCGCAGGCTATACGATTTGCAACGAAGGCACAATTCGCGACTGGCTGCGGCATGGCAAATTCAACGTTACGCCGGGAAAAAACTTCGAGGGTTCCGGTTCACTGGGTCCTTGGATGGTGACAGCGGATGAGATCGGTGCGGATCCGCTGCGCATAATCACGAGCGTCAATGGAGAGGTACGGCAGAACGATACGACGGACAGGATGATCTTCCCGATGTCGTTCCTGATTTCCTACATCTCTCGTTTCTGCACGCTGCAGCCCGGAGACATTATCGCCACGGGGACGCCCACTGGCGCCGGCGCGCGCCTGGATCCGCCGCGGTATCTCGTTCCGGGCGACGTGGTCGAGGTGGAAGTCAGCGGCATCGGCACGCTCAGGAACCCCGTGATCGACGAGCCGACAGCCTAGGAAGAGATCGAACTAGAGCGCCTCCTCTTTATAGAAACCAAGATTCTTCAACAAGGGAACGTCCTGCGCTGAAAAGAGAATGGCCGGCTCGCCGCTCTTATTGGCATGTTTGTGAACAGCCGAGGGAGCAATCACAAGGACGTCGCCCCTCGACCAGCGGTGTTCCGTTCCATTCACGTAGGTCGTCCCCGAACCCTCCCAGGCGAAATAGATCGCGCTGCTATTGTGCCGGTGAGCGCGTGTCTCCACACCCGGACGAATCATTTGCAGATAAGTCCCTATACACGGGAGCACCGAACTGCCTGTGCGCGGCTCGACGTATTCGAGAATGACGTCGTCGAAAGGATCGCTCTCGACTTCGGCAAGCCGCAGCAGCGCTTCGCGGGCGTTATCGTAGCGATATACCAGCATGCGCTCTTGCTTTTCAGCGTCATGCCCGGCTGGCAAAAGGCCGGCGGCGGAATAGCGCCGTTCCGATACGTCCTTTTTAAGCCCTTCGATCTGCTTCTCGTGCGGATACGGCTCCATGCTGAGCGTTTCCAGAAAGCGCACGACAGGCGAATCGAGAATATCCATCCACATCACCGGGCCCGAGCCCTCATTCCCGTGATCGTGCCATGCTCCGGCGGGCGTCAGGATTAGATCGCCGGGGCGCATCACGCACTTGTCGCCGTTGACGGTGGTGTAGGCATTTTGCCCGTCAATCATGAAGCGCATCGCGTTGGGGCTATGACGGTGGGCCGGAGCCACTTCGCCGGCGAGCAAATACTGGAAGGCGATGGACATGGTGTGCGTGGCCGTAAGCTCCGCAACGCCTGGATTGGCGATGCGCAGAATTCTCCGTTCAGCGCCTTTGCCGGGATCGACAAAGCTCGGCGTGCTCCGCACCAAGGGCTCGATCGTGTCCCACTTCCAGAGACCCGATTGCACCTGGGACTTCTTCTGCTGGATGAGAGGACCAGGATGGAACCAGGGCGCGTCCATGTTCGCCGCGCGAACATCGTGTTCGAACTGCTGCGCATCCTTCTCGGAAATCTTGGTTATCGTCGCCATCACTTTCCTCCCTTGTGCTTCTATCTCCGGATATTCGCCTATTCACACGGCGGCAGCAATCATTTTCCGCGAGCCACCCGGTCCGCCAAAACCTGGGGGTTCATCGCCCCCGCCGGAACTTGGCCATCGAGGTAAGACTCGATATTTTCGATGGCCTGCCTGAAGAATTGCGCATAGGACCCCTCTGTAACGTATCCCATGTGCGGCGTCAGGACCACGTTCTCGAGAGAGCGCAGAGGATGATCGACGGGCAATGGCTCGGTGTCGAATACATCGAGAGCGGCCCCTCGAATGCGCCCGGCGCGAAGGGCGTCAACCAGCGCGGCCTCGTCAATCAGCGGGCCCCGAGCCGTATTCACGAAGCATGCGGTCGGCTTCATCAGCGAGAACTCCCGAGCCGTGATGATACGGTTCGTGCGTTCAGAAAGACGCAGATGCATCGTGATCACATCGCTCTGCCGGAACAGATCGTCGAGCGTCGCGTAGGTTGCTCCCGCCGCCGCGGCCTTCTCCGCGGTGAGATTGGCGCTCCAGGCCAGCACCTTCATACCCACTTGATTGCCGAACTGAGCGATGCGCGTGCCGATTCGCCCCAGCCCGACGACGCCTAGCACCTTGCCGGCAAGGTCGAAGCCAATTCCCGTCTGCCACAGTCCCAGACGCATCGCACGATGTTCCTGGGGTACCCGATGGGCAAACGCAAGTATGAGCGCCATCGTCAGCTCGATCGCAGAAGGGCCGGAACCTTCGGTTTGAGTGACCAGAATTCCCTGCTCGGTGGCGGCAGCGACATCGACATGGCCTGAATTCTTACCAGTCAACGAAAGTAGCTCCAGTGCCGGTAATTGCCGAAGAATCCGAGCGGAAAAACGAGTGCGTTCGCGAATCGGAACCAGAATTTGAAAGGGACGCAGCCGCTCCACGAGTGCTTGCTCGTCGTGCAAGGTATCGCGAAAGGCTTCCAGAGCTATCCGGCCGCGCAGCCTTTGCCAGTACGGCTGTGAAATCCCGGCGCCCTGATAATCATCCAAAACCGCGACGCTCTTCACCAAACCGGTCCCCATGTTCAGTTAATGTGCAATTCTGACTCAGCAACATACTAATAGAAGTGACTGCGCGGAGAAAGGGCAGCGCCAGGTTCGGGTGGGCTTACCCTGCTATCATTGAGCGATGCGGGTTTGGCATCTTGAACTCCTGCTCGTTTTGACCGTTGGCTCACTTCCCTTCCCACCTTGGGCAGCCGCCCAAGACCGGGCATCCTTCCAGACCCTTAATCTAAATGAGCCCCTTGCGCTCGATCGGCTCGTCGCGCAGCTGGCAACCAAACGTGTCGTTTTCGTCGGCGAGATCCACGATCGCTACGATCACCATCTCAATCAGCTCGAAATTATCAAGCGTCTTCATGAACTTGATCCCAACCTGGCCATTGGAGTCGAATATTTCCAGCAGCCGTTCCAAAAGCAGGTAGACGACTATATCGAAGGACGGACGTCGGAAAACGAATTCCTTCGCGCCACCGAATACTACCAGCGCTGGGGATACGACTATCGGCTATACGCTCCAATTTTTCGCTATGCTCGCGATCAACATATTCCGGTACGTGCCCTCAACGTGCCCACTGCTTTGACTTCGGCTGTGGCAAAAGTTGGGATTGCGGGACTCTCCCAGCAGCAGCGCGCATACTTGCCGCGCCAAATCGAGCCCGCTGATGAAGAATACAAAAGCCGCCTCCGCGATGCCTTTGAAGGGCACCCGGGACTAAAACCCGATGCCTTCAACCACTTCGTCGATGCGCAATTGGTATGGGACGAAGGCATGGCAGAAAGCGCGGCGGCGTATCTGGAAGCGAATACAGGCCGCCGCATGGTGATCCTCGCGGGCGCAGGACATGTGGAATACGGTTCCGGCATTCCCAAACGTCTGGAAAGGCGCACGAAGGCAAGCTACGCCATCGTCCTGAACAGTGGAGAAGAAGTCGAGCAGCACATCGCGGACTATCTTCTCCTCAGTCAGAAACAGGAACTGCCGCCGAGCGGCGCTCTCGGAGTCGGCTTGAGAGAGGCAAATGGAGAATGCCGTATCGCTTCACTGAGCCCTGGTGGCGCCGCAGAAAGAGCGGGACTGAAGAAAGGAGACGTTTTGACCGAGATTGATGCCGTGAACGTCAAAACGACAGCGGACGTCCACCTAGCCATTTGGGATAAGACGCCGGGAGACCGCGTGCGCGTTAAAGTGCGCCGCAAGCACGATCTGTGGGGGACAATGGATCTTGATTTCGAGATCCAGTTGGCGGCACCTGGAACCGCTCCCGGAAATCCGAACTGATCTGAATCAAATCTTCAGCAAACCGTCCAGCCGGCTAAATCGCGCGTTCTTTCACAATCGAGTGAAGATTATTCTTGCGGAATGCCGCCGTGTTATCGATCTCTTGCACTTCCAGGGAGATGGCCAAGGGCGAGTTCTCGTAGACGGTGGCAAGAAATTCGCAGGCTGCGTCGAAAATCTCCTGCCCCAGACGCTTGCGCGTTTCGGCCGGCCGGCCGGGCGCAACGCGGACGTTAATCGCGACGAAAGCGTTGTCCGGATGGACATCGGCGATGGCGTAAAGGTCGCGGCCCGCGGCGCGCGTACGCACTGCCGCGACTTCGAAGACGCCCGTACGGAGCGCCGCTTGGTGCACGGTTTCAACAAGCTTGCGGACGTCGATCTGATCTTTGAGATTCGAGGAATATTCGATCGTGATATGCGGCATATCGCGCCCTTCCTATGAGCTAAGATAATTCACGGCTTGAGTACACACCCCAAACACCGGCCCGCGCCGAAGTGAGTCCCTTCGCCGTGCCAGTCGATGAGTCCATAAGCATACCGCGATTTGCTGGAGTCAGGCGCTCCGCGATGGATTCCCCATCCAAGAGAACAAAACGGGAACAAAATGAAAAGACACACCGTTTGAGTTCGCCTCGATTACTTGATTGGCGGTATTCTCCGCTGTCGCACCTTTATGGTGCGAGAAAGAGCATGCTTCGCGTGGATGAAAATAACTGATGGCCCGCAAACCGCTTCCGGCGCCGTACGCAGGCGCGCTGGTTATAAATAAGCCGACAGGCCGAACGTCGCACGACGTAGTCGAGGCCGTGCGCCGCATTTTGGGCTTCCGCCAAATCGGGCATCTTGGAACGCTCGACCCCCTGGCTACCGGCGTCCTGGTTCTCTTGCTCGGCCGTGCCACTCGCTTGGCCCAGTTTTATGCCGGCCGGCGGAAGCGTTACGAATGCGCGTTTCGCTTCGGCTTTGCCACGGATACCTTTGACGCCGACGGCTCTCCTCTCGGTCCGGATACGAACCCGCACCTGGAAAAAGAAGTCCTGGAGCGTCTGGCCGCCGAATTGACCGGAAAGTTCAAGCAAACGCCGCCCGCGTTTTCCGCAAAAAAAATCCAGGGCCGTCCCGCGCATGAACTGGCCCGCAAGCACAAGCCGGTGGAACTCAAGCCCGTCGAGATCGAGGTCTTCGAGTTCAAGCTTCTTGGGATTGAGGGACCGCTCGCGCGCTTCTCAGTGGAGTGCGCGGCGGGCACTTATATTCGCTCGCTGGCGCAAGAAATGGGTGTGCAGACCGGTTACGGAGCTCACCTTGCCGAGATTGTGCGTACCGCCGTCGGCGAATTCACCCTGGACCGCGCCATAAATCTGCAGGATTTCGCGCGAGCAGCGGAGTCCGGCCGGGCCGCCGATTGGATCCTGCCTCTCGGAAGTCTACTGACGGAACTGCCCCGCGTGTCCGTCCTGCCCTTCATCGAACGCCGCGTGCGCCACGGCTCCCGTTTCCAGATTGCGCTTTCGCAGGTTCAAGCTGGACGCAAAGAGATTCCGCAAGGGGCGCCCGCGGAGCTTGATTCGGGCGAATGGAAGCCCACGCGCGTGCGTGTTTTCAACCAGCAGGATCAACTGATCGCTATCGCTGAACCAGTCGTGCCGCGCACCTATCAGCCAGTGCTAGTGCTGGAAGCGGAAGCGTGAGAACCGAAAAGTTCAGGCTCACCCCGAGAGCACGGGAAAACTGACCGAGACTTCTTTAACGCTCATTTGGCGGCGGTCCATTAGGCTCGCCACTGCCGGGCGTGGTCACGGTCGGCGCCTGCGGCGCGGTGTTCCCGGTAGTAGGTCCAGGCGCCTGGGCCGGCGGAGCGCCGGTTGGAACGATACCCGGCTGAATGCCCCCGGGAGGCACCACACCAGGCCGTGGAACTCCCGGCGCGGCCCCGGGAGCCGGGATTCCCGCTGGCTGGGGCAGGCCCGGAGCTACAGGTTCGGGCGGGGCAGCCGTGCCCACTCCACGTCCCGCGTAAAAGCTATGGTCCTGATGCGGGGCCAGGCGCAACTGGCGCGGCGTAATGGCGATGACCAGTTCCGTATCCGTTTCCTGGTTATCATGATCGCCGGTCAGCGGGCCGAGAAAGCCTAGGCCGGGCCAGCCGTTAACGCTGCGTAGCGCGCTGGTCTCGATCAGGCCCGAAAGAATGCTGGTCTCGTTTGCGCGCAACCGCACCTCCTGTTCGATGGTGCGGTTGCTCAAAATCGGAATGCCATTCACGTTTTGTCCGCTGAGCGCGCTGATATCAAACTGCATGTTCAGAGACACTTCGCCATCCGGATGCACGCGCGGCGTGGTGTGCACTTTCAGTCCGATATCCACATACTCGGAGCCCGGATAAAGGGTCGAGGGCACGGCCGAAGAATTCGCTGGATTCGCGCTGTTTAGAATTACAGAAACCGTGTTCGCGGATTGATCCACCACCGCAAGATCGAGCAAGGTGTTGCCGCTGAAAACGCCCGAGGCCATAGCCACGGGACCGGTTCCTGTGGCCACGCTGATGGGTGGTGAAAACGTGGCGCTTCCAAGCCCGAGGAAAATGTCAATCGTGCCGGCCGATTGACACGCAACGATTAAATCGGTGAACCCGCTGGAACTGAAATTTCCCGCGACGAGAGCCGTGGGACCCGCATCGGTGGTGAAACTGGTTTCGGCGCCGAACGTGCCGTCTCCATTTCCAAGAAAAATCGAGAACGTATCGTCGACCTTGTTCGTGACGGCCAGATCTGGCTTCCCATCGCCATTGAAATCGGCAGTCGCGATCGCCGTGGGTCCCGTGCCGGTGGCGAAGTCAATGCGCCTCGAAAATGTACCGTCGCCGGCTCCGAGCAGCACGGAAAAGGTGTTAGAGCCCGCGTTGGTCACCGCCAGGTCGATCTTGCCGTCCGCATTGAAGTCAGCGGTGACGAGGGCCGACGGACTGAGGCCTATCGAAGTGGCGGTTCTTGTCCCAAACGTGCCGTCGCCGTTTCCAAGAAAAACGATCACCTGTGCATCCGTTTGGTCGAGAATCGCGAGATCCGGTATCCCGTCGTTGTTGAAATCGGCGCTGATCATTGCCACTGGGCTCTTTACTCCCGTAATGGTCGCGCCTGGCGTAAAGGTTCCATCGCCGTTGCCAAGCAACATCGAAATGGTGTTGTCCGTGAAATTGGCCACGGCGAGATCGGGTTTCCCATCCTGGTTGAAGTCGGCGCTTGCAATGGCATCGGGACCTATGCCGGTGGCGACCGTCGTCTGCGTCTGGAAGGTTCCATCGCCATTACCGAGCAGCAGCGAGACCGTGCTGTCGCCCTCATTCGTGACGGCCAAATCGAGGTTCCCGCTACCGTTGAAATCGGCGGCAGCGATAGAGCTTGGAGTATGCCCGACGGGGTAATCCGTTCGCGGGAAGCTGATCGCTCCCGTAAGACTCGCGGCGGAGAGTTCCGAAGTGGGCGAGGCCAGGCTCGCGGACAGCAAGGCCAGAGTGATCGGGTAATGCTCGCCGACGAAAAACGTGGCTGGCCGCCCGTCCTCCACCCGCAACAAGACACGCTGGGCGCGCTGTACCATGCTCAACGTTTTGGCGAACGACGCGCTCGCGCCCGGCAGGGTGGCGAGGAAAAGCGTATCGCCGCCTCCGAAGGCGATCAGCGGCGGAATAGCTGCGGCAGCGCCGCCCGCCGAGGCTAGCGGATTTTGCGATCCGAATATGCTCTGAAGCGCCTGGAGAAGGGTTCCCGAACTCTGCGCTTGCTGGAGTTGGCTGAGAATGCCCGTGCTCAGAGAGAATGTCTTGCCGCTGGTGGGCGGAGTGATGCCGAGATTCAGCTCGGCGTTGCGGTCCATTTCGAGAAGATCGACTTCCAGAAGAAATTCGCCCGGTGTTTGCTGCACGTCCTTGAGAATGGCCTCCGTTAACGCGACATTTTGCGGAGTGTCGCGCACGGTGATGCTGTGGGTCTTGACGTCAAGCTCGGTGCGGCGCAGGCCGACGATATCCCGCACCATGCGCATGGCTTCGGTCATCTCATCGTTCGTTTCCGAAGCCGGCAGGAGTATCGTTTTCTTGATTTCGGGATCGTAATCGCGCCGCTTGGCCAGCGTGTCGGCGGCGATAAAAAAGGTCTTCGAGTCCACGGCAAACCAAAACGTGTTGGTTTCTTCGCCGAGCAGGCGCATGGCCGTATCGAAATCGACGCCAGAGACGCGAAATCGGATTTGCCGGTCCTGAAGCTCAGGATCAAACGCCGCTGTAACTCCGAATTGCCGAGCGACTTCCTCGTAGGCGCCGCGTGTGGGCCCTTCGAAGTTGAAATCGCGAGTGCCGGCACCGGGATTTATCCTGGGAAGGTTGGCTTCGAGACCTTCGCCCAGGGCATCTTTTATCGGCATTGCGGAATTTTCTTGCTCGATTTGCCGCAGGCGTTCCTGGGCCACGCTATAAGTGGGATCGAGTTCAACAGCCGATTGCAAGATGGCCCGCGCGAGGCTGACGTTACCGCTGAGAACTTGCCTTTCGGCCTCTTCAGTCCGCTGCTGCACGAGCGCCGAACGGGCGAACTGGGCGTGTGCCTGAATCGTCTGATCGTCGGGAGAGAGTCTTGCGGCTTGGCCGTACGCCTGAAACGCGGTCTCCCAATTTCCCTCGGCCTCGGCACGCACTCCTTCGGCATAAGCCTTCCGGGCATCGCTCGCACCAGGAGTGATTACGGCGGAAGGCGGCCTTCCCGGCGCCGCGCTCAACGATTGTGCGCGAAGCGGGAGGCGTGCCAAGAGGAAAAGGGCTGCCAGCGCGGCAATGGAAAGAGGCGCGCCTCGGCGCATAAATCGGAAACCAAACATGCCGAGATATTGTACCGGCGTGAAGCATGAAACGCAGGTTAAAATGCCTTGACTGTGGAGCTTAAAGGCAATAGACTGTCTCTTCGAGTTGCAACTGATTTGCAACTGGGACTTGCCCTTGATCTCATCCTTCCTAATTGCTCTGCGCGAGGGCGCTGAGGCTGCTCTCGTTGTCGGCATCGTACTCGTCTATTTGGACCGCACCGGCCGTTCGCGATTAACCCGCTTTGTTTGGGCTGGGGTGGCCTTAGCGGCTGCTTTGAGCCTGGCGGCTGCCATCGCCCTGGAACGCTGGCAGATCAGCGAAGACGGATTTGAAGGCCTTTTGATGCTGCTGGCTGCGGTTTTCGTTGTCACCATGATCGTCTGGATGAACCAGGCGGCGCGCCACCTTCGAAAGACGATTGAGCAGCGGGTAGAGTCTTTTGCTCAGAAGTCGGACTTAGCGGCCGGGCTAGGCCTCGGCACTTTCGTTTTTCTGATGGTCTTGCGCGAGGGCGCCGAGCTGGCCCTGATTCTCCGCGCGGTGGAGCTCTCGACAGAAGGGCTTGGGGTATGGATCGGCACCGGGCTTGGCTTGGCCTTGGCGATCGCCGTGGGCTTCTTTTTCTTCGAGGGCACCCTGAAGATTCCCCTGGGCCGCTTTTTTTCGGTGACCAGCGCGATCCTGGTGATTGTAGCCTTGCAGTTGGCGCTGACGGGCTTGCACGAGCTGAGCGAAGGGATGTGGATTCCCTCGAGCAAGCGCGAAATGGCGCTCGTCGGGCCCATTGTGCGAAACGAGTATTTCTTCTTTGTCGTGATTTTGGGAGCGGCGGCTTTGCTGATTTTTCGCGAGTGGCGCTCGATGCGCCTCGCAGCCGCTCCTGAAGGGGCAAACGATGCGGACCGCCGCCGAATTCGATGGGAGCGCCGTACTCAGAGCCGGTGGATGTTCACGGCCGCGGTGGTCTTCGTCGTGGTGATCCTCACGCTGACGGCCGATTTCGTCTACGCCCGCGTATCGGCAGCGCCCCCGTCAGCTCAGGCCGTGGCGGCGCAAAATGGCGTAGTGCGCATACAGACGGCGCAGGTGAATGACGGCAATTTGCACTTCTTTACCGTGGACGCAAACAATACTTCCTTGCGCTTTATTGTCATACGCAAACCCGACGGCACTTGGGGAACCGCGCTCGATGCCTGCATGATTTGCGGATGGGCAGGTTACCGGCAGAGCGGCTCGGACATGGTATGCCGAAACTGCGCTTCGGCAATCTACATACCCAGTATCGGGCAACCGGGCGGCTGCAATCCGGTGGCTATCCCGGCGCACGTCGACGGCGGCGATCTGGTAATCGATGTTTCCGCCATCACCGACGCGGCGCGCAAAGTTCCTCAGTAGGCGGCCCATTGTTTGCCAGAATTATCAAAGATTCTTTCGCGCGGCAGCCGCGGCGCAAGTTGCTCACCATGGCCGCGCTTGCTTTGGGGACCGCGATCGCCACGGCGACTCTAAGCGTTGCCCTGGACATCGGCGACCGCCTCGCGCGCGAGTTTCGCAGCCTGGGTGCCAACCTCTTGGTAACTCCTGAAACCGACACTCTTCCTCTCGAAATTGGAGGCGTCGATTATCGGCCCGTTGATTCCGGCGTCTTTTTGTCCGCAGCCGAACTGGGAAAGTTAAAGACCATCTTCTGGCGCAACAACGTGATCGGTTTCGCTCCCTTTCTGGATGTGCCCATCGCCGTGAGCAACACGAACTCATCCCCCAGCGACGTCCCCTTACAGACGACCTTGATTGGAACCTGGTATCGCCACGACGTTACGGTCCCGAACGGCGGAGGCATTTTCGCGACCGGCGTCTCTTCGACCGATCCGGGATGGCAGGTAGAAGGACGCTGGTTTGCAGATCACTCCACCGAGGCGGCTATGGGCGTGAATCTCGCGCGTCGCGCCGGCGTTCATGCCGGCCAGACCCTCGAGATCCGCTCGGGCGGGGCGCGGGCGCGCCTCGCGATTACAGGGATCATCTCCACTGGAGGACAAGAGGATGACGCGATTCTTGCCCCTCTCGAAGTCGCGCAGCAACTTTCCGGAAAACCAGGGGAGTATCGGCGCCTGTTGGTGAGCGCTCTCACCAAACCGGAAGACTCTTTCTCGGAGCGCGATCCGAAGTCGATGGCTCCCGAGGAGTTCGAGCGCTGGTACTGTTCGCCATACATCTCGTCAATTTCGCGGCAGATTCAGGAGCAACTGCCCAACGTAAGCGTGCGGCCGATACGCCAGATCGCGGAGGGCGAGGGACAAATCCTCTCTCGAGTGCAGGCGCTGATGTGGCTGGTGACGTTTGCGGCCTTACTCGCCGCAGCGCTGGCGGTCGCGGCGACGGCGGGTACGACGGTGCTCGAAAGGACTTCTGAAGTCGCGTTGATGAAGGCCTTGGGAGCGCGCCGCAGACTGTTAGGCGCGGTATTTCTGGGTGAACAGTGGTTCATGGCGATCATCGGAGGCGTGATCGGCTACGCAGGAGGACTGGCGCTCGCGCATGAACTCGGGCAGCGCGTTTTTGGAGTTTCGCCCAGCACAAGACTTATTCTGCTTCCCGTGGTTTTGGGCGTGACCGCCGGGGTGGCCACGGTAGGGAGCCTGCTTTCGCTGAGAAAGGTAATGCGGTTGGATCCCGCACCCGTGCTGCGCGGCGAATAACTCCGCCCCGGGCGCCTTGGCTGCTGCACACAAAAGAAAACAGATGTTTTGGCGAATACTTTGGCGATTGCTCTATGCGAGCCGGGGACGGCTTGCCTTGGCCTTGATTGCGGTGATCAGTGGTGCGGCCGTTTGCGCCGCGTTGCTGAACTTGGACCTGGACGCCACAAACAAATTCACGCGAGAATTTCGTGTGTTCGGGGCGAACGTGGTCGTATCGGCGCCGCAAACGGGCGACGCCGCGGGAACCATGGATGTGGGCGAGATCGAACGGATTGAGCAGTTGCGCTCTCCGCAAATCGTGGGCATCGCGCCTTATCTTTATCTTTCGGCCGAGGCCCAAGCCGGGGAGAACAAGGCAGCGGTAATCGTTACGGGTACATGGTTCGACGCAGCCCAGCAGATGAATTCATCGTGGAAAGTGGATGGCAATTGGGTGAGCGGCCGCGAGAACCGCACGGATTGTATGGTCGGAGAGCAAGTAGCGGCGCGCCTTGGATTGGTTCCCAGTCATAGCGTGAAGGTGCAATACGCCGGGCGGGAGGCTGTGCTTCGGGTCGTGGGCGTCATCACCGCGGGCAGTTCGGAGGATAGCCAAATCTTCATCGCCTTACCTTTGGCACAGGAGTTGGGCGGTTTGGGCGCACGCGCCAGCCTCGTACAGATCAGTGTTCGCGGATCGGCGCCTGAGGTAGAAAACGTAATCGGCCGTCTCACGCTTGCTTTGCCAGGACTCCAGGTGCGGCCTCTGCATCAACTCGCCGAAGCCGAAGGCCGCCTGCTCGAGCGCATTCGTGGACTGCTTTTCGCGACCGTTGTTTTGATTCTGGCGCTCACGTCTTTGGGCGTTCTCGCCGCCATGGCGGGGCTGGCTCTCGAACGCCGTGGCGACGTCGGCCTTATGAAAGCTCTCGGCGGCTCGGTACAGAAAATCATGCGATTTTTCATGGCCGAGGCGACCGTGATAGGTTTTGTGGGCGGAACAATAGGATTCGCTATCGGAATGCTTCTCTCGCAGTGGATTGGCCAACGCGTGTTCTCGGTATCCATAACGCCGCACCTGATTGTTTTGCCCGCCACGCTGGCACTGATGGTGCTTGTGTCGCTCGCCGGTGCCCTTCCCCTGCGGCTGCTGGGCCGCGTGCGGCCGTCGGAGATTTTACGGGGCGAATGATGGCGGCCTTGGTTCAGGTGGAGGACATCTCGAAAACGTACGCGGGGTTGCGCGCGCTCGATAGCGTTAGCTTCGAGGTGCTTGCCGGGGAATGGATCGCCATTATGGGGCCCTCCGGCTCAGGCAAGACCACGCTGATCAACATTCTCGGCGGGCTCGATCGCCCGACCGGCGGATGCGCGATTGTGGATAGTGTTGATGTGGGGACGCTAGGCGAACGCGAACTGACGCGATACCGGGCGGAGAAAATCGGTTTCGTTTTCCAACAGTTTCATCTCGTGCCCTATCTTTCCGCCCTCGAAAACGTCATGCTCGCCCAGTACTTCCACAGCATTGCGGATGAAGCCGAAGCAGCGGAAGCTCTCAAGCGCGTCGGGCTCAGCGAGCGGCTGAACCATCTGCCCAGCCAGCTTTCCGGAGGCGAGCAACAGCGCGTCGCGCTCGCGCGGGCTCTTATTAACCATCCCAAGATCATCTTGGCGGACGAGCCGACCGGAAACCTTGACGAGGCCAACGAGCGGATCGTGCTCGAGTTGCTGCAGGAACTGCACCAAGCCGGGCACACGATTCTCCTGGTAACACACTCGGCTGAGATCGGCCGCATGGCCGATCGCAGGATCGAGCTGGCGCACGGGCGCCTGATGCAGATCGTCGCGAATGTGACTTGAGATTTGCGCCCCACAAGCAAGAGACGATCGCCCGACGATAAGCTACGATATTAATACCATGCCCATTCCCTTGGACTCTCGCAAGAAACCTGCCGACGTGAAGGTGCGTGTCTCCACCGGCGCGGGCGTCGATGTCGTTTGGGCGGACCATCACGGCAGCCATTACGATTTCGCTTATCTCAGGGAGCAATGCCCGTGCGCGATGTGCGATGACGAAAGGCGAAAAAAGGACGAGATGAAAGTGCACGCCGGCAGCGGGCAGATCTCTGGATTGGGCGCCGCCTTGCCGATGTTCAAACCGCGTCCCACTGCTCGCGCCGCAAAAGCCGTGGGAAACTACGCGCTCCAGATCGATTTCTCAGACGGCCACTCGACGGGAATTTACAGTTACGACTACCTGCGAACCATCTGCCCGTGCGAGGAGTGCGCCAAGGCGTTTCGCTCGTACTCACTCTGAGCGCACCCCCGCGGAACCAGAAGCGGCTTCTAGGCCGAACGAACCATAATCGCGGCGGAGACAAGCCCCCTCAGCACGAAGATGCCGCCCGTAGCCAATAACATCCACCCGGCCCATTGGAACGGCGCCCAGGCCAGCGAAAGCATGATCAGGCCGGCGAGGACGAGCGATCCACCGGCGATTTTGGTGACCAGCCGTTCGGCATGATCCACGCTTCGCCGCGCCCGGCGCCACGTTCCCAAGCCCCAGAGAACGAGCACTGCCGACAGCACGATCCAGCCTGGCTGCCGGGCGTTGACTAGATAGGGACGCGTGAGCGCAAACAGAGCCAGCAAGGCACCCGCGAGCATGAATACGAATTCATTGACCACTCGAAAAAGGTGGCTGGGGCTGGCCATGCCGCCTCACACGCGTTCGATGCGCACGTGCTGCAGAATTACAGGCGTGCGCGGGCGATCCTGCGAGTCGCGCGGCAGCTTGGAAATCTTGTCCGCGACGTCCTGACCCTCCACGACTTCGCCAAAAATAGTATGACGGCGGTCCAGCCAGGGCGTGGCGGCCACGGTAATAAAAAACTGGCTGCCATTGGTATTCGGTCCGGAATTCGCCATGGAGAGCTTTCCCGTGGTGGAGTGCTTCAACGAAGGATGAAACTCATCCGCGAACCTGTATCCGGGGCCGCCAGTGCCGGTGCCCAGCGGACATCCCCCCTGGATCATGAAATCGGGAATGACGCGGTGAAAGCTGAGACCATCGTAAAAGGGCCGTTTTGCTTTCTGATTTGTTTTTGGGTCCGCGAACTCCTTGGTCCCCTCTGCCAGGCCAACAAAATTGGCCACCGTTTGAGGCGCTTCCTTCTCAAACAGCCGGCAGACGATGGTGCCTTGCGAGGTGTCGAAAACGGCGTAGGTTCCGGGCTCTCTTGTCAACTTTCCCCCTAGAAGGCCTTTTAGAGTAAAGGCCCGAAGATTATGGCCTAATAGCAATTACAAGGCTACAAAACCGCGCAAATCGCAAGCGTCTTTGCTAGCACTCTTTGGATGCGAAACCGCTCATAGCCGAACCGGCTGGCATTCGCCGGGTCCATCTGGGATGTTACACTACAACGCTTTCCAGTGGGCCGCTTGCGGATGCCCTACGCGGCCCGCGAAGACATTCAGGAGGAGTTCTGTGCATAAGGTGGCTATTATCGGCAGCGGGTGCGCCGGGCTGACTGCGGCGATCTACGCCGCGCGCGCTAATCTGAAGCCGCTGGTTATCGATGGTTATGAACCCGGCGGGCAGCTCACTTTGACCACCATGGTCGAGAATTTCCCGGGATTTCCCCAAGGCATCCTTGGCCCGGAGCTAATCGAACACATGCGCAAGCAGGCCCAGCGTTTCGGGGCGGAGTTTCGCGCCGGCGCCGTCAGTGCTGTCGACTTCAGCCACCGGCCATTTCAGATTACCGTCGCGAAGGAAATCTTTCCGGCCAAAACCGTAATCGTCGCTGCAGGAGCTTCGGCCCGGATGCTGGGACTGGAATCCGAACGCCATCTCATCGGCCATGGCGTATCCACCTGCGCCACTTGCGACGGATTTTTCTTTCGGGGCAAAGAGATCGCCGTGGTGGGCGGAGGCGATACGGCCATGGAAGAGGCCATGTTCCTGACGCGCTTCGCCAGCCGCGTCCATCTGCTTCATCGCCGCCAGGAATTTCGGGCCAGCAAAATCATGCTCGAGCGGGCCCGCGCGAATGAGAAGATCCACTTCATCACGCCCGTGGTAATCGAACACATCTCGGACGTGAGTAAAAATTCGGTGGAGACCGTGCTCCTTCGGAATACGGAAACCGGGGAAACCTCGGAATTGACGGTGGAAGGGATTTTCGTGGCCATCGGGCACGAACCGAATACAAAAGTCTTTCGGTCCATTCTCAATATGGACGAGAACGGGTATCTGCTGACGCACAACGGCAGCAAGACCAATGTAGACGGAGTTTTCGCGGCCGGCGATGTGCAGGACCATCGCTATAGGCAGGCCGTCACGGCTGCCGGCTCGGGGTGCATGGCGGCCATGGATGCGGAGAAATTTCTCGAAGCCGAGGGCCATTAAACGGCCATTGAGCTCGCATTAAGCCGGAAGACGAACCTGGAAGCCCGTCGCCGCCGGAGGCCGCATTGGATCCGGCAAGTCTCTCCATCTCTACGAAAATTGCGAATGGCATGGTAAGGTTGGTGACGCACAATATGGGCCGAGGAAGTTTTCAACGCTCGGCTCGTTCCACTCAGTCGGGGCGTAGCGCAGCCTGGTAGCGCACCTGGTTCGGGACCAGGGGGTCGGAGGTTCAAATCCTCTCGCCCCGACCATTCTTTCCTCGAGTTACATCCTTGCTCCAATCGATCTGAGGGCGCGGTTGTGATGAAGCACTCCCCTTCTTAAAAACGGCTGCCTGGCCGAAGCACTATCTCTTTGCCAAAGCTGCGGCGAATTTTGGGAGATCGGTCACCTTCGAACACGCATCCTATCAACTGAGGTCAATTGAGGATTCGGCACCGCGAGTCACCTGTTCTCAATTTCTGTTTGTCTTGTTCAGGTTCACAGTTGCCGCCCGCGGGATCCCAGTATGAAACTCATCCAAATCGTACCCGCTTGGTCGAGGATTTTGCACGGGCACAGGCCTTTCTTGTCGCTTGAAATCACGCGCGACTGCCCTCTGCACTGCCCCGGTTGTTACGCGTATGAACCAGACCATCTCGGAGCGGGCTCCTCGTTGCGCCAACTAGCGGATTTCAAGGGTGAGGCCCTGATCACAGGGGTCTTGAGTCTAGTCCGGCGTTTACGGCCATTGCACCTCTCCATCGTCGGCGGAGAGCCCTTGATGCGTTATCGCGAACTAGGAATCTTGCTGCCTAAACTTGCGCAACTCGGAGTCGAAGTACAGCTCGTCACCAGCGCGGTCCGCGCGATCCCCGTCGAGTGGAGCGCGTTCCCAAATCTTCACTTAGTCGTGTCGGTCGATGGCCTGCCGCCTGAACACGACAGGCGGCGCGCTCCGGCGACTTACGCACGTATTCTTAACAATATCGCAGGGCAGAATGTAATTGTGCACTGCACCATAACCAGAGCGATGCTCTGCCGTTCGGATTATCTTACAGATTTCGCCAGCTTTTGGTCCCGGCGCGATGAGGTTCGTAGGATATGGTTCAGTCTCTATACTCCCCAGGAAGGAGACGACAGTCCGGAACGCTTGCGGCCACAGGATCGCGTGGCTGCGCTCCAGGAGCTAGCCAGCGTGCGTGTTACTTTTCCAAAAGTCCATTTGCCGGACGTAGTCTTGAAGGGCTATTACGCTCCGCCGAATTCGCCTCGGGAATGCATATTTGCGCAGACCACGAATTGCATCTCTGCCGATTTAACTACTCGCATTGCGCCCTGCCAATTTGGCGGCCGCCCAGTCTGCTCGGAGTGCGGCTGTATCGCTTCGGCTGGGTTTGCCGCGATCGGCAGGTACAAGCTCGGCGGGTTCCTGCCAGTCTCCAGCATTTTCTCGCTCTCAAAAAGAGTGGGCGACCGCCGTCAACATCGCTCTCGAAGTGGGAGCGACGATTCCCTTCCAAGTTCTAGCGTGGCTGAGTAACCGTGTCCAGCAGCGCCGGTTGACCACGCTTCACCATAGCTACCGCCCTCTTTAGCGCCGGACCCAGATCCTTGGGATCGGAAATCGGCCCCTCCGCATACCAGCCCATGCCCTGCGCCACTTTCGCATAATCGATATTGGGATCCACCAGAGTCGTTCCGATGCCGGCATTCTCGATGCCGCGCTGATGCCGGTTAGCCATGCGCTGGATGTGCATCACTTCCTGATGATAGGCGCGGTTATTGCGCATGACGGCGAGCAGCGGGATGCGATGGTGCGCGGCGGTCCAGAGCACTCCATTGGCGTACATCAGATCGCCATCGGTCTGAAGATGCACATACAGCCGCCCGTTCTTTCGATGCGCCAGCGCCGCGCCGACAGCTGCAGGCGATGCGAATCCCACTCCGCCGGCGCTGCCTCCGCGGGTACGCTGATAGAACTTGTCGTAATTCCACTCCGTACCGCCCAGTCCGCCGGCCCAGTCTTCGTTCTTCACCGCTTCCCATACTTCGGCCGAGAGCCGCGCTGTGCTGATCGGGCTGGCATCCCAGCCATACGTGGCGTCGAGGCGGGCGCGCTCCAAAGCCTTTTGCCGGGCCCCCGCGAGCTTCGTCCCGCGATCCTGAAACGCCCGCCTGCGATCATCCGTGGTCAAGCGCTTAACCGCCTCAGTCAATGCCGGAAGAGTGGCTTCCGAATCGGCAGCCATGGCGATATCCACTTCCTGGAAGCGCTGAAAATCCTGGTAATTGCTCTTGATGTAGAGATCGCGCGTATTGATGCTGATCAGCTTGGCGTTGCCTCGGGCGATGGATTGAGAGCTGCGATGCAGTTGATCGCGGAAGGTGTGCAGCGTGCCCCAGAATTGATCGACCTCCATCCCCACAATCACGTCCGCACTCGATAGTAAGCCCCGGCCGCCGAGGGATTGATTTAGCGGGTGACGTGAAGGCAGGTTACCGCCCTGATCGATCACCGGCACCTGGAGCGCTTCGGCAAATTCGATGAAGTGCTGCATTCCTGCTTCCGAATGCACCACGTGCCCGGCGACGATGACCGGATTTTCGGCTGCCACCAGGAGCTTGGCTACTGCGTCAACCGTGCCGTAGTCTCCCGCGGGCGGAGCGTCCAGAGTGAGCTTCGGTATGTGGAATGTGGCCTCTTTGGCGATCGGCGCTTCTTGTAATTGGCTATCAATCACGATGACCACCGGCTCCCTCGGAGGAGTCATTGCAATTCGATACGCTCGCACAGAAGACTCAGCGAAATGCGGCAGCGAGACCGGGAGGTCGTCCCACTTGGTATAGTCGCGGACCATGGCGACGGCGTCCTGGGCACTGTGACTCCATTCCGCGCCCGGCCGCCTCTCTGTGGCGTCCAGGGTATTCCCCAGCAGGATAAACACGGGCGCCATCCCCGCCCATGCGTTGTAAATACCCATAGCCGCATGCTGTAAGCCCACGGTGCTATGCGCCAGGACCAGCATCGGCTTGCCTTCGACTTGCGAATAACCGTGGGCCAGCGCGACCGAAGACTCCTCATGGCAGCAAGTTATGAATTCAGGATTCTTGTTGCCGCCATAGTTGACGAGCGATTCGTGTATGCCGCGGAAGCTCGAACCTGGGTTCGCTGCAACGTATTCAAAGCCGAGTGACTTGATTACATCCACCATAAAGTCCGAACCGGAACGGTCTACGGTCAAAACACTGCTCTCGCTGGGAGGATCGGCTTCAGGCGGCGGCACTGCGGGCACCGATGAGGCTCGTGCCACCAACGATTGCTGCGCTCGGGCGGCACCTGTGCTTGCGACCAAGGTGGCTACCCCGCCAACGGCCGCGCCCTTGAGAAATTTGCGACGATCCACGGAAGCCTTGCCGGATTTCCTCATGTGATCTCCCCTCTCGGGAGCGAAAGCCATTTTGGCTTCCGCCTCTCGAATGCCTTCGCTCAAATTCATACGCCGAACAAACAGCCAGGGCCAACGCAAACTTCCCGCCAAGCCCTGTAAAAGGCGATAGTTAGAAAATCAGCTTCAAACTCAACTGCGCTGCACGAGCGCTCCCGGACCCAATCAGGGGATTGTGATTGATCACGTCCGGAGTTCCCAAGGATTCGCCAAACGTTGCAGGCGTCGTCAGGACGTTGTTCGCGGCGCCATATTGGGTGAAGTTCAAGATGTTAAATGCTTCGATGCGAAACTGGGCCGTGAGCCGCTCTTTAAACTTCCAGTTCTTTAAGAGCGAAAGATCCCAGGTCCTGAGGCCTTTCGCACGCAGAAGGTTGCGGCCCATCGTGCCGAAGGTTCCTTGAGCGGGAGGAAGGATGACCGAATTGCCTTCCATGTAGCAGCCGTAAGTATTCAGAGCCGTCACGGCAGCCGGTCCCAAGTTCGAAGCTGCCGTGGTGCACGCCGGAGGCAGCGCGGCGCAGCCTGCCTTGGCGAAACTGCTTGCCGCCGCCCCATAGCATGGAATCGGCGAAGGACCACCGGCTGTAAAGTCGTTGGAGTTTCCGATCAAATCCCAGCGGTCGTTAAAGTCACCGGTGCCGCTGTTGTCCGTGGTGGTATCGGTGGCGTTGAACGGCAGCGCACCGACCAGGTTGACAATCGAGTTGATTTGCCAGCCTTCCAACAGCTGCAGGGGCGCCTTTTTCTGCGGCAGAATGTAGCTCGTCGTGAACGTGAACCGATTCCGGATGTCGTAGGTTGAGTTGCCATAATCCAGGCCGGGCATCGCGTTATCCATGGAAACGCTTTGGCCCATGTCGCTGGAAGACTCGTCGAGGGCATGAGAATACGTATACCCTGCCATGAAGGACAGCCCGCGGGAAACACGCTTGGTTAGAGTCGCTTGCAATCCGTTGTAGTTCGATTCCAGGTTGTCCGAAATATAGTTGATCGCCGATAAGTAGGGATAAGCGCCGCTGTATGGCCGCCGCAATTGCTCGGCGGCAGTTACATTACTCCCCGGCGTGGCGGCGTTCTCATCAATCAGACCCCAGAGATGCGTCGAGTGGTTGCCGACGTAGGAGACCTCCAGGGACATTGAGCCAGTGAAGGCGTGCTGGATACCGAAATTCCATTCTGTAACATACGCGTTCCGAATGTCTGGGTTGATCGCCGTCACAGGACACGGCTGAGGGTTTGTTCCCACCCCGTTCCCACACTTGAGAGTACCTGACACGCTCGAAAAAATCGGCGCGCCCGCAGTCCAACTGATCCCTGCCGGAAGAGTAGGCGGATTACCTGCCGTCGTATTGAGTACCAACCCACCTACGGCAATATTACCCGGGCTCGGCAGGATCGAGCCGTTTGGCGCATACAGAATGGCCCCGGTTGGGTCTCCGTTCAAGCCAGTGGCGGCAGTGTAGTGGCCTATCGGCTGGATGTAGATGGCTTCTTCTTCGGTCACGTAAAACATGCCCACGGCGGCGCGCACGACGGTTTTCCCGCTGCCTGTTACATCCCAGGCTACTCCTAAGCGCGGCGCAAAATTGTTCGGATCCGTTTTGTAAAGCGTGTTGGTTTGAATTCCGGCCTGTATCAGTCCCTGGCTCGGGGTGAAGTTGCCGAGCAGATTATTCTGCTCTTTGATTGGCGGAATGATCTCGTAACGCAAACCCAAGTTGATGGTGACTGTGGGAAGAATCCGCCAGTCATCCTGAGCAAAGCCGGCGTATGCGGGATTGGCTATGTTTCGCTGCACATTCCCGATGAGAACCTGCGCCTGGTTCGGATCACCCGCCAGAAAATCCTCGAGCCCGGTGGCTCCGGGAAACGCGCTAACACCTGAGTTTCCGAAAGTTAGCTGACCCTTGGAGCTTGAGAACGTTCCGCCCGTCCATGCCGTGTTCCGCAGTTCGGCGCCGAATTTGAACAAGTGTTTGCCCCGCGTATAAGAAACGCTGTCGGCAAATTGGTAGGTATCGCTCTCATTGAGTCTCACCGTTTGCACCCCGAGATTTGGAGTGAAGCCACTGATACTCACGATGGGAAATCCGCACGATTGCGGTCCGCTCAAGCCGGTGACGAGACCGAAACTTGCATAGTCTGGCTGACCGATCGGATAGCAGTCGCCCGTAAGATTCGGAATATTTACGTGGTCAAAGCCAAATCGCGCCTCGTTCAGCCAAGTGGAGTTGGGAGTCCAGATTTCAACGGCACGCATAACTTGTGCATTTGTATAGACGCGGGTCCGCCAATATGGCTCGACAATGGCTGAGGACACGGTATACACCAAACCACGGCCAAAGTAGTACTCGCCATTGAGCATGTTGTGCTCGTTAATCCGATAGTCCAGCTTGCCCATCGTGTTGTTCGAACCACCCGTATTGGGAAAAGCGACCGGCTCCTGCACGGGTCCGGAATTCCCAAACACGCCATTCGCGGCGTTACAAACGCCCGCTGCAGTACAGCCCGCAAGATTGAGACTCAATTGACTCACCGGATGCCCCCCTGCATTCATTGCGACAATGGCATCCGGAAAGCTGCTCCCCACACCAAGCCCAGCTTCGGTAGTCGGTACCGTGATCGTGCTCGGGTTTCCCACGTCGTAGCGTTGTCCTTCGTAAGAGCCGAAGTAGAAGAGCTTGTCTTTCCTGATCGGTCCGCCGATGCTCGCGCCAAATTGTTCCATGGCCAATTGAGCGGGTGTTGGGAAGAAGGGATTCCGCGCGTCAAAATCGGCGTCTCGGCCATAGGCGTAGGCCGTGCCGTGAAGACTGTTGGTGCCGGACTTGAGCCCAACATTCACCTGTGCGCCCGGCTTCCAACCAAGCTCGGCTCTGGGATTTTGTTCCACGTTGACTTCCTGAATAGCATCCAGAGGCAGAATCGTCATCGATTCTCCAGCCTGGCCTGGACCGCCAACGATGCTCCATCCGCTGTTCATTTGATCGTTGTATAAGCCGTCCAGCAGCCAGACGTTGTACTCCGAACGGCCTCCATTGGTTAAATAAGCGCCCGTGCCGCCGCCCGGCTTTGCTTCTATGCCAGGCTTTAACGAGAGCAGTTCCTGATAGTTTCTGCCATTCACCGGCAGGTCACTGATGGCCTGGTTCTCCAGCGTTTGGCCAAGCGTGGCGCTCGTCGTATCGACCATCGGCACTTCGCCGGTAACCGTCACCGTCTGCGCTTGAGACCCGGGTTGCAACGCGATGTCCACGCGAACATCGCTGCCTACTTCCACCACGATATCTTTGCGCTCGACCGCGTTAAATCCCTGAGTCTCCACGCGAACCGTGTAGCTACCCGGGATCAGGTTAGGTGCCGAGTATCCGCCTTCGCTATCTGTCATAAGAGTCCGGGAGATACCGCGCTGCACGTCAGTCACTGTCACGGTTGCGCCTGCAATGACGCCGCCGGTTTGATCCTTGACCGCCCCGAGAATTCGGCCGAGATTAGCCTGCGGAAATGCGGGAACGGTAAACAGTAATGCGGCGAGGCTTACAACGAAAATGCGTATGGCGTTGCTGGGAGTGAGCGTTCGCATAAACCCCCCGATAGCTGGAATTTTCTATCTTTTCAGGACAGGCCAGCATGCATAGGAGCACATGCCTTTCAAAGCAGCAGACTTGAGTCCCTTTGGGAGGCGCTCCGTTGGTACGAAGCGCAAGCGTGCGCACGTATTAACAAGTGCGTTAACATAAGTCAAGCAGAATTTAGGAAAGTCTGGGCAAGGCGGAGTCGCCAAACAACTTTTGGCGAAGCTCGAAACTTCGTTCTAACGAACAGAGCCTAACCGGGCCAGCGAGAAGGAAGAGCGCCGGCATGGCCTCCCGATTGTGTCCTGTGGTCCTGCGGCGGCAGGACGCGAGTTTCGTCCCCCCGGGCTCGACATCTCCGTATAATGGGCCTCCGGCTGGAACTACCTTTGCCTTTCCGACCGGCTTATTTACGAAGGAGGGGACGATGAAAGCTTGCGTGATCGTGATCGGTTTGCTTTTAATGATGAGCTCGCCCGCGTGGGCGCAGCGCCCGGTACCCCAAATTCCCTTTGACTCGGTGCCTAATTTCCTCAAGTTGCCGGCGGACATGTATCTCGGCGAAGTCTCCGGCGTCGCCGTCAATTCCAAAGGTCATGTGTTCGTGTATCAGCGCGGCAACACCAACGGCCCGGCATACGCCGCCGCAGCGGCCCAGCTCCTGGAGTTCGGTGCCGACGGTAAATTCATCCGCGAGATCGGCCATAACCTTTACTCGGCGTCGTTTGCGCATACCGTGCGCATCGACAAGCAGGACAATATCTGGATCACCGACAAGGGCTCCGATATGGTGATCAAGTTCAATCCCGAGGGCCGCGTGTTAATGGTTTTTGGACGCAAGCAGGAAGCTTCCGATGAAGGCACCGGTCCCCTGAAACACCCCAAGCCGCCCCTCCCTGCCGTCGACGGAATGTTCCGGCAGGTGACCGACGTGACCTGGGATCCCGCGGGCAACACCTACATCAGCGATGGCTACATCAACTCGCGCGTGGCCAAGGTGGACAAAGACGGCAAGTGGTTGACATCCTGGGGGGAGCCGGGTGATGGGCCGGGCCAATTCAACACGCCGCACAGCATCGCGGCCGATGCGCAAGGCAACATCTACGTGGCCGACCGCGGAAACCGCAGAATTCAGGTATTCGACACAGAAGGAAAGTTTCTCCGGCAAATCACCATCGACGTGCCGGTCGATCCCAATGCCCGCCCGGCCATCGGGAACAAGCCTGGACCAAACGTGACCGGTACGATGGCCCCCGGCGCTCCCTGGGCCATCTGTATAACGCCTGGGCCGAATCAGTTTCTGTACAGCTCTGATGCATTCCCGGGCCGCGTCTACAAACTCACGCTGGACGGAAAAGTAGTCGGCGTTCTCGGCGAGTCGGGGAAACAGCTCAAGCAGTTCGGATGGATTCACGAAATCGCTTGCCCCTCCGAGAACGAGATCTACGTCGGTGAATTACTGAACTGGCGCGTGCAGAAGCTACTGCTGCATCCAGGTCCCAGCAACGGGTCCAACTAGACGTAGTCGTGAACTAAGGCTCAGCAGCTTCGAAGCCTAAATTGAAAACATTGCCGAAGTTGAACTTTGAGCCAAACCGCATCCTACAAAGGTCCTTATGACTCGCCTTGCCCTCACATTTGCGTGTGGCAGCTACGATCGAACGGAAGCTCTTCGCACCGGTGAAGTTGCCGTTGAAGGGATCGACCTGAACTATCTCTCTATCGAGGCTCCCCGAGAGATTTTCGACAGGATGGTCGGCGGCCTCGAATTCGACGTCTCCGAACTATCTTGCTCCGAGTTCATTTCCATGACCGCCGCCGGCAAATGCCCATTCGTCGCGCTGCCCGTCTTCCCTTCCCGCATGTTTCGCCACGGATTCATCTATATCAACAAAAATTCGGGCATCCGCGCTCCGAAGGATCTCGAAGGCAAGCGTGTCGGCATCCCTTTATACACGCAGACGGCCGCCATCTGGATTCGGGGACACCTCATGCATCAGTACGGCGTGAATTTAGACTCGCTGCGGTGGGTTCAGGGAGCAGTCGAAAAAACCGGAACCCACGGCAAGCCTCATGCCCTCGCGCCCCTTAAATCCCCTACGATCGAGCAGAACAAGAGCGGCCAGTCGTTGGGAGAGCTGCTGGTCAAAGGAGAGATCGACGCGCTCATCGGTTCGCGCCAGCCGGATGAATTGGGCCGCTGCGCAAACATCGCACGGCTGTTTCCGGACTATCGTCGCGTCGAGCGAGAGTTCTATATCCGGACGAATATTTTTCCGGTCATGCACCTCGTCGCCATTCGCCGGGACGTCTACGAGAGAAACCGCTGGATAGCCAACAGCCTGTACAAGGCTTTTGTCGACGCCAAAAAGTATGCTCTCGCGCGCATGCGCTTTTCCGGCTCCCAATGCTACATGTTGCCGTGGCAGCGGGCTGACGTGGACGAAATCGATGAACTCTTTGGCGGCGATCCTTGGCCCTATGGCGTTGAGGCCAACCGGCCAACGCTTGCGGCTCTCGTTCAATACATGGCGGAGCAAAACTTCATTGCCCAGCCAATGCCTATCGAAGAACTTTTTGTGCCCTTGCCGGGAGCGATGGGCACGTAATAGATATCAAAAACTAACCTCACCTGCCTCAGATCGTATGCCGGAACTGCCTGACATCGCCGCTTACCTGAGTGCGCTTCAACCCCGCATCGTTGGGAAGGCCATCGAGCAAGTGCGGCTGGCAAGCCCCTTCCTGCTTCGAACCGCGCAGCCGCCCGTCACCGATATCCAAGGCCGAACCGTGCGCGAATTGCGGCAAATCGGCAAACGAATCGCAATCGGGATGGACGGCGATCTCTGGGCCGTGCTGCACCTGATGATTGCTGGCCGGCTGCACTGGCGGCCAGCCGGAGCAAAGCTGTCGGGCCGGCAAAATCTGGCGGCCTTCGATTTTGCCGATGGCTCTCTCGTGCTCACGGAGGCCGGCACAAAGCGCCGCGCATCGTTGCACGTGCTCGCCGGCGAGGATGGCTTGCGTTCCGTCGACCCCGGCGGAATCGATGTTCTCGCCTGCGATATGGATTCGTTTCGAGCGGCACTCAGCCTCGAAAACCGCACTCTGAAAAGGGCCCTCACCGATCCACGCATCCTTAGTGGCATTGGCAACGCCTATTCGGACGAGATCTTGCACGCAGCACAACTCTCTCCGGTCGCGCTCACCCGGAAGCTGAGCCCGCAAGAGTGGGATAGGCTGTTCGCGGCGGCGCGCCAAACCCTCGAACTTTGGATAAACCGCCTGTGCGCCGAGTCAAAGACCAGCTTTCCTGAACACGTGACCGCGTTTCGCGAAGGCATGGCGGTTCACGGACGTTATGGACAGCCTTGTCCGAGGTGTGGAGAAAAGATTCAGCGGATTCGCTATGCGGACAACGAAACCAACTACTGCGTTCGCTGCCAAACGGGCGGCAAGCTCCTTGCGGATCGCAGCCTCTCCCGCCTATTGCGTTCGGACTGGCCCCGCACACTCGACGAACTGGAGGCGCTCAAACGCAGCTAATGCCAGCCATGTATTGATCTTTCAGCGTTCCGCATCCTGAAGGCGATCGATCAAGTCATGCACTCGCGCGTCCTGCGGCGCGAGCTGCAGCGCCCGCTCGCTCAGCACGCGCGTCCACTCCAATTGCCCCTCGTCGAGCCGAATCTCGCCCAGCGATACGAGCGCCTCCACGTTGTTAAGATCGAGATTGAGCGCCCGTTCGTACGCTCCGCGGGCATCCACAACACGCCCCGCCGCGCGGTATTGATTCGCCAGCCCCACGAGGAACATTGCTCGACCGGGCGCCATGGCCGTGCTCCGTTCCATGTACCGGATCGCCAAATCGTTCTGCCCCATGGACGCGTAAGCGAATCCGAGAAGGTATGTGCCGTCGGCGTCCAGATCGCGCTGCGGATCGAAGCCGGCAATCGCGGGAGCATCTGGCCGGCGGAAAGGATTCAGTTCCTTGGCGATGCTCGACGTCGTCTCTACGTACAGAGAGCGCGGAGCGCGAAACTCGAGAGTGGGACGATCGTCCTTGTTGAACTCATCGACTTCGCGCGTAAATGCATCGCTTTCGTTTTCCCCCAGGACCTGCGCGCCGAATAGCGCAAAGGGACGCCAGATGCCCATCGAGTTCAGGTCTGCCGCCACGCCCTGTATCTGAGCGAAATGGTTCTGCAAGCGACCATAATCCCAGGCCACCGAGTCTCGCGTACCCAAGAAGATCAAATTGCCGGGAGCGGACGTCCAGATCTGCATGTGCGGAAATACAGAGTGAAACGTAGCCGCGAGATAATCCAGGTCGTCGGGCAGGAGCCCCTGTGTGTGAATGCTTTGCGCGAAAATACCTCCGGGATTTAGCCGCGCGCCGACAATGCGGTAGAACTCGCGCGAAGCCTCTGAGCCCGCGCCGGCAACCCACATGTCGGACGCTTCCGAGATCACCACATCGTACTGCTTCGGAACAACAAGGAGGCGATTGCGCCCGTCGCCGAAAATCAAGTGCACTCGCGAATCTCCGAGCACGTTTCGTGTGCAGGAGTCGAATAGCCTGGCAGCCTGCGCAACTGCAGGCTCCGGCTCGACGACATTAATGCGCTGCGCCGGGTAACGCGACACGGATGCCAGCGTCAAGCCGGTGCTGAGACCAAGCACCAAAATATCTCGTGGCGCCGGGTGCAAAAGCATGGGCAGGTGGCCCAAAAGCAACTGGCTGGCCATATCGACGGGATCGGTCGAAGCCACCGTCTTGCCGTTGGACCGAAGGAATCGAGTCTGGCCGGTTTCGTCAACGGAAATCGTGGCTCCTCGTCCATCGCGGTAATAAAGAAGTTGCATCCTCTTGACGATTTCGCTCAGCGTCTCGTCGGGTGCTAAGCGTGGCGCGATGAAGCCGATCCCCGCCGCGAACACTTCGCGAGGCCATGGCGGCAGTAACACTGCGACCAGCAGCGCTGCGATTGCCGGTGACAGTGCCAAAACCCGCCGGAGCTTAGCTGCGCGGCTGCGCCACCAAACCGCAACGCCCGCGCCGGCCGCCGCGAGCACGCCGACTCTCATCGTCGCTTCCAAACCGATACTGGGCAGGAAAACGAACTCTGCCAGCCAAGAGCCCGCCGCCATACCCATTGCACCCACGATACATGGAGTACCGATCATGCCGCCAAGTCGCGTTGCGCCAGCCCCAACGCTGCCTATCGCAGCCGGAAAAATCGCGCCCAATAAGAGCGCAGGCAGCAGCGTCCCTATTGCCATGGCCACAAATTGCGCCGCAATCTGTCGCCCAAAGGAGCTCCGAATGAACGGAAAGAAGTGCGCGAACAAGTAGGGGATACGTGGAAAGAAAATCATTGCCAGAGCCATCGTCAATGCGAGCACGCACTCCAGTCCGGCAAGCCACCGCCGGTGTTCTTCGCCGGTCCGGTGCATGAGGCCGTAGAGAATGCTCCCCATGCCGATACTCGTAAGGGCAACCACCATCCAAACGCCGTACACGTATACGGAAGGTCCGATCACCATGGCCATCAGCCGGACCCACGAGGCCTGGAAAATCACCACAGCAAATCCGGCGACCGCGAACGCCAACAGAAACAGGACTTTCATCAACTGAGCGGAAGGTTCAGCAGCCAAACTAGAGCTCGGTGCCGAACCCTTCCTGTTCAATGGCTCTGCATCCCAGCGCGAGCGCATCTCCCAGAACGCTGCGGCGCTTACCAGAACGTTTATCGCTGCGGCCAGCAAAACCGTCGATCTCAAACCAACCCCGGGCAGCAACACGTACGTCGTCATAACAGCGCCCAAGGCCGTGCCCAGCGCGCTCCATCCGTAAACCGCGCCCGTCCTCTCAGCCGTCTTGCTGTTGTCGGAGAGCCCACGACGCGCCAGCAACAGCTGCAAACCACCCATCAGAACCGCGGCTGGGAAAATGAAAACTGCGATGAGTATGATCTGGACGCTCGCAAGAAAAATGCTGTGATCGGCGATAGGAGAATACACAAGTAGATACAGCGCCTCGACTCCATGAAGTATCCACAAACTTGCGACTCCATAGGCCCCTGTCGCGAGCCCAAGGCCTGCGAAGATCATCGGTCTGGATCGAGGGCGCCGGTCTGCTAACCAGCCCCAAATCCAGGCGCCTAGGGCCATCCCGCCGAGGAAAGCTGAAATCGCCGTGGCAGTAACGAAGCTTGTGTCGCCGAACGTCAGAGCCGCGCGGCGCATCCACACCGCCAGATACAGAAATGCCGCAGCGCCCGACGCAGCAGCTACAACAAAGGTGAATGCTTTGGTGAGCCCTTTCACTTCCACAATGATATCTCGTCCATAGCTCACCGGCAGGAATGCCTCCGCCGTATTTCGATCGATAGAAGGACGGTGAGCGGCCGCGGGACGTCTTAGGCTGTCAGTGCCTTGGGGGTTATTTCGCGATGCCGTTGAGGTATGCGATGAGCTTTTGTTGGTCCGCAGGCGTAAGCTTTGCGCCGTAGGTCATCATTTTCGCGATCACAGCGCTCCACTCCTCCGCAGCCAGTTTCGTGGATGCCGTTGCCAAATCGTGGCACTGCTGGCAAGTCCGTTGAAGTATGGCTTTGCCCTCGCCTTCCGGCATCTGTTGGTCGTCCCGGCCAGGCCGGCCTGCGTTCGCTGTTCGGTTGCTCGGCTGGCCATTGCCTCCGGCATTCGAAGCAAGAAAAGCAGTCACATCCTCAACTTCGTCAGGCATCACTTGTGCCCCCCGGCCAATCATGGAGTAGACCGTATCCTTCCACTGTTCCGGGGATTGCCGATGGACCTGTACCATCCTCAAAATGTTGGTATGGCAGGCGACGCATACTTGCCCGACCACTTGTCTGCCTTTCTCCACGTGAGCTTGCTGGCCGCTCTGCGCGCTCGCTGCTTCCTGAGCCTCGAGCTTGCCGCTTAGATGCGCGGCAGCAGTCCACACCAGCACATTGCAAACCGTCAGCGTGAAGATTTTCCTGCGCCGGGACTGCATATCAAATCCACCTCGGTTGCTGCTCTCGCCTATTTTTGCAGGACAAACTTTTGGACCCGCTTACCCGTGCCCACCTCGCCGGTATACAGGTTCCCCTTGGAATCGATAGCGATTCCATCGATAAAATGAAGCTGCCCGGCATAACGGCCGAAATGGCCCACCGATCCCACGATTTTGCCATCATCCCGATTGAGAATCCAAACGATGTTATTGGTGCCGTCGGCATCGAATAGATACTTCTGTTTGGGATCTGCCGAGAACGCCAGCTCGAATACCCTCGTCCCACCCTTCGCCGTCATTCGCGGCAAAAAGAACTCCTTCACAAACTGCCCCTGTTTCGTGAACACCTGAATGCTGTCTCCTCCGCGATTGCAGACGTAGACTAACCCGTCCGCCGAGATGTGGATGCAATGGACCGGCAAGGTGAAATCCTTGCGTGGAGGACCTCCTGGGTCAAAGGGCGGCTGGGGGTCGTTGCTGATCTCGCTCAACGGAATGCCGTGGCCTCCCCATCCGCGCTTGAACGCGCCCGTATCGAGGTCATAGACCAGAACTCGCCGGTGTATGTAATCCCCCATGTAAAGCTCGCGCGCGTCGTCATCGATCGCCGGCGCTGCGATTCCGGCCGTAAAATAATCGGTCTGCTGATTGTTGTCTTTCTGGAAGATTGGGTTTCCTTTTCGCTGGTCTGGCGGAATAGCCGGAGCGCGATGCCCGAAGTCCCTGAGGAACTTCCCATCCGGCGTAAATTGCAGAAGAGTATCGCCAGGATCATTCCCTCCTACCCAGACGTTTCCTTGCTTATCCACCAGCAGGGCGTGTTCTCGCCTTTGAGGCCAACCGGGCACATAGTTGGCGCCTCCCCACGATTTCAGTAACTTGCCTTCCGCATCGAATTCCAGCACGGCAGGCGCCGCTTTGCAGCACATCGCCGTCGGCGGATCTTGCCCCGCGCCGTTTTCGGGCGCATCCAGTTGGGCGGTCGTATTGATATCGGACTCGCGGCTGATGATCCAAACGTGATCGTTCTTATCGATCGCGATCCTGGGCACACCTTGCAGAATCCAGTTGTTAGGCAACTCCTTCGGCCAATACGGATCGACCTTGAAGCGCGGCACATCCTGCGCGTGCGACCGCGGAACAAGCGCTGGAACCATGAGGCAAGCGAGAGATAAGACCAACAGCTCTATCCGTGTCTTGAAATTCATCTTGGAATATCCTTTGAATTCGGCCGCCAATATACCCTTGACCGCTTCCACTGGCAACGCTTCCATCCGCGGCTCGATTTAAAAACAGGGAGTTTTAGTGCGCGGGAACAGCAGGATTTAGGAACCGGTCGTCGAACTTCTTATTTTCCTCGGGCGAACAGGTCCCCTGGTGGATCTCTGTCTTGGATTGCAATTTGAATTTCTTCTTGAGACCACCCCACGGTTCGCTTCCCCACGCCATTTCATCATAGTAGGTGGCATCAAGATCCAATTCGTTTGCGCTCACGCGTTCCCATCGTTCGATCAAATGGAATACAGGACTCATGCGATGATTGACGCCAACCGGTTCGATCACGTTCTGCGTGAGGCCGATTGTATCCACGACGAAGACATCTCCGTCCCACCGTCCCACCGAATCGCCCATATGCGTGGGAAAGAGATCTTTAGGATGGCCCCGGTTCAGCCATATTGCCCGCCATTCGTTCTGCTTCTCGAAGAACTGAAAAATTCGCCCCGGCGCCATCACAAATTCAAAAGGGTAGAGTTGCGTGAACCAGAATTGCGCGGGAAGGCCCACCGGTTCACATTTATCGCTCAGCTGATCCGTCATTTTAAGCTCGATCATCAAGTTGTCATGCCCCCACGCCGTCAGAGGCGGCTCAGGCGCGGTGTGCTCCGAGATATGGCACGTCTCGCACTTCCCCGCGTCCCCGTTCTTGGCCCGATCGAAAAGCTTCTGGGGCCCCGGATCGTCCACCCACCACACCCCCGAAAGATCGTGCCGGTCGAATGAACTTTCTTTCGCTGATGACGTCGGGTCTGAAGCGGCGAGAATCGATGCGGCTATTAGAAGACTGCCTAGTAGATACCAAGCCTTGCGCACGTAGATAAAGGTACGCTTTTCCGCGCAAGGCCGTCAATGACGCCGGCATCATCTCGCAAGCGTCAGAAAGCAAGCCACCTTTGATCCAGTCCCTATTCGGATTTCGGCGAACCGTGGAGGACCCACGCTTGACATCGGGAACGTCGTTTCAGTATTCTCTGGTGCGGAAGGTAACGGCTTCCCACAAAAGGAGTAGTACATTCATGGCAAAGTTGCGCCCTTTTCTGTACGTTGCGGTGTTGCTTGGATTGACTTTTTCGCCTCGAGCGTATGCCCACCACGGCTATGCGGCGTATGATCTGACAAAGACCATAACCGTAAGCGGAAGCGTTACTGAGATGATGATGGCCAACCCCCATTCTTCCCTGGCGTTTGACGTTAAGGACGACAAGGGGAACTCGGACCACTGGGCTGTCGAGTTCGGCACCCTGCGTGGCTTGGTCGCCGAGGGCTGGACAAGAGATACCCTGAAGCCTGGCGATCAGATCACCCTCTCTCTGCACCCTGCGAAAAACGGCGCTCACGTCGGTGTTCTCGTTGGAAAGATCACCTTCTCAGACGGGCGGCCGTTAGCTGTGAAATCGACACCAGGAGCCGACCGTTAGCCCCCTGAAATCGACACCAGAACAGAAGTTCAAACCTGAATCCCCTGCTTGTACCCGGAATATCTCCACGGAAGTAATTAAGGTGCGCATCGAGCGCCCCCGTTAGGGGGGCTCGCGCGTTTGGATTCCAACCCTGAAATTGGGCGCGGGTGGTTTTTCTCGCTCTAAATGACGACGATCTGCCCACCCAGCCCAGGGATAGAGCCGCCCAAAGTTACTTACTCGCGCCGGCCACCGTCTTCTTCATGTAATCGTCGAAAAACCGGCTGTCCTCGCAGGCCCATTCCTCGAGCGACCAAGTTGGCCGCAGCTTGAAAATCTTCTGGCCCGTCCAAGGCTTGGTGTATGCCTTGGGATCCTCAAACGTGAGGTCGTCCTGCAAAGTGTCTTTGTCCACTCGCGTGAAGCGCTCCACAAGGTGCAACTGGTCGCTGTGTGGATGGCCGGTCCGGTCGAGCCATGAGGAGTCCGTAAACCCCACTACATCCACGATCAGCGTATTCCCCTCCCAGTGACCTACTGAGTGCCCCATCGACATGGGCCTGAGATCTTCGTCCTTGGGGTGCGGGCGGCCGTCCATGTAGATCTCGCGAAATAGTTCGCCGTATTCGAACAGCATCACCACGCGGCCCGGCGTTTGGATGATCTCCATCGGGTAGGGTTGGAGGTAAACACGCGGCAGCCCAGGCTGAAAACACTGATTTGCCGGATCATTGGAAACTCCAGCTAAGTTCTGATTGGCGCCATGCGCGGGCTTGGCGGACTTATATTTGCTCAGTCCCCAGGGCGTGAAGGGGAGATTCGCGGCATTCTTTCCTTGCGGGTCCGCGGGATCGAACGTTACGTTGCCGACCTGTATCCATACTCCGGACAGGTCCAGACCAGCGTTTCCCACCTGGCCTTGGTCCCCGCGCGGACTCTCCGTATTCTGCGCCCGCAGAACGGGCAAACAGACCGTCTCGGCAAGAAGGCCGGCAATAATCAGAATTATGCCCTGTTTCATGTTGTACCCCCGGCTACATGGCCCAGCTATCTAACCCAGCTAAATAATCTGGCTGAACGCGATAGCGCGCGCTTAGCTTCGTTTCATGAACCGACTTCAATTATCGGCCCTTCCGCCTCCCACCCTTAGCTCCGTACCGTCCGCCAGCACGACCTTCTTTATGACCATGGTAGGACTGCCATTCTTGGCCGCATTGCCCGTAACGGCGATCTGATCCCCCGGCTTGATCGAATTCTTGGTCCATCCGCCCTCTCGCGCCAACTGGCTGGGGCTGGTAATTTCACCCTCCCACTTTTGTATCTTTCCGTTGTCGCCCTTCACTTCAAAGGAGAGCAAAACATGAGGATTTCGGAACTGAAAATCGGTCGCGGTTCCCTTGACGGTAGTGAGGTGAGCGGCGTCGTAGGCCGCGGTCCCATGATGCGAAACGGCTGCTCCCGAGAGAGCCAGAATCGCGACAGCTACGACAGTCAGCTTCAAAACCAATGTCTTCATCAGGCGGGCTACCTCCGAGCGCCGCGGAGTATAGTCGTCGCCCTCAAAATTTGTCAAGAACGCCCATTCGCTGTCGATCTCGGTATACGTTGACACCCGAAGAGCGCCCCCAATATACTCCGCGCATACCTGAAGACCTTGGAGGTGGCCGTGGCCCACTTTGGGAGCATGGATTCGAGCGTCGCAAATTCGGCGCCTTGTTGCTGCTGCACTTACGGTTACACCGGCTATAGCGCTTCGCGGCGCGCGTTTCTCAAATCGGCGGTGGTCTTGGGATCGGGCGCTGTTTTTTCCGCCTCGGTTCCCACCTCCGAACTGATCGCCCAAGTCACTTCTTCGTCGCCATCCAAGGGAAACCGGATCGATGTCCACGGTCACTTTAGCCCGCCGAACCTCTTCCCGGCGATGCTCGCGCAGGGCCGCAAGAATTTTGCGGATTGGACGCCCGAACGGGCGCTCGAAGCCATGGATGAATCGGGCGTCTCGACGGCGATGACCTCGGTGCCGCCTCACTTCGATTTTGACACTGTCGAACGCGATGCGCGCCCCGCCAATGAATTTGCGGCCCGCTTCTTGACGGATCACCGCGGCAGATTCGGCGCCTTCGCTTTTCTGCCCATGCCACACGTGGATGCCACTCTGCGCGAAATCGAGTACGCCTTCGATACCCTTAAGCTCGATGGGGTCGGGGTCTACACGAATTATGGCGATAAGTGGCTGGGCGACCCGATGTTCAACCCGGTTTTCGAGGAGCTCAACCGGCGCAAGGCGATCGTTTTCAGCCACCCCATCTCGCTCGGCCCATCGCAATTTGCCCAGCTTCTAACCGGTGACGGCGCCATCCAGGAGCAAACGGACACCACCCGAGCTATCGCCAACATGATCTTTGGCGGGGCTGCCGAACGCTACCCCAATGTGCGCATGATCTTCGCGCATGGGGGCGGCACGATGCCCTACCTCATCGAGCGCTTCACCAGCATGGCCAAAGGCCAGAAATTCGCCGAACTCCTTCCCCAAGGTTTCTCGGGAGCGGCGGGCAAGTTCTACTACGACACGGCGTGGACCTCTAACGCGGTCGCCATGGGGGCGCTGATTAAAGTGGTTCCTCTGTCGCAAATCATGTTGGGTTCGGATTATCCAGCCCGCGCGATCTCAGATCACGTAAAAGGGCTAAAGGAGTGCGGCATTTTCACCGACCAGCAGTTGGACCAAGTCGAACGCCAGAACGCTTTGGCGCTATTCCCGCGATTCAAAACCTAGGCGTTCCACAACCTAGTTTCCAAACTCAGCGCAAGTTTGCGGCGCTCCGCTCACAGGGCTCTAGCACGAGTCGCTCTGCGCACGGCCATCCTTAAAACCAAGTTCCCTGTCGAATTCCCAAAGCAGGTACGCCTGTTCTTCCGCCCATAAAAGAAAAAGGGGCCGAGTCTTCATTCGGCCCCTCCTGCAGTTAGATCTTATCTGCTGCGGTTAGAAGGTTAACTTCAAGCCAAACTGGATGTGACGCGGACCGCCCGACCCCAGTACAGGGTTGGTCGAATCCGGCGTGCTCGTGGAGTAGCCGAACCCGCCATTTAGACCCTTGGATGGATCGAGGCCAGGAGCATTGAAATCGGCCCGGTTGAAGAGGTTGAAGAACTCCACCCGGAATTGGGCGCTGTACCGTTCCTTCAGGGTCCAGATCTTAGCGACCGAGAAATCCACGTTTCGGTAGACAGGTCCTGTGAAGATGCCTGTGCCCGCATCACCAAGCGTTCCGTAAGCAGGAGGAGTCAGATAACCCCCGCCTTGTGCGTAGCAAGTGTTGTTTGCGAGCGCGGCGAGCGCCAGTTGGCCCAACGTTGTGCCGGCGCCGCCGTAAGGCGCAACGGCCGCGCTTTGGCATGCTGCCGCTATCGAAGCTGGTGTGTTCGCAGCTGAAATACACCCTGCCTTGGCGGTAGTGCCGTCGTAACAGGGGATGGGAGTCGGACCGGTATTGCTAAAGGCCGAGGTTGGGCCCATGTAATTCCAATATTGAGTAACCGCGGTCGCATTACCGCTGGAAACGTTCTCGCCTTCGCCCAGCCAGTCCGTTGTTTTGGTGTCGCTCGGGTTCCAGGCTAAGCCGCTCTGCACAACCAAGATAGCGCTGAGCGACCACCCTTGAAGCATCTCCGCCGGGGACTTCATTCCGGGAATGTTATAGGTCGGCGAAAACGTAAAGCGATGCCGGAGGTCGATATTGAGATTTCCATAGTTCAGGCGCAGGTTGTTTTTGTCGCTGGGTAGCGTAGCCCCGCCCTGTGTCGAGCTTCCGGCCCCCATGCCCAGAGCGTGGCTGTAAGTATAGCCCGAAAGAAACGATAGCCCATGGTAGGCGCGCGCTTGCACCGTTACCTGCAAACCATCGTAGTTGGAAAATTGCCCGTTCGTCGCCCAGTCTATATTGGTTATGTACGGAAACTGTGTGCTGTACTGCCCTCCCGCCGCTTCGGCAGTGCCATTGGGCTTGCAGACGTGAGTGGCTAAGAGGCAGGTGGCCACGTTGGCGCCGTTCAGGGCCCATCCAGTGCCAAGCGCCGGCTGGTTGAGGTCTTCGTCGAGTTCCTCTCGAAAGCCGTGGTTGCCCACGTACGCTACGTCCACCGTTAACGCATTGGTGATGGCCCGCTGGATCTCCAAATTCCATTGTACGGAATAAGGCTGCTTGAAATTGGGGTCTACACCAATGGCAGGGCAAGGTCCAAACAGCGGTGAGGAGAACGGGCCGGTACTCGGAGTGCACGAGAAACCTGTGCAATTGACGCCGTTGATGGTCGCCGCGGCGTTACCGGGGAATATGGGGTTCCCGACCAGTTAAAGAGACCGCACGTGGTTGTTGTATTCGTACAGCTCCCGCCAGGCTGCACGGAGGTTAGCGCATTGATTGCCGTGCCGCTCGTATTGACGCCGATGCTGGGGAAATTCGCCCCGATGAGGATTCGACGGCGAAAACGTCGTCACCGGGTTCATGTTGGTTATGACCGAGCCTGCGGCACGCACCACGGTCTTCCCATTGCCGCGCACGTCCCATGCCACGCCTGCGCGAGGGTCAAAATCCCGGTAATCGCCATTGTACATGCGTGAAAGTGGCAGACCCGGGCCGACCTGTTCGATTGCCGGAGTGCTTCCGGTGACATTGGGATTAGATGTCGAAAGATTGTTGTTTACCTCATGCGGCGGCCTTTGCTCTGGTTTCTTGCGTTACTGTTTCGCAGGTGGAACAGGCGTACCCGGCGCAGTCGGCTTAGCGAATTGCGCCGCGTCAATCGCCACGTTCGGCTGTACCTCGCTCAGTTCGGTGGTGGATTGCCCGTCCACCCAGGTCACCGTCCACTTGAACGGCAGCATGACCCCGGATATGGCCCGATAGTCGCTGTAATCTACCTGAGTGGGAACCAGGCCGACCGCCGTGTTGGCATAGCGCACCAGCCTTACCAGCAAACCAGAGTCTTTATCGAAATACAATTTGAGGGGAGTTTGCCCGCTTCCGAATCCCTCGGCGACTCGCACCTGCCGGTCATCGATAGTAGTCGTGCCCACCGCCCACTGGCTGCGGCTTTCTTTCACTCCCACAGCGAATGGCAGCATCCCGTCGATTTTGGCTCCATCCAGATCTCCCCCGCTCAATGGGGTCAACGGCAGGGGAGTATCGGGCTCGGCGATCCAACCGTCCCGCCCGTCGTAGCTCATGATCTTGTTTCCGTCAGGCAGATGCACGATCGTGACGCGTTGATCCGGAGCCTTTGCGAACACTTCCACCGGGACTTTCTCCCGATCCGTGTCGTAGCCTCCATAAGTGCCCCGGGCGGAAAAGCTGGCCAGCTTGGCTACTTGCTGCGCTCCCCCGAGCGCTTGAATATACTTGTCAAACACCTCATCGGCGGTAAAACGCTCCCCGCCTGTAGCTTCGAATTGATTTGGATCGTCCGGCAGCGGAGTGCTGTATTGCTGCGCCAGGCTTGGCGTGACTTCGGGCTTCTCGCCGCCGCGATGACAGGTATAGCAAGTCACCTTGCGCATTCCTGCAAAATTGGCCTGATTGATCGATCTTACGATCAGGATCATCTTGCGCGCGGTCTGCTTCAGGGGCGTATCGTCGGCAAATCTCGCCACGTCGCCGGCGCTTTCCAGCCCATGGCAGCTCGTGCAATTGAAACTCAGGGAGGCCGCGAAGAAACCCATGGTGTTCATGAATTCGTCCGCCGGAATTCCCTTGAGCACTTGAACGTTTTTGAACGCCTCTTCGGCCATCAGCGGCTTTGTCTGCGCGTTGGCCGGAAGAATCACCGCCACGCAAATTAGCGCTGCTGGAATGCTAAGAACGATCCGTTTTCTCATCGCGCTCCGTATTATGCACCGTCAGAAACGAAGGATGGTAACCTGCGGCTAGTTTCGGATGGCAGCCAATGACATCCCGACCAGGCAGACTAAAAGTTACAGTCGCAAAGAAGAGAACAAACGCACATTTCTTCAAAGAGGCTCGTCTTCGCCGGTTACTTTCCTGGCGGAGTCGCGGCAGGCACCCTCATCTCCTCTTTGTATTTCTCTTCATCTGAAGGGACGCAAACGTCCTCCCGCAGTTCCAGCTTCGGGTCGAGTTTCCAGGTCTTCGTCTCGCCCACCCACGGTTGCGTATACGCCTTTGGATCGATAATCGTCATATTGAGTTCCATGTTGTCATGGTCGATGCGGCGGTAACGCTCTTCCACACGCATATCCTCGCTATGCGGGTGGCCATCGTCGTCGATCCAGGTTCGATCGTTAAACCCCGCCGTCTCAACCACTAGCGTGTCGCCCTCCCATTTCCCCACCGAAACCCCGTACCAGGTCGGGTCCGGGTCCTTGGGAAGTTCTCGACCGTCCATCCAGATCGTGCGATGGACGTAAAAGTAGTCGAAGAATTCGATGATCCTGCCGGGAATCTGAATGATCTCGGTTGGGTAGGCATCGTAAAACATGACGCGCGGGAATCCGATAGGATCGCATTGCATTACAGGATCATTTCCCAGAGGAACAATCCGGTCTGCGCGCCCGATTCCCGGCTTGTTCGCGGCATACCCCGCCTGCGCCCAAGGGGTCATCGGAGGTACATTGTTCCTGCTCAGCGTTGAACCAGATTTGCCGTGGTGCCACCAAGCTCCCGAGAGGTCGTGCGGATCAAACGACTGATTCGACGCCGCTCCTTTTAGCTGGGTAGCTTGGGAACGAACTGCCGGAGCGAAAGCAAGAGTCGAGCCTACCGCCAGCGCCAAAGCAAGAAAGCCTAAACGCATTCTGGGAGCCCCCTTTCGAATAAGCCCTTCTGGCAGGATCGAGCAGGTTCTACTGCTCCGGCGCGCTCAGGTTGGTTACTTTGCCGTCTGGGGTTACCAGTTTCGATAGATAGCCGCGGGTCGCCCCTACTTTGGAGGGGTACACGGTAACGGTAATCTCATCCCCGGGTTTGAGCGTGTGCTTGTCCCACCCCCAGCGTGCCTGAACGATAGGCGAATTCGTCTCTACTCCCCAATGCGCAATAGTGCCATTTTCGTCCTTCACGTCATACAGGATGTAGATATGCGGGTTCTGGTACTGATATTCAGTGACTACGCCCTTCATCGTAACTTGCTTCGTAAGATCGTACGACACGCGCGACCCGTGATGCGCGGATAGCGAGGCGCTAATTGCCAGAAAGCCTGCAAGCGCGATGAGAGACCTTACTAGAATGCCTTTCATTTTTCCTCCAGGGTTCGTCCTATGAAGTTCCGGCGCAGTTCCACTGCCGTCCAAAGTCGAAGCGAAACGCCGTCCGTTGCAGGATCGCTCCTATGCCGCGAAACTCCTCGCTGCGTTCGCCCGTAATTAATTCACTCGATCCCACACCATGCCTGGACCAGGGTTCGGGTTCGGCGGCGCCTTGGGATTCGGGTTCGCATTCCACACGTACCACATCAAGGTCTTTCCGTCGTCGGAGACGATATACAGCACGCGCTCGTCGTCCATTCCCTTGGTTTGTCTTTGCCTGTAAATCATGTTTCGAGTGACAAGCCAGGTAGAAAGCGTCTGTTCCTCCCCGTTGGGGCCTTCGGGATCTTTGTAGATCTGCTTGCCGTCCAGTTTGTAAACAAACGTGTGATCCTTCGGGGCCACTCCGGTTAGAGGCAAGCCTTGATACGGCGCCGGATAGACGTCATACATCGTCTGTCGAATTGCGCCATCCTCCACCGTGTATACGGCCGTCCACGTATCGGGGCGGTTACGAACGCCAGGACCCGACTTCGCCTTGTTAATCTTCCAGGTACCCACAATGGGGAGCCCTGTAGGATCCACCTGGGCCGAAAGAGCCGTACCGCAAAGCAAAACCAATGTTACCAGCGCCACAACGAAAAAGCCCCGCCGGAGATTCCCCGACATTCGTTCCTCCATTCCTTCTATCAAATCCTGCAAACCCTTTAGGTCAGTAAGGACCGCGATGATACCTTACTGCCCTTGAAACCGTCGATCCGAAAATCAGTTCGTCGGCTTGTCCGGAAGTCCGGCGGGGTGCTCGATGACGTTGTCGTAGGCTCGACCCGTATCGCACACGTTCTCCTCGAGAGAATCGCTCTTCGAGTCGAGCTTGAACGACTTCTTCCACCCCGTCCACGGCTTGTCGCCCCATGCCTTCGAGTCGTAATACGTCATCTCCAATTCCAAATGCGTGGCGTCGGTGAGGTGATACCGCTCCACCAGGTGAAACGCGTCGCTCATGTAGTGGCCGACGTTCTCGCTGATCCAACGGTGCCCTTCTTCTCCGTTGTAGCCGGTCGTGTCCACCACCAGCGTATTTCCATCCCACTTCCCTACCGAATCTCCAAAATAACTGGGCAGCAGATCCTTAGGATGGTCCCGGTTCAGCCAGATCGTTCGCCATTCGCGGTGATACTCGAACATCTGATAGATCCGGTCCGGCAGCATGATGAACAGCACCGGATACTCATTGATATAGTTGAACGCCACCGGCGTGCCTTGTGGCTGGCAGTATTCGCCTGGATAGTGGCCCTCTGGAACGTTCGCGGGAACCCCGTTTGCGTCCATCGACTTGGCTCCATTAGGAAGCGATCCGGCGGAAGAGGCGCCCTTGATTACCGCATTCAATCCGGCATGCGAAATGTTCGGCAGCATCAAGTGCTGCCTGGCCCAGTCCGTTAGAGGCGGCTCAGGGGTACTGTTGTTATCCCCATAGATCCGGCCGGTGCCGAGCCAAGATCCGTTAAAATCACGCGGATCGAAATTGCCCGCCTTTGCACCGCCATCCTGTTGTGCAAATAAGGCAGGTGAAAATGCCAGCAGCGCTACCAAAACTCCCGCTTTGCCCCAAGTTTTCATTCCGCTCCTTTTTGGCCCACGGTTTGTCTGTTCCGGATCCAGTTCTAGTTCCACTTTCGTCACGGCACGTACCTCATCGCAGGAATGTTGGTAATAGCGCACAACAGTAAGGACTGTACCCCACTTACTTCTTTCCCGTGATCGGATTCAAGATCACATTGTCGTAATCCTGCCAATGCGCGGGATCGCAAATATTCTCCTCGAGAGAATCGCCCTTCGAATCGAGCCTAAACGATTTTGTCCACCCGGTCCAAGCCTTGTCGCCCCAGGCCTTCGGGTCGTAATACGTCATCTCCAACTCCATATGCGTGGCGTCGGTCAGGCGGTAGCGCTCCACCAGATGAAATGCGTCGCTCATGTAGTGGCCCACGTTCTCGCTGATCCACAGGCGGCCGTTGAAACCGGTCGTATCGACGACCAACGTGTTCCCGTCCCATTTCCCGATGGAATCTCCAAAATAGCTGGGAAACGCATCCTTGTTATGGTCGCGATTCAGCCAAATGACTCGGCGCTCCATCTGTTTCTCGAACATCTGATAAATACGATCGGGCAGAATAATAAACTGAAATGGGTAATAATGCGTGCCGTTGAACTGCACCGGCACGCCCAGCGGTTCGCAGCGCTCGCCCGGGTAATGGCCCTCCGGGATGTTTGCCGGCACTCCATTTGCGTCTCTAATTCCACTTTTACTTGAAGTGGTCGAGGACTCGCCCTTCGCCGTCAAATTCAGTCCCGTATGCGAAATACTCTCCATCAGTAAATGCTCTCTTGCCCATGCCGTTAAAGGCGGCTCAGGGACCTTATTGTCGTCGCCAAAAAACTTCTGCGTGCCAATCCACGATCCATTCAAGTCGCGAGCATCGAACTTGGTATCCCGCCCCGCGGTGCCTGCCGTGCTGGAAGCGCTCTTACCTTGTTGCGCAAGCAGTGCCGCCGAACATGCCAGCAGCACAAGCGCAGCGCCGGCCAGAATCCCATTTTTCATTACCATCCTCCTGCGTCCGGACGGCCATGGCCCTTTGGCCATACCTACTTCCCCTGCGACTCTTGCTCCTTTATTTTCTGCAACTCCTCGATCTCATTATTCTCGGTGCAGTAGTACTCTTCCAGAACATCATGGGAGAGCGACCATTTCCGAGGCGCTGATGTCCAAGGCTTCGTCAGCACTTTGGGATCCTCGATCACAAATTGGTAGATCAGATAATTCTTCGATGGCCGGCTGATCCGCTCCACCACGTGCTCTTGATCGCTATGGAACCACCCGTTCAGGTCATTCCAAGTCCTCTCATCCAGAGAGATCGTGTCGATGACCAGCGTATCCCCTTCCCAGTGAGCTACCGAATCGCCGTTGAATAGCGGATCGGGATTCTTCGCATGCGTTCGGCCGCCAATGGCTACTACCCGAAAGTTATTGTTCAGCTCCACCAGTTCAACCAGCTGTCCCGGAGTCGAAACAAGTTGGATCGGATAAGCGGTGGCCAGCATGCCCGGAACGCCGCGCGGCAAGCAATTCACCGACGGCCGCTCCAACTGCTCCTCGGTTGAAGTCATCTTCGCGATTTTGGAGGCCGCCCAAGCTTGAAAGGAAGGCTTCTCCTCCGGCGTCACTTTAGGATCGAATTGTCGCCGTGCATCCTCGTCAACGGGGTCTTCGCCGGCCAGCCTCGCGCCGTTTAGCGCTTGTCCCGCGCTGTTTGGAAACCAAACTCCGGAAAAGTCGGGATGCCCGTCGGGGGTGTGCGGCGCCGGTCCGCCGGGAGGCAGCTTGTGAATCCTTTCCGAAACGCCCTGCTTTTGGGCAAAAGCCGGCGCCTGAATCATGCACAAAGCTGCGATAAAACCCATACCCTTAACACACCAGCCAAGCCGCCGCTTCATCGTGAATCGCCTCATCCTGATGCTCCCTTTTCAGGCTCGGCGGCCCAAATCCATCAATCCTGACCGTTGCAGAGAATCTCCGCTCAATTGTCGCCCTTGCCCCGTTTGTTGCCTTCCACGTATTGCCCCACGACGAAGACCCGGCCGTCGGGCATCGTCAGCGTCTCCGCGGCAGCCCTGTATAGGGTGCCGCTCTTGGCAGGACATGCTCTTGTGCTGATCGTTTTCCCCACGTTGTCCAGGAAATCCTGCCGATCGAGTCCGCCTCTCTTCATCGACACCACCGAGAGGGTCTCGAAGCGCCACGACGTCACTTTGCCATCCGCATCCTTGACGTCCATGTGGAAATACGCATGGGGGTTCTGCCAATCAACGCCCGTCAGAGTGCCCGTCATATCGGCGCACTTCGTCCCGTCGAACTCAACGGCGAAACCGTGGTGGGCCGATGCGGGGATTCCTCCCAAGAGCAGAGCGAAGACTAGGCCCATAACACTGGCATTGCGCCGCATCGATATCTCCTCGAATAGTCTATCTATAATTGGGACACGCCGAGTTCGGCAGACGGACATATACCTGCGCCCGCCAGTGCTGTAATACGATAGCCGTTATCTCGCTGTCAAGTTCAACGTACTCAGCCGAGTTCAGCCAGGTCTCGTTGCGAGGCGCACGTCCGGTTCCGAGCGCCTTAGCCCACGCGCTTACCGCTGCCTGAGGCCATCTTCGCTTGACCCTGCTTGTTCGCCTTGATAAATTCCTTCGCCTTGATCACTTTCGTTTCTTGGTTTTTGCTTTGTAGAGCAGATGCAGAGAAATCAATTTCATGATCGGACGCGCGCTGGAAAGCGCTCACCGCGATCGAGAGGCTAAATGGGGCAAGGGTCGAGACGAATGGCGCTGGGTGCAGCCGGCGCGGTATCTTTTTGCATGTTGTCCGCTGTCTTCGCGATAGGCCGCGCGCCGGCCCGCCCTACTCCGGGCCAAACACCCGCGGGAGACAAACCAATTCTGGCCGAGCAGGCTTTCAAGAATGTCCAGATCCTCAAAGGGATTCCCGTCGATAATTTCATGCAAACCATGGGATTCTTCGCCGCTTCCACCAGCTTCAACTGCACCGACTGCCACACCGAGGAGAGTGGTGGCGATTGGGCCAAATTTGCCGACGACACTCCCCTCAAGCAGAAAGCCCGCATGATGATGCTCATGGTAACCGCCCTCAACAAGAATTATTTTGCAGGCCAGCGCATGGTCACTTGCTGGACATGCCACCAGGGCGCCCCGAAACCCCGTACGATTCCGCTTTTCTCCGTTCAGTACAGCGAAACTTGGGATGCGGAGCCGGATGAAGTTGTCGAAACCTCCGGGCCGGCCGCGGTCGATCAAATCCTGGCCAAGTATATTCAGGCGCTCGGCGGGACCCAGAACGTCTCGAATCTGAAGAGTTTTGCCGGCAAAGGGACCTACGAAGGCTTCGATACGGGTTATGAGAAAGTTCCCGTGGATATTCTCGCCAAGGCCCCAGATCAGCGTGCCACGATTGTGCACATGCGCGATGGCGATGGCACTACCACGTTCGACGGCCATTCCGCCTGGCTCGCGGCGCCGGAAAGGCCTCTGCCCCTGATTGAAATCACGGGAGGCAGCCTGGATGGAGCCAAGATAGAAGCGACGTTCTCTTTCCCCACCCAAATCAAGCAAACGCTCACCGACTGGCGCGTCGGTTCGGCCATGGTCAACGATAAAGAGACGCAAGTCTTACAGGGCCGGCTCACCCAGAAGGGATTGCCTGTAAAACTGTACTTCGATCCTTCCTCGGGCCTGCTCGTGCGGTTAATCTACTATTCCGATACTCCAGTGGGCGTCGTTCCCATACAGATCGATTATTCCAATTTCCGCGACGTCTCCGGTGTGAAAATGGCTTTTCACTGGGTAGTCACCTGGACGGATGGCCGTTCAACCATTGACTTGAGCGAGCTGCGCGCGAATGTCCCGATCGATGGAGCCAAGTTCGCTAAGCCCGCTCCCGCAGCCACGAAGACGGCAAGCCGGTAAATCGCCTCGCCCCCTGCAGGGCCTCGCTTGCGGGGCCCCACGTGCACAAAAAAGTGTGGCGCGGTTGTCCGCGCCACGCGTGACAGCTTTTCACAGAAAATAAGGGGTCCGAACGCCCGCGCCTCGCGCTAAGGTTTCTGCGCGGCCGCTGGTGTGGGCTTGGCGAACTTGGCTCCATCGATCGCCACATTCGCTTGTATGGATGTCAGGTCCGTGGTCGACCGCCCGTCCGTCCACGTCGTTACCAAACGGAACGGCATTTTCACTCCCGAAACGTCGCGATAATCGGAGTAATCGATTTGCGTCGGGATCAAGCCCAGCACGGTATCGGTGTAGCGAACCAGCCGAATAAGCAGGCCCGACTTTTTGTCGAAGTAGAACTTAACGGGGGTATTGTTAGCGCCAGTTCCCTGGACGACATCTACCGGATTGTCGTCCACCCGGGATGGCGGAAAACCTGTTTGCCAGTTTTTCAGCAGCTTTTTGATTTGCACCGGGAACCCCAGAGCCGCATCCAACTCAGCGCCTTCCCGCTCCCCGTTGCTCAACTCCAGCACCGGCAGCGGCAAGAACGTGCCCGCCGAGGTATTCCAGGCATTCCGGCCATCGAAGACCCTGATATTGTCTCCTGCACCCTCATGTAGCGAACCCAGATGTACGAACATGGCCCGTTGATTGGGAGCTTTGGCATAAATATCCACCGGCACTTGGTCGTCGGAGGTGTCGAAGCCCTCGTATGTGCCGTGAGCCACAAAGCTATTGATCGCGGCGAGCCGCTCGGCGCCGCCAAGCGCCTGGATGTACTTCTCAAAAAGCTGATCGGCGGAAAGCGGGTTGGGAATGGGAGTGGGAGGAATTTCAATTTCGTCTGGGTCGTCTGGAAGAGGAGTGCTGTACTGGTCGGCCAGGCTCGGCGTCACCTTAGGCCGGGTGTCGCCGCGGTGGCACGAATAGCACGTCACTTCGCGCTTTCCCCCGAAATTAGCCTTGTTGAAAGCGTCCACCATGAGAATCATTCGCCGCGTCATCTGCTTTCTGGGGTTGTCTAACGCGAAAGCTGCCGAACTGCTGGTGTCGTGGCATTCCGAGCAATTCAGGCTCAAGGCTGCCGCGATGAATCCCATCGTCCCCATGAACTGATCGACCGTAAGTCCCTTAAGAACTTGGATATTCTTGAATACGTCGTCCGCCATCGGCGGTTTTTCTGCTGGCCCCGCCTGCGCGCTTGCGGAAGCAACAGTCAATACGCAAATCAGTACCACTTGCGTGGCGGCAAGAACCTTCCGCCTCCGAGCGCTCTTCTTATTCTCTCCCATTGATTTGCCGATTGATTTGCCAATTGACCTGGTATCCGACAGATGCATTCGAGACATGCTCCTTCCCTGGGTGAAAATGTCGCCTCCTGCGGTTGCGTATCCTACCATGGAATCGGCGCATGCCTTCCGCCGCATTCGGCTCCAAACGAAGTGGCGGAGGGCCGGCCAAATAGCTTTGCCGTGGCACCTGACTTCTCCCTAACTCCTTGGACCCGGCGGGTTTCCCCAGAGCACGCTGCACGTGCTTTCCAGATTTCGGCTTGACATTAAGATCGCCTTAGCTTAAAAGTGCGTACCTAGCGGTTTCAGCTAGGACCAGACTGTCTACTCTCAGAGGAGCATTGTTCATGCGACATAGGCTCAGGGGTGCTGTGGTACTTGTTGCGGTATTCTTCGCCAGCGTTCCCGCTTTCGCTCATCACGGCTACGCTACGGAGTTCGATATTACGAAATGCGAAAATCTGAAGGGTACTCTCTCTGGCGTCGAGTGGGAGAATCCACACGCTTTTTTTCATATAGATGTGAAGGACGCTGACGGCAAGGTAAATACCTGGAGGCTCGAAACCATCTCCCCCAACAGCCTGAAAAGGTCGGGCACAACCAGAGAAGATGTTCTGAGTAATGTTGGCAAGCCCGCTGTCGCAAGGATATGCCCCACCAAGGCTGGCGGTACCCCGTACAAAGGCACTGCCGAGTTCTTCAAGCTAGGCGATGGCCTTCTGCGCATCGTAGGTCAGAACATTGAAAATCTGACCCCCGAAGATCTGCACTTCGATAACTAACTTAAGAACAACTTGGCGCCTTGACCATCGGGGCCTGTGTGGGGTTGTGGGTGCGCACCTCAAAGGAGAATTTGGAAATGACGGGATTAGAGATGCAGAGGCGTTTCGGACGTTGCGTAATGATGGCTGGATCGGTTCTGGCGGTTTCGTGGTTCCTCATCGCGCCGGCTTTTGCGCAGGCGCCTCCCCCAGGATCGGTGGGAAAAGTAACTGAGCATACATCGGCCGGCTCCGAGAATTGGCATAGGCTGCCGCCGGGCGGACCTGCTCCCCGGACCGCGCAGGGCCATCCGGACCTGTCTGGCGTCTTTTTTCCAAACGCCGCGGGAAGACAGGTTCAGAGGGCTTACCCGATCGATCCCGAGGCGCGTCGGCAATATGACCCCAAAGTGACGCCCGAGGGGAAGCCGGACCTTAAGCCGGGTGCACAGGAAAAGTATAAGCAGGTCCGCATGTACGGTGAGTGTACTCTTCCGAGCACTCCAGGCACGCTGTTACAGGAAAATAGCCTGACGTGGCCTATCCAGTTCGTGCAAACCCCGGACCGGATCGTGATGATGATCGAATATCCTATGGACTTTCGCATCATTCATACGGACGGCCGCCCCCATCCCAAGGATCCCGATCCCACATTCAACGGCAATTCGATTGCCCACTGGGATAAAGATACGCTGGTCATCGATACGGTCGCCCTCGACGTTCGCGTCCCGAATTTCGGAGGGTGGTGGCATAGCGAAGACGAGCACGTAGTCGAGCGCATCACCCGCCCGTCGAAGAACTACATCGTCTACCAAACCACCATCGACGATCCCATGGTTCTCAATAAGCCTTGGACCTCCGCACCCCGCGAATGGTCCCTGTCGGTTGTGCCCGATGACGATCTGGACGAATTCTTCTGCACCACCAACGAAGAGCCCCAGGAATGGCAAAAAGAAGGCCATCCGCAAACGAACTTTTAGGCCTGCTCGTTCCGTATACCCGCGCGGCTTAGCCTCCTGAAGGCTAAGCCGCGCGAACCATTTTCGGCAGCTTCTTCACCGCCGGTAACTTCTGTTTCTGCCCCTCGTCCGGTCTTTTCTCAACCAAAAACGCTCGCCGGAGGGTTCCCCAACCGTTCTAAGAGGATCGTAGCGAAAACCGTTCGGCGCAGCGATACCACACAGTGATACCGCGCAGCGACACGGATGATTGTGTAAGGGCGACCGCATCACCGGTGCGGGGCGAGTTACTTGGCGGCTGCCGAGGGCGCTGCTTCGCTCACTTCTTTCATCGACGGCAATTGCCCTGCGTCCCAGCCGCCGCCGATTGCCTCGATCAATTGCACGCTGGCGGTCATCTGGTCTCTGCGCAGATTCACCGCCGCCTGCTGGTTCGTCAGCAATGTCGTCTGCGCCGTGATGACGTTGAGATAGGGATCGATCCCCGCCTGATAGCGCTGCATGGCCAGCTGCAAATTTCTCTGTGCCGACGTCACCGCCGTATCCTGCTGCCTGATCTCCTGCGACAGGATTCGCAATGCAGCCAGATTGTCTTCCACCTGCTGAAAAGCCGTCAAAACCGTCTCCCGGTAATTCGCCACGCTGCGGTCATACGACGCCCGATATTGCTGCACGGTCGCGCGCCGCAACCCGGCATCGAATAGCGTCTCAGCCAAGGCCGGTCCGGCGGACCAGAACCGGCTGGGCCAGGTGAACCACGTTGCCGGTGATGTGTTCGACAAACCCGCCGTTGCGCTGAGCGTCACCGTGGGATAGTAAGCCACGGTTGCCAGGCCGATCTGTGCGTTGCCCTGCGCCATCAGCCGTTCCGCCGAGGCCACGTCCGGCCGGCGCTCCAGCACTTCGGAAGGCACCCCAAAGGGAATCGCCGGCGGATTCGCCCGCAGCGGCGCCACCGGCAGCGAAAACGTGGACGCCGGCTGCCCCACTAGCAGCGCCATGGCGTGCTCGAATTGCGCCCGGGCAATGCCCAGGTTGGTGTCTTGCGCCTGTGTGGCCTCCAGTTGTGTCTCTGCTTGCGCTACTGCCTCATCGGAGGCAATGCCCGCGTTGAACTGCACCTGCGTCAGCTCCAGCGAATCCTGATACGCCGCCACGGTCTGGTCGAACAACTCCTCCAGCGCGTCCTGTGCGCGGATTTCGAAATAATTCACCGCTACTTCCGCCTGCGCCGTCAGCCGCACATTTTCCAGGTCCGCCGCGCTCGCCTGGGCCGCCGTGGCATTCTCCAGGAACGTGTTGCGGACCCGTCCCCAGAAATCCGGCACCCAGGAAGCGTCGAACGGAAGCGAGTAATCCGTGAACGACCTCAGGCTGAAACCCGAACCCGACGACGACGAACCGCTCGACACGCCGCCAAACTGCCCCAGCGACGGACGGGAATTCGTGATCGCCGGATTGCCCGTGATCGTCGGATAGTATTGCGCCCGCGTTTGCCGCACCAGCGCTCGCGCTTCCAGGTAGCTTGCCGCCGCCGCCGCGATATTTTGGTTCGATACGCTCACCTGCTCTTCCAGGTTGTTCAGCCCGGGGTCGCCGAAAATCTCCCACCATTTGCCGCGCAACGTCCCGTCGCTGGGCTGCGCTTGCTTCCATCCGTCGGTGTCCTTCAAGTTCTCCGCCGTCAGCTCCTTGTAAGCGGGAGGCGCCGCCACCGAGGGCTTCGCGTACTTCGGGCCCACCATGCAGCCGGCCAGAAACATCGAGCAGACGCCTAGGACGCCAATCCCCAAACGCACCGCACCCTTTGCGCGCATCGCTTCCTTCTCGGTTTTAGGATTCAGACGTGCTCCGCCGGCCTCAAATTTCCAGCCGTACCCGCACGCTCTTTCAGTCATGCGAAGCGAGGCTTTCCACGGCATGCGCCGTCTGCGGCGCGCGGCCTCGGTGGGAACGGAAGAAGCTGGTGCGATCCAGCACCTTCTCCTGGAACTCTTCCAGATAGAGGTAAATCGCCGGCGTGATGTACAGCGTGATGAATTGCGAGACGATCAATCCGCCTACCACCACCAATCCCAAGGGACGCCGCGAGGCCCCGTCCGCCCCTACTCCCAGGGCGATGGGCAAAGCCCCCATCAGAGCGGCCAGCGTGGTCATCATGATGGGACGGAATCGCTCCATGCTCGCGTCGTGGATCGCTTGGGTATCCTCGATTCCCTGCTCCACGCGTTGCTGCGCGAAATCGACAATCAGAATTCCGTTCTTCTTCACGATGCCCATCAGCATGAACATCCCGATGAACGCGTAAAGCGAAGCTTCCGCGTTGAAAAGCCACAGCGTCAGTAACCCTCCCACCAGCGCCACAGGCAGCGACGAAAGCACCGTGATCGGGTGCAGATAGTTCTCATAGAGGATCGCCAGAATCACGTACATGACGAATACGGCCAGCGCCATCAGTATCGTCAGGCTCGTCACCGTATCGCGGAAGGTCAGGGCTTGCCCTTGCAAACTCCCCCGCACGTCGAGCGGCAGGATTTGCTTGGCGGTGTCTTCCAGGAACTGCGTGGCTTGCCCGATGGCATAGCCGGGCTTGAGGTTGAAAAATATGGTGACGCTGGTGAACTGGTTGATGTGGTTGACGGCTTGCGGCCCCAGCATCGACGTCCACTGCGTCACCGCTCGCAACGGCACCATGCGCTGGCCGTCGTCGCTCTTGATGTACAGCAGATTCAAATCCTGCGGATCGGCGCGGTCGATATCCGCCACTTCCAGGATCACCTGGTATTGATCGTTGGGCCGCTTGATCAGATAGGTGTAATTCTGCGAATACGCGTTATGCAACAGCGTGAGGATGCGCGCTTCGGACACGCCGTACAATTTGGCCTGGTCCCGCAGGATATTCACTTGCAGATTGGGCGTGTGATTGAAGAGATCGGAGTTCACAAACAAAAATCCCGGATACCCCCGCATCTTGCCGATCAATTGTTCGGCCGACGAATACACCTGCGCGGGATCGATGCCCGAGAGCGAATAAGCGAATTGCCCCTGCAGGTCCGCCGTCGCGCCCGTGCTGATCTCCAGCACCGGGTTCGGCTGCAAAAATGTCAGCAGTCCCGGCACCCTGGAGTTGATCGCCCCCATGAGCTGTGCTGAAACGGCCAGGATCGGCGGCCGCTTGTCGGGATCTTTCAGAATCGCCAGCAGCAGGCCCTGGTTCGAGGGAAAGAAAGCGCTGTTTGCGGACATGGTGAAGGTCATATCCACAGCCGGATTGGCATGCAGCGCGTCTTCTGCCTGCAACTGATACTGGCGCATCTGCTCCGGCGACGAGCCCTCTTGCGCCACGAATACCCCGCGGACAAACGAGCTGTCGCCGATGGGCAAGAACGCCTTAGGCACGATGTAGAAAAGGTATCCCGTCCCCGCCAGGCAGATCACCCAGATCAATGCCGAAACCCAGCGCTGCCGGAGGAAAAACCACAGCGTCTCGCCATACACCTTCAGAACGCGCCGCTCGATGCCTCCGGTCACGCGCTCCATCCACGTCTTCTTCGCGCCGGCGCCCCGCCGGCCGAGCAGCCTCGAGCACATGAGCGGTGTAAGCGTCAGCGAGACAATTCCACTGGCGAAAATGGACACGATGATCGTGACCGCGAATTCACGGAAGATGCGTCCCACCAGTCCGGTCATGAACACCAGCGGAATAAATACCGCGGCCAGTGAAATGGTCATGGCCAGGATGGTAAAGCTGATCTCTCTGGCCGAATTCAGCGTGGCCTCCAGCGCGCCCTGTCCCGTCTCCATCAGCCGGACCGTATTTTCCAGAAACACGATGGCGTCATCCACCAGGAACCCGATCGCCAGCGTCAGCGCCATCAGCGAGAGGTTATCCAGGCTGTACCCCAGAATGTTCATCACCAGGAAGGTCAGCAGCAGCGATAACGGCAGCGCTATTGCCGGGATCAGCGTATCCGTGGCCCGCCCCAGAAACAGGAAAATAACCAGCACCACCAGTACGAAGGCAATTCCCAGCGTCTCCTTTACGTCTTGCACGCTGTTCACGATCGTTAGCGAGCGGTCATAAATCGGTATTAACTCCACGGAACTAGGCAGCGTCGCCCGGACGCTCGGCACCGCAGCGCGTACTTCCTTGGCCACTTCCACGGCATTCGAACCGGCTCGCCGAAAAACCGACACCACCACTGTCGCCGACGGCACGTGCTGCCCGCGCAGCCAGAACCTCATGTTGATTCGTTCGTCCTGCACGCTGTCGCTCGCCTTGGCGATGTCTTTCAGATAGACCGGCGCTCCCTTGTTCTGGCTCACGATCAGGTTTTCGTAATCCTCGGCCTTGCTCAACTGCCCTTGCGGCTGCACCAGGAAGGTCCGATGTTGGCCGTCGAATTGGCCCGCGCCTGTGTAGGAGGTGCCGTTCCTGATGGCGTTGTTCAGATCGTCGATGGTGATATCGCGGCTGGCCATGGCCGATGGATCCGCCTTGATCCGCACCGCCGATTGCGTCCCGAAAACCGCCACCTGGCTCACGCCAGGCAAAATGCTGAGGCGCTCTCCCACCTGCGTATTGGCGTAATCGTAGAGTTGCCCCTCGGTCACCGTGTCGCTGGTAAGACCCACGTAGATAATCGGCTGATCGTTCGGATTGGTTTTTGTGAACGTCGGCGGAGCCGGCAAGTCCACCGGCAGCTTCGCTGTAGCCTGGCTGATCGCTGCCTGCACATCCGTCGCGGCGGCGTCCACGCTCTTGGAAAGATTGAATTGCAGGACGAAGCTGGTGTGCCCCTCGCCACTATTCGACGTCACCTCTTCCAGCCCCGGAATCTGCATGAACTGGCGTTCCAGCGGCGTGGCCACGTTGTTGGCCATGGTCTCTGGCGTGGCTCCCGGATAACCCACCGAAACCTGAATCACGGGATAGTCCACCGCCGGTAAATCGTTCACCGGCAGATTGAGGTAAGCCATCACTCCGAAGAGGACCGCCGAGGCCGTCAGCACCACCGTCATCACGGGACGGCGCACAAATAATTCGGAAAAATTCACGCTATCGTCCCTCTCAGCTCTTGCTCTTTCCGGAATTGCTGGAATCGGAAGACTTCGTCGGGGGAGCGGGATCGGAAGTTTTCGCCGCCGGATCGCCAGATTTCGTCGTTGGAACAGAGGATTTCGTCGCTGGATCAGCAGAAGTCTGGCCAGGAGCGCCGCCGGGAGGCGCGCCCGCCTCTTGCACGTGCACCTTGGCTCCCGGCATGAGCGTCAGTTGGCCCGTCACCACCACGCGCTCGCCGTCGGCCACGCCCTTGGTCACCACCACGTCGTCTCCCTGGCGTTGCCCCAGCATGATGAGACGCAGTTCCGCCGTATCGTTCGGCTTCACCACGTACACGTAAGGACCCTGCTGGCTGATCTGCGTGGCCTGGCTCGGAACCAGCACCGCGCCCTTGCTCGTCGCCAGCACTAAAGTCACGTTCACGAATTGTCCCGGCCAAAAATGGTGATCCGCATTGGGGATCGTGGCCCGCAAGTTCACCGTGCCGGTGGCATTCTGCACCGCATTGTCCAGGAACGTCAGCTTTCCCTCGCGCGCCCGCTTCGGATCGTCGGACGGAATGCGCACCAGGGTTTTCAGCGAACCCCTGGCCAGCTCTCTCTGCACTTCGGGAAGATCGCCCTCGGTGACGGTGAAGTCCGCATAGATCGGGTCCATGCGCTGGATCAAAAGCAGCCCCGTCGTGTTCGTCTGCACCACGTTGCCTGCGTCCACCAGGCGCGCGCCTGCGCGCCCGTCGATCGGCGAACGAATGTAGCAATATTCCATGTTCAGCTTGGCGTTTTCCACGGCGGCTTCCGCGGCCTGCACCTGCGCCTCATCCACCGCCACGGTGTTCTTCCTTGTCTCCATGTCCATCTGGGAAACCGCGCGCGTATTCGCGATGCTTGCGTACATTTTCAGCTGCGTATTCGCCAGGTCCAGCGCTGCTTTGCTTTCCGCCAGTTGCGCCTGAGCCGCGTCCAGTTGCGCCTGATAGGGCCTCGGATCGATCGTGAAGAGCAGTTGGTCCTTCTTGAGTTCGGCGCCATCCTCAAAATCTCGCTGGATGATGCGCCCCGATATCTGCGGCGTCACGGTTACAGACTCAAAAGCCCCGCTCCGCCCGATCTCTTCCAGATAGACCGGCACGTCGTGTGCCGTGGCCCGCGCCACCGTCACCAGCGGCGCAAATTGCGGCGGTGGCCCCGCGGCCTGCGTGCTCTTTTTGGCGCACCCCGATAGCGCCAGCAAAAACGCCAGCGCCGGAATCATCCCCACCGCTCTCGTCCATTTCATCTAAGGTTCTGCTCCCAGCAAAAATGCGGCATAGCTCTCCTGGATTGACGATTGCCGATCGACTGCCCGCGAAGTCCTGAGTCGCGTTATCCCAGGCGGAAAGCGCGTCTGAGAAGTCCATCGCGCCATTTGAATTTGGTTCCTCATTGTACAGCGGATGCGCCCCTCTGTCGCTTTCCTTGCTGTTAACTCGCCACCAACGAGCTTAAGCTCCCTGACGATCGCGCCGAATCAACCTGTTTTAGCTGCTCAGATTCCCTATTTGGCAGCCCTTAAGCCGAACCGATTGGATGACCGCCCCGCCCCAGTTGGCACACGATGGGCACACAGCTGGACTACGCCCCACCGTAAGCTATCATTCTCCGATGGCTCCGAAGCTCCGCAGAATCAGCCGTTCGTCCCTGAAAGTTAAGACGGCTAAGCTGCCTGCAAAAAAAGGGGCGCAGCCCGTTCCCCAAACTCCGCTTCTGTCTGTCCCCGATCCGCGCTGCGCCCCCGCTTTACCGCAGCAGCAACCAAGCGCCGTCCATCGCATCTTCCTTCTCTCGCCCGCCAACGTAAGCGGCGTCCGCGCCAAGCTGATCCTTCGCGAGAACGCGGCCTTCCCGCTCGCCCTTCGCCTCCGCGACGGTGGCTTGTCCCTCGGAGAAAGTTTTTCCTTCATCAGCGGTCTTTATTTTCGCGGCAAACTCGCCTACGCCCGGGCGTTCGCGCTGCCTCCGCCCCATGCACAGGGCGCGCGCGGAGCCATGGTGATCACCGCCTGCGGCGGCTTGCTTCCCGAGGAGACGCTGGTTACGAGAGATGATTTGTACAACATCTCTTCCGCCCCGGTCTCTTTATCCGAAGCCCGCTACCGCGTTCCTCTCGAGCGCGACGCTCGCTCGCTCGCCGATGAGATTGGCCCGCGCTGCCAGGTCGTCCTGCTGGGCAGCGTCGCCACGCCAAAATACGTCGAGCCTTTGCTGAGGATTTTTGGAGAGCGGCTGCTCTTCCCTGCCGAATTTGCCGGCCGCGGAGATATGAGCCGCGGCGGCCTGATGCTTCGTTGCGTTCAGAGCGGCGTGCAGCTTAATTACGTTCCTGTCGCTACGGCGAGTCGCCACGGAGCCCGTCCACCCAAACTCCCACCGCTGTGCAAAGGTTCTCTCCCAGCTTGATTCCCCGTGCCGGATCGCCTGAGAATCTTTTGGCGGCCTTCTAAGATCAAATCGTAAGAAGGAGCCAAGAGAAGACGCGCATGGGAACCCCAGCCCCAGCCTCAACCGCGACTGCCCCGGCAACTCATCTGCGGGAAATGTCTTTTTGGCAGCGCTGGCTGCACCATCCGGAAAGTCTCCGGGTGCACCGCGCCGTTTTCCAGGTTCACTTATGGCTGGGTATGCTCGCCGCCCTGTACGTCACGGTCATGAGCCTGTCCGGCAGCATGCTTGTGTTTCGCGATCGGCTCGAGTCCTCCGCCGCGCCCAATTCGGCGAGGTTCCGAGCCGTCGAGTGGATTGTTAATTTCCACGAGAATCTGCTGTCGGGAGATGTGGGACGGCGGCTGAACGGTGTCGGAGCCATTGCATTCTTTTTGATCTGCCTTACCGGGGCCGTCGTATGGTGGCCGGGAATCGCGCATTGGCGGCGCAGCCTCACCATAAATTGGCGATCAAGTCTCGCCCGGGTGAATTGGGATCTGCACAACACCCTGGGCGCTTACGCTTTCCTCTTTCTCGCCGTCTGGGGACTCTCGGGAATCTATTTCGCGTTCCCGGAGTTGTCTTATCCCTTGGTCGATGCCGACCCCACGAATACATCCAAGTTCTTTCGCTTTGCCAATGCGGCCCTGGGGTGGTTCACCAATCTGCATTTCGGCCGGTTCAGCTGGGCCACCGAAGCCTTATGGACGCTCATCGGCCTGGTCCCCGCTGTGCTCGTTTTCAGCGGCGTCTTCATGTGCTGCCATCGCATCTTCATCCGCAAAGGCGCTCCCCTGCCGAGGTAAGTGGCTGGCGCAAACCGAACGAGACCTTTCGGCACAACGACTCCTTGGCTGTGCTTCCCTATCGCGGAATCGCACTTCAAAGCAGCTTCAGCGCCGAGCGGTTCTCCCCCCTTCGCGGACTCGCAAGGCTCCGCTCGCAAGCTTGTCCTGGCCCGCAAGCTTCCTGAAAGTTTGTGCTGGCTACAGGGAAGACCAAAAGAAGAGTTGCTCAAAAACTCGGCGATGCGCGAGGTTGCCTACGCTTTTGTAAGCTTAATTCGTGCCGTTTCTCAACTGCGCCAGCCAATTCTCCAGAATTTGCTGGTGCGCCGGCTCCATGGAGGCGAACCGAACTCCCATCCCCGTCGTTCGCGTATCGGCCACCTGCCCCAGCGCCACGAAGGTAGTCCCGCGATGCGTGATTCTCATCCGTATTCGTGTTCCGCGGGGAAAGGAAACGCCTGTCTCGATAAAGCAGCCGAACGTGCTCAAATTCCCCGTGCGCGCAATGAGCTGCCTCTCCGAGTCGAGATCCACCACCTCGACCCGCGCGACAAAGGCGTGACGCATAGCGCGATGCTGTTCGGTCTTCATAACCGTCTCTTAAACCTAAATTATGAACCTCTCTCCCGATTCGTTGGGCCCGGATGCCCCGGATGTGTCTTTTCTTTACATGGCGCCTTTCCCAAGCCGAGTCTGCTTCCTTCTCTCGACTGTATACATCATGTCGGCTGCAGCCTTTCCCTATCCCTCGATTTTAATCTGCACGTTCGGACCTCATCCGTACAGCAATCCTTTCTGTCCCGTAAAGCACTGGGCTGATTGGTGCTGCCGCCCGCCAACCCTAATCTCGCTTCTGCGAAGTTCAGGAAGTACAAGAACTACAAGTGGAAAGGAGGCTTCATGCAGGAAAGCTCACTCAAGGAACTCTATTTGAGGGAATTGCGCGACATTTATGACGCCGAGAAGCAGATCACCAAGGCCCTCCCCAAGATGGCCAAGGCCGCTTCTTCCAGCCAGTTACGCCAAGGCTTTGAGATGCACCTCGATCAAACCAAGAACCACATCACGCGTCTCGAGCAGATCTTTGAAGCGCTTGACGAAAGCCCCAAGGGTGAAAGCTGCGATGGGATGGAAGGACTTCTCGAGGAAGGCAGCCAAATCATGGAAGAGGACCTCGATCCCGAAGCCCTCGATGCCGGCCTCATCTCCGCGGCCCAGCGCGTCGAGCATTATGAGATAGCCGCTTACGGCTCGCTGCGCACCTGGGCCAACGTTCTTGGCGAGAAGCAAGCCGTTTCCTTGCTCCAGGAGACTTTGGACGAAGAGAAGGAGACCGATCAGAAGCTCACGCAGTTGGCGGAAAAGGTCAACGTCAAAGCCGCTGCTGCCGGTGGCCGCTAGCCGGCGATTCTGAGGCTCAGCTTTCGCGGGATTCCGCTCGTCCGCGCCGCCCGATGGGAGTAGGCTCGGGCGAGCGGATCTCCGCGTTGCGTACGATCCTCCTGCCAAGCCCCGGGGCCACCAAGCTGTTCAGGCGTTGTGCCAGGAGTTCCAGCGACTCTCGCAACTCGCTCGCGCCTTTCGTTTCCTCTCTAACTCGGCCCGCGTCGAAATCCGACGTCACCTCGAGGCAAAGGTTTATGGCCCGCCGTATTCTCTCGCCTATCAGCCAGGCGTCGGCGCTCTCTTCGTCTCCCTGCATCTGCCGTTCGCGCGCCTGCTGCACCGATCCCGCGATCGCCTGCATGTACTCGACCGTGTCCCGGAACTCCTTCAGCAGCCGCGGCTCAATCCCCTGCGAGCGCAGATTCTTTTCCAGCTTTTGCAGCTCCACGCCGGCCTTCTTCACTTGCAGGCTCACGCCCCAGAAGCCTTCGTTGGGCGTGGTCAGCTCAACCACAATTCCGTGCGCCACGCCTTCCCGCGAATTCGGCGTCGCCAGCACTCGCGCCTCCATCGTCTGCGCCGAGAGAAAATTCGTCAGCGCCACACGCGTTCCGATCTCCGGATAATTGGCCATCTCCAGCAGGCCGCCGTGCGCATTCACCTGCCTCGCCACAGCCTCTTCCTTCATCAGGACGCCGTCCGGTGCTTTCCAGCTGGCCTCCACTGGAACACTCACCGGAAAACGTGTCTCTTTCCTGCGCTCTAATTTGCTGCCGTCTGCCGCGGTTGGACGTCTTGCCATTGAAGGGGCCCTCTTTCCACGCATATTCCTGGCACACCTGTCGGCCCGGTTTGCAAAAAGGCCGCCGGTACACCCGAGGGAACAGCTTAGGGAACCCGCTCAACCAATACTACTGTCCTAAAGGACAGTAGCTCTATAAAACAACAGCGTGGCTTTTTCAGGCGCGTGTCACGCGCTTCTCGTGCGCGCAGCAGCCTGAAGCAGTGCTCTTACGTCTTCGTCCGTGGTTTGCCCGAACTCCTGATACCATTCGCCCACCGAACGAAAATCCTCGGGCGTGCGCGCGCACACAATCTCATCCACTTCCGGCGCCAGTTCCGCGCAGGACGAAGGCGCCGCCACCGGCACCGCCACGACGATCTTCGCGGGCTGCCTCTTCCGCAGCGCTTTCACCGCCGCCCGCATCGTCGATCCCGTCGCCAACCCGTCGTCCACCAGGATCGCCGTCCGGCCTCGGAACTCCGGCTCCGGCCGATCGTCGCGATACTCCCTCTCTCGCCGTAGTAGCTCGCGCTCTTCGCGCGCGGCTACCTCGTTGATGACGTAGGACGGGATGCCCAGCTGCTCCACCACCTCGGCCTCCAGGACCAAAACCCCGCCGCTGGCAATCGCTCCCATGGCCAGCTCCTCGTGGCCGGGCACTCCCAGCTTTCGCACCACAAAAACGTCCAGCGGAGCATGCAGCGCCCGCGCCACCTCAAAGCCCACCGGCACGCCGCCGCGCGGCAGCGCCAGAACGATCACGTCATCGCGGTTCGCGTACTCCGCCAATCTCTCTGCCAGCAATCGCCCCGCGTCCTTCCGGTCTCGAAATCGATAATCCATCGCCTCTTCCATTAGAGCTCCCAACTGCAAATCCCGAGTGGGGTTGTCATCCTGAGGGAACAACGTGACCGAAGGGCGCTTTGTGCGCTCCGGTCGCTTCTGCGGAGGATCTCTCTTCGCTCTTGCAGGTGCCCCACTCTTCGCGCAGTTTGCGAAGGATGGAGGCCGTCATTCGCGACGCAATCATCACGTTGCGTTTACTTAGGGGCCCCCAGCACGCGCCGACTTTGCGCGTACTGGGTCGGTCACACCGTCTTCGTCAGCCCGCCATCCAAATCAATCAGCGCGCCCTGCAATAACCGGTTCTCAGGGGAGAGAATGAACGCCGCCAAACTGGCGATCTCCTCCGGCTCCCCGATTTTCACGATATTCGCGCGCCGCACCATCTCCCGCTGCGCCGCCTGCAAGTCTCCTCCCGTTTCCGCGGCCACCGACTTGATCCACCCTTGCAGCCGGTCGGTCCGAATGTAACCGGGATTGATCGCGTTCACCTGCACGCCATCGCGAACCCCCACGTCCGCCAGCGCCTTGGTGAACGAAAGAAACGCGCCGTTCACCGCGCCGCCCAAGGTGAACTCCGCCCCCGGCGTCCGTCCTCCGGTGCCAATGATGTTCAGCACGGCCCCGCGCCGCTCCTTCAGGTAGGGCCACGCGGCCCGCAGCAGCCGCACCGCGCCAAAAAACTTCAGTGCGAAGCCGTCCATCCAATCCGTGTCTGCAAGCTCCACGAATTCGCCACGCTTCGTCGCGCCCGCATTGTTCACCACGATGTCGATCCCGCCATGCGACTCCACCGCCAGTCGCCACAGCGCATCGACGTTCTCCGGATCGCGCAGGTCGCCCGCAAATGTGGTCACTTCCCCGCCGGCTTTGCCGATTTCGCCGGCCGTCGTAGCCAGCGTCGCCGCATCGCGAGCCGCGATCACCACGTGCGCCTCCTCGCGCGCCAGCCGCATGGCGATAGCCCGCCCGATCCCGCGGCTGCCGCCGGTCACAATCGCGCACTTCCCCGCTAGCTTTCCGTCTCCCATGTCCATTTGTCCTTTGATGACTCGCCCTATCGCTCTGATTTTGCCATTTTGAGCGGAGCGTCCCGATTGGCTTTTTCTTCCGGAAATCGGCTCTGCGATTTCCGGCGGGACACGCAGTCGAAGAATCTCTCTTCCCCTTACCCCATTAATCCCTCGCAGCCGCTTTGTTCCACTCGATCGCGCAGAATCCCACGCCGCCAGCCAATGCGCCTCGTTTTGTTTTGCTGTCATCACGAGGTCGCCGCGGCGACCGAGGGATCTGCAGTTCGGCTTTACTGCCGCGGCCCGCTACCCCCACACCGTCCGCGCCGTCTCCACCACCAACCCCAACTTCGCCCACTGGTCCTCTTCCGTCAGTAAATTCCCTTCCATCGTCGAAGCGAACCCGCACTGCGGGCTGATGGCCAGATTCTCCAGCGGTACAAATCGCGCCGCCTCCTCGATTCGCCGTGCCAGCACGTCCGCCTTTTCCAACTGCGGCCGCTTCGTGCTGACGAGTCCCAGCACCACGATCTTTCCCTTCGGTACGAACCGCAGCGGCTCGAATGTCCCAGAGCGTTCGTCGTCATACTCCAGCAGGAAACGGTCCACTTTCATCGTTCCGAAGAGCTTTTCCGCGATCGCGTCGTACCCGCCTTCGGCATACCAATGGCTGCGGTTATTTCCCCGGCACAGATGAATTGCCAGCGTGACACCCTCGTGCCGCGCCGCGTGGAAGCAGGCGTTGTCCGCGCGAATCGATTCGTCCAGCAACTCGTCCGGCTCAATTTTCATCTCTTTGCGAATCCATTGCCGCCATTTTTCGTCCATGAAGTAGCTGTAGCGTGGCGCGTCGATCTGGATATATCTCACCCCTTCCTTTGCCAGCTTGGCCAGGTCCGATTTCATGATCGCCACGATATCCCACAGCAATTCCGAGGGCGTGTGATACACCTTGTCCGTCATCCCGCGCTTATACGAAATCGCCGGAAATTGCGTCGCGCTCGGCAGCGTCATTTTGATCGCGCCGGGAGCGTGCGTCTTTAAGTAAGGCAGTTCGTGCCCCGTCAACGGCCGTGCCTGCCGCAGTTTTTTCGTCACCACCCCCGCAACCCTGCTCACCGCCGCATCCTTGGCTTCCGACGCATCCCACACGCGCGTCACGGCATCCCCGAGATCGAATCCCTCCACCGCGTCGGTGAAATCGCTCATGAAATTGCGCCGCCGCAATTCGCCGTCGGTGAAAATCTCGAAGCCCAACTCTTTCTGCTTCGCCAGCACGCGCGCAATGTGGCGATCCTCGAGTTCCCGAAGTTTCTGTGGATCTTTTCCGTCGCGCCGCGCTTCCAGCAACTCCCCCGGCCTCAAGAGGCTCCCTACATGATCCGCTCGATATTGCCCTGCCATTTTTCTCTCTCCTCAATCCCGGCGGCCAAGCAAACCGCCTGTCATCCCGAGCGAGTCCGCGAACGCGGACGACGAGGGATCTGCTTCTTCTTTGTTCGCGTCGCCCCTCTTCTTCCAGCAATCCGCGAGCGCCGCCTGCTAACTCCGCCCCGCCGTTCTTGCTGTCGTCACGAGGTCGCCGCGGCGACCGAGGGATCTGCAGTTAGGTGCAGTTAGGCCCTACCGCCTCGCTTCCGCTCCAGCAGTCCCCGCGCGCGCTGCGCCCCTTCCGCAACCAGAAAACCCATCTTCGGATGCTCCGGCTCGAAATCCACGGGCAGCCCATTCTGCCGCAGCGCCTCCGATGTGATCGGTCCGATCGATCCCACCACGATGCGGCCAAACGCTCTGCGCAGAGTCTCCTCCAGTTGCGCCTCTGCCGCGATGCGCAAAAGATGCTGCACCTGCACCGACGTCGTGAAAAACGCCACGTCGATTCCGCCATTCACGATGGCCCGCACGCTGTTTCGCAGCGGACCCGTGTCCGCCGGAAGCGCCCACTCGTACACCGGCACGCGGGTTACGCTCGCCCCGCGCTCGCTCAATCCCGCCAGCAGTTCCGGATTGGCCGCGCCGTACTCCTGCACCGCCACGCGCTTTCCCTTCAACGGAAACGAATCCGCGCGAGCGTCCAGCGCGGCCAGCAACTCGCGCCAGGTGTTGGGCTCCGGCACGGCGATGGATACGGGAACGCCCATCTCCGCCAGCGCCGCCGCTGGTTTTGGCCCTCGCGCCACGTTCGTCACCCGCCGCAGCGCCTCTATGAATTGGTGCCGCCCGCCTGCAAAATCGTTCCCCTGCGCTTCCACGAGGCGAACCAGCGCACGCGTCCCCACTCCCGTCAGGAAGACGACCATATCGAACGCGCCCTCGCTCAATCGGCGAGCGAACGCTAGCGCCTCAGGATTGTCTTTCAGCGTCACCTCTTGCATCGACGGCGCCACAATCGCCTCTCCGCCATAGTTGGCGATGAGCTTAGCCATCTCCTGCGCGCGCCGACTCTCCAGGCACAAAACGCGCAGGCCCGCCAGTCCCTTTCTCTGTTCATCCGCCATTGCGCCGCCATTGTAACCAAAACTTCGCGCGCCTGGCTCGTTGTCTAGCTTGCCCGCCGCGATTGCTCCGCCCGCCGAAACCGTGTATCTAAGTTGGTGTACTGCCGGTGCTTGGAATCGCAGGCCGGACCCAAACTTCAGGAGAATTGTGGATGCGCTGGGGGCCTCTGGTGGCCTGGGCTGCGGCCGCGTTTGCTATCGCCGGGCTATTCTCGCTGCTTTCGCGCGTCGACTTGAACGCCGTCCGGCCGCCGGGCCGTGCCGAGGAGTATATTCGCACCAAGTTCACGCGTGCCATCGTGCGGCGGCGAACCGCCCGCGAAACTATTCCTTTTCCGCCGCCCGATTATCAAACCAGTACGAGCATCGCCGCGGGAAAAAACCTCTACGCCGCCGACTGCGCGAGTTGCCACGGGCCCAACGGAGATCTCACGGCGGCGGGTCGCGGAATGTCCCCCCGCGCCGTGCCGCTCGACTCCGCCACTGTTCAGGCGTATTCCGAGCGCGAGCTCTTTTCGATGATCGGAGAAGGGGTCCGTTTCACGGGAATGCCCGGCTTTGCTGGAGCCGAAACGAACGATCAGATGTGGAATCTCGTGGACTTCCTGCGCTCGCTCCCCTGAAAACCGCATCCATTCCCGCAGAGGTGGCTGTCTAAGGCTGTGTAGTCGAAGTGCTTAGCGTGGCGAGCAAGGGCTTGTGCGCGAGCGGACTCTGGGAGATCTGACGGAGTTCAGTCCCACCAAAAGCCCGGAGGCGCTTCAAAGATACGGCGGAACGTGACGCGGCAAACGCGCCCGTCGACGCGGTACTCGAAGACGATATCGTGCGAATTGACGAAGTGGCCGAGGCCGCGGCGCTTGGAATGGGAGAGCACCAGCCAGTTGCCCTGGACGACCTCGTAGGTGCCGCGCTCGCCCCAGATTTCATAGCTGCCATCGCGGTTGAGAACCAGAGGCGGGCTCTGACAGGGTGAGGTGTGTCCTTGGAATTCCAGCCGCACGCACTGGTAGTTGCCGTCGAGAGGCTGCGCTTTTGCCGGGGTGACCAGGGCAAAGGCGGCAATCAGAAGAGACGCGATCGGCAGAGCCGGGTAGATCCGAACGAATCGCATATGCCTTCCATCAGCCTGGCGCATCGGGGTTTGCGACGCCAAGCGCAATGAAAGAGAGCAAACAGCATTCCAAGTTGGATGAGCTTTGGTTTAGCGAAAACGAGAGCGGAGGTACTGGTACATCGTATTGCAAGATTCTTAGAATCAGCAGATTAGCTGCAGGCAGGCGAAGGAGGGGCGAGACGGGCTTTTGGGATGGTGCAGAACGTTTCCTCAGGAGTGTATTTCGTTTCCCTTAGTGATTCTTCAGGAGCCCGGCGAGGGGGCGGGCAGTTCGGGAACGGCGGCGCCATCTTTGCGCGGATCGGAGGCGCCGTAATTGACGCCGGTACCGAAATCACGCATGACGGCCTGACCGCCGCCGAAGGTGTTGGAAAAGCCATTGTGCATCCGGAGGAGATGACCCTTGGCTTTCAGCTCGGCGATGGTGTTGCCCGGGAAGCGGTTTTCCAGCTCGACGTCACAGCCCTCGAACGAGAGTTTCGTAAAGCGCGGCGCTTCCATGGCCGCCTGGATATTCTGGTTAAAGTCGGCGATGTGGGAGACGTACTGGGCGTGGGCCTGAGACTGGTTCCATCCGCCCATAATGCCGAAGGCAATACGGACATTGTCCTTTTCCATGAAGGCGGGAATGATGGTGTGCAGGGGCCGCTTATGCGGCGCGAGAGCATTGGGGGAGTTGCGGTCGAGAGTAAAGAGCGCCCCGCGATCATGAAGAACAAATCCCGTGCCTTCGGGGACAATGCCGGAGCCGAAGTCCTCAAAATTGCTCTGGATCAAGGAGACCATGTTGCCGTCGCGGTCGACCACGCTGAGGTAGATCGTCTCACTGCCCGGCTGCAGCGAGCCCGGCCCAACGTTGCAATTGGCTTTATTGGGATCGATCTGCTTGGCGCGCTGCGCGGCGAAATCCTTGGAAAGCAACTGCTCGACGGGCAGCTTGGAAAATTTCGGGTCGCCGATGTTGCGGACGAGATCGGCGTAGGCCAGCTTTTTCGCCTCGATCATGGTGTGCAGCGCGGCGGAGGAGTTGACGCCGTACTTCGGGAGCGGAAAAGTCTCCATGATGTTGAGCATTTCGAGGGCGGCGAGGCCCTGGCCGTTGGGCGGCAGCTCGTAGACCTTCCAGCCGCGATAGGTGGTGGAGATCGGATCGACCCATTCGGCGGAATAGTCGGCGAAGTCTTTTTCGGTGAACGTGCCGCCGTGCCGCTTAGAGGTTTCCACAATGGCTTTGGCCAGCTCGCCCTTGTAGAAAGCATCGCGGCCGCCATGGGCGATCAACTGGAGCGAGTGCGCGAGATCGGTATTGCGGAAGACCTGCCCCACGGCGGGGGCGCGGTTATCGGGAAGATAGGTCTGGGCCGCGGCCTGATTTCCGCGAAGAAAGTCGGCGTCGGCGCGCCAAAGTTCCGCGATCCATTCGGTGACCGGAAAGCCTTCGCCGGCGGCCTTGATGGCAGGCGCGAGAACGTCCGACATCTTCTTTTTGCCAAAGCGGTCGAGAAGCTTCTGCCAGCCATCGACGGCGCCGGGCACGGTGGCGCTGTAGATGCCGTTTATAGGCACCGATTGAAAACCCTTGTCGTTGAGGAGATCGATGGTCAAGCCAGAGGGCGCCCAGCCGCTGGCGTTCAATCCGTAGAGCTTTCCGCTCTTAGCGTCGTAAACGATGGCAAAGAGATCGCCGCCGATGCCGTTGGACATCGGCGCGACAAGACCCATCATGGCGTTGGCAGCGACGGCGGCATCGACGGCATTACCGCCGCGCTCGAGCATTTGCACGCCGGCTTGAGAGGCGAGAGGCGATTCCGCGGCGACAATGCCGTAACGGGAGATCACCATGGACCGGCCCTGATTGCGGTCCTGTGAATACATGCGGGCCGACGCGCCCAGGATGGAGGCGGTCAACACGAGGGCCGTCCAGAACCCGGCGAAAGGCATTCGGAGACGCTGGTTAGTTTTGCGCATGGCACTGCGGCCTCCTGAGTGTTGGCCACCGTGGCCCGATGGATGGACGGAACTGTAGCGCAATCGAGGCGGCAGAACAAAGGGCTGCCGCTGTTGACAGCGCGTGAGTGGAGGAGTTTGGCACGGAAAGTGCGCCCCAGAGGGGTACCCCCCAATTTTTATGCAAGAGTATCATTCCAGGGCGGTTATTTTTTACATTCTGCAAGAGTATCATTCTAAGCGAGTTAGCGCAGGCCTGATTTCGGGGCGATTTTAGCGTTAATGTGCTGATTCTAAGTGGATTACTACGCTCACAGTGTTCGCGTTGCCGCGCCGGATCGTCGTTGTCTGTAAAGAGTATCATTCTAATGGAGTTAGCTCTAAACTGTTCCGTTGCGCTTGCAAGAGTATCATTCTAGGCCGTTTACTCCCCGCGCAAATCGTCCTGCGTTGTAGGCGTGCGCGAGGCACCCCTGCAATCCGCACCCTTGAAAACGAAGGGTGCGGCACCCGCCCTTTCTGCAGGTCATGATTGGGCCTCGTGATGACAATCTCAAGGCGCGACACCTCGCCTGCTCGGGAGGCTCGCTCCGAAAATCCCCACGCGTAAAACCGACGCATGGGGCACCCACTCGCCGAACTCATCTAGCTCGGACGTATATCTATTTTACCGCGAGGGTCAATGCGAAACGAAGGGAGCATGAGCGAAAGCTCCGGAGAGATGCCTCGCACACGATCACCATGCATTCGGAGAATCCCGTTTATCAGGCTCGATCCCGAGGGATTAGTTTCTTTCGCACAGACAGGTCCTCTTTTTTCTCACTTCAAGTGGTTATCGAGGACCTCCGCTATTGACCATCATCGTGCTAGGACGAAGTGGCGGCGCGTGTCGGCATTGCGATCTGCGAATTCGCTGTTGCCTGGGGCCCGGGTAGTCCGTAATCGGAATCGGCGAGCGCGTGACCACCAACGATCAAATCGATTGGCGCATCGTACTTGCCCATGACGGATTCCACCAAGACCATGCCCGCATGCGGAGAGTCCAGCACCTTCTGCAAGTCGTTGCTCGTCTGAACGACGTAGGTTTCAGCCTTCTTATCACGAGAGAAGACGTTTGGTAATTCCGAATACCGCCAGTTTGCGACGTCGTTGTACTTGGCGTCCTTACCAAGAACGGCTCTCTCTACTGTATATCCCGCATTGTTGATCACGAAAATGAACGGCGTAAGGCCGTGCCGCATGACGGTCGAGAGCTCTTGCACGGTCATCTGGAGAGAGCCTTCTCCAGTAAGCAAGATGTGACGCCGCCCGGGGGAAGCGAGAATGGCTCCGAGCAGTGCGCCCGTCGCATAGCCGATGGAACACCAAACAAAAGCGCCTGTGATATAGGTGCAGGAGTCGGGCAGCGTGAGCCGCCCCATACCTGCGCTCGATGCTCCATCTTCGACAACGAGCACGTCTCCAGGACGCAGAAAACCCTGTATCGCCTTCCAATATGCGTCTTGGGTGAGGGGATCGTTTGACGGAACGAAGGCCGACTGCCTCGACGGGGGAGCCGGCTGCTTCTTCGTGACGACCTCTGAAGACGAGTCAATCAAGGACTGCAAAAGCTCCGCAATATAAACTCCCTGATAATTCTTCTCCGTGGTATCCACCGAGGCGGAATTCAGGTGGATGGCGGAAGGGGGCAGTTTCGCGGTGAAAAAACCAACCGTCGTTTCGATACGCCTGTAACCAACGGTCAGCAGACAATCGCTTGTTTCAATGGCCTCGCGGGTTGCGGGGGCGCTTGCCATACCACCGTAGGTTCCCAAGTATTGAGGGGAACTTTCAGGGACGGAGCCTTTGGCACAGTTCAGCGTCGCGACCTGCATTTGAAATCGTTCGGCGAGTTCCATGACCTGTCCAGAGACGCCGTAGCGAATCGCATCGATATCCAGCAAAAACGCAGGCGATTTGGCGGCATGCAGTCTCTTCAGAATCATCTCGGTGCAGCCTTTCAGGTTTTCCCGGTCGCTGGGGAGCATTTCGAGTGTGAGGGGAGCGTCGGGCGCATCGACATCGAGATAAGAGATGTCGGAGGGCAATTCCAGGTAGACGGGAAGTTTGCGGCGCCACGACGTCAGAATGAGGCGATCGATCTCGGCAACGGCGTTCTCAGGAGTGAGGCGCGCCTGGGCGGTGGTCACCTCGCCAAAAATCCGAAGCAAGTTACCTTTTTCCGGATCGGCGAGAGTGTGGTGCATCAGGTCTCCCCGTTGAACGGCGCGCAGGGGAAGGGAGCCACAAATCAAGATCACTGGCACGTGTTCGCTGTATGCGCCGGCGATGCCGTTGATCGCGCTAAGAGCTCCGACGCCATACGTCACACTCATGGCGCCGAGGCCGTTGATTCGGCCATAGGCATCGGTCGCGTAGGATGCATTGAGCTCGTTGCAATTACCGATCCACGCGGGTTCTCCGCGGTCTTCCAGTTGCTGCATTAGCTCAAGGTTGTAGTCGCCCGGAACACCAAAAATGTGCTTGATCCCGACTTCTTGGAGACGACGAAGCAGGAAATTTCCTATCGACTGTCTCATTCTCGTTCCTCCTCTCAAACGCACGAAGTTGAGCGGATTCCTAGTCGTCTAAACTACCCAGGTCGGCCCGCCCGCGAATGCCTTTGGGGAAAAGCGGTGGACCTTGTCAGCCCAGACTTTACTACCAGGCAGTCGCTGTGGGGCACCCGGCCTGTGGAAAACTCCGAATCGAGAATTTACTTCAACTCGGGATAAGTCGGTTTCCGGAAGGTGGCTCCGGGGCAGAAAGCGCAGTTTCTGCAAAATGCCGATGGCGTAAACCGAGGCATGAGGCACCCGCAAGGAAAAGCAGATCCTCCGGTGTCTGGAGTCCGGTGACTCCACCGGAGTCCCTAAACCGGACCTCACCGCCATTCGCGAAAGGCGCGCGACTGGGTTCGGGATGACAGCGAGCAAGCGCACGGCGCTCCCTCCTGTGGACAGATCAGGACAGGAATGGAACGCTCACCCTTGAACGGCGAAGGGTGCGGCAGCCGCGAACGTGGCGGCAGAAAACTCACGCGGGGCCAAAAAACGTTCTAGAATCGAGCGGCACCGATCCAAAATCAACGCCTAAAGGAGAAGTTCCCATGCACAGGCAATCGTTCGTGCGGTATTTCATTGGCCCAATGATTTTATGCTGCGCTTCGGCTGCTTTCGCGCAGATGTCCAATCCCTACGGGATGTCGATCAATTTGGAAACGGCGAAGAAAGTGGCGGCGCCGGCGCTGGCGGAGGCGAGAAAGAACAACTGGAACATGGCCGTGGCGGTAGTGGATACCGATGGCAATCTGGTGTACTTCGAAAAGATGGACGCGACGCAATTGGCCAGCCCGAACATAGCGATCCAGAAGGCGCGCACGGCAACGCAGTTCAAGCGGCCAACGAAAGCGCTCGAAGACGTTGTGGCAGCGGGGGGAGATGGGCTGCGGGTGCTGGGCTTGCCGGGAGCAGTTCCCGTGGAAGGCGGCATCCCTCTTGTGTCCGAGGGGAAGATCATTGGCGCGATCGGCGTCTCAGGTGGCGCCAGTTCGCAAGACGCGCAATGCGCGAAGGCGGGCGCGGATCAATTGAAGTAAGTAAGGATGAAGTAAGGGTGAAGTAGCGGATTCGTCTCCGCCGGGCTCCCAAGAAAGAACAGATCCCATGCGTGAAACGGACGCGTGGGCACCGACAAAAGCAAAAGCAGATCCTCCGGTTACGGTCTCTGCGGGACGCCACCGGAGTTCACAAAACGGACCTCATCGCCATTCGCGAAAGGGGATGACAGCGTTGGATTTAGTTGGGCGACACTCACGTGCGAACAGATCAAGCGAGAAAAACTCATCGGAACCATGAAATCGTAACCGAAGGCTGAGACAAAACATGTAGGGCTTTTATTGCAGAGGCTCCTGCAAATCCCTGGGTTCATGGCGATTGCGCCTCAGGACGTTTACACTTCGTCCCCCTCGACCTTACATTTAGGTCCAACCGCGCCTAACTCACTCGCCTGATTCGCGCCATCGTGCCGCAAATGTTTAATTGTCTTGCGCGCCGATGACGCTCAAGTGTTGCCCTTAAGTGGCTGCTGCCCGCGAACAACTTCACGAAGTCACATGGCGACGATTCACATATGAGCTACAGATATCTATGGAAGATCATGAAGACGCCGGAAGAGCGACCTATTATCTATAAATCGGAGACGAGTCCGGCTCTCGGAACGGGTTGGGACGTGATGCTTGTCCAGACTGGTCAAGGCTCTGTCGCGCTTGGCCGCGATGCGACCGGGAAAATTATGCGCAAGACTGATAGCGTCCCAGAGACGTGGGAAATAGTTATAGACGAGGAGAGTTTGCGGGTATGCCGGGAATACTTTGACCACCGCGATAAATTGCGCGAGGCCGTTGCCGACGATACGGCGACTTTCGACTGAGGAACTCCGCGGGCCCGCCGTCAGCCCTCAACTTTTCGATTTCAGCCCCTCCCCTTTGAGGGGCAAGCCATGAAAAAGACTCTTGTAGCTGCTGCAGAGATTCTTGTAAGCGAACACGGGCAGGTCCAATAGTCCGGGCAAGGGATCGTCAGCCGCCATCAGGGCAAACTGAATCGGGCCGCGAAAAGACCGCAGATATCTTCCGCGTGAAAGCGAGGCGTGGGGGAGCCACAAAAGCAAAAGCAGATCCCTCACCGCCATTCGCGAAAAACGCGACTGGGTTCGGGATAACAGCAATCCGTAATGCGGAAGTTAGTGTTGGTGGGAGAGTTTGCGGCGGAGATCGGGCCAGAATTCTTTGGCTTCGAAGCCGAAGGCGTCGATGGCTATCTGGGTTTCCCAGGTGCTCAAGCCGTTCGCGAGGGTGCGGCTGGAGCCGGGTTCATAGAGGTTCGATAGCACGGCGACCGAAGCGTCGCCCGCGAATTCCGAATAGTTGAACTGCGACTTTCCAGAGTCCGAGCGAGTGACAAAAATCCGGGAGCCTGCATAGGCGAAACGGCGGAGAAAGCCGCCTCGGCTGCGCTGAAAGTAGCGCGGGTCCTGGTGGAGAAGCGAAGGGAAAACGGCTCCGGTCATGACAAAACCAACGGCCTGATTGGCGAAGTCGACAGCGTAAATCTTTCCGTAACCCGTGAAGCCCTGGCTGGGCCAAGCGTTTTGACCTTGCGGGTTTTGACCTTGCGCCTGGTTGATGGCGGCGACCGTGGCGACAACCACAAATTCGTAAGGATCGAAGGCGCTCTGGAGGCTGAGCTTGAATTTGCCGCCTGTGGTGAGGACTGCCCGGTTGGCGGCGCCGGCTTCGACTGTGGCGTAGTTGGGGATAAAGCCGAAGAGCCTCCCCGTGTGGGGATTGCTGCCGGCGACAAACGGCAAGGCAAAAGGGTGTGCAACGAAGGACGGCAAGGGCAAAAAGCCGAAGATCGGGAGGTCAAAATTGCCGGGCAGAGTTTCCGGTGGAGCAGCCGAATCGACATCGCCGGACGCTTGGGCGGGCACTTGATCGAGCTCTTGAGCGGGGGCGGGCGTTTGGGCGGCGGCAGTAAGGAGTCCCAGGAGGGTGAAGACGATGGCAAGGCCTACGCTGGTGAGCGGAGCCTTCCAGCTAGTCTTCGATTTGGGGCGTTGAGATGCCATCAGTCTTCTTTGTCACCGCTCGGGTCTTTCTTCGTTAGGGCACCGCTCGGGCTCTTCTTCTCCGCTCGAGAGCCGCGCGAGTTAGCGGGATAGAGTCGCATCCGGAAGCGGAGGCCGTGACCGGTACGGAAGTACGGGTGTAGCGAAAGGAGCACGCAGACAAAGGAAGAGAAAAATCCGCACCCTTGGAAACGAAGGGTGCGGCACCCAAACCCAGAAGATTCCCACGCGTGACACCGACGCGTGGGGCACCCACTGAAAGCGAAACCTTGACGGCCTACTTATCGGATTTGGGTTTGTTGCCGGTGACGGCGTCTTCGTCGGCGGGATTGCCGAGTAGCTTCATGTACTCGATGGCTTCCGACGGGACACAAAGATGCTCTTCGGTGAACGGAATGGCCGCGAGTTTGGGGTCTTCCTGGCCGCGAGCCCAGCGGAGGGCGCCTTTGGCGATGACGAAAGATTGGGTGTAGTAGGCGGGGTCCTCGATCGTTTCGGTGAAGGTGAGATGGTTGTGGTCGGGACGGTCGTAGCGTTCGATGACATGCGCGGCGGCGCTATGCGGATAGCCGCGGCGGTCGGCCCAGGTGTTTTCGTCCATGCCGTAGGTATCGATCACCAGGGTGTGGTCGCCCTCCCAATGGCCGACCGAGTAGCCGAAGGTCATGGTGGAGGGCCCGCCCTTTTGCCCGATATTTTTGGGGGGCTGGCGGCCGTCCATCCAGATTTCGCGCCACATCCGAAAACCGACCAGCATGATGAGGCGGTTGGGCATGGTGGCGAAGCCGATCTGTCCGATCTGGTTATTGGCGGCGCGGGGCATGCCGAAGGGATCGCAGGTCTTCCAGGGGTCGTTGGAGGTGGCGCTGAACGGGTCGGGGATATTGAGCTTCAACTTGGCCTGACCGGCAGGCGTCAGGGCGGGAACGCGGTTGCTGAGGGCAGCTTCTTCGGGGCCGAGCCAGATTCCATTGAAGTCGTGCACCGGCGCGGGGCCACCGGGGCCGTCGTCGGCGCGGCGGGCGTTCGCGGTCTCCGGAATCGCCGCGCCACTCTGAGGCGTGGGCCGCGTGGCTTGCGCCGCGGCAACGGTCGAGCAGGCCGCCAGGGCCAGCACAGCGATCATTGGACGCGGAGAACGCGGGGGACGCGCGAATCGCTCTCGCATGGGGTGCTACTCCTTATTATTGGTCTTGCGGCCGTCGGGACGGCAGGCGGCGGACTCATTTCCGCCGTTGCCGAAGTCCTTATCGCAGACGGAGGGGCGATCGCCGATGAGTTCGCCCGTGCCGAATTCGCGGCCGTCGGGGAGCACGACCTTGCCGATGCGTCCGAGCGGCTGGCCATTTCTGGCGGCGTATAGAACGACGGTGACCATGTCGCCGGGCTGGATGGCGTTCTTGGTCCAACCGGTGGTGCTGATGGCGGAGGCGGCGTTGGCTTCCGCAACCCAGTGGCGGACGTTACCCTTATCGTCTTTGGCGTCGAATAGAAGCAAAGTGTGGGGATTGCCCCAGTTAACCTTGGTTACCGAGACGTTCTTCAAGATGACGGGCTTGCTATCGTCGTATGCGGCGCTGCCGTGATGCGCGAAGAGCGGGGCGCAGGCAGCGAACAGAGCTACGGTCAGGGCCAAGAATGCTATAGGGAATGCTACCGGCTTAGTTTTCACGCGAGCCTCCCTCTGACGCGAACAATTAGTGCTGTAAATACCACAGTCCTTTGAAACAGGCAATCGCTGCGAGGTGATGGAAGCGACCGGGGGGAATAAAAGGGCGCAACGGGGGCTCCGGCGCAGCCGTCTATGAGAGCAGTGCTAGGAGCAGTCATGTACTTCATGAAATGGGCTTCTGTGGTGATCGTGTGCGCTTTGGCGCTGGCAGGAGGCGGGAGCATTTTGGGCGGAGGCGGCGCTTTCGGCGCGGCGATCCCACAGCCGCAGCAGCCGGCGCAGAACACGGCGAAGCAGGTGATCGGGACGATCCAGGCGATCAGCGGCAGCACGATTACGCTCAAGCCCGATACGGGAGCGGACGTGAGCGTCACGGTGCAGGGCGCGGTGCGGGTGCTGCGGGTGGCTCCGGGGCAAACCGACCTGAAAACCGCGACGCCGATCCAGTTGAGCGACTTGCAGGTGGGCGACCGGATTCTGGTACGCGGGACACCGTCCGCGGACGGGCAATCGCTCTCGGCGACAGCGATCGTGGCGATGAAGCGTTCGGACGTGGAGGCCAAGCAGCAGCAGGAGCGCGAGGATTGGCAGAAGCGCGGCATTGGCGGGCTGGTGAGCGCCGTGGATCCGAGCGCGGGCACCATCACGATTTCCGTGACGGCAGCGGGAGGAACGAAAAACGTAGCCGTACACACGGCGCAGGCGACGATTTTTCGGCGCTACGCTCCGGATTCGGTGCAATTCGACGACGCGAAACCCAGTTCGTTGGCGGAAATCAAGGCGGGCGACCAGCTTCGGGCGCGGGGAGCACGGAACGCGGATGGCACGGAGTTTACCGCGGAGGAGATCGTTTCCGGGGCATTCCGGAATATTGCCGGCACGATCAGCAACGTAGACGCCGCCACGAACGCGCTGACGGTGATGGATTTAGCGACGAAGAAACCGGTGGTGGTGAAGATCAGCGCGCAATCGCAACTCTTGAAGCTGCCGCCGCAGATGGCTCAGGGAATGGCGATGCAGTTGAAGGGCGGCGGCAGAGGCGGGGCCGGCGGGGACGGTGCCGGGGCGGCGGAGTCCGGGCGGGGCGGCGGGGCGCAGGCGGGCGGCGGCGCCGGGAATGGCCGGGGAGCGGGACGCGGTGCGGCGGATTTGCAGCAAGTGATGAACCGTATACCCAAGGCCACGCTTGCGGACATGCAAAAGGGCGACGCGGTGATGATCGTCTCAACGGAAGGCACCAATTCGGGCGGCGTGACGGCGATTACGCTGCTGAGCGGAGTGGAGCCGATTTTGCAAGCGCCGAGCGGGCAATCGATGACGCTGCCTCCCTGGAATCTGGGCGGCGGCGGTGAAGATGCAGGCGAAGGCAATCCATAGATAAGATACGGCCCTCGATTCCCTGGTGCCAGCGGCTACAGATCAAACTCTGGAGAAAAAATGAAGCGCTACAGGCGTGCTCTACCGTTGATTATAGCAACCACTGTGATTGTGTTATTCGGCCTTAGCGCCGCACAGGGCCTGCGGGCGCAAACCGGCACAGGGACGCTGCGAGGCACGCTGGTGGATCCATCGCGCGGCGCGGTGGTGAACACTCCCGTACAGGTGACGACGTCCGGGGGACAAACTTTAACGACCACCACGAATGACGTCGGGGTATATGAGCTGAGGGATCTGGCGCCGGGCGCGTACACCGTGGAGGTGACGGCGAAAGGGTTTGCTCCCTACAAGAAAGAGGGCGTGCAGATCGCCGCGGGGCAGACGCAGCAACTCAACATCACGCTGGCGCTCCAAAGCGAACAAGAGCAGGTGACGGTGTCTGGAGAAGCCTTATCGCTGGACACGACGGCCTCGGCAAACGCGAGCGCGGTGGTGCTGACGGAGAAGGAACTGGAGGCGCTGCCGGACGATCCGGATGAGCTGCAGCAGGATTTGGAGGCGCTGGCAGGGCCATCGGCGGGCCCCAACGGCGGCCAGATGTACATCGACGGCTTCACGGCGGGACAACTGCCGCCGAAATCGTCGATTCGCGAAATCCGCATCAACCAGAATCCCTTCGCGGCGGAGTACGACAAGGTGGGTTACGGGCGGATCGAGATTTTAACGAAACCCGGAACCAACCAATGGCACGGGCAGATATCGGTGAATAAAAACGACGCCGCCTTCAACGCGCAAAACCCTTTCGCGACGACGAACGCGGGTTACGAATCCACGCAAATCGAGGGAAATATCGGCGGGCCGCTGAGCAAGAAGGCTTCTTTCTTCTTCAATACAGACGACCGGGACATTCACGACCAATCGCTGGTGAGCGCCTTCACTTTGCCCTTCAACTGCACCAGCCAAGGCCTGGGATTCGCAGAATCGCTGTGCAGCCAATCTCTTTCCAGCCCAAGGACGCGCTTCAACGGCGGCCCGCGCGTCGATTACCAACTGACGAAGAACAACACGCTATCGGCCCGCTTTCAGTTTTTTCGGAATAACGCAACGGACAGCGGGGTGGGCGGGCTCACGCTGCCGACAAGCGCTTACGACGTTCTGACGACGGAACAGACTCTGCAACTCACCGATACGCAGGTGATTGGCTCCAGGACGATCAACGAGACGCATTTTCAGTATCGGCGCGAGAGCGGCACCGAGAATCCCTACAGCACGCTGCCGGAGCTGGACGTATTGGGAGCGTTCACGGGAGGCGGAAACTCGCTGGGGACGACCGACGATCATGAAAACCTCTACGAGCTGCAAAACTACACTTCCATCGCCTTCGGCAAGCATTTCGTGAAATTTGGCGCTCGGGTGCGGGCCATGCACGACGCGAATACCGCGACCGGAAGCCAGAGTGCCGGTTTCAACGGCGTTTTCACATTTTCGTCATTGAGCAACTATGCGACAACCGAACAGGATCTCGCGAATGGACTGAGCCTAGCGGCGATCCGCGCTTTGGGGTTCGGGCCGACGCAATTTTCGCTGATTACGGGAAATCCCTACGCCAGCGTGAGCATGGTGGACGCATCTCCTTACGTGCAGGACGACTGGCGGATGCGGCCGAACATAACCGTTAGTTACGGCCTGCGCCTGGAGACGCAAGATCACATCAGCGATCACGCCGATTTGGCGCCCCGGCTAGGCGTGGCCTGGGGACTGGGAGGGACAAAGGCCGTGCCCAAGATAGTGCTGCGAGCGGGATGGGGAATTTTCTACGACCGTTTCCCTCCGAACCTGGTCCTCGAGGCGGGCCGCCAGAACGGAGTCAACGAACAAGAGCTCATTATTTCCAATCCTAATTTCTTCTGCCCGAATTCCCTGGCGGCCTGCCCGGCTATTAACACGCTGCAAGGCACCAGCGTTCCCACGATCTATCAGATCGCTCCCAATCTCCACGCGCCCATGCTGATGCAAACCGCCGTCAGCGTCGAGCGGCAACTGAGCAAGGCTGCAAACGTTTCGATCTCCTATCTGAATTCGCGCGGCTGGCGGCAATTGGTCACAAATAACGTCAATTCGCCGGTGCTGCCGGGAACAGAGATTGCTACCCCGGCATGCGTGCCGCCCGCCGCTGGCAACTGCGGCGTTTATCCCAACGGAATAGGGGAAAACATCTATCAATACGAATCGGCCGGCATCTTCCGGCAGAATCAGTTAGTGCTCAATACCACGATCCGCGCCGGCGCAAAACTCTCACTGAACGCATATTACTCGCTGAATTACGCCGACAGCGATACGGCGGGAGCCAATAGTTTTGCGTCGAATCCCTACAATTTAATGGCGGATTATGGAAGGGCGGCGTTCGACATCCGGAGCAGGTTCTTTGTGGGTGGGACGATCACGGTGCCGTTCGGCATGCGGCTGAGCCCGTTTTTGGTAGCCAGCTCGGGAAGTCCCTATAACATCACCTTGGGCCAAGACCTGATCGGCTCCTCGCTATTGAACCAGCGGCCCACGTTCGCAAGCCCATTATCGAACCCCGCGAACATCGTCAACACGCAGTTTGGCGCCTTCGATAAGGTGCCGGTGGCGGGCGAAACGCTTGTGCCTATCAACTACCTCACGGGACCCAGCCAATTTTCGCTCAACTTACGGCTGGCGAAAACCATCAGCTTCGGGCGGCTTCCAGAAGGCAAAACGGGACAGATAGGGGCCCGACAGGGCGGAGGAGGAGGACAGCGGGGCGGAGGGCTGGCGCGGCCTCCCGGCCCGGGCGGCTTTGGCGGAGGCGGGGGAGGCGGCGCAGGACGCTACAGCGTGGTGCTGAGCGTCAACGTTCGGAATATCTTTAACAACGTGAACTTTTCGACGCCAGTGGGAAATCTGACCTCGCCCTTGTTCGGCGAGTCGACTGGGTTATCGTCAGGGTTTGGAGGCGGCTTTGGGGGCGCCCAGACGAGCGGGGCGGGGGCATCGGCAGGACTGCCCGCGGCGGGCGGCGGCGCGGCGGCGGCGAACCGGCAGATTTACCTGCAGGCGACGTTCGGGTTCTAAGAGGCCGCGGCGAACGAAAGCAGCGTGAGACCCGCGCGTGGATGTCGCGCTGCTTCGTCATCCTGTTTCTGGATGCGGATACAAGGTCAGCGGTTCAGGTAATAGCCTTGGCGAGCTTGCACGACCAGGTCTTTCTGTTTGGCCGTAAGGCGCAGCTTATGATAGCCGGTCTCGGTATTCGGATCTGGCGTATAGCCGAGACTATATTTGCTGCGCAACTCCGCTTCGATCTGACGATAAATCTGGTCCATGGGCTGTTTCTTGGAGACTTCAAATAAGCGGCCGCCGGTTTCCGCCGAGATTTGCATGAGAATTTTCTTGCCATCGGGCCGTTCTTCGGGAAAGGGCTGCGGGTAGCCGCGCCGGCCTCCACCGCCGTAGCCGCCGCGCGGGCGTCCAAAGCCGCCCAGATTTTGGTAGGGCTCTTCATCCGCAAAATAGATGGAGTAAACGATGGTATCGGCGCGCTGCGCCGTGGCCGTGGCGGATTCCAGCGTTTCCTTGCTTCCGTGGTCCACTCCATCGGAGAGGACGATAATGGCTTTGCGACCCTGCTGCTTCTTGAGGACTTCGTCGGAAGCGAGAAAGATCGCGTCGTAAAGCGCGGTGCCGCCGCGGGCTCTGGGCGGATAGCTGCCAGGCTGGGCACCGCCAGGGTGGCCGCCGGAAGAGGGATCGTTATCGGGCTGGGCGATTTCGACCAAGTCGAGCGCCGACTCCAATTTTTCGTGCGAAGTGGTGAGGTCCTGGAGCAATTCGACTTCACGGTCGAAGTGAAGGATGAAGGCTTTATCCTGTCCCTCGCGCACCATGTTGTCGAGGAAGCCGCGGCTGGCGGCGCGCTCCTCGGAAAGAACTCGGCGCTGGCTGCCGCTGGTATCGATGAGCAGGCCCAAGGCCAGCGGGAGATCGGTTTCGTGCGAGAAATAGGCGATGGTTTGGGGACGGCCGTCTTCCGCCAGAACGAAATCGTCCTTTCCTAGATTGGAAACCAGATCGCCGTGCTTATCGCGAACCGTGGCGAGCACATTCACAACTTTAACGTCGACAGAGATTCCGGGCTTTTCCTGGGACGACAGGGGAGCTCCCGTCAGCAGCAACGAGACGGCAACGACAAAGCAGCACACCGGCCGAAGGGTTGTAGAATCCGCGACGCGCCGGAACAGGCGAGCCAGGAATCGATTGCGGAAGTTTCGCGGACGGCAATCAGGCATGGAGCATTCCTCGTATAGCCCAAAAGGGTAGCGCAAAAAAAGGCCGCGCAAAGGGGTACAGAATTCGGTTGTGAGGCCAGCTTGAGAGATTCCCCCAGGCCCGTCCAGGTTGCCCACGACGCAACCGCCAAGCGTAACCAAACGTCGCAAGATCGGGTGTTGTGGATCGAGGCGAGAAAACGGACTACAATCCAGACCAACATGCTCCGATTCACCTTTTGCGGAATCGGTTTTGAAGATTCCCAGATGAAGCAGCGGATCGGAAGGGCTGACGGGAAATGATGCGCCGAATAACAAGAGGCACGTCAGCGGTTTGGTTCCCTCTTGTCTTCCTTTGTGTTTTCGGATGGCTTTGTATTTCCGGGTGGCTCTGTGTTTCCGGATGCGGCGCTTTGGCAAAAGACAAGCCGCTCTCCTGGAAGCCGATCGATGAGGCGCTGCTGCGCGTGAACGACGCTCCACCGAAAGAGTGGGAGATTTACCGGAGCGGCAAGAAAAACGATCCACTCATATTGCAACTGGGCAGCCGGTTTCTTTTGATCGAGAGCCACGATCATCGGATCTTCGAACTCGATGCCGCGAAAGTGGAACGCAAAAAGGACGAACTTCTGTGGAGCCTCTCCGACCGGCCCGCCGAGGCGTTGGCTACTTCGGACTGGGTGGTGGACGATATCGGCGCCGCCTTTGCCATCCAGGTGAAGCTGGAGAAGGACAACGCCAGCTTCGATTTGCAACTGCCGCACCCACAGGAAGTAGGCGACCTGCCGGCTCACCCGCCTGCAGCACAACAAAACAGGCGCCGGTATTAACTCGCAAATCAGACCAGCAGCCATCCAGGGAACGAAAAGCAGATCCCTCGGCCCGCAGAGCGGGCCTCGGGATGACAGCGCTGGGGGGCAGCGCCGGGGGAACAAATCGGCGACCGCGGTCGTGCAAACCAAAGGCCTCAGGCCTGCCAGCACACATCGCCGGCCGACCTGAGCTACAAAGGAGCGGGAAGCAATCAGTAGTGAAAGCGGTAGCGCACCTCCGCATAGACCTCGCGGGGATTATTGAAGTGCAATCCGCCAAAGGTGAAGCTGTTATCGATGAGCAGATGACTATTGGTGACGTTGAGGCCATTGATGGAGGCCGAGAAGCGCTCACCGAAGGATTTACCGACAGCAAGATCCACGGTGGTATGACCCGGGAGGTAGTCAGGCGGGGGGTCGCCGTTGGTGAAGCCGGAGCCGTAATAGATATTTCCGGACACGTAGGCCCTCCAGGGAAGTGTGACGTCGAAGCCTGTGTTCAGGGTATTTCGTTGATCGTGATCGAGAGGGGCATAACCGTCCTGCACCTCGAAGTTCGTCAGGCCGCCTGTAATCGCACCCATAAATTCCGCAATCTGGTTGGAGTAAGCGAGGTGGACCTGGGCCCTATGCCAGATGCGAGGAGAACGGAGCGTGAGCTCCCAGCCACGGATCAGCGCATCCTGAGTGGTGAGAGGAAGAAATATGTTGGTGGTGACCACGTTGCCGTCGAAGTCGTAGTTCACGTTGCCGTGGTCCAAGAAGTTATGACTTCGCGTATGGAAAGTATCCACGTCCCAAGTCCATCCGTTGTAGGGGATATCCACGCCGAACTGATATTCGGTGTCCCGCTCGCCCATCAAGGGAATGAATTGCTGCGGGTTTGCAGGATCGTCCGGTGTATTCACAAGACCGAGCAACGGGCCGGTGACCGTGACCAGCGGAGGCGATTGATAGAACTGCCCGTAAAATCCGCGGAAGACCCAATTGATGCGCGGGATCCGAACCGCTACTCCAGCACGCGGGCTGGTGGGATTTTCCGCTACACTCGGGCTGGAAAAGTGGGTTTGGCGCACTCCGCCGCTGAACGTGAGCCATGAGGTTGGAGCGAACTTGTCTTCAATAAAGACTGCGTCCACGTTTCCCGTCGCGGTTTCATTATCAGAAACAGGCAAATTTGCCCCGTCGTTAAAGAGCACGTCGAAAAATTGAACGTCGTGTTGCGAGAATCCGTAAAACCCGGCCTGGAAAGTGTTTCGAGCCAGCGTGGCGCCGGCGGTGGCCTGTACGCCCACGTAGCTGGAGCTGCGGTGGTCGGTGATGGCGTTGGGGAAATCGTCCGGAGAGCTATCGTAATTCGCGCTGTTGAAATGATAGAAGGGCGAAACGGTGAGCAGTCCGCTATGGCTGAAGGTGCGAACCCAGGAAAAGTTGAGATAACCGTCGGCCTCGTGCTGGGCGTCGTTTTGGATCACTCCGTTGGCCACATCGATGGGAGAAACGGGCATCTGATAGTAATCGCGGCGCAGAGAGCCTACCAGGCGCAATTGGTTTTTCGGGTCTGCATTGAAGATGAGCGAGCCGAATCCGCCGTAACCGTTATCGGCGTCGTGAACGATCTGGGCCACCGGCGTTTCGAGGCCGAGATCGCTTCGATTACCGTTCACGCTGCCGTAGTACGCGAGGCGCTGGCTGTGGCCGCCGCAATTGATCTGGTCGTTGGTTTGGTAGAAATTGCCGTAGCTGAGAATGACGTCACATTCGCGGTCGCGCTCGAAACCGGTGCGAGGGACGGCATTGAAGATCCCATAGGTGCGGTCTCCGTAGTCGGCATCGTAGCTGCCGCGCTGCACTTCGACGTAGTCAAGATCCTTGGGGTCCACTTGCGGCCCCAAATTGCTGGCGATATTGGTGTTGGGCACGGGGACGCCGTCGATGAGCCAGCTGTACTGGTGGCCGCCGCGGATGTGGAGCATGTCATGAACCATGTATGCTCCGGGCACGTAGTCGGTAATCAGCGACAGGTTGTTGGTTTGATCGGCGCCGGGCGTGAGCTCGATATCCTGGCGGCTCACCGTAGTGGTGGGCGTAACGCTTTGGGTGGGCGCCTCGACCGCTTCCCCCCTGACAACGGTCTTCTCCGTGACACCGGCCGGAGCCAACTCGAAATGAAGCACCGGGCTCGTTTCGGACTTGACCAGGAGGGTTTGCTGCTGTTGCTGGAAGCCATCGACAGCCACCGTGACCGAATAGTTGCCGATGGGAACGGCGTTGAACTCGAACTCGCCATTGTCATTTGCTTTTTGAACTTGCGTCCAGTCGGAATCCTGGGCTTTTAACGTAACCGTGGCGCCGGAAATGGGCAGATGCTGGGCATCGTGCACGACCCCCAGTACCCGGCCGAAAATCGTGGCTTGAAGCACAACCACTGCGAAAAAACAGAAAGCCGCAATAACGAATCTTATGGCTCTCATAGGCCCCCCTTGGCCAAGCCAGAACGCGCCTCAAGCAGAGGCGGAAGAACGAGAATTGTGGGTTTGGCTTTTGTTACGCGCTCAGGGGCAGACGGGGCGGGGGCGAGTCGACGTGAGAAAGCGCGTCCGGGGAGAGATGGGGCAGGAATGCGATTGCGGGTTCGCTCGCGGGAGCGCGTTGCAAGGTCGTCGGAGCGAACAGCACGAAAACGATGCTGACCGTGTAATGACCGACCGGTTGCGCGGGGCAGCACTTCAACGCACAGCCCGAGCCGTTGGCGCCCATATCGCAGGACATGGCGTGACCCTGGACCTCATGCATGGGGCACATCATTCCCTTGCAACAGTCCGGGGCCGCGGAGGCGAGATTGGGAATGCCTGGCAGGATCGTCAGGGTCAAGCCCAAAATTCCCAGGACGGCGATGAGCCTTCGCGCCATGGCCGACTATGCTAGCGCCTTTGGCGAAGCGGATGCAACGTGGCGATTTTGACGACGGAGGCTTGACAGAGGCGAGCGCGAGCGGATATAGACAACGCATGGCCCAATCCTTTCTGGTTTTCGACTTCGGCACGAATGAAGAACTTGCTCAACAGGCGCGGCACAAAGTGGACGGTTGGAAGCAGGGCTTTCGGCTGGACAAGAAGCTCTTGCTGAAATTCGACCGCGCGGAGACGGCGGGGACGCCCGATACGCCCGATTCGCAGGATACGGAAGAAGAGCCCACCCCCAAAAAGGGCGCCAAGAAATCAGGCAAGGCGGCAAAAAGCGCCAAGGCAGCCAACGCAAAAGACAAAGAAGCGCAAGAAAAGATCCAGCTCATCATTCGCCTGGATTTTTCCGATCACGAACGGCTGTCGCACCAGCGATGGTTGGATCGGATTCCGACGGAAGCTCCTTTCAAGGACGCGCAAGCGAAGATTATCCGGCACAATGACGCGGAGTTCGCGGGTATGGCGGAGCGGTTTGATTCTCTACCCTGAACGTGGCTACCTTGAAACTGAATACCCTGAAGTCGGACGAAGCGACTGGGGCGCCGAAGTGAGCGACGATAGGGTTTCGTTCTAAGCAGATATCATGTAAGGGCCTGACCGCCGGCTAACGAGCTTCAGATATAATTAAATTTCGGCCTGGGCCTTTGCCGACAGAGGTGAAGCTGCATGGCTGTGCAAGCGCACCCGAAGACCGGCAGTATCCAAACAACCAAGCACCGCGGACTCCAACCTGAAGACCTTATCCGTATGTACCGGCTGATGTACTGTTCGCGGCGGCTGGACGACCGCGAAATCCAGCTCAAGCGGCAACATAAGATTTATTTTCAAATCAGCGGGGCGGGACACGAAGCGGTCCTGGTGGCGGCGGGAGAGGTTCTACGGCCCGGCGAGGATTGGTTTTTTGCCTACTACCGCGATCGGGCGCTGAGCTTGAGTCTGGGCTTGACGCCGAGGGAGATGCTTCTGCAGGCCGTGGGCGCAAAGTCCGATCCTTCCTCCGGCGGCCATCAGATGCCTTCGCATTGGAGCAAGCCAGAGCTGAACCTGGTTACGCGGTCCTCGACGGCCGGGATGCAATGGCTACACGCGGTGGGCGCGGCGGAGGCTTCGGTCTATTTCGAGCGTCATCCGAAAGCGCTGGATCAAGCGCAGCACGCCCCAGGGGGTAGCGCGGCACGGCACAGCCGGGACGAGATCGTCTACGTCTCCGGCGGCGAGGGGATGACCAGCCAGGGAGAATTCTTCGAGGCGCTGAACGCCGCTTGCCTGAAGCGCTTGCCGGTCCTGTTCCTGGTGGAAGACAACGGCTGGGCTATATCCGTGCCGGTGGAGGTGCAGACTGCGGGCGGAAGTATTTCGCGGCTGGTCCGCGATTACCCGAACCTGCACGTCGAGGAGTGCGACGGGACCGATCCTCTGGTGAGCTACGACGCGCTGCGGCTGGCGGCCGAGCATTGCCGGGCTCGGAAGGGTCCCGCACTGGTGCACGCTCACGTGACGCGCCCCTACTCGCATTCGCTCTCGGATGACGAGAAGCTTTACAAGACCGCCGAGGAGCGCGAGGAGGAGGCCCACCGCGATCCCATTCCCAAGTTCGGACTTTTTCTGGTGCGCGAGGGCATTCTCGACGAGAAAGAGCTGGAGCGGGTGGAAGCGGAGGTGGACCGCGAGATCCTGGAGGCCACCGATTTTGCGCTGGCGGCGGAGTTGCCCGGAGAAGAGTCCATCCTGAAGTGGGTTTGTTCGCCCGATGTGGATCCTACGTCCTCGCAATTCGAATCGGAACCGAAAGGGGATGGCGAGCCGAAAACGATGGTGGAGATGGTCGCGGCGACGCTGGCCGACGAGATGGAGCGCGATGCGCGAATCCTGGTGTTTGGGGAGGATGTGGCCGACTGCAGCCGCGAGCAGAACCTGGCGAAAGTGAAGGGCAAGGGCGGCGTATTCAAGGCTACGGCGGGATTGCAACGGCGATTCGGTTCAGACCGCGTGTTCGATACACCCCTGGCCGAAGCGGGAATTGTGGGGCGCGGGGTGGGCATGGCGATGCGAGGCCTGAAGCCAGTTGCGGAGATTCAATTTTTCGACTACATCTGGCCGGCCATGATGCAGATTCGCGACGAACTGGTGTTGACGCGCTGGCGGTCGGCGGGCGCGTTCAAGGCTCCCATGGTGATTCGCACGGCGACCGGCGCTTACCTGACCGGCGGCGGGCCGTATCACAGCCAGTCCGGCGAATCGATCTTCACGCATCTGCCGGGCCTGCGGGTGGTAACGCCGTCCACGGCGCTGGACCTGTGCGGACTTTTGCGCACGGCGATCCGTTCCGATGACCCCGTGCTCTTCCTCGAGCACAAGCACCTCTATCGGCAGCCGTACAATCGCGCGCCGTATCCCGGACCCGATTTCACGATTCCCTTCGGCAAGGCGCGTATGGTTCGCGAAGGCAGCGACGTGAGCGTGATCACTTTTGGCGCGCTGGTACATCGCGCCGAACTGGCAGCGGCGGAACTGCAACGCGAAGGGATCGCTCTCGAGATTATCGACCTGCGGTCGTTATCACCCTACGACTGGGAAGCGATTGCCCAAACAGTGAAGAAGACGAATCGCGTGATCGTGGCCTACGAGGATATGCGGTCGTGGGGCTACGGCGCAGAAATTGCGGCGCGCATTGCCGACGAGCTTTTCGAGGAGTTGGACGCGCCGGTGCGTCGAGTTGCCGCGATGGATAGCTTCTGCGCTTATCAGCCGCAACTCGAAGAGAAGATCCTGCCCCAGAGCCGCGATATCGTCCTGGCCGCGCGCGAATTAGCCGCTTTCTGACCTCGGCATCCTACCATATCCCCTGTAGACGCTTGGGCCATAACCTCCACATGTAGCAGGTCTTATACAAGAATTAAGGGCCACAATGCGAGCCACCTTTGGCTAACTTTTGCGGCTCGGCGGGCGTCAAATAAGCAAGAGGCAATAAGCCGATAAGCGGAGGAGAGCGGCAGAAAATCCAAGGCCGGATATTTGAGGCCGAGTAGAGGAGGAATCGATGATTCGCAAGGCGCTTGGAACCATAATCGGGGGTGTCCTAGCGCTGGCGCTCCTGAGCTTCGTGCCGCAAGCACGAGCCGAGGGACAGCATGAGGCAATTGACCAGGTAACGCAGTTCAGGTTCAACCAACCAGTGCAGCTTCCCCATAACAAGGTCCTTCCGGCGGGAACCTATTGGTTCACGGTGCCGAACGCCCAAAACGGCGGGCAAACCGTGCAAGTGCTGAATTCGGACCGCACGCGAGTGATGGGGACTTTCGAGACCATCGCGACCGATCGGCCCGACCTCTACTGCCAGGAACGTGGATGTGAAGACGTACGACTGACACTGGCAAGATTGCCCAACCAAGTGCCATTTCTGGTGAGCTGGACCTATCCGGGCGAGAGCCAGGGGCATGAGTTCGTGTATTCGCGCCAGAAGGAGAACCAACTCTCTGAAACGGGTAAATTGATGACTGTGCAGATTCCTGTTGGCGGCACGGTTACAGTTGGCTAAAAGCTAAGAAAGCATGACGAAAAGGACGGCCGGCGGCGGAGTTAACCGCCGGCTTTTGTTTTGTGCCGTGTCTTTCCTGCACAACACGATCCTGCGAACAATGCTTTCGCTGCGAACAACACGTCCCGCCGAGTAACTGGTCACGTAAAGTGAGAACACGAGGACTTATGCCAGGGTTGAACATTGGAATTTACTGGCACTGTAAGGCAGTGAAGCAAAAGCGGCGTGGCGATGAATCGTGTAGAATTTGTCGCTACGTACCTTCAGACCCTATATGTCCGCCAACGCACGGTGCAGAAACAAAACTCGGCTGAAAGAGCGCTTGGACCTTCACGGGAGTAAGCGATGACTCGGCGCTGGCTGATCGTTGTGCTGCTCATCGCCACGGGTGTGGGAGTTTGGTGGGCGCGGCGAAAACCCAACAATTACCCCGACGCGTATATCGCGGATCGCAGCGCGACGCTTTGGAGCGCGACGGCGCAAGTGCGGCGGCAGGTGGCGACCTTAGGCTACGGGGAAAGAGTGAGCGTGATGGGGCGCGCGGGTGAACTGACGGAGGTGCGCGCGGCGGACGGCACGCAGGGTTGGATCGATAGCCGTTTATTAATGGCGCCAGCCCTTTGGAAGCAAGTGGGCCAACTCCTGGCCGATGCCCGCAGCATGCCGGTTCAAGCGAAGGGGCACACGCGGACGCTGAGCAATGTGCACATCGATCCGGGGCGGGATTCCGCACGCATTTTCCAATTCGGGCACAATGTTTCCGTGGCCGTTCTGGAGCGGCGGGTGGCAGCCATGCCTGTTTCCGATAAAGACGAGGACAAGGCGGGCGATGAAGGCGCAGCGAGTGGCGATGAAAAACCGGAGAAATCCGATATGGAAGACTGGTTGCTGGTTTTGTATCAGCCGGCGAATATGCCTTCCGGAACGTCTTCCGCAACGGCGTCAGGGTCAGGGACCACTGCGGGGGGAATCGATTCGGGGCCGGCGGTCCCGATCGCGGGATGGGTCCTCTCGCGATTTATAGAACTCGATCCCCCGCCTCCGATCGGCGACTATACGAGCGCGGCAGGCAGACGGGTGGTGGGCTGGGAGCAGCTGAACACGGTTTCCGACACGTCTGGCGCGAAGCCGCAGTACGTGGTCGCGGCGGCCAGGGCAGGCGAAGGGCAGCCGTGCGATTTCACTTCCATCCACGTGTATACCTGGGGCACGCAGCGCCAGCGATACGAGACCTCGTACGTGGAAAACAATCTGTGCGGACGGCTGCCGGTGCGGGTTACGCCAAGTCTGGACGGTGCGGAATTCCGGTTCAACGACGAAAAGAATATCGAGCACGCCTACCGGCTGGTGGACACGGTGGTGCGGCGGATCCCAACACCCGGCTCTCCCGGAAATTCAAAAGGCCGTGCAATTCCCCGCGCTCAATCTCGTGCCGGGTTCGAACAGTAAGGGCAATTCCCCGCTTGTGCCGATCCGCAATTGTGCTAACTTGTGGCGCCGTACCGACCCGACTTGGATAGCACCCGGCTCCATTCACGCCATCGCTCTTACCGCAGCATTATCCTAGTCCCTTTTTTTGTCATATTTTTTTCCGCGCTATGGGGCTGCTCGCGGGCTCAATCCCAGGCTGCCGCCACGGTGACGAAACCCGCGCCGCTCGAATTCGTCGAGGAGTGGGGCGTCCGCGGCGCCGACCCAGGACAATTCGAGGACCCAACCGGGCCGGCCATGGACCCCGTGGGCCGCGTGTACGTGGCCGACCGCGCTACCGGCTTCGTGCAAAAATTTGAAGCGGGCGGAGTGCCCCTGCTCTCGTTTGAAAACGCCGCGGCACGGACGGCCGATGCGATTGCGGTGGATTCGGGAGGCGCGATTTACGTCGCCAATTCGCGCACCGGCACGATGCAGATCTTCTTCCCCCAAGGCGAGCCGCTGCGAGCGCTGCGAATCGCACCGCAACGCAAAACGGCGGGGGCGTTCCTTTTCAGCATCGACACCGACGGCAAGATCTATGTGCCCGATCCGGCGGGAGCGAGAGTGCAGGTGTTCGGCAGCAAAGGGGAGATTCAGAGAATTTGGAGAGTTCCGCCGGGGGCTTCGGGAAAGGCGGCGCAGCCTTTCGCCGCGGTTGCGGATAGCGACGCCGTCTATGTGGGCGATGCCGCCGATGGAAGGATTCTCAAATTCACTCTTGCCGGCAAGCAAGACGCAGTATTCCAGGAGCCAAATCCCGGCGACAGTTCCCAACTTCTGAGCCTGGCGGTTGCCGCCAAGCAGCTTTTCGTGCTGCGAGGATTTCCGCTGCGGCTGGAGGTGTGGAGCGAGGATGGCCGGCGAAAAGCGATCGATGCATTAGGAGAGCGGCTTTCTGAGGTAAAATCCGCAGCTTACCTTGCTGGCGATGCAGCGGGTGACTTGGTTGTGCTGGACCCGGAGTCGCGCCGCGTGCTCCATTTCCGCGCGCATCTGGAACTTCCCTGAAAGGTGCGGCAATGCCTTTGATACTGACAGAGCAAGACGTTCGAGCGCTGCTGGAGATGCCGCCAGCGATCAACGCGGTGGAGGAGTCTCTGGTGCGGCAGGCGACCGGAGACGGCTGGATACATCCCAGACGGCGGCTGGCGTTGCCCGAGCGGGTGCTGCTGAACTACATGTTCGCGGCGGACCAAAAAGGCGGCTGGATGGGCGCGAAGCTTTATTCCGTGTCGCGCGGAGTGGCCCGTTTTCTGATCCTGCTCTATCGCGTGGATACGGGCGAATTGGCGGCGCTCATCGAAGGCGACTACCTGGGCCAGGTGCGCACGGGAGCAGCCAGCGCGGTGGCCACGAAATACCTGGCGCGCCCCGAGGCTCGGGTGCTGGGGATTATCGGGACGGGAACGCAGGCGCGCACACAGCTGGCCGCAGTGAGCGAAGTACGCCCGCTCGAAACGATTCGCGCGTTCGGCCGGGACCGCGGGCGGCTGGACAATTACTGCCGCGAAATGAGCGAGAGATTGCGGCGGCCGGTTACGGCGGCAAATTCGGCGGAAGAGGCCGTGCGCGGGGCCGACATCCTGATCACCGCAACCAATTCCATGAAACCCATCGTATCCGGCGAATGGCTGGCGCCGGGAGTGCATATCAATGCCATCGGCGCGAACTTCGCACAAAAGAGGGAGCTCGATAGCGACGCGGTGGAGCGGGCCGCGATCATCGCGGTGGATTCCATTCAGCAGGCCAATATCGAGTCCGGCGACCTGATCCAGGCGTTTGGCGACGACAATTCGCGCTGGCAGCAAGTGCGGGAGCTGGGCGAGATTGTGGCCGGAAAAAGGCCGGGGCGAAAAACACCCGAGCAGATCACACTCTTCAAGTCCAACGGCATCGCCTCATGGGATTTGGCTGTGGGCGCATATGTCTTTGAACGCGCGGTCAAGGAAGGCCGGGGCCGCTCCGTCAGCCTGAACGACAGCCAAGCTTCTGCGCACTAGCGGGGGCACGTCAGCGGAGGCGCACTCGCGCGCCAGTTCAGGGCCTGCGGTTGAGCCGCTTTACCAACGCCTGGTGTAGTCTTTCGCGAACATCGGTGGGAAGCGGGAGGGGCTGAGCGCTGTAGTAAATCTCGATGGTCTTGCGGGTCGTGTCCACGATAAGACGACAATCCTTGCAGCGTTCGAGATGGACCTCAATATCGGCCAAGAGCTCCTGGCTGAGTTCGCCATCCAGGTAGGCGGAGATTTCCTGAATCAATCCGCGGCAGTTCACGCTGGCTTGCTCCGTTCAAAAGATGGGCTGAGCTTTTCGCGCAGCTTCAAACGGCCGCGCAACAGCCTGGATTTGACGGCCGGCACGGAGATGCCCAGCGCTTCGGCGGTCTCTTCGGTAGAAAGCTCCTCCACGTCGCGAAGGATGAAGACGGTGCGAAAAATGGGATCGAGCTCGGCGATGGCATTGTTGAGAATCGAGTTCAGCTCGGTGACTTCGTAACGCTTCTCCGGCGTCGGACCCCAATCCCGGATTTCGCGGGGCATGAGGTCTTCGTCGGTTTGGATGGGCTCATCGAGCGAGGTGACATTGGGACGCCTGCGCCGCAGCCGCATCAAGGCTTCGTTTACGGCGATCCGCACGAGCCAGGTGTAAAACCGCGAACCGCCCTGGAAGTCGGAGAGGTGCTGGAACGACTTCATAAAGGCGTCCTGCGTGGCGTCCTCGGCATCTTCGCGGTTCTGGGTGATGTTCATGGCCAGGCGGAAAATGCGGCTCTCATAGCGGTTTACGAGCTCGTCGAACGCGTTCAGATCGCCTTTTTTGGCTAAAGACACCAAGGCGCCTTCGTCATCGCGGACGACTGTGGAAGGCAGGCGTTTAGGTTCGGGCGAACTCATCAGCATCGGCGGCGGAACGCCCCGAAGGACCGCGCGGCCGCACGCAAGCAGGTTAGCACAAATTGTTTCCGCTTCGACCATGCCGCGTCTTCCGTTCAGATTGGCGTCCAGATTCACGTTCAAATTCCGCGCTCCGATTGCAGGGCAACCGTCACGGCGTACGCGATGTAGCCATACGCTCGGGCCATACGGGTCTCCTGATTGGACGCCGCAGTGGGGCCTGGGGATTCATCGATCGAGAACCTCGACATCGGGACGTTGACGCCGCGGCCGAGGCTGCGGGCAAAACCGCCCCCAAAATCGGCCCTAAAAACGCACTAAAAACGCTAGACCGGGGCCCGTTTACTGAGATGCACACGTCCGCGCCGCAAATGTTTTTCCGGAGATTCTCCGTGCTAAGCTGGCTTTTCCTTATAAAGGATGAGCGATGCGAACGCTGCCGGATTACCTCAGGCGAGGCATGAAACTGATCGTGGTCGGCTTCAATCCCGCGGATCGCTGGACCCGCGCGGGACACTACTACGCCGGCCGGGGCAATCCGTTTTGGCCGCTGCTATATGATTCCGGCATTCTGCCCGAATCGCTGCCCTACACCGACGATAAACGGGTAATCGAATTCGGCATCGGCCTCACCGATCTGGTGAAGCGGGCCACGCGGGAAACGGACGAGCTGGAACGGCAGGAGATCGCCGAAGGGCGCATTCTGCTGGCGCAGAAGATCGAGGAGTATGGGCCGCGCGTGGTGGCGTTCAACGGCAAGGAGACTTACGAGAAGTTCGCGCAGCGGCCTTGCAAGCTGGGGTTGCAAACCGACAAACTTTACGGCGCGCGCGTATTCGTGCTGCCTTCCACGGGGACCAAGTCCATGGAACGCGATATCCACTTGCGCTATTTCCGACAGCTCGCCAACGTGCTTCGCGACTTGCCCGACTAACCCCGATTGCACCTACAATACCGTAGAGGTTTTGGACATCCCCGATACAACTTTTGCACCGCTGGTCCTGGAATCGCGCAGAGACGCCGTCTGCACGCTGACACTGAACCGTCCTGAGCGGCTGAATGCGCTCGATGCGGCGCTGGGTCGGGCATTGCTCGAGGCTCTGGTGCAGGTGGGAAAAGACGATCGGGTGCGGGCCGTGGTGGTGACGGGGGCAGGGCGAGCGTTTTGCGCCGGGGGCGACGTCAACCTGCTGCGAAAGGCGCGGGAGAGCGAGGACGTGGGCGAGATCGAAGCTCTTTTGAAAACCGGCAAACAGATTGTCCTGGCAATAGCCAAGATGCCCAAGCCGGTGGTCGCGGCGGTGAACGGCCCGGCGGCGGGAGCCGGAGCGAATCTCGCGCTGTGCTGCAACGTGAGGATTGCTTCCGAACTGGCCAGCTTCACGCAAAGCTTCGCGAAATTGGGGCTCTTCCCGGATTTCGGAGGGACCTATTATTTGCCCCGCCTGGCGGGAGCTGCGGTGGCGACCGAATTGATGATTAGCGCGGAAACGGTGAGCGCAGCGGAGGCGCTGCGGATGGGCCTGGTATCGCGCGTGGTGCCGCCCGACCGACTGGAGGAGGAAACCTCGTCGCTGGCGGATGGATTGGCGGCAGCGCCGCCGATTGTGGCTCGAGGCGTCAAGCAGACTCTCTCGGTCGAAGACTGCGAGGAGCTGGAGAAGGCTCTCGACGAAGAGATCCGCTGGCAGATTACCTGCTTTCGCTCGGAGGATTGCCGCGAAGGAATTCGGGCGTTCTTCGAAAAACGGCCGCCACGCTTCCGGGGCGCTTGAGCGCCGCCGTCGCTGCATTGGGCTGCTCCCGTCCGTCGCATTACTTCGCATTCTGCCGCAGACGTCGTATTCTCACACAGCCAATAAGCCGATCCGGAAAATCTCGGGTCTGACTTGTTATATAAGTAGAGGCGCAATGACCAAGGGCCTATGAGTGGCGATTCGGTACGCTTGATTTTGCCGATCTCGCGTCTGGCAACCGAAACGTGCGAGGCGACCGATCTGTATCGCGAACTGCGAAAGCCGCTGCTGCGCTACCTGGCATGCCTGGGGCTTTCGGCCGATGAGGCGCAGGACGTCGTGCAAGACGCCTTTCTCAGCCTGCACAAGCATCTGGCGGCCGGCGGATCGCAGGAAAATATACGGAGCTGGATTTTTCGCGTCGCGCACAATCAGGCTCGGAATCGGCAAAGCCGCTACGAGAGGCGATTCGCGGCGCCGCTCGAAGAGCGCCTCGATACGATCACGGACGAATCGACGCCGGAGAGGGCAGTTCTGGAACGAGAGAAGTTCCGGCAGCTCAGGAAAGAGATTCGGCTGCTGACGGATAGCGAACGGGAATGCCTGCTGCTGCGCGCGGGAGGCTTGCGCTATCGCGAAATCGGCGAGGTCCTAGGCGTGCCCACTTCGACAGTGGCCGATACCGTGGAGCGGGCCATCAAGAAATTAGCGGAGAGATGCAATGTGTGAGTTTTCGCAAAGATTGATTGCGTGGCTGGATGGCGAACTGCCGGACGGCGAAGCCGCGGAGGTGGGGCGGCATCTCGCGGACTGTGCGCAATGCCGCGGGCGGCTTGTTGCGTATCGGCAAGCGAGCGATGGGTTCGAGGCGTACAGCAACGCATGCGCCAATGCGGCGATGTCTGCGAAGTCTGCTAAGCCTGGCCGAAAATCGATGCGGCCGGGGCGGGCCGTTTCCGCGGCGGCGATTGCGGCCATGGTCGCTGCGTTTTTCGTGTTTACGGCGCGCACGCGGCATTCGGCGGTCGTCGGCACTTCAGCGGAAATCAGCAGCACTGCGCTCGCTTTGCAGCCCGTGCAGACGGCGCAGAAGGAGCCGGAGAGCCAATTGGCTGCGGTAGCTGCGCCAAGGGCGACGGTGCGCGTGGAAAAAAGCAAAGGAGCGGGGCGAATAAGCCATCCCGTTCCAGATCGGCGCACTGAAGCTCCGCAGCCTCAAGAGAACACGAACCGATTGCCCGGAGCGCCGGCGGTGGAGATTTCCATTCCTGCCGATGCCATTTTCCCTCCGGGTGCGATTCCCGCGGGGGTGAGTTTCACAGCGGACGTCACGATGGCAAGCGATGGTTCGGCAGAACAGATTCGCCTGCGGCCGCAACTCACGGAATTTGAAAGGAACGGTGCTCAGCGATGAAACGCTCGATCTACGTGGTAGCGCTTCTGGTGGTTTCGCCTTCTGCATTTGGGCAGGTGCAGCAGAGGGTAATGGTCACTCAAAATGCCGGGCAAAATGCCGGGCCTGGGCCGGTGACAATCGGTGCGTTTGCGTTTGGAGACGGGCCGGGCGTTCCCGTGCAGGGGCAGCCCTATTCGGCGACGATCACAAATGAGTCCATCCAGACGCTGGCGGACGGGAATCGGATCATTCAATCGACCTCGGGCACAATCGCGCGCGACTCGCAGGGGCGCACGCGGCAGGATATGAACCTGCCGAGTATCGGCAATCTTTCGGCCACCAACGCGCCTCATCTGGTGGTGATTCAAGATCCCGTGGCGCAGACCTCCTACACTTTGGACCTGACCGATAAGACGGCGCAAAAGATGCCTGCGCCGCCTATGGGTCCCGTTCCGCCGCCGGGCGGGCAGGCTGCCGCGGCGGGCGGCCAGGCCCCGCCACGAGGGGGGGACGTTTTCTACGTGCAAACGGCGAGGATAACGGCTTCGGGGCAAGTGCCAGACCTGCCGCCGCCGATGCCGTCGATGGATGGGCCGAAGGTGTTGATGCGAGATGCGCAAGGGCAGACCACGACGGAAGATCTGGGGTCGCAGACGATGGAAGGCGTGTTCGTAACGGGAGTGCGCACGACGCGAACTATACCCGCGAACCAAATCGGCAACGAAAAGCCCATTAGCATCGTGACCGAGGTGTGGACCTCGCCCGATCTCAAGACCGTGGTCTACAGCAAGAGAAGCGATCCACGCTTGGGCGAAGTGACGTTTCGTCTGACGGGCATTGCGCGATCCGAACCGGATGCGTCTTTATTTACCGTACCGGCTGACTTCAAGATCGTAGAGGGTCCCAAGCCGTTCATTTACCGCAGTAACCCATAAGTATCGCGCCAACCAACAGGCTCGCGCCCTGGAAGCGCGAGTCTATTGCCGCGCCGCGGCAGCGGCTTCCCGCATTCCATCATCCAACGGGTTCTCCAAAATCCGTTTCAAGCAGATTGGCAAACGGCAAGACGATTCCCTTCCCATGCGTTAGCATGGGCTGGCGAGCACACGGGAGGCCAGTATGAACGGAGCGGAATTCGTCGCCCAGCTCAAGACGGAAAATGAAGCGATCTTAGCGAAAATCGATGAGCCACCGCTCTCCCGGGGCGTTCCCCAGAGCGAACTTGTGGCGGTTCTCATCAAGATGGCTTTGAAGAATGAGATCGAAGCGACGGAGATCGCGGCCGAGTGGGTATCCACGACGCCGGAGCTCAACGCCAAGCTGGCGCTGGCGCGGCACGCGGGCGATGAGGCCCGGCACTATCAGCTGATTGAGGAGCAAGCGCGCGCGAAGGGCGTGGCGCTGGACGGCTTCCGCCCGCTGGACCCTCCCAGCCCGGTGCTGAACTATCTGCGCACGCTCACGACGACGCCGGAGCGCATTGCCGCGGCGCTGGTTGCGCGCGAGGCCATGGGCGGACGCAGGAACGCGCAGTTTCTGGCCTTCCTCGAACGCGCCGGCCTCGGCGAATTGGCCGCGCTCTATCGCGACGTCATCAACCCCGACGAAGAACGGCATCACCTCTCCGGCTGCGCGGTGCTGGCGGAGCTGGCCACCACGCCCGAGACACAGCAGGCAGCGCGGCGAGCGGCGCTGGGCCTGCTCGAAACGGGAGATCGGGTGCGGACGGACGCGCTGCAAAATACGGGCGCGCCGGTGATCCCGGGCTGCTAAGGGGGCTGCTAAGGCGCGAGCGGCGTTCGGCTCTGTTATGATCATCACAAGCGATGACCATTAGCGAAAAAATTGTTTTGCAGCAGGGCGATCTGACGGAGATGGATGCGGACGCGATCGTCAATGCCGCCAATAACGACCTCAAGCTGGGCGGCGGCCTGGCCGGCGTGATTCGCCGCAAAGCGGGGGACGCTGTACAGCGCGAATGCGACGAAATCGGCGCAATTCCCGTGGGCGGCGCAGCCATCACCTCGGCAGGAAAGCTGAAGGCGCGGCATATCATTCATGCCGCCAGCATGCAGCTGGGCGGCCTGACGACCGGTCATGGGTTGCGCGCATCCACGGCGCACTCCTTGCGCATCGCCGCGGAAAAAGGGCTGCGCACGATCGCTTTCCCCGCCGTGGGCGCGGGCATCGGCGGCTTCCCCCTGGCAGAGTGCGCGACCATCATGCTGCACGAAGTGGCGGAGCACCTGAAGCGCCCCAGCTCGCTCGAAAAGATTTACTTCGTGCTTTTCGACGCCACCGCGCTCTCGGCTTTTGAAAAGGCGCTGCACGAAATGGACGAGCGCGGCGAGTTTGAATCCACCACGCGTTCGGGAGAAGTCCAGTGAGCGGGCCAAGTTCCCCGGCGAAGATGCCGCAATCGCTCTCCGCAGAGGCGATGCTGCAAAAAGTGAAGAAGGAACTGGAGCGATACGAACATCCGCTCTTCGACTTCGACGCGCGGCCTGCGACCGGGGGCGTCGAGGTGGTGATCCGCTTCAAGCCCGAGGGCGTGGAAGTACACACCTATTATTTCTTGATGCAGCCGCGCGAAATCGAGCATTCGCAATTTCCTTGGTCCTTCCAGCGGCAGCTTTACGATTGCCTGCACGACTACGTGGTGGAGATGTTCGTTCGCAATACGCAGATGAAAGACAATTGAAACCACCGCCGGAAGCAATCCCAGTGAAAGCCCCGTCAAAACACGAGTCCGCGGGAGGCTCGCTGTCTTCTTCCCTGTCTTCCCAATCTTCTTTGGCTTCTTTATGCACGCCTCTCGCTCAGCTGCTGGCCGAGCGCATCCGCGCGAGCGGGCCGATCTCTTTCGCCGAGTACATGCGCGAGTGCCTGTATCATCCGCAGTTTGGTTATTACAGCAAGGCGGAAGCGCGGCGGTTCGCGGACTATTACACCAGCGTGGACGTCCACCCGATTTTTGGGCGCTTGCTTGCGCGGCAACTCTCGGAAATGTGGGAGATCCTGGGGCAGCCTAGGGAATTCTTTGCCATAGAGGCCGGTGCGGGCGTGGGACGCCTGGCAGCCCAAATCCTGGACTTCGCCGCGCGAGAACTGCCGGATTTCTATGGCGCAGTACGCTACTTCGCCGTAGAGAAGTCCGCAGCGCGCCGCGAGCGGCAGCGGGAAACGCTGGGAAAGCACCTGGCGGATGGCAAGGCTGCGCCCGCCGCGGAACTGCCGAGCGAAATCTCCGCCGGATGCATCTTCTCGAATGAGTTGCTGGACGCATTTCCGGTGCACCGGGTTTGCGTCGAAGGCGGCAGTCTGCGCGAGATCTATGTGGCTTTCGATGGCCAGAGGCTGAGGGAAGAGATGGGTCCTCTGACCTCGCCTGAAATCGAGAACTACTTTCAAGAGCAGCGGATCACGCTGCGGGAAGGCCAGCAGGCCGAAGCGAATCTGGATGCCCGCGAATGGATATGGGAGGCCGGCCGCAAGCTCGGGCGCGGCTTCGTGCTGACGGTGGACTACGGCCACGAAGCCGCCGAACTCTACAACGAGCGCCATATGCGCGGCACGCTTTTGGCGTATTCCGGGCATCAGGCGACGGAAGATTTTCTGGAGCGGCCGGGGGAGCAGGACCTGACCGCCCATGTGAATTTCACGGCGCTGGACTTGTGGGGCCGATGCGTGGGCCTCGCGCGCACGGGGTGCGTTTCGCAGATGGCTTTTCTGGTGGCGATGGGACGCGGGAATGAGTTCGCGGACCTCTACGACGCGGGGGACGGTGAGGTGGAGCGCATTCGCGCGCGGCTAAAGCTGAAAACCTTAATCAACGCGGAAGGAATGGGCGAACGGTTTCAGGTTTTCATCCAGCACAAAGGCGTGGCAGAGCCGAATCTCACCGGGCTGGCCGGGCTCTAAAAGTTCAAAATTCCTAGACGTAAGGGGTTCAGGCGCCTTCCTTGTAAGGCTGGGCCAGGTATTTCTTGGCCTCGTCTTGCGCGCCGCCGGTGTTGTCATTGGTCTGCTGGGCCTTGCTGTATTCGTTGACCGCCCGGGCGCGGTCTCCGGCAATGTCATAAACCTTGCCCAGATAAATATGGCCCCAGACTTCGACCCACTTGAAACTCGGGTCGATATTGCCGTCGAGCGCGTCGCGAAAACCATTGGCCGCGGCTGAATAATTCTTCTGATAAAAGAACGCTTCGGCCATGCGGAACTCCGCCAAGGCGTTGTCCTTCTGCTGATCGAGGGCCTGCTGATATTGCTGGATGGCGTCGTAATAGCGGCCCTGCTCGGCGAAGGTCTCGCCGCGCGCGATGATGGCCCGCACGCGAAGCTGCTGGCTGGATTTCAGGATGTAGTTGTGAGGGTCGAGAGTGATGCCGCCCGGCTTGGGCCTGCCGAAAACCTCGGTGCTGAAGCTGGACTCGGTGCCGCTGACCTCGACGGTCTTGATTTCGGGATTGCCCTCGGTCTGGACCTGAAGTTCCACAGGCATGCGAAAGAAATCGAGATTCTGCTTGATCTTGCCATCGATGCGGAAACCGGTCTTGGTGCGAAATACGGTATAGGAAATGTTGAATTCGGGGATCCCTGTGGAATTGATCCATTGCGCAAAGAACGCCTGAATGTTGGGCGGAGCGGCTTGATCGGCGTCGGCCGTCGCGGCGCTGGAGGACGATGTATTCCCCAGCGCGAAGTTGGCAGGCTTGGGCGGCGCCTGGACCGCGTGATCCTGGGCTAACTTCTCGAAATCCGCGAGCGAGGCGGCCTTGCCCGAATACTGCTTGTAGTAATCGTGCAAAAGGGCGGAGAAGGCGGAATCGCCAAGCTGCTCCCGGAGCATGTGGAAGACCATGGCGCCCTTGTTCACGACCACGGAAGTGTAATTAGGCGAATATGGATCGAGGCGTCCGGCTTCGCCGATGGGCGAGGTACTGTCGTACATCAAAGCGCCAATAGCGAAATCGTTGAGGGCCTTATTCATGCCGTCGCGGCCGGCGCTTTGCTCGACGTAAAGCGCTTCGGAATATCGCGACAGGCCGTCGGTAAGCCAAACGTCGGAAGGAGAGGCGGCCATGACCTGATTTCCCCACCATTGGCCGGCAACGAGGTTCGCGAGCTGGCGCGTATTCACCGCCTGGCCCCACTGGCGCTGGCTCAAGAGCAGCACGCCGGGCGCGGAATAGCCGGGCAGCGAGCCATCGGGGATTGGCACAAGCGTCAGATTGGGATTAGGCAGCGGGCCGAACTGATCGGAAAAGGAGTTGATGATGCGGGCGACGGCGTTCCCATAATCGGACGCCGAGGTCCCCGCGTTCGGAGGAAGATAAACGGAAATGTTCAGTCCCTCGGCCTGTACGGGAGAAAGTTGCAGCGGGCCGGCAACAAAGGTTCCGGCAGCTTCCGGCTGATCGACGCGAAATGTATACGTGATTCCCGAACCCGAGGACGCGGGGCTGGGCGAGGGAGGAGCAGGCGCCGGTGGCGGAGCCACCTTGCTGGCAGACGTCGGATAGGCAGCGTCCTGATTGCGGCGCGTTAGCCGGGGAGACTCACCATCCGGATTCCGGTTGCCAAGCATTGGCGCTGGCGATGGCGCGGGTTGCGCTTGGGAGGAGGCCGGCGCGGGAGCCTGGCTCGTTCCCGTGCCAACGACGGCGAAGTTTTGCGGCACTTCGATGTGGAAGACGCCGGTAAACCGGTTGGCCGGATAATCGGTCAGCGGGAACCAGCGGGCGGGCAATAAGAGATAGGCTCCATCTTTTGTTATGGATGCCAGGCGAATGCCGGCGACGGGGCTATTCTCTTCGTTGGAGAGAACGCCGCTGTAGTCGAATGTCAGCTTTGTGCTTTGGCCTGCCGGGACAACGTTCGGCAGCGAGATGCTTACGTCCAGCCCATCCTGGCCGCTGCGGTCGGCGCTGAGGGAGTTACCGGAGGAATCACGGATGCCGGCAATCGTCAGATTGGGGTGCAGTTGGCATTCCACCGTTCGGGACGCTTGCTGGGCTTGAAATTCCACCACGACGCGTGCCGTAAGCATCTGGCTCTCCGGCACAAGCGAGGCGAAGACCTCGTAAGAGACGGCGCGAAATCCCGTCTTTCCCGGCGCTTGCGTTGCGATGGTGGGCCGCGGCCGCACGGGCGCTTCGATTTGCGCGAAGGCGGGGCCAAGGGCCCAGATGCAACAAGCCGAGGCGGCGAGCAGCCCGCGCAGCGCGGGTAAGAAAAACCGAACCGCAATTCTATGTCTCATGACCTCATCCCTGCGGGTCTAGCGAGGCGCGTCTCCTGGCCGAGGAGCGCATCTCTAGGATAGCAAAAAAGGGTTGGTGAGTTGCCATGGACGTACAGCGATTTGCTGTATTCGAGCACTAATTTTGGATCATGCCGGCGATGATGCTGGCGGCGCGCTCTATGGCGCCGGGGGGGCCCAGTTTTTCGCGGACCAGGGCGAGTTCACCGCGCATGGTCTGGCGGGCTTCGGCCGAGGCCAGCAGGCGCTCGGTCTCGCGCGCCAGGCGCTCCGGCGTGAACGCGTCCTGAATGAGCTCGGGGACGATCTCCTTGCCGGCCAGCAAGTTGACCATGGCGAAATGACGGGTGCGGGCCAAGCGCCGGACGACCCAAGCCGTAAAGGGCGCGACGCGATAAACGACGACCATCGGCGCATCAAGCAATGCGGCTTCGACGGTGGCGGTGCCACTGGAGATGATGGCCACATCGCCGACGGCGAGAAGGTCGTATGTGGCGTTTTCAACGATCGGCACTGTGGATTGAAGCACGCCCATGTGCGCTCTCACTTGCGCCTTGGTCAGTCCGGGGGCCGCCGCAATGACGAACTGCCGGGAAGCCGTCGAATTCATGATCGTGATAGCTTCCATCAACCGAGGCATGTGATGAGCCAGTTCGCTGGGACGGCTGCCCGGAAGCACGGCGATGATGGGACGGCCAGGATCAAGGCCGTGGCGTAGCGCGAAAGACTCTCGCGTGCTCTGCGGGTGAACGGCGTCGACCAGGGGATGGCCGATCCAGTCAGCCTGGACTCCCGCCTTCCGAAAGAAAGCTTCCTCGAACGGGAAGATGCACAAGCCGCGGACGAAGCGGCGCTTCACCAGCCTTACCCGCCAGGGCCGCCAAGCCCAGAACTGCGGGCAAACGAAATAGACGTTGCGTATTTGCTGGCGGCGAAGCACGCGGGCCAGGCGCAGGTGAAAGGCGGGAAAATCGGTGAGAATCGCGATGGCGGGACGGCGCCGTTCGATTTCCGAAAGCAGGCGGCGCCAGGCTTGGCGAAGCGCCGGGAGCTTGCGCACGATCTCCACCACGCCGAGCACGCCGACTTCCGAGGCGTCCACAACCGTTTCGACGCCGGCTTCGCGCATCTTGGGACCGCCCATGCCAAACAGATCAAGATCGGCATGGCGGCGGAGCGCCGTGGCTAGTTGCGCGGCGTACATATCGCCGGAAGCTTCTCCCGCGGAGATCAACACAGGAACGCGAGCCATTCAGCGAGGCTCGCGGGCGCTGGACCTAATCATCAGCGGGGAGAGGAGCGCCGGCAGGACCGGCCGGGCCCACGGGCAGGCGCAGCTCCTGGTCTTTGTATTGGAGCTGATAGAGGCGGTAGTAGATGCCTCTTTGACCGAGCAGTTCCTGATGGGTGCCCTGCTCGCGCAAGCGTCCTTTGTGGAAGACGAGAATGCGATCGGCATTTTGGATGGTGCTCAAGCGGTGCGCGATGACGATAGAGGTGCGCCCGGTGAGAAGACGATCCAGGGCTTCGCGAATCATCATTTCGGTTTTGGTATCGACGCTGGAGGTGGCTTCGTCGAGGATCAAGAAGCGCGGATTATGTGCCAGGGCACGGGCGAAACTCACCAGTTGGCGCTGGCCGACGGAAAAAGTGGCGCCGCGCTCGGTAACCAGAGTGTCCAGGCCCTGGGGCAGGCTATCGAGAAAGTCCCCGAGCCCTACTTCGCGGAGCGCGGATTCAACGGCTTGGCGGGTTACGCCGGCGGTGCCCAAGCGGACGTTCGATTCCAGCGTGCCGGTAAACAGAAAAGGATCCTGCAGCACGATTCCAAACTGACGGCGGAGATCCTGGACGCTGAACTCGCGGATATCGGCGCCGTCGAGGAGAATCTGGCCGCGCTGAATATCGTAGAAGCGGAGGAGGAGTTGAATGGTAGTGGTTTTGCCGGCTCCGGTGTGGCCGACGATGGCCATGGTCTCGCCGGGGCGCACGCGGAAGGAGACATCGCGGAGAATCCAGTCGTCTTCGGCGGGGTTTGCGCCTCCATGATAGGCGAACCATACGTTGCGAAATTCGATTTCACCTCGCACTTCGAGGAGAGGACGGCCGGCGGACAAGTCGGCCGGAAGAGGTTCATCGAGCAGCTTGAAAATGCGCTCGGAGGCAGCCATGGCGGACTGCAGGATATTAAATTTTTCGCTGAGATCCTGAATGGGCTGAAAGAATCGCTGGGACCATTGCATGAAGGCAAAGAGCACGCCCACAGAGACCAGCCCGGCGAGCGACTTCAAGCCTCCGTACCAGAAGGCGACAATGATGGCGACCACGCCGATGAATTCGACCGCAGGATAAAAGAGGGCGAAGGCCAGAATGGCGTCCTTGTAAGCCTCCATGTGAATGCGGTTGAGCTCGGCGAATTGCGCTCGGGCTTTGCGCTCGCGATTGAACAGCTGGACCACGCTCATGCCGCTGATGTGTTCCTGCAAAAATGCGTTGATGCGGGCGATGGCGGTGCGAATGCGGCGGTTGGCGTCGCGAACTTTGTCGCGGAAGACCCAAGTGCAGACGAAAAGCAGGGGGATTACAGCGAAGGTAGCCAGGGCAAGCTTCCAGTTGATGTACAGCATGACGAAAACGAAGAGAACCAGAAGAAAAGCGTCATTCACCATGGCCGCGATGCCCGTGGCAAAAAGGTCGTTCAGGGCGTCCACGTCGGTGGTCACGCGAGTGACGAGGCGGCCGACGGGACTGTGATCGTAGAAGCTGATCGGCAGGCGCTGGAGGTGCTCAAAGATTTCCTTGCGCAAGTCATACATGGTGTCCTGGCCGACCTTCTGCATGACGCGAACCTGGAAGTACATAAAGGCAAAGCCCAGGGCCAGCGTGGCCAGGTATCCCAGCGAAACCCAGCCGAGTCCGCGAACGGCCGCCGCTTGCGGAACCTCATGATGCAGCGAGGGAACGATATAGCGGTCCACGGCGATCTCGAAGAGCCAGGGACCCACCGCCGCCAGCGGCGCCACAGGCAAGGTCAGCAAAGCGGCAATGGCGACCCAGCCGCGGTAAGGATGTAGATAGCGGAGGAGCCGCTTCGCCAGGTGGGAGTCGTAAACTTTGCCTAAGGCTTCTTCTTCCCTGAAGTCACTCATGCTCGTTCCAGCTCTTCTTCAAGCAACTGCTTCTGGTAAAGCTCTTCGTAATAACCGCCCTGGGCCAGGAGTTCTTCGTGCGTGCCGCGTTCCACGATGCGGCCGTCGCGAAGGACAATGATCTGATCGGCGTGGCGGACCGTGGAGACACGATGCGAGATCAACAGGGTGGTTCGATACTTCATGAGCTGCCTGAGCCCGCCGAGGATGCGCTCTTCCGTATCCGTATCGACGCTGGAGAGCGCGTCGTCAAGAATCAGGATGCGCGGGTCGCGCACCAGAGCGCGCGCCAAGGCGGTTCGCTGTTTTTGGCCGCCGGAGAGCGTAATTCCCCGCTCCCCGACCAAAGTCTCGTATCCCATGGGGAAACCCGCAATCTCGGAAGCGATGCTGGCGGTATCGGCAGCCTTGAAGACTGCCTCCTCGGGGCACTCGTCGATGCCGAAAGCGATGTTCTCCCGAAGGGGTTCGCTGAAGAGATACGTATCCTGGGGAACGAAACCGATGGACCGGCGCAAGCTGGCGAGCGGCCATTCCCGAATCGGTCGACCGTCGATGAGCAAGCTTCCGGGCGGCGCTTCCCAAAGCCTGGCAACTAGCCCCGCCAGAGTGCTCTTGCCGCTGCCGGTGGGACCAACAATGGCCAAAGTCGAGCCCGCGGGGACGTGCAGGTTTATGTCGTGCAAGACGGGCGTGCCGGCCGGCCTGCCATTTTCTTTCCCGGACGCTACTCCGCGGCCAGTGGGATAGGTGAAATCGAGATGGCGAAATTCGATATCGCCTCGCAGGGGCGCCTCTTGCTCCTTGGGGCTGGCTGGCACGGCGGAATCGTTGATGGAAGGCTTAGCATCCAGGATGTAGTTCAGGCGGCCCATGGAAGCGGCGCCGCGCTGAAAAATGTTCGTGACGAAGCCGAGCGCGACCATGGGGAAGATCAATTGAACCATGAAGGCGTAAAAGGCCACTAATTCGCCCAGGGAGATCTGTCCATAAATTACCTGCCGGCCTCCGAACCACATCACCAGGACAAAGGACATGCCCACGAGGGCCGTCAGCGCGGGCATGAACAGGCTCCAGGTAACGATCAGCTTGAGATTGCGGGTGACGTAGTCGCGATTGGGCGCGTCGAAGGCGCGCATCTCCGCGTCTTCCTGGGCATAGGCTCGAATGACACGCACGCCAGCGAGATTCTCCTGGGCTTTAGCGGAAAGGGTGGCCAGGGCGGCTTGAATGACTTCGTAAAGCGAATGGATGGTCCTGCCGAAATAGCGCACGGCGACGACAACGATGGGTACAGGGATGAGAACCCACAGGCTAAGCGATGGGGACAGGCGGAACATCAAAACTACCGCCAGCGCCATGGTGACGATGGTCTGGGAGGTATACATGATTCCCGGGCCCAGAACCATGCGCACGGCGTTCAGGTCATTGGTGGCACGCGACATGAGCTCGCCGGTGCGGTTACGCACATAAAATTCGGGCTCCAGAAGCAGGAGCCGATCGAGCAAGTCGTTGCGCAGATCGAACTCGATATCGCGGGAGAGACCGATCAGAATCCAGCGGGTCCAAAAGGAGAAGACCCCTTTGAGCGCGACGATGGCAATCGCTATGAGGCAATAGATAACCAGCGTGTGGGAGCTCGAAGGCGCATAGTCCCGAATCAGCGCGTGAGCCAGGCGCGGAGACATTTCGCTAAGGCGGCCGAGAGGCCGGGCATTGCCGGAGAGCGAGTCCATGATCACGCCAAAGACCAGCGGCTGAAGCGTACCGACGATGCCCATAGCCGCGAGGGTCAGCATACCGATGACGACTTGCCCCTTGGAACGGGCGATATAGGGAAGCAGTTTGCTCAGCTGCTTCCATCCAGGAATGGATTTCGCGGCGGGCGGCTTGGGCGGATCCACAGCAAGCACAGCCGCACCGGGAGCACCGCTCATTTGTGCTCCCGTGGGTGCGAGGCAGAGACTGTCATACCTATCGGCGCTTCCGTTTTCATCAAGCTTCCATCAAGCTTCTATCAGGCCGTAGCCGAGGACAAATCCCGAAGCATCACTCCGTTGCATTCGTAGCGCGCTTAGTTCCCGGCCGGGTGGCCGCAAGAAGGGCAATTTCAACCACGCGGCCGGAATCGCGCTCGCAATAAACTTGCATGGCCTGGGGAACATCCGCCCCGGCCCAGCCGAAATCAAATTCGAGCAGCTCAAAATCGGCGTCCCCTCGCACCACCGGCTCGCTGGAGTTTGGCTCGCCATAAAGTTCGACGACGCGGTTGCGTGAATCGCCGAGGCGCAACCCCTTGCCCGTAATCCAATCATCAAGATTGAGAAATTCGAAGCGACGATTATCGCAGTTTCCATCGTGAGGGACGAGCAAGGAGACGGTCACCTGCTGAACGATGGAGCGAGGATCGATAGCCAAGGCCAAGGAATGGCCCGTGCAGGTGTCGCGCCATTCCTTGCTGGTGGTGCTGGTTTTGCTGAGGACATATTTTTCCTTGTAATGCTTGAAGGCGGCGGCTAGCGCATCGCGTCCAGGGCGGAGCCCGGCGAGCGTGGTCTCGTTGGCGCGTTTCGGGGCATCCTCACGAGGCACCGCGGCATTGCGCTGCGCCGGGGACACCGGTGCGGTAAACGCAATGGCCAGGACGAGGCTAGTGCACCGCCAGGATTTCGTCCAACCGGGCCTCAAGGTTTTCTTCTCCTTCGGACCACAAATGGTAGCGCTCCATGGGCACGTGTTTTTCCACCTCGCTTACCCAATTCAGGAAGAGCTGAATATTCGCGCGCGTCTTCTCATAGTATTCATGCAGGTGTTCCTCATGGGTCATCCAGGACAGGAATTCGGCCTCGACCGGATCGGCGGGCGCACTGCGCGCTCCGCGTTCCCCCAAGATGCCGGCGTGGCCGGTAAAAAAATGCTCGAAGCCCAGGTCGGCGAGGAGATCGCCCGATTCTTTGGCCGCGCCCTCGTCGTACTCGGGACCGGCGCAGCTCAGGAGCACCCCCTCGGGCCCCTTTTCCCAGGCGCCCGTTTCCAGGTTGCGCTGCCAGATATCCCAGGAGGCTTCCACCTCGTAGGAGCAGTCCGGGTTATCGCGTTCCGCCGCCAAGGCAACTACGTCCGACGCGGACGCCATTGTGCCGCGAAGATCGTGTTCCGCCAAGGGAGATTCCGAGGGGCTCACCGCGCGTATAACCAAACTTGTGAATTGGTGCGAAGCCGAAGAAAGGGGGAACGTTTCGAGAAACCGCTGAAATTGGCCGAGCAGCGCTTGGGGCGAGCGCTCCCGCAGCCAGAAGCTCGCGTAGGCGTGATTGGACATAGAGGCCCATTATACCGGTTCACCCGCCCAAGGTGGCTGAAGTCTCGGCGCGAAACCTGTCTGGATATGGTTTGAGGAGGACGCCCGTGGATCACTCGCCGGGCTTGGGTGGGGACGCAGGGTCGAGGTCTACCAAGCGCCGGCGCAAGGTTTCGCCCACGCCGGAGAAAACATCGTTACAAGCATCGCGGAGGCGTTGCTCCGCGGAGCGGGCCACAGCCTGCAAGTGCTGTTCCGATTGCTGGCTCAGCTTGGAAGCAGTGGTCAGCAGCCAAGAGTTGGAGGCGGATTCGAGCCTTCTCTTATAGTCCTCGAGGGCTTGTTCGTTGAAGGCGGCGGCATACTCGGCCAGTTTTTCCTGCTGTATCTGAGACTCCGCTCTCAACTCCTCGCGCGCCGAGCCGAGCTGCGCGGCCAAGTCCCTGCGCGCATTGCCCAGCTCATCCTGAGACTGCTGCTTCAAGGCGGCGCGGAATTCGGCGGAGAGACGCTCCCGTTCCGCTTCACTCCTGGAGCGAGCGTCTGCGGCTTGGGCGTCGAATTCGGTTTTGACCTGGGCGGAAACCTCGGCGGATCGGGCGCGGAATTGGGCCAGGGCAGCGTCTGAATCTTCGCGAGCTTGCTGGACGATGGAGGCCGCGGAAGCCGCAGCCATCTCTTCCGCTTGCTTGCGAAGCTTTTCTACCACTTCCCGGGCGGCCTCTTCCACCTGACCCTGGGTATGCTGCACATAGCTGCGGCTGTAGTGGTCGAGTTCGGCGCCGAAAACGCCGGACATTTCGCGGGCCTTCTCCTTGAGATCGACGAGGGCGCTCTCCAGGCCTTTATCGATCGCCGATTGCAACTGCGTTTGCACTTTCTTCTCGTACCACTCGGCGGTCTTGAAGAGCGATTCAAATGCGCGGTGACTGGTGTCGGTGGCCTTGGCATCAATGTCGGCGATCCACTTGTCGGCAGCGGCTCGGCCCGATTCCTGCAGATCATGCGAGAGAATGCCGCTCAACTCCTTGATACGCTCGCCCGCCGAGTGAACCGCTTGCTCGGAAGCCTTGGCGAGGTCTTCCTCCCGGCTATGCAGCCATTCCTCGGCCGTAACGCCGGCGCTTTCCAAACGAGCGAGGACCTGGGCGGCGTTCTCGACGCCGGCATTCAATCCGTCTTTGATCTGCGACGCCAGGCGGGTAACGGTCTGCTGGCCGGTGGCCTCGAGGGCGGGCTGCAAGCGCTCCGACCAGGTGGCGATGGCGCCTTCGGCGCGACGGGCCATCTCCTGGCTTTGGGCATCGAGTAAAGCGGCGGCGCGATCGGCGAAGGCCTGCTCGGCGGTCTGGGCCATGCCAGCAAGCCGGGCGGATTGATCCTCGATTTGGCGCGCCAATTGATTTTCGAGGGAGCGCAAATTAGCCAGGGAGGCCTCGGCGCGTTCGTTTCCCTCATGTAACGAAACGCGCAGGTCGTCCAGCTTCTTCTCGGCGCCGCCGGCGGCATCGGTGAAATTTTTGTTTAACTCGCCCAGGCGCGAGGAGAGTTCGCGCTCGATGCGCTCCCAGTTCGACTGGGTATCCTGTGCCAGACGATCGAGGAGCTGTTGCTTGGCGGATTCGATGGAGCTTTCGACCTGCTGATTCCAGCGAGCGGCCGCTCCGGCCAGGTCCGCCTCCACGCGAGCGCTCCAATCCGATTGTGCGGAGCTGAAAGCGGCGGCGGACTGTTCGCGCAAAAGGCGCATGCCGGTCTCGAATTCGGCCAGGCTGCTGCGTGCCTGCTCCACTTGCGAGCGCACCTGCTGCTCCAGATCCTGGACGCCCGGGATCGCCGCTATCGCGCTGCTTTCGGCGGGCGCGGCGATTGCGGCGTGGTCGGGGGCAGGGGGCCGGATTTCGGCGGCCTGCCTTTGCAATTGCTCCACGCTGTCGTGAATGCGGCTTTCCAGCCGCTGCTCAAACGCGGCATCGCGGACTTTTTCTCGTTCTTCCAGGCGCGAGGCAAACTGCTGAGTGAGGCGTTCTACGCTCTGCGCCAAGCTGCGATTGGATTCCTGGAGAAAAGCTTCGAGCTGACCTTGCTTGGCCTGAAATGCATTTTGAGCGGCGGCACCCGCGGCTGCATGCATGGCGCCTTCGGCAATGGTCCTCAGCTGCAATTCAAGGGAGGCGATCAGAGGACGCGCCTCGAGAGAAACAGCCTCCGCAGCGCTCCTGCGCAGGGACGCTAAAAGATCCTGTCTGGCGTCCTCGACAAGCCGGGAGATTTGCGGCGCAAGAGAGGACTTGAGAGCGGCTGCCTGTTCGACGACCGGCAGCGGCAGCGTGCGCACATTATCTTCATCTTCCGCTGGGACAGCCACGGCCGCAGTTGGCCAAGATGCCTGCGCCGGAACGGCTGCGGGCTTCGGGGGAGGGGCGGGCGAAGGCACCGCGGTGAGGCCTTCGGGAAACGGAAACCAATCCGAGGGAGGAAAGGCGATGCCCCAGAAATTCCCCGAGACTTCCAGCTCAATGCCCACCTGGAACAATTCGCGTACGGTACGAGGGCGCTGAATCCACATGACCTTGCCGCGCACAGTGCGGGGCGGGCGGCCCGGCTCCGGATGCGGAACCTCCAAGGTGACCCACATGCCCTTGAGAACGTAGTGCTTAGACTGGTAGCGGGAACCGTGGCAATTGATAATCAGGGTGGAGGTGCGCTCCTGGAAAGGGCGCCCCAAAGCGTCGACTCCGGTGACCGTGAGCGGGACGGCTTGCACAATGCGCGTACTGCGGCGCTTGTGCGCTTCGGGTTCGTTTGTCGGCACGGACTCCGGCACGGGCTTCTCCCCTTACTGTCAAATAAGCGTAACACCCGCAACCTGAGCGGGTCGAGCGCTCCGGCGGAAGGCGTGCGAAGATGTTAATACCCAGGATGGCGAAGTGGTAAAGGTGGGGCGTATCGGAAGGAAAGCAGCGCGCCTGTTCCTATTAATCAGAGATCGTGCCGCCGCTCCATAGCCTTAAGCATCGTGATTTCATCGGCATACTCCAGGTCCGAACCGACAGGGATGCCTACGCCAATGCGGGTCACACGGACACCCAGGGGCTTGATCAGCTTCGAAATGTAAACGGCGGTGGCTTCGCCTTCGGCGGTGGGATTGGTGGCGATGATGATCTCGGAAACCGTTCCGGCTTTGAGACGTTCGATGAGACTCTTCAATTTTAGTTGATCGGGGCCGACTCCCTCCAAAGGCGAAAGAGCTCCGCCCAGGACGTGGTAAAGCCCATTGTATTGGCGGGTCCTTTCGATGGCGATGATGTTGTGGGGTTCCTCGACGACGCAGATCACGCTGTGATTGCGATTGGGGCTGGTGCAGTAAAAACAGGGGTCGGTATCGGTGATGTTGTTACAGAGACTGCATTCGCGGATTTTCACCTTGGCGTCGCGAATCGCCTCGGCCAGCGCCTGGGCCTCCTCTGGGGAGGTGCGAAGGACGTGAAAAGCGAGCCGCTGCGCGGTTTTTTGGCCTATTCCGGGCAGGCGTTTGAATTGATCGATGAGCCGAGTAATCGGTTCGGCAAAGTCAGGCATCGGGGAAGCCCGGCCGGCATCCGCAAATTAGGAGAGAGTGTGGTATCACGTGGGGCAGTCAGAATAACCCGGGAATTTTTAGACCGGCGATTCCTGGAAGCCCGCCGGCGAGACCTTTCATCTGAGTGGCCAACTCCTCATCGACGCGGCGGCACGCTTCATTCACAGCGGCGCGAATCAGATCCTGCAACAGCTCGGCATCCTTGCTGGCGTAGACACCCTGCTCGATTCGCACATCGGTGATCTGCTTTTGGCCATTCATTTTGACCACAACCATGCCGCCGCCAGCGGACGCTTCGACGCTGACGTTGTCCACCTGCTTCTGCAGATTCTCCTGCATCTGCCGAAACTGGGAAAGCAGCTGTTGCAGTGCCTTGACTTCCATGGGTCACCCTTCGTCCCGGCGTTTCACTTCGGAGATCCGCCCGCCGAACCGCTCAAGCATCGCGCGCACGATCGGGTCTTGCTCAAATCGAGCGCGCAACTCGGGACCACTCTCGCCGGTGCGAACTTTCGTCGCCGAACTGCTCGGCACCGAGGAGGCCTCCAGTTTAACACATACGCGCAACGGCTGACCGAGTACGCGGCTGGCTATGGTGCGCAATTTCTCCACATTGTCTCTGGCTTGCAATAGATCGGCGAGGGCGCGGTGCTCCGTGGGGAAATAGAGACGAAGTTCGCCCGCCTCAACTTCCCAGCGCGCGGCGCTTTCGACCAATTGGCCCACGAACTGTGCCTTCGAGAAAATCTCCGATTTGATGGCATCGAGTTGCGCGGACTCGAGGCCGGCGATTGCGGGCGACACATCCGGGTTCGCGGCGGCTTCTCGCGCAGGAGCCGCGGCAGCTGCGCCGGCGGCGGCATCGACAGAAGTAATAGCCGTTGCTGGCAGCGAAGCGGAACCTTTGGCGGGAGGCTTTGCGTTATTTGGGGAGGCGTTTGTGGCCGGCGGCGGCGCTGCTGCGGGCGATGGCGGTGCTGTGGCCGGTTTAGCAGGAATCGAACGCACTGCCGCGGCAGCTTCCGCGGCGGGTCGCGGGACCGAGGATCTGACGGGGGCGTTGCCTGAAAGTTCGGCCAGCACTTCCTCGAGCGGCGCCAAGCGGGCCGCGTTGACCAGGCGAAGCAGCCCCATCTCCAGGTGCAGCCGAGGATCGGGCTTGCGGCGCAGATCCTCTTCCGTATGCAGCAAAATTTGGAAGAAGCGCGTCAGGTCTTCCTCGCTAAAAGCGGCCGCAGCACGGGCCAACCTGGGGCGTTCCTCGGGAGGCGCGGCAATCAGATCCGAATCGGCTCCACAAACCTTGGCCACCAGAACGTTGCGGAAATGAGAGATGGCCTCGCGGCAAAACTGCTGCAGATTTTGGCCTTCAGCGAGGAGGCGATGCACCAGACTGAGGGCGCGCTCGGTGGAACGGTTCTCGATGGCGGCGACAAGTTCGTCCAGGATTTCCGCCTGCACGACGCCGAGCAACTCCCGCATCTGCGACTCACTGATTTTTGCGCCGCAATATGCGCGGGCCTGTTCGATCAGCGAAAGAGCGTCGCGCAGGCTGCCATCCGCAGTACGCGCCATGACGGCAATCGCGCCAGGCTCGACGTCCAGTTCTTCCTTGGACGCAATGGCCTTGAGAGCTTCGGCGATTTCCGCAAAAGAAAGAGCCCGAAAATGGAAATGCTGCGAGCGAGAGCGAATGGTATCGACCAAATCCTCGGGCTGCGTGGTGGCCATAACAAAAACCACCTTATCGGGAGGCTCTTCGAGGGTCTTCAGAAGCGCATTGGAGGCTTCGTCGGTGAGCATGTGCGCTTCATCGAGGATCACGATTTTGTAGCGTCCGCCCGCAGGCGCATAACGCACCATGTCGCGCAACTCGCGAACCTGATCGATGCCGCGATTGGAGGCGGCGTCGATCTCGAGAACATCCAGCGAACTGCCCGCGGCGATCTCACGGCAGGAAGCGCACTCATTACAAGGCGAAGAGGTGGGACCCTTAACGCAATTGAGGGCTTTGGCCAAAATGCGCGCCGTGGTGGTTTTGCCCACTCCCCGGGCGCCGGAAAAGATATAGGCGTGCGCCACGCGTCCGCTTTCAACGGCGTTCTGCAGAGTTCGCGTGACGTGCTGCTGCCCGACAATCTCAGCGAATGTTTGGGGGCGCCATTTTCGCGCAATCACCTGATAGTTCATAGATACGGATCGTGGACGCGTTCTTTGGCTGGGTGGCCCTTAGCGATGAGAGGAACTTCGGGTACTCCGCGGCACACGAAGAGGTCCCGCTACCGTTGCTCCCTTCCGGGCCTGGCGGGGTTCACGGGTTTTCGTTGCACAGAGCCCGAAGTTCCACGCATCGGCAGGAATTTTACCCCGCGGACGGAGTCTAACATAGCGATGAGGCGGGTGAAAGACGGGCGGAGCCAAAGGCGGCCATCGCTCTCGCCGTTTTAGAAACCAAGTTGGGCGATTGGCCCGCAGCACACATCGTTAGGCCGCGGGGACGCCGGCGGCCGAGCGCACTTTTCCTTCGCGCTTCAAGTAACGATAAAGGCTGGTGCGGCCGATCCCCAGCATTTGCGCGGCGCGCACCCGATTGCCGGCGCACAATTCGAGCACACGATCAATATGCTCGTTGCGAATCTCGTCCAAGGGGAGAGGACGCCACGATTTCTCCAGTCCAACGGCACGCAGAGGCTTTTGTAAATGTTCAGGCAAATCGTGCACGTCGATGAAGTCGTTCAAGGCCACCAGGGACGCGCTGGAGATCACATTTTCAAGTTCTCTGACATTTCCCGGCCAACCATGTTGCAAAAGGATGATCTGAGCCCGGCGAGTGAGGCCTTGGATCTGCTTGCCGTAGGCAGCATTGTATTTCTTGATGAAAAACGTGACCAGCGCCGGAATATCTTCCAAACGCTGAATGAGGCTGGGGATTCGGATCTGGATGGTGCTCAGCCGATAGAAGAGGTCCTCCCGAAATCTTCCCGCGGCCACTTCGGCGCGAAGGTCGCGGTTGGTTGCGGCGATCAGGCGCACATCGACGCGGCGAACTTCGGGCGAGCCTACGCGCTGAATTTCCCGGTTTTGAATCACGCGCAGGAGCTTTGCTTGCATGGCCAGAGAAGTCTCGCCGACTTCGTCGAGGAATACGGTGCCCCCGTTGGCATATTCAAAAAGGCCGGCGCGAGTTTCGTTGGCGCCGGTGAAGGCCCCGCGAACGTGACCAAATAACTGGCTTTCGAGCAGCGTATCGACGATGGCGGAGCAGTTGCAGATGGCGATCCGCTGATTGGCCACGGGACTGATCTGGTGAATGGCGTGAGCTACGAGTTCCTTTCCCGAACCCGTGGGGCCGACCAGGAGAACGTTGACATAATGCGGCGCGATCTTGCGCGCCATCTCAAACACATCCACCATGGCCGGACTTCGACTGACGATGCCGTGGAATTCGAGATCGGTGACCAGGCGCTGCTCGAGTACGTGAATTCTGCGGCGGCGATCGAACTGCTCGGCAAGGTCGCCAAGAGTTTTCTTCAAGCGCTGCCGATCGATGGGCTTAGGCAGATAATCGTAGGCTCCATGCTTGATGGCTTCGATGGCGGATTCGATGGAGTAGAAGCCGGTCATCAGGAGAACGTAAGCGCCGGGATCCTCGCGCAGCGCGCGCTCGAGAAATTTCAGCCCGGACATTCCAGGCATCTTCAAGTCGGAGAGAACGATGCGGCACTTCCCAGTGCCCACGTATTTGAGAGCCTCTTCGGGCTCGGACGTTGCCAAACAACGATAGCCGAAGGAAGCCAGCATCTCGCTGAGCATCTCCAGCATGGAAGGGTCGTCATCCACAACGCAAATATCGATCAGATCTCGAGAGAGAGACTGCTCGGTGATTTCAGATTGGGTGGCTACATTCATGGAGACACAAGGGCAAACGCAGTGCCAGAACAGAAGGGTGCCGAAGCGAAGGCCGCTGGTTCGAAGCTCACGAATGAGGAAGCGAACCTAAAGGTTTGAAAGATTATGCGATTAGGTGCTGTGCGGCGAAGGATGTTCGCGCAAAAATCGGCCGCACGGGAAGGCAACCGAGCGCCGGGCCGAGTACCTATATAGAACGGGGACGGTGCTCAACAGTGCCAAAGAGGAACTCGCTTTGGTTCGGGCTCAGTTTATCCTCTCGGCTTTCCTTGCGGCCAGCAAGGAGTCAAATGAATCGATTTCCGTGAGGAGCCGTTCTTCGCTCGAAATCAATTCCTCGAGGATCTCCGAAGGCGCATCCGGCTCGGTTTCCAGGCAGGCTAGTAACTCCGCTTTTTGGGCCCATTCGGCGAATTGGGACTCTTCGAAACCACCAAGCAGCTCGATTACCTGAAAAAGCTCCTCGCGCGTGGAAATACGGTCAGACTTTGGAGGGGCGGAACCTGGCAGTTTCATGATTTCACCTCTTGGCGCACACCTATAAGATGCTGGGTTAGGTCCTTTGGCTCACACTCTCGACTTCGCCGAGGCAAAAAATTCGCCAGGTGTAAGTACTTGAGTCCAGAGCCCTCGGTGGGGTCGATGCTCTCGATTCGGTAAGCCTCGGGAGAGGAGCCGCCCAGGGAACCCGAGTACCGGGTCCTTAGAAATAGGAGCGACCGGCCACTCACCGAACGGCGCAGAGCTAGAACTTTGGACCCGCTCTCGGTGCAGTCAAGAGTTGAGTGTTCAACGAAAAAGCTTCCTTCCGTATCCCAACCGGAAACTTCAACTGTCAGGCTGATCGGCTCGAGTTTTGGACTGCACATTCGATTTTTCTCCCGAGGTGAATAATGCACCCGGGCAGCCACAAGGAGAACATATTGGTATGGCTTTGTTATCAGCGAGTTAAGGAAATAACTAGAATGCTCTGGGTAGGGACGGCGCTTTCGTTTGCGTACAAATGTGCGGATTCGATGCATTTTGTGAAGTTATCGCCATAGAAATCACGGAGTTAATGGGGAGCTCTGGGCCGCCCTGGCGGGCGCTGCAAGATAGTGGCTCCGGGGCTTGGACTCGAACCAAGATTCTAGGCTCCAAAGGCCCATGTGCTACCAATTGCACCACCCCGGAGTTGTTGATAATGAAGGTCAAAGGCAATTTGCGGCCAGACGAGGCAAAGTCATTCGAACCGCACCCCGCCATCTAACCGAACGACCGCCCAGATCGCTTTGTCCCGTGACGCGCACCATGATACTACGGGAACCAACACCCTTCTGCAAAAACCGCGCAGGAGAACGACCGCGGGAAATCATCGAAGCAGTTACGACCCGAATTGTTTCATAGAGACACTTAAGTTCGGATTCTGAACAGTTCCACGTGTGCCAAGGTTGTTGTGAATTCCCCCCGCAGTTTAGTTCCCCGATTTTCAAGCACTACACCATTTGAATCATTCGGCGTTTGGCCAGCGTTTGGCGAATGGCGTGCGTGGTTGTGTCACGGTGTGCTGGGCGGCGGGCAGCCGAACGGCGCGATCCAATCTATTTGCGAGCGTCAGGTCTGGCAAACGATGCCCGACTTCCGGCCACCCAAGACGGAGACCATGCGACGAGCGATTTTAGCGGCCGCGCTGCTGAGCGGCAATTTTGCGAGTTTGTGCTGCGCGCAGGCACCGCCCGAGAAACTATCCTCGATGAGCATCCAAGATTTACTCAATATTGAAGTCACCTCGGTTTCCAAGACGCAGGAGAAAATTTCGGACACGGCGGCGGCAGTCTACGTGATCACGCAGGAAGAGATTCGGAGCTCCGGCGCAACGAACGTTCCCGACCTGTTGCGCATGGTGCCGGGAATGGATGTGGCGCAAATAAATTCCAACACTTGGGCGATAAGCGCTCGCGGTTTCAACAAGCGCTATGCCGACGAGCTGATGGTGCTGCTGGATGGCCGCTCGATCTATTTGCCCAGTTTTGGCGGAGTTTACTGGGACGTGCTGGACCTTCCGCTGGAGGACATCGACAGAATTGAAGTGATCCGAGGCCCGGGGGGATCGATCTGGGGCGTTAACGCCGTTAACGGGGTGATCAACATCATCACCAAGAAGGCCAGCGAGACCAAAGGGGCGATGGTGGAAGCCGGGGCAGGCAGCCTGCAACCAGGTTTCGGAACCGTTCAATACGGCGGCGCCGCCGGGAAAGAAACCGACTACAGAATCTATTCCAAGTATTTCAACGAAAGCCAATTGCCGGGCATAACCGGCGGCGATGGAGGGGACGGTTGGAATCTTCTTCGCGGCGGATTTCGGGTCGACAGCAGGGTCTCCACGAAGGACACATTGACCTTTCAAGGCGACATTTATAAAGGGAGGGAAGACCAGACTGCAAAGTTCCTTCCGTCGATCGATTCCAGCGTGCAGTCGATCGACATAGGCATGGATCTTACCGGAGGATTCTTACAGCTTACCTGGAACCATGAATTCTCGGAACGATCCGAATCCACGCTATCGATCGGTTATGACCGATACACGCGCGCCAACATACTTAACGAAGGAGAGAGAGTATTCAATGTGGACTTCCAGGATCAGCACAGGTGGAAACGGCGGCAAAACATCGTCTGGGGAATGAGCGCGTACGATTCGACGGTGACAACCAACGGAGGCTTGGCCGTCTCCTTCGATCCTCCCAACGTCACGCTGCCTTTGTTCGGAGTTTTTGCCCAAGACGAGATCGCGGTTCTTCACGATCGGCTCTATCTGACGGTAGGTGCGAGACTGGAGCACGATTACTACACCGGTTTCGGCTTGATGCCCACGGTGCGCGCCGCGTGGAAGGCCAGCCGGAACGATACCCTGTGGGCCGCGCTCTCGCGAGCAATCAACACACCCGATTTGAATGAAACTGAGATGCGCCTGAATTTCACAGGATTCACCAGTTCAAATGGAACGCTCGTCGTACCCGCGCTGATCGATCGTCCCGTTGTGGCCAATGAGCTGTCCGTCGATTACGAGGCGGGCTATCGAAGCACGATCACCAAGAGCATCTCGGCCGATCTTGCCGCCTATTATGATCATTACTCTCGCCTGAACACCACGGAACCCGGGACGCCCTTTTTCGAAACTGAACCAACTCCTGCACATATTGTCATCCCTACAAGTTATGAAAATCTCATGCATGGTGAGACGTACGGAATTGAAGCATTCGGAACTTGGAAAATAAAGGATCGCCTGACCCTCAGTCCCGGCTATGCGTTCGAGCAAATTCATATGCATCTCGACCCCGGCAGCCAGGACACTAGTTCCATCGGTCAGGTGGAGGGAAGCAGTCCCGTCAATTCCGCCCAGCTTCGTTCGCATCTGGCTCTCCCGCACCGAGTGGGGTGGGATACGAGCGCATATTTTGTGGGGCGAATTAAGGATCCGGCAGTGCCGTCTTACACCAGATTGGATACCGGAATTACGTGGCAAGCGGGAGAGAAGCTTTCCTTTAGCGCTTTTGGCCAGAATTTATTGAAAGACGAACGACTGGAATATGTGGACACACTCGGAAGCACGGCGTCAACGCTCGTGAAGCGGGGCGCTTACGCCAAAGTGAAATGGGAATTTTGAAGCGCACTCCGCACCACCTGGATTTGACGTTCCACGTGCGAACGGCAAGCTGGCTTGTGGCCGCCTCCCTCGCAGGGTTAGTCGTTTACAGCCTCGCCGCTGCGCAGTCCGAGCAGCCCAGCGAATACCAAGTCAAGGCGGCGTTTTTATTCAACTTCACGAAATTCGTGGAATGGCCGGAGGGCTCCTTCGAGGACGCTCAAGCACCCATCGTGGTCGGGATCATCGGCGACGATCCCTTTGGCAATGATCTGGAACGCATTATCGCGGGGCAAAAGGTCCAAGGGCGCAGCCTGGTGATACGCAGGGAACGCTGGGGCGACGATCTGCGCCGCTGCCACGTTCTCTTTGTAAGCGCTTCCGAACACGGGCATAGCTCGCGGATTCTGGGCAGCGTTCAGTCTGGCGGCGTATTGACGGTGAGCGACATGGAAGGGTTTGCCGAAGCCGGAGGCGTAATTGAGTTCTTGACGGAACAAAACCGGGTTCGTTTTATCGTGAATTTGGACGCCGCAAACCAAAGCAAGCTGCGCGTAAGCGCCAAGCTGCTGGCTTTAGCGCGTGTGATCGGCCATAGCCAAACGGAGAGGTGAGCATGCTCGCTTTTCGCAATTTATCGATTCGGCGCAAACTCACCCTGATCGTGATGGTCACCACCTGCACTGCCATTCTGCTGGCTTGCGGGGCCTTTCTCACATTCGATATCCATACGCTCCGTCGAACCAGAGTGCTCGATTTGGAAACATTGGCCGAAGTGCTTGGCTCGAACAGCACTGCCGCTCTGACGTTCAATGACCCAGGGGCGGCCCGCGAGGTATTGCAATCGTTAGCGGCCAAGCCGCACATTATGGCGGCGAGCCTCTATCGCAGTGATGGAGCGATTTTCGCCTCGTACATTCGGAATTCGGCGCCGGTACGCTTTTCTTTTCCATCGCCTGAGCCCAGTGGAGCGCGTTTTGAGGCAGATCGGCTAGTGGTTTTTCGCACGATTCTGCTCGACGGGCGTACCTTGGGCACGGTCTATCTGGCTTCCGATTTGGGCGAGTTCGCTGAACTCTTGCGCCTGTACTCTGCTTTGTTCGGGTTGATCGTGCTGAGCCTATCTGCCGGGGCGTTCTTTCTGGCCGCGAAGTTGCAGCACGCCATTTCAGATCCCATTTTGCTGCTAGCCCAAACCACGAGTGCCGTGACTACGGCTGGAGATTACTCTGTGCGCGCGGCGTTCAGCGCGGGCGACGAAATTGGCGTCTTGATCGACGGCTTCAACAAGATGCTGGCGGAGATTCAGCGCCGGGACCGGGAACTGCAGCAGGCGCGGGATGAACTGGAGCTCCGCGTGGAGAGGCGAACCGCCGAATTGCGCGAGGAAATTTCCGTGCGCAAGGGGACGGAAACGGCGTTGCGGGGAAGCGAAGAACGCACTCGCCTGCTGCTCGACTCCACGGCCGAAGGCATCTACGGCGTCGATCTGATCGGCCAGTGCACATTTTGCAATCGCGCAGCGCTCACCCTGCTGGGTTACTCCGATATCAGCCAGCTGCAGCGGAAAAACATTCACGATTTGGTTCACCACACCCGCGCGGACGGTTCGCGCTTTCCGGAATCGGAGTGTTCCACGTACGAGACGCTGCAAACCGGCAAGCCTAGTCACAGCGATATGGAAATGATCTGGCGCGCCGATGGGACCGCTTTCCCGGCTGAACATTGGACCTATCCGATCCAGCGCGAGGGCCAGATCGTGGGCGCAGTCGTTACGCTGATCGATATCACGGCCCGCCGCGCAGCCCAGCAAGCGATTTTGATGGCGAAAGAAGCGGCCGAGTCCGCTAACCGCGCCAAGAGCGAATTTCTGGCCAATATGAGCCACGAAATTCGCACCCCCATGAATGGGATCATCGGCATGACGGAACTCGCGCTCGATACTCCTCTCAATCGGGAGCAAAGGGAATATCTCCAATTAGTGCGATCTTCCGCCGACAGCTTGCTTCGTGTGATCAACGACGTGCTGGACTTCTCGAAGATCGAAGCGGGGCGGCTGGACCTGGACAAAACCGATTTCGACTTGCCGGAACTCATCGGCCATACGCTCAAGACGCTGGCGGTAAGGGCACATAAAAAAGGTCTGGAGATCTCCTCGCGGATTGCTGCCGACGTGGGGCAGATGTTTTCCGGCGATCCGGACCGGGTCCGCCAAATACTCGTGAACCTGGTAGGAAACGCAATCAAGTTCACGCAGCAGGGCGGCGTGATTGCAGACGTCAGCCTGGACACTACCAGCGAGCCGGCCGATCCCAACCGCCTGCATTTCTTCGTACGAGACACGGGTATCGGAGTCCCTATGGACAAGCAGCAGGTCATTTTCGATGCTTTCTCGCAGGCCGATGGGTCCACGACCAGGCGTTATGGGGGAACAGGATTGGGGCTAACCATTACCAAGCGCCTGGTGGAAATGATGGGAGGAAAAGTGTGGTTGGAAAGCCAGCCAGGCGTGGGGAGCACGTTTCACTTCACGCTAAAACTGGCCCCGCCGGAAAAACGCAGATCGCAGCCTACTTTACGTCGCGCGGAGTTGGAGAGCCTGCATGTTCTGATCGTGGATGATAACGAGACCAACCGCATGATCCTTGACGAAATGCTAAAGAACTGGCGCATGGTGCCTACGCTGGCGGACGGCGGAGAAGCCGCATTGATGGCCATGCGCTGGGCACGGGATCAAGGAAACAGCTACCCGCTGGTCCTTCTGGACGGGCACATGCCGGGGATGGATGGTTTCGAAGTTGCCCGCAAGATCAAGGCCGATCCCGCGCTGGCAGGGGCGACGATCATGATGCTGACCTCGGACCGGCAGACCGGCGATGCGGCCCGATGCCGCGAACTCGGAATCAAAATCTATCTGGTGAAACCCATTGGGCAATCCGATTTGCTCGACGGAATCCTGAATGCCTTAGGAACGCAGCTCTCGGAATCAACCTCGTTGGAGGCCAGCGCGAGCCAGGCGAAGCCGGCGCGCCCGCTGCGGCTTTTGCTGGTGGAAGACAACGTCGTCAATTGCGAGCTGGCTCTCAGGCTTTTGCATAAGCGCGGCCACGTGGTCGTGGTGGCCACGAACGGTCGCGAAGCCCTCGGATTGCTTGAGGCTCAGGGATTCGCGAATTTTGATGCCGTCCTGATGGACGTACAGATGCCGGAGATGGACGGCATGGAGGCCACCGCAGCGATCCGGGTGGAGGAAAAAACGCTGGGAACGCACATGCCGATTATCGGAGTAACGGCCCACGCGATGAAAGGCGATCGCGAGCGCTGCCTGCAGGGAGGCATGGATGGATACGTGAGCAAACCCATTCGGCCGGACGCTCTTTTCTCCGAACTGGAGCGTCTCGTGCCGAGTTCCGCTCCCCAAGAAATTTTAGCGACTCAGACTCCCAGCGGCCCTGCTGCTGCCGGAATGGTTTTAGACCGCAGCGCTCTGCTGGATCGTGTGGAAGGCGACATGGAACTGCTGGGCGACATCATCGGCCTTTTCAAGGAGGATTCCGTTCGGCAGATTGCCGCCATTCGAGAGGCCATTGGGAAGAAGGAAGCGGAGATCGCCAAACGTGCGGCGCACACGCTGAAGGGCACTTGCGGAAACCTGGGCGCTCCGGACGCAGCCGCGACAGCTCTGGAACTGGAAAAACTGGCGGCCGCCCAGGATTTCGCCGGCGCGGAAAGCAAGCTGCGATCGTTGGAAGTGCAGATCGACCAAGTAGGCAGGCTACTCGATGAGTTCAGGCTGGAGTGTGTGCGATGAAAATTCTAATCGCGGATGACGACCCAGTTTCCTGCCGCCTGCTGGAAAAGCTGCTGAGCAAATGGGGGTACCACGCGATCACCGCGCACAGCGGGACGGAAGCGTGGCAAGTGCTGCAGGGAGAGGACGCTCCCCGCCTGGCTTTGCTCGATTGGATGATGCCCGGAATGGATGGGCTGGAAATCTGCCGCCGCGTGCGCGGGCGATCGTCTCAGCCTTACGTTTACATCATGCTCCTCACGGCAAACGATAAGGTGGGGAATCTGGTGGAAGGATTGGAATCGGGCGCGGACGATTACCTGACCAAGCCCTTTCATCCCCAGGAGCTCAGAGCACGCTTGCGTGTGGGCCTGCGAATGATCGAGCTGGAAAGCAGTTTGGTGGAAGCGCGCGAACGTTTGCAGTTCAAAGCCAGTCATGACGCGCTTACTTCCATTTGGAATCGAGGCGCCATCATCGAACTGCTCGAGCGGGAGCTCAGCCGATCGCGGCGTGAGGGTGGCTCAGTGGGCATTTTGTTGGCGGACGTGGACCATTTCAAAAACATCAACGACACCTGGGGACATCTGGTTGGAGACGAAGTGCTCCGGGCAGTCACCGGCCGGCTCAAATCGGAGGTTCGATCGTATGACGCGGTAGGGCGTTATGGAGGAGAGGAGTTCCTGATCTTGCTGCCCGGATGCGACCGGACCAAGTTGGAGACAAAGGCCGAACAGCTGAGGAGAACAGCCGAGCGAAGTCCTATCGAGACCTCCGCCGGACCTGTGCCGGTGACGATCAGCATCGGCGGCATCGCGAGCGCCGAGTGTCCGCACTGCGAGCTCAGTAAACTCCTCCGCGCAACGGATACGGCCCTCTATCGCGCGAAGCTCGCGGGACGAAATCGGGCGGAGCTGGCAGGAATATCCGACATCGAGGCTCCCGCCACATCCGTGGGCGCGCCACCCACATTCGCGGAGACCCTGGAATCGAGTTCAGGCAAGTAGCGGCCGCCACAAGGGTGTACAAACGCACGCATTTGGCACTTGAAAACTTGGCGCTTTCGCCCGCGGCCCTCTGTGCTACTTGCCGACAGAAGTGAGTGGACGCAGCGTATCGCTCAACAGGTCGGGCCGTGCGGTGTTTCTTACCAGGTGCGGATAGCGCTCGCCTCCGTGATATTGCAGGTTATAGGTGAGCACAAAACCCCCGTTGTCGGCGGTAATGGTTATGGATTTGTTGGTGGCTTTTGCCTCGGCAATGGCTTCATGGAGCGCTCCGGCTGAGAAGCCGCGGCCATTTACGGAGATGACGCGCATGCCCGGAGCAAGTCCCCCTTCGGCGCCCGGCATCCCGGGAATTACTTCCACCAATCGGCCGCTTTCCTCTCCCTTTCCCGTCCCAATGATCATCCCCAAAGAAAAGCTGAGGTCGAGGGTATCGTCAACGGTGTCGCGAACGCGGACCACGGAGTTCTCCTGATCGTTGTAAACGAGCTGCCAGCCGCCGTTTTCGATCCCTCCGAGAGGCGGATGAGGATTGATTTCGTAGACCCGGGTGTTGAAAAAGCCGCGCCAGTCGTAGGCCGCCGTGGCATCCAGGGCCGCGATGATGTCGTCGAGCGTGTAGGGCGACAACCGTGGACCTGAATCGGGAGGTCCATAAAACCGCCGGCAGAAATCGTCGAGAGATTTCTGGCCGTGCGATTCCTGGCGGATCAAAATGTCCACATCGAGCCAAAGGAGCCAGCCTTCGTCATAGAAATCGACGCTGCGCCTCCAGGACTCCCAGTTACGGCTGGCATCGTAAAGCAACTGAGCGGCGACGGCGGTGTCCTCCAGAGAGCGCCAGGAGCGTCCAGGCCAATTGTCGAGATAAGCGGCGACCCGGGCGACCGCCTCGCGGTAATCGTCTGGGGTTCGTAATCCGGACCGAGCCGACAAAAATTCGCCGATGTATTGGGTGAGCCCTTCATAGATCCACAAAAGATCGTCCTTCATGGGCTGCTCGTAATCCGTGGTTACCAGGCCGGCCGGCCGGCGATACTTGCCGTTCCAGGAGTGCGTGTACTCATGCGAAAGCAGAGAGTTCGAGTTCTCCTCTAAATCGCTGTTGATAAACGTGCGCTCGGCAACGCGTTCATCGCTCGACTGGTGATGCTCGAGGCCATTGGGATAGAAATAGTTCGTGAGCGAGACCAGGAAATCGTAGTGATCGTAATGACGCGCGCCGAAAAGCGCTCCCGCCTCTCGCACCAGCCGGCCGTAAGCGGCAATCTGGTCGTCGGAGATGGCCAGGGCGGCGGCGCTGTCCGCGGCGAGATTCAAGTGGTGCGGGGGCTGGACGTCGGGGGCAAGAGGTATGGAACGGAAATTCTGGCCAGTCAGAACCGGCGAGTCGATCAACGTCGGCAGGGGAACAGGCGCGAACAAAATCTCGCCCGGGTTTTGCTGTTGCACCGACAAGGCCGTTGCGAATTTCCAGCCCTGGGGAAGGCGGAGGCTGGCCTGGTAAGTGAGCGAATCCGCTGGAACTCCGGCGGGATAAAGAGTAACCAGATTCCATTCCAGCACAGCTAAAACCTGATCCGCGGAGGGGCCGGCGGAAAAGCCCTCGCCGCCGGCCGGAGAGAGCCAGTCGTAATCAGCTTCGAGGGTAGTCACGCCGCCGGGCACTTCCACGTGGAACATGAACAGATCCAGGTCATCCCGTCGCCACGGAATCGTCTTCCCGTTGGCAGTCAGCCTCAAGCCAACGAGATCGGCAATGGGGCCATCCGGAGCATGCTCACCGGGTATCCACTTGGGATAGAGCAGAGCCATGGGTCCAGGCTTTACAGGAAGTACCAGGTGCGCATGGAAAATGCGCCGGGGCGCATCGCGCAAGTCGGCGGAAAGGCGAATCGCGGGCGTATTCTGTGCGAAGGCCGAGGTTAAGAATGCCAGCGAGAACAGCAACAATAGGAGACTTTTCCGCGCAATCCTTACCATCAGCATCCTCGTCAATTTCGGGCACGCGAACGCGGTTCAGGAAAGAGGCTATTATCACACTTCTTCACAGGCGGTGCGCCTGCCAGAACCAGCAGCAGCCCTATAGTGCAACGTGGATTGAACTGGAAAGAACCGGCGAAGCGGCGCGCGTCACTTAGGATCCGGCGCCGGCGCCGGATCGTTGTTTTGATTGACTGTAACCTGCTGGCCATTTTCCAACGAATCGGGCGGATTGATCACGACGGAATCGCGTTGATCGATGCCTTGGAGAACCTCGACGCTATTGCCGAAGTCCCGTCCGATGGTCAACTTCTTGAGCGTAAGCCGATCATCCGAGCCAACGACGGCAGCCATGGTGCCTTCCGGCCTGAAGAGCAGCGCGTTGATGGGCAGCGAGAGACGGCTTCCGGACAACTGTACGTCGAAATGCACCTCCGCATACTCGCCTTGAAGAAGGGTTCCAGAGGGATTCGGAACGTCCACTTCAGTGAGCAGGGTACGGCTATTCGGATCGACGGCATCGGCCGTGCGAACCACCTGACCGCAGAATTTGCGATCGGGGAATTCGGTCAATTGTAAGCACCCCTTGAGGCCCACGCGAATGGAGGGAACGTAGCTCTGCGGAACGGAAACATACACGCGGAGCGGATCGGTCTGCGCCAGGTCAAACATCTCCCGGGCGTTTCCGCCATTTCCCGCATTGATCAGGGTCCCGATGTCCACATTCCGCTGGGTGATGACTCCCGAGAACGGAGCGTACACATGCTTGAACGATTCTAAATCCTCGAGACGCTTGAGGTTGGCCTCCGCGGAAGAAACCATGGCCTGCTTTGCCGAGTAGTCGCCGGTATAGTTATCGACTTCCTGTTTCGAAACCGCATCGCTTTTGAGCAAGCCCTCATACCGCTCAGCGGTGACGCCGGCGAGCTTTACATTGGCCTGCGCCGTAGCCAGGTCGGCGCGCGCCTGCGAGAGCTGCTCATCCACTTCCGGCGTATCAATATCGGCCAGGAGATCGCCCTCTTTGACGTGACTGCCAATGTCCTTGTACCACTTCTTCAAATAGCCATTGGTGCGCGCATAGATAGGCGACTCCACGTACGACTGGATATTGCCGGGGAGAATAAGAGCCGGGTCGGATTCGACGGGGGTGGCGTGAATCACGGCAACGTGGGGCACGCTCAGGCGCTCGGTCTGCTGCGCGAGCACCCCCCTTTCACTTCGTCTTTGCAGGATGTTGTACAACCCGACGATCACGAAAACCAGGAACAGCACGATAAACCATCCGAGCAAGCGGCTTCTGCCGCTCGTCGGAGGATGGCTGTTCTGCTCTTCTGGGCCTTTGGGCGATTCGGTCACCGTGGCATTCTCCTCGAAATAGCGCGTTTAGAGATTCGCAGCTCCGGCGGCGCTCACCGGCGTGCCTGGCTTGTGATGGCGATGGATCAATGAAAATACGCAAGGCACAAAGAACAAAGTGGCAAAGGTGGCGACAATGAGGCCGCCAATCACCGCCCGGCCGAGAGGGGCGTTTTGCTCGCCGCCTTCGCCGAGGCCTAAAGACAACGGTACCATACCGATGATCATCGCCGCCGCCGTCATCAGCACAGGGCGAATGCGAACGTAGCCAGCCTCGAGAGCGGCCTGAGACGAAGTAAGCCCTTCCCGCAAGCGCTCGCGCGCAAAGGAGACCAGCAGAATGCTGTTGGCCGTGGCCACGCCCATGCACATCACCATGCCCGTGAGCGACGGAACATTCAGGGTGGTATGCGTGACCAGCAGCATCCACAGGATGCCGGCCAGAGCGCCGGGCAGCGCGGTGATGATAATAAAGGGGTCCAGCCAGGACTGGAAGTTCACGACAATCAGCAAATAAACCAGGACAATCGCTCCGGCAACGCCGATTCCCAGTCCCGCAAAGGACGAGTTCATGGTGGCCACTTGTCCGGCGCGCACCAGTTGCGTCCCGCGGGGCAGTTTGTCCTGATAATTGCGCAGGACCTTCTGAATATCGGAGTCGACACCGCCCAGATCGCGCCCCTCCACAGAAGCATAGATGTCGATCATGGGCTGATTGTTATAGTGCGTGATCAAGGCGGGTTCTATATTGACGTTCACCTGAGCCAGGTTGCCGAGCAGTTCCGGCGACTTCGTGGCTTGCGACGAGATGGGGATATTATTCAGCGCCTGTATGGAATCGACCTTGTACTGCGGAACTTGCACGGCCACGTTGTACTCGAAACCGTTCTGAGGATTCACCCAAAAGGACGGATTGATCTGGAAGCTGGAACTCAGCGTAAGCAGCATGCTATTGGCTACGTCGTTTTGGCTGAGGCCGACGTTGAGGGCGCGCGATCGGTCGACATTCAGAAAGAGCGTGGGATAGGAGAACAGCTGTTGCACGTGAACGTCCACGGCTCCGGGAATATGCTGGATGCGATTGGTGATTTCCTGCGCGATCTGATAGTCGCGCAGCTGGTCTGGGCCGATGAGCTGGATATCAATGGGCGCGGGAACGCCGAAATTCAGAATTTGGCTGACAATATCCGCGGGCTGGAAGAAGAATTGGGTGCCGGGAAACTCATCGGCCAGCCTCTCGCGTAATTCATCCACGTAGTAGGTGGTGGCCATCCTGTGTTCCCGTTTCAGTCCGATCAGAATCTCGGCATCGGATTCGCCGATCACTCCAGAATTGCTATAGGTGGTATTGATGGTGCTGTTGAAGAGCCCAATATTATCGAGCACGTTCGCGAGATCCTGGGGCGGGATCACGCGGCGGATGAGATTATCGACCTGGTCGGCTTCCCGAGCGGTCTCCTCCACGCGCTGCCCGGCGCGGGCACGCATGTGCAGCCGGATCAAACCGGCATCGACCGAAGGGAAGAAGTCGCGTCCCAGAACCAGCGCGATGGGCGCGGAGGCCAGGCAGAACAGCAAGAATAAACCCATGAACATCCAGGCATGCTGCAGGGAATATTGGAGGGTACTGCGGTAACGCTCGCGCATGCGCTCGAAACCTTGGGCGAAAGCGCGCTGCGCCCGAGAGAAAATGTCGTTGCCGGTGGCGTACTCTTCGCCATGATGGCCCTTCAGGAGATACATCGCCATCGTGGGCACGAGCGTTCTGGAGAGAAGGTAGGAAGCCAGCATGGCGAAAACAACGGCTTCCGCGAGCGGCACGAAGAGGAATTTCGCCGCGCCGGTCAAGAAAAACATGGGCACAAAAACGATGCAAATCGATAACGTGGAGACCAGGGCGGGCACGGCGATCTGCTGAGCGCCATCCAGAATGGCGTGGACGGTCTCCTTCCCTTGCGCCAAGTTGCGATTGATATTCTCGATCTCGACGGTCGCATCATCGACCAGAATACCGACAGCCAGCGCCAAACCGCCCAGCGTCATGATGTTAATCGTTTCATGGAGGGCGCTCAGGACACAGACCGAGACCAGGATGGATAGCGGGATGGAAATGGCGATGATCACCGTGCTGCGCCAATTCCCGAGGAACAGCAGAATCATCAATCCGGTGAGGCACGCGGCCACGATTCCTTCGCGGATCACGCCCTGAATCGCGGCGCGAACAAAGATGGATTGGTCGAATAGAGGAGTCATCACCAACTGCGGAGGCAGCAGCGCGGCAATCTGCGGCAGCTTGGCGTAGATCTGGGAAACAATGTCGAGCGTGGAAGCGGTCCCGGTCTTATATACGGTCACCAGCACACCGCGCTGGCCATCCATGCGCACAATATTGATCTGTGGCGAGAAGCCGTCGCTTACCTGGGCAACATCGCGCACGTAAATCGTGGAGCCGTTGACAACCTTGATAGGAAGATCGTTTAGCGCGGCGATGGTATTGGTCGAGCCATTCAGCTCTACGTTGTACTCGGTGGGACCCAGCTTGACGCTTCCCGAAGGCAACGCCAGATTCTGATTGCTGACGGCGTTAATGACATCCACGGGCGAGAGTCCCTTGGCCTGCAGGGCGGGGATATCGACGTTTACGGAAACTTGCCGCTGCTTTCCACCGTAGGGCCAGGGGATCGAAGTGCCGGGCACAGTGGCCATCTGATTACGCACGACGTTGGTAGCGTCGTCAAACAGCTCTTGCTCGGAAAAACCCTCGCCCTTCATGCCGATCTGCACGATGGGGACAGCGGAAGCCGTGTACGTGATGATCAGGGGTGCCGAGATCCCTGAAGGCAGAGAGCGGATGATCGATTGGGAAATGGCTGTCACTTCGGTCAGCGCCCTGGGCACATTCGTGCCAGGCTGAAAGAAAATCTTGACCACCGACCGGCCGTCCACGGTCTGCGACTCGATGTGCTCGATGCTGTTCACTGTGGTGGTCAGAATGCGCTCGTAATTGGAAACGATCCGGTCCTCCATCTGCTGCGGAGATAAGCCGGCATAATTCCAACCTACGCTGATGACCGGAATATCGATGTTCGGAAAGATATCGACCGGGGTGTGTTGCAGCACAAACGGGGTGATCAGGATAATGACGAGCGCAAATACGATAAAGGTATAAGGCCGGTTTAACGCTACTCTTACGATCCACATGGTTTATCTGATGTTCCAGCCGGGCGACTTTGGTGCAGCCGTATCCTTACTATTGGTGGCGATCGGCCGGAATTTATATGTTAACTTGCGGATACGCTCTCTAGCAAACCGGACGCACCGATCTCTAGACTGTTCGTAACGCCTTAGGGCAGTACGTGTATAATACCGGCCCACATAGGTTTAGGGCAAAAAACAAGCCGTGCGCTGGAATCGCTGAGGGTCTATCTACCGTTGCAGCTCTGATGCGGAGGCTTTATGGCTGAATATGCTACTGCCCGTTCCATCGAGACAGGATTGAAGAGCCAGGTACCGGACCCGCATGTTCGGTTTGGCGACGCAGTGTGGGCTTATACGATCTTGCGTCTTTCCTTTGGCGCTAACATCATGCTCCACGGGATAGCTCGCTTGATCGCCGGACACGCCGCATTTCTCGCTTACCTGACCCACTATTTTGCAACCACTCCCGCGGTCCCAGCTTCCTTGCTGCCTACTTTTGCCAGGATTTTGCCCTTCGTGGAGACTGGGCTAGGGCTATTGCTGGTGTTGGGATTGGGAACGCGCTTTGCATTAATTGCCGGCGCCCTGGTTATAACGGGGTTAGTGATTGGGACAAACCTGGCGCAAGATTGGACGGTTGCTGGACTCCAATTGATCTACGCTTTCATTTATTACTACTTGCTGGTTCATCGAGACAAGAACCTGGTATCGCTGGATAGGATTTTGAACCCATGAGTGGCGCGTTGCCGAACGACTCGTGCCGAACGAGCGGAACAAAGTAAATCACAGTCACGAGGACGAGACACAAAGTGAAATACGTCTACTTCTTTGGCGCGGGTAAAGCCGAAGGTAACGGCGAGATGAAAGATATCCTGGGCGGCAAGGGTGCCGGGCTCGCCGAGATGACGCGCATCGGCCTTCCCGTACCGGCCGGCTTTACGATCAGCGCGGAATGCTGCGATTACTATCTCAAGCACAAACACAAGCATCCTCCGCAACTTCGTTCCGAGGTGAAGAAGAGTCTTGCGCGGCTCGAGCGTTTGGTTGGTAAGAAACTCGGAGACGGAGTCGACCCGCTACTCGTAAGTGTGCGTTCCGGCTCTGCCCGATCGATGCCCGGCATGATGGAGACGATTCTCAATTTGGGGCTGAACGATCGGACCGTGGAAGGGCTGGCCCGGCGCACCAACAATGCCCGCTTCGCCTGGGATGCCTATCGGCGCTTTGTGCAGATGTATGCGACCGTGGTCAGCGGCTTACCCAAAGAGGAACTGGAAGGCCGCCTGCGCGCGATGAAGGAACGGCTGAAGATCAAAGACGATACGCAAGTGGCGGCAGCGGATTGGCGGTCATTGGTCGCCGGCTATAAGGATTTCTTCAAACAGAAGAGCGGCCGTCCTTTCCCCGAAGATCCCGTGGAGCAACTCTGGGGCGCCATCGGCGCCGTATTTGAATCGTGGATGGCGGAAAAAGCGGTCACCTATCGCCGCGTGGAGCACATCACCGGCCTGCTGGGCACTGCCGTAAATGTGGTGCAAATGGTTTTTGGCAATACGGGCGAAAACTCGGGCACCGGAGTTTGCTTCACACGAGATCCATCGACGGGCGAAAAGACTTTTTATGGCGATTTCCTCTCGAACGCTCAAGGCGAGGACGTGGTGGCGGGAATCCGCACCCCGGTTCATCTCAGCGAACTCGAGCGGCGGATGCCGAAGATCTATAAGCAACTGGAGCGCGTTCGGCAGGTTCTGGAAAGGCATTATCGGGATATGCAGGATATGGAATTTACCGTCGAGGACGGAAAGCTCTATATGCTGCAAACACGTACAGGCAAGCGAGCGCCCGGGGCCGCCTTTCGCATCGCCGTAGACATGGTGCAAGAAGGCCTGATCAAGCGCGAAGAAGCGATCCAGCGCATTCAGGCGCAGGATATCGAGCGGCTGTTTTATCCGGTAATCGCCTCCTCGGTGCCCCGGCAGGAGCTGCTGCAACAGAAAATCTGCACGGGCATCAACGCCGTGCCCGGCGCCGCTGTCGGCCGAGCTGTCTTCCTGGCGCATGAAGCCGAGGAGTGGGTCAAAAAGGGCGAAAGAGTGGTGCTGGTGCGCCGAGAGACCAGTCCCGAAGACGTGGGCGGCATGGCCGTTGCCCAAGGCGTGCTCACAGCCACCGGAGGTAAGACCAGTCACGCCGCGGTGGTGGCGCGGGGCTGGGGAAAGTGCTGCATTGTTGGCGCCGAAAACTTGTTCATCGACTATGCCTCAAAGCAGATGTCGTCGAACGGCCGGGTGGTTCGCCAAGGCGATTGGATCACGCTGGATGGCAATGACGGCACGGTTTATGCAGGCCAAGTCCAGCTCGCCACGCCCGAAATGCCCAAGCACTACTACACCATCCTCAAGTGGGCCGATGAGATACGCGGCATGGGGGTTCGCGCCAATGCGGATACCGCCCAGGATGCCCGCAAAGCGCGGGAGATGGGGGCGGAAGGAATCGGACTGTGCCGCACCGAACATATGTTCTTCAAGGATTTTGAACATCCCGAACGCAGCGCCGACCGGCAGCTGGCTATTCAGGAAATGATCATTGCCGACAGCCACGAGGCGCGCCAGAGAGCGCTCGATCGCCTCAGGCCGTTTCAGCGCGGCGATTTCATGGGCATCTTCAAGGCCATGGATGGCCATCCCGTGACCATCCGGCTGATCGATCCGCCCCTTCATGAATTCGTTCCTCACGATGAGGATAAGCAGAAGGAGTTGGCGCAGAAGATCGGCTTGTCGCCTCAGGTGGTGGCTCGCCGCGTGGAGCAGCTCAGCGAATCGAACCCCATGCTCGGTCATCGCGGCTGCCGCTTGCTCATTACTTACCCGGAAATTCTGGATATGCAGGTGGGCGCCATTATCGAAGCGGCTCTGGAATGCAGGAAGGAAGGATTCAAAGTTTTTCCGGAGATCATGCACGCGCTGACGCTGGATAAGAAGGAGCTCAAAATCCTGGTGGATGAGACGCGCCGGATTGCGGACAACTTGATTCAAAAGGCCGGCATTAAACTGGACTATCTCGTCGGCACGATGATCGAATTACCGCGGGCTGCGCTGCTCGCGGATCAACTGGCCGAGGAGGCCGAGTTTTTTAGCTTCGGCACCAACGACCTTACGCAAACCGTGATGGGCCTCTCGCGCGACGATGCCGGGCGCTTTCTCCCCGAATACATGGATGAAGAAAAGGCGGCCATTTTCTCCAGCGACCCTTTCCAAACATTGGATGTGGCGGGCGTGGGCATGCTGGTGGATTGGGCCATCAAAAGAGGCCGAGCGACACGCCCCAAACTCAAGGTCGGTATTTGCGGCGAGCATGGGGGGGATACGGAAAGCGTCAAGTTCTGCTATCGCGTGGGAATGAACTACGTGAGCGCTTCGCCATTTCGCGTGCCTATCGCGCGGCTTGCCGCGGCTCAAGCCACGATAGAAGAGAAGCGCAGGAAAAACGGCAAGGGGACGTCCCGCTAGTTCTTCCAGGTTCCCACGGGTGAGGTGGAACTCCCGCGGGAGATGCCTTCCGCCCAAGTGGAAACCGATTGGGCCAATTCCCGCAGAACCTCGGCGTCGGTTCGGCCTGAGCTCTTCAAAACATGAAACGAGTGGTCGGCCGTTTCGATTTCCCGCAGCGTGGCTTGTCTGCCTAGAGTCGCGCATATGGGGCGCAATAAGCTGAGTTCGGCCAATTTGTCCCTGGTGCCCTGAAGAAAGAGTATGGGCAGGGCGACGCGGGCCAGGTGCTCGGCGCGCTTAGTGCCTGGTCGGCCGGGTGGATGCAGCGGAAACCCGAAGAACACCAAGCCCTTCACCTTCTGGAATTCCGGTGGCGCCCCGGCAGCCGCCTGCGACGTCATCCTGCCTCCCATCGATTTGCCTCCTGCGAGCACCGGCAAGTCTGGCGCCACCTCGGTGGCCTTGATCACCGCGGCCCGAACGACCGCAGTCAACACTCCCGGAGGGTCAGGTACACGGCGCCGTTGCTCCGTGTAGGGGAACTGATACCGCAACGTCGCTACCCCAGCGGCTGCTAATTCCATGGCCAGATTTTCGAGGAAGGGATGATTCATTCCGGCCCCCGCCCCATGTGCCAACACCAGCACCCAGTTCGCTTGCGCGGGCCGCAACCAGAGTGCCGATACTTCAGGCAAATTCGGCGGCGCAACTTTCAAATGGCGTCGATCGGGAATTAAACTCACCGGTGATTTCCTCAGCGCTTCGGATTTCCACAGCTATTTTATTTCTGATTCAGTGCAGACGATTGCACATCGTTACCATCTCATGATACTAACGCCCGTCTTCTCAGAGGCACAGCAATGCGCCTTCGCGTGCTGGTAGATTCGCGCCAGCCTTCAGTCCCCTGTGCATCGGGAAGAGTTAAGTCATCAGTTGGAGTTTCTAGCTGCGCCGGGGAGGTGAATTCGACAGACCAAGTTCCGTCTGAACGGTACCGCCTGCTCTAACTCCTACTCCTCTGCCCGTTTCCGAACTTGGTGGGTGCGAAGCCTATGGGCAAACTGGCATGACGCTTCTTGATCTTCTGCGGGCCCACTGGAACATCTGGGGACTGGACGCCCCAAAATTCGCATGGCTCGCCTCGATCGGCCTCCTGGTAGTGCCGTTATGCGTGCTTCTATCTCTGTTTCGCAAGATACGCAGGCAGTCTGGAATTCTGTCCGAAGCCGCCGATAGGATTGACCGGCTTCGTTCGCGAACGTTTCCTGGCGCCAGAGGCGCGCAAAATGAACGTTCCACAAGCGGGCTCGCGGCGGGCGCCTTTGCATCGCTCTCCAACATTTTGGGCGGCTTGCCCGCATTCTCGCACGTGTGGAATGACTATGCAGCGACCGTAGTCGCTCGCCCCGCGAAAACGGGCGAGGAGGAATTTTGGGCCTCCCAAAGCGCCGAGAGCAGCTTCACGGAGTCCGCGCTTTGGGGAGCGCACCTCAATCGCCCCTTTTACAATTCCCTTCCCGGGGTAGTCACGAGCGTGGGGCTGCTCTTCACGTTTCTGGCCATCCTGGTAGCTCTGCTGGATGTGCGCATTGATGCGCAGACAAATCAGATCGAGGGATTGCCGCTCCTGATCGAAGGCCTCTCCGGCAAGTTCGTTTCCTCCATTGCCGCGCTGCTCGCCGCGACCATTTTTCTGCTGGTGGAAAAACGGCTGGCTCATCGGCTTTCCAAAGGACGGCTCAGGTTGATCTCCAGCATTGACGCGCTCATGCCGCGGTTATCTTCTATACGCGTTTTGGCCGACTTGCAGCGCGATATCGAGGCGATGGCGGATTGGGCCGCTACGGCTGGAAAATCGAGCTCCGAACAGATCGAACTGAGCAAGACCCAAGTCAAAGCCTCCACCGCCGTCCTCCGGCAGTTCATGGTGCAGATGAACGAGACCGCCGGATCGTCGATCACCCATATGGCCGTGACCCTTACGGGGGTGGTTCGGGATCTCTCGGAGAAGGTGAACGATCTGGGAACGCACATGGCAGCCACGCTCGAGGCCAGTGTGGAGCAGACCAATAGCGCCACATCCTCGGTGGTTGACAAGGTGGAGAAATGGTCTTCGAGAAGCGCTCAGCAGATGGAGGAGGTCATCGAGCAACTCCACAGCCGCGCCCATGACATGAAGGACATGGAGTATCAATTCGCGACTTTGAACGCCGCGCTGAGCGAAATCACGGCGGATGTAAACGTGATGTCCACGCGCTTGCAGGAGCTTACCGATTCGCTGGAAAAACTAGGAGGCGCCCCGGATGCAAGGCGAGCCTGAACATTCGGGATTGTCGAGCTCGCTAAGCGATTTAATGACCTCGCTGGCGGTGATTTTTATCCTCCTGCTGGTCGCCATGCTCAACAATGCTTTGCAGCAGACCAAAGGAACCAAAAGCCAGGTGTTATCCAGGTTTCAGGAAACCCTGAAGGATTTTCAGATGCGGGGCGTGGAAGTACAAACGGATCCCAAGGACCCGCTGGGCTTGTTGGTCGTTGTCCCCGAGGGATTGCTTAAATTCGAACAGGGAAAGGCGGATATTCCTCAAGCCGGCAAGGAGTTTGTGGAGGAGTTCATTCCAAAATTTGTCGCCGCTGCCTGCTCCCCCGAGATCAAGCCGGGAATCGGCTCCATCGTGGTGGAAGGCCACACCAGTTCCGAGGGGGATGAAAAAGCTAATCTGAGATTGAGCCAGGCCCGTTCGATCTCCGTGGTGCAGGAGAGTCTGGATGTGCTCGATAACGGCAGCGAGTCCAGCTCCTTGGCAAACCACAAGTGCTTTCTGGATTTTGTTTCCGCCACGGGAAGGGGAAGCGCGGAGCCGATCGAAGTGGTGGGGAAAGAAGACCGATCACTGAGCCGCCGGGTCGTCTTCAAGATCAGAGTGAAATCTCTCGAACAGCGGACTCTGGAAACGAAGATGGGGCGTTCGGATCTGTAATCGGCGGAGCCATGGAGGCATGTTCTTTCTCTATCTTAGGAAGATCCCTTCGGCGGGCCGCCTGACAACATCCGCGGCGCGGCGAGGTTGTGCTACATTTATGTGGCAATCTTTCATAATTCATTCGCGGGGTCATCAGACAAAATCATGATCATCTTTCGCAAGGAACGTCTGGAAACTGAATTGGCAGCCCTTCGAAATGAGTGGCGGCAACAGATGGAGCGCTCGCTGAAAAGCGTCGCCGACGAATCCATCGCCCGCTTAACGCGCGAATCCACCGTCATGGAAAAAGAAGCGGCCGGTCGCATAGCGGGGCTGGGCCAAGTCCTGACGGAAGCGGCGGCGCTGACGGAAGCGAAACTCAGCACCCTGAGCGGGGCGCTGGACCTGCAGGACGAAAAATCGCGGACGACCCTCCTGCAGCTCGAGGCCGCAGAGGAGCGCATCAAAGAGAATACTGCGCAACTTGCTCAGGCCACCGGTGAAGTCGATCTGAAGCTCGGTGGATTACGCCAATATCTCGATGAGCAAAATGACCGGCTGCACGAATCGTTATCCAAGTTGCAGGCCGCCGAGGAAAGGTTGGGCGAGCAGCTTTCCAAACTGGACGCCCTGACGCGAGCGGCGGGTGAAAGCATTGAGTCCCGAGCCGCCGCCGCCATCGAGACGTCCAGTCAGGAGATGATGCGCCGCGCCGAGGACGCCATGTCCACATGGACTGCGCAATTGCGCATGGTGCAACAAGCGGCCGGTCTCGAGATCGAGAAGTTTTCGGCTCAGCTCAAGTCCGAGCTCGGCAGCCGCCTCGACGGGACTACCGAGACGCTCAAAAACATCGAGGCTGCCACAACCGCGGCCCAAGAGTCTCTGCGCAACTCACAGGACAGCCTTGCGCGTGTTTCCGAGCAGGCTATGGAAGCGGCCGCCGGCCGAATGCAAAGCTTCCTGCAGGAGCTCGCCGGGAATTCGGAACGGCAGATGGAAGAGTCCGGCCGCGCAGCCACGGCCAAATGGATTGCGGAACTGGAAGATAAAGCGACGGACGCGACGTACACGGCCTTTGGATCTCTCTTCAAAGTGTCGGAGTGGTGCGAGAAGAAGGCCCAAATACGCATGCAAGCTGTCTTGGAGAAAGGGCTGCACGCGGCTTCCGATAACGTCAGGGAAAAAGCCGAGGCCGCGCTTCACGACTTTTCCGCCAAAGCGGAGGCCGCCTCGGGACAAATCTCAGCCTTTATCGACGCGCAGCGCGAACAGATCCGCGCCACGTGCGAGGCCGACGGCGAACAGCTTGCTTCGCGGCTTCGAGCCGTCTTTGCGGACGATGCGCAGGCCACGCTGAACAAAGCCAGCCAGGACTTGCTGGCTCAGGCCACCTCCGTCATCGAGACCGTTCGGACGGAAGCGCAAAACCAGGAAAACAGATTGCGAGAGGCCATCACTCTGCTGGCCGATCAATCGATCGAGGCGCAGGAGATGCGCCTCGAACAACTTAGCCGCTCGTTCTTGCAAGAGACCATTGGCAAATTCAGCCAGGAATCCACGGAACACCTGGAGACGCTGGTACGCTCGGCGGAACAGCGTCTTCGTCACACCTGCACCGAGGTTTTTGCGGATGTGGGCGAGTCGCTTCGGCAAAGATTACTGGAGCTCACCTTTCCTCGGCCGGCTGCCAAAGCGGCAACGGACAGCGTCTAAAGACGCATTCGGGCGCCCATTTCAGACTGAGGCTTCTTCTGCCAGCTTCATCCGGCGAAAAGTCAGATTAATACGCGCGCCGCAAGGGGTCTTCGACTTCGGCACGCAGTGCTGATATACCTGCTGAAATCCCGCCGGCATCACCAGAAGGCTTCCGGAGGTTAGACGGTAACTCTGCGCTCGGTCTTTAGTCCCGCTGAGCCGAACTCGGAAAACGCGTGCCGCGCCGAGGCTGAGCGATGCAATGGGATGCGTCGGATCCATCTCCGGCTCGTCATCGGAATGCCACGAAACGCTATCATCCTGGTTTAAATATCGATTGAGGAGCACGCTATTGTAAGCGCCGCCATACTGCGCCTGAATTCTTTCCCTGACGGCCGCGATTTCCGAAGTCCATTCTGCCGGCGCCAATGTGCGCCCTGAGAACCGATAAGAATATGGCCCAATCCACACCTCCTCCCGGGGGACGGGCCTCCCTCTGAATCTACCTCGCGTCCAGGGCAAGGACTGAACCGTGGCGAGCAAGGCTTGCGCCTCGGCTGGCGCGAGGAATGATTCGTCGTAAATCGGCTCGATTTTCGGAAGCTCGACCATGATCGAAAACTCAACCACGATTTTCCTATGGTCGAGTATGCCAGCATTTGAACGGCGCAAAATCCCGTAACCGCTCGGTGCTCGGAACCCTTCGCATCGCATGAAACGGGACCATGGAAACTTGACGAGGAGGCGTAATTGGCGTACTTTACTCTACATTATATAGGTTGGCACAAATCCGAAATTGTTCCAAATCCCAGACGGAGTAGACATCTCGATGAGAGTTAAGCTTGCGGCGTTCGTGATCGTATTCTTTGCTTTGGTCTCGGCTGTTCCCGCGTTTGCGCACCATGGATTCGCCGTCGAGTTCGACGGAAGCAAGTGCTTGAATCTCACAGGCACCCTTACGGGCATCGATTGGGAGAACCCGCACGCCTATTTTCATATGGACGTGAAAGACCCCCAGGGCAATGTACAGGCCTGGAGCCTGGAAATGATCACGCCTAACGCTCTCAAGAGGAACGGCACCACCCGCCAGGATTTCACGAATAATGTTGGGAAGCCCATCTCCGCCAGGGCCTGCCCCACCAAGGCCGGAGGCACGCAGTACAGAGGTTCGGCGGAGTTCCTCGCGCTGCCGGATGGCCAGATTCGTATCGTTGGGCAGTTGGTTGAAAAGCTGACGCCCGAGCAATTTCACTTCTAGCAAAGCCTGGATCGAAACCTGAACCGTTCCGCAAGCGTCTAGTATAGTTGTGGACCGAGGAGATACGGCGCGATGAGGTTCAGGCTTCCCAGCATTCTGGTTGCAGTTTCTGCCCTAGTCGGCTTGGCCGTGCCGGCGTTTGCCCACCATCAATTCGGGGTGGAGTTCGACGCGAGCAAATGCACGAATCTCAAGGGTACCCTTACGGGTATCGATTGGGAGAATCCCCACGCCTATTTTCATATGGATGTGACCGATTCCAACGGCAAGGCGCAGTCGTGGAGTCTGGAGATGATCACCCCCAATGCCTTGAAGAGGAACGGCACCACGAGGCAGGACTTCCTCGACAACGTCGGTAAGCCCATCTCCGCAAGGGCCTGCCCTGCAAAGGCTGGAGGCACGCAATACAGGGGTTCGGCTGAATTTCTCCAACTAGCTGACGGCGAAATACGCGTCGTTGGGCAGAATGTGGAACGTGGTTTGACCCCCGATAAGCTGCACTTCTAAAGGATGGCCGGGATCCAATTCCCAAAGCTCCTCAGGCGGCTTGGCTCGATGCTCCAAATACGATTTAGGAGGTGCGATCAAGAGCCAATACCGAAGAACTGTGACCGTACGTCGGTGCACTTATCGTATCTCGGCGCACTTATAACGGAGAGATCGGAAATGATAGAAATGAAACAACAGTTCGGCTGTCGCGTGGGCATTTTTGGACTCACGCTGGCCGCTTTGTGCCTGGCTCTGGCGCCTGCTTTTGCCCAGAATTCGCTGCCCGGATTAGAAGAATCCACACAGGGAGGGAAAGCGGCGAAGCCTCCTGGAAAGGTCGTCGGGGGATTCGATAAAGTAGAAGCATTGCCTCCCGGCGGCCCCGCGCCCCGCCTTTCGGACGGGCATGTGGACCTCTCCGGACGTTACTATCCCAACAGCGCCGGAAGGATGCTGGAAGGCGCTTATCCTGTCGATCCAAGCGTGTTCCGGCAATACGATCGCAAGGCCACGCCTGAAGAGCATCCGGTCTTCAAACCTGGGATGGAGGCAAAATACAAGAGCCCGGTCCCCTACGGAATTTGCGATCAGGCGGGCACCCCAAGCACGATAACCATACAGGAGAATCAGCATGGCCCGATCGTGCTGGTGGCGAAGCCTGGAATGGTGATCCTTCTGGCGGAATACCCTTTGGCCGTTCGTATGATAAACACCACCGGGCGTCCGCACGACAAAGATCCCGATCCCACTTTCAATGGCGATACATCCGCTCATTATGAGGGAGATACCCTGGTGGCGGAGGCGATCGATATCGATACCCGGCTGAGAAATATCGCGGTGGGTTTCCCGGGTGAGGGCGGCGCCTGGCTGCATAGCGAGAAGGAGCGCGTGATCGAGCGCTTCACGCGTCCCTCGAAAAACTACCTCATCTACCAGGTCACCATTGACGACCCCGTGGTGCTGGCCAAGCCTTGGACTTCGGCGCCCCGTAAGTGGACGCTCTCCCAAGACCCCAATGACGAGTGGCAGGAATATTTCTGCACGCACAACGAGGAGCCGGAGGAGTACAAGAAGCTTGGCTCTCCATCGGTAGAGGTAGGCGGCAGAGGAAGGTAGCGATACAAGTTCTTCCAGAGGCCCAGGGAATTCTGCTGAACTGCGAGCCATAGAGCCCGCGAAAGGAGTAGGTATGAAACTCAGGTTAGTCGCACTTCTGCTGGTTACAAGCGGTCTGGCGGTTTGCCTCCCGATGTTTGCGCATCACGGAAACGTTGCGTATGACGAGAGCAAGGAAGTAACTCTAAAGGACGCGACAGTAACGAAGTTTGCGTGGGCCAATCCTCACTCCATTATCACCTTCGACGTGAAAGACGATAAGGGCAAGGTGATGCATTGGGCTGGCGAACTAGGCAGCCCCTCGGCGCTCAGCCTTCTCGGCTGGACCAAGTCCTCCGTACAGCCCGGCGACGTGATCACGGTTTACATCCATCAATCCAAAACGGGCAACCCTGTCGGTCGTATTGCTCACATCGCGCTTCCAGACGGCTCGCAGTTGAGGGATAGCTCGGGCGGCGGAGACAGGGGAGACAATAATAAGGGTTACAGCGGCGGTTCCAACTAGAATCGCCCTCACGCGATTAAGCTACCGCCCGTTCTTCAGCAGCCGAACCTGGGTGTGCGGCTCAAGACCCCGCTCCCTATTGGGTTCGGTTCGACGTGGACGAAGTGGCTGGGCTACTGGCCGGCCAATCGTCGAATACTTCGGGAACAGAGAAGGTCATGATGCTGTTCCCTGCCGCGGTGGCGATGATCACCTCTTTGTGAAGCGGGTCGAGAACAATTCCAGTCTCTGTATTGCCCCCTCGGCCCACAGGCGCCGGAATTTTCAAGGGCGGCTCCGTGCTCACGCCACTTTCGGGAATCTTCCAGATTTCGATACTGGAGCCGTGAGGGTATGTGACCAGCCGCAATTTAGGAGCGTAGATCTCAAACTGATTGCCCATCGCCACCGGCCCTTGGATGATCGCCTTCGGCGGCGTATTCCCGCTCGCTGTCCGGTCAAAAACCAGAACCCTTCCGCCTACCACTCCACCCGATGGCACCAACAGGAGATTGTGGATCGGGTCGATGCGAACGCAGGTTCCGCTCGCCCCTCCTAGTTTCAACTGTGTATCGGGCCCTCCTAAAACTCGCTTCGGCGCGACATTTCCGCTGGCCATCCGGTCGAAAACCAGGATCGTCTGATCTCCGTTGGCGATGAAGATTTCGTTGTGCTCCGGATCGACGCTCACCTTGCCCACGGCGGCAGTGGCGCCAAGCCCTCGGATGCGGGTCTTGTCTCCCTGAATGTATCGGATCGGCGCTTCCTCGCCGTTGGCCGCGCCGCGGAACGTCAGGATCGCTTGCGCCAGCGGGCTGGTGACCACGATCTCATCGTGAATCGCGTCGAACGCGATGTCGTGCATGGTCCGGCCCAAAAGCGACTTCTGCCCTTCGATTGACCTCAAGTACGGTGTGTTTTCCCCCGCCGACCTGGCGAAGACCGCAATCTGCGGATGGTTCACTCAATTCGGTACCAGGATTTCCTGGCGTATCGGATCATATGTGACCGCTGCGGTCCTTCCAAAATTTACTCCTCGCTTGCTCTCTTCCGCGCTGCGAATGATCCGCAGCGGGGCCACGTCTCCATTGGCCATCAGTGGATAGACCGTGGCCGAAGAGTTCCCCAGATTCGAGACCCATACCTCTTTATTCTTGAGGTCCAGCGCCACTCCGGTGGGATTGCGCAGCCGCGTCGAAGGCCCGTGGATCTTTCTCGCCGGCGCTACGTCTCCATCCGCCTTGGACGCATTGCCGAACACCAAAATCGATTGGCCGATGTCGTTGGCAACGTACAAATCGCCGTTTTCCGGATTGAACTTCATCGCCGCCGGCCAATCCAGTTGCGTCTGGTCGCCCGTAATTACGCGCAGCGGCTTGGCATCGCCGCCGTCGTCCAGCGCGTAAACTTCGATCGCGGGCGGCAACCATTTCCCAGTACCCGCGACGGCAACGTCGCTGTGATGTCCCCAGGTATTGACGAACAAAAGGCGGTCCTTTTCGTCCACCGCGATGCCGTGCGGGGAATCCAAGCGCGTGCTGTCACCCTTAATTGCCCTTAGCGGCTTCTCTTCGCCGGAAGCGTCTTTGCGGTAAGCGACTACTTGCGGCGGATATTCGATCGTAGCGAAAATCTCTTGCGTGGTTTCATCCGCCGCCAGGTTGTACACGCGGTGTGGCGTGTGCAGCACTGCCTTGGGCGGAACATCGCCGCTGGCCTCGCGAGGGAATCGCACCATTCGATCGCCGGTGTCGGACTCCACAGAAAAGATGTCTCCGTTTGGATCGACGTAAAGCCCATTGTTGAATTGAAGCAAGGTCTTGTCGCCGCGAACCACCCTTTTCGGCTGGCTGATATCGTTCGGTCCCGCGGGCGTCGGCGACAAACGATCGAATACCAGGTATTCCCACAAATTGTTGTCTTGCAGAATCACTTCATTGGAGTTGGCGTCCACCGCCACCGCGCTATAGGTCGGCGCCGTATCGCGGATCGTGCGCACCGGCGTGCGTGCGCCGTGGGCTCTCGCTTCCGCAGCCTCTTTCTCTTCCTCTTCCGTATGGGGCACCCTGCCCCCCTGTGCCGCCATAAAAACGGAGGGCTCCGCTCGCAGAGCCGAAAACAGATTATCTTCCTCCGGCGAAGGGGCGCTGGCATCGGGATCGGCGCCCGCGGATTCATCCACCGTACACAAATTCATGTTCCCCGGGAGATGCTGAACGGAAACCAACCGGGACGTATCTGTGGGACTGGAAGTACTCTCAGTGGCCCCTCCCACAACGCTTGCTGCAAACAGGCCGATTGTAATCAGCCCCGCGGCGAGGATCGCCCAGTCAGGTTTGTTCCGAACGGGAGTACGGCGTGCGCTCTTCCCTATTTGCATGGCACTACCTTTCCAATAACCGCCCCGCCAATCAGGTAAGAAGATTGTATGACCACGAATCGGCGAAGGCAACGACCTCGGCAGTCCCGCGTTCAGTAAGGACCACCACGAAACGGTGTTGCCGTCTCGGGACGAAAATGTGACAATTCGTCGATAAACGTTAATTTAGGCGGGCATTCCTACCCTAGACGAACGAGGACTGTCAAATGCGGAATTCAGTACTGCTATCCATCACTGCGGCGGCCTTGCTGGCTTTCTCGTCGTTTGCCGCGGCGCAGACAAAGCAACCCGCGCCTGGCTCAAAAGACAGCTTGTATAACGGAAACAGATTAAAGCCCGATCCCACTCCGGGCGGACCGGCGCCCGTCCACGATGTGAGCGGATCTTGGGCGGGGAACCTGACTCCTCAGCGGCTGGAGATACCGCCGCTGACTCCTGTGGGGCAGAAGATGTTTAGTCTCAATAAGCCCGAAACAGCGGTTGGCACAGGCCACTCCAATGATCCGATGAACACGTGCGACCCCATAGGTATTCCACGGAATCTGGAATTTGAAACGCGCGGTATCGCGTTCGCCACGATGTCCACAGACAGAATCGCCGTTTTGCACCAATACCAGAGGATATGGCGCTACGTCTGGATGGACGGAAAGCATGAATTGCCCAAGAAGATCGATACCAAGGATGGAGTGCCCGCGCGCTGGTATGGATACTCCGTGGGCCATTGGGACGGAGATTACACGCTGGTGATCGATACGACGGGAATCAACGACCAGACTTGGCTGGACAAGGCTGGGTATCCGCACAGCGTCAACGCGCTGGTCGAGGAACGGTACACGCGCGTGGACCATAACCACATGAACATGGTCGTGACCGTTGACGATCCTACCGTCTTCACCAAGCCTTTTACTCTCTCGAAGAACGAATACCGCTGGATTCCAGATCAAGAGGCGGAAGAACAGATCTGCGTGCCCTCGGAGATGATCCAGTACATGCATCTCATCAGCAACCCCGCATTCGGGAAATCCGAGTAGCTCTCTGGACACCGCCACATCGGGCCCGACCTGCGGAACTAGCACAAGGAAGAGTGGACTCCCGCAATGCGGGATGCTGGTGACCGATCCGAATTTGCAGAATCCCAGGTCCATTCAATGGAACCTGGATATTCAGCGCGCCCTTACCAGCAACCTGACCTTGGACGTGGCCTACGTAGGAGTTCATGGCTTCGACGAAATCCATACGATCGATTTGAATGAACCCGCATTGGGCGCGGGTTGGAACCCGAACTCTCCGACTCAAACGATTTTTGGGCAGCCCGCGAAGACCGCTTGTCTCGGAGGAACTCTGGCCGCTCCAATCGCGCCTACCCAATCTAGCGCTACCAGTTGTTCGCCTGACACAGCAGCTGAAAATGCTTGCGAGGCCCTACAACGCTAAGTTTCCCTATTTCAATTACATTGCTCAAACCACGAATGGATTCCGTTCGAACTACGACGCATTGCAAGTGACCTTTGATGGGCGGAATTACCATGGCCTGAACTTCCTGGCCTCTTACACCTACGGCCACGCACTCGACGACTGGACCAAGAGTTCGCAGGCGACGGCGGCGCTGGCGAACCCGGCGAACCCGCAATACCAGTACGGCAACAGCGACATGGATGTGCGGCATCGACTGCGGTTCTCGCCGACCTACGCCATTCCGGGGATGAAGTCGCCCGGGCAGATGCTGGAGGGCTGGCAGGTCAGCGCGATCTGGGCTTTTCAGACCGGCTTTGCCTGGTCCCCGGACGAAGCCACTGCGGATGATTTTGGCGGTACGGGCGAAAACGGCGATCGAGCCATTCCCAGCCCGAATAGCGGCATTTGGCAGAGTTGGAACTACACCGGCCCTCATTCCGCCTTCAGCAATGCGGGTGACACGCCCATTCCCTGTTACGGGGCGGCAGCCAACTGCGTGCCATGGAAGAGCGCGCCAGCGTCAATCTGGCAAACCTGTTCCGCGGCGGCAGTGGCCCCTTACGCGGGGAATACGCTGCAGCAAGACCTTGCTCTGGCAGCGCTCACCAATTCCAGCACAGGCGCTTGCTACATGCAGAATGGAGGCATTCTGACGCCTCCCGCCTACGGAACGCTCGGTGACGCGACCCGGGGCCTTTTCACAGGGCCTAGCTTTCAAGATGTGGACGTAGCGCTGGAAAAGATGTGGCACGTCAAAGAGCGATACAGCATGCAGTTGCGGATCGAGGTTTACAACGTCTTTAACCATGTGAACTTCGCGCAATTCAGCGACGGCGCGTCGGACCCAAGCGGTGGCGGCGGATCTGTCGCAAGCAGCAACGCCTTCGGCTTCGCCACTACCGGGCAGCAGTTGTCGATGATATCGCCCAACCGGCAATGGCAGTTCGGCTTGAAGGTGATGTTTTAACCACAACCAGCGGCCGAGACCTAAATCGGCCATCGCTTGGCGTGCATGACCTAGATTCGGTCTTTCAGTTGTGGGAACCGCGATAGCCGATCTTCAAGCGAGTGGGGCGACTTCCCATCGCGCTGGCTACGCGGTTCCCCTTTTTACCTCCCCGTTTGAAAACTCATTCCCTTGGACCGCCCGGTAGACAGATGGGCCTGCATCACACCGATTCGCTTGCACTCAGCCTCCCAGAAGCGTTACCGTCTCCGAAGCACTAAGGAGAGGCCTGCGGGATTCGGTTTCGGCGCTCTCCGAATATTCTCCGCACTTTTCCATGGATCTTTATTGCGGAACAGGGGTGACCAATGAAGACTCCGAAAAAACTCCAGAAGGCGGCGAGTTCGCCCGAAGAGAGCACTACTGCGTTCTCCAGGCGTGATTTCATCACCGCCGCCGCTGCCACCGGGATCGCCATAGGAGTCGGGCAGCCGGCGGTTGCTTCTGCTGCAGTTGTGGCGCCGTCGCCCGAAAACTCGCTGCCCGATACCAAACCGGAAATGTACACCGGCACTCCGTCCGGGGCTGTGCTCGCGCAACTCAAGGCTGCTGGCGTTCGCACCTTGTTTCATACCAACACGAGCGGTTTCGTGCCCTTCTGGGAAGCCATCTACGCCGCAGGCGACGTCCAAGTCATCAACATGACGCACGAGGGTCAAGCCGTTGCGGCGGCGGCTGGATATACCATGGCCAGCAAAAAGCTCGGATTCTTTTTCGGAAGCCATGTGGGCACAGGGAATGCCATGAGCAACCTTTACTGCGCCTGGAAAGACCGGATTCCGCTGCTGATCACTTTTTCTGGCGGAGGATTGGCCGAGCAAGGCAAGGATACTTTCGAGGCTTGGGATGATCCGCTGGCGGTAACCAAAGCGTTCACCAACTGGACCGGCACCCTGCTGCCGGAGGACATGACCGGCGTGCTTCGCCGTGCAATCAAGTTCGCTTTCGGGCCGCCCAGCGGTCCGGTGGCTTTGAACTGGGGCGGAGGCGGCCAGGGCCAAGTCCAGGCGCCCATTTACAAGATCGATCTCGCCACGATGCGCTATCAACCCAGGGCCCAGGCGGATTTGATCCAGAAAGCCGCTCAATGGCTGGTCGAAGCGGAAAACCCCGTGTTTGTTGCTGGCTCTGAAATCGGCGCGGAGGGAGCGTACCAGGAGATTGTTGCCCTGGCAGAAAAGCTTTCCGTTCCCGTAGCGGAGACCATGCACAGCCTCTACGCCAATTTCCCCAACGACCATCCGTTGTTTCTCGGCGAGCTGGAGGCCCAGCGATTTCCTCGCAAACGAGATTTGCTGATCAGTTTTGGCGAGAGCTTCACGGCCGGTAATGAAGACGATCGGGGATTGATGGGCCCAGACCGGCCCCTGGTGCACATCAGTCACGATCCCAATACTCTCGGACGCTCGATCGTTCCGGACCTGAGCATTCTCTCGGAGCAGCGCGCGGCCATCCGCGACATTTCCGATGCGGTCGATGGCATGTTGACGAAAGATCGCATGGCCAAGATTCGCTCCAGCAGGCTGACGGAGGTGTCCGCGCTAACCAGCCAGTTGAAGCAAACCCGGGAAGTGGCATTGCGCGCCCGTTTCGATAATAGTCCCCTCATTTGGGAGCGAGTGGGCTACGAGTTGCAGCAGGCGCTCGATAAGGACGCGGTGATCGTGCCTGAACTGGGCACCGAATATTACAAACTCCTGCGGCAGCTCACGCTTGGCGGATCGAACAAGCAAAAGATCGGCCGCACCAAAGGCAGCGCGCTCGGATGGGGAATGGCCGCGGCCTTTGGCGTCAACGTGGCCTTGCCGGAGCGGCAAGTCGTCGCCGTGCAGGGCGACGGCGGATTTCTCTTCAACCAGTCGGAAACATTGTGGAGCATCGCGCGTTATGAGGCGCCGATGCTCATCGTGATTATGAATAACCGTCTCTACAACGAGAGCCGGGACCGCAACATGCTCAACGGCGGCCCATTGTACGAAGCCGGCAAGGACTTCAACGGCTACCTCGGAGATCCCAACGTGGAATACGCAAAAATCGCCGAAGCCTACGGCCTGAAAGGCGAAAAGGTGAAGAACGCGAGCGAGTTGGCGCCCGCGTTGCAACGCTCCCTGAAGAGCATGCGCGACGGCAAGGCCGTTGTGCTGGATATAGATATCGCCGCAGATGGACCGGCTTTAAGCCAGCCAACCTGGTATCAGCGTTACTCGCTGGCCGAGATCAGAAAGAAAAAGCTGAACGCCTAACGGCGCGCTCCCCAACCAAAAACAGAACGGTTCGCGAAGCAAAGGAGTCAGTGGATGGAACGGAACAAGGCGACAGACTATCCGCAGGAGCTGCTGAATGTATTCGACCGTTACGTGCACGGCGAGATCAGCCGCCGCGCCTTCCTGGACGCCGCCGCGAAGTACGCGGTGGGCGGGATGACCGCGATGGCGATCTGGGAGAGCCTCCGGCCGAACTACGCCTGGGCGGAACAGGTCCCCAAGGATGATCCTCGCCTCAAGGCGGAGTATCTGACTGTGGCTTCGCCGCTGGGCAATGGCAAGATCCGCGGCTATTTCGTGCGTCCCGCCAACGCCGGCAAAATACCGGCGGTGCTGGTGATCCATGAAAATCGCGGACTGAATCCCTACATCGAAGACGTCGCCCGGCGATTGGCAGTCGCCAACTTCATGGCCTTCGCTCCGGACGGGCTGACCACAGCCGGCGAGTATCCCCGCAGCGACGAGGAAGGCGCGCTGCTTTTCACCAAGGTGGATGAAAATAAAATGCTGCAGGATTTCCTGGCTTCGGCGGAATGGGTGAAATCACGTCCGGACAGCAACGGCAAGCTGGGCGCTGTGGGCTTCTGCTTCGGCGGCCGTATGGTGAATACTCTCGCCACCAGGCTGCCCGATCTCGGCGCAGGCGTGCCGTTCTACGGCACGCAGCCTACTGCCGAAGACGCCGCCAAGATCCGCGCTCCTCTGCTGCTTCACTATGCGGCTCTGGACACCCGCATTACCAGCGGATGGCCCGCTTACGAACAGGCGCTCAAGGCCAACCATGTCACTTACAACGGATATATCTACGCCGGCACCAATCACGGCTTCCACAACGACACCACGCCTCGTTACGATGAAGCCGCCGCCAAACTGGCTTGGCAGCGCACGCTCGATCTCTTCAATAAATATCTGCGGAGCTAACTGCAAACGCGCCGCTGGCCTCGAACAAGCGGGCCGTTTCTCGACGACGGGCTTGCCTAATCCGGGCCGGATTCATTTTCCGGCGCAGCGAAAGCCGTTGACGTAGCCATCGCCATAACTGTGGTATCCAGGATCGTACCAACTGCGGTAAGAGACGCGAACGTAGGCTTCATCGAGGCCCACCGCGGCGCCGCGCAAGATCCGCACGCGTCCCGTCCGCGGCCCCTTGGGATCTACAGCGTCATTCTTGTCGTAAGGACCATACCAATCCGCCACCCATTCCCAAGTGTCGCCCAGCATATCGTACAGCCCAAAAGCATTGGCCTGTTTCTGGCCCACGTCATGTGTCTTGCCATCGCTATTTGCGATGTACCAGGCGATCTGCGCGAGCGGCGCATAGCGCGCCGCCGTGCTGCCCCCGCGCGCCGCATACTCCCATTCCGCCTCCGTCGGCAATCTCATCTTCACAGCCTGGCAATAAGCCTTGGCTTCGTCCCATGACACAGTCTCCACCGGCAGTCGATCGCCTTTGAAAGCGCTGGGATTCTTGCCCGCCACCTTCTGGTATGCCGCCTGCGTCACCAGGGTCTGCCCAATCCAAAAGCCATGGGTCAGCTTCACGGAGTGCGGCGTTTCGTTCTCATTGCACTGCTGATCGTCCGGCGAGCAGCCCATGCGGAAGGTACCCGGCGGAATCCAAACATAGGTTAAGCCATCGGCAGGGTTCACTCTGGTTTTCGCCTGGGCGGCCGCCGAAGGCGCGTCGGCAGCGCACCAAATCGCAACGGCGGCGAGCGTCAAGATGGGCAGCAACCAAAGCCGGCAGCTTCTCTCTCGGTTGAAAACGGCGCAGCGCCTGGGGACTTTCATCCAACCTCCAAAGCCCTTGACGTGTGAACGACGGCATTATGCCGTCTGGCGAACCGAGGCACAATTAGGAAGTGTGCGTTGGATGCGCGGCCCAGATCGCCACGCGATCTTCCATTGCCAACATGCAAACCGAGGCAGCATAAAAAAACAGTGTTAAACTGTCTGCAATCAGCGGTGGTGAGCGTAGCTCAGCCGGTAGAGCATCGGTCTGTGGAACCGAGGGTCGCGGGTTCAAATCCCGTCGCTCACCCCAACCCTTCTCCTGGAAGTGAGCGACTTGCGGATTCGGGTTGCACAAGCGGATTCGTTCGGGTTGCACAGTCGTTGCACACGGGCCAGCGGGCGCCGCCCCTGCTGTTTACTTGCGGTCGTTTGCGGAATCCCGAGGCATGGAACGAAAGCCACCATTCAGATGGGAATTTACCCTCACTCTTGTGGTGTCAGTGATGACGATAGCTATCGTCTTGAGACCGCCGCAATTTGGGGTTTCGGCCATTATATGGCTGGTGATTATGTTTCTTCTAGGTACCTATCCGGTCCTTCATCTTGTCGAATGGATGACACAGAATGAGTATCTTCTCCGGGTTACGGGAATAGTTGTCTGGGGGGTGATCATAGTTAGTTTTGGAATGGATGTCTGGCCGAAGTCAATTTTGGTAACGCATGCATTCCCCACTGGGACATACGGACCAACCGAGAAATTTACGATTGTAGATGTGGACATAAGCAACCCGCAAGAAGACGCCGTTGAATATCTAGAGTTAATACTAAAAGTGACGTCACCCCACCTAATCAAAGACATCTCTCAGTTGCCGACCGACGCGGATGCTTGCAGATTCAATCCTGTTCCTCTTCCGGATTCGAGGGTGGTCATTGATGGTCTAGATAAGCGAATCACACTGGATTCGGAGGACCTCGTAAACGGGATAAACTTTTTTTTCGATGGAGGTTGCAATGCCCAAGAATTAGTGGGGGTTCCAAAGTAAGGATTCAGCTAACAACATCGGGAGATACAGAAAATGACTCAATTCAGGTAATCGGGAAGTACCAACTTATCCCAAGCAAAGGAAGTACAGTGGTGCAAGTAAAAGAAACAATTCCCATCAATAAAACATGAAATATTTAAGCCAGACTAACTCGCCTGCGCGGGCCGCGGTGAGTCGATGAAACCAAACATTGCCACTCGGCGACAATTGCATAAAGCGCCAGCCTTCTTGCTGCTTATGTTGCTTCTCCCGACCTCTGTTAAGGCCACGGAAATTATTATGATTTGTTACCCCGACGGGGTCGTTCTTGCAGCGGATAGTCTCCGAGTCGATTCTAACGGCGCGCCAGTGTCCAGGAACGCATGCAAGATTCATCAGGCTGGGCGGGTTTGGTGGTCGGCTGCAGGATTGACCGGTGGCGGCGACACGGGATTCTCCCTTGAGGAATTGTTTGCAACATCTGCCCCAAAAAACTCGGACACTAAATCTCTGCTTGATGTAGTCGGAACTAGAATTACAGACGCGCTCCAACGCGACGTTTTGGGGCTTAAGCAGAGCCACCCCGATAGATACAGGCTGATCATCAAGAATGGGGCGGTAGTTTTGACCCTTTTCGCTACTCAGGCTATTGGCAACCGATTTGATAGTTCTAGGAAGGACTTCGCGATCATTGATGATCGAGTCGTGCCGCAACCATCCAGCAGTTCGGATCCAACAAACAGACGAATCCAACTGCTGATGGAAAAGCAACCCGAAGTAGATCGATATATAGAGACCAATCCAGACGTTTGGAATGCTCCTGCCGAACAGTTTGTTGATCGGCTCATGAACGTAGCTATAGCTGCCGATCCCGACACGATTGGTCCGCCAGTGAGCATCTTATTGATTATCAAGGACGGCGCAAGATGGGTGAGACAAAACAGCTGCGAGGCAGTAAACAAATAACGGAATTGTCATTTTGCCCATTCTACGAGGCATCGCCGAGTTGAAGCTTATTTCCCCCTTGCCACGGCTCCCTTGACGTTCGGTCCCCACAACCAAGGGGCAGGCATAAATCGCTGTCTCGCCAAGAGATCAAATTGCGATTGCGCACGGATTGCACGACTCGCGTTTGTTCTTGCTCGATTCTTGGGAAAATGCGGTTACGCCAATATCTGGCTGTTTGAAGTGCTAACATGCCTCGCGAATGCCTCACCAACTGATCCTTTCCGCACTTAACTGGGATGAAGTAACTGCCCTCGCAACTGTCGCTCTTTTTCTGGCTGGCATTGCCACCCTGCTCTACGCCCGAAACCAGCTAAATGATTTTCGAAGAGAAGCACGCGTGAAGCACCTTATCGATCTGGTAGACCAATTTGAACGCGAGCCGATGGCAACATACCGGAGGAAACTTGGAGCCGAACGCGTGCCCTCCGGAAAGCTCCAAAAGTTAGACCTTGAAAACACTCCACCAGGGCTTCACGACGTAATGAATTTCTTCGAGCATGTGGGCTATTTGCTTGATGGCAAGTACCTCGACCTGGAGGGTGTTTCAGTTGAGTTCCACTATTGGATTCTTCACATCTGGACTGACGCGCGTGACGTGATTAGGCGCGAACAATCCGACGACCCGATCTATTACGAATACCTGGATAAAATGGCAAGGCGATTACTGGATTATGATCGACCGCGAACAGGAAAACTTCGGCTCCCCACTGAGGAGGATATCGAGGATTTCTATTTGGAAGAAGCAAACCTTCCGACAGGGAGCCCGATACCGCGCCAACGACGAAAGCGCCGAGAACGTCAAGGTCTGGGATTTAGCTCCTGATAGCAGTCTCATTTTTTTTTCGGCCGCACACCGCCACCCCAACGTCTTCGAGAAGTTGACGCCTGCGGTGTTCAGCCTCCTTCTTCTTGTCAATGCCGCTCTAGGGCGCGTACACTCTTGGCACCTTGGAGGACTCCAGTGAGAACTAGGCTTGTGACAATCTCGCTCTTAATCGCGGGCTGCTTGGCCGCATCTGTTCCTCTCCTCGCGCATCATGGAAACGCGTCTTACGATACGGGAAAAACAGTCACGGTAAAGGGCACGGTGACAGCGTTCATTTGGGCCAATCCGCACGTTTTCCTCAAAGTCGACGCCAAGGACGAGGGCGGCAACACGCAGCATTGGGTGATTGAAGCCGAAAACGTGGTCACTCAGGCGGGCAAAGGCTGGAGCAACTCGACCTTCAAACCTGGCGATGAAGTGTCGGTAGAAATAACGCCGGCAAAAAACGGGCAGCCAATCGGACGGTTCAGAGGTCGCATCGTGATCAATGGGCAGGAGTTTAAGACTAGCTGAGCTGCCTCTCACCAGAGCTTGAATCTTAGCCGGAGCAATCTCGATATGCCCAGACGCGCGATTTGGACAATCTTACCGATGGCTGTGATTTTGGCCTTCGCAGCCGCGCCACGATTGACAAGCCAGACCGCTTCACCGAAGGCAGTCGACGACATCAAGATTGAGAAGTGGAACAGCGCACCTGTGGCCAAGGCAGAGTATGAAGGGGTGAAGTCGGCTCCTGCTCCCCGTCGCGACCTCTCCGGAATTTGGGACGCCACAGGTGAAGGCTATGACCATCCCCCGCGCGGAATCGGGACGTCTGGTGCGGATGAGCACCGTGCAGTGCCGCGCGGACGTGGCTACACATCCGGGGGCGAGCCCGACGAGAGAAATATCGCCAATCCCCTGCCCTACACGCCCCTTGGTGAGGCCACGCTCGAATCGCACAAGCCCACCGGAATCGGAGTCCGATCGGTTCCCACTGCGCTGGGAAACGATCCGGTTGAGATCTGCGATCCGCCAGGATTTCCCCGCCTGGAGCTTCATGAATTCAGGGCCTTCGAAATCACTCAGGCTAGCGACCAAGTGATTGTCATGTACGAGTTTTTCCGGACTTGGCGCTCCATTTGGACCGACGGCCGGGAGCTTCCGAAGAACCCCGAACCCAGATGGACGGGCTATTCGGTGGGCAAATGGGTGGACGATTACACCTTTGTGGTGGATACCGTGGGGATGAGCGACAAGACTTGGCTGGACAATGCGGGCCGCCCGCACAGCGGCGAAATGAAGGTCGAAGAACAGTTTCACCGCCTCGACCATGACCACATGGAACTCACACTGACCATAGACGATCCCAAGATGTATAAGGAGCCATGGCTTGCGCTGAACAAGTTCCCTCTGCGGCTGCAGCCCCGCGGCTTCGATATTCGGGAGCAGTACTGCTCGCCGTCGGATCTGGCCGAATACAATAAAGAGATCGGCGACCCAATTCTCGCCCCCCATAAGTAGCGCGAGACTCGCACCGGAGAGCGGGTATGGTCGCTCAAAAGCTCGCGCTGAGCCCCCTCCGAATCGTGTTGACACCTCGCTTGGTAATGTGTTACTTCGCTGCCACAAACGGGCCTCTTACGTGGTCTCGGGGAATCTTTTTTTTGATGGCCAACATTCAAGAGAAGGAAGTGGTCTATGAATCCTTTGGCTTCCAGCGTGAAGAGATCGTCGAACTATGTAAAGAAAGCGGTAGGGCTGCTGTCATTCATCGTGGTGCTACTGCTCGTTACTCCCCATCTCTTCTCCCAAGCGGCTGTAGGGACAATCCTGGGAGGCGTTTTTGATTCTTCCGGAGGCGCGATCGCCGGCGCGCAAGTCACGATCATTGACGTGGCTCGCGGTACCACGCGAACGCTGACGGCCGACGCCGCCGGCGAGTTTACGGCTCCCAGCCTGCTTTCCGGCACCTACACGGTGCGCGCCGAGGCCAAAGGATTCCAGACAGTGGAGCGCACCAACGTGCTGCTCGAGGTAGCCCAAAACGTTCGCGTCGATCTTTCGCTGTCGCCCGGCCAGCAGACCCAGACCGTCACGGTCACCGAGGAAGCCCCGGCGATCGATACAACCTCCTCCACCCTTGGCGACACCGTGACCAGCCAATCGATGGTGGCGCTGCCCCTTCTCAACCGTAACTTTCTCAATTTGGTCCAGCTGAGCCCGGGAGTCGTGGATATGCCAGGAGGTTCCTCCGTGGGGACCTCCTGGAGCACCAATGGCCGGAAAGAGGGAGCTGACGTTATTGTGATTGAGGGAGTGAATCAGTTTGATCTGGCGACGCCCAACGTCCTCATCAACGGACAGAACAAGGGCGGCGGAAACACCGAGTTGCCTCTGGATTCCGTACAGGAATTCAGCACGCTACAGAACCCGCCGGCGGAATATGGCTGGAGAGACGGGTCGGCTATAAATCTTGGGATCAAGTCCGGAACCAATGCCCTACACGGCACTGCCTATGCCTTCGGACGCGATGCGGCGGTGACCGATGCGAGAGTATTCTCCTCCAACCAGCAAGGCACCGAATCGATTGGCAACTTGACTCTCGAGCAGCCGGGCTTCACGTTGGGCGGGCCTGTACTCAAAAACAAGCTCTTCTGGTTCGTCGGCGCCGAATTTATCCGTCAGAACAGCTTCAGCACGGCCAGCCAAAACGAGCCGTTGGATGTGGGGCTGCCGGGCGGCCCTGGCGCTGGTTCATGCAGTGGAAACCTCAAAGGGGTGGCGGCCGCGAATTGTAGCATCAGCATGGTCGATGCTTGCAACGACATCGGCGCCGGGAAGATTAACCCGCTGAGCGCACAAATCGCAGGGATCCTTCCCGGCACTTGCACGCCGCAACCGTCCACCTCGGCATTTGAGAATCTGTTTCCCTACAACCCGACCACCACGGAGTCTCTGTTGCCTTACCCCGTCACCGATACGCCTAGCAATAACGGACTGGCGAAAGTGGATTACAGCATTAACGATCACCACCATTTGGACGGCTTCGTATTTATATCCAGACAGTCGACAAGCACCGAAGGCGCTGTCCAACCCTTTTGGGGTACCAACGGGGTCGGCCATACCGAGGAGTTCGCCGGAGCTTGGACCTGGACTCCGAATTCAAGCTGGGTGAATGACCTCAGGGGAGGCGCCGCGCCGAATTTAGGCAATACGGTTGCGAAAGACCTGAGCAGCCTTCCAGTAAATCCCTATCCGGGCGGCTATAGCGTGAATACGGGTGTAACCAATCCGGCCTATGGCGATTTCATGTGCCTAAACATCACCGGCATTTACGGTGCCGGCTCGGCCGGTTTGGGGCAGTGCGGGAAAACAGGTGCACGCGGACCGCAATTCCAGCTCGATTTTGCCGATAAGGTCTCCCATATCTTCGGCAGCCACACGCTCAAATTCGGCTTCGAGCAAGTCTTCGTGCATTTCAATGATTCGTCGCTGGCGAACACCAATGGCACGGTTACTTTCGGGACCCTGGAAAATTTTCTGACCGGTACTACGACTGGGTCGAACAGCATCCTCGTTGGCGATAATACCGATCATTACCGTGAGCAGTGGCATGCTGCCTTCGTCGAGGATACCTGGCGCATCACCCGCAAAGTAACTTTGACGCCCGGCCTGCGCTGGGAGTACGTGGGGTCGCCAAATTCGACGGTCAACCACATAGGCACTTTCGATCCCAGTCAGCCTGGAGGCGCTGTACAAGTGGGTCCGGGCTTGCCTGAGTCGACCTTGATACACCCGGAAAAGACAAATTTTCAACCGCGTATCGGCGCCGCGTGGGACATCTTTGGAAACGGCAAGACGGTGTTGCGCGCAGGCTTCGGCATGATGTCCAGCCTCATGGAAATGTTGGCAATCACCGGCGCCCAAGTTCCGTATGGAGCGACTCTCTGCAACGGGCCCACCGTCACCAACCCCAATGGGACCACGACTTGCGCGGCCGGCAATATCGTCGTCAATCGATTCGGCACGCCGATAAACTCGGCGTTCTCGTCGACCTTGTCCCCTGCTCCGGCCCAGCTTAATCCGAACTGGACCACAACCTGTACGAATCCGGCGCAGACGGCAACATGCAGCGGTCCGGCAATCTTCCCTGTGTCCTCGGCGGCCACCGCCACGGCAGGCCCTGAGTGCACAACTAGCGCGCAATGCTCATTCTATGCGTCCAATCGGAACTTCAAGCTGCCGAAGTCTATTCAGTGGAATATGGATGTTGAGCGCGCCCTCACGAATCGATTGACTTTGGACGTAGCCTACGTAGGCGTTCATGGCTACGACGAAGGTAGCATGGCTGATCTAAATGAACCTGCGGTGGGCACGGGGTGGGACGCCTCAGCAATCGCTGGTTGTCTGGCAAGCGTAGGCACTTTCACCAGCAGCTGCACGCCCGATACTGCGGCGATCAATGCCGCGCGGCCGTACGGCACCCAGTTTCCCTATTTCAAATATATTCTTCAGACGACCAATCAATTCCATTCCAACTACGACGGGCTGTCCCTAAGTCTGAATGCCCGGAATTACCATGGCGCAAGCTTTCTCGGCTCCTATACCTTTAGCCACGCCCTCGATGATTTCACCAATAGCGGGCAGGCGGCTTCGCAAGCGCTGGCAAACCCAGCCAACCCGCAATATCAGTACGGAAACAGCGACATGGATGTCCGTCATCGCTTCCGCTTTTCTCCCAGCTATCAGATTCCGGGCATCAGGACGCCGGGCCAGATGCTGGAAGGCTGGTCCATCAGCGCCATTTGGGCGTGGCAGACCGGATTTCCCTGGGCTCCCGTCGAACAGGCTAACGACGATTGGGCCGGTAATGGTGAAAACAGCCAGACGGGCCTGGCGAGGCCGAACAACGGTGTCTGGCAAACCTGGAATTACACCGGTCCTCGCTCCGCGTTCAGCGGCACGGGTTTCACCCCCATTCCATGTTACGGGAAGGCCGCCGGCTGCACCGCCTTTGCTTCGGCCAGCCCGGCGATACTGGCGTCCTGCCTGAGCTCCGCACAGGCTCCTTACAGCACTGTCCAACAACAAGCGCTCGCCGTTGCCGCGCTTTACAGTTCACACGGCGCTTGTTATATCCAGAATGGAGGGGTTTTGACGCCTCCCGCCTACGGGACGCTCGGTGACGCAACCCGCGGCCTTTTCTCGGGCAATAACTATCAGAATGTAGACATGTCGCTCGAAAAGTTGTGGCACTTCAAAGAGCGATATAGCGCACAATTGCGGATCGAGGCTTACAACGTCTTTAACCACATAAATCCCCAGCAATTCAGCAACTCCACTGGGAGCCAGGTGAATGCCGATCCCAGCGCTGGCGGCGGCGTTCCCGGAGTAACCGGTTTCGGCTTCCACACCACCGCGCAAGGGGGCGGGAACTCTAACCGGCAATTCCAGTTCGGTTTGAAGCTCATGTTCTAGCGCATCTGGATGTAAGCTCAAGACGGCAGGAAAGCGAGAGGGGATCGAGAGGAGAAACAACCCATGAAAAAATCCAGTAAGAGCGGGGTTGATCGCCGCAAGTTTCTGAAAGCGGCGGCCGTCGGCGGCGTAGCCACGTTGGTGGCCAGCTCCGGCACGGCGGGCGCTCAACAGTTAACGGCGCCGGCAAAGGTTCCCGCGGTCTCGCCGCGAGATCCCGATCCGCCGACCGAAGTCGAAGTTCTGACTCTGGACCGCACCGGTTCCGACTTCATGGTCGATGTAATCAAAACTCTCGGCTTCGAGTATGTTGCCGCCAATCCCGGGTCCAGCTATCGCGGCATACACGAATCGCTGATCAATTACGGCGGCAACAAAAACCCGGAGTTCATCACCTGCTGTCACGAAGAGTCGTCGGTCCACATGGCCCAAGGCTACGCGCAAGTAGAGGGCAAGCCGATGCTCGTTCTGGCGCATAGCACGGTGGGCTTACAGCATGCCTCCATGGGTATCTATGACGCCTGGGGCGGCAGGACTCCTGTCTACATCATGATTGGCAATAGCCTGGACGCCACCGAGAGGCGGCCCGGGGTGGAGTGGTTCCACAGCGCCCAGGATGCGGTCGCCATGGTTCGGGACTACACCAAATGGGATGACTGTCCCATCTCTTTGCAGCATTTCGCGGAGTCCGCCGTTCGCGCCTATAAGATCTCGATGACCCCTCCCAGAGAACCCGTGGTCATCGTGCTCGACAGTGCTTTACAAGAGGGTCCCATCCCTAAAGGCGCCCCTCTGCGCATACCCAAGCTCACCCTGGATGGGCCTCCGCAGGCCGATTCCGCCTCGATCAGCGCATTGGCCAAGCTCTTGGTCGCGGCAGAGAATCCGGTCCTCATCGCCGGAGACTGCGTGCATTCCGAAGAGGGCATGCAACACCTCATCGAATTCGCCGAAGCGCTTCAGATTCCGGTAATCGATCAAGGCCGGAGCTTCCCCTCGCGGCATCCGCTCAATCAGTTAGGTGGGCGCGCGCTCATACCGGACGCGGACGTAATCCTCGGCCTGGAGGTGGGCGATTTCTGGGGCGAAGTGAACGCCGATCGCGACATTCCTCGCAGCTCTAAATCCATCACCAAGGCCAATGCCAAACTGATCAGCATCAGCGCGATGGACCTCTATACCAAGAGCAATTACCAGGATTTTCAGCGCTTCCAGCAATTCGATATGGCCATCGCGGCCGATCCGGAGATTAGCCTCCCTTCCTTGACCGAGGCGGTCAAGCGATTAACCACCGACGATCGCAAGCGCGCCTTTCAAGATCGCGGAGCCAAGTTCGCGGCGGCCGGCAAAAGAGCTTTGGAACGCGCGCTTGTCCAGGCCACCTATGGATGGGACTCGAACCCCATTACTATTCCTCGGCTGTCAGCGGAAGTGTGGAACGTCATCAAGGATGAGGATTGGGCCGGCGGCCTGTACTTCGACTACACCCAGTGGAATTACGATAAATTCTATCGGCGAGCCCACGGCGCCAGTTCACAGGGTGCGGGCGATAAGGCGCCGCTTGCCGTGGGTGCGGCTCTCGCTCACCGCAAGCATGGACGGCTGTACGTGAATCTTCAGAAGGATGGCGACCTTATGTACGCGCCTGGGGTGCTCTGGACGGCCGCGCATCATAAGATTCCCCTCCTCAACGTCATGTTCAATAACCGTGCCTATCATACCGAGACCATGCATATCCAAAGGATGGCCAACCGCCATCAGCGCGGCGTCGAGAACGCCGGCATCGGCACCACCATCGTCGATCCCAATATCGATTTCGCAAAGCTCGCGCAAAGCTTGGGCTGGTACGCCGAAGGTCCGATCAGCGATCCCAAGGACCTGGGGCCCGCGTTGAAGAGGGCGGTCGATGTAGTCAAGCGTGGTGAGCCGGCCCTTTTGGATACCATCACCCAGCCGCGCGGCTAAAAGGGGCAGACATGAGCGCATTTCGTGGGAATGAGGCTTCAGTTCAAACGGCGCGCCGAGCGGCATCGGCGCGTCTTGTTCCGGTCTTGCTGACCGTGGTTATCTGCGCGGGAATGTTGGCTCTGGCGTATTCAGAGGCGGCAGCGCAGTCAACGGACGCGGCTCAAAAAACGGCCAACGCTCCCGCGGGGAACGCTCAGCACGGACAGGCGGTTTACACCCGCGTCGGCTGTTACGAATGCCACGGCCGGGATGCGCAAAGCGGCCGGCCGACACTCGGACCCAATGCCCTGCCGTTCCCCGCGTTTGAACACCAGGTCCGTTCTCCGCGGCTTGACATGCCGCCTTACACAGCCAAAGTGCTCTCCGACGCCGACCTCGCGGATATTTACGCGTTTGTAAAGTCGGTATCGCAGCCACCCAAGGTCGATTCCGTTCCTTTGCTGAAGTAGCCTTCCCGCGAAACGTCAAGCTCCAGCCAAGAACAAGCCTGGCGCGTTCCTGCGCCGGAAGCCGAATGTGCGTTAATGCGCCAGCGGATTGCTTCGAATCTGGAAGTGAACCACCTTGGGCATGGTTCCCTTCCCAGTCTCGCTGTGGAACGGCGCTCGGGTGCCCCAAGTCGTGAAAACGCCTCTTCCCTTCCAACCAATCTTCGGATCGTCAATTCGGCCGTCCATACCCTTGGCGAAGAAGCCCATCGGATAGGGCACGCGCATGATCACGAACTTCCCGTTCACCAGCGCCACCAGCGAATCCGACGAGTTGCCGGTGACGATCGGTGTGTTCTTGCCGAGCCCGAGCGTGTCGAACTGATCCACCCAGATGTAGTAGTGAGTGTCGTCGCTGCCGGATAAGGCCACGTTCTTGAACTTCGGCCCCGGCGTCTCATACAACGTCCAACCTTCCGGGCACTGCCGTCCAGTAGCCATCGGGCCGTTGAGCGGCCCTTTGCACTTGCGCCGGTCGAAGCTCGCGATGTGCCCGCTGGCCAGCGCCACCCAGGCGACGCCGTCGCTGCCCACATCCATGCCGCGTGGTGAAAAGCCCCATACCGGGGCCTTTGGATCTTGCCAGGGCACTTCATAGTATTCCGCCAGGGCGGTGTCCGGAGGATGAGGTCCCGGGTTCAGTCGCACGATCCCGCCGGGGAAGCCCAGCACCGTACCCCACACCAGCCCATCCTTGGTAAGGCCGATGCCGTAAAATCCCGCGTTGAGGCGTGTGTCCTTCGTCGGGTCCGTTTTTGTGTTCACCGCGGCCGAAGTACCCAGACTTTCGCCATTGGCTGCGGTGGCTACGTCCTGTTCTCCTTGCACATAGGCGTCCCGCTTGCCATTGCCGTTAGTGTCCAGCACCAACGCGGTCCAGCCTTGCGATTTCGCCGCGTCGTGCGTCTTGTCCCACATCTTCGTGTTGAGCCAGCCCACCACTCCGCCACCGCCGCCGCTGCTGGTCCACAGAATGTTGCTGCCATCCTCTGCGAAGAGCAGGTGGTGCGTGCCGAAGCAGGTGTCGATCATGTCGATTTTTTTGGTCGCCGGGTCATACACTTCTAGCTGGCGGCCGGACCGCTCGACGGGAGTGAGTTGCGCCGAGGGAACGCTCGACCCGGCCTTGCAGAACGCGGGATCGGCTGCGGCGCGGATGCGGGCCGTGAACCATAGCCGGCCGGTCGCGTCGAACATGGGATTGTGAACCGTCGTGTGCGTGTCCCAGATGGCCTCGTCGCCCCAGAAGGGCGAGGGCTGCAGCGGCTTTGGCGAGCCGGGCGTGTCTGGATCGCGATAGGGAACCTTGAGTTGATCGATGGTGTTGTGTACCGGATCGAGCACCGGCAGATAGTCTCGGCTCTCCTCCGGCGATCCATAGATCAAGCCGTAAGCGTTCACCGTCGGGTTGCGCTTGTCGGTAGAGATTTCGTCATGCAGATAGGCCTTCGGATCGGCCCAGTCCCACTGGGTGATCACCACGTTGCGCTCGATGCCCTGCGGCCGAGGAGGCGCCGAAGAGGGCAGTTCGCCGTTCTTGATCCGGGTGGTCCAATCCGCAAACATCTCCGGAGCTCGCTTGGGGCCGAGCCGGTTCACTTCGCCCGCCATTTGTCCGCCGGCTTGCCCCGATTGCAGGCGGCGCAACCACGCCTGCGCTGGATCCATGTCTTTGAACATCGCCGGAATCGTGCGCGTATATTCATTGCCCAGTTGATGGCACGCTTCACACCCGTCGGTCTTGAGCCTGTCCAAATACTGCGCTTGGCTCTTGATGTTCGTGGGAAGGCCGTTTCCCTCGGGGCCGGTCCCTGGAAATTCGTCTTTGCCGGGTACGTTCAGCATGGCATACCAATAGTTGCCCGGATAGTAGTGCGCGGCGGCCTTTGCGTCCGGCGCCACGGTAGGTTGCAGGTCAACTTGCTTGCCAGGCTCCGTCTGGACCTTGGGCGAGTCCACCAGCCCGTAGCCGCGGGCCCACACCGTATAGTTGGCCTTCGGAAGATCGGGAATCAGGTAGCGCCCGCGATCGTCCGTGACCACTTCCTTGATGTAGCGCGTGGGCAGGTCCGTCGTTTCGGCAATCACCCATACCCCCGCCTCGGGCCCCTTGCTGCTGGAAACTGACCCGCCGATATCGTTCGCGCCGATTGCCACCTGCGCGCCACCCTGTTGTGCATGAAGGCCAGTCCGCGCCGTGAGCAAGTAGCCGCCGATTCCCATGACTACCGCGCCGGCGATATACAGAAGTCTAAACCTTTGCATCGCGTGCCTCCTTGCCTGCCTTATGCGTTGGAGCCTTAGCCGCCGATTAATCTGTGCCGATACAATTGGGTTTGTGACTTGGAGGTCAATCCCGCGCATTGTACGCTGGTCTCACCCGCGGCACAACGATGAGGAGGTAGAGGCTCTACACCCGAGGACGCGAAAGATCGCCGTTGGCCGTATCCTTAATAAAGATAATAAAGATGGCTGCGGACACACTTTCCTGCAGGATTTAGTCGTGCTGGGCCCGTGAGGTAAGAGCCCGTAAAGTAAGCTTACGTCGCCCGGTTACTTCTGCGAAGACGCCGGAACGCATACCTTATCCTGCGCTACTAAATCCACGCTTTTAATTTCGCTCGAAAGCTTCACCTGTTCGGTTCCCGCTTTGTTCTGAGGCTTGGCAAGGAACGTGAGCAGGAACTGATGAGCGAGTTTCTCCGTCGTCTGGCCGAGATAGGGCTGGAAAGCCACGGGCGCCTGGCCGCCCAGAAAGTAGTAGGACTCGCCGCCCGTTTCCTCGGAAAGCTGGGCCAGATAATTTTGGCCCCAGTAGATCCGCCAGTAGGTATGCCCGAAATGGCCCGCCGCCGGCGTGTAGATCGAGAATACGACGACGCCGGCGCACTGAGCGTCCTGAATCGCCGCATCGACGTACGGATCCGGATATCCTCCTCCATAAAAAACGTCGATGCCACTGGTGATCATCAGAACTTCCCGGCGAGGTACAGAAGGATCGGCGGGCCACTTCTTTTTTATGAAGTCGGACAGCGAGAAATACGGGCTCGCCTCCGCGCCCGCCAGGCCTTGCGGCAAACGCAGCGATTTGGCCGCTGCTGCATGATCTGGCGTGAAGTTCTGTGCCAGGAACACGGTGCCGTTCTGCATGTAACCCACGGCAATTCGCGTGGTCGGCGCCTGCTCTGCAACGAACGCGCGAATATCCTCGATCTGTGAACCAAAGCTCAGCCCGGACTCATCGTCGATGAGAATCGCCAATTCCAGCCCGGCGTCACTTCCCGTCGCCGGGGTCCACTTAGTAACCGGTCGGCGATCGCGCCCCTGGTTGACGATCACGTCCTGCTGGGTGATCTCCGGCACCTCATTGCCATGTTTCGGCTCTGCCGTGACAACCATCTGGACGGGAGTGCCCGTAGCCGTTCCTCCTTGCTGAGCAGCCAGAAACCCAGGAAGGGAAAAGAGAACCGTCGCAACGGAAATGATACGAACAACTCTTGCTTCCAAGAACATCGTTGAATCCTCCTGTATTTGAAATTCAGGAGCCCGTTTGTGTTGTTGGGTTTTGAATCCGAGGGCTGTGCGCCGTTACAGCTCTTTGATCGGCGCAGCGTCGGCACATCTTCCTCTCGCTGATTTGATGTGGGCGGCCGGACCAACGAAACACAGAAAGCGTCGGAATCTTGACAGCTACGACTTCTGCTGGGTTAGCTGCCGATATTCGGGTAGGCCCGCAGACGATCAGTGTGTTGCAGGAGGAGAGCCGGCTCCGAACGATCTCAAAGTGTCGCCCAGGGAGTGACTCGCTCCAGGAATAGTCGAGGATCCGCCCTGGCTGTCATTCGACGCCGGGTGAGAGAAGTTGCTGCCCGCCGCATCGCTGTTGATCACCGACCAGGCGCCATCGTGTTTTTCCAGTGAGTAGCTCAACTGCATGGACCCGGGGCCGCCCCTGAGCCGAAACTCCACCTCCGCCTGCGCATGATCGCCTTGAACGGTCACTTGCTTCACGTCGGTATCGAAGGCCTGCAGATTTAGGTTTCCGTTGTGGGCCAGATGATCCTGAATAGCGGCGCGAACCGCATTCTCATTCTGTGCCTGCGGATTCCCCGTTCCCAAGCCGCTCCTACAGCCAAGGGTAAGCGTCGCCAACACCGCCAGCAGAGCCACTTTTCTCATATCGCCTCTAATACTATCCCAGCCTCAGCGTCAGGATCACCTGAATCGATGCGGGAACCCTTTTCGCGGAGCCACGCGCCGCAACCGCTCGGACTTTCAGCGTTTCACCTAGGCGGCGTCGATTCTCGCTCGGAGTTGTTCCGGACGGAAGCGAATCGCCGCGAAGATGGAAAGCATAACAAAAAGAACCAGGACGGCGACTTGTGCCACCACGAACGGCGGCTCGGACTGCGTCGGGGCCAAAGCGTTCAGTCCGGGTACCTTTCGAAAGAGTTGCACCACCAGCACGAACACATTCAGGTAAAACGCCACCATCGCTGCGATCACGTATGTGGTGCGCCACCCGCCCGCAAGCTTGCGGCCATAGCGAGCGAAGATGGCCAGCGCCAGAATGATTATGGAAATCGCGCCGACAATGTGCGACGGCAGCAATTGATGGAACGGAAATAGAAATCCGGTCACGCTGGTCAGCACCGTGCTCGTCAGAAAAGTTGCCGTCCAGCCGTTGAGGCGTTTTGCGGTCAGGAACCCATATGCGACCACCAGCCCTGCGAGTATCCCGATCAAGCTGATGGCCACGTGCGCCAAAGTGAATATCGTTAGCCCCAGGGTCATGGTCTCCTCCTTTTGAATGCTTCGGCCGATTTCAATAACGTCATGAAGAACTCCTCACGAGAGCCATGGCCGAAGGCATGCCGAGGACAGTTCGCCTCCGAAGCAAGCCATCGAAGGTGGTCATTGTAGGTCCGCCGGCGCAGAAAAGGATACTTCTTCCTGTTCTGCGCCGGGCTGGTGAGTCTCGGCAGACCGAGACTCAGCGATGTTTGATGAAGTCGCCGGTTCGCAGTTCCGCTATGGCCTGGCGCAGTTGTTCCTGCGTGTTCATCACGATGGGACCATACCACGCTACCGGCTCCTCGATCGGCTTGCCCGATACCAGCAGAAAACGAATCCCCTCAGGACCAGCTTGAACGGCGATCTCGTCTCCTCTGTCAAAGAGCACCAGCGAGTGATTGCTCGCATCGTACGTAGGCGCCGCTTCAGGGTCCGCCACTTGATCCGTCAGGACCGGCTGTGGACCGGAGGCGTCCCGGAATGTGCCGGCGCCCGCGAACACATACGCAAAGGCGTTGCGCGTAGTCTCCACCTTGAGCCGCTTGCGTCGCCCGGCCGGCACGGAAATGTCCAGGTAATTGGGATCGGCCGCCACGCCTTCCACCGGACCTCTCTTGCCTCCGAACTGGCCGCAGACCACGCGTACTCGCGTCCCATCGTCATCGCTGACCTCCGGAATCGCGCTCGCCGGAATATCCTGATACCGCGGGTCGGTCATCTTCAGCGCCGCGGGCAAGTTGGCCCACAACTGAAAGCCATGCATGCGGCCCTGGGTGTCTCCCTTGGGCATCTCTTGGTGCAGAATCCCGCTGCCGGCCGTCATCCATTGCACGTCGCCGGCGGTCATTCTGCCCTTATTGCCGAGACTATCGCCGTGCTCCACCGAACCGGCCAGCACGTACGTGATCGTCTCAATCCCCCGATGCGGATGCCAGGGAAATCCCGCCAGATAGTCTTCCGGATGCTCGTTGCGGAAATCGTCGAGCAGCAGGAAGGGATCGAACTCCTTCGTCTTGCCAAACCCGAAGGCCCGCTGCAGTTTCACGCCCGCGCCCTCGATCGTGGGCTGCGTTTGAATCATCTGTTTCACTGGACGAAGCGACATAGCTTTCTCCTTTTCCGGGCCGCGCGCACGGATGAATACACTCACCAAACGTATCCCCGCGGCCTATAACAAGGGCAACTCAAGCCCTCACGGACTGGGCGCTCCTATCGATACCCTGCCGGTCCTGAATTCGAGCGGCTTTCCAAATTAGATGCGTTATCACGATATTCGTTGCAACACACATTGGGAACGGCAAAACATCACGCCACATGGCTGCGCGCCTCTCTCAGCAGCCTCGTCAACCCCCTTAGCCGCTCCTTGCCCAGATGGCCCAGTTGTTTGCGATGAGCCTTCTGCACCGGCTCGTCGAGCCGCTCCAGAAGCCTCACACCGGCTGGAGTAATGCGCCCAATCACGGTGCGCCGGTCCGTCGCCTCTCGCGATCGTGAGATCAGTTCGCGCTTTTCCAGCCGGTCCAGCAGCCGGGTGACGTCTGGGTCTCGGGTAATCATGCGTCTGGCAATCTCCCCGCAAGGAAGGCCTTCCGGCGCGCCGCGCAGGATCCGCAACACGTTATACTGCGTTGCGGACACGTCCTCCCGTTTGAGAATGCTCAGCAAGCCCCGCGACAGCATATCGGTAGTGCGCAGCAGTTCGAGGAAGACTGCCTCCTCGCGGCTGGCCCCGCCGCGCCCGCCGTTCCGGGCCCGAATCGCACGGTTAGCTCGTGTCGCTCTCATGCAGCAACAATAGTCGTTACAACGACTTTCGTCAACCACCCGCCCCGTCCGACCCTCCACCGGTAAGCGATGCCTGTCCCGAGACAACCGAACACATTGATTCACTAAGACTTAGCTGTCAAAAGAAGTTCGGCTGAACCCAAATGCTTGGACTCATGCTCTAATGCTGATTATCCTCGAACAAGGAGGACAAACTATGTCCGCTTTTCCAGTGCCCAGCATGCTTGACGCGCGCACCCAGGCTTTCCCCGTCCTTACGGCTCCTCAGATCGCCCGGGTGAAAGGGTCCGGCAAATCGCGCCGAGTCGAGCCGGGCGAAGTGCTTTTCGCGCCCGGCGATACCGGCGTGCCTTTTTTCGTCCTGCTGTCTGGGGCCATGGAGATCGTCCAGCCCAGCCTTTCCGGCGAGTACCCCATAGCAAAACATCTTGCCGGCGAGTTCACCGGAGAAATGACCATGATCTCCGGCCATCGCTGCCTCGTGCTCGGCCGGGTCACCGAGGCCGGTGAATTCCTCGAATTGAGCGGCGAAGCCTTGCGCTCCCTCATCGGCCGCGACGCCGAATTGAGCGAGATCTTCATGCGCGCGTTCATACTCCGGCGCCTGGAGCTGATCAAGCAGAATCGAAGCGGCGTCACTCTGATGGGCTCGCGCTACTCCGCCAAAACCTTGCAACTTCGCGAATTTTTAACCCGCAATGGATTTCCTTACTCTTACGTCGACCTCGACTTGGATCGCACCTCGCAGGACCTCCTGGATCGTTTCGAGATCAAGCCCGAAGAAGTTCCTGTGGTCATCTGCAGCAATCGCGGCGTGATGCGCAATCCATCGATACAGAAGCTGGCCGATTGCTTGGGCTTCAACGCCCTCATCGATGACTCGCAGATTCGAGACGTGATCATCGTCGGCGCCGGACCATCTGGTCTCGCCGCAGCTGTGTACGCTGCCTCGGAGGGCCTGGATGTGCTGGTGATCGAGACAGAGTCTCCCGGAGGTCAGGCGGGATCGAGTTCCAAGATCGAAAACTATTTGGGGTTCCCTACCGGCGTTTCGGGCCAGGAGTTGGCCACGCGCGCGATCACCCAGGCCGAAAAATTCGGGGCCAAAATGATGATTGCCCGCAACGTCGTGCGCCTGGACTGCGCCAAGCGTCCTTACAAGGTCGTGCTCGACGATGGCAGGTCATTGATGGCCCGAGCCGTGATCATCGCCACCGGCGCACAGTACAATAGGCCGCGCCTCCCCAATCTTCATCAGTTCGAAGGCCGGGGAATTTACTACGGTGCGACCTTCATGGAGTCGCAACTGTGCGAAAAGGAAGATGTCGTCGTGATCGGCGGCGGAAATTCCGCCGGACAAGCGGCCGTTTTTCTTTCCCAAACCTCTCGCAAGGTTTACATGCTGGTGCGTTCCGGTCAGCTTTCAGACACCATGTCGCGCTACTTGATCCAGCGCATCGAGCAAAATCCCGCCATCGAAGTGCACTATAAAACCGAAATCGTGGGTTTAGAGGGTGACACACATCTCGAGCGCGTCACCTGGCAGGACAAATCCAGCGGCGAGACTTCCACGCACGACATTCGCCATGTATTCATCATGGCCGGCGCATCTCCACGTACCGATTGGCTGCAGGACTGCGTCACCCTCGATAGCAAGGGTTTCATCCTCACGGGCCGCGACCTCGTTATGGGAACCGAACGCGCTGCTCTGGCGGTCGCTCCTCCGCAAATGCTCGAAACCAGCCTTCCCGGCGTTTTTGCCGTCGGCGACGTTCGTTCCGGCAACGTGAAACGCGTCGCCTCGGCCGTCGGTGAAGGAGCCATCGCCGTCCACATGGTCCACCGCACCCTGGCCGAGCTCTAACCAAAGCGCCTCGAAACGAGTCATGAAGCCACCCTGCGACCAGGCGGTAATTGAGTCTGGCCGCATGGTGGCGCCCTGCGCAAAATCGGCGCGGCCGTGGATCCTCGCTGTCACCATCCTCGGATCCAGCTTGGCCTTCATTGACAGCACCGTCGTCAACGTTGCCCTGCCCGCGATTCAAAAGAGTCTCGGCGGCACGGTCATCGACATGCAATGGGTTGTCGAGGGTTACGGTCTCTTCCTGAGTGCGTTGATTTTGGCGGGCGGCGCTATGGGCGATCTATTCGGTCGCAGGCGAATGTTCCTGCTGGGCGTAACTTTGTTCGCCATCGCTTCGGCGGGTTGTGGACTTGCCCCGAACATCCGCGAACTCGTAATCGCGCGTTCCGTACAGGGATTGGGCGCCGCCTTTCTCGTTCCCGGCAGCCTGTCCATCATCAGCGCCTCCTTCGGCGGCAATGAACGCGGCCGCGCCATCGGCACTTGGTCCGGTTTCACCGCCATCGCCACTGCCGGGGGGCCGGTTCTGGGCGGCTGGTTGATCGAACACGCTTCTTGGCGCTGGGCATTCTTCATCAACGTGCCCATTGCCGCGGCCGTCATCTTGCTTTCACTTTTGCGCGTCCCGGAAAGCAAAGCCGAAACACATAGCGCCGTCGATTGGGCTGGAGCGCTGATCGTAACCGCAGCCTTGGCCGGCGTAACCTACGGATTCATAGAATCCGCTGCCTTAGGTTGGAGTGATCCTGTTGTCTGGGGGAGCCTGGCTGCCGGCAGCGTGCTCTTATTCGTTTTCTTTTACTTCGAGGCTTATACCCGCTTCCCCATGGTTCCCTTGAACCTCTTCCGCTCGCGAACTTTTACCGGCGCCAACTTGCTTACGTTCTTCCTCTACGCCGCTCTCGGAATCTTCTTCTTTCTGTTCCCCTTGAACTTGATCCAGGTGCAGCACTATTCCGCAACGCTCACCGGCGCCGCCGCCCTTCCCTTCATCCTTCTTATGTTCCTGCTTTCGCGCTGGTCCGGTGGGCTTGTCGATCGCCTCGGCGCTAAGCGCCCGCTGATCGCGGGACCGTTGATTGCCGCAGTGGGATTCCTTCTCTTCGCGCTTCCGTCAGTGGGAGGCGCCTATTGGACCACGTTTTTCCCCGGATTTGTCGTCCTCGGACTCGGCATGGCCGTTAGCGTGGCGCCGTTGACCACGGTTGTCATGGGTGCCGTGGACCAGAGTCGCGCCGGGACGGCGTCCGGCATTAATAATGCCGTCGCTCGCATCGCCGGACTGCTCGCCGTTGCCATCTTGGGTATGCTGATGGTCGATTCCTTCAGCCATTACATGAACGTTCGTTTGAATCAGCTGAACATCCCTGCGGACGCGCTGCGCGGTTTGCACTCGAATGTCGCCAGGCTCGCCGCTGTCGCTCTTCCCAAAGACCTCGATCCGGCTACGGCCATCCAACTGCAAACCTTGATCGACGGATCCTTTGTATTCGGGTTCCGGATGGTCATGCTCGTATGTGCGGGACTTTCTCTCCTGAGTTCGGGTTTCGCTTGGCGCATCATAGCAACCCATGCGAATCCCGACCGCGTCTAGAAGCGCGATTCAAGCTCTCGCGGGACGTAAGGATGCGCCCGCTGCACGCCGCTAAGCCACCCCGTCTAGTTCGCCTCCTGCGCCGCCTGCATCGGAAATCCGCGTTTGCGCCAGCCATCCAAGCCTTCCGCCAGCGGGCGGATCTTCGTTATGCCTCGGCTCCGCAAACGCAGGGCCATTTGCGCGGCGGTAGCTTCATTGGGGCAGCTGCAGAAGAGGACGATCTCCCGGTCGCGCGGGATCACCTCGATGGCTTCCTCCAGGTCGGCCGGGTCCATGTGCACGGCGCCCGATATCGTTTGGGGTTCCGCATCGAATTCGAGCGAATGGCGAAGATCCACCACAATCAAGTCCTCACGCGCATCCAACCGTCGTTTCAGCTCCTCGGGAGTGATGCGCGCCACCCGCAGCTTCCGTAGGAATCGTTGGCGGTTCTGCCATTTCCACCCGATATACCCGCCAAGCGTGATCAGCAGCAGCGCCAATAATCCGCCGCCCAGGAACTGCAGGGAAGCCAGCGCCCGCTCCAGTTCACTGCTGAATACGAAGCCGGTCGCGACATACGAGCAGGACCATAGCAGGGAGCCGATTGCATCGTAGAAAGCAAACCGCTGCCAAGGCATGCGGCTGGTCCCCGCCAAGGGAGCGGTCATGGCGCTCAAACCGGGCACGAATTTGGCGATCACCAGCGCCCAAGCCCCCCGGCGTTCGAACGAAACTCGCGTGCGGCGCACACAAGAATCCGGTTCCAGGGAGATGCGGCAGATGAGCCGCAGCACCGCGCTTCCGCGCTGCCGCCCCAGGATGTACCACAACGTGTCGCAGATCATTGCGGCAACCAAGGCCGTCGCCACCACGGTCGGAAGATTCATTCGCCTCGTTCCCGCCAGGGCTCCGGCGGCAAGCAGCACGGGAGCCGAAGGTATCGGCAACCCCGCCTGTTCGCCCAGCACCCAAAGGAACAAGACTGAGTATCCGTGGTGAACGAGGAATTCAACGATTTCGTTCATCTGCTTCGTCGTTTCCAATTCACAGCTTCAAAGCCGCGTAAAAATAGATACCACGTATCGGCGCGTCCGGCACTGGCCCCGCCGCAAGTTGACCGTTTTGGGCCACACCCAATATAAGACCAATATACGCCGCCCCATCCCTTGCCGCCAAAGACATCGGCGCCCGCCGGCTGTAGAATGCCGCAGCGGCGAAAGCGCAACCATGAAATCCAAAACTGCGGCGCAAGAGACGCGACACACGCAAGAGAACGAAGCCAAGCCAGGCAGGCTGGAATCCCTGGGCGTAGCCCTCGCCGATTGGTCGCAGCGCTGGTTTCCGGACGCATTCGTCTTCGCGCTGCTGGCGCTGATCGTCGTTTTCCTGGGTGGAATGCTGGCGGGATCTCGAGTTCGAGACCTCGTCGATTATTTCGGGCAGGGCTTCTGGAGTTTAATTCCCTTCACCATGCAGATGGCCATGATCATCATCGGCGGTTATGTCGTCGCCGTTTCGCCGCCCGTCTCCCGCATCATCCAGCGGCTCTCCCGAATTCCCCGCACTCCTCGCCAGGCCATCGCCTTCACCGCATTGTTCTCCATGCTCGTTTCGCTGATCAGCTGGGGCATGGGCATCATCTTCGGCGCCCTCCTGGCTCGCCAGATTGTGAAGCACGTGCGCGGCATCGATTATCGAGCCATCGGCGCGGCCGCTTATCTCGGTCAAGGCACGGTCTGGGCCCTGGGCTTATCCTCTTCCGCGGCTTTGTTAATGGCCTCGCCCAGCGCGATTCCTCCCGCCCTGATCGCCATCAGCGGCGTAATCCCACTGCGGCAAACGATCTACCTTTGGCAAAGCATGGTCATTGCGATTGTCTTGACTTGCTCCGGCGTACTGGTCGCTTATCTTTCCGCCCCGGCTCACTCCGTAAAAACGGCCGAATGGTTTGGCGTGCACGAACCAGATGCAGTGCAGTCACTAGAACCAGTCGAACCTCCCACCAAAGGCGAATGGCTCGAAAATTTGCCGTTGCTTTCTCTGGTTATAGGTGTGCTTGGCTTCATCTACCTGGCCCGGCTCCTGGCCGCGCGGGGTCCACTCGCCGCCCTCGATCTGAACACCTACAATTTTCTCTTCCTCATGGCTGGATTGCTTCTGCATTGGCGGCCGCGTTCCTTCACCCAGGCGGTCAGCAACGCAGTTCCCGCCACGTCGGGCGTTCTGATCCAATTCCCATTCTATGGCGGCATTTTTGGAATTGTGACCATGTCTCCGATCGCCGCCGGCATGGCTCGCTTTTTCGTACATATATCTTCCACCGCCAGCTTCCCGCTTCTCGTTTCGATCTATTCCGCGGTGTTGGGGATGTTTGTGCCCTCCGGCGGCAGCAAGTGGGTCATCGAGGCGCCGTATATGTTGCAGGCTGCCAAGGACCTGCACGTCCATCTCGGTTGGGTGGTCCAGGTCTACAACGCATCGGAAGCCTTGCCCAACCTGATCAATCCGTTTTGGATGTTGCCGATTTTAGGAATTCTGAAAATGCGCGCGCGGGACCTGGTCGGCTTCACCGCCCTTCAATGCATGGTCAATATCGTTCTCGTTCTCTTTCTCGTATGGACTCTCGCTCACACGCTGGCCTATATCCCGCCCCTGCTTCCCTAGTTCCCTCTCTCGTGTGCACAGCCACTCCCGGCTGTGCGGCCCCAACCAGTCCGAGGCCTCCCGCCTAATCCTGACGGCTCATTCTCTCGAGGACCGCATCGCGTGTCTTTTCCAAAGTCTCGCGCACGGAGTCCCTCGGCAAGTGATCGACCACCGGATCCACCAGCCATCGAAGCACAGCCGGAACATCTCGGCTTAATGCCATTGCCTCCACCTCGACGTATACCCCGCCATCGCTCTCTTCAAATCTTGTCAAACTGAATAGCCGCCAAACAAAGCCCGGGCCGCGATCCGGAGGCAGCACGCGCATATCCGCCTGGCCAAATCCTTCCACCGCCTGCAAACGAGTGCTCTGCGAGATGCTGTACCAGTGTTTCGCGTCGATCTGCGTGTACTGCGTCTGATATTCGCCCTGTACTGCCGCCGTCACAAACAGCACCTTCTGCACCAGCAGCATTGAGTAACTGTCGTAATCTCCGTCCGAGCCTCGCCCTCTGGATTCCACAACCGCGGGCTTGTAAATCTCCGAATAGTGGTCGTAGTCCCGCGCGACGCTGAAAACGTCGGCGATTTTGGCCCCGGGAATGAACACCACCCCAACCCAATCGTGGATCAGTCCGTGGGGCACCTTCGTTCGATGGCCGTCGCCCTCGCGCCAAACGATAATTTCGCCCGCTCGCGCGCGATCCCGTCTCTTGGGCACTTCGCTAACACGCAGAAACGACTCCTCGGGCCGTCCCTCCGTGCGCAAGCACGCGGAATGAACGTAATCGTTCCACTCCGCCAGGGTTTGCTCCTTCAGTTCATTCGCGCTCGATTGCGCCGGAACGGAAGAGAGCGCGAGGAGCGCCAGCACAATCGCCGCAAGATAACTGCCGCGCCAGTGCTTCCCGGCAAGCCTTCCTGGAAACTCTGCGCCGTAATGTCCTCTGCTGTTCGGTGCCATGGCCGATTACCTCCCGGTCCGATGCCTTCCTCACTGGATGAGGTCTTCGTTGCACCGAGGCTGCCAAACTCTTTCTGCCTGCCAAACCGGCGAATCGCTTTGCTTTTTGTGAGATAGCGGAACAAAGGATGTTCACGTGGTTACCGTGCCTGCTTGCATGTGCCGTTCCCATGGCAGCTTGCCCAATTTCCGGCACAACTTTGGTGTATCCAAACCGGAGGTGAATGCATCTCAACCGTTATCCCCGAGGTATAGCTCGTGACGTTCATGGAAGCGCAGACAGCAACCCTGGTCGAGCAAGAGCCGGCACGCTACGAGGCGCTGATCCGCGTTTCCCAAGCCGTTGGCGTACACCGCGATCCCGAAGACCTCTTCCAGGTCCTCACCACCGAACTTCGCAAGGTGATCAAGTTTGACGCCATCGGCGTCGTTCAGTACGACGAAGCCGGCAACGAAATCGCCTGGCATCTCGCCGAGAAGTGCAGGCAGATGAAGGAGAGCCAGTGCGAGGAAGTGCCCCAGGAAGAGACCATCACCTGGTGGGTGTATCAGAACCAGCAAGCTTTGGTCGTTCCTTGCATGGAGCGGGAAACCCGCTTTCGCCGCGCGCTCGACGCCGTTAGGAACTGCGGGATTCGATCCGGATGCGCCCTTCCGTTGACCACCGTGCATCGCCGTCTTGGCGTCATTTTCCTCGGCAGTGAAGAGTCCGAAGCCTACTCCGAGCAGGATGTCTCCTTTCTCTCGCTCGTCGCCGGCCAGATCGCCCTGGCGATTGACGACGCGCTTAACTTCGAGGCTTCCCGCAAGGCGCAAGAGCAGCTCAAGCTTCTCCTCGACCTCACCAATAGCGTCGTCTCGACGTTGGATTTGCGCGAGCTCTTGCGCAATATCTCCGCGATCTTGCGCCGCGTCATGCAGTGCGATTTTGTCGGCGTTGGATTGCCGGACGCGGAAAGCGCCGCCCACTTGCGCCTTTACGCCATGGATTTTCCCGAGAGCAAAGGATTCATCAGAGAGGAAACTCTCATCGCCATCGAAGGGACGCCGCCCGGGATGGTCTTCAGGTCCGGCGAGCCTTACGTCGGCGCGATCCGCGACATTGACAACATGACTCCGGACTCTCCGGCTGTGGCCGAAGGCTTCAAGGTCGGTTGTGTCCTGCCGCTTGCCAGCCGCGGGCGCGTACACGGAGTTTTGAATCTGGGACGCCGCGAGGAAAACGCCTTCACCCCGGACGAGGTCCAGCTCCTGATGCAGGTCGCGAACCAGACTGCCATTGCCGTGGAGAACGCCCTCGCGTACCGGCAAATCGCCGAACTCAAGGACAAGCTCGCCCAGGAAAAGCTCTATCTCGAAGACGAAATCCGCAGCGAGATGAACTTCGAGGAAATCATTGGCAAGAGCGCCGTTTTGCGCCGCGTCCTCAAGGAAGTCGAAACAGTTGGCCCCACGGAATCGACCGTCCTCATTTATGGCGAGACCGGCACCGGGAAGGAACTCATCGCCCGCGCCCTCCATAATCTCAGCCCCCGCCATTCCAGCGCCTTCGTGAAGCTGAATTGCGCGGCCATCCCTACCGGCCTGCTCGAGAGCGAGCTTTTTGGCCACGAAAAGGGTGCGTTTACGGGTGCTATCGCGCAGCGCATTGGCCGTTTCGAGTTGGCCAACCGTGGCACCGTTTTTCTCGACGAGATCGGCGAAGTCCCCCTCGAGCTTCAGCCCAAGTTGCTGCGGGTGCTTCAGGAGCGCGAGTTCGAGCGCCTCGGCAGCACCCGCACGCTCAAGACCGACGCCCGCTTGATCGCCGCCACCAATCGCGATCTCACCGCCATGGTCGAAGAGCAGAAGTTCCGCTCGGATCTCTTCTATCGCTTGAATGTATTTCCGGTGCGCGTCCCCCCATTGCGCGAGCGTCCCGAGGATATTCCCTTGCTCGTGCGCCATTTCACCCAGCAGTTCGCCCGCCGCATGAACAGGAAAATCGAAACCATTCCTTCCGAGATGATGAGCGTCCTGTGCGATTACCACTGGCCCGGAAACATCCGCGAGCTGCAGAACGTAATCGAGCGCGCCGTGATCCTGACCCCCGGCCCGGTGTTGCAGGTAGCGCTCTCCGATCTCAAACCCAACGGCGGCTCCGCCCCCAAACTCGACGGCGCCGCTCGCCCCGAGGCCCCCGGCAGCATGCAACGCGTCCTTGAAGACACCGAACGCAAGCAGATCCTTGCGGCGCTCGAGGAAACCAATTGGGTCGTTGCCGGTCCCAAAGGCGCCGCCGCCCGTTTGGGAATGAAGCGCTCGACGCTTCAGGTCAGAATGCAGAAGTTGGGAATTACTCGCAGCAGCAGGCCCAACTAGAAATCCTTACAAATATCTCGCTTCGGTGTCTCGTTTCCCCTCTTTCGTGCTTTCCGTTTTCTCTTGTTGACCCTCTTATCGCTTGAACTCAAACGATCGCTCGTATTCGAACCTCCGATCACTTTGTATTCAATGACCTCTCTAATTCGCTGCCGCGGAATTAGCAAAGGTGCCGCAGCAGCGGCAGCTGCGCCTTGGCACCCCGCGCCGAAATTTTTGCCCCGCTTCTTCTATCTCTCATTCCGCTAAGCGTTTCCGGCGCTAAAACGCCTTCGCCGCACATTGGCATGGCGTGTGCACTTCTACTGCGTCGAGAGGAAACGCAATGCTGCGGATCACGATCACCGACGGCCCCGCTGAGCAGCGCTGGATTCTGCAAGGCCGCCTCGTCGCGCCGTGGGTTGTGGAACTCGAAACCAGTTGGAAGCAATCGCACCATCGGCGTGATGCGCGCAAATGCGTTGTGGACCTCAGCGACGTCACGCTCATCGACGACCAGGGCGAAAAGGCGCTCCGCGCGATGAGCAGAGCCGGTGCGGAGTTCATCGCCTGCGGCGTCTACACCAGGCACGTCGTCGAGCTGATCGAGAGCCAATGCAAGTGCCAGTGAAAGGGAATGCTTGGGCTGCCCAGCCAGGGAGGACGTCATGGTCGCTTATCTCTTGATCGTCTTGTTGTCGGTTCTGATTTTTTTCTGCTTGCCGGGCTTCGGCCAAACGTCTCGTTGAATTCGCGTTACGGAGTTTGAAAAGAAGTGTGGGCAACTAAATCAAAAGGGGGAAAGAAAAATGTCAACACACAGGACGTCAATTCTCGCAGTTTTGTCGTTACTCTTGCTGTTCTCTTCCGCGGCTTTCGCGCAGGAAGGATCGGCATGGAACCGCGGTGAAGTAAGCGTTCAGGGCACGGGCTTCTTCACTAAAGATTCCAACGGAAACGGAATCTCGCAGCATTCCACGGACACCGGCGGTCTCCTTGTCGGCTATCGCTACCACTTCGATCGCTGGCTCGCCGCCGAAGCCAACTACGGCTACGACCGCAACACCCAGCAAAACGTGTCGGTCGGCGGCCCGTTTAACATCCAGGCCAATGTGCATCAAGCCACCGCCGCGGGGGTCGTGACGATCCCGGGAAGTTCCCGAATCAATCCCTACGTTCTGGCTGGCGCCGGCGCTCTGGTCTTTGATCCAACCAACAATGCCGGCCAGTCCGTGGCCGGAGCCCTCACCCAAGCCAAAGCCGCATTCGTCTACGGCGGCGGTGTCGACTTCACACTTGCGAAACACGTCGCTCTTCGCGCCGAGTATCGCGGCTTCGTCTACAACAGGCCAGACTTCCAGTTGGCTGCGTTGAACTCCAACGTCACCACCCACACAGCCGAGCCCTCGGCGGGACTCGTGTTCCGCTTTTAACTCTCACGGTTTGCCTCGCGGCCAGCGCAGCGCCATCGAGCGCCGCGCTGGCCGCGAGCGCCAGCGAACCAGGACAAGGAGGTTCAAGCCATGATTTTGTCCAGCGCGATGCCACACCAAATTGAAATGCCGGTGCAAGACGCAGCACAGCCGCAAGCCAGGGAAGAATTCAGGATCGAGGAAATTCTGCGCCGCGCTCGTCAGATCCACCGCGAGCACGGCGGCTTCTTCGGCTATGACTTCGACGATTGGACCCAGGCCTGGGCGGAACTGCCGCTAACCGCCCTCCGAGCAGAGGTGCAAGTCACAAACGAAAACGAAGCCGAATCGGTGCGGACACAAAAGAGAGAGGTTCTTGAGCCATGCTTCGGCTGCGGCAACTAACGCGGAACGCCTTCGCGGCTTCGGCGCTTTTCTATATCGCGTCAGCCGCGCCGCTCAGAGCGCAGAGCGCCACGGGCCAGGTGCAGTTTACGGCGCCCGCCTCGTCGGCTTCCGTCTCCTCCACTCTCGGACCGCAAACTCCCTTTCTGGGCAGCGTTCCCACGGGCCAGGTCACCGGCACGGCGATATCGCTCTCCTTGAGCGACGCTCTGGATCGCGGGCTGAAGTACAACCTCGGCCTCATCGAAAGCGACTTGGGCACTCGTACCGCCCGTGCGCAGCGGCTCAAGAGCCTGAACGAACTGCTGCCCAACATCAATGCGGAAATCACTCAGTCCGCCGAGCAAGTGAATTTTCGAGCCGAGGGCCTTAAGCTCGATATTCCTGGTTTCCCAACCGTTGTCGGCCCTTTCGGTGTCGAAGACGCTCGCGGCTACTGGTCCCAGAAGCTCTTCGATTGGACCGCCGTGCAAAACCTGCGCGCCTCCCAGAAGAGCCAGCAAGCCGCGGATTTTTCCTACAAGAACAGCCGCGACCTCGTGATCCTCGCCGTCGCCAATGGTTATCTGCAGGTGATTGCGGATCGCGCCACCATCGAATCGCAGCAAGCCCAGTTGGATACCTCTCGGGCGCTCTACCAACGAGCTGTCGACCAGCGGACGAGCGGCGTTGCCGCCCGCATCGACGAACTGCGCGCCAACGTCGAGTTGCAGACCCAAGAGCAGCGACTGATCGCTGCGCAGGATCAGCTCGGCAAGGACAATTTGGTCCTGGCGCGCACCATCGGCCTCCCTGCGGGCCAGGAGTTCACGCTGACCGACAGCGTGCCTTACGCTCCGCTGCAAGAGATCACCGTCGAGAAAGCCCTTCAGGAAGCCTACTCGAATCGCGCCGACTATCGCAGCGCCCAGCTCGCGGTCCAGGCCGCGCAGTTGTCTCGCAAGGCCGCCGTCGCGGAAAACTATCCTTCCGTCAGCTCCCAAGTGGATTACGGCGATATCGGCCCGAATTTCGCGAACTCCCACGGCACGGTTACCGCGGCCGCCAGCGTGAATATCCCCATCTTCCAGGGCACCCGCGTGAGGGCCGATGTCCTCGCCGCGGACGCCACGCTCGAGCAGCGGAGCGCGGAGATGGAGGACCTGCGCGGCCGAATCGACCAGGAGGTGCGCTCCGCTTTTTTGGACCTCACCTCCGCTTCGGATCTGGTGCGCGTGGCTCAAAGTAATCGCGAACTCGCTCGCGAGACCCTCAGCGAAGCTCAGGATCGTTTCACAGCCGGAGTCACCGACAACATCGAAGTCGTGCAGGCGCAGGAATCGGTTTCGTCCGCCGATCAGGCTTACATCTCCAGTCTCTTCAGCTTCAACATCGCCAAAGTTCAGCTGGCGCGTTCCGTCGGCGTTGCCGAACAAGCCGTAAAAACCTACTTGGGAGGAAACTGAAATGCCACACGAAGCCACCACCCGCGAAGTCACGCCCCACGAAGTCACCATCGACATCGACGAAAAGCCTCAGCCGGATGGAGTGCGCGCTGGATCAAACGTCCAGCCCTCCCCACAAACCTCGAGCGACTCCGCAACTCCTCCTCCGCCGTCAGCAAAACGCGCCCCGCGGACCAAGTACCTCCTGGGCATCGCCGGCCTGCTCGTCGTGATGGCTTCGGTGACTTCTGCCTACGCAGTCTTCGCCGGCTGGGAATCCACCGACGACGCCCAGATCGATGGTTACGTCAATCCCATCAGCTCTCGTGTCGCCGGTTACGTCACCAAAGTCTACGTGGACGACAACCAATATGTGAAAGCCGGGACGCCTCTCGCGCAGATCGATCCCACCGATTACCAGGTCGCTCTGGCCAGTGCTCAGGCCACGCTGGCGAACGATCGTGCCACCGCCGATGCCAGCCAGGTGAACGTCCCCGTCACCTCGGTCAACACAGTGAGCCAGGTTACTTCCGCTCAAGCCGACGTCGATAACGCCCACGCCGCCATCTCTGGCTCGGAGAAGCAACTCGCCGCCGCGCAAGCCGCGCTCCTCCAGGCCCAGGCCAATAACGCCAGGGCCCAGGATGACGTGAAGCGCTACAAACCCTTGGTCGATAAGCAGGAAATCGCCGAGCAGCTTTATGCGCAATCGGTGCAGACGGCCAACGCCATGGCCGCCGCCGTACTGGTCGCCTCCGCCAACGTGCAGGCCGCGCAAGACGCCGTTACTCAGGCTCGGGGGAAATTGGACCAAGCCGTCGCCGCGCTGGACTCCGCTCGCACCGGCCCCCAGCAAGTGCGTATTCAAGAATCGCGCGCTTTGGCCGCAGCCGCCTTGGCGGATAAATCCAGGCAAGCCGTCGAACAAGCTCAGCTCAATCTGAACTACACCCGCATCGTCGCGCCCGTCGATGGCCTCGTCGCCAAGCGATCCGTGCAAGTCGGCGAATATGTCGCCCCGGGCCAGCAGTTGCTCGCCGTCATACCGCTCGACGACATCTGGGTTACCGCGAACTTCAAGGAAACGCAGCTCAAGAACGTGCGCCCCGGCCAGCCTGTGCGCATCTTCGTAGACGCCTACGGCCGCGACTACACCGGTCACGTCGAGAGCATTGCCGGCGGCACCGGAGCCATCTTCAGCCTGCTGCCGCCCGAGAACGCCACGGGCAATTACGTAAAGGTTGTGCAGCGCGTGCCCGTGCGCCTGCGCTTCGATCGAGGCCAGGATCCCGATCATCGCCTCCGGCCGGGTCTTTCCGTCGAGCCGAAAGTGAAGATCCAGTAAAAAACGTCCGCTGAGATCGAGAGATTGGATTTGGTGCAGCCATGAGCGAAGAAAAAACCGATCAAGCCACAACTTTCCAAACGAACACGGACACGTGGACGCCCGGCCACAATCTCTGGCTGATCGCCCTCACCGTCACCATTGCCACGTTCATGGAAGTTCTGGACACCAGCGTGGCCAATGTCGCCCTACCTCATATCGCCGGAGGCCTGGCCGCCAGCCAGGATGAGAGCAGTTGGGTGCTCACCTCGTATCTCGTTTCCAATGCCATCGTCCTGCCGCTCAGCGGCTGGCTCTCCTCGATTTTTGGACGGAAGCGCTTCTACATGACCTGCGTCGCCCTGTTTACCGTGAGCTCTTTCCTGTGCGGCATCGCGCCCAGCCTTCCTCTGCTCATCTTTTTTCGGGTTTTGCAGGGCGTCGGCGGAGGAGGATTGCAGCCCAGCGAACAGGCCATCCTCGCGGACACTTTTCCGCCCGCCAAGCGCGGCATGGCTTTCGCCGTTTACGCCATGGCGGTCGTCGTTGCTCCCGCCTTGGGTCCCACCATCGGCGGCTGGATCACCGATAACTATAGCTGGCGCTGGATCTTCTTCATGAACCTGCCCTTCGGCGTACTCTCGGTTTTGCTCACTTCCCTGCTCGTCTCCGATCCGCCCTGGCTCAAAAGTAAAAAGAGCGGTGGCATTAAGGTGGACTACATCGGATTCGGCCTGCTCGCGCTGGGTTTGGGCGCGCTGCAAATCGTTCTGGACAAAGGAGAGCGGGAAGACTGGTTTGAAACGCGCTATATCGTCGTTCTCACGGTCATTGCCGTCATCTGCCTGATCGCCGTCTACTTCTGGGAACTGCGCCACAAAAATCCCATCATCGAAGTCCGCCTCTTCGCCGACCGCACCTTCTTGATGGCTTGCTTCATGCTCTTCATCGTCGGCTTCGTGCTCTACGCCACCACCTTGCTTCTTCCGCAATTGGCTCAAACTCTGATGGGCTACACCGCCGAACTCGCCGGCCTGATGATCATGCCGGGAGGATTCGCTCTCATACTCACCTTGCCCGTGGTGGGCTACCTGCTTTCCCGCTATGACGCCCGCGTCATGATCGTGGCGGGACTCCTGATGCTGGCCATGTCCATGTTCCTGATGGCCCACCGCTTCGACCTCGACGTCGACTTCAACACCTTGATGTGGGCTCGCGTCTACCAGTCCGTGAGCCTCGCCTTCTTGTTCATCCCCATCAACACCGCGGCCTACTCCTATCTTCCCCGCGAAAAGAACAACGTTGCCTCCGGATTGATCAATCTCTTTCGCAACATCGGAGCGAGCGTGGGGATCTCTTTCGTCACCACCATGCTGGCGCGCAGGGCTCAATTTCATCAGAGCGTGCTCGCCGCCCATGCCAACGCCTACAGCTCTCAGTTCAGAGGAGCAATTCAAGGCGGGAGCCAGCTCTTCATGTCCGCGGGCGCGGTCGCTGCGCAGCAACAAAGTTACGGACAGTTGTACGGCTCGATCCTGAGGCAATCCAGCATGATCGCTTACCTGGACAATTTCTGGATGCTAGGCATTTCGGCGCTGGCCGTGATTCCTTTCGTCTTCCTGATGAAGCGGCCCCCGAAGGGAACCGCAGCCGCCGCGCACTAGCCGTGCGATATGGAGGAGATTTGCGTTTCCTGATGCCAAGGGGCCACGGACGGCCCGTTCGCCGAACAAGCCGCGATTAAAATAGCCACTTGAGCGCGAACTGAAGCTCTCGAGACTCCTGCGCGCTGGTAATCACTCCAAAGTTCGCGGCTCCGAAGATGCGCCCGGGCAAATTGAAGTTGGGATGATTTAAGGCGTTGAATGCGTCCCACCGGAACTGTATGGCTTCGTTCTCGCGCAAAGTCCACGTCTTTTGGAGCGACAGATCCACGTTCGCTAGCCCGGGACCGGTCACGATGTTTCGGCCCGAATCGCCGAAGGCGTATTGAGCTGGAAGCGTGAACGCCGATGTATTGAACCACTCCGTCGGCGTATGCGGTCCGTCGTTTGGACTCCCAGTCACATTGGGCCGCTCCAGATTGTTCCCGCCGACCAGGCCGATATTGGCAACGTCTTGCGCCGCGGATAAGTTGACCGTGAACGGAGCCCCACTCTGCACCATGACAATGGTGCTGGCGCGCCAATCGCCAAAGGCCTGGTGCCGCCACCCGCTTTTCCCGCGCTCGAACGGAAAGTCATAGATGGCGTTCGCGGTGAACCTGTTGCGGTGATAGAAGCTCGAAAGCGCCGATTCCAGGCCCGGCGCGTACGGGTTCTGCGGCAGATTGTACTCGGCGTTCGTTGTGCCGGTATCGGACGCGTCGTCGATCGATTTCGAGAGCGTGTAGTCGGCATCGAAAGACAAGCCCGTTGCAAATCGCCGCGTAACCTTGAGCGTCATCCCGTTGAAGGTCGCCCACCCGTCCCAGCGGATCGTCGTGAACGGAGCCAACTGTGGATAGGGACGCCGCGCCTGTACCGCGCCCGGACCAGGCAAAGGAACGTTCACATCCGTCGCACTGTCGGCATGCACCGTTCGTGAACCGATATACTCCGCCTCGATCGTCGTGTTCGGCGTAAGCGCCCTCTGGATCGCCAGATTCCACACTTCGTTGTACTCAATTTGGAAATTATGGTTCACGCCGTTGGCGCCAATCGCTCCGGTTGGATTTTGCGCCAGAATATTCTCCGTCGTAAGAGCTGGTGTGGTCCCGGAGTTGGACACCGTCTTGACCAAAAAGAACGGCATGTTCTCGGCCAGGTTCTGCAGCACGCTATACGCCGCCTGGTTCGTGTAGATTCCAAATCCTGTCCGCACCACCGTCTCGTGCGATCCCGGTATCCGCCACGCTACGCCCAGCCGCGGAGCCAGCCGAAGATTACGCGGCGTAAGCAGGCTGTTGTTCCAGCCCACGCTCGAAGCCGACACAATCGGCAGCGGGCTTAGCGGCGCCAAGCCGTTTGCAGCCAGCGGCAAACCCTGCGGGTTGCCTGCGACTACAAATGCCGGCCCTCCCGGCGCGGCCAAGTCGATATCCGATGTTTGATTCGTTCCCGCGACGAGGTTCCCGTTGTATTCGTATCGCAGCCCCGCATCGATAGTCAGGCTGGGCGTGATCTGCCAGCGATCTTCCGCATAGAAGTGGGCCCAATTGGTCGTCGCATTTTCCGCGCCTCTTCCGATGCCCACCTGCGCCTGCGCTGGATAGCCAAGCAGGAAATCGGCCAGCGGATTCCCCGTGTACGCGCCGCTGTACGTGTAGACGCCTCGCGCGTCGTTCGGATACAGCGGATTGAAATTGAGATGGAAAAAATAGGCCCCCAACGTCAGGCTGTGGTTCCCGCGATGCATCAGCACGTTATCGACAACTTCGAAATCTTTGTCCACCCGCGACGTAAAACCCGCCGCCGAGCCGATCGTGCTGAAGGCATTGCTCAGCGAAATTTGCGGGTATCCCATATCGGCGGCATTCGTGGTCACGCCTTGAAGTCCGTATTGAGAGGCGAACGGGTTCCCGGCGTTGGGGTCTCCCTGCCCTCCGGACACGCGCAGCCAGCCAAAACGAAATTCGTCGATTAAGGTTGGCGAAAACGTGTGCGTCTCGCTCGCCGCCAGATTCACCGAATGCGTGGTCAGTGTCCGCCCGAAGCCCGGCAGCAGCGCTTCATTGAGTACGCTCGAGCCAAACGGGTCCAATTCATTGGCGTCGAACTCCGAAGCGCGCAAAAAGCTGTTGTCCCTGTCGGACAATCGCAGATCGAGCCGGGCGTTGTACTGATTGTTGTCGTAACTCTGTTCTTGTACGGAGAGCAGGTTGTTCTGCCCGGCGAGGCCGGGGGTCGGCGCCGGCAGCATCGCCAAAAGCGCCAGCGCCGCCGGATCCACATGCAGGCTGGGATCGTTGGCGATGTTATTGCCCGCTATCGCCTGATGCGTGACGGGGTCCACGAGCGGCGCCAGGCCGGCGAAATTCCCCGCGCGCTCCGCCATCGTGGGCACGCTGAAAAGATCCGATAGCGACTTTCGCGTTCTCTGCCCGTCGTAGTTGGCGAAGAAAAATACGCGATCCTTGACCACCGGCCCTCCCACGGCCGCTCCAAATTGGTTCTCCCGAAAGGCCGGCGCCGGACCCGCCGGATCGAAAAAATTCTTCGCGTTGAAAATATTGTTGCGCACAAACTCGTAGGCGCTGCCGTGTAGATGGTCGGTTCCGGACTTCGTGACGATGTTGATCAGCCCTCCCGACTTTCCCCCGAACTCCGCGCTGTAGTTCGTCTTGTCGATCATGAATTCTGCCGTATCGTCGGGTGAAGGGCTCAGCACCACGTTGTTGAAGTATTCGTCGGTCACGCTCACCCCGTCCACCAGGAACAGGTTGTGCCCGGTCCGTTGTCCCAGCACGTTGATCAGCGTGCCGGTCTGCTGCAAGGAGTCTCCACGCGTGCCCCCCGGAGGATTCACCACCCCCTCGCTCAGCAGCGTCAGTTCCAGAAATTCCCGGTTCTCCAGCGGCAGGTCGGTCACCTGCTGGTTCTGAATGACGTCTTTGATCTCCACCGATTCCGTCTGCACCAGCCCCGGCGCGGCCTGCACGATCACCGCCTCGTTTTCATCGCCCAGCGCCAGGGAAAAGTCTTGCCGAAGGTGCTCGTTCACGTGCAGCGACTCGTTGTCCGCCACCGCTTGCTTGAAGCCGCCCGAGCTGGCCGTCAGCTTGTACGTGCCCGGCGGAAGCCCGCTCAAAAGATATTCTCCCGCCTGATTGGCAGTCGCGTGAAAGCTCTGCTGCGTACCCGCGTTTACCGCCACGACTTCAGCGCCGATGATCACGCCGCCTGCCGGATCAACCACTCTCCCGGTAATATCCCCGGTGTTCATCTGCGCGAAGGCAAAAGGCACACTCCCGATCAATACGCCCAGCAGAAGCGCTCCCCTTAAGACACAAATTATCTTTCGGATTCCCACTCGCACCTGTGCCTGCTCCTTCTTGCGCATTGGCATGCGCTTCGGTCGGACACGCTTCCTATTGGTACGCCCTTCGAACAACCCGGTTTCTGCTTAGGACGATAATCCCTATCGCCGTTCCCTGTCCAGCCCGCCCGGATGCCTGCCCGGCGCTTTTTGATACGAGAGGTTTTGCGCGTGTCCTTCCCCTCCCCCGCTTCCCCGGGCGAAGCGCTTTCCTTCGAGATTGGAACGTAGCGCCGCGGTCTTCAGCGCGGCAGGATGAGTGAAGCTAGGTGATCGGGTGCCGCACCCTTCGCTTTTTTAGGGTGCGGTCTTTCTTCATGCCGGGCAGAGCCGCTCTTCGGACAAGCCTTCTCGACCTCACATCCGCGCTAACTCGTGCCCATTCGCTTTCCAAGTTTTTTGATCGAGGTTATCCAAATTTTGCGTTTGCGGTTTTGCGAACGTAGCCCTAAGCTCCCCTCCGAGGTTGAACAAGTTTCATCGGTCGGCCCGCTCCTTTCGACGACGCAAGGACCCGCGGGGTTTGGCCTTTAACCTCAGTCCTCTTGGGCACCCCGTCGTGCCCAGCCAATCCAGGACATCAGGCTCCCTGAAGAGCCAGGGCAGTTAGCTGGACCATGTTCCCGTCCAGGGAAAGAGTGTACCTGGCCGTCTGCGGGAACTGCGCCCATCAACTCCCCAACTCCCTATTTAAATTTTAGATATCGATAGCCTGCCCACGAGGGCTATGGCGGAGCGGAATTCATGAATCAAGAAATCATGATGTTCTTGGAACTGCTGCTTGGAGGATTTTTCGCGGTGGCTTGCGTTCGCGCCAGCGTGCCCTCCGCTGTAAATGGCAAGCTTCGTTTGAGTGACTTATTGCGGTTCCCCGGCCGCCTGGAAAGGCTGCGCCGTAGCCGCTGGCAATGGTTCTCAATGGTGGCAGTGCTCCTCGCTGTCCGCCTTCAAACCGGCGTTCCGTCGATTTTGGAAGCGATCGTGGCCGTGCAGTTCGTCGTCTTCTTCGCCCTGCCCACGAGAACCGGAACTTCCCTGGGAAAAGGAAGGAGCGGGTATGAACCCGTTCTGGGAAGTCGCTGACTTTGTTCGCGGGCTGCGCCGAGAGATGCGCTTTGGCGAACTCTCTCGCGCGCCGCTGCGACTCCTGCGCCTCGAACTCAGCGGGCGGAACGTGGCTTGTGACTGGATTGCACGCCCAGCGGACGTGTGGGACGGGAGCCTGCGCCAGCATCAGCGGGAGCGAAACGCTTCGGGTCAGGCCTTGCGCGATGCGATCGGCCTGCGCGACCTCGTGTTTGATTCCCTGCCGGGTATAGAAACGGCCCTGCTGCGGGCTTTTCGCGCCTCGGGGGCCCGCGAACCACCTGAACTAATCATCGTCGGTTCGGCCGCCCGGGAGGCGCCACCGGCTTTTCGGGTTGCCTCACTGGTGATGAGAGCGAAGTTGTACGGACTCCAATTTGAAATGGACGACGGGATTTTGCGGGCGTTAGAGGCCAAGGAAAACGGGAGTTTTGAACTCATGAACGAAATTCATTTTCAGGAAACAACCCCCTCGGGGGGAGGAGGAGTGTTGATTTATGGCAGCAAATAAGCAGCAAGGAAGTTATCTGGCCCTGTTCTGGACGGCGTGTACCGTGCTTTGCGCGGGCCTCGCCTATTTTGCGGAAGGGTTCGGCAAGCTGGTCCTGCTGATCGGTCTGGCGGGTGTAGTTATCAGCTTGGTCGGATTCCTGAAGATCAAACCACTCGAAGGAAAGACGGCAAACTCGGCCACGATTCTGAGCTTGAAGCTCTTGGGTATCGCGGTCGCCTTAGGAGGGTGGTTCGTAACCATAGCCGGTCTGCACATTACGACTAGCGTGGGGGGACGGATGATCTTCGCCTTGGCCGGCATCGGTATCACACTCGTTGGAGTCCTTGGCGTATTGCCGGTAGCTTTCGGCAAGAGCGTCGCAGGAAAAGCTCAATCCACAAGTTTTGTAGGAGCGAAAACCACTATGGAGCATAGCCGATGAACAAAACCCTCAGCAGAAGTTGTTTTCTAACCCTTTGGGTCATCGTGCTGGGACTGGCGTTTGGGCTGGCCGTTCACGCTCAAACTCCCGCGCCCGCCGCTGCACCCGCAGCCGCGGCGGCCCCGGCGCCAGCCACCCCAGTCGACTCCGAACTCAAGGACGCTGCAGGCAAAGCGCCCACGATGATGGATCTACAAAAGGGCGATCCCGGCGGGACCATCACCGGAACGATCAACGATGTTCCTGCAGCGGATAGCAAAGTTGGCGTCACGCTCCCCGATGTAGCGAACCAAGTTGGACAAAACAAGATCGCCGCCAACTTCATTTGGACGCTCGTTACTGGCTTCTTGGTCATGTTCATGCAGGCTGGTTTCGCCATGGTGGAATCGGGCCTGTGCCGCGCGAAGAACGCCAACCACACCTACATGATGAACTTCTTCGTGTACACCTGCGGCCTATTCTCCTACTGGATCATAGGCTTCGCCATACAAATGGGCGCCGCAGCTGGAAACTCCAACCTCGGCGGCCTCAACTCCCTCGCTTCGGAGCACTCACTTTCGCTCTTCGGAAAGATGTGGGGCCTCTGGGGACAGTCCGGTATGTTCCTGGCCGGCCATACCTACGACGTCGGCGTGATGGTGATCTTCCTGTTCGAGATGGTCTTCATGGATACCGCGCTCACCATTGTTACTGGAGCTTGCGCGGAACGCTGGAAATTCCTCGCCTTCACCGTCTCTTCCATCATCATGGGCGCGCTCACCTATCCGCTCTACGGCAACTGGGCTTGGGGCGGCGGCTGGCTCGCGCAACTGGGGACCAACGTGGGCCTTGGCAAAGGCTACTGCGATTTCGCCGGATCGGGCGTTGTTCACGCGGTCGGAGGCATTACGGCGCTGGCCGTGTGCCTCATTATCGGCCCACGAATCGGCAAGTACAACCGCGACGGCTCATCCAACCCCATCCTGGGGCACGACGTTTCAGCCTGCCTGATCGGCTGCTTCATCCTCGCGTTCGGATGGTTCGGATTCAACCCCGGAAGCACGCTCGGCGCTTCGGCCAACGGCAACTTGCGGATTGGCACGATTGCTGTGGACACCATGCTGGCAGGTTGCACAGGAACGATGATGGCAATCCTGTACATGTGGGTCCTTAAAGGTAAGCCGGACTATTCCATGAGCGGCAACGGCCTCTTGGCGGGGCTCGTAGCCATCACCGCACCGAGCGGATTCGTCAGCACCTTTGGCGCCGCCGTCATCGGCGCTGTCGCGGGAGTACTGGTTTGCCTCAGCTGCACGTTCTTCGAAAACGTCCTCAAAGTCGATGATCCCGTCGGCGCAATTTCCGTGCACGGCACGAACGGCTTGTGGGGCGTGCTCTCTGTCGGCCTATTCGCGGACGGAACAAGCAACTACGGTGGAAGCTGGAACGGCGTAAACGGCTCGGTGACGGGCTTGTTCTACGGCGATCCGAGCCAGTTGGTCGCGCAGTTGGTGGGCATTTCCACCCTGATCGGCGTCGTTTTCACCATCAGCATGGTCATCAACCTGTTCATCGAGTTCTTCATCGGACATCGCGTGTCTGCGGAAACGGAACTCGCAGGGCTGGACATTCCGGAGATGGGACAGCTCGGCTATCCCGACTTTGTATTCCAGCCAGAGCCAGCGGTTCTGATGGGCCAAGCCTAAAGTTGGTGTCTTGTAAACCCAGTGGCAGGCGCTAGCCATATGCTCGCGCCTGCCACTGGCCCAAACTCAAACTTTGAAAGGTACAGCAAACTGGATCAGGGAGAACAATGAACATGACCGAAGGCGAAATGATGTCCAACGAAGTAAGTTTGATGGACGAGAACATCGTGCTCAGCCATCGATCCGGGGCCGGCAGAGATCTGGGTGCGCGTCTGACTTCTTCTTCGCTCGCCGTAGTGCCCCAAAAGACTCAAGCGAAGCTCGCAAGGATGTTCGCAGATTCGAGCATCCTGGAAAAGCACGAACGGGCCGAGTTGGTGCGCGACTTGCGTGAGTGTGTGAGGGCGAATCCCCAGGTTTCGGATTTGCGCGTCCTTTTCGGAATGGCCCTCTGCGTCAACTTTGAAGTTCCAGATGCCATCGAGGAACTCCGTGAAGGCGTGCGGCTCGCCCCCGATAGTTTTATCGCTAACCTGAAGATGGGCGAACTGTGGATGCGCCTTCGCGTGATGGATAAAGCGGAAGAACATACCCACCGTGCCGCCCTGCTGGCGGCAAATCGCGTACAGGCGGAACTGGCGCGCAGGCAAGGCGCCTCCATTCGCGCCATGAAGCATGCCGGAATCGAGCGGGGCGGATACAAGAGTCCGTGGACTATAGTGACGCGGGTTGCACGCCGGTTGCGCAGGCGCGACTCGCCCGAAGCCATCGTGGCTGCAGACGTCAGCTAGTCCATGCAGCCTGCCCTTCAGCTTGCCCTGCTTCTCGCCCTCCTTCTTCCGGCGGGCAAGTTTGCCGCGTCGTTCTGCAGCCGCTTTGGAATCCCCGCGATTTTAGGGGAACTGATGGTCGGCGTGCTGCTGGGGCCAGGCGCCGTCAATCTGCTGCACCTGCATCTCTTTCAAGACGGGCAAGCAACCGGCGCGCTGCTCCTTCTGGCGCAAGTGGGCGGCTTCGTGCTCATGTTTCTCGCCGGCGTGGAAACCGACGTCGACCGCATGCGCGAAGCGGGCACCACCGCATTCCTGGTTGCCCTGTTCGGCGTCATCTGGCCATTCCTGCTGGGCGCTGGCGTTGGGCACCTTTTTGGACTCTCCTGGATCACGTCGTGCTTCTTGGGTGGCGCGCTCACGGCCACCAGCGTCTCCATCTCGGCTCGAACCTTGATGGACGCGGGCCAGATGTCTTCCGACGAAGGCACCGTAATTCTCGGCGCCGCGGTAATCGACGATGTCATGGGTTTGTTCGTCCTGGCTTTTCTGGCCGCCTCGATTACCACCAAAGGCGATGCTTTTGGCGTCGCGCCGGCGGCCGGCGCTTGGTTGCAACATCGCATTCCGTCCGCCGCGGCCCATCCGCTGATCGTTCAGATGACCCTGATTTCCATCTGCGTCTCCTTATTTTTTGTCATCGGATACGGAGCCGCGAAACGCTGGCTCGATCCTCTCATCCTTCAGCTCCGCAGGCTGACGGCCAACGAGGCGGTTCCCAGCTGTGTATTGGCGCTGGTCCTTGTTTACGCGCTTTCCGCCGAATGGCTTGGCAGCGTCGCCGGAATTACCGGCGCCTACCTGCTCGGATACGTGTTTGCGACCTCGGAATACAAGGCCGATGTGGAACGCAGCTTTTACGCCATCGGCCATGGCTTCCTGATCCCGCTATTTTTCGTCTCCATCGGTCTATCGAGCGATTATCGGGCCCTCGGCGGGCATTGGGCCCTCTTATCCGCGATTTTCGCCGTCGCCATCGTCGGCAAGATGGTGGGCTGTGGATTTGCCGCACTGGCCTCGGGCATGGACTGGGTCCGCAGCTTGCGCGTCGGCTGCGGCATGATCTCTCGCGGTGAAGTTGGCCTGATTGTGACCGCCATGGGCGCCAGCACCGGAATTTTCGGCCGCTCCGAAGTTGCCGTGATGGTTGCGGTCGTATTGCTGACCACGATTTTGACTCCGCTGCTGTTACGCAGCGCCTTCCGTCTGACGTCTCCACAGGACGTGGCGGAGGGTCTGGTCGCCGCGGCTCCGGCCCAAACGAGCGACATGGCGCACGAGCTCTCATTCCCCGCCCGCGCCGGACCGGAAAGGGTTGAAGGTCCGCCCGATCAACCGGTCCTGAGGGTGCGAGCCGGGGGCGGCGCCGATCTTGTTTCCCTCGGCAGAGAGACTGTCTCGAACCTGGAGTGAAGCTGAACGGCACACAAAAATGCGCGCCGCTTTACCCGATGAATGGCAATTATTGGCTCCCATGATGCTGGCCCCATCGATCAATCCCGGCGAAGAACTCGATCACTACCGAATTGACGGCGTGATTGCGCGCAGCTCCGTCGCGACCCTTTTTCGCGCGCTGGATTTGCGCACCGATCGGCAAGTGGCCATCAAAATTCCTCATTCGGAATTGGAAACCGATCCCACTTTCGCCGACCGCTTCCGTCGAGAACAGGAGATCGGCGAGCAGCTCAGTCATCCGGGCCTCATCAAAGCAATCTCCGACCCGCACCACAGCCGGCCCTACATCGTGATGGAGTGGTTTGAGGGAAGACCGCTGAGTCAGGTGATGGCGGAGGAGAAGATCAGCCCCGAACGCGCCGCGCGCATCGTCATACAAATCTGCGGCGCCCTCCAATACATCCACAATCACGGCATCGTTCACCGCGATCTGGCGCCCGCTCACATCCTCGTCGGCGCCCAGGACCGCATCAAGCTGATCGACTTTGGCGCCGCCGGACAAGCCGCCGGGAAACGAATCACTTTTGCCAGCATTGCGCAGCTCACTGGCGGTTCTGAATATATCTCTCCCGAGGAGTTGAAGGGCAAACGGGGCGATGCCCGGAGCGACATCTATGCCGTGGGACTTATCCTCTACGAGATGGTCACGGGTAGAAAGCCCTTCCCTGGCTCGGATCCTCTCGACCGAGCCCTGAACCACCCCGTTCCGCCGCGCGAAATCAACCCTGCCATCTCGCCGCAGTTGCAGGAAGTCATTTACAGGGCTATGGAACGTGATCCGCGAAGCCGTTATGCCAATGCTCACGATTTCGCGCGTGATCTCGAACATCTGGATCAGGTGGGCGTTGCCGATCGAGCCGAATTGCGGGATTGGAAGAAGGGGCGTTCCATGCAGTCCCGAAACGTCATTCTCTATGTGTCCCTGGCGCTCATGTCGATCTTGATCTTTGCCTTGCTGTTCTATTTCGCAAGTCGTTAAGCCAGGGCCACGCGACTACTGCGCAAATCTTGATCGCATCGAACGAAAATTTGAGTTTGCCTATGCGGCAAGGATCGTTTTAGCTTGAAAGAAACAGGTACAGGGAGCTACACGCGCATGGCGACCAGAGTGGAAGCATTACAATGCGCCACGGAAGCATCGCCCGTCATTCCAAGAAGTGACTCCGGAATCGTCAGGTCCGTTATCCCTCGATATGGCTTGGCACTGTCTTTTGTGGCTGGGGCACTGCTCGTGAGCCTCGCGCTACAGCCGCTCTTTCCTCATCCTTTCCTCTTTCTCTTTTTCGCCGGCGTCGTTGCGGCCGCCTGGTTCGGCGGCATGCTTCCCGGACTCTTTGCCGTGCTGCTTTCCACCATCGTGGTCGACTATTTTTTTGTTCTCCCTCTCCATTCGCTGGCCATCAAGCCCACCGAGGTCAGCTATTTCGCGGCCTTCGTGATCTCCTCGCTGCTCGCCAGTTGGGTTAGCGCCTCCAAGAAGGAAAGCGAGGAAGCGCTCAAGGAGACCCGCAGCCAGCTTCAGATTCTCGTTGCCGAGCGAACCGCTGCCTTATACCAATCCACCAGCGAGCTGCAAGAAAACGAGCGCCACATTCAGCTTCTCACCGAAGTCATTCCCCAGCAGGCCGATCTCGCTTTGGAACGCAACCCCGAAAAGGCCAAGCCCGCTTCGCTCGAGCAGGTTCTCGCCGAAGTCGTCGATTTCACAACCTCCATGCTGAAATGCGATTCCTGCTTCGTCTACGTCCTCGAGAAGGATGACCTCGTGCTGCGCGCCTCGAAAAATCCTCATCCCGAAGCCGTCGATCGCCTCAAGCTCAAAATGGGACAAGGCATCACCGGATGGGTGGCCGAACATGGCCGCGTGGTCGCCGTGAATCAGGACGCAGCGCTGGACCCGCGCTTTCAGGCTTTCAACGATCTTCCCGAAGATCGCTTCCAGGCCTTTCTCTCCGTTCCCTTGCTCAGCCGCGGCCGCTTGGTGGGCGTGATCAATCTGCAGCATCGCGACCCGCACCGCTACAGCGACCGGCAGGTTCGCCTGCTCTCTGCGGTTGGTTTATTGGTGGGCGCGGAGATCGAACTCGCTCGCCTGGAAAGCGAAAACTCGCAGCTTTCGGCCAGGCTCGAGACCCGCAAGATCATCGAGCGCGCCAAAGGCATTATCCAACGCGACCTGAAACTCAGTGAAGAGGAAGCCTACCTCGCCTTGCAACGCCAAAGCCGCAACAGGGGAAAGTCCATGAAGGAGATCGCCGAATCCATTCTCCTAAACGAAGAAATCCGTGCTGTTCGAGAAAATCCCCCCTCCCCGCCCTCCTCCGTCCACTCCTCTACAAAAGACCAGAAAAAAGCCCGATAACCGAATCGCCGCCTTCTTGCGAGCGTTATCATCTCGAAGCCCCACCCCCTGGGGTGGGGTCTGAGAGATCTGCTTTTCGATGTCGTGCCGCAGAGCGATCCGCCGAGAACGTTTTTGCGCGTGCCCCGTCCCGCCTCTGCGGGGGCAGGGCTTTTTTAGTTAGCTTGACCTCGTAGACTGAATATCGTACGGTTCGTCCCGCTAGCGGCGCCTGCCTGGTTATTCCTCGTAGTTAGAGCAATGCATTTCTAGGGGATCGCGATGAGCAAGGTCGAAAGCCCTGTATGGCTCAAGCTATTTCTATCGATATTTGCTTTGACGATGGCTTTGCCCTTGCGCGCGGGCGAGCGGGTCGCAACTCATTGGGAAAGCCTCAATCAATTGGCGTCCGGCCAGAGAATCCGGGTAGTGCTTAACGGTAACAAATCGTACCAGGGTGAATTTCAGAGTATCGACGACCAGTCAATTTTGATTCATGAGGCGACTGGCGACGAAACGTTTAGTAGAGCGAGTATTCTTCGCGTTTCATCAAGAGTCCGAAGCCATCGTACGCGCAACACACTCATCGGAACTGCGGTCGGAGCGGCAGCCGGGCTTGGTGTCGGTGTGGCAACGGATAAGCCGGGCAGCTTTTTCCCTAACGCAGGCAAGGAGATTCTTACTCCGCTGGGTGCAATTGCGGACCTTTCGGCCGGTCAGGTTTCTTGTAAGCCGGTTGTTGCGGAACCGCGAACCCATTCAGCCGGAACCAATCACGTACGACCTTCCTCAGCTTGGCGGATAAATGCATGTCGGCCCACACGTCTTCTGGAACATCTTTCGGAACAGTTGCGTGGATCGCGTCGATTACGGTTCTGGGGAAACTTAACCCATTGAGCCACCATTCGATCCGTCATTGCTTCTCCCAGAGTGCGACCTTGCCAATGCACGATTGTACGGCAACAAAGATATGCCGGACGCACTTAGGCATGTGGCCTCCGCCACACGGACTGAGCTTTGGCGGCTGTTCTCGACGTTGACTCAGAAGTGGAAGCGGTACCGCACCGATCCATAGATTTCTCGCGGGTTGTTGAAGTGGCTGCCCGCAAAAGTATTGTTGATATCGAACGGAAATCGCGAATTGGAGATATTTAGGACCGTCACTCCTGCCTGCCACCGCTCTCCAATTTCCTTACTCACATGCAGGTCCGCTGTGGTGTTTGGAGGAAGATGGTCTGGTCCGTCGCCCAGCAGAACTCCGGAGCCATGGACCACATCCGTAGAAAAGAGTGTTTGCCATGGCAACCGGAGTTCGAATCCCGTGGATAGGGTAACCCGCTGATCATGGTCGAGATAGCAGTACACCACCGTACAGTCCGTCCCCAGTTCGTCCGTTGGCGCTTCGGTAATCAGTCCACCGGTAGGTTGGCCTTTGTACTGGGCCGTCATATCCGCAAAGCTCGCGTGAAGGCGCAGGCGACGCGCGATGAGCGGAGAGCGAACGGACGCTTCGGTACCCCACATGCGCGCGTTGGGCGTAGTCAAAGGAAGCAGAATGTTCGAGGTGCCCAGAAGGTCGTGGTCAAGGAAATTCAGCGAACTGGTCTGGAAGTGGGTCACGTCCAAAACCCAACCATAGACGGGAATTGTCACGCCGAACTCTCTCTGGATATCCCTCTCGCCGCGAAGCGGTTCGAATCCGAAATCACCCGAAGACGCCGCGAGTTGGAACACTGAGCCGCCCACCGTATAGAGAGGCGGAGCCTGGTAGTAGGTTCCATAAAAGCTGCGCAGCACCCAGCGAATCTTCGGAATCTCGATGGAGGCTCCTATGCGCGGATTGGCTGCGTTTTCGCTCGCGACGCCTGAAAAGTGTGTGAGGCGAACTCCTCCGTTGAGCGTCAACCAGCTTAGAGGCTTGATCTGTTCGTTGACGTATCCCGCGGCAACCCCGCCGGTTTGGACTGTCGACACCGAGGCGGACTGTACGGGAGACTGTGTCGTATCGTCCAGGCTGAAAAACAGGCTGTTATGCTGGTAAAAACCGTAGAAGCCCGCCACGAAATTGCTGGGGCCATGGACGTTTTTCACTTCAACTTGGCCGCCCAAATAGTTGGATACGTTTCGATCGTTGGCGATGATCGGATCGTTCGGTCCTCCGATATAACGGGCATTGTTGTAATGAAAGAAGGGGCTGACGGTAAACAGAGTTTCCGGATTGATCGTATGCTGCCACGTCAAGGTCGCGAATGAATCCTTTTCCTCGTCCACGTCGTGGATGCCCGCGTACGTTGTGCCCGTAATACACTCCTCATTGCTGTCAAAGCCGTTGAAATCGGGTGGGAGGCACGTCTGGTTGGGATCCACGGGGGTTTGAAAGCGGTCGTTACGGAACGATACGGTCCAAAGAAACTGGTCGTTCGCACTCAGTTTGTAATTCATATCCGTGAAGGCGCCCTCGCCGCTTCCTTGCGCCCGGGCAATCTCCAGGACGGGCGGCTCCAAACCAAGATCGGTGCGGTTTCCTGTTACGCTCGCGTAGTAGGCGAATTTCTGGTTGTGCCCACCGAAGTTCACTTGATCGTTAGTTTGGTGGAAGCTGCCGTACGTCAGAGTGACTTCACCCTGGTTGTTGAATTCAAAACCCGACCGCGTGAATATGTTGATTTGGCCAAAGGTTCGATCGCCGCTTTGCGCCCCATAGCCACCTTCGTTCACTTGAACCTCTTCAATGTCTTTGGGGTCAAGAACACGGCCCACGTTGCTGGACATGTTTGTGTTCGGGATAGGCACGCCGTTCATGATCCAGTCAATTTGATGGCCTCCACGAATATGGAGGTGATCGTGCAATACGAAGGCCCCTGGCGCGGTCTCGGTAATGAACTTAAGGCTGCTCATTTGCTCGGCGCCCGGTAGGCCTTCTAGAATTTGGTCCCCGGAAACCAGGGTCGGCGGACTTGCGGCCTCAGGAGCTGTCGCCTCGACCGGCGTCTCTGCGGTTACGGTGATGTTCGTCGTCGCGCCGCTTACCGGAAGAGTGATTTGGACGTCTGGGGCCCCGTTGACAATCATTTGAACGGCCTCACTCGCGGTCGTGAATCCGGTCTTCTCAATCGTAAGAGTGTATTCCCCGAGCGGAACTCCAATGATAATGAATGTGCCTGCCGGACCGGTCTCCGCCGTTTGCATCCAATCCGTGTGCATCTCCTTCAGCGTCACTTTTGCCTCGGGAATCACGGCGCCGCTGGGATCTTTAACCGTCCCCCGCACCGAACCCAAATTCTGCGCGCGACTGACGCCAACCTCTCCGACAAGTAGCACCCCGATGAGAAGCAGGCTGCGCCAAATGGTTCTTGTCATGGTTTTCTCCTGTGTGTTCGGCCACGCTCTGCCCCGATAACGGCGTGACGACCTGTCCAAGCGACCCGTGCTTGGTTAAGTTCGGGGATTCTACAGGCCGAGTAAACAGAAGCGAGGTAAAGTCTCGGTAAAACTGTCTTTACGCGGGCTTAACGTCGCGAGCCAACAGACGCCAGCGAGAGCTTCCGTTTTTCAAACTGTCAGGTCATCCAGGCTAAGGCGGCAGCCAGACCACAAGAAGCAAACTCCGAGGAATCAGGAGCGTAATCGACTTAGAGCACTGCCTCGGCCACGAGTTCACGTTGATCAGGTTATATCGCTGTCTCGGGAGCGGCGGGTTGTGCGTACCGCGAGCGTTGCCTGGTTTGCAATGGGGCCAAGGCCCGATAAGTCGGCTTATCGCCAACTGGCTTTCGGGCTTGACGATGAAGCCTTTTGGCGTAAATCTCACCGCACGAGTATGAATGCTAGATTGATCGTTTCGCTATTGGTTGGTTTCGGATTTGCGTTCTTGTCGTGGTTGTTTTTTGGGAGCCTCTCATTAACCCCGTATCACTTTGGAGGGTTTTGGCAATATCTCGGCATTTTGATCACGATTCTAAGCTTGCCAGGTTTGTTCACCGGCATGATAGCCAGCGGAAATGTACACGGCGGAAGTATGGCGGTTACAGTTCTTGTAAATTTCCTCTTCTATTTCTTGGCTACTCGTTCGATTTTCAAGATTTGGGAAAGACAAAAGGAAAAATCTCACCGCTTGGCCGCGCCTGCCGGAAATCAACGTCCCGATTCCATGACATAGGGCCTGCCAAGTCGTCTTTTCGGAATGTCGCTCGTGGTCTGGTTCACATGTAGACTTTTGGAGGCAGTTTCGAGGCTTAGCCGTGTTTCCACCAGAGATCGAAGCGAATGCCTTCCGAACCGCCAACGGCGAGTTCGGATGGACTCGTGAACAGATTCCCATCGTGGTCGATGTTCTACGTTCCAAAGGAACGGCCATTCTCGGTGGCGAGTTATGGTATCGCCGCAAATGCTATGACGGATTCGTTGAGATGTATTCAAGTATTCCACAACGTGAGGACATTCCAAGCCAATATTGGGGCCTCTATGTGTGGAATACAGATCGCAAACCCGAAGAGCGATGGCCGGATTTTGTTGAACGAGGAGCATTAGAAACGCTCTCAGCGGTGGCGCGCTGGCCCTGGCCGAGCGGCGCAAGCCAGCCGCCCACGCTGCCGGGGCAAGTTCTTTACAGTCTCACCTGGATTTCCGAAGCGGACTACCAAAATCGTTACCAAAACCGATAGAGCCCGAACCGTTTTTCGGGAGTGGGCAGGACCTGTGCTGGTGATTAAGCTCCGGCAGCAAATTCGTTGTTTGGGAGGGCAGGAGGGATGTATCCTGCGCGAGAAAGAAGGTCAAAATGAGAATTTTGGCTCAAGCGAAAGGGAAACCAGAGATAGGTGTGGCCACCGTGCCTCGCGGAGTAAACATGAAAGTCTCATTGCTGTCCGCCTTGCCTTGTTTGTGTCTATTCTCCCTGGCTCCCGCACGCTCGTCTACCGCAAGCTCAAACGCCGTTGCCAAGCAATCCTCGACGCCATCGCAGACTGAATCTCAGGAGGCCGACGCCGCGGCGAGTGTTGAGGGAATTGCGTCCGCGAAGAAAGCTGCCGATGCCGCGCTCGCCATCGTCCAAGACACACTCCGGGACACGGCTTACGTTGGTCCGCGCCTTCCTGGAAGTGGCCCACGCAGCGGCCCTCACTGGGGTATGTATAACCTTCTTGAAAATCTGAATCATGCCGCACGCGCTGTTTCCGACGATGAGGGCAACAATCCTGCATCCATGATTGAAAACGAAGTCGCATTCTCCAATGCGCTCCGAAGGGCTATTAGAAATGCTGACAGTATCGCGGGTCGAGCCGACGAAAGAGAAGTTGCAAAGGAAAAGTCCCGTGCTCTCGCAGCAAGGTTGAGAAGTATCGCTTATTCGGCCCCGCCGCCTCGTATTCCCCTGTCGGCACCCATTCCTCCGCCGCAACCATTGCAGACGCAAGGGCTGGCCGGGCCACAAGGCCTTCCGGGCGAAACAGGCCCTGCTGGACCCACAGGGCCAAGTGGCCCGGCGGGTCCGCAGGGTCCTCCGGGGCCGAGTGGAGAATCGGTTGTGGTGTTTTCGGGCATTCCTGACTTCGGCAGTCCGAGAACAAGTAATCCTTCCACGCAGTCCAGCGTCTGGGCCGTTCCTAATGGCGGCGCTCAAGGTATCGTGCCTTGCTATACCAACGCGAAAGGGAGCGAGTGCTCTCTGCTCTCGCCAGGTGATATTCCGGGATCAGTCGTTAGCGCGAACACGATTCCCAGCTTCTCGTTGGCGAATGGAACCATTTCGGTGGAAACTCTGGTCAACGCGGTCGATTTTTCCAATGCCGCAGCGAGCGATTTTGCGGCGGTCGGCTTGGCAAACGGCACTGACCAGAACAACGCCATCGAGATCGTGGGCTTCGCAAACGACGGTGGTGGTAGCTTAACGTGCCAGACGGTTTCGAGTGGTTATACGACGCGCACTAACATCCCGCTTACGGCGCCGCCAAATACGAGTTTGTATCAGTACGAAATCATTGCCACAACAAGCAGTGTTCAGTTCTACGTCAACGGAGCATTGGTCGCGACGCACACAACGAATATCCCAACGACGCCTCTGAACGCACTGTTTCTAGTCTCAAGGTCGCAAGCTTCGACGGACGGCCAATATCCCAGCCTGTATGTCTCCACGACGACCTTTCGGCAGAGACCGCAATAAATTCTCTCGGGCTCCCGGTGTCAATCAAGCCATTTCATAAAAGTGATAGGACTCGGCAAGATTTCTTCACTCGTCTGCGGGAGACCATTGGGGTCGGCGAGGATAGCAACAAGCGCATGGCTGCACGCCGCCGAAAAGACCTCAGCCATTTGGCGGCGGCTTAGTGGCATCACCATACCTGCCGGAGCGCCACGCGGATACGTCTACCGCGCCACAGGATTGAAAGCCGTAATCGATCAAAGTTTCATTGATAAAATCTACCGAAAGTTTGGCCCCGGGCGGCGGTAGTCTCTCAGTTTGGCCCGATCTCGCGGACAAAGAGCTTTCCGTCCACTCGCGCCACCACCCCGGCCAGTTCGTTGGGCGCAATGCGGTCAAACACAAACATCATCGTGTCGGTACTTTCCCCCGCGTTACCAATGGCGAAGTTTAGCTTCGATTTCTGCACCACCGTCGTCCCGTCCGCTCGCAGAAGCCACACTTGAATCGCTAGGTCCTTGAGTGGTCTCGGGAACTTCGGGGGATTGGCTAAATATTGGCCGCAGACATTATTCTCGCCAGGAACACCGTACTTTACGCAGTTTGAGTCTGGGATCGACCCACCGATTAGCTCTATGGAGATAATATCGGACTTATAGAACGTGTTACCCAATTGCTCCGAGACCCAAAAATCCGTGATGTCCTGCGACAAAGGCCATACGTGAAGGAGGGTTCCACTCGGATCTGACACGACTTGGGGTATCGGCTGCGCACTCGGCGGCGGAAGTACTACCAGTGACACCAATCCCATGAACAGTAGTCGCGCTATCATGTGTAACTCCAATCTGAAACTGCGTGCCCCAAGTCTGTGGCGTCCGGCAACTTGCCGCCCAATAATGATGTTATACGCATAATCCAGATAAACGGCACGCTCAATGCGAATCATCACCCAAGTCTTGCTAAGTCGGCTTTTCGCTAACTGGCCTTTTGGCCTGGGAGGGAGTTTCCGGAATGCCGTTTAACGCTTCCACTCTTCGGCGGTTATGGCCCAGCGTTCATGATCGCGCCATTTGCCCGCTATCCTCAGGTACCGTGGCGAGAATCCTTCCCGTTTGAAACCCAGACTCTTAACCAGCCGCCGCGATGCCTCATTATCGGGCTGAATATTCGCTTCTAGTCGATGTAAGTGGAATTCTCGAAAGGCTCGGGAAATCACGGCGCGAAGTCCTGTCGTCATGTAGCCGCGACCATTGTGCGGCACAAACGCATAGTAGCCTAGGTACCCGGACCGAAAGCTGCCTCGAACTATCTCGTTGATGTTAATTACACCAGCCAGCTCAAGCGTCTTGGTGAGGACCCAATAACCTACATGACGCCCGGACCGAAATCGCGCTAAGTTTCGGTCGAAAGCCTTCGTCGTCCGCGGGGGCGATGCCCAATGACCATGCAGTTTGCTGCTCCTTTTGACCGCGGCGAGGAATTCGGCACGACGACGTTTTGATGGAATTTCAAGGACGCCCCTCACTGTTTTTTTCCTCCGGAATATTCCGATTGGAGAAATCGCATCGGAGTTTTCGCCTGATTCTACGGCGATGAGGCGTCTCAAGTCTCGAAAAGTCGGGTGATCTCAATGGGTCGATGCAACACCCACTGAAACCTACTCAAAGCCCAGACGTTTAAGAAGATTTGATTGGGAGAGCGTCAGCTTTAAAAAAGGGGCCAAAAATGAGCTTTTGCTCTGCAACAGCCCTTCAAAACATAAAACCTCCTGTATAAGAAGAACTTATGACGCACCTGGTGTGTTGCATCGACCGGTTGAGCCGGCACGGCTTATCGGATACTGGGAATTAGGCGTCCTATCAACGGCCTTCTTGATTGCTCTGATGAGTGCACTCGCCGCACCAGCTTGGGCTCAATCGACCGTTGACTGCGAGGAAACTAGACCCCGCGACGCATGGGTTCGGTCGTCGGCGCGCGGTACGATATGGTTTGGTTGGCGCAATTGTCTTTTTGCGAGAAAGGGGGCTTTTTGTTTGGTGTCGGGCGTTCCGAGCTGCCTCGCGGCTTGAGACTGATTCGATATGGAATGATCGGGCTCGTGTGCGGAACCGGCCCACTCTTGATAGCCATCGCCGTAGCTCACATGCATGGCGATCAGAATCCGAATCCGATAGGACCCGGTATGCTCGCCGGCCTGACCTTCCCTCCTTCGTTGTTTTGCCTCCTCGCAGGTTTAATAAGGTTTTGGCGCAACCAGTAGCGTTCGCTTCCCCGAGCGAACATCGTGAACGAGGGATCTCTCCGGAATCTTTCGTTGCGACTCACGTCGTCTTCGCGTTGACCGCCATAGTAAAATAGATAGTAACTTTGGCAGAGGAGAGCTTCGATCCCCCACGCTGGGGTTTCCAATGATCCTTATGGCTCCGCGCGAAAAAATGGCGCCCCGGCCGGTACATCTGCCGCTCGCCCCGACAGTGTCCGAGCTTTCCTCGTTCGCATCACCGGCACGGCGTAACCCATCGGCCAGTAATGCCTTTAAAATGATACTATTGCACAATAATAAAGTTAAACTGCCTGGAATCATACTCTTGCACGAAGTGAACCGTCCAGCGGGCGTCGTCAACTACGGCGACCGAAGTAGCCCTATTAGCATCAGCACATTAGAGGAAAATCGCTCTCGAAAGGGGCGCGTCCGTAAGCCTTTTAGAATGATAACGTTTTCCAACCCATGGAAACAACTGCTTTGGAATGATAACGTTTACAAAAAAGGTGGGGGGGCCCCTCTGGGGCGCGCAAAAGTCTACCCACAGGATGAGCTTTTGCGCGGTAACAAAGTACCCCCTGCGGGCGCACTCGCCGGGCCAAACGTGTTCGCCCATTCGGGATATAATCTCCCTTCGCAACTCGAAGGGGCATCTCGCATGATAAAAGTTACCCGGATCCATCCAGTGGAGTATTTGTGACGCATAGACAGCAAACCCATAGCGTGAAGGTCGGCAACGTGACCGTCGGCGGCGGCGCGCCCATCGTCATTCAGTCCATGACTAATACCGACACTGCCGATGTCGCCTCCACCGTGCAACAGTGCCTGGAGCTCGCCTCCGCCGGTTCCGAGATGGTCCGCATCACCGTAAACCTTCCTGAAGCCGCCGCCGCTGTCGCCGAAATCAAGCAGCGCATGCTCGACGCCGGCTGCGAAGCTCCCCTCATCGGCGACTTTCACTACAACGGCCACGTGCTCTTGACCAAGTATCCCGATTGCGCTCGCGCTCTCGACAAATATCGCATCAATCCCGGCAACGTCGGCGCCGGCAAGCGCCGCGACGAGCAGTTCGCCACCATCTGCGCCATCGCCCGCGACAACGCCAAGCCCGTGCGCATCGGCGTCAATGGCGGCTCCCTCAATCAGGAGCTGGTCATCCGCAAGATGCAGGAGAATACCGACCGCGAACTCGGCCTCTCCTCCGAGGAGATCATCAACGAGTGTATGGTCCTCTCCGCCGTCGAATCCACCGAACTCGCTTTGCAGTGCGGCCTGCGCGAGGATCAGATCATCATCTCTTGTAAAGTCTCGCGCCCCCTGCATCTGATCACCGTCTATCGCACGCTCGCCCAGCGCACCCGCCAGCCTCTGCATCTCGGCCTCACCGAAGCGGGCATGGGCCTGAAAGGCGCCATCTGGTCCTCCACGGCCATGGGCATTCTGCTCAACGAAGGCATCGGCGACACGATCAGAATCTCCCTCACGCCGCGCGTCGGCGGCGATCGCCGCGAAGAGGTCTACGCCGCCTGCGAATTGCTCCAGGCGCTCGGCCTGCGCGCCTTTCTGCCCAGCGTCACCGCCTGCCCCGGCTGCGGACGTACCACCAGCACCACCTTTCAGCAGCTGGCCGAAAAGATTCAGAGCTACGTGCGCGAAAAAATGCCCGAGTGGAAGCAGCAATACGAAGGCGTCGAGTCCATGACGCTCGCCGTGATGGGCTGCATCGTCAACGGCCCCGGCGAATCCCGCGCCGCCAATATCGGCATCAGCCTGCCCGGCACAGGCGAAGCGCCCAGCTGCCCCGTCTACATCGATGGACAGCACTTCACCACCTTGCGCGGCAACTACGACGATCTTTCTGTTCAGTTTCAGACGCTCGTCGACGATTACGTTGCCAATAAATATGCCCGCCGCGAAGCCGCGCCCGCTTCCGCCGGAGCCTGAATTTCCTGACTGGGCGGCAATGGAAAACAAATGAAGATCACCCGAGAAGATGTTTTGCGCGTTGCCGAACTCGCGCACCTCGAATTGAGCGAAGCCGAAATCGAGATGTTCTCGCGTCAGCTCGATTCGATTTTGACTTACGTTGAGAAGCTCAACGAGCTGGATACCACGAGCGTCGAGCCCATGTCGCAGGTCACGCCCGCCGCAGCCTCCGCGGAAGCCGCCGTTCAGGGAACGCCTTTGCGCGAGGACCGGCCCGCGCCTTGCAATATCATCGGCGACGTGCTCGCCGGCGCGCCTGATCCCAGCCCGCCGTATTTCCGCGTCCCTCGCGTCATCGAGCGTTAGCGCACGCACGCGGCGCGCTCGAATCGCGGACGCCGAAATCGGCGGCGCCGCATTTGCGGCTGTGTAAATTGGCGCACAATTAAAGTTCGCGCCGCTTGATTCGCATCAGAATGGCTTCGGCACGAGCGATCACAGGTCGATCCACCATCTTCCCATCCACCGAAACAGCCGCGCCGCCCGCCGCTTCCGCTGCTTCCACAATTTTCTTCGCCCAGCTTTTTTCCGCTTCCGTCGGCTCGAAGCATTCGTTCACCACGTGGACTTGCTTGGGATGAATGCAAAGTTTCGCGCCGAACCCCAACCGCTTCGCGCGCAGCGTATCGCCGCGTACGCGTTCGGCATCGTCAATCGCTGTGGTCACTCCGTCGACAGGCGCGGCGAGGTTCGCGATGCGCGAAATCAGCACCAGATGCGAGCGGAAATACAGCAACTCTTCTTCCTCTCCCTGGATTCCGAGATCCAGCTGGAAGTCGATGGAGCCGAAGACGAAACGTTGCACGTGCGGAGCTTGCGCCAGCGCGTGCGCGTTCCACAACCCTCTCGCCGTCTCGATCAAAGGCAAGATCGGAAGCGCGCCGGAATATTCGCCAACGATGCGGATATCTTCCACGCTCTCCGCCTTGGGCAGAAGCACGCCGGCAACGCCCTTCGCTCTGCACAGCGCGAGATCTTCGCGGAACCATTGGCTCTCGCCGCCATTCACGCGAACGAGCACCGGATGTTCCGGCGAAAGCCAGGCCGCAAGCGCGGTTCGCGCCGCTGCCTTTTCGCCGGCCGGAACGGCATCTTCCAGATCCACGATCACGGCATCGGCTCCGGCCGCAAGCGCCTTCGCGTAGCGATCCGGCCGATTGCCGGGGACGAAGAGATAGGAGCGTGGCGCGGCTGTTTCCATCGGTCAGAACGATCGCGGCAGTCCGAGCACGTGCTCGGCCACGTAGGAAAGAATCAGGTTCGTCGAGATCGGTGCGACCTGATACAAGCGCGTTTCGCGGAACTTGCGCTCCACGTCGTATTCGCACGCGAACCCGAATCCGCCATGGAATTGCAAGCAAGCATTGGCGGCTTCCCAGGAAGCCTCGGCAGCCAGCAGCAGCGCCATGTTGGCTTCGGCGCCGCAAGACTTCCGCAAATCGAATAGCGAGCAAGCTTTGTAGCGCATCAGATTCGCAGCTTCGATTTTGACAAACGCCTTGGCGATCGGAAACTGAACGCCCTGGTTTTGCCCGATGGGCCGTCCGAATACCACGCGCTCGTTGGCATATTTCGTGACTTTATCGATAAACCAGTAACCGTCGCCGATGCACTCCGCGGCAATCAGCGCGCGTTCCGCGTTCAAGCCATCGAGAATGTATTTAAATCCTTGGCCCTCTTCCCCGATAAGGCTTTGCAGAGGAAGCTCGAGACGATCGAAGAATAGCTCATTCGTCTCGTGATTCACCATGTTGGGGATCGGGCGCACTTTGAGCGCCGGCCCGATCGCTTCGCGCAGATCGACCAGAAAAAGCGACATCCCTTCGGTCTTGCGCTCCACTTCGGAAAGCGGCGTGCTGCGCGCCAGCAGGATCATCAGGTCGGAATGCTGCACGCGCGAGGTCCATACCTTTTGCCCGCTGACGATGTACTTGCCGCCGTGCTTCGCGGCCGTGGTGGCGATCTTCGTAGTGTCCGTTCCCGCCGTCGGCTCGGTGATGGCCATGGATTGCAGCCGCAGCCGGCCGCTGGCAATCTTCGGCAAATACGTCCTCTTTTGTTCCTCCGAACCGTGACGCAGCAGCGTAGCCATGTTGTACATCTGTCCGTGGCACGCGCCCGAATTGCCGCCGGCGCGATTGATCTCTTCCATGATCACCGAAGCTTCGATGAGTCCCAGGCCCGAACCGCCGTACTCCTCGGGAATCAGCGCGGCGAGCCAGCCCGCTTTGGTCAGCGCCTGGACGAACTCTTCGGGATAAGCGCGCTTTTCATCGATGCGGCGAAAATAGTCGCCGGGAAAATCCGCGCAGAGTTCCCGCACCGATTTGCGCAGCTCTTGATGTTCGTCAGGGACGTTCAGCACTTCGTCTCCCGTGTAAACAATCGCGGCATCAGCTTGCCAGCGAGGCCGTGGCATCCATGGCCAGCCATCCATCTGAATCCTTGGCCCACAAGCGCGCACTCTTGCGATCCGCGCTAAGCAAGCCGCAGAGCGAGAATGGCCCGGTATCGAACAAGGGCCTCATCGCCCGAAAAGAGAACGAGCTGACGTTTACGTCTCGCTGATTACGACGCAGGAGATCGAGTAGCAGAGTGGCGATCAGCGGGCCATGCACCACCAGTCCCGGATAGCCCTCGACCTCAGTGGCATAGCGGCGATCGTAGTGAATTCGGTGCCCGTTGAACGTAAGAGCCGAATACCGAAACAGCAAAGTTGGATCGGGAACGATTTCGCGTGTCCAAGTCGCATCTGCCGGCGCAACTTGTGGCGGGAGAGCGGAATCAGTTGGCTTGGAACGATCACGATAGACGATATCGTGTTCCTCAATCAGAGCCAGTCCATTGCCGTCCCTGATTTCGTGGCGCACGGTGACGAACATAAGCGGCCCGCTGCGCCCTTCTTTGGACGTTACGTTGATGATCCGCGAGAATCGCCTGATCGTTTCTCCGACATGCAGCGGATGAAAGAACTGCACGCGATCGCCCGCGAACATGCGGCGCGGCAGCGGCGCGGGAGGAAGAAAGCCGCCTCGTTTCACGTGCCCATCGGGCCCTAATTCCGACTGGCGATGAATCGGCAGAAAATAAAGCCAATGCCAGAGTGGCGGCACGAAGTCCGCAAGTTTTGGGTAGGGATCATCGCGGTCGAGCGTGGCGGATAAGGCGGCAATCGGGGCGGAAGTCACCTGGTCGGATCGAGATTCGCTCTTCCCGCGCCACTCGCGCAGGTAATCCAAATTCAAGTCCATTATGGCGAGAAAATCCTGAAATTGGCTTGACGCCATCCCGCGCGTCCGGCAGCGATTCTACTTGAGTGGCCAACTCTGGAGAAGCCCGTCGCGAAGAAATTCAGGCCATTCGCCGGATGGGCCCGCCATACCTTCTCTAGTTGCGTCAAGCCTTTGGCGCTGCCGCCGCAACGCTGGCTTCGAGCTGCGCGATCTTGTTATGGAGCCATTCGCGCATGGCGTCCTGAACCTGAAGATCGCGCCCAAAGCCTTGCATACTCGCCAGCGTCTCGCCGCGATCATTCAGCGGAATATGATGGCACGGCACGGATTCGCCCTGCTTACCCTCCGGCACGAACTCCATCAGGAAACATTTCGAACAGGGATGTTTTCTGGCGGGCAAGCCGTAATTCAGGCAAGAGATCGAATCCTGAAAGACGGAGAGTTCCTTGCGCGGCTCTCGCACCGACCGTTCGTAACCGCCGTTTTCCAGAAAATGAAGCTCGAACTTAAGCATTTCCAGCAACTCTTTAGGATTGGCTTCCATGTGAAGTCCTCCCGACTCGGTTGTCATTTTGGCGTATTTATGCGGAGCCGCACTGTGACGGGCATCACATTCCGGTGGTGACTGCCCTTTTCGCCCGCCGGCAACTGCTTGCCTTTCTTATGTGTATCGTTCTGGAACATGAGCCAGCGAACGCAATCTCTTCTGTGACATGGCGCACAGGATTTACAGGGCAAATCGCATACGTTAATGGAGGCGAATAACAATAAGGAGAAGATCCATGGAAGCGAACGGAAACCGCGTTTTACCGAGCACTGATCACCGGAAAGCATCGGAATGGTCTTTTTGCGAAGTTTGCGGAAAACCTTCCCAGGTCCCGATATGCGGAGGATGCGCGGATAGGATTCGCGCCGAAGCCGTGGCTCGAAAGAGGCGCGAGGACAAGGGACTCGAGTAATTTAATGTCAGGCTCTTTGCGATTGAGGCCGGCTCATGTGGGAAGATGATGGCGGTGTTTTCCTCTGAACATAGTGAATCAGCCGAGAAAGGCCGTCCATATTGTGACCGATCGAGGAGACGATGAAACTTTTGTTGGCCGTTGATGAATCGCCGTTCTCGCAGGAGGCCGTGCAAAGCGTGATCGATCACTTTCGTCCCAAGGACACGCAGGTTCAGGTAGTAAACGTGGTTGAACCAATCGAGGCGTATTTCTCCGCAGAATGGTTTCCGCACTTCACGCCATACACGGAAAAAGTGGAGCAAGAACGCGAGAAGCAAGCGGGTGCGCTTGTTCAAGACGTTTGCGCCAAACTGACCAAAGCTGGTTTTCGCAACAGCAAGATCGTTCTCCGCGGAGACGCCAGGGCGGCAATTCTTGACCGGGCCAGCGAGTGGAAACCGGACCTTATTGTGGTCGGTTCGCATGGACTGAAAGGGCTGAATCGTTTACTGATGGGAAGCGTTTCCGATGCCGTGGTTCGCCATGCGCCGTGTTCGGTGCAGATCGTTAGAGTTACGCCGGGCACGAAGCGGGTTGCGGGAAAGCCTCGAGCGCGCAGCGCGAAGGCCGCAAAAGCGAAGAAGAGATGAACCGCGGCCAATCTGCATTTTGCGCCAGCGCGGCGGGAGAACAAAGACCGCCGCGATGACCAGCAGATCGGGATGGCTTTGGCCGAGCGAGGTAAAAATCAGACAGCACCAAAGCACCAGCGCATAAGCGAAGGCGCGCAGAATTCGTTCTGGCAAGGCGTCCGGCGCGGCGCTCTCCGAAGCTTGCGGCAAAATCTCCTTCAGAAAAAAATCGAAAGAGAGCAGCACCAGGAGGTAGATGGCGAAATTTACGAGATGCAGAGCGGTGGCCTGCCAATAAGGCGAAGCAAACACGATGGCGTGCGCCAGCAGAAACGGGTAGAGCGGGCTCCAGTAGGCATTGAGTAATGCGCCGTGCGCTCCGTGCAAGAATCCGCCGGCCATATCGAGGTAGGCGACGGCGTCGTGATCGATGCGATTGCGGAGCGCCAGAGCCTGAAGCAGTCCCGAGGCCGGCCCAATGGTCCAGAAGAGGAGGCGGATTCGAGAGAGATCGGCGTGAGCCGCGCCCTGCACGGATTCGGAGTTGGGCATATCGACTGCTGGTTCCAGAGCCATATCCCACGCTCACGCCGGCCGGTGGTGATCTTATCCTGAATCCAGGCCGCGCATGAAGTCCTTGAGACCAAGGCTCGGGTATAATCCCCCCCGGTTCAGCCTCATAAGAATGCCATCGCGGGCGGTGTCTGAGCGGATGGGGCTGTAGCTCAGATGGATAGAGCAGCAGCTTCCTAAGCCATGGGTTAGGGCTTTGAAGGACGCAAAAATTGAATACTTCCGGATTTATGACCTACGCGCGAATTTCGCTAGCCGCCTCAGTGCTGCCGGTACCCCCGATAATCTGGTGGCCGGCGTACTCGGCCATCAAACCGCCTCAATCGTCAGCACCTACACTAAAGTTGTAGACGAATATCGTAAGGATGCGATGAGGAAACTGGAAACCTACCGCGAAGAGCAGCAGAAAAAGGGCACTTCAGCCTCTCCCGCGTCAACGCAACCTGCCGAATCGGTTCCTACAATCTAGATAAGCTCTGGCTGTAAGAAGTCCTGGTCCTGTAGATTGAACTCTCAGCCGTGAAACCCGGAATGTTTCTCATCGCCGCATACTCTCTGACACCGCCAATGTGGATGCTAACAAGACGCCGTTAGGGCCCCTGACCGCCGACACTCGCATCCCGAGAGCAAATCAACGGTCATAATATGGCGATAGCTTCGTGACCAGATATGGAAACTCTTCCGTCACGTCAACGCGCACGAATTGCTTCGATACGACGTCGGTGGTGCGATTTGTGAAGGATAGGATAACGTCCAACACCTTCCGCGTACCGCTTAAAGAGGAAGGGCGTACGTCAACGCCCGTGAAGGATTCATTTCGTCCGAAGGCTTCGGCCACCGCCTTGTGGAAGCGATCATAGCGAAGGGTTAAGTAGGTTAGTGCGCGGTCCTCGTCGGTCGCGCCTGCGTTGTCGGCCATTTGCATGATACGGTCAAACAATTGCTCGACCGCCGCTGTGAACTCTTCGCCGGTGAGCCCTTCAGGTTTTGGAACCGCCTTAATGAACGCATCGCGATCGAAGGAATAAAGGTGGTCGAAAACAACGATAGGAACCATGAGCCCGTTGCATAACTGAGGAGGCGCAATGGGACCTTTCACGCCAATCACGAGGTCAAGGTCGCCTGGCTGTGGGGTCGATCGCAGTGTCTCCACCAGCAGGTCATAGTCCGCCGGGTCGCGCGGCACTAAAATGTAGGTGTCCAGGCCTTCTATGCTCATCACCCAGCACAGATTTCGAACCAAGTAGCGATTTTGGCGCAGAGAGAGCGTCTTGTGCAGGACCTGAGGATCGGTAAGTCCCTTTGTGCCCTCGTCGCGTTTGATAACCTGAGCCAACTCCTTTTCCAGTGAAGGAGAAGGAAAGCGTGGCGCGATTTTCCCAAGGGCATAGACGTAAGAGGGAGGCTTTGCCGGGTCGGTGGTGTGTCCGTTTCCACAGTTTGGACACGAGGTAGGTGTAAGGCCGCCAGCTGTAGGGACAGGCGGGTGGCCCACAGCAGCCGCCGACTGATTTACGCTGGACGCAAGGTTCGGTACAATTTCCTTCGAGGCCGCTTCCTCCATTGGTGCTCTCCCTTTTCGAATTTTCAGCCTAGCTCGTGAAATGCATCCATCGATTGAGCGTGGCCGCACGTTTTTCGCAACCGCCGCATGGCTTGATTCCCATTGCGTAACTCATCCGATTGATGACGTCGCCCAAACCAATTTCCTCATCCCCAACGAAGCCGGGCAGCCGGATCCGCAGGGGTTCTCGTTCACGATTAGAGGTATCGCCGTCTGTTTTTTTTTCCACGCGCTCCTGCCGATCGGAACCGTAAAGGATCAAACTCGACAACGGTCAATTCCGCTGATAAGCCGCAGCCAGCCATCGATATGCTGACCAAGCGTCCAATACCGGCGGGACGATCGTGCTCCTACGATGCGACTGGGTCACCGCGAATTTCACGTCGGCCGGACGCGCATTTGGAAATTCAGACCATAGCAGCGCGATTGCTCCGGTGACAAAAGGTGCCGCCGCACTCGTGCCGCCTGAAGTGCGCGGCTTGCCATTTGTTCCGAGGCTTGTGACGCTTTCTCCAGGGGCGCTCAAGCCGTGCCTGCCAATCGAGCTCCCAAAATTCGAGTCGCTCATGGGTCTGCCCCGGAGGTCACAGGCGGAGACAGGAATTACCCACGGATGACGCGTAATAACTGAGCTTCCGATCGCGCCTTGGTTTCCTGCCGCTGCAACCACGAGGGCACCGCGCTGCCCCGCGTAAGTTATCGCCTGCTCAAGCGAGCGCTCACCGCGGTGAGATGGCTGAGCAAGAGCGGCGCTAACATTCAGCACACGCGCACCCAAAGCGACGCTATCGGAGATGGCTTGGGCGAGCTCATCGGCAGTTGCGCTCGGCATTTGGTCGTCGGCGCTCGAAACTTCCGCAAAGATCGGGCGGAGCAATAAAGTGCAACCGGGACAGATCGCGGGAGCTTGCGCCCCGCGGCGAGCTCCGAGTACCCCGGCTACAAAAGTGCCGTGGGTGCACGCAACGCTGTCCGTGATGCGGCAAGCCGGGTTCGGTTTTCCGGGGACCTGAACGATGCTGGCGTTAAGAAGGTCGGGGTGGTCGAGATTAACGGGCCCGTCAATTAAGGATACCTTAATCTCAGGAAGGCCGCTGCCGCGTTCCATCAGGTTCGGTAGCCGAACCAACTCCAGAGGGGTCATGGTGCACTCGCGATCGACAGGAGTCCGTATTGCAATTGGTGACTGCGCCGGGGCCGCTGCGCCTCCTAACTATACTGAGACAAAACAACCAGCACGGAGAAGAATCTTAAGTGTGAACGCCGTTACTCAATCGCGCTTCGTGAACAGGGTGCCGAGTCTAATCCGCGAGGAGGAAAAAGGCAAGGTCGGCCGAATCTGGTTGACAGCGCGTGATCTGAGTGGCCGCCGACCACGCCGAGGAAATCTAGCTCGCTTCGGAAAAAGTGCGGTAAGATACCCCGGCGGGGCGTGTTTCCTCTCGCGCTCTGCTGTGACTGCCGATCGGAAAAATCCAACGGAGCGTGAGGCGATGAGTACTCCGAACCTGCCTGGATTTACCGCTGAAAATTCACTGTACAGAACCAAGACAACGTACCGCAAGGCAGGCACCTACATTGCTTTCTCAGACGCAATCGTGCCGCAGTTGGCTGACTGTACAGAATGTAGCAACTGGCTCTACGGATGGAGGCTATGCTGCACCCACATCAGGGTGTGCGAGCCCGGTGGAGGATGCTTTACCGAAACCGAGTGCAATCCGGAGCCGTGCGGCTTGCTCTGGGACATCATAGGCAGCATTCTAGACTGATGAAGCCCTTGCGGGTTTCTTGAGCTCATTACAAGACCGGTATTTGTCCGGTTAGCGAATCAGGCGCTACGGGCGAGGATGGCCTCTTTTCTCGTTGGGCCGCGAGCCTACCGCACGCGGGTGCGACGTGATTCCTTCGAGATCAAGTTTTTCACCGAGCTTGGCGAGGCCCAAGAATAATCGGATCAAGTACACATAGGTCACAGTTCCAACCACAGCCGGTCTGCTCGTCGCAGCAGAACCAACGAACGCAAAAGATAGCAGGCTCGACCACAGCGTCGCTTCCCGGAGCTGAGTAAGAAAGCCCGGAAGTAGTGTAGCCGGGGCTAATGCAGCGCTTCTGTTGAAACAGCGCTACGTCTGCAGTGAACCCGGGCATGTTCATGACTAATCTCCTTTCTGAAATGCGTCTTGTATCGCACAAACGTATGGGACGTCAAGCGCACCGGGAATGCATCGCCCAAAACATCACTGATCGTAATTTCCACCGGCTTAAATGTTAAGAGTCGCCAAAGGCTTGCCTTTCGCAGATTTTATAGCGAGAGCAGATTGTGGTCGCCATTTTGCCCAGCTGATTTGCGCCACACTCCTGATTAACGGGGGTTCTCGGACAAGTGGTCTACCGGTACGCACGACACCCGTCGCGTCGCTAAGGAGGGGGGGTATAGCGTAGCCGAATTGTTCCCGAAAGATGCTACCCCCGCAAGTCAATGACACCTGTGAACCGCACTTCTAGACTCGAACTGTTATGATCCGTTTTGAATCCAGAAACGATTCGCAGTCTAGGACGAGGCTGGTTCTAGGACAATCGAACCGAAAGCTAATAGTGGTGGGCCTGGGGAGAGTCGAACTCCCGGCGCGCGGTTTAGGAAACCGCTGCTCTATCCATCTGAGCTACAGGCCCATCTGCTCAAATCTTATCCTGAATCGCGGCTGCGCATGAAGTCCAGCGTTCGCCGGCAAAGCGGCTTCGGCGCGGCAAGCCGGTGAGGCGGATTACTGCGGCGAATCGCGTGCTAGTGGGATGGCGCGCTGGCCGGCTTTACGATTCCCTGCTCGAAGTTCTTTTCGTTGGCCTGGACGCAAACGTCTTCGCCAATGTCCCAGGGCTTCAACCGATAGTTCCTCGTCACCGTCCAAGGCTTGGTATACGCTTTGGGGTCGTCGATGGTGAGCTCGAGCTGCATATTGTCGTGGTCGGTGCGCCGATAGCGCTCCACGACGTGCAGGGCGTCGCTGTGGGGCAAACCCTGGTAGTCGAGCCAGGTCCTGTCATTCAGCCCAACCGTATCTATGACCAGGGCGTCTCCGTCCCAATGTCCTATGGAATTTCCCCACCAGGAGGGATCGAGATCCTTGGGATGCTGCCGCCCGTCCATATAAATTTCGCGAAAATCGTGGCTTCTCTCATAGAGGATGAGTACCTCGCCGGCGGCCGGTACGATCTTGAATGGATGGTTGGCAAGCAGCACGCGCGGCACGCCCAGAGGATCGCAGTTTTTTATGAAGGGATCGGTATTCTCCGCGAAACTGATCACTACATTGGGCCCGTGCCCGTTCCTCTCGGACTCGAACTTCGTCTTGGCCCAGGGCTGCATGGGCGCAGCATCGCGGGGAAGGTCAAAGACATTGCCGCCGTACTGCAGCCAAACGCCGGAAAGATCCGGAGCGCTCGTTGCGGCGCCGGCGTTCGCGGCCGGACGCGCCCCAGCCTGAGCGAACATCATCGGGGAGAAAGCCAGCGTTACCAGCAGGACCGGGATGGAACCAATGATTTGCCTTCGCATGGAAAGCTCCTTACCAATTCCTTACTCGGCCGGCGGCGTACAAATAACTCCGCGCCATGGCCCGCTGAGCGACTCATTATTTTTCAGTTGGCGTGAGCTCTTCGCCGTCGGCCAGAGTGACTTTCTGCAGAAGCCCGATGGTCGAGCCGTTTTTGGCGGGAACGGCGACGAGCGTGACCTGGTCCCCCGGCTTCAGCGAATTTCTATGCCAGCCGGCGTGCATCAATATGCTGGGAGGCTGCGTCTCGAAATCCCAGTGAGCGACATTGCCCTTGTCGTCGGTGACATCCAGGTGAACTTGAGAATGAGGGTTGGTCCATTCAAAATTGCTGATGGTTCCCTTGAGCGTTATCATCTTGCCCGTCTCGTAGGCGACGCCGCCATGGTGGGCCACAACAGGCGTGGCAATGACGAGGAGGCCAAAAAGCACTGCTAAATAGTTCACCGGCTTGGCTTTCATGCGATCACTCCACGGAGACACCCGCGAGACATGGAACGAAACGGCGCCGAATCCCGCGGTTTGCTCACGTACTGAACAAAAATGTACATCCGAATAATCCCGCATGCAATGGCCCGCACGCAATCGCAGGTCTCGGGCTAGGGAAGGTTGGTGCTCGAGAGACGCTCATTCGACGACTGGTTTGGGAGTTTCTGTTCCAGATAAGCATAGGGTCCGGCGGCATAGACAATCTTGCCGCCGAGCATGGTCAGCAGAGAGACGTTTTGGCCGATCTGCTCGACCGGCTCGGTCATGTAGTCTTGTGAGAGCACGGCCAGGTCGGCGAGCTTCCCCGCTTCGAGCGATCCCCGCTTGCCTTCATCGAAGGAAACCCAGGCGCTGCCCATGGTGTAGTAGCGCAGGGCGTCCTGGCGCGTAGGCGCCTCCTCCGGCCCGCGCACGGGCGCGCCGCTGGCGGTCTTGCCGTCGAGCGCCCATTGCAAGACGGTGAAGGGATTGTAAGTGGAGACGCGATGCGCGTCGGTTCCCAAACTGATGTGAATCCCGATCTTCTTGGCGGTGTTGACCGGCGGCATCCTGCTCGCAACGTCGGGGCCCCGGCGCTTCACCACCTCATCGCCACTGTTGTACATCTCGTCCTGCACGGTCCAGCCCACGCCCATCGCTTTCATGCGCTCGAAAGTGGCCGCCGAGCCATCGTTGAGATGCGCGACGGTCCAGCGCAAGTTGGCGAGCGGGAACTCCTTATTCACGCGCTCGAAGGTGGCCAGGAGCTGCTCCACATTTTTGTCGCTGTCCCAGTGCATGGTGAGCGCCAGGCCACGCTGCGCGGCCCAGCGAACGATCTGGTAATACTTGTCCAGTTGGTCAGGCGTGGCTTGCCCGGTAATCCCTTGCATGGCCCAAGTGATCTTTTCGCCGACGCCATTGAAGTGAAGCGTATCGTCGCCAAGACCCATGGGGAGCAAAGTCAGGTAATTCTTGAAATCCTGGAACTCCGTGTCCGGGGCCAGCGCGGACGCGCTATACGCCATGCGAATCGTCATTTGCCCATCGCGCCACACCTTGAACACCGCCTGGTAATCTTCGGGCCGGAGGTTATTTCCTCCTGGATCGACGACGCCTGTAAGACCGAGACGATTCAGTTCCCGGAAGAACTCCTTGCTGCCCTCCACTTCCTGCTCGAACGTCGGCCTTGGCAGCCGGTCGTACAAGGCAATCATGTTGCCGTTGACCGTTCCGGTCAGATTTCCATTGGCGTCTTTTTCGAGCTTGGTGCGCGCGGGCAGGTCGCTGTCGCTCTTGATGTTCAGAGTCTCGAATGCCAGGGGAGTTAGAATGGCCGAGCCGTACGAGAGCTGCACGTAAACCGGGTTGTTAGGCGCCGCGGCCACCAGTTCCGCCTGCGTGGGGCGGCGCTTTTCCTTGAAAGTGTCCAGAGTAGAGGGCGGCGTAACCACCGCGAGCCACTCTCCGGGCTTGGCCTTTTGCGCCGCGTCGTGCAGACGCGCCAGCGCGTCCGCCAGAGAAGATGCGCCGATCCAGTTCACCTCGGTTTTCCAGGTGAGCGCCGCGCGGACCGCGTGCATGTGGTTATCGATCAGCCCGGGAATTACGGTGCGGCCTTGGAGGTCGATGACCTGCGACTTGGGCCCCTGCAGCTTCTTGATTTCCGCATTGCTGCCAACGGCGAGGACCTTGCCTTCGCGAATGGCCAAGGCCTGGCGCACGGAGAACTGGGGATCGACGGTGAGAATCTTGCCGTTCAGCAGGACAGTATCGGCGGATTGCGACCACAGTGCGGCGCTCGAGGTAAGCACCAGCGAAAGAAGCAGGACAAGCCGAGGCACTCCGGTAGACGGGCTTTTCATCGAACTCCTCATTGAGCGGGATAATTCCACTTTGACTGATCGCTCACTTATAGACCGGGCGCTCCGCCAAGTAAACCGATTTATTCGCCGGGCGGAGGCATCCGAAAGCCGCTCGCGGGTTCGCCCTAAAGCTTATTGAGGCCGTCGAGCGCGGCCACTTTGTACGCTTCGGCGAGCGTAGGATAGTTGAAGACCGTGTCGCGAAAATAGTCGATGGTGCCGCCGTAACTGAGCACCGCTTGGCCGATGTGAATGATCTCGGTAGCCCGCTGGCCGAGCGCGTGAACGCCCAGTAACTTGCGCGTATTCCGGTCAAAAAGGAGCTTCAGCATTCCCGTTTCGTCGCCGAGCATCATGCTTTTGGCAAGCTCGGCGTACTTCGCGATTCCGACTTCGTAGGGAACTTTCGCCGCGGTCAGGCGCTCTTCGGTTTGGCCAACCATGGAAATCTCCGGAATCGTATAGATCCCATAGGGAATCAATTCCGGCATCACCGTGCACGAGATGCCGAACATGTTGCAGCTGGCCAGCCGTCCCTGTTCCATGGAAGTGCTCGCCAGAGCAGGAAAGCCGATCACGTCGCCGGCGGCGTAAATGTGACTGACTTCCGTCTGGAAATAGGCGTTGACGCCGATTCTCCCACGCGCGTCATGGGAGATGCCCGCCGCATCGAGCCGCAGCAGATCGCCGTTAGCCTGGCGGCCAACGGCATAAAGCAAGCTTTCCGCCTGCACCTTCTTGCCGCTTTCCAGCTCCGCAAACACGCGATCGCGCGAGCCGTCAATGCCAACGCGGGTGACTTTTTCGCCCAGGCGGAACGTGGTCCCCAGTTGACGCAAATGGTATTCCAAGGCCTCCGCGATTTCCCGGTCCACGAAATCCAGAATCGAAGGGCGCTGATCGATGAGAGTTACTTCAACGCCGATGGCAGCGAGAAAGGAAGCATATTCGAGCCCCACCACACCGGCTCCGACCACAATGAGATCCCGTGGCAGACCGTTCAAACCGGTCAACTGGTCGGTGTCCAGGATTCGCTTTCCGTCAATGGGAATATCGCGGTGATGAGCCGGCCGGGTGCCGCAGGCAATCAGGATGTGATCGGCCGCGAGATTCACCTTGACGCCGTCGCGGTCCACTTCCACGCTGTGCGGATCCAGAAACTGCGCGGTGCCCTGAAAGACCGTAATCCCGTTGCGCCGAAGCTGGGCGCGAATCACTTCCGTCTCCCGAGCCACGATCGACTGCACGCGAAAAGCAAGATCCTGAACCGAAATCTCGTTCGTGCCGCGGTAGTTATTGCCGTAGAACGCCTTTACCGCGAGTCCCGTCAATTGAAAGATAGCTTCGCGAACGCTTTTGCTGGGAATCGTGCCGGTGTGTACGCACACGCCGCCCATCATCACGGTCCGGTCGATTACGGCCACGCGCTTGCGCAGCTTGGCTGCGCAGATTGCGCCCTTCTGGCCCGCCGGACCGCTGCCGATGACGATCAGGTCAAATTGTTGATCATTCATTATTCTCGGGTATTCTCAGTTCTCGTCCATTCTTGTGTGACCCGGACTTCCTCGAATTCCTATTCTTCCGCGTTGCGCGGCTGAGGACAGCGCTGGAGCGGTGCGAAAGACCTAGTTTACCAAGGTTTGCGACCGAGGCCTCCAGAAATCGCGGCAACGCGGGAAAGGCCGCGCCTTCCGGTTGCCGCTGGGCCGAATCGATCAGGAACTGCTGCACGTTGAAGCGCGAGCCGTTTGGGGAGTACGGCGGACCGCCGGCATCGCGAGCGCGGAGGTATCTACCGTCCGGCATCAAGACACGCGTCTTCTCCGTATCGGCGAGATAAGGGGCCACGACCTCTCGCAGGATTCTTTCCCGCAGTACAGCGTCGTTCACATGGAACATGACTTCCACGCGCTCATAAATATTCCGGTGCATCCAATCGGCACTGCCCAGATACACTTCCGCATCCCCGCCGTTGCCAAACACAAAAATTCTGCTGTGCTCCAAAAACCGCCCAATCACGCTGCGTACTCGGATTCGGCTGCTCACGCCGCGCACGCCGGGACGCAACGCGCACGCCCCGCGGACCAGCAGCTCGATTCGCACTCCGGCCTGGGAAGCCCGATACAACGCCCGAATCGTTTTATCGTCGAGTAGCGCGTTTACCTTGGCGACGATGAAGGCGGGCTTTCCCGCTTTCGCGTGCGCCGCTTCGCGCTCGATCAAGCTCAGGCAGTTCTTCCCCAGGTTCAGCGGCGCCACGAAGAGCGGGCCATATTGCGGCCGTTCCGAATAGGCGGTGAGATAGTTGAAAACGTGGTGGACGGACGATGCGATCTTGGGATCGCTGCTGAGCAAACTCAAGTCCGTATAGAATTTCGCGGTCGAGGGATTGTAATTCCCCGTGCCCAGGTGAGCGTAGCGGCGAATCTGGCCATCCGCCTCGCGCCGGGCGACCAGCGCCATCTTGCAATGCGTTTTCAGGCCAACGACGCCGAAATAGACCTGGACTCCCGCCTCCTGCAAGTTTCGGGCCCAGCGAATATTGGACGCCTCGTCGAATCGCGCCTTCAATTCGACCACCACGGCGACTTCTTTTCGGGCCGCAGCTTGAATGAGCGCGCGAACAATCGGGGAGTTCTCGCTGGTGCGGTAGAGCGTTTGCTTGATCGAGAGAACGTCAGGATCGCGGGCCGCGCTTTCGACGAAATTGACCACCGTCGAATAAGAGTCGTAGGGATGATGCAGCAGCAAGTCGCCCTTGCGAACCAGGTCGAAAATGGAGGAAGAACCGGGCCTGAGCGCAACCTCGCGGGGCAGGAAGGGCTTGAACTTCAAATCGGGGCGAGGGGTTTGGTCATACAGATGGAATAGCCGCGACAGGTTGACCGGGCCGTCCACTTGAAACACCTGCCAGGGAGCCAGCATGAAGTTCGCTTGCAAGCGGTCCACAATCTCCTGGCTCGCACCAACCTCGATTTCCAATCGCACCGCCGCGCCCTTGCGGCGCGAGTGCAATTGCGAGTCCACGGTATCCAGAATCGTCCGGGCTTCTTCTTCCTCCAGATATAGGTTGCTGTTGCGCGTGACGCGAAAGGCGGCGGCCGAAAGAACTTCATATCCGCGGTAAAGGCGCGCGGAAAATGCGTGCACGACGTCGTGAAGGAACACATACTCGGTCTTGCCTTCCGCCGACGGCAGCATCACCAGACGGGGCAATGCTCGCGGCACCGTTACCACGCCGAGATACACTTCCGCCTTTCGCCGCTTGCGCCGCAGCAGGAAGGCCAGGCACAGCGCCTTATTCAATACGTGGGGAAACGGGTGCGCGGGATCCACCGTCACCGGCGTCAGCAGGGCTTCCACTGTCTTCGAGTAGAACTCTTCGACGTACTCCTTCTGCTCCGGCTTTAGCTCGCTGACGCTGAGCACTCGCACCGACTCGTCCGCCAGCGCGGGAACGAGCTCGTCGCGCCAGCAGCTATACTGCGCGTCCGCAAATTCGCTGAGCCTGGGAGCCAGCTCGGCCAGCACCGCGCCGGGAGGCCGCCCGTCGGGGCCCGGTTCGCTGTGGCCTTGCTCGGCCTGCTGCAAGAGCCCCGCCACGCGAATCTCCACGAACTCATCCAGATTGCTCGCGGTGATTGCCAGAAACTTCACCCGCTCGAGCAACGGATTCGTGGCACTGCGAGCCTCTTCCAGCACTCGCTCGTTGAATTGCAGCCAGGAGAAATAACGGTTAAGGAACAGTCTGGGGTCAGACAGCTTATCGCGGGCCATGATTGTCTGCGCGCGCTACGCTATCTGGGCAATGTTACTGCTGCGTTAACGGCGGTCTGCGCTCTGAGCAGAGGCCATCACTGCCGAGCGCGCTTGCCGGTGCAACGAGCGCTATTCGTGGGGACGCGGCCGCTTGGCCTTGTCTCCGTTGAGCAGCACAAATTTCTGCGCTCTTTTCCCGGTGTCCACTTCGCCGGTGTAGAGATTGCCGTGAGAATCCATGGCAATAGCGTCAATCCAGTGGAAATAGCCGGCCATGCGCCCGTTGTCTCCGATGGAGCCCGCGACTGCGCCCGTCTTGCGGTCTTGAATCCAGACTTTGTCGTTCGTCCCATCGGCGATCAGCACGTATTTCTCCCCGGCGTCGTGCGAAAACGTCAGGTTATAGATCGTGCCGCACATGCCAAACATGGTGCTGCCCGGCCCGCCGCACTCCGGCCCGCGCGCAGGCGTGGAGGGGTGCACGAAAAAGCTGGTGATGAACTTGCCTTCCTTGGTGAACACCTGAACGCGGTCGCTGCCGCGCTCGCATACGTACACCAGATTGTCGGTTGAAAAATGCACGCAGTGCAGCGCGGGAGCAAATTGCTTCTGGTCCGGAGGAGGTCCCGTCTTCCAGTCGTAGGGCGGAGTGGGGTCATTATCGATTTCGCTGAGCGGGATGCCGTGGCCGCCCCAGCCCCGCTTGAATTTGCCGTCGTAGTCGTAAACCAGGACGCGCTTGGCGTCCACGATGTAGATCTCCTTGGCGTCCTCGTCGAGATCGAAGAAAAATACGCCGTTGGGGAATATGTCCGTCTGCTGATTATTTTGCTTCGCGGGCGGCAAAGCTTGGCCCGGCGTGGGGCGCGGTCCGCGGTGGCCGAACTCCCAAAGAAGCTTTCCATCGCCCGTAAATTTCATGATGGTATCGCCGCGTGCGCCGCCGGCGAGCCAGACGTTTCCTTCGCGGTCCACCAGGATGCCGTGTTCGGCGCCGGCTCCGGGATGCGGATTGCCTTCCGCGGGCCAGCCGGGCACGTAGCCCGGTCCTCCCCAACCCTGGAGCAAATTGCCTGCGGTGTCGAATTCCAGCACCGCCGGCGCGGCAATGCAGCAATCGGTTCGCGGCGGGTTGGAAGCCGCGCCGTTCTCATCCGGATTGATGTCGCGAGGACGATTCATCACCCAGATGTGATCGTCCTTATCCACCACCATGACGGGAACGCCTTGCATCAGCCACTTGTGAGGAAGCGGCTTGGGCCAGTAGGGATCGACCTTGTACTTGGGAACCTCTTGCGCTCGCGCCGCGAAGTTCGCGACGAGAATCAGAGCGCAGCAAGCTCCGATCGCGAGCGCGAAGCTCCTGGACCATATTTTCACTGAGCTTATTGCTGAGCTTTTCCAAAGACGGCCCAAAGTTGGCATCGGTGCTCCTCCCGCTGGCGGATGGAAATAATGCGCGGAGTCTAGTTCTCGTTCGGTGGGAAGTCAAGAAATCGAGCGAACCGAGAAGAGTCAAAACGGAAACCGCCGTCTTGCCGAGTAAGCCGGCGGGGAGGTGGCGCCTTCAGTTTGAGAAGAGAAGCTCCTTGACACCTTAGCGCGGCGAGAGTATAGAACTCGGCAACTAGCCACTCGGGGGTTTACTTACACCTAACCAGAAAGCCCAACAGGAGGAGACCAGATGCTGAGCAACGGTAAGGCTCACTTCGTTTGCTCGCTCGTTTTGAGCGCGGGACTCTTGATCGGGTTGGCCAACGTACGTTTGGCGGCCCAGGGCACGACCGGCACAATTCTGGGCACAGTGACCGATACGTCCGGCGGAGCGATCCCGGAAACCACTATCCGGGTGACGAACACCGGCACGAATGCAACGCAAATCGTAACCAGCGACGCTCAAGGGCATTATCGAGTTCCCGACCTCCCCGTCGGCAGCTATCAAGTCTCGTCGGAAAAGGCAGGCTTCCAGACCGTCGACCACCGGGGGATCACGCTCGACGCGGGCGCCGACCTGGTGGTGGATTTCTCCCTGCAAGTGGGGCAGGTGACGCAGGCGGTGACGGTGGAGGGCGACGTTACGCAGGTGGAGACGACTTCGTCGGCCATCTCGACAACCGTGGAGTCCACACAGATGCGCGATTTGCCGCTCAACGGGCGCAACTTCGAGGAACTGATCCTGCTGGCGCCGGGCGTGGTCAACGAAACGGGCGCGGGCGCGCTGCATAACTCCTACATCGGTTTCGGCAACTACTGGTCCGTCTCCGGCTCGCGCCCGAATGGGCAGGGCGAAATCCTCGACGGCACCGACATCCAGGATTATCAGGACCGCGGATCGGGCTCCGGGATTTTGGGAACGACGCTGGGCGTCGACGCCATCGCCGAGTTCCAGATGCTGACGAATACTTACGGCGCGGCGTACGGTGGCAACGGATCGGTGGTGAACGCGGTGACGCGCTCGGGGACCAACAACTACCACGGTTCGGCATACGAATTCGTCCGCAACAGCGCGCTGGACGCGACGACCTTTCCCGCCACGGTGAAACAGCCCTTCAGCAAGAATCAGTTCGGAGGCACGCTCGGCGGCCCGGTCAAGAAAGACAAGATGTTCTTTTTCGTGAACTACGAAGGGATCCGCCAGATGACCGGGCAGACCAATCTGAGAGTGATCCCGGACGCTAACGCGTTGCAAGGCTACATTCCGGCAACCGGCGCGCCAGCGGCTTGCAATGGTCCCGGAGCGCCCGCGGGTTACGTGAATTGCGGGCCGGGGAGCAGCAACGCCGCAAACTTTGCGACTATCAAGCCGTACTTGAACCTCTTTTCATCGTCGAGCCTCGGTAACCTGCCCATCGTCAGCAATCTCGGCAACGGAACCGAACAGGTGCAGGTAAACGCCAATTCGCCCGCGAGCGAGGATTACGTGGTGGGCCGTTACGACTGGACGCTCTCCTCCACCGATTCCCTCTTCGGGCGGTATCTCTTCGACAATGCAAATCTGACCGAGCCCTTCTACAGCAGTTTTCCGCAGTGGTCGAATTACGACCGCACCCGCAACCAGTTCTTTACGCTCGGCGAGAAACACATCTTCTCGAACACCCTGATCAACTCGGTGAACCTGGGCATCAGCCGGACCTTTCTCGATCTGCATAGCGACGGCACAGCCGGCGACCTTCTGGACTTTTCAGGCGACCTGACCACGGCCCGCGGAGAGCCGATTATGAACGGCGCTCTTTCGGCGGGATCGGGCATCTCCAGCATCGGTCCGGGGCAAATCAGCCCGGTGCGATACGCGCAGAATAAGCTGAGCGTGGGCGACGACATCTTCTGGACCAAGGGCGAACATAGCTTCCGTTTCGGAGGAAGCGTCGAGCGGATTCAAACCAACGGCCTGCACATGTTTCCGGGCGGCGGAACGTGGAGTTTCACGTCGCTGAGTTCGTTCCTGACGGACTCTCCCCAAGGCTTCCAAGGGCCTTGCAATTACTACAACAGCGAGCCCGGCTGCGTTTTCTCGAACGGCAGCCCTTATCCCGAGCCTTTGGCGCAGCATGATGCGCGCGAAACCGATTTCGCCATGTACGTGCAGGACGATTGGAGGGTTCGGCCGACGGTCACCCTGAATATCGGGTTGCGCTACGCGCCGACCACAGACCCGCGTGATGCGTTCAACCAGCTGTATGACCTGCTCCCGGTGCCGTTTGGGCAGACGGGGAACCTGCCTAGCGGGGCGGGAACGGCAGTGGCCTCTACGCTGACGCCCGTATCCAACTACATGTTAAAGAACGACTCCCTGCATAATATCGATCCCCGGATTGGAATCGCGTGGGACCCGTTCAAGGATCACAAGACGTCTGTGCGCGCAGGTTACGGGATATTCCACCAGATCATGTCCTATCGCGACTATCGCAATGCCTCCTACTCTCTCTTTCCCTGGGTGGTCAAGAACCAAACCTCGGGCACGTTTGATTTCCCATTCCCGAACCAATCTCTGGTCACTTCGCCAACGACCGAGACGAACGGAACGAATCCCTACAACACCACCCCGTATTTGCAACAGTGGAACATCAGCATCCAGCACGAGATCATGAAGAACACGGTCATAACCGTGGCCTACGTTGGCTCGCACGGTGTTCACCTGCTGGGCGAACAAGACGCCAATCCTCCCGTTCCAGTGGGAGGCCTCACCCAACTCGGCACTGGCGGTCTTCAAATCAGCGGCGGACAAACCGTGTATCCTTCGTTCGCGGGGGAGTTCAACGGAATCGTGTCCGCGCCGGTATTCAATTCCAATGGCACGGTGGGAGCCCCAGGAACAATCACTGTTAACGCTAACGGCAGCATCACCTGCGCCGCGGCCTCCACGGCGGCTTGCAGTCTGGCGAGCCCAACCGGACAGGCGATTGTGGATCCGGCCACGGGTCAAGTGTCCTTCTCGCACATTGTGCAGGGCGCCAGCTACTCGATTGTGGCCAACAACCACACCAATCCGAATTTCAGCTACATGAATAACGGAGTAACCAACCTGTGGTCCCGCTATAACGCGTTGCAGATCGGCTTCGTTCGCCGATTGACCGACAACTTGTCATCGCAGGTCTCCTACACCTATTCGGACTGCACGGACATCAGCTCCGGCGACTGGACCCAGGAGGGCGGCACCATCATCGCCGACGCCTACAATTACGGCGTCGACCGCGGGCCGTGCGTTTTCATGATCCGGCACAACCTGACCGCGAACTTCCTGTACATACTTCCGTTCCAGAAAAACCGGTTGGTATCCGGCTGGCAGGTCGGCGGAATCTTCTACTTCGCAACAGGCGGCCCCTTTCACGTGACCACCTTCTCGAACGGCTCGACCGACATTGGAACGGTTGCCAACCGCGCCGATTACGCGCCCAATGCGCCCGGCTGCAACAACACGCCAATCAACTCGAACTACGGCAGCACCAGCGGGATCAGCTACCTGAACCCCAATTGCTTTACGGCGCCACCGGTGGGCGAGTTGGGCAACATGCAAAGAGATTCGTTGTTCGGGCCGGATAACATCACGTTCAATCCTTCATTGCAGAAGCTTACGAAACTCTCGGAGCGTTTCAATCTCCAGTTCCGGGCGGAATTCTTCAATGTGTTTAATCGCCCGAATTACGCCAACCCGGGATTCCCGGCTCTCCAACAGGGCGGCAGCAGTTCCGCGGCCAGCGTCGCGAGCGGCACGCCTCTCCCAACATTTGGACAGATTACGTCCATAAACGGGACCATGCGCCAAATCCAGTTTGGATTGAAGCTGCTCTTCTAAAGCGGAGTGGCCGGGCGGCCAAGGGCGCAAAGCAAATATGGTTCAGGACTCTGCGGGCGTCCTGCGGCGTTCAGGGGCGCGGCACGTGCATGGAAAATAAGACCAGCACGCCATGGATGGGGCTGAACCAGTGCGGCGTGTTTTCCGGGACCAGAATCCAGTCTCCTTTGGAGATCGCGCGCGGCGCTCCGCCTTCGATGGCGGAGCCATTGAGGTTGGCGGCATCCGTGCGCTTCTCATTGACCAGCTTGCCGCCCGTCGTCAACGTGGCTGAGCCATCGATCACGTAGAAGAGCTCGGCCTCGTGTTCATGCACCGCTGCGTTGCCCACCGCGGCGCGGTATTCGAGGTGACCGTCGTACGATCCCAACTCGAGGATAGGCTCGGCGACTGTCGGCTGGGCTTCCTTGCGCTCGGCCTTCGCTTTGGCAATCAGCGCGGTGACGTCGGCGGCAGAGGTGAACGTCTTCGTTGGCTTGGGCGACGTTTGCGGGGCAGCTTGCGGCGCGGGCTGCGCCACTGCCAGCGCGGCCGCAAGAGTCAGGGCCAGGCCGATGACGCCGATCGTCTTGTTCAACGGTGTGCGGATAAAAAGTGTGCGCATAAGACCTCCCGGTGTAGTTGGGATTTTACCCAATTGAAATTTCCGATTGAGTCGCCGGCCTTTAGTCTCTAGCCCGGCGCATCGTACGCCTCTCTTATTCCCGGCACAACGAATTTGCCGCCGAGCGGGCGCCAATCACGAATCGGTAAATAACGCCGCGCGGGGCTGGCCGACGGCCAGGGGCGGCGGGGCCGTAGGATCGCTGAAATCGGCGGTCCAGGACCAGTTGGCGATCTCCGGCAAATCCTCGAAGTTCTGGCGAATGTACGCGCGATGCTCGTAGAGCTTGCGATCGAACAGGTCGGTCACGTCGGCAGTTTCCGATCGCAGGCGCGGCACATACTTCATGGCCAGCTTGGCGAGATCGAAGCGGCTCATGCCGTTCAAAACCACCATATCGAAGGGCGTGGTGGTGGTGCCGGCGTCCTTGAATCCGCGAACGTGAAAGCGGGCTTCGTTGGCGCGGCCGTGCATCATGCTGTGGATCACCGCGGGGTAGCCGTGATGGGCGAAAATCACGTGCGCCGAGTGGGTAAACAGTCCCTCGAAAGAGATGTTGTCCATGCCATGCGGGTGAACGTCCGGGCTCATCAGAACGTTAAGATCGACCACGTTTACGACGCGCAGCTTCATTCCGGGAACGTGCTTGCGCAACAGCCAGGCGGCGGCCAAGGTTTCGAGCGTGGGCACGTCTCCGGCGCAGGCCAGCACGACGTCCGGCTCGCCGCCGTCATCGTTGCTGGCGAATTTCCAGATGGACGCGCCCTGCGAACAGTGCGCAATGGCGTGGTCCATATCGAGCCATTGCAGGGCGAACTGCTTGCCGCAGGTGACGATGTTCACGTAGTCGCGGCTGCGCAGGCAATGATCGACCACGCTGAGCAGGCAATTGGCGTCGGGCGGATAGTAGATGCGAATCACTTCGCTCCTTCGTTGCAGCGCGTTATCCACGAAGCCGGGCGCTTGATGGCTGAAGCCATTGTGATCGTTGCGCCAGACGTGGCTGGTGATGAAAACGTTCAGCGATGCGATGGGGCGGCGCCACGGATATTCGCGCGACTCCTCCAGCCATTTACTATGCTGCGTGATCATCGAATCGACCACCTGCGCGAAAGCCTCGTACGAAGACCACAAGCCATGCCTGCCGGTGAGCACGTAACCCTCGAGCCAGCCTTCGGTGCAATGTTCGCTGAGCACTTCCATGACCCGGCCGTCGGGGCCGATCTTTTCGTCGATGGAGACGGTGGGCTCGACGCTGCAGCGCGTGGTGGCGTCGAAGACGGCATTCAGGCGATTGGAGTTCGTTTCGTCCGGGCAGAAGATGCGGAAATTTTGCGGATTCAGCTGCAGCGTGTCCCGCAGGAATTCCCCGAGCTTTCTGGGCGCTTCGGCCACCACGCGGCCTGGTCCCGGCACTTGGAGGGCGAAGTCGATGAAATCCGGCAGCACCAGAGTTTTCAGCACCCGCCCGCCATTGACGTGCGGATTAGCTCCCATGCGGCCGTCGCCGTGCGGCGCGAGTTCAGCCAGTTCGGGCGCGAGCCGCCCGTCGGGATGAAATATCTTTTCCGGCTCATAACTCTTCATCCATGCTTCCAGCATTTGAAGCTGCTTGGCCTCGGTGCGCACGTCGGCAAGCGGCACCTGGTGGGCGCGGAATGTTCCTTCGATGGGCAGGCCATCCACTTCCTTGGGTCCCGTCCAACCTTTCGGCGTGCGCAGGACGATCATCGGCCATTTCGGCACGGCCTTGAGGCCGTTCTTGCGCACGTCGTCCTGAATTTTGCGGATGTCGGCATAGGCGCGCTCCAGAGCGTCCGCGAACTCCTGATGCATGTCCGCGGGAACGTCGCCTTCGACGAAGTAAACGCAATAGCCTCGCCCGGTGTATAGCCGCGTGAGTTCGTCATCGCTGATGCGAGCCTCAACGGTTGGGCTGGAGATTTTGTAGCCGTTCAAGTGCAAGATGGGCAGCACCGCGCCGTCCCGCGCGGGATTCAGGAATTTGTTTCCCTTCCAGCTGCCCTCGAGCGGCGCCGTCTCCTCCTCGCCATCGCCGATCACGCAGGCCACAATCAGCGAGGGATTATCGAAGGCCGCGCCGTAGGCGTGCACCAGCGAATAACCCAGCTCCCCGCCCTCGTGTATGGAACTGGGCACGTGCGGGCCGCAGTGGCTGCCCACGCCGCCCGGCGTGGAGAATTCGCGAAAGAGCAGACGCATCCCGGCAATATCCTGTGTCACTTCAGGATGGACCTGCGAGTACGTCCCCTCGAGATAACTCTGCGCCACCAGAGCGGGCCCGCCATGGCCGGGGCCGGAAATATAAATGACGCTGGCGTGCTTCTCGCGGATGAGCCGATTCAGATGGACATAGATAAAATTCTGGCCCGGCGACGTGCCCCAGTGGCCCAGGAGGCGCGGCTTGATGTGGTCGGGCGTGAGCGGCTCTTTCAAGAGCGGGTTCTCGCGCAAGTAGATTTGTCCCACGGTCAGATAGTTGGCGGCCTGCCAGTAGCGCTGCAACCGGGCAACCGTTTCGTCCGAAAGAGGCCTGTTCGCGGGCTTGGGCGGCCGTGGCGTACGGTCGCTTACCACTGCCGTGGATAACTTGGCATCGAATGCAAACATGGCGTTTTCCTCTATGAGAGACGCTTTTATGATGCGAGCCGAGTAGGCCGGGTTAGGCGGCGCACGCGAATCGGCAGGAAAGGGGGTTCAATCATATAATCGGACGGCCGTTGCGTGGCCATGAATCCGGATGCTCTGTGCCGCCCTATCACATACTCGCACTGAACAGCGGTTCCTCCTCATTAAAATTCGCGCAATATGAATTCGGCTCGCCGAATGAACGCCCCGGTGAACACATCGGCGAACACATCGACGAGCGCCTGATTGTGCGCGGCGAGGCGGAAGGCATCGGAGCGCAGGACGGCCGCGTGTGGCTGCGCGGTGGCGAGGGCGATTCCATTGCGGACGAGCGGATCTCCATTCCAGACCACCCATCGGCGCTGCGCATCGTCCGCGAGCGATTGAAGCGCGGGAATTATGCGGCTCCGTCCGCGATAGGCCACCGCGTGGTGAATGGCGGGCCGCGGTACCGGAGCCCGCAAAAAATCACGCCGCAACTATTGGCCGGCCTGCGCGGTCTGATCCCGCTGGCGCCGCTGCACTTGCCCGCGGAGATCAAAATTGTGGAAGCGGTGGCGTCCGAAGATCCGCAAATTCCGCAGGTGGCCTGCTTCGACACGGCCTTCCACCGCCGCTTGCCCGAACTGGCGCAGCGCTTTCCCTTGCCCAGGAAGCTTTTCGACGAGGGCATCCGCCGCTACGGCTTTCACGGCCTGTCCTACGAATACTGCTTGCGAGAGCTCGGGCCGGCGGCAAAACAGCGCCGCCTGATCATCGCTCATTTGGGTAATGGAGCGAGTTTGGCGGCGATCAAAGACGGCGCGCCCCTGGATACGTCGATGGGCCTGACGCCGACGGGGGGAATCGTGATGGGCACGCGCAGCGGCGACCTCGATCCCAGCATCCTGACCTATCTGCTGCGCGAAAAAGGTTACGACGCGCCCACGCTCGAGCGAATGATCGACTCGGAGTCCGGCCTCCTGGGCGTCTCCGAGCTGAGTTCGGATATGAAAACGCTGCTTGCCAAGCGGTCCTCGGACGCGCGAGCCGACGAGGCCGTGGCCATCTTTTGCCGCTCCGTGCGCAAGGAGATCGGCGCATTCGCGGCCGTGCTCGGCGGCGTGGACATGCTCGTCTTCACCGGCGGAATTGGAGAACGCGCTCCCGAAGTGCGCAAGGAGATTTGCCGCGACCTGGGCCACCTGAGAATCGCTCTCGACGACGCCAGGAATGACGCCACGCACCAGGTGATCAGCTGCGCCGGAAGCGCTTGCGAGGTGCGAGTGGTGGCAACGAACGAAGAGTTGATGATCGCGCGGCATACGCGCGACGTGGCCTTGGGAACCGATGCCTGAACTCCGGCGGATCCGCCTCGGCCGGTCATGACCGGGGAATCGTAAGCCGGGCAACGAGTTTCTGGTAGCGCGGATCCGAGCGGAATTCGTCGAGTGCCGGACTCATCGTCATCCGCACGATGAACGGATCATGCGATTCCAGGCCCTTGTTGAGCCACTCGAACCCCTGGTCCTTTTCACCGAGCGCGAAGTAAACCGAGGCCACATCGAGATGATTCGGGTAAGGTTGCTCAGCCAGCTTCTTCAATATGGCACGCTTTAGAGAATTTCTTCGAAACCGCGAACATAACTTTGGTGGTAACCAGCAGTGTGACCAATACGACGCACACCTTCTCCAACACTCGAGACTTGGTAGAAGAGGTCGAGCACGCTCGAATCTTCGCAGGCTTTCATTACCACCATTCGGTGGTGCAAGGGGCTGAGCTGGGAAAGAAGGTTGCCGATCAGGTCTCCCGCGATTTCTTCCAGCGGATTTGTCGCGATGAGCGAAGCGAACGCGACCGGGACCGGTACGATGGCGATGACCGCAAGGAGCGAGGGGCAGACCGCGCTCTTTTCACAGATAAAAGCTCGTCCTGCCGGTGACCCTTCGGCGGCGCAGCCCTGACAGGATCAGCCTCGCGCGATGCCGTGGTAGATATAGGTCATTGCGCGAGGGCCGGGGAGGTATTCGTTCTGCAACTCGGTGATGCGAAATCCTCCGCTCTCGATGAGCTGGTCCATCTGCCGATTGACGTTGCAGCCGCCGCAGATCGGCTTCCACACCGGATTCAGGCGGTCCTGCCACCGCGCGACTTTCGCCTCGGGAGAGCGGCCGTGCTCCACGAAGATGAACGAGCCGCCCGGCTTTAGAACGCGCCGCATCTCGCGCAGCGCCGCGAGCGCGTCGGGAATGGAGCAGAGCGTCCAGGTAGAGACCACGGTGTCGACGCTGGCGTCCGCGAGCGGAATCGCAGATTCCGCGGACTGCACCAGGAATTCCACCGGAACACGCTGGCCGGCAGCGCGCTTGCGGGCCATGCGCCCCAGCTCGACGGAGGGGTCGGCGCCGTAGACGCGGCGCACTTGCTGGGAATAAAACGGCAGGTTCAGGCCGGAGCCGATGCCAACCTCGAAGACGTCGCCGCGAGCCTGAGGGATGCGCAGCGCTCGCAAGCGCGCGGAGTCCTTATTGCGCAGCGCGAAATCCAGCACGCGCGGCAAGATATGCTTGTCGTAGATGCCCATCGCTTTACCCCTCCGACGAGGCGTTGAAAGGCTTGCGCCAATTATATTAAAAGCGACGACAGGCCGAAACCGGTCAAGCCCTGCGAAGGCCTGTTCCCAGGAATTGACCCGCGTCCAACCAGCGGCCGAGCGTGAATTTGCGCGCCGTTTCCGCTAGAATTGCGGGTCGACCAAAATGGATTTCGATCAGCTCAACACCTTCGTCGAAGTGGCCAAGCACGGCAGCTTCTCCCTGGCGGGCCGCAAGGTCTTCCGCTCGCAATCGGCCGTCAGTGCCCAGATCCGGCAGCTCGAGCAGGAATACGGCGAAAAGCTTTTCGGCCGCATGGGCAAAACGGTGCGGCTGACGCCGGCGGGCGAGGTGCTGTTCGAGTACGCGGAGCGCTTTCTCTCGCTGCGCCAGGAGTCGCTGCGCGCCGTGGCCGACCAATCGGAGATGCCCCGCGGCATTTTGGCCATCGGGGCCAACGAGGCCACCTGCCTCTACGTCTTGCCCGAGGTTTTCTCCAAATTTCACCGCAGCTATCCCGACGTGCAGATCAGCATCTACCGCAACTTCAGCCACAAGATTTTGCAGCGAGTGGAGGACGGAAGCATCGACCTGGGCATCGTAACCCTGCCGGTAAAGTCGCCCAGCCTCAAAGTGCATTCGATCTATCGCGATCGCGTGATGCTGATGGTGAGCACCAAGAATCCGCTCTCGAAGCAAAAAGAGGTCACCGCCAAAGATATTGCCAGCCAGCCGCTGATCTTCCCCAAGACCGGCTTTACGCGGCAGGTCCTGGACAAAGTCTTTCGCCCTTATGTGACCGAACTTCGTATTGTGATGGAACTGCCCAGCGTCACCATGATCAAGCTCTTCGTGGGCGCCAATCTGGGCGTATCGCTGATCAGCGAAGGGTTCACCAAGGACGATGTGCGCGCCGGCCGGGTGAAGCTGATTCCCATCAAGGATGTGGAGCTATGGCGCGAACTGGGATTGATTTATCGCCGCGATCGTCACTTGCCGCGCTCGGCCAGCGCCTTCGTGGATCTGATCCGAGGTATCGAGGGTAAGTCCGATGGCAAACCGGAGAGCAAAGACGGCAAGTCGGAAGAAGGGGTTTAGGTTCGGCAGGAGCCACACGGGCGCGAACCCCTCAGGCAAACCTCAGAAGATTTTACCTACAAAGCAGCTGAAATGAAGTAGTCGAGAGGAACCGAGTTCTAGGCTTCGGGCTTCTTGTCCGCCGCGGCGGTGGCGGGCCCTGATGCCAACTTCGAGGCCCAGGTGTGCCACACAACGGCATCCTTTTTGAACGTAGGATCGGCGAGAGCCATGCCCATCGGAATCCAGGACGTGCCGCCCACCTGCGCATAAGCAGCTTTGGCCAGCGTGCCCTGCGGCGTTAACAGGAAGAAGTAAATATCGGCGGTACTCTGGCGTTCCAGCACCAGCACATCCATATGCTTCGCGTCCTGCGTCAGAAAGACCCCGCGCGCGATCGGCAAGCCGTTTTCGGTGGCGCGAGGGAGCGCAACCACTTTCGTCTCGCCGTTGCAGACCTGCAGAATCGTGCAGACGTCGGAAGGAATGCCATTGCCTGCCGGCTTCCAGTTGAGGATACCCTTATGGTCCATGATGTCCTTCGAGACGTTAAACTGACCGCCGGCTTGCGCGCGCAGATGCGCCGGCAATTGCCACATGAGGATCACGACTATGGGCGCAACCCAGAGAAAATTGCGGAATCGATTGGTTTTCATCGTTGATTTCCTCCGGCTCCTCACACGAACCGAAAATTTTCGCAGTCTGTGCCCCAGTTCGGCCCCTAGTCTGGCCAATGACGACCGCGATGCCAAGCCACCGGACACTGAACCCTGGATAACGTCAAATCATCTCAGGTTGATCTTCGTAGTTCAATGATTTTCTGGGGCATTTTGTGCAGCCTTTGCCACGGGCGAGTCGCGTTGGCAAAGGCCGACTCTCGACTTGCTGATGCAGCCTTCAGTGAGGAAAGGGCGCCAGCGGAGCCTTCGTGCCTGCGGCCAAAGGCGCGCGCGACACATTCATAATCATGGCTAACGTCGTGTAATAGCCGACCAGGCCGGTCATATCCACCACGCCCTGCTCGCCAAACTTGGCCAGCGCGCGCGAATAGGTGGCATCGCTGACGCTCTGGTTCTGACGCAGCTCCGTGCAGAAGTCGTAGGCAGCCTCTTCGTCCGGCTCCATCCCCGAGGGGCGCCGTCCTTCCGCGATGGCGGTAATGAACTCCTGTTTGACCCCGGCTTTCAGCGCGGTCGGTTCGTGAGCGTTGAATTCGTATTGCTGCGTCCACTGCCTAGCCGTCAGCAGAATGACGAATTCGCTGATTTTCGGGCCCACGCTATTGTGGAAGCGCAGATACTCGCCCGTTTTCTGCAGCCGGCTCATCAACTCAGGGCTGCGGAGGAGCGGGATGAAGGGACCGCCGGCGCCCGCCGCGCCGCGCGGCCCTGCCGTCACCTCGTCGAGCGCCTTCCGCTGCGCGTCGGTCATCTTCTCCTTGGGGATCGGCGGCATGCGGTCCTGCGCCGCGGCAGCGCTCAAACAAAACAAGAGAAGAAAAGAGTCAAGAGCAAAAGTTGCCAGTCTCACGGGTAGGCTCCTCCTCACGAGAATTGGCGCTCGGCGCTTCAGCGCCAAATTACTTCGCCGGTTTCAGTTCGGCGTAAAGCTGGGTAAGGAAGCGGTCGGTGGTCTCCTTGGAGTTGGGCACCCGCGCGTCGTATTCGGAGGTTGGGTGCGCGGCGATTACTTCTTCCTGCGTCTTGCCCTGAGAAACCAGCTGCGACACGCGATCTCGTATGGCCAGGAGCATGTCCCTGTGCGCCATCACTTCCGCGCGGCCAACCACGGGCCCATGGCCGGGTACGATCTTGGTATTCGGCCCCGCAAGCCCGATCACCAAACCCAGCCCGTCGAGCATGCCATTGAGGCTGCCGCCATTCGCCCGGTCGATATTCGGATATTGAATCGAACGGTAGAAGTCGCCGGTCATGATCACGTCCGAATCCGGAAAGTAAACCAGAGTGTCGCCGTCGGTGTGCGCGCGCGGAATTGCGATCAGGCGGATCTCCTGGCCGTTCATGTGGAAGGTCATCCGTCCCTCGTAGGTGATGGCGGGAAGCGCCGCGGCCGGCGCCGGCACACCGGGCGTGCCATTCGCAGCGGGAACTGGATGAGCGAGCCGATAACGCAACTCATCGCGAGCCACAATGACCGCGCCCATCTTGGCGAAATTCTCGTTGCCGCCGGTGTGGTCGGGGTGAACATGGGTGTTGACCAGAAATCGGATTTGGCCATTGGAGATTTGCTTGATGGCCGCGGCGATTTTTTGGCTCAGGGGCGCGAACTGAGCGTCCACCATGAAGACGCCGTCCGGCCCTGTGAGCACGCCAATCGTCCCGCCCTGACCCTCGAGCGTGTAGAAATTGTCGGCCAGCTTGGTGGTCTTGATCTCGACCTTGCTGAAATCCGGCTGGCCCTGGGCTCGTGAATAAGCCGAAACGGCTAGAACGCTGATTGCGACCAGAACGGCGTAACGCAGTGAAACCGGCATCGTTTTCGTTTTCATGATCGTCGCTCCTGAAACGGGATGCTCACTTCCGTGGCGCGGAACCGCCGATGAGCGAGAGTATATACTTTCACGGCCCATTGCGTCGTCCCCCAATCCAATCCGCAAATCGCAGGAATCCGAGTGGCCGGTTACGCCAAAACAATCTGATTCACTCCGAACCTCATTGAGGTGTATATAATGACGGGGCGTTTCGGACGGGAGATTCCCGAATTCGCCGATTCCGTTGCCAACATGAATTCCCAGGAAGCCATCTTGAGGAGGTATGCCATGCGAATCGCACGGGCGCTTTACTTCGGCGGCGCAGTGGCCGTGATCATCGCCGGATATCTGATGACCGCACACACTGGGCTCCATGCCCAACAGAAAGCAGACGTGCAAGTCGGCCCCAACGATATCGGCGGAGTGGTCTCCAGCAGCAAGGGACCCGAGGCCGGCGTCTGGGTGATTGCCGAGACCACGGACCTGCCCACGCGCTACATCAAGGAAGTGGTCACGGACGATCGCGGGCGTTACCTGATCCCCGACCTGCCCAAGGCCAACTACACGGTGTTTGCCCGCGGCTACGGCCTGGTGGATTCGCCAAAAGCAAAGTGCGAACCGGGCATGACGCTGGATCTCACTCCCACCATCGCGCCGGACACCAAGACCGCCGCGCAATACTATCCCGCGAACTACTGGTACGCGCTGCTCACGGTTCCTGCGCCAAACGAATTTCCCGGCACAGGCCCCGATGGAAACGGCATCGCCACCAGCGTGAAGAGCCAGGGCGAGTGGCTCCATCTGATCAAAACGGATAGCTGCGAATCCTGCCATCAGCTTGGCAATAAATATACGCGCACGATTCCGGACATGTTCAGCAACATGGCGCCCGCCCAGGCTTGGGCGCGCCGCGTGCAATCCGGGCAGGCTGCCACGCTGATGATGAACGGCCTAGCGAACCTCGGCGCCAAGCGAGCCACGGAACAGTTCGGCGATTGGACCACGCGGATCAAGAACGGCGAATTGCCCACGGATGCGCCGGCCCGGCCGCAAGGGATCGAGCGCAACATCGTCATCACGCAGTGGGATTGGGCCGACCCCAAGGCTTACCTGCACGACGAAATTTCCACCGACAAGCGCAATCCCAAGGTGAACGCGAATGGCCTGATCTACGGATCGCCCGAGGAGAGCCGCGATTATCTGCCCGTGCTCGATCCGGTGCACGCCACCCTTGCTCAGGTGAAGACCCCGTACAACGACGGCACGCCCAGCCAGCCGTCGCCGTTGCAGCCGTCGCCCATTTGGGGCAATGAATCGATCTGGGATAGCCACACCACGGTCCACAATCCCATGTTCGACGAGCGCGGCCGCCTGTGGTACACGTCTCGCATACGCGCTGCCGCCGATCCAGGCTACTGCAAAGACTCATCCAGCATCTCGGCGAAACTCACCCCCGTGGAGCGCTCCGGCCGCCAACTCTCCGTTTACGATCCGGCCACCAAGAAGATCGACATGATCGACACCTGCTTCGGCACGCACCACCTGATGTTCGCCGAAGACGCCAACGACACGCTTTGGACCAGCAGCGGCGGTGGCGGCGGAGTGGTGGGCTGGCTCAATACCAAGATGTGGGACAAAACGCACGACGCCGAGAAATCGCAGGGCTGGACGGCCCTGGTTCTCGATACCAACGGCAACGGCAAGCGCGACGGCTACGTCGAGGGCAAGCAGGACGTGGCCACCTTCGCCAACGGCGAGAGTATGGCAACGGCCATGGCTGTGAACGCGACGGCCGATCCAACCAAGGACACGCGGCTCAACGCCGCCTTCTACGGCCTCGGCATCGCGCCGGACGGCGCCGTGTGGGGTTCCGTGCTGGGCTTCCCCGGCGGCATCGTGCGCCTGAACCCGGGACCCAATCCGCCCGAAACCGCCCTCGCCGAGTACTACGAGGTGCCGTGGAACGACCCCAAGGCTCCCGTCTGGGGCTTTTCGCCGCGCGGCATGGACGTAGGCGGCGACGGCATCGCTTGGGTGGCGCTGGCGAGCGGGCATATCGCCAGCTTCGACCGCCGCAAGTGCAAAGGTCCGCTGAACGGTCCTAAGGCCACCGGCCGGCAGTGCCCCGAAGGCTGGACGCTCTATCAGACGCCCGGGCCGAAGTTCAAGAACGTCACCCTATCGGGCAGCGACGATTCGCACTACTACATCTGGGTCGATCGCTTCAACACGCTCGGCCTCGGCAACAACGTACCCATCGTTACCGGCAACTCCTCGGATTCGCTGATCGCTCTGGTGAATGGCAAGTTCGTGATCATGCGAGTTCCCTACCCCATGGGCTTCTTCGCCAAGGGTATGGACGGCCGCATCGACGACGCCAAGGAAGGCTGGAAGGGCAAGGGCGTCTTCACCACCTGGGGCACGCGAACACCGTTCCACAGCGAGACCGGAAAAGGAACCATGCCCAAGGTGGTTCACTTCCAGCTTCGACCGAACCCGCTGGCTCACTAAGGCAACTCATGGTATTGAGTCGGGTGGCACAGGCGAGAGCGTGTCAAGTTCCAGGACATGCTTTACACAGCGTTATCAGGACATCCCTTACACTCCATGGAGGGACTGACCCAGCGGTCCACCGCGGTGGACCGCTGGGTGCCGAGGTCGAGTTCGCGCACTAGGCT